>Ga0209096_1000011_pt1 | contig 439992 bp, 398 predicted proteins | sample AD_UKC034_MetaG_FD_184407 | JGI IMG/M metagenome (GOLD analysis project Ga0209096, IMG submission 184407) | Active sludge microbial communities of municipal wastewater-treating anaerobic digesters from USA - AD_UKC034_MetaG (SPAdes) (version 2) | ecosystem: Engineered > Bioreactor > Anaerobic... | reverse complement strand
ATGCTCTGGAATGTGCGATCCGATTATTCGTGTACTGTTTCAATCGCAGGCAACTTTACAAACAACAGTTTCCAAACTACTCAGCCCATGTGATGGACTTTGTGAGCCCACCTATTTAGCCACTCCCTTGGACGCTGACCGCGAAGCGCGCAGATGGACGCAGATTTTTTTTGAAGATTCTGCCGAAAAAACAATCAAGATCAGCGGTTTCAGCGTTCATCTGCGTCCCGATTTTAAGAGCGTAAGGTAATCAAACTGCCGAATATTTGAAAGCGTTAAAGTCGCTCTTCGAGATGTTATGAATCTGGTACTGGAGAGGTCGTGAATATACTAATCGCCGGCGGGACCGGATTCCTCGGCTCGGCGCTCACAGCCAGCCTGCAAGCCGATGGGCACCGAATAACCATTTTGACGCGACAAAAGCCGCGCGCTGCGAATCACATTCAATGGGATGGGCAAAGCGCCGATGGGTGGGGGAGAATCGTTAACGAGATGGATGCGTTGATCAATCTGTCGGGGTACAGCCTCGATCACGGACCTTGGACAACGCAACGCAAACGACAATTTGAAGACTCGCGCGTCCTTTCCTCCCGCGCGCTTGTTTCCGCCGTAGCCGGCGCTGGCCGCCGCCCAAGCGTTTACCTCCAAACTTCCGGCATCAACTATTACGGCTTGCGAGGCGACGTGGTCGCAGACGAATCCACCCCGTCCGGTGACGACTTTCTCGCTCGTTTGGGGGTTGTGTGGGAGGAGGCCACTCAACCTCTTGAACAACTCGGTGTCCGCAGGGTGATCTGCCGTTCCGCGGTTGTGCTTCATGGAAGCAAAGGATTATTCCCGTTGATGAAACTCCCGGTCAACTTGTTTTTCGGCGGCAGATTTGGCGATGGGCGCCAAGCCATGCCCTGGATTCACATCGTTGACGAGATCAACGCCATGAAATTTCTGCTCGCTCACAAAACCGCGTCAGGCGCATTCAACTTGATCTCTCCCGCGCAAACATCCAATGCGGAGTTTATGCGCGAGATCGCGCAGGCTCTTCACCGCCCATATTGGTTCCATATGCCCACATTTCTGTTGCGGTTAGCGTTGGGTGAAATGAGCGTATTGCTCACCGAAGGACGATACTCCCAGCCCAAGCGGCTTCTTGAATTGGGTTTCAAGTTTGAATACGATATATTGCAAGATGCGCTGGCAAATTTGTCAGCCTAAAGGAGTTTTAGCATGAAAAGAATTTTGATTGCGATCCTGTTGTTGACCACGGCATGCGCCCCGGGCGGATTCCCTCAAGGGGCTGTTCAACCCTTGCCAACAGCATTGATCGATCAATCCTACCCGACGATTGAATCGGCCCCCGCGGCGCCGGTTCAATCCTCCAGCGGAATCAATGTGAGCGTGGCGCGAGCCTGGCGAGACGGCAAAAACGTGAATGCGGAAGTCTGCTTCACCCTGATCGACGGGTCCGACTGGTCGATCTGGGGCGCAAGTTTGCAGTACGGCGATGCGGTGTTATTCGACTTTGCGTCCACCTTGCTAAGTATTCAGGAACCCGTGGAGGGGGCCTCTGGTCTGCGCTGTGATACCTTGTCATTCTTCAATGTTCCGCCCGATGCCGACCTCTCGGCAGTGATGATCACGGTAGACGCCATTGCTGCACTGCCGCGCCCGGAAGATTATTGCAATATCTACATTTCAAAAATTCAGCAAACCATGAACGAGCGAGGCACCGGCATCACGCTAGGATGCTCCGATGTGAACGGGGTGCCGGTCATGCAAGTGGTGGGCAAACCAGACAGCCTGTCGCAGGAAGAAGCGGAGCAGATCGTTTTCAGTGATGAATTTTATACGATCCGCGGTCCCTGGTCATTTGTCTTCAATCTTGGGCAGTGATGGTTTATAATCGGCGCATGTCTGGTTTCTCGCGCGTAGAAAAATCCTATTATTATCGCCACCTCTAACCCAGCGATGGCGGCTTGAACGCGTGGCGCCGTTGTGCCACGCGTTTTTGTTTGTACCCGGAGGTTGTTTGTGAATATCGAAGAACAAGTTGAATTATTGATGCAAGGCACCGAATACGGTGACGAAGATACCAAGAAGGCAATGACTGCTGAACTGCGCGCGCGTCTCGCGGAAGGGAGACCCCTGCGCGTGTACTGCGGCTATGACCCAACCTCCACCGACCTGCACCTCGGGCATACGATCTCCATGCGTAAACTCCGGCAGTTTCAGGACCTGGGGCATGAAGTTACGTTCTTGATCGGCAGTTACACGGCGTTGGTTGGCGACCCATCCGACAAAAATAAAGCACGGCCGATTCTGACAGAGGCGCAAGTGGCTGAAAACGCGAAGACGTATTCTGATCAAGCTTTTCGCGTTCTCGACAAAGAGAAGACGAAGGTTCGGTATAACGGAGAATGGCTGAGTGAACTCTCCTTGCTCGATCTGATCCGCCTGGGGCAGAACTTCACGGTGCAGCAATTCCTTGCCCGCGAAAATTTTTCTAAACGGCTGGAAAAAGGCGAAGCGATCTACCTGCACGAAACTTTTTACGCATTGATGCAAGGCTATGATGCCGTTGCCATGCAAACAGACGTTCAAGTTGGCGGCTCGGACCAGTTGTTCAATATCATTGTGGCGGGAAGAAAATTGCAGGAGGCGCTTGGGCAAAAACCGCTGGTGGGCATCATCACGGGAATCTTGCCCGGCACCGATGGCGTACTCCGTATGTCTAAATCTACCGGGAATATTGTCCCCATCAATACCGGCGCGGAAGATATGTTTGGCAAGTTGATGTCTATTCCCGATTTTGCGATGGGCAAATATATGCGGCTTGTCACGCGTTGGAGCCCCGGCGAGATCGATGGCATCGAGAAAGAATTATCCGAAGGGAAGGCGCACCCACGCGATGTGAAGATGCGGCTGGCGCAAGAGATCGTTGCGATTTTCTATGGTGAAACTGATGCCATGTCGGCGCGGGAAGCGTTCGTGAAGATGTTCCAGCAAAAAGAGATTCCCGATGAGATGCCCGAATTTCAATTACAGCCCGGGCAGACCGCGCTGGATGTCATTCTCGCGGCAAAACTCGCGGCAAGCAAGTCTGATGCGAGGCGGTTGTTTGACCAGAGGGGGGTACGGCTTGACGGCGAAACGATCGAGCGCGGCGATATGCCCTTTCCGCATCCCGGTGTTTTGCAGGTGGGAAAACGTAAATTTTTGCGTGTGAGGTGACAAAACCGGGTGATGAGCATCACCCGGTTATTTGTTCATCCTCGGCGATCATGGCAAGGAAGACATCTACGATCTCGGGATCAAAAAGCGTGCCGGAGTTCTCTCGGATGTATTGGATCACTTTTGGGCGAGGCCAAGCCTTTCGATAAGATCGGTCTGAAAGCAGGGCGTCCCAAACATCTACCACCGAAAAAATTCTGGCGGAGAGTGGAATTTGTTCGCCCTTTAGTTTGTTCGGGTATCCGCTCCCGTCCCAATGTTCGTGATGGCAGTAGGGGACATCGAGTGAATGGCGCAGGAACGTGATGGGGGCAAGCAGGTTGTAGGCGTATTGCGGGTGACGTCGCATTTCATCCCATTCATCTTCTGTAAGTGGTCCTGTTTTTTTCAATATTTGGTCTGGAACACCCATTTTGCCGATATCGTGGAGGAGCACACCGCGATATATATTTACGAGATCTTCTTCTTTGATGCCCATGGCAGTTGCCAGTCGCATTGTTAGGTCTGTTACGCGGCGGGTGTGTCCTTCGGTTTCGCGATCTCTTAGTTCCAGCGCGCGCGCCCACCCCTCGAGAGTGGTATCGTATGCTTGGGTGAGTTCCTGATTTGACTTTTGTAGATTTTCGAATAAGTGCGCGTTGTCGATAGCGATGGCGGCTTGACCAGCGAGCGTTTGGAGAAATTGTATCCAGTCTGCATTGGGAGAAAGCGGCGAACGATGGAACACCTCAAAGACACCCTTGACTTGTCCCTTGACAATCAGCGGGACGCCAATGTATGTAACAAACCCTTCGCGTAGTAGGAACGGGTCGCGACGGGCTTCAGGGGAGTTTTTCAAGTCGACAACATGATCGATTCTTCCCTTCATTACGACTTGCCCAGCCAACCCCTCGCCGATTCGCACCAACGGTCGGGTGGGTGTGACCGTTTTGAACCCAGTGCTAGACAGGTAGGATAAGCTCTGAATTTCTGGCCGGTAAATGAGGATATCGGCGGCATCGACTTTCAACTGTCTGACAGAATATTCTGTCAGGATGCTGAGCGTCACTCTCAAATCAGTGGAGGATGCGATAGCGGAATCGATATCGCGCAGGGTTGTCAGGCGGCGGATTTGTTCCTGCCCTTGTTCGAACAATTCCGTGCGGTGAACGGCATTGCCGGCAATCTCAGCCAGAATGGTCAATAGATTTAATTCATCATTCGTGATTTGCCGCTCTGAATCGATAAAAATCGCCAGGACGCCCACAGGTCCGGCTGTAGATTGAATCGGAATGGCAACGCCTCCCAGTCCGGGTTGAATGCTGTCGCGATTACCCTGGTATGTCAACGGGTCGGATCTTAAATCCCGCGAGATATATTTTTTGCCGGAGACGAATGTTCGTCCAACGATTCCATCCGTGGGTTGTAATTCTTTCACGGGTATTTCTTGTTCGTTACCTTTTGCGATCCGCTGAATAAGCAGATTGTCTGCCTGGCTGAACAGCCAAATCGATCCATGCTCGGTATTAATCAATCGCATAGTTTCATCCAGCAGGATTACAAGCATTTCGTCCAGGGTCTGGGCGGTGCGCAGGTCGGCGGAGATCTGGTTGATGATTTCCAATTCTCGCACGCGGCGTTGTTCCGCTTTGAATAGGCGAATCCGTTCAATAGCGCTTCCCAACCCGCCGGCGATCGTAACAAGGAATCTTTCGTCGCCATCGTCGAACGCATCCGGCGATCTGCTTTCTACGTTGATTACGCCGATGGTCCGTTCATTAACCTGGATCGGCACGCATAACTCAGAGCGAATATGAGTTGCGATCGGCACATAAACATCTTCTTTGCTTACGTCGCTGATTCTGACAGGTTTTCCAAGCCGTACTGCTTTTCCAGTAATTCCTTGCGATATATGGAATCCTTCCTTCCAGTTGGAAATATTCGCTCCATGGTAGGATGGATGAGGGGACAAGACTTCGCCGGAAGCGTCCAGCAGGAGGATGCCGCATACTTCTGTGTGTACATGGCTTATGATGGCGGTGATTTTTTCTATCAATCCGTCTTCCGACGTGGCAATTTCCGCTTCCGCTGTCGACGCCATGTGAAGCACTGTTAATTCCTTCACCTGACGGGAAAGCGATAACTCCGCTTTCTTGATGGCAGTGAGGTCGGTAATGACTGCGATTGCGCCGCGCTTTCCGATCTCGTTTGATCGTGGCGCGCCGCTGATAATCACCGGCACGGTGTGCCCTTGCTTATGAAGCAGTAATGATTCGTAAGTTGAGGACTGCCCGCGCTGCCGGAGTTCACTTTGACGCTTGAGCGCTGTTTGCTTGGAAGGATCGGTAAAATCAGAAGGTCTTTTTCCAATTACCTCTTCTTGAGATTGCCCGATTATTTTTGCATAGGCCGGATTGACATATTCAAACACGCCTTGCTCGTTGGTGATGGTAAGACCTTGCGCCATGGTATTGAGAATTTGCAGAGCAAAATCCCGTTCGTTTTGTAAGGCGGCTTGAATTTCTCGCTCTTTCGTAATGTCCACCAAAATGCCGTGCCAGTAAATCGGAACTCCGTTGTTGTCACGGATCAGGCTGGTATCCTCTTTGATCCAAACGACTTGTCCGTCGCGCCGCACGATCCGATATTCTTCGCGAAATGGCGTTTCCTGGTTATGTGATTGGATGAATGCCTGGCCGATTCGCTCTTTGTCGTCGGCGTGAATGGTTGTGAACCAGTGATTGGTATCCGAATACCACTCGTCTGAGGTATAGCCGGTCAATTCCTCGTACCGAGGTGAAACGTAAACCCCTGTTTCCCTTTCGTCCGCTTTGCTGAGAAATACAACTGCGGGTGTCTGTTCAATGAGCGTTTGGTATTTGATCTCCGTATCGCGTAACGCTGCCTGCTCCTTCAGTAATCTGCTTTGAGCAATAGCATTGGTGATAACCACCGACAGGCGCAGTAAATAGTCGCTTTGTTTGACGAGATAATCGGCAGCTCCGCCCTTAAGTGCCGCAACCGCATTTTCCTGATCGCCCTGCCCTGTAACCAGAACCACGGGCATGATCGCGGAACGGCTTTTGACACGCGTTAACAGGTCTAATCCGGTCCCGTCAGGCAGGCGAAGATCGGAAAGCACCAGATCGATATCGGTGTACGAATCGAGAATATCCGAGGCGGCAGATAGCGTCTCCGCGTGGATTAATTCAAACCCCTCTTGAAACGCATCCTCAAGCGCTCGCTCAGTGAGGGCTACGTGGGCAGGATCATCTTCAACGTATAAAATTTTCATTGATGGAATTGTAATCTAGCATCGTCATGGATATATGATCGATCAGCAACAGAATAAGATGCTATGGCAATTATATGCCGAAATGAACAGTCGGGGCTCGCAAAATCCTTGCAGGTGAGGATGCGGCAACAAAAAACGCCTTGCGGCGTTCATTCTTCGTAAATCTGGTCGTAGATAAAAATTGAGAGAGGCGTCGACGGGATTTGAACCCGTGGTGAGGGTTTTGCAGACCCTTGCCTTACCACTTGGCCACGACGCCGTGAAAAAAACACTGAGCGGGCGATGGGATTCGAACCCACGACCTTCTCCTTGGCAAGGAGACGTACTACCACTGTACTACGCCCGCATTCGGTTAACGTTCACCGAGAGTGCCGAGACACAGAATCGAACTGTGGACACCGCGATTTTCAGTCGCGTGCTCTACCAACTGAGCTATCTCGGCGATGTTCCTTTGGTTAAGCGTGCGGAATTTTACTTTGGGAGAGGGGGATTGTCAAGCAATGCCTCCGGCGACACTACTTTATTAACTCGCCTTACGTGCCGTTCCGTACCGCAAAGTTTACTTTGCTATGGACTCATCGCGTCTACTATGAGTTCCCGGCCGACCCGCTCGGCGAGGCGCGCATTATCCTCCTCGATCAATACAACCACCACGAACGGCGTGCCCTGCCAGTTACCCGGAGTGCCTGCCAGAAACCATGTCACGGATGTATCACCCTCGCTTGCCTTACCAAGATACGACCAAAAATTGTCGCCCTTTTGAATGAACGATAACGACGCGTCATCCGCCATTTCCATCTGCATCGCCCTCGTCGGCGTTCCCAACACCGGAAGCACCACCCAGCCCTCAACCGGAGTGTTGACCGCCGATGCAATGCTCGGCGCCGGGATCACTCCATGATTACTCAGCGCAGCAGATGCCAGCGCAACCTGTAAAGGCGACACGTGGAAATGTTCAAGTTCATTGGTTGCCAGCGACTCAGCCGCTGGCAATTCAATTTGCGGTGGCTGTAAAAAACCCATCGACTCATGCAAGGTTGAAAGTTCTTTGCTTGTAATAGATTGTTCGCCAAACAAAGCCGCGGCAAACGGGTCGACAACCGAGCCGGTTGGATACAGTCCCTGGGTGGCGCGGTTGATCAGCGGCTGATTGGGATCGCTGGTCAGGCTCTGTCCAATTTCATTGAGATGATTTGGATTGAAGGAGGGATGCGAAGACATCACAAGGATTTCGCCTGTCTGCGCGTTCATCATCACCACCGCGCCGGAATGACCCAGCATCATTTCATCGGCGCGAAATTGGAGGTAAAGATCGATCGTCAAGCGCACATCCAACCCTGTTGAAGACATACCGTATAGCAAGTGATTCCACCAAAGGGTGGTTGCTGGCGTGCCTTTAATTCCGCGCAGGTATTCGTCAAGCGACGCTTCCAACCCGGCCTGGCCGTATTTGGCATGGTTGTAACCGGTCACAGGCGCAAGATCGGGATATTTATACGAGCGCTCCAATTCGCCAATCTTGCCAACTGTGGTGGTGATGATGGTGTCGGAGCGATCCAGGAGCGCGCCCCGCCGCACAAATAGATCTTCGATCATCCGCCGGGGATTATCGCCTCGCGTCAATAAATCTGGTCCGCGAACTACAGACCACCACCCGGTTGTGAGTGCGGCAACGAACAGTCCCAACGAAAGAACGCCGCTCACTAAAATATATGGTTGATGATTTTGCAGCGGCGCAGGTTCCTCATCCAAGTGGTTGCTGATGTGCATAAGAAACAGCAATCCAATGTACGAGACCAGCAGGGATGAGCCGCCATAAGAAACAAAAGGAAGCGTAACGCCGGTCAATGGCAGGAGTCGAATATTCCCTCCGACGATCAATAGCGCCTGGATCCCAAAATACGAGGTGATGCCCGCGGCGAACAACCTTCGAAAGAGATCCGGCGCGCGCAGGGCGGCGCGAAAGCCTCGCCCGATGATCAGGATGAAGAGGGCGAGCAAGCCGACGGTCCCGAAAAGACCCGTCTCCTCCGCAATTGCCGCATAGATGAAATCCGATCCTGCAACAGGGATGATCCCAGGGTTGCCCAATCCGGGTCCGCGCCCTTCTATACCGCCGTTTGCAATGGCAAGCAAAGCCTGAATGATCTGATAGGAACCACTGACGGGATCATCCCATGGATGAAGCCAGGAGTCGATACGCGCCTGCACGACTCCAATCAGGTAATATCCAGCGACTCCGAATAGGGCGATAAATGCGATACTGACCAGGATGGCGCGCCGCCGTCCCGTTGCAAGATAGATGATGATCGTATAAAGCGCCATGAAGATCAAGGCGGTTCCCAGGTCGCGTTGGAAGAGAAGCAATAATACTGCCAGGTTGCTGATGATAAAAGCAGGCATGATGATGGTCAGCATTCTTCCGCCTAAAGCGATGCGGTCTGCCAGAAAAGCAGCGAGATATGCCACAAGCAAAAGTTTGAGCGGTTCGGATGGTTGAAAATACAGTCCACAGCAACCAAACCATAATTTGGGTCCGATGCTGATAGGGTTGGTTCCAAAAAACAATGTGAGCCCGACAAGCGCTAATGCGCTGGCAAACAGGAGATATTTGTACCTGCGTAGAAAAACAAGTTGGGAGGAGAGGCGCAAACCCAGTAGAAAAACAAGCAAACTGACAACAAGCCATAACGCCTGGCGCGGTCCGATGTTAGACGCATCCAGCCTCCAGATGGCGAGCAAGCCCCACCCGCTCAGTAATGCGGCGGCAGGGAAGATGAACGGGTCGGCATCCGGCAGATATTTAACAATGGCGCGGTGAATCAGAAATACGAGCAATCCCCAAACGAACAAAGCAATCCAATGCGAGAATCGCAGATCGGCATCAAGTGACCTCATCTTTACAGCGGGCGCAAGCGTAAGGATAACGGATTGCAAGGTCAGAAAGACAGCCGCTACTTTCAGTAGGTTGCTTTGGATGACGCGATTCATTCTTCAAGATATTTGCGTACGAGGAGATCCAATTTTTTTCGGGTCGCGGCAGGGATGACGTCCTTGCGCGTGATCAGCGCAGTGGCAAGCGCGTGTTCGCAATCGCAGTTGCGTTCCGCTTTGAATTTCCGCGCGATAATGCGAATCGCTTCCTGCGCCAGCAAGGTATTTCGATTCAGGGTTTGAATGACCATTTCCACCGTAACGGGTTCCTCGCTCATGTGCCACACATCGTAATCTGTAACATGCGCCATCGTTGCATAGCAAATTTCAGCCTCGCGCGCCAGGAAAGCCTCGGGCGACGCGGTCATGCCGATGATCGACATGCCCCAGGAACGGAAGGTGTTTGACTCGGCGCGCGTAGAAAAGCGCGGACCCTCGATCGTGATGAATGCCCCACCCTTGTGAACAACGCCTCCCGCCTCCCGTGCGGCTGATTCAACATGGACAGAGAGATCGCCGCAGAATGGATCTGCCACGCTGACGTGCGCTACAAACCCCTCGCCGAAGAAAGACCGGGGGCGCAGGCGCGTATTGTCATACAGTTGATCGGGGATGACAATGTGCCCCGGCGCAAACTCTTCCTTCAACGAACCGCACGCGCTGATGCTGACGATCCGTTCCACGCCAAGAGATTTCAACGCATAGATGTTGGCTTGATACGGCACTTCTGTCGGCGTGATGTGATGCCCGATCCCGTGGCGGGCAAGGAACGCCACCGGAGCGCCTTCAAGCGCCCCGGTGACGATCGGCGCGCTAGTCTTCCCGAACGGCGTGTCGATAACTTGTTCCTGTGCTTGTTGAAGACCGGGGATTTCGTACAAGCCCGAACCGCCGATGACGGCAAGTTTGATGATATCAGTCATGGTTGCCCTCATTTCCTGTTAGGTGGAAATAGATTCTTCAGTGTCGATGCGGATCACGAACGAAACATTTCCGCATTTGAATTCATCGTCCGAAATCACAACAGTCGGAGTAGTGAGCGTATTCTCGTTGAGGCTGGTGCCGTTCGTCGAATTCAAATCCTCCAACCACCATTGGCGGTGATGATACGTGATGCGCGCATGCTGGGCGGAAAGGGTTTCGTCCATCAGCGAAACGTCGCATGAGGCATGCCTGCCAATGATGATCTCTGTCTGTGAAAAAGAAAGAGTGCGATCGTTTCCCCATTCTGGTTTGTACCGGAGCGAAATCCGCGGCTTTTTCTGAACGGCGAGCGCTTTCCCCTGCTGGTCAAGTTCCCGCCAGAGCGTCAATAACGCCCAGCCAAGAAATACATACAACGCGATCGACAGCGCAAACCGAAGGACCAAAACGACCGTCGCGATCATCTTCCTTGTTGTTCTTGTTTCAAGCGGTCTGTTTTGATATCTACTGTTTTTTGGTCCACTAATGCAGTGGGGCGTTCGCTATTACCGATGCCGTTGGGATTCAAAGGAGACGTCTCTGCCATGTCGGGGCGCACAGGAGGGTTATCCTGCCCGAAAATGAGCGCCACGCCGGCAAGGGAAATTACATCCCCCGGGTAGAGCACGGTCTGGCTGGTACGCTGTCCATTGACAAACGTGCCACCCGTGGAGTTTAGGTCGAACAACACGAATCTCCCTTTGATGGAGCGCAATTGAGCATGATTTCTCGAAACTCGCGGATCGTCTATGACGAGTTGATTGTCTAACCGCCTGCCGATATTAGCCACCGGCTCGGTTAGCGGAAACACTTTCACGCCTTCGACGATCAGGAAAGCATTGTCCGGCACATAAGAATCGTCCTCTAGTTCTTTGGTCACCCCGCCCTTATTTTCCATACCCTGCGTATCGGCAACCGGTTCGAGTTTGTGCGAGGCAACCACACTGATATCATCGTTTGAATATTTTTCATCAGTTGAGATCGTGATTGTGGGGTTTCCGGTGAACTTCAACCCGGAATCGCGAACGGCTGTGGTGATGATGGTTTTGAGCGCATCGAGCGTGCGCTGTTCCTTCCACATGGGCGAAGATTCGGATGCGACGATGAGCGTGAAAACATTCGGCGCAACGCCTTCCAAATCCTTTTTATCAACAATGTTTTGTTTTAACGCGGTAGAGAGTCGTTGAATAAGGCGGTCTTCCAACTTTAAGCCCGGTAAGATTCCTACCAATTGATTTTCAACGAGTGATTGTAACTTGGCTTCCAACAGATCCAGATTCAGTTTCGTCATTTTCCTGGTCCGTGCACTTTGATTTGCAAGTATTATAGAAGCGGAGACAAAAAACTGCAAGCCGGCAAACTTACAGTTTCAAAACCAACAGGCAGGTTGCCTAATGGAGTTTTTGTCCGCAATTTGGGCAAACCGCTTCGCCGCCCCGCACGACGAAGCCGCAATTCATACATGCTGTGGGTTGGGCGTCACCGAGCGGCGCGCCACAAGCCAGGCAGGATCCCTCGCCAACCGGGTTTGCCACACCGCAATAGTCGCATGTCAGGCGCGCAAAGCGTTCGGATAGTTCGTGTGACGCGCCAAAAGCGGCGACAGTCCGGTCGATCAACTTCCAGACCCTGTCGCTAAGCTGGATGCTTTCAACATCCTGCGCCAGATCGTCCAATCGACTGAGCAGATTAAAAGGATTCCTCAGCGCCGACCATGCCGTCTGACCGAGGCTCGCCGCAACTCCCAACCATGCTTGCTCGCCCAACTGAACCATGATCCCATCCTCGGTTTTTTGGATGTTGACCGTGAGCGCGGTCTGCCCACCCGATATGGAACCCGTCCGCGTGGCGATCTGCACCGCTAACTGATCCTGCCCGCCGACGGTTTGCGCATGCATGTTGCCGCGGTTGAATTCTGCCATGAGCCCGTGCGCAAGGTCGGTGGGTTTTATTTGTCCGTGAAAAATTCGTCTGTCCATGATTTCGATTATAATCCGCTTCATCAGCGACGACTATGAGTCGTCGCGTTCTGTCTCTTAATGAAGTTATACGTAATGAAGCAAATTTGGTTTAAGTTTTTCGCAATATTGCTTGCCGCCTTCTGCGCGGGGTTGGTTATGCTTCCGCTGGCGGGGCAGGCTGAGGCGTATCAAGACGCGCCCACCCCTGGCGGCGTTGTCATCACGGTGACATATACCGACCCGATGAACGTCCGCAATGGGCCGGGAACCTTCTACGATATCATCGGGCAAATTTTCCCGGGTGATGTATTCCCGGCGTTGGGAATTTCGCCGGGGCGGGAATGGATCCAAATTTCTTACGAGGGAGGTGTTGGGTGGGTGTACGCTTCCTATGTGGCGGTCTCTGGCGGCGAATTGCAGGTTGTCGAGTCGCCTCCGACGCCGACGCCGCTGATCACCAATACGGTTGACCCAACCCTTGCCGCGCAGTTCCACCTCACGCCAACGGTGACGCGGTTGCCGACTTTTACGCCTCCTCCACCGATGACTGAATTATCGTTTGTCGAGAGCGCGCCGGTTTCAACCTCCGGTGTTCCATCGGGTATTTTCATTCTCATCCTCGGCGTGTTTGGCTTGATCGGGTTGGTTTATTCATTTACCGCGCGAAGATGAGCGCTCGTAGAATCAGGGTATTTCCCCTTTTCCTTTTTATTGTTGTGTGCATCCTGCTGGCTTTGTTTGATTATACAGAGCCGCCCATTGTCCGCGCGCAACAGCCGACCGGCAGTATTCCAACCGTGACAGGCACACCAGCGGGTCCAACAGTCAAGGTTGACCCGAGTGTGTCTCAAGTCCGTGTGTATGCGGGACCTAGCTCTTTTGATTATCCCGCAGTTGGGGTTTTGGTGGCAGGCGAGACGGTTCCTGCTCTGGCGCGCGCGCAAGGGCGGGAGGATTGGATCAAGATTTATTATCCTGGCGTGCCGGGTTCGACGGCATGGGTATTCGGGTTATATGTATCTTTATCCCCGGGCGCGGTTCTATTGTTAGAAGAAATTCCAGCCACGCCGACCCTTGCTTCAACGCCGACGATCAACCCGACACTCGAGGCGGCTTTCATCGGTCAGCAAACCCCAACGCGCTTACCGACATTCACCCCTCCTGTCGTGATCGAACCGCCGACGTTCAGCGATGTGACCGAATCGCAGCCCCCGATTCCCGCCGGGCTGGCTATTGTTTTACTAGGATTGGTAGGGTTTATGGGTGCGGTAATCTCATACCTGCGCGGCAGATAAAAAAAGACCGATCTCTCGGTCTTTTTTTCTGTTCATTCAACGTTTAGTTTTGGCAGGAGCATGAACCGCCACAACCACAACCGCCTTCCCCGTGCTCGTGACCATGCCCTTTTGCGTTGGGACTGTCTACAGCGAAGCCGGCGCCGCGTTCAGGATCGTCGACGAAATCGATCGTTGCGCCGTGAAGGTATTCCATCGAGACTTCGTCGATCACCACTTTGACGCCATTTAGTTCGAGCGTTGTGTCTAAATCGCGGAAGTTATTGTCTAATGCCATACCGAAGTTCACGCTGCAACAGCCGCCACCCGCAACGTACACGCGCAAAGCGTATCCTTCTAGTTGGCGCTCGGCAAGGATATTTTTAACAGCCTCTGACGCGGCGCTGGAGAGGGTGAGCATGGGTGTTTCTGTGCCAACGATAACTTGTGTGTTGATTTCTTCTAACATTTTTACTCCTTTGGGAGGGTCTTTTCGTGATTTATTAGGGAGATTTTATCCGCTTCAAGGTGGGATGTCAACAGCCCCGGATATTACGAATCTGTTTGTAGTCTACTTGCCTGCCCAGTTTGAGCGTGATGACTTAACTCACCTTGCGCGTTGTTCCGTACCGCACACCTGTCCTGGCGGAACCGGGGAAGTTCACTTTGCGATCTAGGCTGAGGAAAAACGGGCGAATGGCAAGATAAATCTTGCCGTACTGTCTAAGGCGAGGACTGAACTCAAAAGGAGCGAATAAAACGAAGTTTGCGGAGTATTACCGGGAAAAGCAACGCCTCTCTCTTGACCTCAACCTGCTTCGCCACTACAATCTTTGTTCTACCATCAACAATTCGTCATTGCGAGGAGCGAACGATAGTGAGTGACGAAGCAATCTCCGTCAACGTGTTGGGGATTGCTTCGTCGGCTACCGCCTCCTCGCAATGACGGGAAAATAACTTATGTTTGAAAACCTCACCTCACGACTCAATCAAGTATTCGACCAACTGCGCCGACGCGGCAAACTCTCCGAAGCGGACGTGGACGCGGCGATGCGCGAAGTGCGCCTCGCTCTCCTCGAAGCGGACGTGCATTTCAGCGTCGTCAAAACATTCATCGCGCGCGTCCGCGAAAGGGCGGTCGGCGCGGAAGTGTCGAAGGCGTTGGTCCCTGGGCAACAAGTTATAAAAATCGTCAACGAAGAATTGATCGCCACTCTCGGCGAGCCTGCACCGTTGAAATTTTCAGGTCCGAAGCCGCATGTGATCATGATGGTCGGCTTGCAAGGATCAGGTAAAACGACTCACGCGGGCAAGATCGCGAAGATGCTTCGCTCGAAAGGGGAAAGGGTGATGCTCGTCGCGGGCGATCCGTATCGTCCCGCGGCGGTGACTCAACTTCAGCAACTCGGTGAGCGGATTGATGTCCCCGTCGAATCGAACTTGAATGTCAAGCCGCCAGAACTCGTCCAACGCGCGTTCGAAAAAGCCCAAAAGGGCGGATACGGCGTCATGATCGTGGACACAGCTGGACGGTCGCAGTTGGATGCGGAGTTGATGAGCGAGTTGAAGTCCATCGTGGCGAAAGTCCCGCCGACAGAAACTCTGCTCGTGGTTGACTCGATGATCGGGCAGGAAGCGTTGAACATCGCGCAGGGATTCCGCGATAACGTTTCGATCACGGGTTTGGTGATGACGAAGATGGACGGCGATTCGCGCGGCGGCGCGGCGATCTCGATCCGTTCGGTGACGGGCGTGCCGATCAAGTTTATCGGCATGGGCGAAAAACTCGACGCGCTCGAAACGTATGACCCTGCGCGATTGTCGTCGCGGATTTTGGGCATGGGCGACATGATCGGCTTGATCGAAAAAGCCGAAGCCGCGTTCGATCAGGAAGTGGCGCAAAAATCTGCCGAGCGCATGATGAAGGGACAGTTCTCGCTCGAAGACTGGCTTGACCAAATGAAGCAGATGAAAAAGATGGGACCGCTCGCGCAGATCATGGATATGCTGCCTGGACAGATGGGACAAGCCGCGCGTCAGATCGACCCGAAAGACATCGAGAATAATTTTAAGCAGACCGAAGCGATCATCCATTCGATGACATTGAAAGAACGCCGCGACCCCGATATTCTCAATGCCTCACGCCGACGCCGCATCGCGGCTGGCTCTGGCATGGAAGTGCAGGATGTGAATCGCCTGATCAAGCAATTCCGCGAGGCGCAGAAGATGATGAAGATGTTGACAAAGACGGGAGGCAAGGGGTTGGGGAGGTTGTTTGGGTGAGTTAGTTGGATAGTTGGTTAGTTTGATAGTTGCGTAGCGGCGTGATTCGGCGGGATAAATCCCTTCCTCAGTTCGTGAAAGTCGGCTGGAAGCCGACTCGCTCGTCAGCGCGAAGCACTTCCAATTTATACAAGAATAAGGATCACAGTTTGTAGGCAATAATCGCTTCGCACCTGGCAATTTCCTCTTTTAGTTTTTTCTCTTTGTCTTCAGCGGCATCTAGTTTAAATGCATCAAATAGACTATTCCGTTTGTTTAGTGCCGCAAGGTTCTCTTGAACCTGTTGTAGCTCTTGTTTAAGCTTAGGAAGTTTTTCCTCGGCTATTGGCTTTGAGCGTAATAGTTGCAATATTTTGATTTTTTCGTAAATCGCATTCCCCCAATTGAATGATTTAGAACTTGAAGCCAACGCCTCGATGTTTTCCAAAACACTAACATCGTTTGGAGTATAAGAGTCTGCGGTCAGAAAAAGATTCATCGCTTCCAAATAATATTCCATTTTTTTATTATATGCTTCTAGTTGGCGTCCTGCGAGTTGAATAAGTCCGTCTGAGTACCTCGTGCTTATTAAGTGCGACTCGTCATCTCCTTGCTTAATTTTTTCGTTCCCCAAGTAAATTTGCCACTGTGCTTGTTGGTAGGTTAATTCTTGTCTAACTTCTCTGATACGTTCATTATTTGATGAAATTGCCTCAGCTTTTTGGAGATAATTCATCGCCTCATCGTAACGGTTTTTCACTTCGGTTGTAAACCAGAACGAGGCAATCGCTTTGTTTACCCATGCGTCAACATTTTCAGGGTCAATTTCGAGCACTTTGTTGGCGTATTCCAAGGTTTCTTTGTAGTTTTTCACTTCCAACGCTGATTTGCAAATTTCCAAATACCTCTCAACGCTTTTCCTTTCAGTTTTTTCCACAGGAGGATGGTATGTTATTGTTGTTCCACAATATCTGCACTGAACCAGTCCAGTGTGATCTGGTTGCCCCATTACACTACCGCACGAAGGGCATTTCAGGACAGTGCCGCTTTGAGGAACTGGCTTGGGTTCTGAGATTGATTGCAACTCCAACTCTGCCAGCGCTTTTTGGGCATAGGTGTTGTTTGGATTGATTGCGAGAATTTTATGGAAACAATCTCTTTTTTGTTGAGGGCTTTCTACGCATGCGGCGAGCCATAGCCACGCAATCTCATTTTCAGGCTCCCTCTTAAGAACATCTAGGAAAATTTGAAGAGCACGTGGTTTGTTGCCTGATTTGAAGAGTTCGATGCCTGTTTGAACATTAGCGTTATCCATAGTGATTTACGCTACCTCCGCTTCTGTGTGCGAAAATTGTAAACCCACAAATGGAAAAATACAATTACAGATTCGTTTTCCTCCCTCCTCTCTTCACACCGAATTCACAACCCAATCCTATACTCCGAGCATCAGTTCAAACCAAAGGAGTAAAACATGAACAGAAACATTGCACTACGTGTCGTCTCAGGGTTGGTATTGTTTGCGGTCATCGCCGCCATCGGCTTCTTCGCTTTTCAGGCAGGAGTTGCCCAAGGCTCGCCGATCACCATCGAAGCGCCATCGGGCGAATCGGCCCCCGCGCCGTATCCGCATTACGGATATGGCTACGGGATGCGCCCCCATCACCCATTCGGGTTTGGCTTCGGATGCCTGTTTCCCATCTTCGGTATCCTCCTATTCATCCTCGCGTTCAAATCTTTCCGCGTGATGATGTGGGGTCCGCGCTGGGGCTGGGGAGGTCGTCATGGTTGGGGCGAGCATGGCGTCCCGCCGATGTTCGATGAATGGCACAAGAAAGCGCATGGCGAATCGACGGAAGAAAAGAAAGAATAACCGTATAATACCGTCATTGCGAGCCACGAAGTGGCGAAGCAATCTCCCTCACTGTGTTGGAGATTGCTTCGGCGGAAGAACATCGCCTCGCAATGACGGGAACGCGTTATGAAAACCATCCTCGTTGTAGACGACGAACCCAAGATCACTCAACTCGTGCGGGATTACCTCGAACGCGCGGGATTTGGCGTTTTGATCGCGCATGACGGGAAGAAAGCCTTGTCGCTGGCGAAAACGGATAAACCCTCCGCGGTCATTCTGGACCTCGGCTTGCCTCAGCTCGATGGGCTGGATTTCACCCGCGAGTTTCGCAAAACCTCCAACGCGCCGATCATCATGCTCACCGCCCGCTCCGAAGAGTCGGACAAACTCATCGGTCTCGAGCTCGGCGCGGACGATTACATGACCAAGCCGTTCAGCCCCAAGGAATTGGTAGCGCGTGTCCGCGTGGCGTTTCGTCGCATCGAGAACGCGACCAGCATGAGTTCGGAAATGATCCGCGTTGCAGACCTCACTCTCGATGTGCCGCGTCTGCGAGTCGCAGCCGAGAATCGCGAGATCGAAGAGTTAACCCCCACTGAGTTTGAGTTACTCGCTACACTCGCCCGCCAGCCTGGACGCGTCTTCACCCGCGCACAATTGCTGGATGCGATTCACGGCGTCGCGTTCGAATCCTACGAACGCGCGATAGATGCGCACATCAAGAACATCCGCCGCAAGGTTGAGGTCAAAGCGAGCGAGCCGAAGTATGTGTTGACCGTGTACGGTGTTGGATACAAATTTGCGGATAAATGAAATTTATGTCACTCTGAGGGAGCGTTCGTTGCGACCGAAGAGTCTCGCTTGTCGTGGTAGAGACTCTTCGCTACGCTCAGAGTGACATGCTTAAACCAATGTCCCACTCCCACCGCCCTCCTCACAAGCCACCTTGGTGGCCCCAAAACGAAGAATGGCCTCCCAAAAGATGGCAATCGCGCCGTGGACCGTTCTTCCGCCGAATGGGATTCTTTTTCATCCTGTTCAGTTTCTTCGCTTGTATCGGCTTGATGGCGATGCTTCGATTCGTGCTCGATCCATTCGTTGAGTTTCATAACTTGCCGCCGAGCATACACCCGATGGATCGCCCCGATTTCATCCTGCCGTTCGGGTTTATCGGCTTTCTCATTTTGATCGCGACTGTATTTTTTGCAGTTCGCAATTTGCGGCGCATGTCCATGCCGTTGGACGAGTTGCTCGAAGCGTCGAACCGCGTGGCGGATGGCGATTTTGCTGTCCGTGTGGAGGAGCGGGGACCGTTTGAAGTCCGCGCGTTGTTGCGCGAGTTCAATTCGATGACGGAAAAGTTGGAGATCAACGACAAGCAGCGCCGCGCCATGCTTGCCGATATTTCGCACGAACTCCGTTCGCCGATTACGATCATGCAGGGCAATCTCGAGGGGATGATTGACGGAGTCTATGCGGCAGACGCTGAACGGTTGAAGTTGCTGTATGACGAAACCCGAATCCTTTCGCGGTTGGTGGACGATCTGCGGACACTCGCGCTCGCTGAAAGCGGATCGTTGCAATTGAAGCGCGAGTCCACAGATTTGGGATTGTTGATTCGTGAAGTCGTTTCGGGTTTTGAGTCGCAAGCGAATGAAAAGAAAATCAGGTTTGAACTTCAGGTGGATGATGTGGAAGCGCTCGAAATTGACCCATTGCGCATCCGCGAGGTGTTGTCGAATGTCGTGGCGAACGCGATTCGGTACACGCCGAGCGGAGGGGAGATAAAGGTTGGGGTGACTGAATCAACTGTCCCTGAGAAAAGAGGCGTGACGGTCTTCGTCCAAGATAGCGGGGAGGGAATCCAGTCTGACGATTTGAGTCGCATCTTCGACCGATTCTACAAATCCAGTGATTCGGGCGGGATGGGGTTGGGCTTGTTCATTGCGAAATATCTGGTCGAGGCGCACAGGGGGAAGATTTGGGCGGAATCGCAAGCGGGGCAGGGGACGAGGATTTCGTTTTCAATACCTTCTTAACCGCGAAGAGCGCGAAGCCCGCTAAGAAGATGATTTTTTTGCGTTCTTCGCGGACTTGGCGGTTCGAATAGAAAGTCTGGTAAAATTGCGCCTGCGATTTCAGCCCGCATGTGTTCCTTTCACACAACTTCTCTATGCCTGCCTGAAACGCAAATTATTTCAAGGAGATAAAGCAAGATGGTTCGTTTACGTTTACGTCGTATCGGTTTGAAGGGTCAGCCCACCTATCGCGTCGTCGCCGCGGACAAAGAGTCCCCTCGTGATGGCAAGTTTCTCGAAATTCTGGGCTTCTATAACCCGCGCACGCACCCTGCAACAGTCCATTTAAAAGAAGACCGCGTATATCACTGGATGAAGAACGGCGCGTTGCCGACCGAGTCGGTGGCGCAGGTGTTCAAAGCCTCTGGCACGCTCGACCGCTGGGAACGCTTCAAGAAGGGCGAGGCAGTTGAAACGCTCGTCAAAGAAGCGGAAGAGGCGGAAGCAAAACGCAAAGAGACAAAAAAGTAGAGTCAATGAGAACGCAATATGCAGTACGAAGCAAGAGATACTGCGTATTGCGTACTTCGTAAGAGCATAAAAAATGAAAGAACTCATCGAATACATCGCAAAGTCGTTAGTGGATCATCCCGATGAAGTGCAAGTGACTCAATCGGGGAGCGGGTCGCGCGTGCGCATCGAGTTGAACGTGTCGAAAGACGACATGGGGCGCGTGATCGGCAAAGGCGGCAAGGTCGCCAACTCCATCCGCACGTTGTTGCGAGTGGCGGCGGAGCGCGAAGGCAAACACGCCACGCTCGATGTGGTTGAGCCAGACTAATGGCAAAAGAAAAAATCACAGGCTCGCCGAAAGGCGAGCCGCTTTATTTGAGCGTGGGTTTTTTACGGCGTCCGCATGGTCTGCATGGCGAGCTCATCATGGATTTGCATACCGACTTCCCTGAACGCATGAAGAGCGGGCGAAAACTTTTTGTCGGCGATGAACACAAGCCCATGACCCTGACCAGCGTACGCCCGCATCAATCGGGTCTGCTTGTAAAATTCAAAAACGTCGAAACCCCTGAAGACGCGGGGATGTTTCGCAATCAATGGGTCTTCGTCAAAAAAGCGGATGCGCCGCCACTGCCTGAGGGTACAATCTATCAGCACGAGTTGATCGGATTCAATGTCGTGGACGAGCATGACAATCCGCTTGGCGAGTTGGTTGAAATTTTAGAGACAGGCGCGAACGATGTCTACGTGGTGCGAGACGACTCAGGCAAGGAGATTCTCCTCCCCGCGATTCCCTCGGTCATTCTGGACCTTCAGCCTGCTCGCCGTCTCATCCGCGTTCATGTTCTCGAAGGGCTGTAAAACAAGTTTCAAGTTTCAGGTTTCACGTCAAAGGTCGCGGTTGCATGAGCCTTGAATTCATTAATCCTTTGTGTTCTTCGTGTCACTTCGATAAACTCAGTGCAAGCCTTTGTGGTAAAAAACATTCATGACCGATAAAAAATTCTGGGTCGGCTTCAACTTGATCAAAGGCATCGGCGCGGTGCGGATGCAGGGACTGGTCGCGTACTTCGGCGATCTCGAGTCCGCGTGGAAAGCCGCGCCCACCGAATTGGTTGAGGCAGGCTTGGGGATGAAAGTGCTCGAGCGCGTCGTGCAGGCGCGCGAAAATGTTGACCTCGATAAAGTCTGGGAGAAAATCGAAAAGCAGGGAATCAAAATCCTGACGTGGCAGGACGAGGCATATCCACAGCGGCTGAAAGAAATTGACCAGCCTCCGCCCGTGTTATACATTCGCGGCGAGTACTTGCCTGACGATCTGTTTGCAGTTGCTATTGTAGGAACGCGGCGAGTGACTCCGTATGGACGACAGATCACGGAGGAGTTGTCCGCTTTTCTCGCGGCGAACGGCATGACCGTCATCAGCGGACTCGCGCGCGGCGTAGACGCGGTCGCGCATCAATCTACATTGAAAGCGGGCGGACGAACAATTGCGGTGCTTGGTTCGGGCGTGGACAAGATCTACCCGCCTGAACATCGCGCGTTGGCTGAGCAAATGATGGAACGCGGCGCGATCATCAGCGATTATGCTCCAGGCACGCCGCCTGATGCATCTAATTTTCCTCCACGAAATAGAATTATCTCGGGGTTATCGTTGGCGGTCGTTGTCGTCGAAGCGGGTGAGACCAGCGGTGCGTTGATCACTGCCGAGTTCGCCGCCGAGCAGGGACGCGAAGTCTTTGCAGTCCCTGGGAGTATACTTGCGCCTCAAAGCAAGGGAACGAATAAACTGATTCAAAACGGCGCGCTTCCGTTATTGAGCGTCAACGATTTGATGCAAGCGTTGGACATCACGCGCGTGGGCGAACACAAAGCCGCGCGTAAGATCATGCCCTCTGACGCAATCGAAGCGAAGTTGTTGACCGTGTTGACGAACGAGCCGATGCAAATAGACGACATCCGCAATCAAGCGGAACTGCCCATCGAGAAAGTATCCGCGTCGCTGGCTCTCATGGAATTGAAAGGAATGGTTCGGCAGGTCGGTGGTATGAATTACGTCGCGGTGCGCGAGGTACAATCGGAATATAAAACATAAATGCTCCGTTGGTTGAGTAGGGGCGAGCGATAGGGAGACCCGTATCGAAACCAACGATGTTCAAGAGTTCATTTGTAACAAAAGCTGCTTTACGCACTGGTGGTTTCGATACGCCCTTCGCTGTCGCTTCGGGCTACTCAACCACCGAATATCTTTGAATAAAAATAACTATCAATGAATTCACACACATACGCTGTCATCATGGCTGGAGGCGGAGGGACTCGTCTGTGGCCTCTCTCACGAAAAGAAACGCCGAAACAATTATTGCCATTGCTTGGCAAAGAGACTCTTTTTCAAAGCACGGTTGCGCGGCTTGAGGCGTTGTTTCCGCCTGAACGAATATTGATCGTCACGGTCGCAGAGCAGGCACGGGTGATGCAAGAGCAAGTCCCTGCCATTCCGAAAGAAAATTATTTGATCGAACCCGCGCCGCGCGGGACAGCGTCTGTGGTAGCATTGGCGGCGGCGGTTTTGCAAAAGCGCGATCCACAGGCGATGATGGCGATCCAAACCGCGGACCATCACATCCGCAACAAGGATCTGTTCAAGTACCTCATCACTTCGGCGTTCGATGTGGCGGAAAGAGATTATCTCGTTACGCTCGGAATAACACCGACGTTTCCCTCTACGGGATACGGGTACATTCAACAAGGCGAACCGTTACCTGACGAATACAAATATCCCGTCTACACCGTGAGGCGATTCAAAGAAAAGCCCGATGAAGTCACCGCGCAAGGGTTACTTCAAAGCGGCGACCATTCATGGAACAGCGGCATGTTTGTTTGGAAAACGAGCGCGATATTGGCTGAGTTCGAGAAGCAAATGCCCGAACTCTTCAAAGTTGTTAGCGCGATCTCATCCGTGTGGGATACTCCAAAACGCGAGGCTGTGATACAAGAGCATTGGTCGAGTCTGAAAAGCCAGACAATAGATTACGGGATCATGGAACATGCGGAGAAAGTGGCTGTCCTTCCCGCGGGCGGACTTGGCTGGAGCGACGTCGGCGCGTGGGATTCGTTGTTCGAAGTGTTGATGCCCGACGCGAATGGAAATGTGGCAGTCAACGCCGAACATATCGAAATTGATTCGCATCATACGCTTGTCTACAGCGCGAACAATGGACGTTTGATGGTGACCATTGGTATGGATAACGTGATTGTGGTAGATTCGGGCGATGTGCTGCTGGTCTGCAAAGCCGATCAGGCTCAGCGCGTGCGGGATGTTGTGGAAAAGTTGAAGAAAGAGAAACAGGAAAAATATCTCTAGTTGATACGGTGGTCGAGTAGGCGACGGTGATCTTCCGTCGCCGTATCGAGACCACTGGGCACATGAACATAGAAAGTTTGATTCAAACTGGTGGTCTCGATACGTCCCGCGACGCTTCGACTTCGCTAGCGCTCCGCTCAGCGTGCGGGACTACTCGACCACCGATGTATTTGGAGTTTAGATGGAAGCCTATTGCATGAAATGCAAGACCAAGCGTGAGATGAAAGACCCTGTCGCGAGTTTCAACGCGAAGGCGTCTCCTGTCACCATTGGAACTTGCTCCGTTTGCGGAACAAAACTATATCGAATGGGAAAGACCGACGCGCATGCGGGGCTCGTTCCGCCGCCGAAGCCTGCAAAGGTGGAAAAGGTTGAGAAGCGCGACGGCAAACTCGTCATTGTTGAATCACCCGCGAAGGCGAAGACCGTCGGTCGTTTTCTCGGCAAGGGATACACGGTCCGCGCGTCGGTGGGGCATGTGCGCGACCTGTTGAAGTCGCAACTCTCAGTGGATGTAGACAACGGCTTCACGCCGAAGTATCGCGTGCCGAACGAGAAAAAAGAAGTCGTCAAAGAACTCAAGAAGCTCGCGCAAAAAGCCGAAGAAATTTATCTCGCGACCGATCCCGACCGCGAAGGCGAATCCATTTCGTGGCATTTGCTCGAGTCGGCAGAGATCGAACCTGCGCGGACGAAGCGCGTCGTCTTCCACGAGATCACCGAACCTGCGATCAAAGAAGCGTTTTCGCATCCACGCGATATCAACATGGATCTGGTGAACGCGCAACAAGCGCGCCGCGTGTTGGATCGTTTGGTTGGCTACAGCATCAGCCCGATCCTTTGGGAGAAGGTGCGTGGGCGCTTGTCGGCGGGGAGAGTTCAATCGGTGGCGCTCAGGCTAATCGTCGAGAGAGAACGTGAGATCGAAGCGTTCGTGCCTGTCGAGTATTGGTCCATCCATGGCGAGTTCCAGCCCGAGGGATTGAAATCCAATTTTCTTGCGAAGTTGGCGAAGATTGACGACAGCGATCCCGAATTGTCCAGCGAAGAAATCGTCAAACCGATTCTCGTGGATATGGAAACAGCCGTGTACAGCGTGACGAAGGTCAAGCGCGGCGAACGCCGACGTAAGCCTGCCGCGCCGTTCACAACTTCGACCCTGCAACAAGAGGCTTCGCGCAAACTCGGCTTCACCGCCAAACGCACGATGGCGCTCGCGCAGGGATTATATGAAGGGCAGGACGTGGGCAACGGCGGCACGACGGGTCTGATCACCTACATGCGAACCGACTCGACGAACGTCTCCTCGCTCGCGCAACAGGAAGCGCGTCAATACGTGACGGGAAAATACGGCGCAGACTTTTTGCCCGCCGAGCCGCCGCAATATACAAAACGCTCCGCCAACGCGCAAGAAGCGCACGAGGCGATTCGTCCCACGTCTGTGATGCAAGAACCCGAATCGGTGAAAGAATTTCTTGATCCCGCCATGTTCAAACTCTATCGTTTGATCTGGCAACGCTTTGTCGCGTCGCAAATGGAAGCGGCGGTATACGACACATTACAAGTGGAAGTGACTGGCAAGACCAACACGCACGAGTATTTGCTCCGCGCGTCTGGCTCTGCTGTGAAGTTCATGGGCTTTTTAGTGGTCTATGAAGAAGCGAAGAACGAAGACGTAAAAACTGAAGAAGATGAAGAGAACGTCAAAATCCCTGCGGGCATCGCCGAGGGACAAAAGCAGGAATTGATCCGCCTCATCCCCGAACAGCATTTCACGCAACCGCCGCCACGCTATTCGGAAGCGTCGCTTGTGCAAGCGCTCGAAGAAGACGGCATCGGTCGCCCGTCCACGTACGCGCCGACGATCTCCACCATTCAAGCGCGCGGATACGTCTTGCGCGAAGAGAAACGACTCGTGCCGACGGACATCGGCATTCAAGTCAACGATTTGATGGTGCAATACTTCCCCGATATTGTCGATCTAAAATTCACCGCGCGGATGGAAGAAGACCTCGACATGATCTCGAACGGTCAAGCCGAATGGACGGAAGTGATGCACGAGTTTTATCATCCGTTCGCCGAAGATTTGAAAAAAGCGCAAGCAGAGATGCCCGTCACAAAAAGCGAGCCTGAAAGAATCGGTCGCGCTTGTCCCACTGACGGCGGCGAACTTGTTATCCGTTATGGTCGCTTCGGTAAATTTATTTCGTGCGCGAACTTCCCCAATTGCCGTTACACCGAACCGTGGCTCGTAAAGATCGGCGTGCAATGCCCGAAAGACGGCGGCGACATCGTCGAAAAGAAAACGCGCAAGGGACGCACGTTCTACGGCTGCGCGAATTATCCCAATTGCGATTTCACATCGTGGAAGCGCCCGCTCAAACAGCCCTGCCCAAAATGCAACAGCTTGCTTGTGTACGCCAACAAACGCGAAGCGCAATGCACGAATTGTCAGGAAACCTTCCTGCTCGAAACGATCATCCCCGAAACAGTTGAATAGGAGTCACCATGCACTTTGCGCCTCTTCCATATCTCGACCCTGGCTCTGGCAGTTTTTTGATTCAGCTCGCCATCGCCGCGCTACTTGGTTTAGGAGTCGCCTTCCGCGCCTCGTGGAGCAAGATCAAGGGATGGTTTGGAGTCAAACCGAAGCCGACCGAAGACGATGACGAATCAGAAAACGAATAGCGGAGGACTACCCGCTTCTTTTCGGGACCCGAGCGGGTTTCTGTTTTCTCGAGGCGGAGTCCTGTATCGACAGGTCAACCGCGCGTATGAGGGCGATTACACACGCTTGATGGAGTCGGGGTTGTATGAGAGGCTGGTGAAGGCTGGCTTTTTGATTCCGCATGTCGAAGCGAATCAGGTTGAGGCGGAGAGCGAAGCGGCGTTCAAAGTCATCCAACCCGAGCGTGTGCCGTTCATTTCGTATCCATACGAGTGGTCGTTCGGTCAATTGAAGTCTGCCGCGCTTGCCACGTTGACCATTCAAAAGCGCGCGCTGAAAGCGGACATGTCGTTGAAAGACGCGAGCGCGTACAACATGCAATTCGTGCGCGGCAAAGCGATGTTGATCGACACGCTCTCGTTTGAGATGTATCAAGAGGGACAACCCTGGGTCGCGTATAAACAATTCTGCCAACATTTTCTCGCGCCGCTGGCGTTGACGGCGCTGCGCGACGTGCGCTTGAGTCAACTCTTGCGCGTGTACATTGACGGCGTACCGCTCGATCTCGCGAGCGAATTGCTCCCGACAAAGACGCGACTCAACTTCGGTTTGCTCACGCACATTCACGTTCACGCGGGCGCGCAGAAAAAATACGCGGGCGAGGAAGTGAAATCGCGCGGCGGCACGATGAGCCGACAAGCGATGACAGGCTTGATCGAGAGTCTAGAATCCACGATCCAAAAATTGGATTGGACACCGCGCGGGACCGAATGGGGAAATTATTACGACATCACGAATTATTCCGATGCCGCATTTGAACATAAAAAACAACTCGTCGGCGAATGGTCGGCGCGACTCAAGCCCGCGCTCACGTGGGACTTGGGCGCGAACAACGGCGAGTTCAGCCGCGTGGCTGGAGCGAACAGCGAGTTTGTCGTGTCATTCGATATTGATCCCGCCGCGGTCGAACAAAATTATCGGCAGATGAAGAACGATAAAACAGAAAACCTCCTGCCGCTGTTGTTGGACTTAACGAATCCAAGCCCTGCCATCGGCTGGGCGAACCGCGAACGCGATTCGTTCGGTGGGCGCGGTCCCGCCGATCTTGTGTTGGCGCTGGCTGTCATTCATCATCTCGCGATCTCAAACAATGTGCCGCTTCCGCAACTCGCGGACTTTTTTGCCGAAACTACAAAGTGGCTTGTCATTGAATTTGTCCCCAAGCAGGACAGCCAAGTGCAAAAGTTGCTCGCGTCGCGGAAAGATATTTTCCCATCGTACACGCGCGAGGGATTTGAAGCGGCATTTGCCGAACGATTCGCAATTCGCGAGGCGGTCGAAATCCGCGAATCGGAACGGGTGTTGTATTTGATGGAGAGGAAGTAGAAAATAGGTAATTCGGTGGTTGAATTGGATGAGGGATGGTATATAATTAGCCAAACCTGTGGAAAAAAGGAATAGGCTATGGAAGCGATACTCGCGATCTTGAAAAACCTTCTTAAGAACAATCGGATCGTATTCATCCTCGGAACGCTTTTGGGTTTAGCTCTCGGGATTACCTTTGCATGGGGAATCTGGCCCGTTGAAGTGGTGGATACTACGCCGGACGTTTTGCGCTTTGACTTGCAACAAGACTATCTGCGGATGACCATCGATTCTTTTAATAAGACAGGCGATGTGGATGCCGCCATGCGCCGCTGGGATGGTCTCGGCGCTTCCGCCGCTCCCGTATACATCAGTCTGCAAACCGACCCGGGAAATCTCACGCCGCAGGAAGTGCAGGAATTTGGCGTGCTAGTGCAGGCGGTGAAAGGCGCGCCGATTCAAAACTCCCAAACGCCTGGCGAGGATACATCAACGTCTGGATCGGTATCTTCCAGTATAGGTCGGCTCGTCCTTTATGGGGCGATCGCAGTAGTTGCTATCCTTCTGGCGTTTGCCGCTTTTTATCTGTTCCGTTTGTTCCGCAAGGGGAGCGGCACAGTCACGCCGGCAATGGAGGCGACCAAACTCAACAAGAGTATCGAACGGACAGATTATCAGCAACACGGTCTTGAGCCTCCGATCACCCAATCCCTGACAACCTACGTCTATGGGTATGACTTGTACGATGAATCGTTCAGCATCGACACACAGGCGGGGAAATATCTGGGCGAGTTTGGCGTGGGCATTTGTGAAAAGATCGGCGTAGGCGAGCCGAAGAAAGTGACCGCGTTGGAGATCTGGCTCTTTGAGGAGAACGATATCAAGACCGCCACAAAAGTGCTGATGTCTGACCATGCCTTCAATAACCCGGAGATTCGCGACCGGCTCGAAGCCAAGGGCGAGTTGGTCTTGCTACAACCCAGGGAACAGATCCTGTTGGAAACCGCCAACTTGCAACTCCTCGCCACCGTGGTGGATTTGGAATACGGAATGGGCTCGATGCCCCAGAACAGCTACTTCCAACGCGTCACGCTCGAGTTTGCGGTTTGGCCTCGCGCGGCGAAATAACCCCGCTCCTGTCAACGAACAGACCAGCCGCAGGCTGGTCTGTTTTTATTCCACTTTGAGTATCTTTATTTTTAGTTTACCGCCGGGGGTTTGCGCCTCAACCGTTTCGCCCGCTCTATGGTTCATCAACGCGCTGCCAATCGGCGACTCGTTCGATATTTTGTTATTACGCGGATCTGCTTCCTTCGCTCCGACCATGGAGAAGGTCTCAGGGTCAAAACCTTCCTCTTGCACGGTGACGCGCGAACCCACCACCACTACCTCGCTTTGTTTCTTTTCGACGATCACTGCCAACCGTAGGATGGCTTCGATCTCCTGAATTCGCCCCTCGAGGAAAGCTTGATCTTCCTTCGCTTTGTGATAATCCGCGTTTTCAGAAAGGTCGCCCATTTGAATGGCGGATCGTAGCCGTTGGGCAAGTTCTTCGCGCCGCCCCCCGGTGAGTTCTGCCAACTCTGCTTTGAGTTTTGCCTCCCCTTCGGGCGTGAGATACATTTGTTGAGACATTCTTCACCTGTTCCTATGGCTTTTCGAGCGGGTTGAAAAGTTTCTGGTGTTCTTCGATGGCAAACCGATCGGTCATACCGGCGATGTAATCGCAGATGGTGCGTTCGAGTTCGCGTTTTTCAATGAAAAATTGCGCCGCGTCGGGCAGCATGGACGGTTCGGCTTGATACGCATGGAACAATTCAGAGATCAACCGTTCCGCTTTAACCTGCATCCGTGCCACGCGAAAATGGCGATACAGTTTTTTATACAGGAAGTCTTTCAGTTCGCGGTTGCGGCGCTGCATATCTTCACTGTACCCGATCACGTTATGTTTCAACTTCTGAAGATCAAGCGCCGACTTCGCCTTGCTCTCTTTCAGGCGTTTGTCGGTAGCTTCGACCATATCTGTGACCATGATGCCCACCAACTGACGAATCATGCGATGACGTTCCATCTCATCCAATTCGGGTCCGCGCCAGTTGTAGGTCTCGCGCAAAATTTCCCACAGGGCGATCCCGTCCAATTGCTGGGGCGAGATCATGCCGGAGCGCAAGCCATCATCGAGGTCGTGCGTGGTGTAGGCGAGCTCATCGGCGACGTTGGCGATCTGCGTTTCAAGGTTGCCGCGAAGCTCAGGGTTGAAATCGCGCGCGTCAGACACATCGTATTCCGATTCGTGCTTGACCATCCCCTCGCGGACTTCCCACGTCAGGTTCAAGCCGGGGAACTCGGGATAGCGTTGTTCGAGTTCGGTGACGATACGTAGGGATTGTTTGTTATGGTCAAATCCGCCATGATCTTTCATCAACCGTGCTAACGCCACCTCGCCAGAATGGCCAAATGGCGAGTGACCCAGATCATGCGCGAGGCAAATCGCCTCCACTAAATCTTCGTTGGCGCCAAGGGCGCGGGCGAATGTTCGACCGATCTGGGCAACTTCGAGGGTGTGGGTGAGCCGCGTGCGGAAATAGTCGCCTTCAAAGTTGATGAAGACCTGCGTCTTGTATTCGAGGCGTCGAAACGCTGTAGTGTGGAGAATCCGGTCGCGGTCGCGTTGGAACGATGTGCGATAGTCTGGCTCGCTGTCCAGGTAGGCGCGTCCTTTTGAGTCTTTGCTCCGCATACCGTATGGCGCGAGACTTTTATCTTCTATTTCTTCAAGTTGCTGGCGTGTGAAGTACATGATAAAGGCGCCCTCGCTCCCTGCCCAGTGTCGTTGAACAGGGGCGCGGGAGTGAAAAAATGGGGCGAGAGGGGGTCGAACCCTCACGGTATCACTACCGACGGATTTTAAGTCCGTTGCGTCTGCCGATTCCGCCATCGCCCCGATGGATTGAGATTGATATTCTACCTTATTTTGAAATGCTTTCCAGCCGCGAGGCGCTGTCTTTGTTTGCTTGATTCTTGTTGCGCCAATCTTTGATTGCGAAAGGAAGATATAAAAGCAGGCAAGTCACAATGCCGATGATTTCCATGTAAAGAACATACAGAGGCCAAGCGGGGAATAAATCAAGCAGGCTGGGAGTGTTCGGTTTGTAGTTGATCATCAGATAGTTACTTCCAATAGCAGTGTTGATGAAGTAGATAACGACAACATAAACGTTCATCCACACCGCAACTCGAAGGATGGACTTCCATGTCGGGCGAAAGCCTTCCACTACGGTCATGTAAATTGCGGAGGTAATTATCAATCCGTGCGAGATGAACGTTTGAAAGAATCGAAAATGAGGAAAGCCGTAGATGCCGAGATCGGGCGTGATTAGCGCCTGTATCGCGCCGCCGATGCCGAGAAAGTACATGAACTCGTAGATGGCGTAATTTTTTGTGACCAGCATCAGCGCGCCTGTCCACACCAGCAGGCTACACAGGTGAAGCGGAAGCATGGCCTGGATCGTCCATCTGCCCACGGCATAATTCCATACGTGCCACGCGATCTCGTTACCCAACAAGATCACCGCAAGCGTCCAGCGGATTTTACTTTTGGTCGCGTTGCTGGCATTCTTGAAGCGGAGCAGGAAAAGATTCAACAGGAAGAGGAAGATCAATGCGCCGCTGTGGGCGGCGCCGAAGAACTCAAAGGCGGGACCAAGGTAGTTATCTACAAAAAACTGACTCATGAGCGCATTCTACTGCCTAAAGTAAACGGAACTGAATTACAATACTCGCGCCAACTGATCGGCCGCAATTGTACACTGTCATGAAGCTCCTATGCGCCAACGCTGATTTTCACATACTTGCGCCTGAAATTTCTTGCCGTTTTTTCCTTGTCTGGAGAGAGCTATGAAAAAATATGCGGTAATCGTCGCAATGTTCGTAGGTTTAATGCTGTCATCCTGTAAAACCGGTGGATTGTCCACTGCGATCGATGTAACCATGACCGACTTTCAGTTCACGCCAAACTCCTTTACCATTCCGGCAGGGCGGGAAATCACGGTCAACGCTGTGAATACTGGAGTGGTGGAACATCAATTTGCCATTCTTAATTTTGGCGCCGATGCAGGCGATGAGTTTGGCGAAGAGGATACGCAGAACATCTATTGGGAGGTAAAAGTGCCTCCCGGGCAAACTGTTGCGTTGACGTTCGCCGCTCCCTCCACGCCCGGCGAGTATAGCGTCGTCTGCGGGGTTCCTGGACATCTCATGGCTGGCATGGTTGGAGAGTTGACCGTGATAGCGGGTGAGTAAAGAATGAACAAGCCTGTGATTGTCAGCGCAAATAATGAGCTTGTAAAACGCGCGCGCTCGTTGCGACAGAAAAAACATCGCGTAGAAACAGGCTTGTTCCTCGTGGAAGGAATTCACCACATCGGGCAGGCGTTGGAAGCGGGTTGGAATATGGAGTGGGTGTTTTACGCGCCCGATCGGCTCGCGAGCCGATATGCCAACGAGCTGATTGCCCGGGTTTCGGAAAAAGCGCGCCCCGTCTCAAACGACGTGGTCAACTCTTTGGCGGAGAAAGATAACCCGCAAGGCATCGTCGCAGTGTTTCGCCAAAGACAGACCCTTGCGTCCGATCTCGAGCCATCCGGCTCTGCGGTTGCGTTGGTTTCTCCGCAAGACCCGGGCAATGTGGGAACGATCCTCCGCACCATGGACGCGATTGGAGTCGACGCCTTGTTCCTTGTGGATGGCGGCGTCGAGTTATATCACCCAACTTTGATCCGCTCCAGCATGGGTGCGATTTTTTGGAAGCGCGTCTCGCAAACTTCATTCGAAGAATTTCGCGCCTGGGCGCAAACGGCAGGTTGTCAGTTGATCGGCGCGTCTGTTCATGCGGACATGGATTACAAGACTCTCGTTCCGCAAGCCCCGTGGGCGCTTGTGCTGGGCAGCGAGCAAAAAGGGCTGTCTGCGGAGCAGGTCAATGCCTGCGATGTGACAGTATCCCTGCCCATGCGCGGAAGGGTGAGTTCGTTAAATTTAGCGGTGGCGGCAGGCGTGTTGTTGTACGCGTTAAAAACATAAGAGCAGACGACGCGTCGTCTGCTCTGGTTTGTGCGACCAGATTTCACTTGGAGAAAGAAGCGCTAGAACTCGTCTTCTTCCTCGTCCCAAGAATCATCATCTTCATCATCTTCCTCTTCCTCCCATTCCTCCGCTTCTTCTTCGTCCCAATCTTCTTTGGCGGTGGCTTCGTCGCTGGGGGTGTAGGTGGCGCAACCGGTATCGGGGTCGAACTCTACCGCGGCGGCTGAGCAATAACCTTCATCAAGAAAGACACAATCGGTGTAATGACATTTGATGCGGGGCATTCAATCCTCCTGAATTAGGGTTGTTTGATAAGGCGAATGACCGAGATAATGAACAGCAGGGTCATTGCCACTTGTGACGTGATGCAGAACGGACAATAGGCTTTGATCAGCGCGACTTCGACAAAGACCAGATACACTGTAAACAAAAACCCGGTCACTGAAATCCCGAAGAAAATCATCGTGCCATGGTCTTGAATTATGCCGGGACGCCGTTCGAGTACTTGCACAGCCAACAGGGCGAGATAGCCAAGAACCCCGATGATTGCCACGGGAACGCCGCGCACTTCAGAGTAAGGGCTGGCATTCACTACCGAGCATCCTTCCGAGCCAACGCACATGGCGGCTTGAAGTTCCTTGCTTGTAAATTTGTACACCGTCATATAAGACGCGACGAGCAACCCGATGATGGTGATCGCCAGCGAAATCTGCGTGAGCCGTTTATCCATGAATCCTCATAACAACCAAGCCTCAACTTCCTGACCAGCAGGCACGCATTTTACACCAGCGGGAATAATTAGTAAAGCATCAGCCTGTGCCAGCGACAGAATGTTGCCCGAACCCTGGTGCCCGGTCAAGCGCGCGACGAGAGACCCGTTTTCCTCGCGGAGATTGGCGCGCAGATAACTTTCCCGCCCATCGGAATTGATTTCCTCCTCGCATCGCGCGCGGATGGCGAGCCTGTTTCTCTCCGTCTGCCCTGCCAGCCGCCCCAGCGCCGCGCGGACGAACACCTCGAACCCCACAAACGCCGACACTGGATTACCGGGTAAGCCGATGAATGGCGCGCCATTGTATTCGCCGAAAGCGAGCGGCTTGCCGGGGCGCATGTTCACGCGCCAAAAATCCATTTTGCCGTTCGACTCGATCACGCTCTTCACGTAATCGAACGCGCCCACGCTCACGCCCGCCGAAGAGAGGATCAGGTCCACTTTCAGCGCGGACGTTTTGTCGAGCGCCGCTTTGACAGATTCGTAGGTATCTTTTGCTGTGCCAAGTTTTTCCACCTCCGCGCCGGCAGACTCGATCAGCCCTGCCAGCATGTGCGAGTTCGAGTCGCGGATCTTGCCCGGTTCGAGCGGCTGGCTTGCGTCGAGCAATTCGTCACCGGAAGAGAAGAGCGCAACACGCGGTTTGCGAAAGACATTCACGGTTGAATATCCCAAAGATGCCAGCAATGCCACATCCTGCGGCTTTAGTTGTCTTCCCTTTTGCAAGGCGGTCTCTCCCGTGCGAATATCCGCGCCGCGCTGGCGGATGTTCTCGTTTTGGGTCACGTTTTTGAATATCGTCACTTCCGGTGGGGGAGGCGCGCCGGCGGCGCGGTCTTGAAAATTAGTATCTTCCACAGGAATCACCGCGTCAGCGCCGAGGGGCAGCGGCGCACCGGTCATGATGCGCGCGGCTTCGCCGGAGGTGATGGAAACCGTCGGCGGCGAGCCGGCTGGGATGTCTGCGACCACGCGCAAGGTCCGGGGCGAAGCGGGTTTTGCATCCGCCACATCGATCGCGCGAATGGCAAATCCGTCCATTGAGGAGTTATCGAATGGCGGAAGATCGTCCAACGCGGTCACGTCTTGCGCGAGGATGCGATTCAAAGACTCTACCGCTGGCAGGGCTTCGGTTGTTACAGGTTGAAAATGGGAAAGTATGCGCTCGCGCGCTTCACGGACGCTGAGCAGATTCATAGGTAAGCGGCGACATTATACTGCGTAACGTGTCGCTTGTATCCTGTAATTTAGCCCGCAATCGCATTTGGACTATTTGTCCGCTAATCTACGCCAATCGGCGCCAATCTCCTCCACAAAGATTAGCGTAAATTCGTGAAGATTAGCGGATAAAGCCGTGTTTTGAGAAATCAAAGGTTTCTAATGCGATTGCTCTACCCCGGCTTGGTTCTTTGCGCTTCCAACACATTCGGCACGCTTTCAATACGTGTGAGTACGCGGCTTAACTGCTCCAGGTCGCGCACATCAACGACGAGGCGCAAATCGGCAACGCTTCTGTTGTAACTGACGGATACATCTTTGATGTTCACGCTCTCGCCTTGCAACAGAGTTGAAATATCGCCGAGCAAGCCATCACGGTCGTAGGCTTTCACGGTGACGGGCACGGCGTAGGTTTGTTGGGTGGTTCCCCAGTCCACTTGCACGAGCCGCTCGGTGTCCTCTCTGTGTAAAATATTCGGGCAATCTTGCCGGTGAATTGTGGCGCCGCGCCCGCGCGTGATGTAGCCGATGATCTGGTCTCCGGGCATGGGCGAACAACATTTTGCCATTTGCCAAAGCAAGCCTTTCAGTCCGACAACCTGAATCGCATCGGGGGAGGTTTTGGTCTCTGGCGCGGGGGTGGCTTGCAGAATATCCGCGGTTTCTTCTGTCCCTTCCAATTGTTTGATGATTTTGCTGAGGGAAAGATCGCCGTTACCGAGGGCGATGAACATTTCATCGGGAGTTTTGTAGGCAAGTTCGCGCGCCATCTTTTCGAAATTCAATTCGGAAATTCCAAGGCGGCTCAATTCGCGTTCGAATCCGGCGCGTCCCTGGGCGAGGTTTTGTTCATCCTCCTGCTTTTTGAACCATGCTTTGACTTTGGATCGCGCTCGTTGCGTCTTGACCAGCCCCAGATTCGGATTTAACCAATCGCGGCTTGGACCCCCGCGCTTCGCTGTCAAAATTTCGATCTGGTCGCCCGTCTTCAACGCTTGTTGCAAGGGGACGAGTTTGCCGTTCACCCGCGCGCCGCGACAGCGGTGGCCGATATCGGTGTGGACGTGGTAGGCAAAATCAATGGGGGTTGAACCGACAGCGAGATCGTAAATGTCTCCGCGCGGGGTGAAGACGTAGACGCGGTCCTGGAATACATCCGATTTCATACTCTCGACGAATTCTGTCGCGTCGTGCACGTCGGTCTTCCATTCCATCATGTTGCGGAGCCAGTTAATGCGCTGTTCGTAATTTTTATCGCGTTTGGCGCCTTCTTTGTATTTCCAGTGGGCGGCGATGCCGTATTCCGCGTTTTCGTGCATCTCCTGTGTGCGGATCTGAATTTCCAGCGAGCGGCCATCGTCGTAGATCACGGCGGTATGCAGAGACTGATAGAAGTTTTCTTTCGGCGCGGCAATATAATCGTCGAATTCGCCGGGGATGGGTCTCCAGGTGGTGTGAATCACCCCAAGCGCGGCGTAACAGGAGGGGATGTCTTGGACGAGGAGGCGCATGGCGCGCACATCTTGCACCTTATCGAACGCTTTTCCTTTTTGCGTCATCTTCTTGAAGATGGAATAAATATGTTTTGGCCGCCCGCTAACTTCGGCTTTAATGTTGTTTGATTCGAGCAAACGCTTCAGGGCATTTTGTATATCGACGATCTGCTTTTCTCGTTCGGGGCGTTTTTCTTGCAATTCTTCGGCAATTTCCTTGTACTTTTCCGGGTTGAGGTATCGGAAGCCAAGGTCTTCCAATTCCCATTTGATCTGCCAGATGCCGAGGCGGTTCGTGAGCGGGGCAAAGATTTCGAGAGTCTCTTTGGCAATGCGCTTCTGTTTGGCTTCGGGCATGAAGCCGAGCGTCCGCATGTTGTGGAGGCGGTCTGCCAGTTTGATCAGCACCACACGGACATCGTCACCCATGGCGAGGAATGTTTTCCGCAAGGTTTCGGATGCCAGGTCTTGTTTGCGCGCGCGCGCGTTGGCGGGGATGAGTTCTGGGTCCGATGCGTCCTCGAGTGATTCGGGTCTTTCCGCGTGCTGGTCGCCGCGCGAGACTCGCGGAAGGTTGGTTAGTTTTGTTACCCCATCGACGAGAGCCGCGATGGTGTCGCCAAAATCGTTGCGAATGTCGCCGAGGGTGATGGGGGTATCTTCCACCGTGTCGTGAAGTAACGCCGCCGCGATCACCTCGGACGGAACTTTGAGGTCTGCCAAAATGCTTGCCACCGCCAGGCAGTGATTGATGTATGGTTCGCCCGAATGCCGCCTTTGTTCGCGATGCGCCTTCTCTGCCACGCGGTAGGCGCGTTGGATCAGTTCCTTTTCGGAAGGTGTGTATGTTTCGGGGAGTTGCTCCATTAATTTTTCGAGCGGAACCGCATTTTGCGCCGATTTCATGCGTGGTATTGTACTACTGAAAAAATTTCTCATTCCCGTTACAATTCAGCGAAAATCAATCCTGCTTGTGGAGAGGTTGAAATGTCGATTGTCAATAACGTCACCCGCTTGCTCGACGCGCGCAAGATTCCGTACACCGCGTATGAACTTTCGCCGGAGAAGCGTGGCGCCCAGGAGACTGCGCGCCAGCTCAATGCGGATCCCGCGGCTATTTTCAAAACGATCGTCGTATTGCGGGATAAAGCCAAAAAGCCCTTGTTGGTGTTGGTTTCAGGGGATTCGGTTGTGGATTTGAAGTTGCTTGCCTCCGCGCTCGGCGAGAAAAAAGTTCATTTGCCAACAGAAAAAGAAGCGGAGCAGATTACCGGCTTGCAAGCGGGAGGCATCTCGCCGCTTGCCCTGCTCAACAAGGGATTTCAGGTTATCCTTGATTCGTCGGCGCAAGATTTTGAACAGGTCCATGTTTCTGGAGGGCAGAGAGGACTGAACATTAAATTGCCAGTGGCAGATTTGATCAAACTGACGAATGCGCGGGTTGAGTCGGTGGGCAAGCAAGACGAGACTACAGAATAAAAAACGCCCCGGAATGTTCCGGGGCGCGTAATTCTGGGTTTTACAAGGTTATGGACCGATGAACTTGATCATTTCCTCGGATATTTGAAAAGTCCATTTATCTGGATTGTTGATGCACCCTGAGCCGGAAGAGTTGAAAGGCTTCCCGTCTAAATTCCATGCCCAGAGATTGTAGCATCCAATAACCAGGTCGGTGATTACTGTGGATCCATTTTTTGTTAGTTCGTAATAACGATACCCGCATTCGTTATGGCTGGCTGTCTCGTTCAAATACAGAGAAACAGCCACCCGCGATTTGGTCAAGTTGTCGATCTTGATCGTCGTATTCTTGCCAAGCGGTTTCCCAAGAACGCGGGTAGCGCACGGATCGCCTCCCGTGCTGGCGGGAGTATTTGTCAGCGTCGATTCCAGTGTAGGCAAAGGAACCGGCGTATTCGTCGCCGCGGGCGTTGATGTGGGGGTTTCAGTGGGAGGCAGGGGCGTGTTGGTGGGAATCGCCGCTTGAGTCTCTGCCACGATCGTAAACGCCGCCGACACCGCGGTGGATTGCACATCTGCGACGCTCATGGTGGGTACGGCTGGTTCGCCGCTACCGCACCCAGCGATCAAGACGGAAATAACCAGAACAGAGAGGAGAACAGTTAGCTTTTTCATCATACCTTTCTTATTGTAGTTGTAGTCGCCGCGATCAGCAATTCGGGTAACATCCGCCCTTGGCAACGATTGTGTCATTTCGGACGACGATCGTCCAACTGCCGCCGGTGAGCAGGAATCCGCCGAACGTTTTGAAATCCTTCTTGCCATCCACGAAAGCGGCGGCGCTGTAATATCCTTCGGGTCCCGAGAATGAACCTCCGTATGCGGGGATGAAGCCGCATTCATTCTGTGCCGTGGTCACGTATAAAGATAGCGTTATCGTGCCTTTCGGTTTTGTCTCGTTTTCCACGAGAATTTTAATAGTGGGCACAGACCATTCCGAGAGGATCTTATTGCAATTATCCTGCGTGGGAGCGGATGACTGTGGGGCAAGCGTAAACGTCGCCGTGGGAAGTAACGGATCGATCGTTGGAGTTGGAGATGATGTCTCTGTGGGGAGGGGGGTTGACGTGAACGTTGCTGTGGGGGGGAGGGGCGTTTCTGTCGGGATGGCGGCTTGCGTTTGGGCGATCATGGTGAATGCCGCCGCTTGCGCGGTGCCGGCAACGTCACCGGCGCTAAGGGTTGGCGCTTCCTGCTCGCCGCCGCAGGCAGAAAGCAAGAGCGCCAGAATCGATACAATCAGAATTAACTTTTGTTTCATTCGCGAATTCAAATTCCTTTTTCATGGTTTGTTACTTGATAACAACTTTATCTTTGAATAAAGTGATCATCAGGCTGTCTGTCGAGGTCAGACGGAACGTGCCTGTCATTTTGTTCCCGCCCACCCAAGCCACATAGACGTAAAACCCAAGCGGCGCTTTGACCTTCACCATCCCTGCAACGGGATATTCGATGATCGAATAGCGGCCATCTGGCAAAGTGACTTGCAAGGAAATATAGGCCTGCGCTTTGGAACGATTCCATAAAGTGATCCTGTTGAAAGGAACCTCAGGCGGAAGTGTTCCGTATTTCAGAATACCAAGTGTGGGCGTAAGTGATGGCGCGCCCGGGGTGCCAAGTATTGGAGTTGAAGTAAGTTGCGCCCCGGTCGCCGTAGACTGTGCCAGCGTGGCAGGCACATCGGTTGATGTTGCCAGCGTGGACGTCAGGTTTGGTAGTGGCGAAGAAGTGGCTGTCGATTCGGGGGTGGATGAAGCCGAAGCGGGAGTAATCGATGGGTTAAATATGACAGGTGTTTCAGACGGAGAGATCGTGTTGGAAGGCGCAAGAGTAGGAGCGCTCGAAGATCCGATCACCGTGGCGGTTGGTGAAATCGGCGTTGGAACCGCTGGCAGGCAGGCGCCGACAACCAAAAGAACAACGAGCGCGGGAATGACCTTCTTCATTGCGACTCCTCGTGTTTACGAAGCGGATACGGTCTCTAAAAATTGGGTGACTGTGTCGCGCAACATGCGTTCGGGAAGCGCCCCAACCTGGCGATGGACAATCTTTCCATTTGCCACGAACAGCATGGTTGGAATCCCCTGAATACCATACTCCATCATCCAATGAGGGTTTTCATCAGTGTTGATCTTTGTGACCAGCAACTTCCCCTCAAACTCTTTTGCAAATTTATCGAGGATCGGCGCGACCATTTTGCAAGGTCCGCACCAGGGCGCCCAAAAATCAACGATCACCGGGATCGAAGATTGCAGGACAGTTTTTTCGTACGTTTCATCTGTAATATGAATGGGTTCGTTGAGCATGAGTTGCCTTTTCTTCAATTGTTTTACATCAAGCGAAAAGAGTATAACACAAACCCGCATGTTATAATCGCCCGTCATGACCGACCTGTTTGCAAAATGGAAGACGGGGCTTGCAAAAACAAGCAAAGCAACATTTGGACGAATCGCCACCCTCGTTGGAGCGACGGAAATCACCAGTGAATCGTGGGACGACCTGGAAGCATCCCTGATTCAAGCAGATTTGGGGATTGAAATTGTCGGCGATATTCTGGATACGCTTCGCCGCTTCGTTCGGGATGGGGGCTTGACTCGCTCCGACGAGCTTACCTCCGCTCTCCGCGCAGAACTCCGCTCTCGCCTCGAAACCCCGCCGCCCCTCGAATGGAAATCCGCCCCAAGCGTTATCATGGTGGTTGGCGTCAACGGCGCGGGAAAGACAACTACGATCGCCAAACTGGGACAGCGGTATCAAGCGGAAGGTAAATCCATTCTTTTCGGCGCGGCAGATACGTTCCGCGCCGCGGCGGTGGACCAGTTGCAAGTCTGGGGTGAACGAATCGGCGTCGATGTGATATCAGGCGCCCCTGAGTCTGATTCAGGCGCGGTCGCGTTTAACACCGTGCAGGCGGGCGTCGCGCGTAAAATTGACATCGTCTTGATCGATACTGCGGGACGCTTGCACACGCGCTTCAACTTAATGGAAGAACTCAAGAAAGTGTATCGCGTGATCGGCAAGGCTCTGCCCGGCGCGCCTCATGCCGTGTGGCTCGTTCTTGACTCGACCACCGGTCAAAATGCCCTGCAACAAGCAAAAGCGTTCAAAGACGCCGTCGGCGTAACCGGCGTGATCCTGACAAAACTAGATTCATCCGCGCGAGGCGGATTCGCCTTCGCCATCCAGCGCGAATTAGGATTGCCGATCCTGTTTGCAGGTCTCGGCGAAAAGCCAGAAGACCTCGCGCCGTTTGACCCGGATGCGTTTGTAGATGGAATCATGGGAACAAACAATTCGTAATCACTACGCGGAGGCGAGACTGGAGACTAACCCAGTCTCTAGTCCCCAATCTCTAGTCTCTTGGAGCAAAAATGCAAGACCTCGTCAACCGACTCAAACCCCTGCAAGACCTAACCCAGCAGTTAATGGTGCGTCTTTGACTTCGCGTCTAAAGAAACGCAACTTTCCCAACTCGACAAAGAAATAGAAGCGCCCGATCTGTGGAATAACGCCTCGCGCGCGCAAGGGTTAATGAAGCAACATAACGCCCTCAAGAACGAAGTGGAATCATGGCGCACGTTTTCACGCCGCTTGCATGACGCGCTTGAACTCGCGCAGCTTGACGATGAAAGTCTGCGCGGCGAATTGGAAATTGAAATCTCCACACTCGAAACTGAACTTGAAAAGCGTTCGTTCAACGCCATGTTCTCGGGCAAATATGACCGCGACTCTGCGATCCTTGCCATCCACGCCGGCGCAGGCGGGACCGACTCGCAAGATTGGGCGGCGATGCTCCAGCGCATGTACCTCCGTTGGGCGGAAGAGCGCGGCTTCCAAACCGAAATCCTCGATTCCACCTCTGGCGAAGAAGCGGGCATCAAAAGCGCAACAATCGAAGTGGACGGCGAATACGCCTTTGGCTATCTGCGTTCGGAAAAAGGCGTGCATCGCCTTGTGCGCCTCTCGCCGTTCGATTCCGCGCATCGCCGCCACACCTCGTTTGCCCTCGTGGAAATTTTGCCGCAGGTTGCGATGGAAGACGCGGATATTCAAATTGACCCAGGCGATCTTAAAGTGGACGTGTTCCGTTCCTCCGGCGCGGGCGGGCAGAACGTGCAGAAGAACGCCACCGCCATCCGCATCACGCATATCCCGACAGGCATCGTGGTCACGTGTCAGAACGAACGCTCGCAGACTCAAAACCGCGAGTTCGCCATGCGCATCCTGCGAGCGCGCTTGCTGGAACTGAGGCAGGCTGAACGGGAGGAAGAACGCGCCGTCCTGCGCGGCGAGTACACCAAAGCCGAATGGGGGAGTCAGATACGCTCGTATGTGTTGCATCCGTATCAAATGGTGAAAGATCACCGCACCGACCATGAATCGGGCAACACGCAAGCCGTGCTGGACGGCGAGCTGGACGAATTTATGGAGGCGTTTCTTAGAAAGGCGTGACGATGAAAAAGATTTTCGACAGATTGTTTTCACGTGAAAATATGCTGGCTCTGTTACTTTGCCTGATCCTTATCGCATTGACAATTTTCACGGCGGATACGTCTCCCACCTGGATCTACCAGGGATTCTAAATGTCCTTGTTTGAAATTGCGATACTTGCGTGTATCGCGGCGCTGGTTGGCTGGTTGGGTAATGGACGTAAGCTGGCGTTGTTGGCGGTCAGCGCGCTGGCGTTATATTGGCTCCAGCCGCATCAGGAGCCTGTCAACTTGATGTTTTGGTTGCCGACGTTGACGGTGTTCGTGACGGTCTTGTCGTGGCTCATCACCGCCAAATCTGAATCTCGCGGCTGGAAGGAGAATCGCGCGGCAGTGACGGTCTTAATGGGGGTGATCGCGTTTGTTGACCTGAATCGCTTTTTTCAATTCGAATGGTTCTTTCCCATTGAAACCCCAAGGATTCAATGGATCGGTCTTGCCTTTCTCTTTGTCTTGATCATTTTGTTCACCCTAACGCGGCTTGGAAAGTTCAATCGTTTAATTTTGACGCTGGCTGTCGTCGGGCTGGTGGGCTTGCTCTTGGCGATAAAGTCTCCGTCGGCGTTGACTTGGTTGTTCGAAATCATAGCAACTCTGCGGGGAAAATATTCGGGCGGACAATCTACATTGGCGTGGCTGGGGTTTTCCTATGTTGCGTTTCGTCTCTTGCATACCATCTTCGATCGTATCGCAGGACGGTTGCCGTCCGTATCGCTGGCAGAATATGTGAATTACGTGATTTTCTTTCCTGCGATCACGGCTGGTCCGATCGATCGGGTGGAACGGTTTGTTGCTGGATTAAATTCGCCGCTTCCTTTAGACGCTGGCGGCTGGCTGGATGCCGGTCAACGGATTTTCATCGGCTTATTCAAGAAGTTTGTCGTTGCCGACGCGCTGGCGTGGATCGCGTTGAACGAAACCTTTGCGCGCGACGCCCGGTCATCGATCTGGTTGTGGACTCTGTTGTACGCGTATTCCCTGCGGATCTATTTTGATTTCAGCGGTTATACCGACATCGCCATTGGGCTTGGGCGGTTGCTCGGTATACGCCTGCCTGAAAATTTCGATTCACCTTACATCAAACCGAACCTGACCCAATTCTGGAATTCGTGGCATATCACATTGACGCAATGGTTTCGTTCGTATTTTTTTAATCCGCTCGCACGCGCCATGCGTTCAACCCCCAAGCCTGTTTCGCCATGGATGATGATTCTATTCTCACAAGCGACGACAATGTTGCTGATCGGGTTATGGCATGGCGTGACGACAAACTACATATTGTGGGGACTATGGCATGGATGCGGGTTATTCATCCAAAATCGCTGGAGTGAATTTGCGCGCGCGCGACTATCTCTACATGCAATACCCGCCTCTGGTCAACGCGGTTTACAGTGTATCGGAACGTTCCTTACGTTTAATTTTGTATCGCTCGGCTGGTTATTTTTCGCGCTCCCGTCTCCCGAATCGGCATGGAACGCGATGTTGAAATTGGCAGGCGTTTTATGAAAGCAAAGATCCATCCGCTTCGCTTGGTTGTGAAGGCGTTGTTGTTGTATGTGATCGTAAATCTCGCCTATGCGGCGGCGCAACCGCCTGTTTCGCGCCTGTCCTTGTATAACGTGATATTTCCTGGACGCGTCCGCCTGCCTTTTGACGACGGTTCGAGTTTATATACCGTAATGATCGATGATGTGGGCGCCATGTTGGCTTCTCATGCGGTTGCAGTACCGAAGCCAGAAGACGAATATCGCGTGTTGTTGATCGGCGATTCGTCGGTTTGGGGCGAGATGCTTTCGCCTCAAGATACGATTTCCGAACAATGGAATGTCCGACACGATCAATGCCAGGGCAAAACGATAAAATTTTATAACTTGGGATACCCGCATCCGTCTGTGATCAAAGACCTGATCATTTTGGAGAAGGCGGTCGAATACGATCCCGACTTGATCGTGTGGTTTACAACTCTCAATTCGTTGATTCCGCGACGTATCAGCGCGTTCATGGAGGCGAACCGAGACGATGCCTTGCGCCTGATGGACGCGTACAACCTTGCCTTTCCTGAAAAAGACGCGCTCGCCCAACTGGACCCCTCATTTAATGACCGAACATTGATCGGGCAACGATCCTATTTAAATCGTTGGGTGAAATTGCAATTGCTTGGGTTTGTCTGGTCGGCGAACAGGACGGATATGGATATGCAAGATTCCACTGAAACCGTTGCGGTCAACTCACCCGACGTCGAAGATCACGTTTTGTATCGTCAAATGGAACCGACGGCTGATCTGCAAAAAATGATGGTGTTCGAAGCCTTCGCGGCTGGGCAGAGGGTTGCCGGGTCTGCGCCCATCCTGATTGTCAATGAGCCTATGTTTATTGCGAGCGGCGAGAATAGCGACCTGCGCTACAACCGAGGTTATCCGCGCTGGGCGTACGATCAATACCGCGAAGCCATGCAACAAGAGGCGATTCAGTCGCGGTGGAATTATCTCGATTTATGGAATACAATTCCGCCCGAATATTTTTTGGATACCGCGTTGCATCTCTCTGCAGAAGGGGAGCGCCTGCTGATCGAACAGGTGGATCCGCTGGTGCAATCCATCTTGTGCCAATAAACTCAAAAAGGAAACCGTTATGTCTGAAACACTGATCCCGCAAATCGGCTCGTACCTTGCCTCTCAAATCCTGAAACAACCCAACCGAACTATCGCGGCTGACGAACCGTTGATCTCCAGCGGCTTGATCGACTCGTTCAGCCTGATGGATGTCGCTTTGTATGTGGAGGACACCTTTGGCGTCCGCATCGAAGACACCGAACTGAACGCGGAGACATTCGACACGCTGACTCAACTCGCCGCGCTGGTCGAATCTCGCAAGAAATGACGACATTCCCCGAGCGACTCAAATCGCTTCACACGCAGACCTCGGACCGGGTCGCGCTCACTTTACAGTTTTCCAACACCGACGATCTCTCGCTCACCGTAGATCAACTCCTGCGGGGGGCGAGTTCGTATGCGCGTGCGTTGACCCTTGCCAATATCCAACCCGGCGAAGTTGTCGTTTTGATCCTCCAGCACGGAGAAGATTTAGCCTACGCATTTTGGGGAACCATCTTGCATGGCGCGATTCCCTCCATCATGCCGTTTCTCACGGAGAAATTATCCCCCGAACGTTATCGCGCGGATTTGTCCGCGTTGATCTCGGTTACTCAACCTGCCGCGATTATCACGTATCCCGAATTTGAAGCCGAGGCGCGCGGCGCGTTGCAAGAAGGGGATTCGGTCCGTGAAGTGATCGTCACGGACAAAGTCGAAAAGAATGTTGGTTTGGACTTTGACTCGCTGGTTGGTTTCCAACGAAAGCCCGAAGATATTGTTATCCTGCAACATTCATCAGGGACAACAGGTTTGCAAAAAGGAGTCGCGCTTTCGCATCGAGCGATCTTCAATCAATTGGACGCGTATAGCAAGGCGTTGAAGTTAAATGAAAACGATGTTGTCATCTCATGGCTTCCACTGTATCACGATATGGGATTGATCGCGGGATTCATCATGCCGATCCTTTCTGGCATTCATCTCGTTTTGCAATCTCCGTTCGATTGGGTGCGCGCGCCGTATAAATTGATGAACGCCGTGACGAAATATCGCGGCACGTTGTCGTGGCTTCCGAATTTTGCCTATAACTTTTGCGCCCAAAAGATCCGTGACCGTCATCTCGAAGGCGTGGATTTGTCTACGTGGCGGGCGATCACCAACTGCTCGGAACCTGTCCGTTGGGAGAGCCATAACGCGTTTTATGAAAAGTTCAAAAATTATGGATTGAAGCGCGAGGCGTTACAAACATCATACGCGATGGCGGAGAACGTCTTCGCGGTGACGCAAAGTCCGCTAGGGGGCGAACCAGCCGTCCTTGAGCTTGATCGAGAAGCGTTTATGTCGGAGCGCGTAGCCAAGCCGGTGTCTGAATCGAATCCGACAAACTCATCCATGAAAATGATGTCGTCTGGGCGACCGCTAGAGAATGTCAATGTCAAAGTGTTGAATGAGAGTCGAAATGAAGTTGCTGACCGTGTTGTTGGCGAAGTTGCCCTGAAAAGCGATTGCATGTTGACCGGCTACTATCACCGCGAGGATGCAACACAACAAGCGTTTCTCGATGGTTGGTATTTGACCGGCGACTATGGTTTTATCAGCGATGGGGAGGTGTTCGTATCAGGTCGCAAGAAAGATATGATCATCGTCGGCGGGAAAAATGTGTATCCGCAGGATTTGGAATCGTTGAGTTATGAAGTGGCAGGCGTTCACGCGGGGCGTTCGGTGGCGTTCGGTATATTCGACGAGGAGCAAGGCACGGAAGATGTTGTGATCATCGCCGAGGTTGATACGGAAGACCCTGCTGAACAGCAAAAAGTAGCGGACGCGATTCGCTTGCATGTGACAAAGAATTCGGCAATTGCTCTGCGCTACGTGAAAGTGGTCGACCCGAAGTGGATTCTGAAAACCTCCAGCGGCAAAACGGCGCGCTCTGCCAATAAAGAAAAATTTTTGAAAGAGTTGAATTGACCTCTTGCAAAAGTCGTTTTTGCCGCAGAGACTGCCGAGAAAAAAGAGAATTTCTCAAAGGTCTCTGTGGACTCTCCCGAAAGGCATCGGGACGATGGGCGACTAAGCAAGAGGCGCTTATGCAAGAGGTCTAATTAAATAAAAACTTCCGACAATTTGTCGGAAGTTTTTATGTTTTAGTATTCTACTGCGCGTTTCAAAGACTTTGCGTTTTTTACCCAAGCCTTCACTTGGCTTAGGCTCGGTAATTGACGGACCAATCGTTTCTTGCCTGAGTTTGCTTTTTCAAATGCGGCTAACAATGATTCGGGTTTGCGCTTGCCCAGTTCTACAACGGTGTCAACGCCAACCGCTTCGAGCAGATCGGAAAACTGCGAGCCAACGCCTTTGACGCGAAATAGATCTGCGCGATTGACCCATTCAAGGATCGTCTTTGCGCTAAAGCCTGTGGCTTTGGCAAGTTCAAGGCGGCCTTTGCGTGTGCCGCCCTTTTGTAATAATCCTTTGGTTCCTCGCACGCCTGCTTTATTTAATTTTGCGGCATACGATGCGCCGATCCCCTCGATTTCTTTTAAAGTTGTCATTACATTTTCTCCTTTAAAGTTAACTATACATTATTTTTGTTGAAATGTATAAATTTATCATTAGAATTTCTTACAAGTTCCAATTTACATTTCTGTATTTTAAATTACGTTCGATACTCAAATCTTTTAGTGGACAGATGGCAGGTTCTGCAAACAAATAATTTTTTTGCATAAACTTGAGGAGGAAAAACCTTAACTGCTGAGCGCGCAAAGTGCGCTAAAAAAATCTTCGCGGTAACGCAATAAAAAAACAGCCAAGTGTTGACTTGGCTGTTTGTGTTTTATCCACCAGTGGGGAGGCGTTTCTCGAGCGTGCGGTGGAGGATTTCTTCCCGCTCGTCTGAAATGCCAGATTTTGCTCGCTTCACTTTGAAGGCTTTGTCTTTATTCGCTCTGCTCATCGCTTCTTGCCAGGCGATCTGCATCCCCGTCAATTCGGGCTCTTTCGGTTCTTCGGGTTCGACGGCTTCCATCACTTCTTTTTTCGCGTTACGTTTGCCGTGACTCTTCTTCTCTTCTTTTGCAGGCTTGAATTCTTCGATCTCGGGTTGAAGCGCTTTCATGCTGAGTTTGATCTGCTTCTTCTTGCGATCCACGTTCAGGATCTTCGCTTCCACTTCATCGCCCTCTTTGACCACTTCGCTGGGAGATTTCACATAACCTTGTGTCAGTTCGCTCACATGGATCATTGCGGGACGTTCCGCGCCGATCTCAACGAACGCGCCATAAGTTTCGAGCCGAATCACTTTGCCTTTCACGGTCATCTCGGGCTCGAGGTCTTTCCAATCGTACGCGAGCGGTTGGATCATCGTCAACTCGATGCGATCCTTTTTCACGCGGCGCACCCACACGTCCACGGCTTGTCCTTCTTTCACAACATCTTCCACTTTGTTCACTGAGTCTTTGCTCAACTGTGAAATGTGAAGAACGCCTGGGATGCTTTGTCCGACATCCACCAACGCGCCTGCGAGTGTGGTCTTCAAAATTTTTCCGCTGAGTTTTGTTTTGGGTTCAAGCGCCGCGGCGGGCGCGAGGTCTGGTGTTGTCATTTTATGCTCCTGTTTTCAAATCATGCCGAAAAGCGATTATATCTTCCGCGTAAGTTTGCGTCAATGTGAAATTTAGTACATTTTCAGATTCCCGAAGCGGATTCTGCGGAGGCTGAGAAAAAAGTTGACGACGCGAATCAGCTTCACTTGTCGGATGAAGCGCGCGCTTCCTCCGCAGGGGAGGGCTGATTCAGTCATCCCAACATCCCCAAACCTGACAGGTTTCCGCGCGCTGCGAGTCATCAAGCCGCGTCTGATTCGCTCGCATTGCAACAGGTTTAGGTCACAATAAAACCTGTCAGGTTTCAATTCGTCCTTGACGCCTTTCCACCCATCGGGCATAATTCGGCGAATTCCAGCACTTTTCGGAAACAAAAAATATCAGCCATGTATGAATTCGACAAAATAGACGTGAAGATCGTCAATCTGCTCTTGGAAGACGGGCGTATGTCTGCTTCGGAGTTGGCGCGGCGCATCGGCGACATTTCGGAGCGGGCGATCCGCTACCGCATCGAGCGGATGATTGACGACGATGTGATCCGCATCAGTGCGGTGATCCGACCTGAGGCGTTTGGGCTGACCATCAAAGCGGATGTGTGGCTCGAGGTCGAGTCGGACATGATTCTGGAAGTGGCGAAGAAGATGGCGGAGTTCGAGTATGTGACGTACGTGGCGTGCGCGATCGGGCAGAACGACATCAGTATTCAAGTGGTGGCGAAGGATACCGCTGAAATTTATCATTTCGTGACCGAGGTAGTTCGCAAAGTGCGCGGCGTGCGTAAGACAACGACGTCCATTGTGCCGCTCGTGTTGAAGGATGTGTATCAATGGCGCGTGCCTGAAAGAATTTCGCAAGAGTTGGATGAGAAGCAAATAACATAACCCCATGTCGTTGCGAGACCCGAAGGGTCGAAGCAATCTCCTCGCCGTGTTGGAGATTGTTTCGGGCGAAGAGCATCGCCCTCGCAATGACATACAGGAGAAATTTATGTTCGGATCAAAGACACAATCATTACAAAAACGCGCAATGGAAGTTTTGCCGCTGGGGGTCAATTCCAATTTTCGATTTTGGGGCGAGGGGATCACGCCGTACGTTGAGAAAGCTAAAGGCGCCTATTTGTGGGATGTGGACGGAAAGAAATACATTGATTATCGCATGGCGTTCGGTCCGATCATTTTGGGACATTCGTTTGATGAGGTAGATCAAAAAGTAATTGAAGAAATAAAAAATGGATTATTGTTTGCCATGACGAGCGAACTCGAAGTTGCCGTTGCCGAAATGATAGTCGAGATGGCTCCCGCCGTCGAAATGATCCGCATGGCGTGTTCGGGCACCGAAGCGACGATGCACGCGATTCGTGTAGCCCGTGCCTACACAGGGCGCGACATCATCTTGAAATTCGAAGGCAATTATCACGGGATGCACGATCATGCGCTGTGGTCAACGTATGCTCCCGTAGATGCGTACGGAAATGCGCGAAGTCCGATTCCTGTACCTGGTTCCTCAGGCATTCCAAAATCCATGCGCGAGTTTATTATCACTTTGCCATTCAATGACTTTGAAGGCTTCGAGCGCGTGATGAAATCGTATGGCGAGCAGATCGCGGCGGTGATCACCGAGCCGTGTCAGGGAAATTGCGCGGCGATCACTCCGCAGGATGGATTCCTGCAATTGATACGCAAAAAGACGGAAGAATATGGCTGTGTCTTCATCCTCGATGAAGTGAAGACGGGCTTCCGCATTGCGAATGGTGGGGCGCAGGAATATTACGGAATCAAACCCGATCTGGCGACGTACGCGAAAGCGTTGGGGAATGGCTATCCCGCCGCGGCGTTCGGTGGCAAGAAAGAGATCATGTCCATCATTGGGCATGGAGTGGCGATTGGCGGGACGTACACGAACAACAAGCCAGGCATCGCGGGCGCGTATGCGACGTTGAGTCTGCTAAAATCGAAACCCATCTTGAAATCCATCGCCCAGCGCGGACAACGACTCATGGATGGGCTAAAAGATATTTTTGAAGAGAACGAAATCCCTGTTGTGGTGACTGGCTATCCCGCGATGTTCTCGTTCTCGTTGAACGTGGATAAAGTGACGAATCAGCGCGAGTGGGCGAAGAGCGATCAAGAGTTGTATCTTCATCTTACAGAGAAAGCCATTGAAAAAGGCGTGATGCCCGATCACGATGCGCGTGAGCCGTGGTTTATGTGTTACTCGCACAGCTATGCAGACGTGGACGAAACGTTGAATGTGTATGCGGAGATTGTCAAAGCGGTCAAAGGTTAGCAGGTCGAAGGTCGGTGGTTGAGTAGCCCGAAGCGACAGCGGAGGGCGTATCGAAACAACCGCGCGGTAAAGCAATTCTTGTTACAAACTAAATTCTTGTAATTGGTGGTTTCGATACGGCGGCGAAAGAGCGTCGCCGCCTACTCAACCACCGAGGTATAACAATAACATGACTAACAAACTATCTTCTCAAGAAATCGTTGACCTCAACAAGGAATACACCTTTTTCTCCTGGTCTGTGCAGGGACAGGTGAATCCGATCCCCGTGACGCGCGCGGAAGGCGTGTACTTCTGGGATGCGGACGATAAACGCTATCTCGATTTCTCGTCGCAGTTGATGAATACGAATATCGGGCATCAGCATCCGAAGGTCGTCAAAGCGATTCAGGATCAAGCCGCGAAGCTGACGTTTACGCATCCAGGCAACGCGACCGAAGCGCGCGGACTGCTCGGCAAAAAAATATCCGAAGTGACGCCAGGCGATTTGAAGAAAACCTTCTTCACCCTCGGCGGCGCGGAGGCGAACGAGAACGCCATCAAGATCGCGCGTTTCTACACAGGGCGACACAAAATCCTTGCGCGTTATCGCTCGTATCACGGAGCGACTCACGGCTCCATCGCGCTGACTGGCGATTACCGCCGCCTCGCCGTTGAGCCCGTCATGCCAGGCGGAGTCCATTTCCTTGACCCGTTTTGTTATCGCTGTCCGTTTGGGCAGAAGCCAGAGTCGTGCAAGCGGGAGTGCATCTCGCATCTCGAAGAGGTGATCAAGTACGAAGGTCCCGACAAGATCGCCGCCATCATCATGGAGGGAGTCGTCGGCTCGAACGGACTCATCATCCCGCCCGATGATTACTGGCCCCGCGTGCGTGAGATCTGCGACAAATACGGCATCCTGTTGATCTCAGATGAAGTGATGAGCGGATGGGGGCGCACAGGCAAATGGTTCGCCGTGGACAATTGGAACGTGACTCCCGACATCATCACCACCGCCAAAGGCATCACCAGTGGATACGCTCCGCTCGGCGCGGTGATCGTCTCTGAGAAGATTGCCAAATTCTTCGATGATAAATATCTGTATGCAGGTCTGACCTACAGCGCCCACGCGCTTTCGTGCGCCACAGCGTTGGCGACGATTGAAGTTTACGATGAAGATAAACTCATCGAAAACGCCGCCTTGCTCGGAAAATATCTCGGCGAAGCGTTGGAAGATATCAAGGCGCGACACGTCTCCGTGGGCGATGTGCGTTACATCGGCTTGTTCTCCACGATTGAGTTGGTTGTCAACCGTGAGACCAAGGAAAGTTTCTCGCCCGCCGTCATGGCGGAGGTGGGGAAGGTCTTGCGCCAAAACGGACTCTTCACCTTCATCATGGCGAACAATATGGGAAGCATGGTCTTCGTCGTCCCGCCATTGTGTATCACACAGGAGCAGATTGATGAGGGTCTCGCCATCGTGGAGAAGGCGTTGGAAGTTGCGGATGGGCAAGTAAGTTAGAATTAATTGGTATTTCGTAATTGCGTCGCGAGTTTTTGATAATCTCTTTGCCCCGTTGGAAAGGTAAATAATTGGTATGAGAAAAGTAAAAGAACAAGCTGAAGTTGTGTATTCTACTAAGGAGCGTAAACTGTCTAGTGCAGCCCATGAAAACATCGGTAATACTGCCAAAGTAAATTTGAATCAAATTGTAAATGGCGACTGTTTGGATATGCTTTCAACTTTTCCTGACAACGTTATAGATTTAACCGTTTTTTCTCCGCCGTATGACGGTATTAGAGACTATAAGAAAAATTGGACTTTTGATTTTGGAACACTTGGTAAACATCTATACAGAGTTACAAAAGATGGTGGAGCCGCCATTGTAGTAATTGGCGATGGAACAAAGAATTTTGCCAAATCGCTCACATCATTTCGGTTAGCTGTTAATTGGGTTGACGAAGGCGGGTGGAAGCTTTTTGAAAACGTTATTTACAAAAGAGACGGGAACCCTGGGGCATGGTGGAATCAAAGATTTAGAGTTGATCATGAATATGTTCTTATGTTTTTCAAGGGAAGCCGTCCTAAAACATTTCACAAGCAACATCTTATGATACCTAGTAAACATGCAGGAAAAATTTACTCGGGGACCGACAGATTGACTAATGGTGGTTTCAAATCCATTGAACCTAAAGCTGTTAATCCACTTAAATGTCGCGGTACAGTGTGGCAATATTCGACTAGCAACACTGAGGGAAATAAGTTGAAACTTCAACACCCAGCAACATTTCCAGATAAACTCGCCGAAGACTTGATTTTATGTTTTTCTAAACCAGATGATATTGTTTTAGATCCTATGTGTGGTAGCGGAACGACGTGTGTAATGGCGCATAATAACCATCGGAAATACATTGGGATTGAGATCAGCAGTGAATATTGCGAGATCGCGCAAAAACGTATTAAGAATGAGTTTCTGCCAGAGCAGAAAAAGATGTTTTAGGAGATGCTATGACGGTAAAAAACGATATTCTATTGGCAAAAGGACTACTTAGTGACCTTCCAGTCTTTTGGGATGGACGAAAAAGCGTCTTGGAACTAAAAGCAGCAGATTTCAACTGGCGTCAGATGGAGTGGTGGGGATTTTATTTTGAATATTCTGCATTTGAAAAATTGAAAGGAGCATTTTTGATCCCAGGCGACAAATTTGGAAAAGTCAAAACAGCGTGTTTTGACTATAAAGGAACAATCAACTGGGATTTGAAGGCTAAGGCTATAAAATCGGACGATCACCAGTCCATTTTGAACGATACAGAGGCAATGGATTGGAGCATTAAACAACATGGAGCGCATGGACTTGTCGTTGCCCTTTGCGATGTTGAATATAATGACGCCAACAGATCATTCCAGAAGTGGCATGATGAATTGAAAGGTGGAAAATCAAAATACGAGATTGAACGTGAGCAAAGAACTACCATATCACGTTATAGAAAAACACAAGCTGAACTAGTTGAAATATTATTCCTCGTTGTAACGTCAAAAAATAGGTCTGTTCTTGGTATTCACCACCAAGGACGAAATAGTAACGGGAAGCCGCGCCCTCCAAAATATATGCTCAACTATGACACAATAGGAAAATTTTTAGTTGATAAGATTGTTTTCCCGCCATCCCAATTGAGCTCTCGAAAACTCAAAGAGTCGCGAGGCATCTATAGTGTAAATTCTGAAGAAAAGCCAGTCATCGGGTAAGAAGAAAAAGCAATTATCGAAGAAAATCTCTTGAAAACATAATTGCCACTTACCAATCTCCAGTCTCTAATCTCTCTTTCGGAGTTCACATGGAAATCCTCAACTACATCAACAACCAATGGACAAAACCCAACACAAAAGAATACTTCGACGTGATCAACCCCGCCACGGGACAAGTCATCGCCAAGACTCCGCTTGGCACCAAAGCCGATGTCGAGTCAGCGGCGAAGGCGGCGAGTGCCGCGCTCCCTGCGTGGCGCAGAATCCCCGTCAACGACCGCGTGCAATATTTATTCAAGTTGCGTAATCTCATGCGCGAGAACGCCGATGAAATTGGCAAGCTCATCACAAATGAAGCGGGCAAAACGTTTGAAGAAGCAAAAGCCGAGATGGTTCGCGCTTATGAAAACATCGAAGTGGCGTGTGGGATGCCGATGATGATGAAGGGCGAGTTCGTCGAAGACATCGCCACAGGCATAGACGAGTTGATGATCCGTCAGCCCGTGGGCGTGTGCGCCACCATCGCGCCGTTCAACTTCCCTGGCATGATTCCGTTTTGGTATCTGCCCTATGCGATCGCGGCGGGCAACACCTACATCATCAAGCCGTCTGAAAAAGTTCCGATGACGATGCAATTCATTATGAAACTCATCGAGCAGGTCGGCTTTCCGAAAGGCGTTGTCAATCTGGTCAATGGCGCCAAAGAAACTGTGGATGGCATTCTCGAACATCCATCCATTCGCGCGGTCACGTTCGTCGGCTCGACCAACGTCGCAAAATATATTTACGCCACCGCCGCCGCGCATGGCAAACGCGTGCAGGCGCAGGGCGGAGCGAAGAATCCCGTCATCGTTTTGCCCGATGCGGATATGGACATGGCGACGAAGATCATAGCGGACTCCGCCTTCGGATGCGCGGGACAGCGCTGTCTCGCCGTTTCTTTCGCAGTGACAGTTGGTTCTGCCCGATCAACTTTTAGTGAAGCGATCTGCGACGCCGCCTCGTCGCGCGTCGTCGGCTACGGCATGGACTCAGGCGTCCAGATGGGACCCGTCATCAATGCCGCGTCGAAGAGCCGAGTCGAGTCGCTGATTGGACTCGGCGTCAAGGAAGGAGCAAGCCTCCCCGTAGATGGACGCGGGGTTTCCATCCAGGGATATGAATCTGGTCACTTCATCCGCCCGACGATTCTGGCAGACGTGCCGCGCGGAAGCGAAATCGCCAAGACAGAAATTTTCGGACCCGTTTTGAGTCTCATGCACGTCGAAACAGTGGACGAGGCGATTGAGTTGATTAACAGCGGACAATACGGAAATCAGGCGAGCCTGTTCACGTCGTCGGGTTCTGCCGCGCGGAAGTTTCGCTACGAAGCCGAAGCGGGCAACATCGGCATCAACATCGGCGTCGCCGCGCCGATGGCGTTCTTCCCGTTCAGCGGCTGGAAGGATTCGTTCTTCGGCGATATGCACGGTCAAGCCATGGACGCGGTGGAGTTCTTCACGCAGAAAAAAGTTGTGGTGGAGAGGTGGCCCAAGGAGTGGAGCAGGAGATTCTGAGAACGTAGACAAGTACACAAGTATACAAGTATACAAGTAGACAAGTACACACGGCTCACGACCTGTTTACCTGTTTACCTGTCTACCTGTTTACTTGTGTACCTGTATATCAAAGGAGCTTTATGAACTACACCAACGCACTCACTTACTCATCCCAATGGCTCGACATTATCAAGCAGGAAAATTTTCCCGCCCAAGAACAAGCCAAATGGATCATCGAAGAATCGAAAAATAATTTCGCCGAGCATTTCAATCGCGGCTGGCTCGAATATCGCAAGTCGGTGACGGAGGCGGGCGATTGGGCGTCGGTGGAATGGTCAGGCAAAGGGTCAACCGTCACCGATGTGATGGGACGCAAATACATTGACTGGCTCGGCGGCTTCGGCATGTTCGATCTCGGCTGGAAGCATCCCGAAGTGGTCGCAGCGGTAACGGCGCAGTTGCAACGCAGTCCCATGCCCTCGCAGGAATTAATTGACCCGTTGCGCGGCGTGCTCGCAAAACTCATGGCTGAGATCACGCCAGGCGATCTGAAATATTCATGGTTTGCGGCGAGCGGAACCGAAGCAATTGAGGCATCCATAAAAATTGCTAAGTTGTTCACGGGTAAATCGGCATTCATCGTTGCGCTCAAAGCGTTTCATGGCAAGACCATGGGTTCGCTCTCGATGATGGGCAAAGCAGATTATCGTCAGCCGCTGGGCATGTTGTACGGCGGGCAGGTCTACCACATCCCGTTTGGTGATGCGGACGCGTTGGAGAAGCAACTCGAAATTTGCGCGAACGTCGGCATCGGCGTGGCGGGCGTTTTGCTCGAACCGATTCAAGGCGAAGCGGGAGCCATCGTCCCGCCCGACGATTTCCTGCCCCGCGTCCGCGCCGCGACGAAAAAACATAACGTGCTTCTCATTGCGGATGAAGTGCAAACGGGTCTCGGTCGGACGGGGAAGCTGTGGGGCGTAAATCATTGGGACGTGGCGCCTGACATCATCGCCACAGCCAAATCGCTCGGCGGCGGCGTGATGCCCGTCAGCGCGGTGACGACCACCGAAGAAATTTTCAAGCCGATGATGTATCCGAATCCGTTCATGCACACGACGACGACAGGCGGAGGCGCGTTAGCCTGTTCTGCCGCCATCGCCGCCATCCACATCACGCTTCGTGACCGACTTTGGGAGGGCGCGGCGACGAAGGGCAGTTATCTCATCGAAAAAGTGACCGAACTCGCGGAGGAGTTTCCGCAGTTGTATAAAAAAGTGACAGGCAAGGGACTGTTGATCGGTCAACATTTCAATACGCCTGAACTCGGCTACAAAGTCGCGGCGGAATTGTTCAAGCGCGGTGTGCTTGTGGCTGGCACACTCACCAGCGCGCAGACCATCCGCATCGAACCGCCGTTGATCATCGAACAAAATGAAATTGACGAAGGCTTGAATCGGTTGAGAGACGCCGTTGGTGTTGTGGCAAAAGCCATGTAACGCGACATTCATGTCGCCTTTCAGCGGCAATGCGACATAATGGAAATTAACAAATAAATACCGTATACGCGTGTGGTTGGCGTTCTCTAACGCCAACGGGCGCGTAAGAGAACGCGCCCTACACGGACTACTTGAGAGATTCAGTTGATGTTGTTGCGAAATCAATGTAACCCGTCATTGCGAGTTGCGCCGAGGCGCCACGAAGCAATCTCCAACACGGCGAGGGGATTGCTTCGTCGGGCTAAAGCCATCCTCGCAATGACGTGAAAGTTGATACAATAAGCAAATCCTGCTCTGAGGAGAGAGATATGGCACACGAATTTGCGGTCGAAATGCAAGATGTCGTAAAAAAGTTCATCACGCCGGAGGGAAACGAACTCAACGCCGTTGACCATGTGACGATGCAGATCAAGAACGGCGAATTTTTCTCGATGTTGGGTTCGTCGGGGTGCGGCAAGACCACGTCGCTGAGAATGATCGCAGGGTTCGAATGGCCCACCGAAGGGGAGGTGTACATCGAGGGCAAAGCGATGGGGCATACGCCGCCTTTTCAACGGAAAGTGAATACTGTTTTTCAGAGTTACGCTCTCTTTCAGCATATGACCGTTTACCAAAACATTGCCTTTGGGTTGGAGATGGAAGGCGCGCAAAAAGATGAAATTGATAAACGCGTTAAACATGTGCTGGAGATGGTCCAACTGACCGGCATGGAACGACGCAAGCCCAAGCAACTCTCTGGCGGACAGCAACAGCGCATCGCGGTCGCGCGGGCGCTGGTCAAAGTGCCGGACGTGTTGTTACTTGATGAACCGCTCGGCGCGTTGGACTTGAAACTCCGCAAAGATATGCAACTCGAACTTAAAGCGCTTCAACAACAACTCGGCATCACGTTCGTCTATGTGACGCACGATCAAGAAGAAGCCATGACCATGTCTGACCGCATCGCTGTGATGAGCAAGGGCAAGGTCCAGCAGTTGGGCGCGCCTGTGGAAATTTATGAACGCCCGGCGAACAAGTTCGTGGCAGACTTTATCGGGGATTCGAATTTCTTCGAGGGGCGAATCAAGTCGCTGTCGAAGGAAGAAGCGGTGGTTTTCATCCCAGACTTGAATGCCGAAGTGACCGGCATCCCCGTCTCGCAGGGTTTGGTCAATGGAGAGGAGATCACGGTTTCGATCCGCCCGGAGAAGGTGCTGATCTCTGAGAAGCCGATGAATCAAAATACGTTCAAAGGCAAGGTGACGAATACGGTGTATATCGGCACCGACACGCATGTGTATGTGGACTTGATGGGGAAGCGCTTGAAGGTGTTTGAGCAGAATCGCATTTCGCGACTCGACCCGGGTTCGTTCTACACCGTGGGGCAGGATGTGACGCTGGTGATGATGCCCGAAAATGTTCTGGTGTTGAAAAAGGAGTAGCGCCATGTTGAAACGATTACGGGAAAACAAATCGGCGCAAGGCACGTTGCTGGCAAGCCCGACCATGTTGTGGATGATCGGCTTGTTGATCATTCCGCTGTTACTAACGTTGGTGGTCTCTTTCGGTCAGCGCAGTCCCGATGGCGATGTCATCTATTCGTTCTCGCTGGATAATTACATTCGCTTGTTCGGCTATAGCACCGATTGCGACAACGGACAGGCTTCATGTTTCGACCCGTTGTATCTGCAAATTCTTTGGCGTTCGCTGTCGCTGGCTTTCAATACAACGGTTTTGGTGATCCTGTTGGCTTACCCATTGGCGTATTTTATTGCCCGCGCGCATCCGTTGCGGCGGAACACCTTTTTGTTCATGGTCTTGATCCCGCTGTGGACGAACTTCGTTATCCGCGTGTATGCGTGGATGATGTTGCTACGCACCCAAGGCGTGATCAATTTGGGTTTGGGCTGGCTTGCTGGCTTGTTCAATATCCCCTTTACGCCGTTGGAAATGTTATACACGCCGGGCGCTGTGCTGGTGGGCATGGTCTACGAATTCCTGCCGTTCATGATCCTGCCGATCTATACCTCGCTCGAAAAAATTGACAACTCTCTTTATGAAGCCGCGGCAGACCTCGGCGCGAACGGACTCAAAACATTCGCGCGCGTCACGCTTCCGCTTTCGATGCCCGGCGTGGTAGCTGGCACGATCCTGGTCTTCATCCCGGTGATGGGCACGTTCATCGTCTCCGATATCCTTGGCGGTCGGCAGGTGATCCTTGTAGGCAACCTGATCCAGCGTCAATTCCTCGACGCGCGCGACCCGACCTTCGGCAGCGCCGCTTCGTTGATCCTGATGATCATGACCCTGATCGTGACCTATTTCTACACGCGGAAATTCGGATTCGGAGAGGAGATCGTTGTCGCATGATCCCGCACACCTCACTATTCCTTGGAAGGGAGTGTGCGGGATGAACCCTCATCGTCGTCACCCCTTTATCTTCTCTTCGGCAATGTTGGTGTATGTGTTTCTGTATGCGCCGATCATTGTGCTGATCCTGTTTTCGTTCAACGCGTCGCGGGCGAATGTCACCTTTGAAGGTTTTGTGCCGACCTTTAGCGATAAAGTTGTCATGGATGGTAGTTTGGTGAAAGCCAGTCCCTGCGGACCGTTCCACTGGTTCTGCGAGCTTGCAAAAGACAAGGATGTTGCGGAAGCGGCGGGAAATACCCTGACCATTGCCATCGTCTCCACGCTGGTTTCCTCAGTCATTGGCACGATGGCGGCGCTGGCGCTTCAGCGGTATGAGTTCAAACTGAAACCCTTCTCGCAACTCTCGTTGTACATCCCGATCGTCATCCCCGAGATTGTGATGGGCATCGGCATTCTGACGCTCTTCAGTCAGTTATTCGGCGTCATTAACGGTTCGCTCGGCTTGACCGGCGATTCGCGGCTCAGCATGGGCTTGGGCACCGTCATCGTCAGCCACATCGCGTTTAGCGTGCCTTTCGTAACCCTCGTGGTGCAAGCGCGCCTGCAAGGATTCGATAAATCCTACGAAGAAGCCGCCATGGACTTGGGCGCAAACGAGTGGACAACATTCCGTCGTGTCACGCTTCCCATGATCCTGCCCGGCGTGCTTTCGGGCGCGTTGCTGGCGTTCACCCTGTCGCTCGACGATTTCGTCATCACCTTCTTCACGAATGGTCCGGGCTCGACGACCCTGCCGATTTACGTCTACGGTTTGCTGAGGCGTATCATCACGCCGCAGGTCAACGCGTTGTCCACAGTTTGGATCCTGACGGTCTTCTCAGTGGTGTTGATTCTGCAATGGCTCCAAAACCGCGAGGCAAAACAGCATTAAATGAAAGAATCGTAGCGCGGACTTTTTAGTCCGCTTGGTTTCAGGTATTTCGCGGAATCTTCCGCGTTGCCAAAGGAAGAAAATTTTTTGAAAAGGAGAAAGAGAGAGATGAATAAAAGACGAAACATGAAGTGGCTGGGATTGGTCATGGCGATCAGCCTGATCCTTACAGCCTGCGGCGGAGGCGGACAACCTTCAGAGCCACAAACAACAGATGGCGCAAAAGTTACCTCCAGCGGCTTTACATGCCCGGAGCCAAGCCCGCGCGTAGATGTGACCTCAACAGAACTGAATGTCTTCGTGTGGACGGAATATTTCCCGCAAGATATGCTTGATTGCTTCGAGCTGGTCTATGGCATCAAGTTGAACCGCGACGAATATTCCAGCAACGAGGAAATGTACGCCAAGGTCTCCGCAGGCGGCACAGCCTACGATCTCGTCCAGCCGACCGATTACATCGTCCCGTTGATGATCCGCCAGGGGTTGTTGCAGGAAATGGATCATGCTCAACTGTCGAACCTGAAAAACATTGATTCGGGCTGGTTAGACAAGGGCTTTGACCCCGGCAATAAATATAGCATTCCCTACTTGGCTGGCACTGATGCGATCGTAGTGAACACCGACACTGTCGAGAACGTGCCCCAGTCTTGGGCAGATTTGTGGAAACCTGAATACGCCGGTAAGATGGTCTTTATTGACGATTCGCGCGCTGTCATTGGCCTTACGCTTCTGACCCTTGGTTACGATGTCAACACCACCGATCCTGCCCAACTCGACGAGGCCAAGGAGAAACTGTCTGAGTTGGTCGCCAATATCAAAGTGTTCGATAGCGACAGCCCCAAGACCGCGTTAATCGCCGGCGACGCGGATCTTGGCATGGTTTGGACCGGCGAAGCCTATATCGCCAACCAGGAGAATCCTGCTATCCAGTATATTTACCCCACTGAAGGCGCCATCCTTTGGCAGGATAACTGGGTCATGTTGAAAGACGCCGCTCATGCCGACGCGGCGTATGCGTGGCTCAATTACATGATGCAAGGCGATGTCTTCTGGCTGACCATGCGCGATTTCCAATACACCAACCCGAACGCCGCCGCGTTGGAATTCGCCAAAACGAATCAACCCGAGGTATACAACGCTTACGCTGATTCGCCGATTACCAATCCGCCCGCCGAGGTCATTGCGAACGGACACGGCATTGAAGACGTTGGCGACGCCACGCCGCTCTACGATGATATCTGGGTGGAAGTAAAAGGAAGTAACTAACTTTGAAAGAGAGATTGGAGACTGGAGATTTAATCTCCGGTCTCCAATCTTGACTCGCCCCCGCTTCTTTCGCAGGGGAGGCTGTTTCAGTTTCGTGAAAAAATCTCCACCCTTATAACGTAGTGACGACTATGGAAATTATTAAATAAATATTGTAATCGCGTGTAGCTGGCGTTCTCTAATGCCAACGGGCGCGAAAGAGAACGAGTCCTACAAATATTACATGATTGTTTTCTTAAAGTTTATCAGTCGTCAAGACAACGACTGAAGTCGTCACTACAGATTTACAATCTTGTCCGCCCCGACGCATGATTCGGAACGCGGAGCCAATCGAAAGGATTTTATGCGAGTCTTACTCGTAGGGGTTGGGGGAGTGGGGGAAGCCATTGCCGCGCTAGCCAAACCACGTGAGTGGATGAAGTTAATGGTGCTTGCCGATTACAACGTCAAACGCGCCGAAGAGGTGCAAAAAAAGTTGGGGGATGCGGAGCGATTTCCTGTCGAAGCGATCGACGCCAGCAATCAGGAAGCCATCGAAGCGCTGGCGAAGAAATATAACGTTGACCTCATCATGAACGCGGTGGACCCCGTGTTCAACAAACAAATTTTCGACGCGGCATACAACGTCAGCGCGAATTACATGGATATGGCAATGACCCTCTCTGAGCCGCATCCAACCGATCCGTTTAACAAGGTTGGTGTCAAACTCGGAGATTATCAATTCGAGAAAGCAAAAGAATGGGAGAAGAAAGGTTTGCTCGCCCTCGTCGGTTTCGGCGTAGAGCCTGGCATGGCGGACGTTTTCGCGCGTTATGCGGCGGATCACCTCTTCGATGAAATTGAAGAGATCGGCGTGCGCGACGGCGGCGACCTTTACGTGGAAGGCTATAAATTTGCGCCGACATTTTCGATCTGGACGACCATCGAAGAATGTTTGAATCCGCCCATCATCTACGAAGAGGGCAAAGGCTGGTTCACTACCGCGCCGTTCTCCGAGCCTGAAATGTTCGAATTCCCCGAAGGCATCGGCAAAGTGGAAGTGGTCAACGTGGAGCATGAGGAAGTCCTGCTCGTGCCGCGCTGGATCAAAGGTGTTAAGCGCGTAACATTCAAATATGGTCTCGGCGATGAATTCACTGAAGTTCTGCGAACGCTTCACAAGTTGAATCTGGACAACAAGGACAAGATCAAAGTAAAGGGAGTCGAAGTCGCGCCCCGTGATGTGGTCGCCGCGTGTCTGCCCGATCCTGCCCACCTCGGCGATAAGATGCATGGCAAGACGTGTGCGGGAACGTGGGTGAAAGGCACAAAAGACGGGAAGAAGAAAGAAGTCTATCTTTATCAAGTGGCTGATAATCAAGAGTGTATGAGCAAGTGGAATTGTCAGGCAGTTGTCGCGCAGACGGCGTTCACGCCTCTTATCGCGATGGAATTAATTGAAAAGGGAATCTGGGAAGGCTCAGGCGTGCTGGGACCCGAGGCGTTCGACTCCATTCCGTTTATGGAACGTATGGCGGAGTATGGGTTTCCGTATGGGATGCGGGAGTCCGCTTAAGCGGGCTTGGTAGGAATAGCGCTGACATTTATGTCCGCGCGGTGTTGAGGCGTGAATGAAACTCGAAGAAACTGAATCAGGCTCACCCGTTGTAAGACGCGGAGCGCGTCCATTTCGGAATAAATAAGTTGTCAGGCGATAGTCGGAATCGTATAATTTCAATCAGGAGCGACTGTTCATGGATTACAAACTTTGGATTGACGGCAAGTGGCAGGATTCGCAAGGCGGCGAGAAGATGCAGATCGAGAATCCCGCCACGGGTGGAAAAATCGCAGAGGTGCAGGGCGCGTCACGAGTCGATGTAGACAAGGCTGTGCAAGCCGCGAAGTCCGCGTTTTACGATGGGCGTTGGTCGCGTAAAACTCCGAGCGAGCGCTCGAAGGCGATCTGGAAATTGGCTGATTTGTTGGAAGCCAACTCGGAAGAATTTGCGCGCGTCGAAAGTGAGAACACAGGCAAGCCGTATAAATTTTTGAGCCTTGCGAGCGATGTCCCGTTTACCGTTGACAACTTGAGATTTTTCGCAACCGCTGCGCGCGATACTCACGGTTCGCACGCGGGCGAGTTCATGGCGGGTTATACATCCATCTATCGGCGCGAACCTGTGGGTGTGATCGGACAAATCACGCCGTGGAATTATCCGCTGAACATGGCGGGCTGGAAGATCGGACCCGCGCTCGCGGCGGGTTGCACGATCGTGTTGAAGCCCGCGCCAGGGACTCCGCTCACGACGTTGATGCTTGCTGAGTTAATGAAAGAGGCTGGCATTCCCGATGGCGTGGTCAACATCATCTCTGGCGGCAATGACGCGGGTCAGGCATTGGCGGAACATCCCGACGTGCGCATGATCTGCGTGACGGGATCCTCTGGCACGGGCAAAAAAGTGATGAAGACCGCGGCGGACACGTTGAAGCGCGTCCATCTTGAATTGGGAGGCAAAGCGCCGTTCATCGTTTTCGACGATTCTGATCCCGAACTGGTCGCGGCGAAAGCATCCTTTGCGGCGACGGCGAACACGGGACAAGATTGCACCGCCGCGACAAGAATCTACGTGGAAAAAGGTCGCGCGAAAGATATGCGCGAAGCGGTTGTTGAAGCGATGAAGAATGTCAAAGTGGGTCTTCCGTTCGACGATGGCGTTGTGATGGGTCCGTTGATCTCAGGCATTCAGCGCGAACGCGTCAGCGGATTTGTGGATCGCGCGAAGTCGCAAGGCGCGAAGATTCTCACGGGCGGCGGCGTGCCGAAGGATTTGCAGAAAGGTTATTACTACGAGCCGACAGTCATCTCGAACGTTCAACAGGATTGGGAGATCGTGCAAAGCGAAGTCTTTGGTCCCGTGATCACCGTGCAGGAATTTGATAATGAAGAGCAGGTGTTGCATCTCGGTAATGACGTGTTGTACGGCTTGGCGGCTTCGGTCTTCACCAAAGATGTTGGTCGCGCCATGCGGCTGACAAGTCAACTGGAGTTTGGCACGGTCTGGGTCAACGACCATCTGCCGATCACCTCCGAAACCCCGCACGGCGGATTCAAGCAATCAGGCTTCGGCAAGGATTTGTCCGCTGAAGCGGTTGGCGATTATCAGATCACGAAGCATGTGATGATTGCGCAATAAGAACACGGTGGTCGAGTAGCCCTGAGCGATTGTTGCGAAGGGCGTATCGAGACCACCGATGTTCAAGAAAACCTTTATTGCAAAATTACTTTTGAATACCAGTTGGTCTCGATACGGCGGCGGAGGTTTGGAGTCTTGCAGCGACGGAGCGACTCCCGCCGCCTACTCGACCAACAGAGTTTACAAAGTTTTTGAAAGCACATGTTTATATAATTTCGCCAAAAACAAAATTGATTGGAGAAATACATGGAATACAAGTTGTTGATTGACGGTCAATGGGGTGGGAGCGGGACTCCGCTGGAGGTGAAGAACAAATACAGCGGCGAAACTGTCGGCGTGATTCAAACCGCCACCAAAGAAGATTTGAACAAAGCCATAGACGCCGCCGAACGCGCCGAAGACACGATGGCAGATATGCCCGCGCACAAACGCGCCGAGATTTTATTGCGCGTTGCGAGTCTGATTCGCGAACGATCTGAAGACCTCTCCAAGACCATCGCCGCCGAAGCGGGCAAGGCGCTCAAGTTCGCGCGCGCCGAAGTGGATCGCGCTCAAAGCACGTTCACGATTGCCGCAGAAGAGGCAAAGCGCCTGCACGGCGAAACGATTCCGCTGGATGCGGTTCCAAGCGGCGAAGGCTTCTTCGGATTCTGGACCCGCCGTCCCGTCGGCGTGATCGCGGCGATCAGCCCGTTCAATTTCCCATTGAATTTGGTCGCGCATAAGGTGGCTCCCGCGCTTGCTTCGGGAAATTCGGTCGTGTTGAAGCCTGCCACAACGACTCCGCTTGCAGCGGCGAAGTTGTGTCAAATTTTGCACGAGGCGGGAGTCCCTGCTGGCGCGATCAACTTGGTCGTTGGCGGGGGTGGCACAGTGGGCGAGTGGCTCATCACCGACGAGCGCGTGGACAAGATCACGTTCACGGGTTCGCCTGAAATTGGCAAACATATTCTGGCTGTTGCTGGAATCAAAAAGGTGACTCTCGAACTCGGCAACACATCGCCCGTCGTTGTCGCGCCCGATGCAGATTTGGACTTCGTCGCCAAACGATGCGCGGTCGGCGCGTATTACAACTCGGGACAAGTTTGTATTTCTGTCCAACGGATTTACAGCGAGAAGAAAGTGTTCGAGCCGTTCTCTGAAAAATTCGTCAAAGCGACGGAGGCGATGGTAGTGGGCGATCCGCTTGACGAGCGCGTGGACGTTGGACCGATGATCGATTCAAAAGAGGTGGACCGAATCGAAAGTTGGGTCAACGAAGCGCAGGGGTCCGGTGCCAAAGTGTTGACGGGCGGAAAGCGCGAGGGGACGGTGTACTATCCGACCGTGTTGACGAATGTCGAATCGGATATGAAAGTTGTGGCGGAGGAGACGTTTGGTCCTGTCGCGTCGGTAATTTCGAGCGACGACTTTGAATCCGCGTTGAAACAGGCGAACGATTCGAAATTTGGTTTGCAGGTTGGCGTGTTCACGAACGATGTGAACCGCGTGTTCAAAGCGGTGAAGCGATTGAACTTCGGCGGTGTTATTATCAACGATACGCCGAACTTCCGCGCCGATCACATGCCGTACGGCGGCAATCGCCAAAGCGGGCTGGGACGCGAAGGCTTGAAGTTTGCGATGGAAGATATGACGAATATTCAGTTGGTGGCGATACGGTTGGGTTCGTAATCAGCATGTCGTTGCGAGCCGCGCTCTTGTTCTTTGCGGCGAAGCAATCTCCACGAGCGAGGAGATTGCTTCGGGCGAAAGAGCATCGCCCTCGCAACGACATATTACACAAGAGGAGAAACCATGAACTACAAACTTTGGATTGACGGCAAGTGGGAGGATACGAAGGGTGGGAAGATGATGTCCATTGAAAACCCTGCGACGGGAAAGAATATCGCGGAGGTGGTGGATGCCAGCCGCGAGGATGTTGACCGCGCGGTGCAAACGGCGAAACGCGCGTTTTATGATGGACGCTGGTCGAAGAAGACTCCGAGCGAGCGTTCAAAAATTATTTGGAAACTCGCCGACCTGCTCGAAGCCAAAGCGGAAGAACTGGCAAAGATCGAATCGGAGAACACGGGCAAGCCGTACGCGTACGTCAGCCTCGGCGGCGACATTCCGTTCGCGGTGGATAACTTGAGATTCTTCGCCAGCGCGGCGCGCGATACGCATGGCTCACACGCGGGCGAGTTCATGACGGGCTACACATCCATTTATCGGCGCGAACCTGTCGGCGTTGTCGGGCAGATCGCGCCGTGGAATTATCCGCTGATGATGGCGGCGTGGAAGATCGGTCCCGCGCTCGCGGCGGGATGCACCATCGTGTTGAAGCCCGCGCCTGGCACGCCTCTCACTTCGTTACTGCTTGGCGAAATTATCAAAGAGGCGGGCATCCCTGATGGCGTGGTCAACATCATCTCTGGCGGCAACGACGCGGGTCAAGCCATTGTCGAGCATCCCGATGTGCGTATGGTGAGTCTCACTGGCTCCACTGGCACGGGCAAGAAAATTATGAAGACCGCCGCTGATACATTGAAGCGCGTCCATCTCGAACTCGGCGGCAAGGCTCCGTTTATCGTGTTCGATGATTCGGATCCCGAACTTGTCGCGGCGAAAGCGTCCATGGCGGCGACGCTCAACACAGGGCAGGATTGCACGGCGGCGACTCGGCTGTACGTCGAGCGAGGCAGGTCGAAGGTCATGCAAGAAGCGGTTGTCGAGGCGATGAAAAATGTCAAAGTGGGGCTTCCGTTTGAAGATGGAGTCCAGATGGGTCCGTTAATTTCCAAAATTCAACGCGAGCGCGTGTCGGGATTCGTCGATCGCGCGAAATCGGCTGGCGCGAAAATCCTCACAGGCGGCGGAGCGCCGAAGGGATTCGATAACGGCTATTATTACGAGCCGACCGTCGTTGCGAACGTGCAACAGGATTCTGAAATCGTGCAACAGGAAGTGTTTGGACCCGTGATCACCGTGCAGGAATTTTTGGATGAAGCCGACGCGCTGAGCAAGGGCAACGACGTGTTGTACGGACTCGCCGCTTCGATCTTCACCCGCGATATCGGACGCGCGATGCGCCTCTCTTCGCAATTGGAATTTGGCACAGTTTGGGTCAACGATCATCTCCCCTTGACCTCTGAAACCCCGCACGGCGGATTCAAGCAATCAGGCTTCGGAAAAGACTTGTCGGTGGAAGCGATCGGCGATTATCAGATCACGAAGCATGTAATGGTGGCGCAGGGATAATCCATGTCATTGCGAGCCACGCTCTTGTTCTTCGTGGCGAAGCAATCTCCTCGCCTGAAAAAGGAGACTGGAGATTAGAGACTAGAGATTGATTAACAAAGTCTCCAGTCTCTAGTCTCGAATCACTTCGTCGTCACAGGTTCTTGTTTAACGGTTGAAACAACTTTCTCTTTTTTTCCTTTGCGGAGGAATTGCATCAGCGTTTCCCATTTTTGTTTGAGTGTTGTGCCGTAGACGACGCCCATGATCGCTACGCCGAGATCGTAATTGCCGAGTTCGCGCATGATGGTGGCGACGTCCCACTTGGGAGGCGTGCCGCCGATGGCGTAACTATATGGATGAGTAAATTCTAAAAGCCCTTCGCGTCCATGCGTTGAGCCGATCCCAGAATCTTTTACCCCACCCAAAGGAAGCATGGGGATTCCGTATTGAGCAAGACTGTCGTTGATAATAATTGAAGAAGCTTCAAGTTTTTCTGCTACTCGTTTTGCTCGTGCTTGATCTCTACTATACACAGAAGCAGCAAGCCCAAGCGTACTATCGTTAGCAAGGCGAATGGCTTCTTCTTCATCCCGCACCTTCATAATCGGCATGATCGGACCAAAGGTTTCATCTTGCATCAATTTCATGGAGTGGTTCACGTCCACTATCACCATCGGCTTGTAAAAAGCGCCAGATTCTTTACCGCCACAAAGAACGCGCGCGCCTTTGTCAACGGCATCTTTTACATGCTCGTCAATGATCTGAATTTGGCGCGGGTCAGTGATGGGACCGAAATGATACGGACTGTTTTCATCTAATGTGAATCCGCTATTGATTTCTTTTGTATATTGAACGGAGCGTTTCACAAACTCATCATACTTGGACTCAACCACATACACACGCTCCACAGACATACATGCCTGCCCTGCGTTGAAGTATGCGCCCCAAGTTCCCCAGCGGGCGGCGGCATCAAGGTCTGCATCCTCTAAAACGATCATGGCGTCTTTACCGCCCAATTCCAGTGTGACTGGAATAAAATTTTCGGCGGCGGCTTGCATGATCTTTATTCCAGTAACGGTAGAACCCGTTACAAAAATATAATCTGGTCTGCTGTTGGTCAAAGCCGCGCCCACTTTCCCGTCTCCATGCACCACGCGCACGAAAGGAGCAAGCTCAGGGATTGTTTTGAACAATTTTTCGAGTAGTACGCCAACGGCAGGCGTTACTTCCGAGGTTTTTAACACAACAGTATTGCCTGCCAATAACGCTGAAAGCATTGGCGTTAATGAGATCATCAATGGATAATTCCATGGAGAGATCACCGCCACCACGCCATGCGGGCGATGTTCGATAATACACTTCTTCATGAAATATAAGCCCGATGAAACGCGCCGCGTCTTCAACCACTTCGCGGCATTGGCGCAATTTTGGGCGAGCATGTCCACTGTGACGAACAATTCGATTAAACTATCCTGGCGGTTCTTGCCCGTATCCTGAGTCACCACGCTGGAGATTTCGTTGCGCTGGTTGATCAACAGGTTTTGAAATTTTCTCAGGACGCGCACACGCTCTTTGACAGATTTTCCGCTCCACGCAGGGAAAGATGCGCGCATATCATCCACCGCCTGTTTCACCTCCTCAGGCGTGGACATCGCCACCTCGCCAAACTGGTTTCCTGTGGCGGGATTGATGAAGGCAAGTTTTTCTCGATCCATGGATTGCTCCTTGATGTTCAAGCGAGTATGATAAGTTGTGTCACTCTGAGGGAGCGTTGTTTGCGACCGAAGAGTCTCTCACTTGGCAACAGAGACCCTTCGCTAACGCTCAGGGTGACATTTCTTGAGATGACTTGTAGAATAAAACAATTATAAGCCTGATGCTAGTTTACAGTGAGCGAGGCTAAAGCCGCCTGCTCAGTGCATGGAAGCCCCTTCGGGGCTGTCCTCGCAACAATCGCTCGAGAGTCCGCTTGAGCGGACTTGCACGAACTGAGGCAGGGCTTCAGCCCGCCGAAACAGCCTGATAGCCAATACCCAGAAAAGGATATTTTATGCCCAGCCAACTCTACCAAGACAACTTCCCTCACATGACCCCCGCATGGAGTCGCATCTTCAACTTTGTCGCCGACCGCGCCGAGGGATCGTACATCTACACCGACGATGGGCGCAAACTGCTCGATTTCACCTGCGGCATCGGCGTCACAAACACGGGTCATTGCCACCCGAAAGTCGTCGAAGCGATTCGTGAGCAGGCGGGCAGTTTCATCCATGCGCAGGCGAATATCGTCATCCACAAGCCGATGCTGCAACTGATCGAAGAACTGCGGAAAATTTCTCCACCCTCGATCGATTCGTTTTACTTCGCCAACTCAGGCGCGGAGGCGTTGGAAAACGCGGTCAAGATTGCCAAGGTTGTGACGGGACGCCCAAACGTGATCGTGTTCAACGGCTCCTTCCACGGGCGGACACATGCCACCATGTCGCTCACCACGTCCAAGACAATTTACCGTGCGGGATTCGCTCCGCTCATGGCGGGTGTGTACGTCGCGCCATTTCCGTACGCGTACGCAATGGACATGACCGAAGAACAAGCCAGCCAACATTGCTTGGAGCAACTCGAATATTTGCTTGCGTCGCAAACCGCGCCGAAAGAGACCGCCGCGATTCTGATCGAGTCCGTTTTGGGCGAGGGCGGATATGTTGTCCCGCCGACATCGTTTATGAAGGGACTGCGCGAAATCTGCGATAAGCACGGCATTATGCTCATCTTCGACGAAGTGCAATCGGGTTTTGGCAGAACAGGGAAGTGGTTCGCGCTCGAACATTTCGACGTTGTGCCAGACATCATCACCGCCGCCAAGGGAATCGCCTCAGGCATGCCGCTTTCGGGTGTGTTTACTCGCACAGACATTATGAAAAAAGTAGACACAGGCTCCATCGGCGGTACGTACGGCGGAAACGCCATCGCCTGCGCGGCGGGAGTCGCCACCATCCGCGCGATGCGGGATGAGAAAATGCTGGAGAATGCAACTGAAAAAGGAATTCAATTCATGACGGGCTTGCGCAAGTTGCAAGAGGAATATCCGCAGATCGGCGATGTGCGCGGCAAGGGACTGATGATCGGCACGGAGTTTACCGCCAATGGAAATCGCGCGAAAGAAAAGCAGATGGTGAAGGATGTTATTCATTCCGCCGAGGAGAAAGGTTTGTTGCTCCTCTCATGTGGGACGTACGACAATACCTTGCGCTGGATTCCGCCGTTGAATGTGACGAGCGAGCAGGTCAATGACGGGTTGAAGATCTTTGGGGAGGCGTTGAAAGAAACCATAAAATAGTCAAACGTCGAATGTCAAAGGTCAGAAGTTCAACTTTCAACTTTTGACATTCGACATCTGACCGATTCAAATCATGGCAAACATACTCGATAGAAGTAAACTCGAACTGTTATTGAAAAACGAAGAATCCCTCTTCCACAAAACCCATCCCAAATCCTACGAACTCTACCAACGCGCGCGCAAGTCACTGCATGGCGGTGTGCCGATGTTGTGGATGATCCGCTGGGCGGGATCGTTTCCCGTTTTCGCCAAATCAGCCAAAGGCGCGCGCTTCACCGACGTGGACGGCAACGAGTACATTGACTTCTGTCTCGGCGACACGGGCGCGATGACGGGTCACTCGCCAAACGCAACCGTGCAAGCCGTCAACGAGCAGATTCAAAAAGGCATCACGCTCATGCTTCCGTATGAAGACGTGATCTGGGTCGGCGAAGAACTGCAACGCCGTTTCAAACTTCCCTATTGGCAGTTCGCCCTCACCGCCACCGACGCGAATCGATTCGCACTCCGCATGGCGCGTCTCATCACGGATCGCCCGAAGATTCTCGTTTTCAATTATTGCTATCACGGCTCGGTGGACGAAACCTTCATCACGCTCGACGAAGAAGGCGCTCCGATCTCGCGCCCGAACAACATGGGTCCGCAAGTTGATCCGCGCGAAACGACGAAGGTTATCGAGTTCAACGACATCGCCGCGCTCGAAACCGCCCTCTCCGCCCGCGACGTTGCCGCCGTCCTTGCGGAACCTGTGATGACCAACATCGGCATCATCCATCCCGACGCGGGCTATCACGACGCCCTGCGCGAGATCACGCGCAAGTATGGGACGTATCTCATCATTGACGAGACTCACACCATCTGCGCGAGTCCAGGCGGATACACCGCTTCTTTCGGACTTCAACCTGATTTCCTCACCCTCGGCAAACCCCTCGCTGGAGGAGTGCCCGCCGCAGTCTACGGCTTTACCGAAGAAGTGAGCCAGCAATTTTCCGCCCGCCTCCACACCGACGACTCGGACGTCGGCGGCATCGGCGGGACTCTGGCTGGCAACGCCCTCTCCATCGCCGCCATGAAAGCGACCCTGGGACACGTGCTAACCGATGACTTCTATGCAAAAGCAATTGCGCTACAAGAAAAATTCACCGCAGGCGTTGAATCGGTCATCGAAGAATTTGAACTGCCATGGATCGTCAAACGCCTCGGCAACCGCTCTGAATACTGGTTCCGCCCAACTCCGCCGCGCAACGGGGGAGAAGCGCACGCCGCCATTGACCCCGAACTGGACCGCTACATGCACCTCTTCGCTCTCAACCGCGGCATTCTGCTCACTCCATTTCACAACATGGCGTTGATCTCGCCCGATATTACACAGGAAGATGTTGATTACCACACAAGGGTGTTTCGGGAGGCGGTTGTCTCGTTGTTCGCGGGTTAAAAGTTGAAGGTTGGAAAGTTAAAAACCTTCCAACCTTCAACTTGCAAACTTTCAACTATATGAGCCACCGACGAGAGTCGAACTCGTGACCTAACGATTACGAATCGTTTGCTCTACCAACTGAGCTACGGTGGCGTATTTCGGTAGTGACGACTTCAGTCGTCAAGTAACGACTAAAGTCGTTACTACGTTTTCAGCGAGCGGGGATTATAAAGGATAAAAATATTTCTCGCAAGTTTATCACCATTCATCCTGAGCGGAGGGTGAGTGGCGCAGTAGCGCCATCGCAAAACCCGAAGTCGAAGGACGCAAGTTTTCAACCCCACGCGTCGTCTGTGTCGTGAGAAAATAAACCTATGCTTCGTATCGCAATGCTTTCCTATCACACCTGTCCGCTCGCCACGCTGGGCGGCAAAGACACGGGCGGGATGAACGTCTACGTCCGCGAACTCACGCGCCAACTCGGCAAAATGGACATCCACGTGGATGTGTTCACGCGCTCGCAGGACGATCACGTGCCGCACGTTTTGCACGAACTCGGCTACGGCAACCGCGTCGTCCACATCCCAGCGGGACCCGAGCACCCCATGCCGAAACAGGAACTTGCAAATTACATCCCCGAATTTGTGGAGGGCGTCAAAGCGTTTGCCTGCGACAAGAAAATCGCGTACGACATCATCCACAGCCATTATTGGATGTCGGGAATTGCCGCCGCTTCTTTATCGGACGGGTGGGCTGGGTCGCCCATCGTCCACATGTTCCACACTCTCGGCGAGATGAAGAACCGCATCGCCCGCAGTGACGAGGAACGCGAAGGGGCGTACCGAGTCGAGGGTGAGAAGCAGGTCCTCCGTCGCGCGGATCGAATCGTAGTCGCCACGTTGGCAGAGCTGACGCAGTTGCGATTCCTCTACAAAGCCGACGCGTCCAAAATGGTCGTCATCCCGCCTGGCGTGAATGTGAGTCGCTTTTATCCGATCCCCTCCGACGAGGCGAAGATGTTTATCGGCTTGAAGCCCGAAGATCGGATGATCCTGTTCGTGGGGCGCATCGAGCCGCTCAAAGGCGTGGACACTCTGCTCGAGGCGATGTCTTGTTTGCAGATGAAGGAGTCGCGCCCTGTGCATCTGGCGATCATCGGCGGCGATCCTTCGGCAAGCCCCGAAGAGATGAATGTCGAGATGGCGCGGCTGAAAAATCTATGCGAGGTTTTGGGATTAGATCAATCGGTGGTGTTCTTGGGCGTGCGCGATCAGGATAAACTTTCGTATTATTACTCGGCGGCGGAGGTGGTGGTGATGCCCTCGCATTACGAGTCGTTCGGTATGGTGGCGCTCGAAGCGATGGCGTGCGGCACGCCCGTGATCGCATCCGAAGTGGGCGGACTCGCCTATCTCGTGCGCGATGGCGAGACGGGGTTCACAATTCCCGCAGAAGAGCCAGAAACGCTGTGCGAAAAATTATCGTGGCTGTTGAACGACGATGAGTTGCACGCAAAGATGAGCGCCCAAGCCGCCGCGTACGCGCAAGATTACGCGTGGGAGAAGATCGCGAAACAGATTGTGGATGTGTATGAGGGGTTGGTAAAACAGTAACACGACATTCATGTCGTGTCATTATGCAAAGCGACATAAATGTCGCGTTACGAGTATTGCTAGGGCGCGACGCCGACCCCGAGAGCAAACGTGTCATCGTCGTAGAAGAACATGACGGTATAAACTTTTGACGACAAGGAAGGGGCGATAAAAATTTCCCAATTCCCGTTTCCTAAATTCGATGCCGAGAGCGCCCAATTGTCACTGCATGGAAACTCCCATGTAAGTGTGGAGTTGTCGCCTGCTACAATGATCCGATGAACTTGCTTGTTTTCATCCACGCCGCCCACGACGATGTGATAATTGATTATCGTTCCTTTTCCATCGTCGCCTGAACATCCACTGCCGATGACAGCGCTGCCATCCTGACCTAAAAAGGCAACGCTCAGCCGTTGCAGAATGAGTTTCGGGGGAACTGCTGGCTCATTTGGCTGTTGAGGCGCGATAGTGCTACAAGCCACCGCCGATAAAGATAAAGCTAACCAGGAAACTAGGAAGAGGATTTGATTTTTGGAGAGTAAATACATATGAGGGGTTGACGGAGTAACTGGCTGAGTAATGTCAAGTTGAGTCGCTTTGCGGTGGAGCGCCTCTAACAAGAAGAATCTTCCATTCTCATGTTGGCGAGATACTTTTGAGATTCGTTCTTTCTTGACGGGCAAGCCAGACGAGCGCGAGCAGTTGAATCAGGTGAATCAGGATGCTCCACGCTAACGCTGTCGTCGCGCTGCCAGCCACTCCGATGATAAGCAACGGAGCAAAATCGCGCGCCGCGTCAAACCATTGATGCGCCCATCCTGTCAAGGCAATGCTTTCCGTTCTGAACCACAACCAACCCATCATTGCGCTAAAAAAGATATTTGAGAGAGCAAGAAAAACGATAAGCGTTAGGAGAGCGACCGCAAATTCATTGAGCGCGATTTTTCCTTGCCGTGCCTCGAGGATCAATGGCCATGCGAGTACTGGCAAGTGCCAAATTCCGCGTATGATGCCTGAGGCGATCACGGCGCGCGTTTTTCCAAATGCGGGCGTGAGCGCGGACAATAGATAGGCGGTCCAACCCAACTCTTCACCCAATCCGCCGACCCAGCCAAGCGTCAGGCTACTGCCAACAATAATCCAGATATAGGACTCGATGGGGCTGCGTAGTCCAGTGTCGTAGGGTTCGATGGAATTCCCGATTGAAATAGTCAACGCGCGTAAAGCCAGCATCCCCGCCGCAATCGCAAGGTAATAGCGCAGGCGACTCCATTTGAATGCAGGCGGAGATTGTTTGTCGATGAAGCGCCAGAGTAAGAGCGCGGCAAGCGCAGGTCCTAGCATGGCGAGTAGATTTCCAAAATACGAGGCAAGCAATTGGGTGGCAAGATCATTTTGACGCGTCAGGTCTGAATTGATCGACTCCACCCCAAAAAAGATTCCCCACGAGAGCAAGCACGCTAGAAGCGCCAGGCGGAGCGCGCGAATCAAAGCTTTTCGTTTTATTTCATTTTCCATAACGCCACTCCCAAGCCCAATGACCAAACGATGCTCAACGCTAAAACGATGATCCCAAGCGGCGGTAAAAGACTCAAACCGCCCATCACAACGCTCAGATTCGCCAGCCAGCGAGGCATTAGATTGCTTTGACGCGCAGTCCAACCGACGAGGAGATACCAAATTCCATTTGCAAAGATTGCCGCGAATGCCAAAACCAACGCGAGTCTGCTCAATTGATCGCTGATGCTTGCCGCATTCGATGCCTGACTGGTCGTTTGTCCGAGCGCTGTCAAACTGCCAAGCGCGTTAGCAACCAGGCACAACACGGCCAGGCATCCGAATCCTGTAGCAATGCGCATCAACCCTGGCGCGCGTTCACGCAACAGGAGAAACAGTATGAAAATCAGGACGAGCGCGAGCGCGGCAGATGCAAATTTCAGAACGTCTTGCCAAATTAGCGGGGCGGGATTAGCGCGCGCCAGTTCTGCCAATTTTGCAGGATCTCCCATTGCCGCAGGTCCAATAAAAATAAAGGCGACGACAAGCGAGGCGATAGCGGCAAACGCATTGAGGAACGCCGCAACCCCGCCAATATTTCTCCATCTTGCAAGACTGAACTGCATGGGAGCCTCCTTTACCTATTTGATCGAGTAATCCTGGGTGGTTGAAAAACTTTCCCGTAAAAAACAACGAAATCCTCTTTTATTCCTTCATCCTCACATAAAAGATCTGCTGACCTTCCATATCCTTGGTGCGCATTTCGAAGCGGTCTTTGAGGCTGGCGATCATTTTCGAGAGTTGCTTGTGACCGTATGTGCGCGGGTCGAAGCCCGGGTCGAGTTGGTAGAGCGCGTTGCCCATCCCTGCGAGGGGAGCCCAGCCGTCTTGCCCAGACGCCATTTCAAAGGCTTGGCTGAGCATTGGCATCGGGTCCGATTCTTCTTTGCCGTCTTTGCTTTTTGTTGTTTTCTTTGCGTGCGCCTGTTTCTGTTGCGTCGCTTTCTTTTCCGCTTGCAAGTTTTCGGTGTACACAAATAGATCGCACGCGTTGACGAACGCCTTGGGCGTCTTCTTCTCGCCGATGCCCATCACGAAGATACCGGTCTCGCGGATGCGGGTCGCTAGCCGCGTGTAATCCGAATCGGAGGAGACGAGGCAGAACCCGTCTACGACCTCGGAGTGCATGATGTCCATCGCGTCAATGATCATCGCGCTGTCGGTAGCGTTCTTGCCGATGGTGTAGCGGAATTGCTGAATCGGCTGGAACGCGTGGAAGTTCAACGTGTCTTTCCACGAGTTCATGCTGTTCGTTGTCCAGTCGCCGTAGATGCGGCGGACGGTGACTTGTCCATGCCGCCCCGCTTCCACGAGCATCTGCGGGAGGAGGGATGATTGCGCGTTGTCGCCGTCTATGAGGATGGCGATCTTGTTGCGGAGTGTGTTTAGGTTTTCGTTTGCCATAGGTTAATTATAGTGGACTTTGTTACGAGCAGAGCGAGCAATTCGTTCAGAAACCTGAACGGTCTGGAATTTGCCTCGGTTACGGCGTTGATGGAATTGGGGTGTTGAGTCCCGCCGGATCTGGCGAGCCAAACCCGATCTTGGTGCACGAAGGAAGTCCCTCGATGGGAAACTCACCCTGATCGCTGGTCACTTTTACCTGAATCGGTGTGGGAGAATTGGTGGTAGTGTCGGCGGTAAGTTTAATCGTAACCTGATATCCAACCGGGAGCGCGGCTGTCATAATGGACTGGTCAGGATGAATCTGAAGCCCGGGGTCGAGCACGTTGAGGGTCGTCTTGATGTTTGTCAACTGAATACCGCCGGTGTTTTTCAGCAGAATGAAAGCATTGGTCACTTCTCCCATGCCGTGAGAAAAGTCGGCGCTGGTATTACAGCTGAGCGGCCTGATTGCCAGCCCAAGCGTCGCAGGCGGAGGTGTGGATGTGTCCGTCACTGTAGGTGTGACAGGCGCGGCTGAGCCGGTCAATGTGGGAAATGGCGTTGTGCTTGGGGTGAGTGTCGCAACCGAAGGAGTGGGCGTAAGGCTTGCCACACCGATAATTAACGGCGTGGGGCTGAACACCGAGGGCGTCTGCGTGAACGGCAGAAATGGCGTAGGCGGATTCACCGGCAGGGGTTGGATAATCCATCCGTTGCATGACGCCAGCAAAAGCGCGACTAAGATGAAAGGCGTAGCTCGTTTCATTTTTGCTCCTCCCTCTCATTGTATCTCTGTTGACCTGCTTAGAATAGTCCCCCGCGCGTCGCGTTAATTCATGAACTTCTTATTCAATTCATCCCAACTTGGTTCGACCAACACCGAGCCGTCGGGGAAGACGATGGTCGGGACGCTTCGGAATCCGCGGTTGAGCTGGGTTACAAATTGGGTGGCTTGTTCATCCCCTTCAAGCCCCACGCGGACGTAGGGGATGCCTTTTGCCTCAAAATATTTCTTCACGCGGACGCAATCCGCGCAAGATTCGGTGACGTACATGACGATTTGGGTTGGCTTGAGCGTGTAAAGATGGGACATGTTCCCGCTTTCTGCGATGTGATTTCGATGTATCTGTCGACTCGCCTCAGTAATTTTCTTACCTCATTTCTCTCGCGGCTTCTCTCAAAATTGAAAAGCCCGATCTCAAGATGATCTTCACTTCTCCCGACTCGGGAGAAGTTCCTGCTTCGATTTGTTCCAACAAGCGGAGAAGACTCCCGCGCAGTCCGCTGGCGCGGTGCGCCCAGACCGAATCGGCGGAGATTCGCTCGAGGCGGTTGAGGAGCATCTGAATTATCTTTGCTTCAGAGGGAAGATCACGCATAAAAAATGGGACGCTGATTTGCCCTGATAAATGCAGACTTCTCTGTTCTTTCTTCGATCAGCGTGAGTCAGCGTTAATCTGCGTCCAAAAAATTAAAGAGGCGTCCCCGGCGCGGGTCGAACGCGCAACCACCAGATTCGAAGTCTGTTACTCTGTCCATTGAGCTACGGGGACGGGCGACGCAGATTATACACGAAATGTTATGTCCAAACTCTTCACCGCCAAGCGCGCGAAGAACGCCAGGAAAGCAATTAAGAATCTTTTGCGTTCTTAGCGGGCTTCGCGGTTAGTAAAATGAACCCCTCCGCAGAGGGGTGAATTTCACTTGCCCGTGCCATCGAATACCCGTACAATCGGGGCGGTAAAGTAATCCAATAACAGGAAAGGGCGCTTCTTCATGGAAGACCTCAAGAAATTCAGCGAGAACCTCGTTCAAAATTTGGAGCAAGTGATCGTAGGAAAGTCGCAGGCTTTGGAGTTGGTTGTGATCGGCTTGCTCTGCCAGGGGCATCTGCTCATTGAAGACGTGCCGGGAGTGGGGAAGACCATGCTGGCGCGAAGTCTCGCCAAATCGCTCGACTGTACGTTCAACCGTATCCAATTCACGCCGGATATGCTTCCCAGCGATGTGACAGGCGTTTCGATCTACAACCAGCAAAAGCAGAAGTTCGAATTCCGCGCAGGTCCGATCGTCGGGCAGATCATCCTGGCAGACGAGGTCAACCGCGCCACACCAAAGACGCAAGCCGCGCTGCTCGAAGCCATGGAGGAAAAACAGGTCACTGTGGATGGAGTAACGCATGCCCTTCCAAAACCGTTCATGGTGCTTGCCACACAAAACCCTATCGAATACGAAGGGACATTCCCGCTTCCCGAGGCGCAACTTGACCGTTTTCTGCTTCGCATCCGCATGGGTTACCCCAGCGCGTCGGAGGAGATAAAGGTGCTGGGCAGTCAGCAACTCAAACATCCGATCGAAGCGTTGAAAGCGGTGGTCAAGATCAAAGAGTTGTTGAGCGCGATCGAGGAAGTTCGAAAAATCCACGTTTCCCTGGCGGTGCAAAAATACATCGTGGATCTCGTCGGTAAAACCCGTCAGAACAACGATGTTTACCTCGGCGCCAGCCCGCGCGGGAGCCTGGCGTTATTTCGCGCGGGACAGGCGCGCGCCGCACTGCATGGGCGCGACCACGTGTTGCCCGACGATATCAAAGCTCTTTCGATCCCGGTGCTTGGGCATCGCCTGATCGTTTCGCCGGCGGCGCGCCTGCGCGAGTTGAGTTCCGATCGTATTGTGCAAGAGATCCTCGCCAGCGTACCGGTGCCGGGCGGGGATTATCAGGCGGCGAACTTGAAGGCGAAGGGCAAATCAAAGTGACGCCGGGGCGCGCCTTCGTTCTTTTAACTCTGGGAGTGGGCGGTATTGGCGCCGTTGTGAACGGTTCTTTGCTTTATGTTCGGCTGTTTTATTTTGGCTTGCTATTGATCGCGCTGGCGTGGTTGTTGACAAACTTCGCCTTGCGCGGAATCACAGTGGAGCGTCGGGCGCGTTCGCTCCGCGCGGCAGTGGGGGATATCTTCGAAGAGCATTTCGAGATCGCCAATTCGAGCCGATTTCCCAAATTGTGGCTGGAGGTCTTTAACGAGACCGCGATTCCCTTTGCGACGGGTTCGCGTGTTCTAACCCTCGTCAACGGGAAACAAAAACGCTCATACACAGCCCGCACCTGGCTCACTGCCCGAGGCGGATTCCTGCTTGGGCCCACTCGCGTCAGCTCCGGCGATCCATTCGGCATCTTTCGTGTTTCCAAAACATTCCCGGCGCGCGATTCGCTGGTTGTACTGCCGATGCTCGTCAATGTCTCCGAATTCTATTCGCCGCCGGGTTTGTTGCCGGGCGGGCAGGTGATCCGTCGCAAATCACAGGACGTTACGCCTCATGCGGCAGGCGTGCGAGAGTATGTGCCGGGCGATCCGCTCAAACGCATTCATTGGCCCACCAGCGTGCGGCGTGATAAATTGATGGTAAAAGAATTCGAACAAGACCCGCAATCGGAAGTGTGGCTGTTTATCGACACGCATCGCAGTGTGCATATCTCAAAACCAGGCGATGCGCTCGAAGCGCCGCCCACCGACGATCTCTTTTTATTGCGCCGTCGCAAAGTGAAACTGCCGCCTTCCACGCTTGAATATGCGGTCAGCGCGGCGGCGTCACTGGCGCGCTATTTCATCGCCGGGCGCCGGTCGGTGGGACTGGTGAGCGCCTCGGGTCGTTCGTATAAAATCATCCCTGCGGAAAGAAGCGAGCGTCAGGAGGCGAAGATCCTCGAGGCGCTGGCGTTCCTCACTAACGAGAGTTTCTTCACCCTGCCGGCGCTCGTCACCGCGCAGATGGGGCAGTTGCCGCAGGGCTCGAGCGCTATTCTCGTTACCCCGATGATCTATCCCGAACTCCTGATCGCTGTGGATAGTTTGCAACGCCGGAGCCTGCGCCCAACTGTGGTGTTGTTGATGACGCTTTCGTTCGGCTCGCGTGTTGGTAATGAAGACCTTGCGAGGTCGCTTGAGGAACGCAAAGTTCCTGTTTGCCGTGTATACTGTGACGAAGACTTGGGCGTAACGCTCTCGTCGTTCTATTCGAAAACCAACGCACAGGAATACTCATGGCGCAAACCCGTATTGTCACACTTGACCTGAACTTTCAAGGACGTCCGCATGCCATCGCCTCGTATTTGATTCCACATTCTAGCGGCGTGGTCCTTATCGAAAGCGGACCTGGCTCGACACTTCTTTCCCTTCAGGCTGGTCTTTCCAAAGAAGGTTTTTCCACACGTGACGTAACTCACGTCCTGCTCACGCACATCCACCTTGATCATGCCGGCGCGGCGGGCTGGTTTGCCCGGCAAGGCGCGGAGATCATAGTGCATCCTATCGGCGCGCCGCACTTGTTGAACCCCGAAAAACTCCTTGCCAGCGCGACGCGAATCTATGGCGATCGCATGGATTCTCTGTGGGGGGAATTTCTGGCAGTGCCTGAAGACAAATTACGCGTCGTGAATGATTTGGAAGAAATAGCGATCGGCGATTTGAGATTATTGCCGATCAATACCCCGGGTCATGCCGAACATCATTATGCTTACCAATTAGAAGATACGATTTTTACAGGCGATGTGGGCGGCGTAAGGATGCCGGGTTACCGATATTTGCGCGTTCCAATGCCGCCGCCCGAATTGCACATCGAGCGCTGGCGTGAGAGCGTGGCAAAATTACGCGCCCGCAAGCCGGCGCGTCTTGCGCCCACGCACTTCGGCATGTTCGAAGATGTGACCTGGCATCTCAATGAGATTGAAAAAGGGTTGGATTCCGCCACCCGCTGGCTGGAGGAAGTTATGCCTGCCGCGCCGTCGCCGGAGGAGATGCGCGCCAAATTCGCCGCGATGGCGCTGGATGACGCCAAATCCTACGGTTTGAACGAGGAAACGGCAAAAGCATTCGAGTTGGCGAACCCTCTTGGTATGAGCGCGGATGGATTGTTACGGTATTGGAAGAAAGTGATGGGCGGGGGATAGGATTATTAAGATGGGATCTATTTCTGATAATGCAACGCAACAACTCCCGAACGGAATATTCTTGACCCGATCAGTTTCAACGTCAGGTTCTTGACCGAATCAAACAAGCGCGGACCTTCTCCCGCAATGACGGGGTGGACGACAAAGTGGAACTCGTCAATGAGGTCCCATTGCGCGGCTTGCGAGGCGATGCTCAGACTACCGATGGAAATATTTTTCCCTGGCTGTCCTTTTAACTTGATGATCTCTTCCCGAAGACCTGCGTGGAGGAGCGTGGTGTTGTTCCATTCCACGCTCTTCATCGTCGTTGAAAAGACGATCTTCGGCATGGAATCGAATGCGCGCGCGAATTCGTTGGTCACTTCCGTTTCCGATTGATTCACTGCGACATCGTGCCAGTACGGATACATCAAGTGATACGTGTTGCGCCCGAAAATATCAACGCCTGAATCGCGCAGAAGCCCCGTGAAATACTCGTGCACATCGTCGTCGGGGAGCATCGCTTCATGCCCGCAGTAGCCGTCTATCGTGATGTTGATGGCGAAAACTACTTTTCGCATTGGCTGTTCTTTTGGCATTGTTTTTATCCTTTACTAACTGACTGGTGGTGGTGTGTGTTTGTGCCAACCCCGATTAGTACGTTATATACCTAAAACTGCCGTGCCGTTCATATCCAAAAAATGAAGGGGTCTTTCTCGGCGTCGTTTTTTGCAAACCATCTCGACGCCTTTTTTGGGTTACGGGGAGTTTGAATCTGGCTTAAAAACTACCCGAGTTTTTGTTTCTTAGTACGCTTTGTTGGGCGTTTTTGAATTTACATGATTCTACGTGCTTTGAAGTTGCTGTTGTGTCAAAGGGCTGTAAATTTTTGCGCCTTTTGAACGATTGCACTTCCAACACAACGTTTGTAAGTTGCTCTCAGAAGTTATTCCACCCTTTGAAAGTGGAACTATGTGATCTATTTCCAATAACAGATTTTTTTCATCATTTACAGATAACCCGCAGATTTGGCACGCGTACCCATCTCTATTTTTAATTATTTCTCTTAAACCAGAAGTCATTAATGTCCTTTGTCCAGAAATGCTTTTTCTAAATTTAATCAAGCCGTTTAAGTAATTAACGAATTTATTCAAATTTTCTATGTTTAGTTGAATATCAACCTTCATAGAGCTATTTCCACCCGCTGATACATACTGAAACCTATAAACTGGAAAATAGAGGTCGCTCAAATCTATTTGGTCAAATCCTAGTTTATCCATTAGTTTTTTCTTACTAAAATACAAAATCAACTGCGGAATTGAATTGCTTATACTGCTTAATATTAAATTTCTTTCATTCTGGAGCAATACTTTTCCCTGCTCAACCGCAGAAAAGTCATTTAATGCTGATTCAACATTTGATAAAGCAACTTCGTCAATTTTTATGTCGAAATACTTGCAAAGATATTTAAATGGTTGATCACTGGCATTTCTACAAACTGATGCAGAGCAATTGTGAACGTGAATATTTCTAACTCTCTTCCCCCATTCCTTTCTCCTAAAATTATAGTTGCTCTCGTCGTATAGGCGACCCTCACCGTAATCGTAGGAACGCATATTTGAATGACGTGATTTAAGTTCCTCAATATGATTGTTTAACTCATTGCAGTTTTTTATATGCTCCTTAATGCTTTCTTTGGTTTTTTTGAAACCGTCACTTTTAAAGTAAATAAATATATATACTTGATAAGAGATGTAAATACCCACTCCAATTGCAAGAGCAATAGCAAGTGGCGTGGCTATAGATTTAATACCCTCAATCAACCACACAACTATTACAGCTATAATCAACAACCAGATGATAGGCATGACCTCCTCATATTATTATAAAGTAAACGCCCAACTATGTCTTAACCAGCCTGTATCTGTATAAGACGCCATTTGGGTGGTTATACAGTCTGCGGTCTGTAAATAACCTATGTACAGCATTATACGCCCACAGATGCCAACTACCAAAACCAAATCAATCTCCCAATTCTCTAATTCTCCAATTACCATTTACCCACCCAGCCAATCTCCAATCTCCAATCTCTCTCATCCCCTCCTCCACCTCCCGATCAACATCTTCACCCGCAACTGCGCGCGCGCGTCGCCGTCTGAAAGCGCCCAAGCCGAGCGCGTGGCGTGTTTCGCTTCTTCGTCCAAGCCGATGAAGTCGTTCCACTCCTCGTCAATCCACTCCTCCATTTCGTGCGGCGAGTCCCACGAGTAGATGTACGGAAAGAATTCCTCGCGCTCGCGGATGAACCATCCGTTGGATTCTGACTCCGCCATCGAGCGATTCGCGGCGGTGTCGTCCGCTATGCCGATTTCAAAATCGTTCACTCGCCCCGTCAGTCTGGTCTCACGCGCGGATGTCACCTCCACCTCCCAGCGACTGAGCAGTGGGCGCAGGTCAATCAGAATCCCGTTTGGAATCAACACCCGATGGATTTCACTCAGGGCATGGACCATGCCCTCATGCGTGATACATCAAAGCGACCATGCGAGGATCGCAATGTCGAATGTCTCTTTTGAGAAGGGGAGATGTCCCGCTTCGGTTTGTATGAAATGGATTTGATGTTTGCGGTCGTGAGGCGAGTCAATCGAAGCGACGCGCAACGCGTCAGGGTCTGTGTCCAGCCCGATGGTCAGGGAGGAAGCGTTCGCATATTGCCACGTCAGCCGACCTTCGCCGCATCCGATCTCGATGACGCGCTTATGTGAAAAGTCCGCAAATTCATGCAGATATTTTTTCTCGTTGCCTTCGGTGTCTTTTTGAATCGTCATTGATTAACTCATCTTACGCAAGATCTCTCCGAGTCGAGATATCTTCTTTCACGGTTGTGGCTACCGTCCACGAATAAAAACCACGAATTCACGAATGGCGGCGTGCCAATTCGTTTATTAGTGCAAATTCGTGGACGGTTCATTGCCAAAGCAAAACCGCGTATCGTCATTGACTGAGTTGCTTCATCCGCTTCACAGACGCGGCGACGAGTTCTTTCAACACTTTTTTGTCCACATCGTCCAGTTTCTTGATGTACAAGCACCCCACGCTGGTTTTGAATTTGCCAAGTTTTTTCAACAGGTCTTTTTGTTCGTCGAAGCCGCCCATGAGATACAACGTGAGATTTTGTTTGCGCGGCGAAAAACCTGTGAGCATCCAATCGCCTTCGCGCCCGCTTTTGCCTTTGTAGTGATAACTGCCGAAGCCGACGATGCTCGAACCCCACATCTTCGGCTCTTCTTTCGTGACCTGCTTCATCAGCTTGAGGATTTCATAACAATCCGCGCGCGCTTGCTCGTCTTTCACCGCGTTGAGAAATTTTTCCACGCTCGCTTTGTTGACTTTGGTTTTCAAATCATTCTTTGCCATGTCAGCCTCCGATTCGATTCAACTATCAATCTTGAATTTACTTTAGCGTCAATCATGGATAAGGATTCATGCCGAGAATCGCAGGGCTAAAGCCGCTTGCTCAGCACATGGAAGCCCTTCGGGCTGATGAGCTAGTCGGCTTTTAGCCGACTTTCATGAACTGAGGCAGGGCTTTAGCCCGCCGAATTTCGCTATTCATTATTCACGTTACTTCAGCGCCTTCGACGCTTTGTACGATTTGACGATCAACTCTTTCAGCACGCCCATGTCTACATCGCTCAACTTTTTGATATACAGGCACACCTTGCTTCTTGTGTGTTTACCGAGTTTTTTGAGCAATGGAGCTTCGTGAGCGTCTCCCGCCAGAACGTACAACGTGATGTACTGCTTGCGCGGAGAAAAAGCGAGCAACGGCATGTCCCCTTCGCGCCCGCTTTCGTACTTGTAATGAAACGACCCAAACCCGATGATGCTTGGTCCCCACATTTTCGGTTTTTCTTTCGAGACTTGTTGCATGATCTTCATTATCTCGAAAGAGTCCTTGCGTTTTTGCTCATCGTCCACCTTATTCAAAAACGCAGTCACGCTCGCCTTATTGACCGTGGTTTTAATTTCTGCATTTTTCGCCATGGAGATCTCCTTTTGTGGGTGAGGGAGATTTTAGCATATATGTTCTATTTTGAACATTCGCAAACCATTCACTGTTTATTCGTCACTGATTACTGATCACTAATTACTAATTACTTCCCTCACCCCGTCCCAAACTGCCGATCACCCGCATCTCCCAGCCCAGGCACAATATACGCGCGCTCATTGAGGTGACTATCAATCGCGCCGATGTGGATGTCAATATCGGGATGCGCCGTTTGCATCGCTTTGATTCCCTCGGGCGCGGCGATGAGACCGACGAACTTGATCTTCTTCACGCCCCAGCGTTTGAGCACGTCCGCAGTTGCGGTTGCCGAGCCGCCAGTGGCAAGCATCGGGTCAAGGATGAGGCAGAGCGAAACGGTCGGTTCGGTGGGGAGCTTGTTGTAATACTCAACGGGTCGCAGGGTGTGTTCGTCGCGATATAAGCCGATGTGCCACACTTCCGCGCTGGGCATCAGCCCCCACACGCCTTCGACCATTCCCAGCCCCGCGCGCAGGATGGGGACGAGTCCGATCTTCTCTTTGAGTTCCGCGCCTGTCATCTTTTCAAGCGGAGTTTCCAACTCCCGCGGCGTGGTCGCCAGATCAGCCGTCGCTTCGTAGGCGAGTAACGCGGCGATCTCACGCACGAACTCGCGGAATTTTTTCGGCTCGGTGTTCTTGTCGCGCAGGCGCGAAAGTTTGTGCGCTACCAGCGGATGATTGGACGCGTAAACGTTTGACATGGCTTATCTCCTCAGTGGTGAATAATTCGATTATAGCCGTGAAGGTGGTTTTTGACCTGTGACTCATCCCTCTTGTTTTGAGAATAGACTTCTTGCAAAAGCATTTGTAGGGCGGGTTTTCAACCCGCCATGCGTCAAATGTCATAAGAACGTCAGGCTTGTTTTGAGAATAGACATCGTTGTAGAAATGTCGATAGGTTATTTGGCGCCTGGTTGCAATCCGAGTGTATCCTGTGCGCCGCCGAAGAACAGACTTCGGAACATGGTGGTCACTTCTTCAGGCGTATGGCGCATATCTTCCTTGATCCACCAACTTACGATGCTCACCAACGCGCCGCTGAAAAACGCCGCGAAAAATTCGATAGGCACCTCGAACAACAAGGGGATCGGATCGGTCTGCATCTTGTTTTCGACGAATTTGACAATTGCCTCCGTGGTGACCTTTCGAATCCGCTCGACGATCTTGCTCGCGTTCGCGCTTTGTACGGGCAAATAATAAAGTTCGGAGTGGTCGTGGATGTGTTGAAAAACAAGCAACAGGGGGCGCAAAGGTTTGTTTTCCCCCGAGCCATCGTCTGAATTTGCCAGCCACTCCGAAAACGGGATTTCTGAAAGCGCCTGTGCCCGCACATCCATTATTTCGGTAAACTCCTCCAGCAACAGGTCTTCTTTGTCCTTGAAATGTAAGTAGAACGTGGCGCGACCCACGTTGGCGCGTTCCGTGATCTCCTCGATCGAGATATCGTCGTAGTTCTTTTCTTTGATGAGTTCAAGCAGGGCAGTGCGAAGCGACTGGACTGTGCGTTGGACGCGTCGGTCCAATTTGTGTTTTTGGTTGGGTTGCATTTTTGAAAAGCCTTTCATTCGTGTCTTGACAGAGTGGTCACTTATTGCATATAATAGACGCTGTATATTATCAAACAGTGTCTGTAATATACTATATTTCGCCTAAAAAATAAAGGATTTTGAAAGTCGTGTCATCGGTTCGGCAATCTCCATCTGAAAACAAAGTCGCATCATCCCTGATCGAACTGCGCGACGTGGTGAAGACCTACTCCACCGCGGCGGGTGATTTCACCGCGCTCAAACGCGTCAACATGCAAATTGGCGCGGGTGAATTCCTCGGCGTTGTAGGCAAATCAGGCGCGGGGAAATCCACACTGCTCAACATGATCACAGGCGTGGACCATCTCAGCGATGGCGAAGTCATCATCCATTCAAACGGCTCGCCCGTTTCTGTGCACAAGAAAAAAGAAGATGAGATCGCGTTGTGGCGCGGGCAAACGATGGGCGTGGTCTTTCAATCGTTTCAACTTTTGCCCATGCTCACGCTCGTCGAAAACATCACCCTGCCCATGGACTTGTGCGGCAAATTCAGCGCGAAACAGTCGCGTCAACGCGCGCTCGAGTTGTTGCGCCTCGTGGAGATCGAAGAACATGCCGAAAAACTTCCCGCGTTCATTTCGGGCGGACAGCAACAACGCGTCGCAATTGCGCGCGCGCTGGCGAACGATCCGCCCATTTTGATCGCAGACGAGCCGACGGGCAGTCTCGACTCGATTACTGCCGATCATGTCTTCGAACTTTTCGAGCGCCTCGTCGCCGAGCAAGGCAAAACCATCGTGATGGTCACGCACGACGAGTCGCTGTCGCCGCGATTTTCGCGCACACTGCGGATCGCGGATGGGGAGTTGGTCACGTCGCCACTGCCGACCAACTCGAAGGGCGATAATGAAGCGGATTTAAATCCCAAACGAAAATTATCGTGGTGGAGGCGGAAGTGAGCTCGCGTCGCTCCAAGGGGAAGTCTGCCTCTAACCCTCATGCGATGTCGTCGCCTGAGGCGATGATCGATATGCACGGAGTCGTCAAGCGATTCAAAAACGCGGCGGGTGAGTTCACCGTGTTGAAAGGCGTTGACCTGACCATCAATCGCGGCGAGTTCGTTTCGATCGTTGGCAAATCTGGTAGCGGAAAATCCACACTGCTCAACATGATCACAGGCATTGACCATCCGAGCGATGGCAAGGTGGTGATCGGCGGCACCGACATTTATACGGGCGTGAGTGAAAGTCAACGCTCGAAATGGCGCGGACGCAATTTAGGAATCGTGTTTCAATTTTTTCAATTACTGCCGATGCTCACACTGCTCGAGAACGCCATGCTCCCGATGGATTACGCCGACATGTACGACTTCGACGAACGCCCCGCGCGCGCGATGGAGATGTTGAAACTGGTCGGGCTGGAAGAGTTTGCGAATAAATTGCCCGTGTTGGTTTCAACGGGACAACAACAACTCGCCGCGATTGCGCGCGCGTTGGCATGTGACCCGCCTCTGCTTGTTGCCGATGAACCGACGGGTAATCTCGATACGAAATCGGCAAACATCATCATTGACTTGTTTGAAGAGTTGACGCGTCGCGGCAAAACCGTGTTGATGGTGACTCACGATCCCTCGCTCACCTCGCGCACCACGCGTAACATCATCATCGCGGACGGCGAACTTATTAACGAGACGATCGCCAAGTCGCTACCGTGGTTGCGACATCGTCACATGATGGAGTTCACGAAGCTTGCCGAAGAGCGGACGTATCCACCGAAAGCCACGATCATCTCGCGCGAAGAGCCTATCGAAAATTTCTTTATGATCCGCAAAGGCGAAGTGGAAGTGGTGTTGCACGACCGCAAGAACGGAGAGAACGTCATCTCCCGTTTGAAGCCTGGCGAATTTTTCGGCGAGATCGAACTCTTGCGCGGAGGCAAAGCCATCGCGAACGTCCGCGCGAGCGAGGAAGAACCCGTTGAAGTGTTGACGATCAAGCGCGAAGATTTCAAGCGCGTCATGGACGTGTCGCCGAGAACCGCAGACGCGGTTGGCAAGATCGTCCAAGAGCGGCTGGAGTTGCATCGCGCCGCAGACAGCCGCAAAGGCGGGCTGTTCTCGTTGTTTAGGAAGAAGTAGGCAAAAGACATTCGGTGGTCGAGTAGTCCCGCGTGCTGAGCGGAGGGCGAAGCCCGAAGACGAAGCATCGCGGGACGTATCGAGACCACCATGCCGTAAAGTAATTTTGTTACCAAAGTAAGTTCGCGTACTTGTGGTCTCGATACGTTCCTCGCTGTCGTTCGGAACTACTCGACCACTGTCAATCGTAAATCTGAAATCGAAAATCGAAAATCAAAATGAAACCTCGTTGGCGAAAAGTTCTGCACGACCTCATAGATAACAAAGCCCGCACACTGCTGGTGGTATTTTCCATTGCGGTGGGCGTGTTTTCCATTGGCGTGATCGCAGGCGCGTACCAGATCATCTCGCAGGATATGGGCGTCTCGTATTCGGCGAACGTGCCAGCTAACATCGAAATGCGCATGACGAACTTCGATGAGGATGTTCTCGATTCCATTCGCAACCAGCCGAACGTGAAAGATGCCGAAGCGCGGCGCGTGTTCAACATGCGCGTGCGCGTGCCAGGGACCGAGAAATGGGTCACGCTCGATATGAACGCGTTCGAGAGTTTTGAAGACAACCAGGTCAACTTGTTGCTTCCGCTCGAAGGCGCGTCTGCCCCTGAAAAGCACGAAGTTCTGCTGGAAATGAATGCGTTGGAAGATCTGGATGTGAGCGTGGGCGACCTGCTCGAGTTCCAACTCCCCGATGGCTCGACCAAAACTCTACCTGTGACGGGCATCGTGCAAGATACCGCCTCAAGCGCAGGCGACTTCCTCGCCTCGCCGTTCGGCTACATCTCGATGGACACGCTTCAATACCTCGGTCAGCCTGATTCGTTTAACCGAGCCTTGGTCACCGTGACGGGCGACGGCGACGACCTTGCCTACGTCCGCGAGGTGGGGGCGGCGTTGAAGGACAAACTCGAAAAGAACGGACAGCTCGTCGTCCGTTCGCGGTTTTCCGAATCGCACAAGCATCCGCTGGCAGATACGATCAACGCGGTTCTCGGCATCCTGCTCGCGTTGGGAATTTTGATCGTGTTCCTCTCCAGTTCGTTGATCGCCAACACGTTGAGCGCGTTGTTGAACCAGCACTTGCGTCACATCGGCGTGATCAAACTCGTGGGCGGACAGCGCAATCAAGTCTTTCGCATGTACATCACGCTCATCATGGCGTTCGGGGTTATCGCTTTGCTGATCGCGGTCCCGTTCGGCGGGGCGGGCGCGTATGGACTTGCTGAATTCATCGCCAGCGAATTGAACTTCAACTTGCTCGGTTATCGCATCGTGCCATTGGCATTGCTGATCCAAATTCTCGTGGGTTTGTTCGTGCCGCTTATTGCGGGGCTCGCGCCAGTGGTCAACGGTTCGCGCATCACGGTGTTGCAGGCTCTCAGCGGCGGGGTGGCTGACGATGAGCAACCAGCCCCAAGCGGCGAAAGGAAGCGTTTGTCGTGGCTCGATCGGATTCAGGTCAAAGCGACGCGCATCCTCGCCGCGCGCGGACTCCACATCCCGCGTCCGTTCGTTATTTCGTTGCGCAACACGTTCCGAAGAAAGAACCGCCTCATGCTGACGTTGTTCACGCTGACGATGGGCGGCGCGATCTTCATTGCGGTGTTCAATGTGCGCGTCAGTCTGCACGATTACATCGGACAAATCGCCAAATATTTTTCCGCCGACGTGTCGCTGGATTTCGATGAGCCGTATCGTTTGCGCGAGATCGAACAAATTGCGATGAAGGTGGACGGCGTGGAGCAAGTGGAGGGTTGGCAGTTCGTGAGCGGCGAGTTGCTCGATGCGAACGGCAATGTGATGGAGAACCTCAACATGTTCGGTCCGCCCGCGAACAGCAAACTGGTTCAGCCGAATATTCTCGAGGGGCGTTGGATCCGCGCGGACGATGTGAAGAAACTTGCCATCAGCGAAAGCGCGCGCAAATATTTTCCCGACCTCAAGGTGGGCGATCAAGTGCATTTGAAGATCGAAGGGCGCGAAGAGTTATGGGAAGTGATCGGCATTTTTCAATTCATGGATCGCGAAGGCGTGCTGGCGTACGCGCCGTTTGAATATGTTTCGCAAATGAACGATCTTGTGAATCGTTCGTATTCGTTCAGGCTTGAAACGGAAGAACACAGCCGCGCCTACCAAGACGCCAAAGCCGAAGAGTTGGATAAATTCTTACACGATCAAGGATTTAAAGTCCGCGTGGCAGAGTCGGGCAGCGCGTCGTTGGATTCGGCGGTGGAAAGTTTGGACACGCTGGTCATCTTTTTGCTCATCATGGCGATCCTCACCGCCGTCGTCGGCTCGATGGGACTCACTGGCACGATGGGCATGAACGTGCTCGAACGCACGCGCGAGATCGGCATCATGCGCGCCATCGGCGCCGACGACCGCGCCGTGATGCGAACGGTCATTGCCGAGGGCATCGTGATCGGTACGATGTCGTTCGTGCTCGCGGTGATCCTGTCCGTGCCGTTCTCGTATTTGTTGTCAACCATCGTCAGCCTCGCCATTTTCCAATCGGCAATTGACGTGGTCTTCACGTATCAAGGCTATGTCATCTGGCTCGCGCTGGTCTTGGCGCTCTCGACCCTCGCAAGTGTCATCCCCGCCCGCAACGCCGCGCGGCTGACCATCCGCGAGGTGTTGGCGTATGAGTGATGAAAACCTGTAAACAGGTAAACACGTAGACACGGAAACATGGAAATACGTAGACATGGAAACATGTATACCTGTGTACTTGTTTACTTGTATACCTGTCTACTAATACAAAGAAAGGTAACAATGAATAACATGAAAAAGAAAATTATGATGTTTACCCTGATCGCCGCGCTGATCCTGACCGCCTGCGCGAATCAACCCGCAGGGACGCCTGCCCCAGCCGCGGATACCGTCGCCGCCACTGATAGCGTCATCGCGGAGGGGAAGATTCGTCCCGTCCACGCGGCGAATCTGTCGTTTCAAGCGTTCGGCATTGTGGAATCGGTCAACGTGAAAATTGGCGATTCGGTGAAAGAAGGCGATGTGCTTGCGCGGCTCTCGAATGCCAGCCTCGCCGAAGCGCAACTCTCCGCCGCGAATCTCGAACTGGTCGTCGCGCAGCAAGCGTTGGATTCGTTGAACCGCAACGGCTCTGCCAACCTCGCCGCCACATGGACGGCGTACATGAACGCGCAGGAAGTCCGCGAGACAGCCGAACGTGATTGGGAAGCGTTGAATGTGGATTCTATCGAAGACCGCATCGAAGACGCCAAGGCTGACCTCGAAGACCTCGAGGAGGATTTGCAAGACGCGCAAGATGAGTTCGATAAATACAAAGATTTGGACAAGGATAATTCCAAGCGCGTGACCGCCGAAGATGCGCTCGAAACCGCGCAGGAAAATTACAACGAAGCCTTGCGCGATCTCGATGAAATTACGCGCGAACGCGATACCGTCCGCGCCGCGTTGGACGCCGCGCTTGGGACCGAAGCCGAAGCGAAGTATCAATTTGAGATTTCCTCTAGCGGCGTGAACGAGGATCAACTTGCGTTGGCAACCGCTCGTTTGCAAAGCGCGGATGCGCAAATTATGGCGGCGCGGGCGAATCTGTCCAACTATGTGATCGCCGCGCCGTTCGATGGAGTCGTGGCTGATGTGGCGGTCGAGGCGGGCGAACAGGTTTCCCCTGAGAATCGAATCGTCAGCATTGCGGATACATCCGCGTGGCTGATCGAAACGACCGACGTCACCGAACTTGAAGTCGTGAAATTGTCCGTTGGACAAAACGTCACGTTCACTGCCGATGCGTTGGATGATGTCACGATGAACGGCGTGGTCACCGAGATCAGTCAGTCATCTGTGTTGCAAGGCGGCGACGTGATCTACACCGTGCGTATTGCGGCAAATGATGTTGATCCGCGTGTGATGTGGGGGATGACGGTGGAAGTGACGTTCGAGCCGTTGGAATAATTTCTTTGCCACAGATTTACACGGATTTCACGAATTTTTAAAAACCGATCCGTGTAAATCTGTGAAATCCGTGGCTGAGGTTTTGAATATCGTAGGGATAGACACATAGGCCTGTCCCTACTTTTATTTGCTATAATCGCTTCATGCCCAAACAAAAACAACTCGATCCCGAATCGAAACCCGACGACCGCGTGGATAACGCTCTGCGTCCGCAGCAACTTGCCGACCTCATCGGTCAGGATCAAGTGAAAGAGAATCTTTCGATCCTCATTGATGCGGCGAAACATCGCGGCGAGGCGTTGGATCATGTTTTGTTTTACGGACCGCCTGGGTTGGGCAAGACCACGCTCGCGCATGTGTTGGGCAACGAGATGGGCGTCAACGTCAAGGTCACTGCGGGTCCCGCCATCGAACGCGCAGGCGATCTCGCCGCCATCCTCACCAACCTCCGCGCGGGCGACGTGATCTTTATTGATGAAATTCACCGCCTCGGACGCGCAGTGGAGGAAGTGCTCTACCCCGCCATGGAAGATTTCTCGTTGGACATCGTCATCGGCAAGGGACCCTCGGCTCGTTCTCTACGCCTCAAACTGCCTCGCTTTACTGTGGTCGGCGCCACCACCCGACTCGCCCTCGTCACCGCGCCGTTGCGCGCGCGTTTCGGCGCGGTCTATCGTTTGGATTATTACGACATCGAAGCCATGCGTCAAATTGTCGCGCGCGCCGCAGGGATGCTCAAAGTGTCCGCAGACGAATCAGGCATAAGGGAAGTTGCGAGGCGGGCGCGAGGGACGCCGCGTATCGCCCTGCGACTCTTGCGCCGCGTCCGCGATTTCGCCCAAGTCCGCGCGGATGGGACGATCACCTCCGCCGTCGCAAAAGAAGCGTTGGATCTGTTGCAAGTTGATCCGCTCGGGCTCGACGACGTTGACCGCCGCGTGCTGAAAACGATCATCGAAAAATACGGCGGCGGACCCGTCGGCTTGAACACCATCGCCGCGTCCATCAGCGAAGAGCAGGATACGATCATGGACGTGGTCGAGCCGTATCTTTTGCAACTCGGCTTTTTAGACCGCACCCCGCAAGGACGCGTCGCCACCAAATCCGCGTATGAGCATTTGGGGTTGGATTATGTGGAAGAGGGTCAGCCGCGACTCCTTTAGTGTCGAAGGTCAAAAGTCAAAAGTCAACCTTGCGACCTTTGACCTTTGACCTTTGACTGAGAAGAATATGGAATCCCTCGCTCGCTACTTGATGCTCGGCGGAATTGTCTTATTCCTCCTCGGCGGCGGAGTGTACCTCGCCGCGAAATTCGGCTTGCCGCTTGGACGTTTGCCTGGCGATATACGTATCGAAGGGGAGAATGGTTCGTTTTATTTTCCGACAGCGAGTTCGATATTGGTATCAGTGGTGTTGACGATTGTGTTGAACTTAGTCTCATTCCTTTTTAAAAAATGAAGATAGCCAAATCACAGAATAGTGTTTGTAGGCTATGCAAAAAAGAAGCAAAATTGTGCAATTCCCATATTTTGCCAGAGTTTTTCTATCTTGATTTGTATGAGGAAAAACATAGAACTCTTCAGATTGCCAAAGAGGGTGAAAAGATTATTCAGAAAGGGATACGAGAATACTTACTCTGCCAACAATGCGAGACTAAACTAAGCGAATATGAGAAATATGCGAAAGAACTTATTAATGAAATTCCGAACTTTTCCCGTGATGATAACTTAGGAGTTTTGTATTCGGAAAATGTTAATTACGCCAAGTTCAAATTATTTCAGTTATCGCTTCTTTGGCGCTCTGCGATATCAGCTCATGTTGCTTTTTCTCAAATTGATTTAGGTCCTCACGAAGAGAAGATTCGTCGAATGTTAGATGACAAAAATCCAGGAAAGGCTTCAGAGTATGGCTGTATGCTTTCGCTAATTCCTAATACCGAACTGATTAATAACATTATACAATCCCCAACCCGATTTACAAAGAAGTTATTCGGTCACACCGCTTTCAAATTTCCAATAGGAAACTTAACTTGGGTCTTTATCGTATCAAGCCACAAACTTAGCCCATGGATGCGAGAATTATTCTTGCAAGAATCTGGGATGCTTCGAGTAATGATCTCACGTCGCGATGAGAGCTCAGAGATAATGAAATTAGGGCAAATTCTTCAAGGTTTTGGCAGAAGTTTTTGACATTGAAAACCTCCGACTTCGACTACAACCTCCCCGAATCCTCCATCGCGCAGACGCCTGCTGAGCCGCGTGATTCGTCGCGCTTGTTGGTGTTGCATCGTGAGAGTGGAAAACTTGAGCATCGCATCTTCTGCGATGTGACGGATTATCTCAACGCGGGCGATCTGCTCGTGTTGAATCAGACGCGCGTCATCCCTGCGAGGATCTTCGCGCGGAAAGAGACTGGCGGACGAGTGGAACTCTTGCTATTGCGCCGCCGCGACGAACTCACATGGGAGGCGTTGGTCGGCGGCAAAGGTCTGCGCGTGGGCAAACTGGCGCAAGTGGAAGATGGACCCGAAGTTCAGATCATCGAAGAGTTGAGCGGGTCGGAGCGATTGATAAAATTTTCCGAACCCATCGAGCCGTATTTTTCCAAGGTGGGGAATGTGCCGCTTCCGCCGTACATTCACGAGAAACTAGACGATCCTGAACGCTATCAAACCGTCTATGCCAAAGAACCCGGCTCCGCCGCCGCGCCCACGGCTGGACTCCATTTCACGCCGCGTTTGCTGGAGGAGTTGCAAGTCAAAGGGGTGAGAGTCGCGTATGTCACATTGCATGTCGGCTTGGACACGTTCGCGCCGGTCAATGAAGATAACCCCGAAGAACACAAGATCCACAGCGAGTGGTGCGAGTTGACTCAAGAAACAGCGGACGCGATCAACGAAACCCGCGCGAAAGGCGGGAGGGTGATCGCTGTCGGCACCACTTCTGTTCGCACGCTCGAATCTGCCGCCAATTACCAATTACCAATTACTCCCTTTACCGGCCCCACCTCCCTCTACATTCTCCCCGGCTATCAATTCAAAGTTGTGGACGCGATGATCACAAACTTTCACCTGCCCAAGTCTACGCTGTTGATGCTGGTCAGCGCGTTTGCGGGGCGCGAGAAAATTTTAGAAACATACAACATGGCAATTCAAGAAGGTTATCGTTTCTACTCGTTTGGCGACGCGATGTTAATTCTCTAAGTCTCTGATCACTAATTACCAAAAATGCCATCTCAACTTGAATCCCTCAACACCGAAATCATCGCCTGCCGAAAATGCCCCCGCCTTGTTGCGTGGCGCGAGGAAGTGGCGCGAGTCAAACGCAAGGCGTACCGGGATCAGGAATATTGGGGCAAGCCGGTGCCGGGATTTGGCGACCCGAAAGCGCGCGTCCTTGTGGTGGGACTCGCGCCCGGCGCTCACGGTTCAAACCGGACGGGGCGAGCGTTTACCGGCGACGCCTCGGGCGGGTTTTTGTATCCGGCGTTGCACAAGGCTGGGTTTGCGAATCAAGCTGAGGTGGTGTCAAGAAGCGACGGTCTTCGTCTGAAAGATTTATACATTACCGCCGTCGCGCGCTGTGTCCCGCCAGACAACAAACCGAGTCTTGAAGAATTGAAAAACTGCCAGCCGTATCTCGAACGGGAATTGGAAATTATCAAACCGAAAGTGATCGTCTGTTTGGGACGGATCGCGTATGAAAGAATTTTGAAGATTTTTTCTATTCGCGATTCGTCAATGAAGTTCGCTCACGGCGCAACCTTTGACCTTCGACCTTCAAACTTTCAACCCGCAACTCTACTCTGTTCTTACCATCCCAGCCAGCAAAACACCTTGACTGGAAAACTAACAGTGAAAATGTTCGACGATATTTGGCGAAAGACCGAGGACTTGTTGAAATGAATCGTTGGAGAAAACTCGCAAGAATATTTGTCACAACATTGCTTGTGGTTGCATTGCTTGGCGCGGGCGGCACGGCGTATTGGGTTTCGCGCACATATCCCGCAAGCGATCTCGCGCTGCAAGCCTTGCCGTCGGATGCGCGTGTAACGGTTGCCGAGCAGAATGGGATCATCACTTTCGAGCCGGTGGGTATGCGGGCAGCGACTGGTTTCATTTTTTACCCCGGTGCAGGCGTGGACTATCGCGCATACGCGCCAATACTTCGTCAGATCGCCGAGCGTGGATATTTTGTTGCGCTCGCGCACGTTCCGCTCAATCTTGCGTTCTTCCGCGCAGACGCGGCGACCGAGGTGATGGAGCGTTTTCCCGCGATCGAGGTTTGGGCTGTCGGCGGACATTCGCTCGGCGGCGTGGCGGCTTCCGAGTATGCCGCGAAAAATGTAGACCGCGTGGGCGGTTTGATCTTGTGGGCATCGTACCCAGCCGATGATTCTCTCGCGGCAACGAACATACCTGTCTTGTCTATTTATGGGACGAACGACATGGCAGGCGTTGAGCGCTTCGTACAATCGCAGTCGCAATTGCCCGCGGACGCTCAATTCGTTGTCATTGAAGGCGGGAATCATTCTCAATTCGGCTCGTATGGACTTCAGAACGGTGATAACCCCGCTTCGATTTCGGCAGAAGAACAATGGTTGCAAGCTGCGGAAGCGACAGTGCAGTTTCTTATGTCGCTGACACCGTGAACAAACTTTTGCATGTAATAGATGAGTTCAACATATCATCCAACCAACATGACTATTGGACAAATCGCATTCCTCGGCTCGGGCGAAACATCATTGGCGGGCGGGCGGATTTTTGAAACGCTTGCAAAACGGATCAACGAACCGCTCCGCATTGCGCTGCTTGAAACGCCCGCAGGCTTTGAGTTGAACTCATCGCAGGTGGTTGGCAAGGTGGGGGAATTTATGAAGACACGATTGCAAAACTACAAGCCTGTTGTGGATGTCGTTCCTGCCCGCAAGAAAAATTCCGCGTTCAGCCCGGATGATCCTGAGATCGTCAAGCCGCTTCTTTATGCCAATATGATCTTCATGGGACCGGGGAGTCCCACGTACGCGATCCGCAATTTGCAAGGGACTCTCGCATGGGATGTCATCCGCGCCCGCCACCGCCTCGGCGCCACGTTGATATTTGCCTCCGCCGCCACGATCTCCGTTGGCGCACACGCGCTGCCGGTGTACGAGATTTACAAAGTGGGACAGGATGTTCACGCCGTGGATGGGTTGAACCTCTTCGGCGATTTTGGCTTGCACGTTTCCTTCATCCCGCACTGGAATAATGCCGACGGCGGCGCGGATTTGGATACCAGCCGCTGCTTTATCGGCATGGATCGATTCGCCGAATGGTGCGACCTCGTCCCGGTTGAAAATCAAACCGTCGGCTTGGATGAACACACCGGTCTCATTGTGGATATTGAGTCGGGTCAATGCGAGGTGAGCGGGGTGAGCAGCGTCTCCATCGTCCGCGAATGTGACCCGGAGATGTACCCGGCTGGCTCGAAATTTAATCTCAGCGAGTTGGGCGAGGTGAAGATTCCCAGCCCTCTTGAAAAAGATATTCCTGCTCGCGTGTGGGAAATGGTTGTCAACGCGCCAAGCCTCGATGAAGATAAGCCGTCTGATGAAGTGACCGCGCTCGCAGAAGAACGCCTTCTCGCGCGCGCGAATAAAAATTGGGCAGAGTCAGATCGCCTGCGGGATAGAATTTCTGCGCTAGGGTGGACAGTGCAAGACGCGAAAGATGGATACAAATTGGTGAAGGGTTAAGTACACACATACACATGTAGACACGTAGACAGGTAAACAGGTACGAACTTGTCTACGTGTTTCCGTGTTTACTTGTCTACGTGTATACTTGTCTTCAACCCAAGGAGCCTCCCATGCGCGCTGTAGACATTATCATCAAAAAACGCGACAAGATCGAACTGACCCGCGAAGAGATCGAGTTTTTCATCAAAGGATTTGTATCAGGCGATGTGCCTGATTATCAAGCGGCGTCGTTCGCCATGGCGGTCATGCTCAACGACATGACGCCGCGCGAAACGACCGACCTCACGCTCGCGATGGCATATTCCGGTGATACGCTCGATCTGAGCGATGTGGTTGACCTCGCCGTGGATAAACATTCCTCCGGCGGTGTGGGCGATAAGACGAGCATCACGGTTCTTCCCACCGTGGCGGCTTGCGGATTGCCCGTCGGCAAAATGTCGGGGCGCGGACTTGGTTTCAGCGGCGGAACGCTCGACAAACTCGAATCGATCCCCGGCTATCGTGTGGACTTGACCACCGACGAATTCAAGAAACAACTCAAAGAGATCGGCGAAGTGCTTACGGGACAATCTCTCGCGCTGGCTCCTGCCGACGGAAAACTCTACGCCCTGCGCGACGTGACCGGGACTGTGCCATCCACGCCGCTCATTGCCTCTTCGATCATGAGCAAGAAGATCGCCGCTGGAGCGCAGGCAATCGTGCTGGATGTGAAAGTGGGACTCGGCGCTTTCATGGAAACTCTCGACGAAGCGCGCGTGCTGGCAAAATTAATGATGGACATTGGCAGACTCGCAGGACGCGAAACGATCGCCCTGCTTTCGGACATGAATCAGCCGTTGGGTCATGCTGTGGGAAATTCGCTTGAAGTGGTCGAAGCCATCGAAGCGTTGAAAGGCGGAGGTCCGCGCGATTTCCGCGAGCATTGTTTGCATGTCTGTTCGCATTTGCTCGTTATCGGCAAACGCGCCAAAGATCTGGATGACGGGCGCGCCCAAGCCGAAAAAGCGATGGCAAACGGCTCAGCCTTCGAGAAATTCCGCGCGTTGGTGAAGGCGCAGGGCGGCGACGTGTCCTACGTGGACGAACCGTCCAAGTTCCCGCGCGCGAAATATGTCGAGGTGGTGGAGTCGCCGATGGATGGGAACCTCTCCCAAGTCCAGGCGCGAAGCGTGGGGGAGGCGTCGGTCATCCTCGGCGGCGGACGCGCGAAGAAATCCGATTCGATCGATCACGCGGTCGGCATCGTCGTCCATCACAAGGTTGGCGATAAAGTTCAAAAGGGCGAGCCGCTCTTCACCATCCATGCCGATGACGAGGCGAAACTGGCGGAAGCGCGCGCAATGACTCTCGCCGCGCATAAATTCAGCGCAGATGATGTTCAACCATTGCCGCTGTTCTACAATTAAGGTGGGTTATAATAGCGGCAGGAGTTGACACTCATGGCGAAAATATCCCTGCGGGCATATAACCGCGAAATCGAAACCATGTTAGACCGGGGTCAAGTGGATGAGGTCGTGGCTCATTGCCTTCATATCTTAAAAACACACCCAAAACATCTTGATACATATCGCCTGCTTGGCAAGGCGTACCTCGAAATGAAAAAATATGGCGACGCCGTGGATATTTTCTCGCGCGTCCTCGTATGCGCGCCAAGCGATTTTGTCTCGCATGTAGGCATGGGAATCATTCGCGATGAGGAGAATAAACTCGACGATGCCATCTGGCACATGGAGCGAGCCTTTGAAACCCAGCCTTCGAATGCCGCCGTGCAAAGCGAACTGCAACGGCTGTATATCGCTCGTGACGGTTCGGCGCCTCCGCGCATTCGTATGACGCGCGGCGCGCTTGCCCAGATGTATGTGAAAGGTGAATTGTATCCACAGGCGATCTCTGAGATCAAGAATGTGCTTGCCGAAGATCCCGGACGCAGTGATATGAGCGCCTTGCTGACAAAAGCCCATTACAAAAATGGGCAAAAGACCGACGCCGCGGAAGTGGCGTCATCGTTGTTGAGACGGTATCCGTATTGTTACGATGCCAACGCTGTACTCGTCGAAATTTTCAGCGCTGATAAACCCGAGAATGTGCAAGTGTATCATCAACGCGTCATTGAACTTGACCCGTACGCCGCGCATGTGAGCGGTTCGATCTTCGACACATCTAAAGCGCCCGACTCTGCCATCTCGATCGAGAAACTCGATTGGAGCGGTCAGCCTGTAGGGATGCCAGCGGATTGGCGCGAATCGCGCGGGATCAGCCTGGAACCGAAAGATGAACCGGAACCAGCCTGGCTATACAAAGGATTTGAGACGGAGACTCAAGTGCCGCCTCAACTCGACAGTGCGGCTGTTGCGCCATCGGACGACAACATCCCAGATTTTCTAAAGGATGCCGGTTGGGGGCAATCGACGGGCGAGTATGATGAAAGTAAAGCGTCACTGCTTAGTGAAGAGGAAACACTGCCTCCCACTGCCGCCGCTCCTCTGGCGGCTGGAGAAATGCCAGACTGGGTGAAGCAACTCAAACCTGCGGATGAATCTGAATCGTCTGTGCCTGCGCGGTCTCAGGAGCCCGAAGCTACGCCGGAATGGATGAATCGCATCGACCCCAGCATCCTGCCTGGGAAAGAATCGGCATCACTTGATGAATCCCCGGATTGGATGAAAGATCTCGGGCAACCGGCACGCGCGACGGAATCGGCTTCCGCCTTAAGTGACGAGCCCGATTGGCTGAACTCGTTGGGTGGCACAGATGTAAATGCCGCGCCGCAATCCGCCTCCGCCGAACAGCCGGATTGGTTGAAGTCGTTTGACGAGGAGGACAAACCTTCTCAACCTGCCGCCACCGAGCAACCAGACTGGATAAAATCGTTTGACTCAGAGAATGTTGCCCAACCCGCTGTGAGCGATACTCAGCCGGATTGGCTGAAAAATGCGGAGAGCGAGCCTGCCACTTCTGCTTCTGCCCAGCCCGCCGAAAAATTTGATTTTCTTGATGGAGTGGGAGAGCAACCCAAGGCGGAGGAAAGACCCGCAGTTACAGCGCCGTTGGATGCTTCTGCGATGAATTCGCAAACAGAAGATGATGCCTTTGCGTGGCTGGAGAGCCTTGCTGTCAAACAAGGCTCGACGGAAGGTCTGCTAATGAAGCCAGAGGAACGTTCCTCCGAGGAACCGGAATGGGTGAAGCAAGCGAAGGGGCTGGCCGATGAGCCTCAGCCTGAAGCCAGCATCCCACCGATGGCAATACCCGAAGTGAAGACCGAAGAGCCTGCGCCAATTGTTGACGAGCCGGCAAAGGCTCCAAGCGCTGAGGACGATGCTTTTGCGTGGCTGGAAAGCCTTGCTGTCAAACAAGGTTCCACCGAAGGCTTGTTGATGAAACCCGAGGAACGTTCGGTGGAAGAGCCTGAGTGGGTGAAACGAGCAAAGGAGTCCGGCGAATCTGCCCCGGTTGAAACGCCTGTGACGCAAGAAGTACAACCCGCAGTGGATACGGGTTTGTGGTTGAAGAGTTTGGATGGAGAAACCCCGACGAGCGAGCCGGTCTCTGAAAACAAAGCCGATGAAACAGCCATGTGGCTGAAGAATTTAGATGCGGAAACCCCGGCGAGCGAACTGGTCTCTGAAAACAAAGCCGACGAGACCCCCATGTGGCTGAAGAGTCTTGATGAGCCTAAAGCTGAGCCGGTTCCCAGTGGAGGAGATGTTGATGTCTCGAGTTGGTTGCAAAATCTAGAGGAGTCGGAGACTACGCCGGAGCCTGTTGCTGAACCTGCGGTGAGTGATGACTTACCTTCCTGGTTGCAAAGCGTGGACGAAGGCGCGCCAGCCCCAGTGGCTGAAGCAGAATTCCCTGTGAGCGCGAGCGTGGACGATCAACAACAGGATCAGAGCGAACCCTCGGCTGAACTGGAAGAAGCGCCGCGTTTGAATACCGGCAGTCTGCCCAGCTGGTTGAGTGGAGTCGATGAGGAAGAAAAACAACCGCTGACCGGCGAGCTTCCCTCATGGCTGAGCGACGATAGCGGGGAGGCCATTGCCGAGCCGACGAAGATCGAACCGACTCGCGCTGAAGAATGGCAACCTGCTGAAACGCCGGCGCCGGTCTCATTTGAGGAGCCGAAGGAAGAACCGAAAGCCGAGCCAAAGCCTGCGCCGCGCAAACCCGCCGCAAAGAAAGCGGAGCCGCGCCCGACAACGCCGGTGTCCACCTATCAGGAACCTGTCACTCGCAAGGCGACCGGCATGTTGACCTCGCCCGTGGATATGACCCTAGGCAATGCGCGGAATGAACTTTCGCGCAGTAACATCCCCGGCGCGCTCGAGACGTATTCGAAACTCATCAAGAAGGGCAAGTATCTTGACGAGGTGATCTTCGATCTGCGCGAGGCGTTGTACCGTTACCCGGTGGAGGTGAGCATTTGGCAATCGCTGGGCGATGCGTACATGCGCGCCAACCGTCTGCAGGATGCGTTGGACTCGTATACGAAAGCGGAAGAGTTGTTGAGGTAAATTCTTTTATAACCACGAAGGACACGAAGTACACAAAGGAAATTCTTTTCGTCTTAAACCTTTGTGACCGTTGTGTCCTTTGTGTTTAAATGGGTTTAAAAATTTTATTTTTTGGAGGAATCTGTGGAACGTTCGCTTGTTTTAGTGAAGCCCGATGGCGTACAGCGCGGTTTGATCGGCGAGGTCATTGCCCGTTTTGAGCGCCGCGGACTGCGGCTGGTCGCCGCAAAGTTTATGCAGGTGAGTTTGGAGTTGGCAAAACAGCATTACGCGGAACACGAGGGCAAGCCGTTTTACGACGGTTTGATCGCGTACATCACATCCGCGCCGGTGATGGCGATGGTGTGGGAGGGACCGAATGCGGTTGCCGCGATCCGACAGACGGTGGGCTCGACCAAGCCGGTTGAGTCTGCGCCCGGCACGATTCGTCACGACTTCGCGTTGGAGGTGGGGCGCAACTTGATCCACGCTTCGGATAAACCGGAAACGGGCATCCGCGAGATGGGGTTGTGGTTCAAAGCGGATGAGTTGGTGGAGTGGAAGAGGGAAGTGGATCGGTGGGTGTTTGAGGGGTAGAAGAGCAGAGATTGGAGATTATAGAATAGTGTTTGAGAGGGGAGAATTTGCGGATTGAGGTAAGTGGTAATTAGTAATTGGAGAATTAGAGAATTGTCCCGCTGGCGCGAGTCGGCGGGATGTTTGATTTATGCGTCCATTCGCTTCCTTGACGATGGGAATTTTCTGAGTTGGACGATTAGCGTTCCCATACCTGTGATGATAAGACCGGCGATTTCTTTAATCGTGACGCTTTCTCCAATAAATAGCACGGCGAGGATGGGGACCCAGATCATCATCGTCCCGCCGATGACGCTGGATTCGGTGGCGGTCAGCGTGCGGAGGATGTGATTCCAAAGCGTGAACGCGAGCGCGGTGTTGACCAGCGCCAGCCAAATGATGATTCCCCAGCCTTGCAGGTTCATGACCGGCGGCTCTTCGATGCCCAAACCTGCCAGAAGTAAAATCACGGAGCCTGCGCCCATGCTGATCACCGTCACAACGAGGGGATGATGCGCTTCGGCGCGGTTGATTTCCCTGCCTAGAACGGATGAGATTACGTTCGCTGTCACCCCGACGAGTCCGGCCAGCACGCCGAGTATTTGGCTTTGCGGTATGGCAACCGGCAGGAAATAGATCATGGCGCCGGTGATCGCCAATAAGATGCCGCCCCATTGCATCCATGTGGGTTTTTCAGCCAGCCAGAAGATACTCAGCGTTGCCACGCCGATCGCGCTGAAACTCATCAGCAGGTTGGTCGTCACGGCGGGGAGGTAGGCAAGCGTGACGAAGACCGCTCCCTGTGTGGCGGCGTACATGAGAATGCCGAGCAGGATCAACCTCCGCCACATTTTGTTGGGGAGTTGTTTTATCTCATATTTTGCTTCGCTGAAAAATAAGACCGCCACCAGAATAAGAAAGGCGGTGAAATATCTCAACCCTGCAAATGTGAGGGGCGGTATGCTCTTTAGCCCAATTTTGACAAATACCCATGAAGTTGCCCAGAGAAAGACGACAAACAGCGCTTGAAGGACGGCGATACGATGCGATTTCATTTTGCCGTAGTCAGGTTGTCCAGAATTGTCAGAAGTTCGGAGTTTAGCGCGTTGTAGCCCGCGCTGTTCAGGTGCAGAAGATCGAATACGTATTCGCTTTTTACGTTGCCTGCCGAATTCGCGAGGATACCCGCCGAGTCGAAAACGATAACGCCTTCGGCTTGGTAATCCAGAATAAAGGCATTGACCCGGTCTATGGCTTCATAAACATCATCCGACCAGACGAGGCGGCGCGCGAGCGGGACATTCCCCGACGTGGGAAAGACCGTTGTCAGGATGACAACCGAATCAAGAGCGCGCGATTTTTGGATGATCGTTTCGATGTTGTTCTCGCAGGCGGCGATGATTTCATCTTTTGATTCGGGAAACAGCGGAATTGTTTTCAGGTCGTTAACGCAAACCTGGAGGATGATCGCATCGGGTTGAAGCGGTCGAATATGCTCCTCGAATCTGAGCAACACTTGCGCCGACGTTTGATTTCCGATTCCTCGATTGATAAAAGAATACTCGCCAGCTTGAGGGGCGACCCATTGCGCCGCTCTTGAATCGCCGTAGAAAACCACAGTGGGTTTGTCGCGGGCGATTTGGTCTGTCGCTTCTTGAAAATAAGAGAGACCGATCGGGTCGAGTTGCGAGTTGTAAAGCAACGCGTAATATTTTCGCAGTTCCCGATACAGAAAAACATTGGTCGTGAGTAACCCGAAGATCACGATCAACAACAACCAGAAAATGATAATTTTCATTCGATGTGTCACAATCGCCTTCTCGTGGTAAGTACCATCAAACTACCTAACTGCTCAACTACCGGACTACCCAACCGCCCTCCACCACTCCTCCACAAGACTCGGCGTCCCATACCACGAATTGCCTTTCAAGCCAAAATGATGGGCGCCTTCCAGCACGATTTGCTCCGACCCTTTCAGCAAAGCGGATTCGATTGGCACGAACCCGTCGCCCCATGCGGAGCCGTCTCCGCACAGGCGTTTATAGACGCCATAGAGTCGGCGTTCAGCGGAGGCTCCCTCGCGTTTGCCTTGCAGGGATTTTCCCGCCACGGAAATGTACTTCACCTGCGGCGCGAAGAACGCGTCGGGGTACAGAGCGTTGACCCGCTTACGTAACCTGCCGCCGCGATAGTTATAGTGCGGGCTTCCCAGCGTAACCAGCGTATCCACCCATTGCAAGCCGTTGAAGATGTGCCCGTTGAACGGTTTTGCGCCCAGGTATAACCGCGCCATCACCCCGCCTGAACTATGACCAACGACTGTCACTTTGCCGGTGGAGGATATCTTCACCGCCTCGCGCACCGCCTCGTCCAATTTGCGAATGACGAGCGCCCACCCTGCGGCAGTGACTGTTGTCAGCCAATGATGCGTGCGCGCCTGCGCAATGAAGACGCGTTGCCCGCTCACGCGCGCGATCTGTTCTGCCATCCCTTCATAAATGGCGGGAACGCTGAGGAAGCCGCCGAGGAAAACTACAGGCTGTGGATTCACTTACTATCGCGAATCAGCTTCAATCGTTTAGCGAAGCGATAGATGCCGCGTCCCATGCCGGTGAGTTGCACCGTCTCGCCGATATCCGCGCCGAACCCGCGCCGTCTTAAGTCGAGATATTGTTTGATCTCGGGGATCATCGAAAAAAGGAAGATCAAATTGGCGGCAAGCCCGTACCACACATACGCCATCTCATGCGTGCGGAACCACAGCCAGATCACCAACAGCCACAAGCCGGAAAGATACGCCACGAGCAAATCGCGGATCACGATGATGCCCAGCAACATCCCGCCGAAGAACGTAACGAACGTGCCCACCCAGTCTACGGTGAACATTGCGCCATACACGGCGGTCAATCCGCGCCCGCCTTTGAAGCGATACCACACGGGCCATACATGACCCACCATGCCCGCCAGCGCGGTGACGAGGAAATAAAATTCGCCGGGATATTGAGTTTTGAAGTACAGCGTGGGCAACGCCACTTTGAGCATATCGAGCACGGCGGTGAGAAACCCGAGTTTCGGACCACCCTGCATCGAAAGCGTAGTGGCGCTCGTTACCCCGACTTGGAATTTCTCATCGGAGTTTTGAATGTTGAGCCTCACGTTCGAGGGGTCGATGTCCGGCGCGAAGAGCCGCGCCACCACTCTCGCAAACGAGACCGAGCCGAAGAGATAGCCGATACCCGCCGCCATCAAGATCAAACTTGCGTCCATGGTTGAGCCTCCTGATTCAAATATACGCGCCCTTGCGCGCCATCCACCAAAATCCATTCGCCTTCGCGCACGCGCTGTGTGGCGCGTTTCACGCTCACCACGGCGGGCAAGCCGTATTCGCGCGCCACAATGGCGGTGTGCGAAAGTTGCCCGCCTGTCTCTGCCACGATGCCGCCGATGCCAGCCAGCAGGGGGGTCCAGCCCACATCGGTGAACGGCACCACGAGGATATCTTCGCGGCTCAAATCCTGGGGCGCATGCGCCGGGTCGCGCACGATCCGCGCCCGCCCTTGCACAATACCCGCGCTTCCGCTGATGCCGGTCAACACATCGGATGATTCGCCCTCGACGCTTCCACTGCGCCGAACGGAAACGCTCCCGCGAATAACATCCGGCGGATCGAACTCCGCGTCTTTCGCCAATTCAAACTGCCTCGCCGCCACCAGCCGATTCGCCTCCTCCGCGTCCATCGCTTCATGAGAAAGCCGAACCACCTCATCGTGATTGAGGAAGAAAATATCGTCACGCGCCCGGAGTTTTCCTCGCGTAACCAAATGCTCCGCCAGGGCGAGATAGATGCGCCGCATAAGGTGCGCATCTTCCGAGATCAACTGACTGGCGCGTTCGCGCAGATCGATATACTTCAGCGTTGCGGCGTGCAAACGTTCGAACCGACTGCGTTGAATCGGTCTGAGATTCGATTTTACCTTTTTTAACGCAACGATTTGCCGCTCCGCCACATTCGTGAGCGTCGGCTGGGATTGGTTGGCGAGCCGGCTCACCATCTGCCACAGCATGGCTGGCGTTTCGCGCCACGAGGGTAGTGAAAAATCCGTGCCGTTTGCGCTGAGGAATCCAAAGCGTGCAATAAAGCGCTCCATGGCGGCAAGCAGGCGTTTGCCTTCGTCGCTCTTGTGTAGCGATTCTTGAATCGAGGCGATTTCCCCGGCGGCAATGATTTGTTTTTCATGGCGATCCAAATTTCGCACAAGGCTTGCCATGTCCAGCAAGGCGTGGTTTGCGCCAAGCGCGTGAGACGGAGCCGCGCTGTTCAATAGATCGCCAGGCGCCACCTCCGGCGCGTAGCGCTGGACCATCCTTCCCAACATGCGGTTGCGCACGCTCATGTTCAATGCTGTGATGAATACATTCCACTGCGCTTCTTTATGATATTGCTTCAGCCGTTCCAACTCGGCTAGCAACTCCTCGACCTCCAACGCAGATGCGTCCAGCCGTCGGAACGGTTCAAGTTCCGTATGGCGGCGCGCAATAAACGATGCGGCGCCGGATGCGATGCGGCTGTTCCGCCATACGAAACGCATCAGACGGAGTTTTTCAGGGATGTTGTTAAAAGAGAGAAAAGATCTATGAATTTTGGTCGGTTTTTCGCCGCGCGTGATGGTCTCGAAGAAATTGGCGGGCAAGCCGAGTTTTTCGCACGCTTTGCCGAGCAAGGTCACGTTGGCGTATGCCCGCGAGTTAATTCGCCGAACAAGCCTGGACGCGTCCACTTTGCCCTTGCCTAGTAGTTCATCGAAGATGCGGGTAAACACATTGTCTGCCATCGCCGAGGTGGTCGTTGACCATACCAACGGCTTGACCAGCCCCGGCACCATTTCGGAAACAAACCGGTTGGAGTAGGTATCCCGGTCTTGCAGTGTGGTGATCGGGCGCACTTGCAACAGGAGGAAATCGCGCCCATCCCATGCCCATTCCACGTCTTGCGGGGAGCCTGCTTTCGCACCAACCTGCCGAACGATACGCGCAAATTCCACGGCTTGTTCATCGGTGAGCGCGGGCGCGTCGACTGAATATTTGGTCGATGCGAGTATTCGACCCTCTGTCGAGATCAGCCAGCGATCCGGGTTCACCAGCCCGGCGGCGACCACGTCTCCCAAGCCGTGCGTTGCTTCGATGATTACCACATCTTCGCCGGAGATCGGGTCAGCCGAAAACGCCACGCCTGCCGCGCGCGCCTCCACCATCCGCTGTACAACGACCGCCATCGAGACATCGAAGATGCCGTTGTGTTGTTTGATGTATTCGCTGACGCGCGGGTTCAACATCGATGCCCAGCATGCGCGGACGGTTTTCACAACATCATTCGCCTCTTCGATGTTGAGATGGGTGTCGAGTTGACCGGCGAATGAAGCCTCGGCGCCATCTTCCCCGACCATTGAAGAGCGGACAGCCACGCGCCCGCCAAGTTTTTGATAGGCTGTGCGAATCACTGCGTCGATTTCAGGTTGCAGTGCCGCGCTTCCAAATTGCCCGTCTATAAAAGCTTCGGTGGTGACGATGAATCCCGGCGCAGTGCGGAATCCCTGCTGGGCGATCCACAACAAACTCAGCCCCTTGCCTCCCACGTCTGATTTTGTGACTTGGCTTTCAGTGTCCAACGGAATGATGAACGATTTCATTCGAATTGAATCGCCTCGATAATTCGCAACCGCGCCGCGCGCGCCGCAGGCAGGATCGCCGCCAGCTGTGAAACGAACAACGCGATGACCAGGCTGACGATGATTCCCTGCGTGGGGAGAATATAGGTCAGATCGTAGCCCGCAGTGGCGTTCACTGTCGATATCACCACCCGTGATTGGAACAAGCCGAAGAGTAACCCCAGCCCGCCGCCGATAACGCCGATGAGCAGGGCTTCGGCAAGGATCATCTTGGTCATTTGCCAGCGCGTCATGCCGAGACTGCGCAACATGCCGAGTTCGCGCGTGCGTTCGAGCACATTCATGGTCATGGTGTTCACCACGCCCAGCGACGCGACGATCATGGCAATGAACGCCAACACATCGAACAGACTGCTAGTCTGCCCGATCAGGTTCAGCGCGCTTGATTTCAGCGTCTGATTCGATTGAATGGTCAGGTTGCGACGCTTGCCGTAGAGTTTGTCGATCTGTTGTTGCACGGCGGTTTCATCGGCGCCCGCCTCCACTTGAACAAGATACGCGCTCGCGTCGTTGACCTGAAAATAGCGTTTCAAGTCGCGCCAACTGCCTTGCACTACCATGCCTCGGTTGTAATAGTCCACCACGATGGCGGCAATTTTGAATTTACGTTCACCGCGGCGGGTTTTCAGTGTGAGCGTGTCGCCCTGCTTTAACTCATATTTCTCGGCAAGCACGCTTGAAACGAAGATGGTATCTCCGCCTGCAAGTTGGGCGAGAAAATCTGCCGGGTTGCCTACACTGTCAGTGAACGCGAACGAAGTGACCTGTGAGTATGAAGCGGGGTCGACGGCGGTGAGGGCGAGCGGCTCAGTCTCCCCGTCGGGTTTGACGCGCTTGACATCGAGGTAGCGGATGGGAGTCACCGCATCCACCCCGGGAACGGCGGCTAACTTCGCCTGTAGATCGTTCCGCATGGGGATGGAGGAGAACACGAAGAGGTCGCCGCCGATATACACGTCGATCCAACTGCGGATGTCGCGATCGAAAGCGATAGTCACCGCGCGGATGCTGAGGATCATTGCCACGCCGATCATCAGCGCGGCGACGGTCAGCGCTGTGCGCCAGCGCGAACGCTCGATGTTGCGGCTTCCCAGTTGTCCCTCGCGCCCGTACATGCGGCGTACTGTGGCACGCGTAAGTCGTTCCCATAGCCCAACCGAGGCGGGAATGAGCAATGCGCCGCCGAACATCATGCCGAGTACCGCCATGTTGTTGATGCGGCTCCCGAACGGTTCGGGGATGGGGAGCAGGAAGATCACAATGAGCGAACCCACCATAACCGCGGCGCCAACTCGAAGCCCGCGTTGTATCGCGGAAGTGTCGTCGCTGTTGCCGCGAATGCGTAACGCCTCAAGCGGTGAGATGCGTCCTGCCTGCCACGCGGGGATGACCGTTGCCAATAGTGTGACAATAATACCGATGCCCGCGCTGGTGACCAGCGCCGAAACGGGGATGGCAACATCGCTCACATCCTGCGCGAGGAATACCTCGGTCACGCGGATCAACCCGCGCGCGAGCAAAATTCCCAAACCGATGCCGATGGCAGAGCCCGCGATGGAGAGCGTAACCGCCTCCAGCAGGATCTGTTTCATCACTTGCCAGCGGGTCATGCCGAGCGTGCGCAACATGCCGATTTCGCGCGTGCGTTCGATGACGGTCATCGAAAACGCGTTGTAGATGAGGAATGCCCCCGCGAAGATGGCGATGATGCTGAAAATGTTCAAGCCGGTTTGATAGCCGCTCACCATTTGCGACACGCGCTTGCCTTGCGTGGCGGGGAAGATCACCGAATATTGCACGCCGATGCGGTCTTGCAGGCTGGCTTTTAGCGCGTCGAGTTCCTGCGGCGAGCGGTTCTCCTCTGCGGCGAGGATGTCCACCTGGTCGAGTTCGTTTGGGCGTTCGAAAATCTTTTGCGCTGTGTCGAGCGGAACGACCCCGAATGCGCCATTGTTTAACTGCCCGGGTCCCTCGCGCGAGATCAAGCCGATAATTTTCAAACGCGCGTTCCCCGCCGGTGTGCGGATGGTGACGCTCTTCCCCAATTGCAGGTTGTTCTCTTCAGCGAACTCTCGCACCAGCACGATGTGAAATTCGTTGGGGTCTTCGGTGAGGAATGTTCCCGCTTCGAGTTTGTAATCGCGCACAAGCGTGTCTTTTGCCGGGTCGATGCCATACACCAGCAGTCCGCCCGGCACAATGCCGAAGAAACTAACATTGAATTCATTGCGTTGGGAATCGTCGGCGAGCAGGGTCTGCGATTGGATGAGCGGAACGGCGGCAGACACACCCGCGACTGATTCGATGCGATACAAAATCCCCTCGTCGAATCCGCCCAGCGTGAGGTCGGCGTTGGTGACCACCAGGTTGGTCCTGCCGGAGGATTCGCTGAATAACCGCGTGATGGCGGCAAGCGTGCTTCTGTTGGTGATGTTGATGCTGAGGATCACCGCCACGCCAAGCACAATGCCAAAGGTGGTGAGCAGGGTGCGCAGGGGACGGGCAACCAACGAACGGATCGCCAGCAGGATGTTTTGAATCATGTTGGTTTATCTGCGTCGAGAACCTAATTTTGTGGGAGTGGCGAATTGAGTGTGTTAAGCCACAGAGCCCACAGAGAAATAAGAGAATTTTCTCAATGATCTCGGTGAACTCTGTGGCGAAGCAAGGGTTTCACTCACTCTGTTAGACGCTCCCAATTTCACGATCTATTGATTCTATGAAGCAATTGGCTGCTTTGCTTGATTCTCGTCCGCGCTTCTTTTCGGACGCGAGGTTAATTCCGCTCTGGGAGGTTTTCCATCGTTTTGAGAATCGTACTAAGGCGCTCATCCACCTTCATCGACTTCTTGAAGCGGAGTTCTTTGGCAATGAGTCCGTCTCGCAGGAAGACCGCCCGATCGGCGTATGCCGCGGCGCGCGGATCGTGTGTGACCACAATGGTCGTTTGCTGGAGTTCGTCGCATGAACGGCGCAGAAGTTCCATGATGGCTGTGCTGTTCTTTGAATCGAGGTTGCCTGTCGGTTCGTCTGCCAGCACGATGGAAGGCTGTGTTACCAAAGCGCGGGCGATTGCCACGCGTTGTTGTTCGCCGCCCGAAAGTTGATCGGGTTTGTGGCGGCGCCGTTCCTCCAACCCCACGTGCCGAAGAAGCGTGGTGATTTGCTCTTGATAGGCGTTCAAATCTTTGCCGTCGATGGTAAAAGGCAGAGCCACGTTCTCCTCGGTGGACAGGGTGGGCAACAGGTTGAAGAATTGGAAGATGAAGCCGATGTTGCGGCGGCGGACGAGCGTCACTTTGTCGTCATCGAGCAGGGAGAGTTGCATTCCGGCGAGGGTCACTTCGCCGTCGGTGGGGCGGTCCAGCCCGCCGATGAGATGCAGGAGCGTGGATTTTCCGCTTCCGCTCCTGCCCATGAGCGCGACGAACTCGCCTTTTTCGATGGCGAAATCCACGCCTGCCAGAGCGTGGACGGTATGCTCTCCTAGTTGGAAAATTTTTCGCAGGGCTTTTGCTTCGAGGATCGGCATGGTTTATAAACCGAGTTCGGCGGTGGATAGGTCAGAGTCGGCGGAAAGGCGCCCAACGCGTTGGCCGAACCCGATCACATCGACACGGGCGAGCGCGTAGATAGAAATTGCAAGCCCGATGGCTTCAAAAAGGAAGATCAAGCCGTAGGTTGTGGTTGCCGATCCTGTGAGGGAGAGGAATACATCGCGGAAAATGCCGCCTAAGGCGATGCCAATTCCACGGGAGAGGAGAACGCAGATCGTCCATAAGCCGAGATACATTCCCGCTTCCGAGTCGGAGGTCATGGCGACGAGCAGGCTGAATGCGCCGAAGGTATATAAGCCGAAGCCAGCGCCGAAGATCAGTAGTGAGAGTTGTAATAAGCGCAGTTGCGCGCCAAATGCGGCAAGCGCCAGAATGCCCATCCCTGCCGCCATGATTCCCAGCCCAATCTTGGTCAGGCGCACATTTTTTTCCGCGGCTCGCTTGCGGAAGCGGATAGCGCATCCGATCAGAAAGATGACGGTGGCGGTTTGCCAATAGGCGGAGTAGCGCGTGGTTTGCTCAATATCCTGCCCAAGCACTTGCGCGCCGAAGGGTTCGAGAATCGCTTCCTGCATCCATGCGGCCAGGGTGGCAATTGCAAGGAAGGCAAAGAAGCGGCGGGTATCCAAATCCTTCCAGATCGCGCGCAATGCCTTGCCAAAATGAAGCGTGGATTCGGCTTTGCCCGCGCGCGGGCTGGCAAACCTGCGTTCGATTCCCGCAACGGCGAAGAACCAGAAGAACGCGCTGATCGCCATGACCGTCAGCGATACCGACCAGAATGTTTCGAGACTGAATTCGCGCATGGCTCTGCCGAGGCTGATCGCCGCGATAGGGAACATGACGATTAGCGCCGTTTCGATCACGCTGACCGCGAACCCCTGTCGTGGTTTGGGAACGGAATCTCTCACGAGGGCAAGAAAGTTTCCCCCGGAGAGCAATGTGCCGGTGCCGTACATCAAGAAACAGGCGATGGCGATCAACCAGCCGCTTGGGTCGTTTCGATCGGCGACGAAGCGCGAAAGGCTGAGAGGCAACAGCGGATAGGAAAGGACGATCAGGAACCGTCCGCCCCAAACATACGGCGTGCGATGAAACCCCAGCCATGGGCGCGTGTCGGACCAATATCCGGCCAGCAGGCTAAGAGGCGCGAGAAGATAGCGCAGGGCGATCAACAGCCCCACCGGCGCGGCATTCAGCCCCAATTCGTTGATCATGATGCGGTTCCACACACTGGTGACGAGGATATCGCCCAGCGCGGAACCGATTTGAAAGGTTGCCAACCGCAAGAGGCGCGCGAAACGATACGCGCTTTCTGTTGCTCCTGCCTGCACCGCCACCTCGGAGGATGTTGTGTTCATGCGATGTTCATGCGTCTAGCGCATGTCGCGTTCGTGACCGTATACCTTGTGGCTTGGGCGTCGCACAAGAAGTTCCGCCTTGCCCCAGTTGGTCACTTGCCTGAACACATCGCTCTGTACGAAGGAGCTGAAAGCATCCTTCGACGACCATTCTGAAATGATCGCGTACGAGTTTGGCTCGCGCACGCGATGGTACAGATAGCTGTTCACATGCTCCGGGGTTTTTGAGAGCAGTTCGAGAATCTTATCCACTGCCTCTTCGAATACCTTTTCCTTGCCGAGAATTACATCGTAGTAAAGACCAACGGTAACCATGGGGTTGCATCTCCTTTTGAAAAAATATTATTGGGCGTATAAATTTTAAGCAGAAATCTAACAACTCACAAGGAGATTGTCAGATTGTGTAACCTCTTATCAGGATAGGTCTCTTGCGAAAGTCTCTTCGTCACACACCTGCCTCGAACACAGGTATGTGGTCAAAGATCTCAGCGGACTTCGCGACGAAGCAAATTCACTTCTGCAAGATGTTTGATGAAATGTTTGTCCTTTTAGCGCGAAGCTTGAATTTCGACGAACGCGCTCATTCCCCAGCGTAACTGCTCGGGGATCTCGTCCAATGAAATTGTGACGTTGAAGTAGACGCCCGATCCCGGGGCGTTCTTTAAGGAAACATTGGAGACTTTGCCGTTCACTTCCGTATTGGGCAACGCGTCAAACGTGACGCTGACCGGGTCGCCGATCTGGACGCGCGCCGCATCCACTTCGTTGAGGTCTGTGGTTTGCACCTGTAGCGTTGTCAGGTCGGCGAGCAATACGACCGGCGCGCCCGGTGATACCATCTCTCCGGTGTTGACGTAGGTTTCCACCACCACGCCGTCGAAGGGAGCGAATAATTTGGACTGGCTCAAGACCGCTTCGATTGCGGCAATGCGGGTTTGCGCGGCGATCACATCGGGAGAGTCTTTGATGTTGGCAAGGCGATCCAGAGTGCGTTGCGCGTCGTCAAGCAGTCCTTTCTTGAGCACAAGATCTTCTTCGGCTTTAGCGATCGTTTCCTTATCCGCGTATCCCTGATACTCTTTTGTGACAGGCACCTCCACCTTCCCGAACGGAGTGTCTTCTACCTTGGTTGTGACCTCGGTGATCGTGATGGGGTCGTTCAATGAGTCGCGGTAGTCGAACGCTTTGTCGTATGCTTTCTGCGCGGCGCGGAGGGCGATGGTCGCTTGTGCCAATGCGGTTTCAGAGGCGAGCAGATCGTCGAGTGATTGTTGCGCAAGGACGAGGTCCGCTTGCGCGTTGATGAGGTTTTGCGGCAGGGCGTTCTCGGGCATCGAGGCGAGGAGCTGTCCTTTCTTCACAGAATCTCCCACGCGAACTTTGATATCCACCGTCTGCGCGCCGACCATGAAGGCAAGGCTTGCCCATTTTTCAGCCACCACCTCAGCCGATGAGGTTAACGCGCTGTCGTCTACTGGAATGAGAGGAGTAGATTCTGTCGCGGGGAAATCTTCTCCTTGAGTCGCTCCGCAACCAGCCAGAACAATTGAAAGGATCGTTAGGATTGAGAAAAGTATCGAAAAACGCTTGTTCATGGATCGGTTTCCAATCGCAAATGTAGGTTTAAACCGTACGGCAAGGTTTACCTTGCCATGCGGCGCAAAGCGAGCATTGCCGCATACCTTACTGTACTCTCAATAATACCTTGCCGTCGCTCCACAGTTCTTCGAGATCGTAGTACTCGCGTTGGTCTGGAGAGAAAAGATGCACTACCACGTCGCCATAATCCATCACGAGCCAGCCTTCTTGCGAGCGTCCGTCGATGCGACCCTTTTTTTTATAATCCGATTTGGTCGCTTCGAGCACGCCTTTGGCGAGCGCGTCTAACATGCGGTCGCTGGTGCCGTTGCATAGAATAAAATAATCTGTGAACGATGCGACATCCTTGATGTCCAGAAGCAAAATATCCTCGCCCTTCTTATCCTCCAGGGCTTCGATGATCTTGTGCGCGAGTTCGAGTGTGTTCAGGTTTCACCTCATGGCAATATAACGATTTAAGTGGTTACTGTGGTTTTAACGATGCGGAGAATAGTTTTGTGTATACCACGCCGGATGGTCTCAGGTCGCTTTTGAATAGATGTACCGAGTCTACCCTTGCAGCGCCAAGTACGTCAATTGTTGCGGCTTCAAGCAGGCGGGAGATTTTGTTACGCTCTGCCGCGGATATATCCGCTTTGACGCGGGCAATTGTGAGATGGGGGGAAAAGGCGCGGGTTTCACGCTCGAATCTCACGCGCGCACACGCCGACTCCACTCCTTGAAACAGCGCGTCCAGTTCTGTGGGGGCTTGGGCGCCCACCCAAAGGATGCGCGCCCGCTTGAAATTGGGGAAGGAACCGAATCCACCTACTTGGATGTCGAAGGCTGGGATGGAGTCTACCGAGGCGCGAACGGCTTGCGTCAGTTCGTCCACGCTTGCGGGTGAAATGTCCCCAAGAAATTTCAGGGTGAGGTGGATGTTTTCGGCAGGAGTCCAGCGGAGGCACGGACCGAGTTCGTTGCGGAGCGGGGAAGTTGACTGCCAAATAGCAAGTTGAATCGCGCGAGGAATTTCGATGGCGATGAAAGCGCGGATCAGGCTCATAAAGTTATTCGCCGAGGGCGCGTGTCACTGCTTCTTTCAATTCCTGGAAACCGACGGGCTTGGTCAGGTAAATCTTTGCGCCAGCTTCCATGCCGCGTTTGATATCGGCAGGGGTGCCTTTGGCAGAGACCACAACGACCGGTATGCTTGTTAAGGCGGGATCGTGATGCATGTGGTGCAGGATGTCGAGCCCGGAGATGCCGGGCATCATGATATCGAGGATGATGAGATCGGGTTTCTCGGAAGAGATCAGGTCGATGGCGGGAGCGCTATTCGAAACTTTCAGGACGCGAAAGCCGCTGACGCGCATCATCTCGGCGAACAGTTCGGCGGCGTCGCCTTCGTCTTCGATGATCAACACGGTTTTGTTTGACATGTGGAAGTAACGATAGCACAGGGAAAGTAATTGTGCAAGAGGGTGTAAGAAGTTGGTTCAAATGCTATTCTAGGAATTACAATCACATGGAGGACTCGATGAGCGAACTGACAGAATTTCGTAAGGAGAAAGATGAATTCTTTGCGCAGCACCCGCAAAGCCCGCTGACCCCGGAGCAAAAACACGATTTTCACGGGCTGGATTATTTTGATGAGAATGACGCGTTACGGCTTGAAGTGAAGGTGGAGCGTTTTTCCGAACAGACTCCGATGTTGATGCAGACTTCCACCGGCGGAACGCAAGAATATGTTCGCTATGGGCGTTTCAAATTTCAAGCGGATGGGCAGGATGCCGAATTGACGATCTACCAGGGGAATTATGGTTTTTTTCTGCCGTTCGTCGATTCTCTTGCAGGAAGGGAAACTTACCCCGCCGGGCGTTATCTTGAACCCGAGCCATTACCCGGCGAGCGCTTCCTGGTTGATTTCAATGTTGCCTATAACCCGTATTGCGCGTATAACGAGATGTGGTCGTGCCCGATCACGCCTGCTGAAAATCGCCTGAAAGCGCCGATCCGCGCCGGGGAGAAATTATTTCACCCGTGAAAATTCGGCAATTGGCTGATCTGTGGTAAATCAAAACCGACTGGCGCGCGCCAGTCGGTTTATTCATCCTCAGTCTTTTTCACCACATCAAGCAGGACTTCGTACTCCTCACAGCACTCCGGGCACAAGTCGAGGTGTTCGCGGATGAGAGGCATGAGGTGGGCGGCATCGTGGCTGTGCGCTTCGTGCTCTACGTATTCGTCCAGTTGGGTGTAGATCTCGTCACAGGTAAGTTCTTCGGCGGGCAGGTTTTCCAGCACGCGCAGGAATCCGAGAACAGCTTCGTTGGGAATTTCCTGTTTCATACCGAGATTGGCGCGGACGCGATTAACAAGGTCTTTGATGTTCATGGTTTCAATTTGTTTGACGGTCAGGCTTTAGTCTATCTTACTTTTGCTCGAATAGAGCAAGGACTTCGTTCGGGGCGATGTCTTCCATCGAGAGTCGGCTTTTGAGGCGAACGCGCGCGTCGTGCAGAAGTTTGTACAAGGCATTGCGATTGGTCTTGAGTTTTTTTGCCGCCTCTTCCATTGGCATATCGCGCACGCCGAGCAGGATAAGCGCCTCGCGCTGACGGTCGGTTAGCTCCTCCTCGATGATACGACGAACATGGGTGAGCATATCTGCGCGCTCTGCTGAGGTTTCGGGGCCGGCGTGGGAGTCGGCGAGCAGGCCGGGCGGGGGAGGAACGTCTTCGTTTTCTGTAAGCTCATCCAGCGACGTGTCCCGCCAACGTTTGCGCCGGAGTTCAGTTAGGGCGATCCGCACGGCGATTTTGTGCACCCACGTGGTGAATTGACTGCGTCCCTCGAAGGTGTCGAGTTGGTCGAGCACGCGCAGGAGGGTCTCTTGTGTGACTTCTTCAACCAGGGCATTGAATTGTGGCTGGTCGGGAGATAGCCAGCGCGACAGGGCATACGGCAAGCCCTTTTGAATAACCGCGCGCAGATCATCGAGGGCGACTTCGCGCGCCAATCCTGCCGCTCTTAATTCTCCCAGCCATTGCTCATTCGTCCGTGATGTCATGATCGAAAATTATAAAGCAAGTTTGAGGCGTTTTGTCGGATTTCTTACTACTCTCTTACACAAAACGAAAAACGAGTCAATTCGACTCGTTTTTCGTTTTGTGGGCGCTAAGGGACTCGAACCCCTGGCCTCATCTGTGTGATAGATGCGCTCTAACCAACTGAGCTAAGCGCCCTTCTCTCGTTAGAGTGACGGCATTATAGCCGAGATAAAGTTCTTCGGCAAGACGCTGTTTGCGTACTCGCCGCTGTGCTTGTTTCCTCCCTGTTATGGCGGCGGCAATACATCCCATGGGTTGACCCAGGATGAAATGGCGCGGATTTCAAAATGGAGATGCGAACCGCTCGAGCGTCCCGTGTTGCCGATGATACCGATCAAGTCTCCCTGCCCAACGCTTTGTCCGCATACTACGCTGATGCCGCTAAGATGCGCATAGAGCGATTGGAAGTTATTCCCATGATCCACCATGATCATGTTGCCGTAACCGTAGTTGTTCCAGCCTGCATACACGATCACGCCAGCGTCTGTGGCATATGCGCCTTCGCCCTCGTTGCCGGCGATGTCGATGCCCCAGTGATTTGTGCCGGGGGAGTAATCAAAACCGGAACGGGCGTGCTGGCTTGCGGGCCAAACGAATGTTCCAAAGCCAACTGCGCCTCCAGTCACCGGTTCGCATGCGCCGGGTCCCAGCACGCGCGCCGAGGCGGGATTTTCGCGCGTCACCCCAAGCGGGGCGCTCCATGAAATGAACTCGCGTTTTCCACCGGGCACGATCAACCATGTGCCCGGCGCGATGTTTGGAGCGGCGAAGTCGCCGACCGTGGCGGGATCCAACCCATTCGGCGCGTAATTGATGATGTCCTCCGGGGTTACGCCGTAATACTTGGCCACGCCGTTCAACCCCTCGCCTTGTTGCCATTCGTGATATGTCCCATTGATAGGTAAGATGCTCAATTCCTGCCCGGGTTTCAACGAGTGCGGGTTATCGAGCAGCGTGTAATAATTGCTCCACAAAACAGTTTGCGGTTCTAGCCCGTAATTTTGGGCAATGCCGAAGATCGTATCGCCTTCGACAACCGTATACTCGATCACCTTCTCGCGCGGACGCGAGGGAATCGTGGTATGCACTTGCGCAAGACGAGGAACTCCGCCAAACGAATTTCCTCCGCCGATGGATTCGATTCCTGCCACAATTACAGGCGCTTCAGTTGCCTGAGAGACCGTCTCAGCCCCGGCAGGGATGTTCTGCGCGAAGAAGATGCGCACGAGCCAGATGACCGTGCCGATCAACGCCGCCGATAAAATCAGCGTTCCAATGCGAAAAAATGATTCGCCCAGCCCAATGCCGACCAGCGTTTCAGTAATGCGCGCGAATATCCCGCGTTTTTCGTTGTTGCTCATAGGTGTATTTTCAAATTCATCATAACACGTTCAAAAAATCGAAGTCAACCACGCCGCTCGAACGCTAACCTGACGTTAAGCCGCTGATCTACGGACGGATGGAAAGAATGCCTGAATTCCACCCAAGCCGATCAGACAAACAAACCCGCACACCATCGCCGTGGTCGGAAGGGATAAATTCTGCGTCATCCACCCGATCAGCAAACTTCCGAAAGGCGCAATTCCCTGAAACGACCATAAATAGACGCTATACACGCGTCCGCGCAAATCATTCGACACTTGGGTTTGAAGCAACGTATTCATGGTGGCGAATTGCGTCACGCCGCCCCAGCCCATCAACGCGACCAAAGCCACTGCGAACCATAACTGATTCAAGAACGCGACACCCATTAATCCAACGATGAACGCCGCTTCTCCCATCAGGAGGCGCGCTCCCCTGTGTTGCGCGGAATTGTTGAACGCGATCATCAAAGCCGCCACGAGCGCGCCGGATCCCAGCGCGAGATATAACGCGCTATTACGCGCATCGACAATGGATTTGGTGTCGCCGATCTGCGCAAGAACATCTTTTGCCAGTACTGGGATCTGTTGCATGACCGGCATTCCGAAAAGCCCCAATATAGCGGCAAGTAAAATGATAGCCGCTATATTGGGGTGCGCGAGAATATACCTGCCTCCATCCAGAAAATCCTGGGCAATCGATTGATTCGACAGAGTTGGTTCCACTTTATGCGTCAACCTGACCGAAAACAAACTGACGAGTATCGCTCCGAAACTCAACGCATTCAGCAGGAATATCCACCCTTCGCCATTGGAGGGGAGGATCAAGAGCAAGGGAGCCGCCAGGGCAGGACCAAGCACGCGAGACAGATTGAACGCCGTCGACTGTAACGCGATGGCGTTGGGTAAGTGTTCGCTTCCGACCAGTTCGATCAGCATGGATTGCCGCGCGGTGATCTCGAAGGTGGTGGCGATTCCCAAGACCATCGAAAGAACAATGATATGCCAGATTTGAATTTTGCCGGTCAACGTGAGAACAGCCAGGATGAGGGTTTCGATCATCATCACCGCCTGCAGGATCATAACGGCCTTACGTTTGTCCCATCGTTCGACTAACACGCCGGAAGGAAACGCCAGAAAAAAAGTCGGCAGGGCGAATGCAAATCCGATCAAACCCAGGTCGAACGGGCGTCCGCTAAGGCGATAAGCGAGGAGAGGCTGGGCTGTGTTCTGCATGGAGGTTCCCACCAACGAGAGCAGATGCCCCAGCCAGAAAATTGCAAAGTCGCGCGAGGTCAGCGCCGGGAATCGCCCGGCGAGCGATAATCGAATTTGATGAATCATAGCGCGGATCGTACAGCAGAATTTATTTTGTGCGCCGGCAGGCAAAGTTGGCTTTGCCGCGCAAGTTGATGCGAAATTTTTACTTGCAGATATGCGGAGGATGCGTGGAATCAGGCTACTTCGCCGGCACGACCAGTTCCGGCTTGTCGTTCGACGCCTTGTTAACCAGTGTGCTGACCGGGTAAGCATCCATCATCTCGGCGGGGAATGACTTGATGAGCGGAAGCAATTGGTCCGGTGTTTGCGGCGAGGGGTCGAGCCATTTGGCATAATCGCGCGGGTGCATGATCGCAGGCATCCGGTCGTGGATCATCTCCATCAACTCGTTTGGTCCGGTGGTGATGAGCGTGCAAGTTTTGATCGAAGATCCATCCGGGCTGTTCCATGTGTCCCACAAACCCGCAATGGCAAACGGCTGGCGGTCTTTCATGTGGATGTAAAACGGTGTTTTTGTTTTCTTGCCTGGCTGTGCTTTCCATTCGTAAAACCCATCGGCAAGCACAAGACAGCGCTTGTATTTCAAACTGCCGCGAAACGACGGCTTCTCGGCAACCGTTTCGCCGCGCGCGTTGATCAAGCGGTTGCCGATGCTTGGGTCTTTCGCCCACATGGGAATCAAACCCCACACAAAAAAATCCGCCTTGAACTTTTCCGTGTTCGGGATCGCCAGCACAGGCTGGGTCGGCGCGATATTGAATCGCGGCGCAAATTTTTTCGGGAAAATATAGTTGCCGAATTTTTCCTGCAATTCGGCAGGGTCAACCGTCAACGTAAATCGTCCGCACATTAGTTCCTCAACTTCCTGAAATCGCCGTCGCGTTTGGTAAAGCCGATCGCGTCAAAATGTTCGAGCAAAGCCTGCGCATACTTTCGGCTGGTGTTGAACGTGTCTCTGACTTCTGCGAGCGAAATTTTACCGCGTGTTTCAATGATATGTTTGATCTTTTCTTTCATAGAATCATAATCGGATTTATGAAAAATGACATCAGCCGACACCGGCGTTAACTCGCCGCTTTCGATCAACGCATTAAGGATATCCTCCCCGACTTCCGATTGGCAATCCTTGACGCTTGGCGGGCTGAACGGATTCGCCTCGAACTTGCGCTTCAATTTCCCAATTGACGCCTGCTCGTCCGACGTAAAGCTCACCTCGTGCCCCGGCAGGGAAATCGTTGAAGCGTTGTCTGCGATCGAGCGCTCGGCTCCCAACCGCGCAAGAACGGCGTTGAAAACACGCGGCGATAATTTCAATTTACTTTTGAGTTCTTCGCGCGGGATACCCCGCCGCAGCGGAAAAACTTTATGAAACTCAGTGATGATTTGCAAAACTCTGGAGCGCATAGTTTGCCAATGTGGCTGGCTGACGACAAGCGAATCGCTGGAGACGACGGGCGCGCCCTCCTCAAGTTGTATCAGGGAGTGGGTAGCCAATAATTCTTTCAGCGCTGTTTCCGCGTTTGTCGCTTCCTGCCTCGAGCGCGCAATGATTTCTTTGATCGGCGCAATGCCAAGCGCGTTCGCCGCCTCGAGCAGAATGTCGGCTGGCGAACCTTGCGCAAGCGACTCTAACGATTTCAATATCGATTCATCGAAGCGTTTGTGCCTGCCCTTCGGTTGGTGATCCACAACCCTGCCGCCGCCCAAAGTTTCGCCGGGCGATGGACGCCGCAGGATGTATCGGTCGCCGCGTACGGCAACGATCGGCTCGCGTAATTCAAGTTGCACCCAACCTTCACTGCCGGGCTGTACTTCTTCTGCCCCCAGCAATCGCACTGTGGCAACTGCCTCGCTCGCGCCGACAAAGAATTTGACCTCGTCGTTGTGTTTCAAGCTTGTCGTTGCATCGTTTAGTAATCGTATTCGCGCATCGAGTCTGCGGGCAGGTTGATATTGATGCGGGCGGGCGAGCACATCGCCGCGACGGATGGATTCCGCTTCCACACCGGAGATGTTCACCGCCGTGCGCGAGCCGGGAATGGCAGTATCCTCTTTTTGTTTGTGAGTCTGCAAACCGCGCACTCGTCCTTTAATTCCGGAGGGCAGAATTTCGATTTCATCGCCGACAGTTAATTGTCCATCGCTCAATGTGCCGGTGACGACCGTGCCGAACCCGCTCATGCTGAAGACGCGGTCGATAGGCAGGCGGGGACGATTGAGATCGGGGCGGACGGGTTTATTTTCCAACAGAGATTGAAGATTGGAAATTAGATCATCGAGTCCCGTTTTTGTCTTTGCCGAAACACGGACGATAGGCGCGTCGCGCAGGATGGCGCCCTTCACGGTGGCGCGGATGTCGGCTTCGAGAAGATCAAGCCACCCTGGGTCCGAGGCGAGATCGCACTTAGTCAGCACGATCAGGCCGGCTTGAATCTCCAGTAAATCCAAGATGGCGAGGTGTTCTTTCGTTTGCGGCATCACGCCCTCGTCTGCGGCGATGATCAGGAGCGCGGCGTCGATGCCCCCAACGCCCGCCAGCATGTTTTCGATGAAATCGCGGTGTCCCGGCACGTCCACAATGCCGATCTCTTCTCCGCTTGACAGGGTGAGCCAGCCGAAGCCAAGTTCGATGGTCATTTCGCGCGCCTGCTCTTCTTTGAGGCGGTCGGGGTGTGTGCCCGTGAGCGCGGCAATTAGTGTGGACTTCCCGTGGTCAACGTGACCGGCTGTTCCGATAACTCGCATGAAAGTAAAGTCTTTCCTCCCTTCGATGCATTAAGGGCAGGCTTTCCTCTCTCTTTAGCCATAAAAGAAGAAAGCGGAAAGATGAATTAGAAAATTGAGATTGTTTCCCGCTTGCTACTTTCTACTTTTTTTCGTTACCTTGCCATGGCCCATGATCCGTTCGTATGCAGACATCCACTCATGGGCGACGTTCATCAATTCCTGGAGTTGTTGTTCGGTGGCGTCTGTCGTCTGGTGGACTTGATCTTGTATGGTTTGGATCGACTCGACAAGCGGGTCGATGCGTTCTTCCAACTTTTGCATGACGCGGCGGACATCTTTTGTGCCTTCGTCTTGTGATAGGGTGTAGCCCGTCCAGCGTTTCTGGTCATCGGCTTTGAAGGTTACCCATTCCTGCCGCAGGCGGTCTTCTGTGAGGCGCTGCATCTCGGTCACTTCGTTGATGCGTCGTTCAAGTTTTGTGTTGAGTTCGTTGTACGTTTCCTGCGCCTTCTTTGCGGAGCGCAGGGTTTCTCCAAGTTGAACGATCTGCTGATCGAGCGTTTCGGCTTGTTGTTTGACCGTGTCGAATTTTTCCTTCCATTCTTTGTAAGTATGCTCGCGGTCGATCTGCGCAACGGTCTGGCTTTCGATAAATGCGGTTTGCGCCCTCTTGCGTTCGGTTTCTGAAAGCATGAGTTCGTTCATGCGGCTGTCGATGGTTTTCAACCCGTCTGCGCTGAGGTCTGCTTTGGCGCGCGCCTCGTCGATTCGCTTGCGAACGGCGGTCAGTTCTCCGTGCAGGTCGGCGATGCGCTTCGTTTCCTGTTTGCGCGCCTCTTCAAACGCTTTTTGCGAACGAATGGCTTCATCGGCGGCGCGGATGGCGCTGTCGATGTTGGGATGTAATTCTTTGATGGCGAGTTGCAGGCGGGCATCTTCGTTGGGCAGGGCTTTGAGTTGCCGCTTGATGTCGGTGAGGTCGGTGGCTTTTTTCAACGCCTCGAGCGATTTGGTTAACGGTTCCAAATCTTGGGCGTGCCGCTTGATCAATTCTTTTTCGCGTTTCTCGATTCGTTTCTCGACGGTATCGATCGCTTTGTTCATGTCTTCGCGTTGCTTGGCGAAGATCGAGTCGAACTGGTCCAGCCGCGCCGCAGTGGAGGCAACATCCGCAATCTGTTTGTTCAGCGGCTTGATCTGTTTGGCAACCGCGTCGATGTTCCCCTCCAATGCCGCCATGCGTTCTTCGAGCGTGACGATGGTTCTACGCATTTTGCGATGCTCATCGTCCAGCCATGCAATCCGTTTTACGATCTGTTCAAAGTCCATGACTTCCTCCGAAATCAGGCAGGATTATACCGTAGCCAAACTAGCGACCAAGATGTTCGAACATCAACGGGAGTTGCGCGAGAAAAACTTGCACGATCTGTGGGAATAACCCCAGGATGAAAAGCCCGATCATCCCCAGCCCAAGCATGATCATCTGTGGGAGGTTTTCGCGCGGCTTCCAACTGGTGAATTCGTCTGCCATTGCCAAGACAGCCAGCGAACGTACGGCGCTCACCAAAAAACCAAGGATGCCAAGGCCCATCCAAACTGCAGAGGCGGAGGATGCGCGCGCAATGTTTTCCCAAAGCGCCAGCCGTGGCGGGAAACTTGCCAGGAGGGGGAACGCGCCCGTGGATAATGTGGCGAGAATGATTCCCGTCGCGGCAAAAGGCGTGTTTCGCAACATACCGCGCGCGGAAGAGAAGCGCATGGTTTCGGTGTTTTCCTTCATGATGGTGAGCGCGAGCGACCACAAAGCGAGAGTTAACGCGCGTGTGGGTATCAATAGAAACAGAATCGGGATGCCAAGTCGGGAATCAACGCTAAGCGCCAGGATAGAGAACCCGGTTTCTGTCACGGACGCATAAGCCATGATGCGCCCGAAATGGCGTTGAAAGGCTGCCCATAGCCCGCCTGTAGTTACCATTAGCAAACCAGCCAATTGGAGCGCCGAAATGAGTTGTGGCGAGGAGCGTATCCACGAATAGCGGTCGAGGAACCCCGCGCCGAAGAGGATCGTAATGGTAGGCAGAATCCATAACAGGAAGCCGACGGAAAAGGGCGGCGACTCCTCCATGAGCATGGGTATCCAGTTGTACAAGGGAAAGATCGCGAGCAGGAAAGCGAAACCCAATCCCAGCACAGAAGCGGATTGAGCCGCGAGAGCAAGGTCGCCGGGGCTGGCTTCCACGCCGGCAAGTAACCATCCTGCTAGCAAAATGAACGGCATGGCAAGGGTCTGGTAGATCAAGAATCGAACGATGCCTTTGCCGGGCGTCACATATAAGGAGGAGAGCATTGGTATCGAGATGAGAATTGCCATTTCGATAAACAATGCCGCGTATAAGAATGGTTGCACTGCTAATGCGGCGACCATTAAGGCGGTGATGATGAGTCCGATGGGAGCTACACGCGCTGAGCGTTCAGTTGCCAACGATCCAAAAAACCATAGTGACGAACCGGCATAAATCAACGCGAGCAGTGAGCCTTCGGCAGGCGGGATCAAGAGAACGCGTCCGAGTATGGATATGGATGAATCGATTTTTATGGAGAATTCTCCAAACCGCAACGCTGTTTCAATCGGAATGAACTGCGCGGTAAGCGCGAGAAGCACGGCAAGCGTTCCTCCGAGCGCGCTAACGGCGCGCACATTGCGAATGAACAGAAGCAGGACGCCAAACCCGAGTGGTGCGAGTATCCACAGTGTAGGGGCGTTCGTAGTCACATGGTCTCCGGCTCGCGGGATTGCGAAGCGATCATTAGATACGATCCGACCAGCGCCAGCCCAAGGTTGATGATCACCAGCAAGGCAACCACCAGCGCGGAAGATTCGACAGAGGAGTAGATGATTTCAAAACCGGTAATGACGGTAAGTAAACCCTGTGTTACGCGCAGGATTTGTGATGTGATTCCAAGGTGGAGCAAACCCAACCCAACCAGCAACAATCCGCCCGCGGTAACTGCTGTGCCGGCGTCTGCCATGATGTTGCTTACAGAAGGCGTTGCGCCTGCTACGATCAAGACAACCATTCCCGCGGCAAACAGGCTGAACAGCCTTCCCCGGGGCCATAGGCTTTCCTCCGAATCATCTTCTGTCAAGTCAGACCGCGTCATGCCAAGGATCGCGGAGCACATCCACCCTGTCACTACTTTGACGGACGCCATGCCAAGCGGCAAATGGGGGAGGAGCAGGATGAACATGGCGAGATATTGCGCGGCAAGGAAGACGACGCTGATTCGCCAGTCTCGCGCGATGAGCAATCCCGCGGATGTGATGAGAATAATGATGACCGCGACCCAAACAAGGATATTCATCTCAAGGAATCCTTTGGGTGAAGAAGGAGATAAACAGGGCGAGGAAGAGAAGGGTCCACATAATCCCGCTGTCGCCCTCGAGAATGTTCGAGAAGATGTTGCTCAACCTGCCTAATTGACGATACAGATTCCATGCGGCTTGATATAGCCAATCGAGCCACGTCAAATTGACGGGGCGCACCCAGTGCGCGCGGACCGGGTTGAGGATGCGAATACGCGGGGTGAGCCAGATCAAGCCGAAGGTGAGGGCAGAGGCGGCAAGTCCCGCGATCACGTTGCCGAATTGAAGCGAGCCGTCCCAGCCGAACCATCCTAAAATGAAGATGACCGCCAACAATAAAATGACCCCGACAGGGTAGATGTTTTTTCCCCAAAGCGGTTGATCTTCGTAATATTCGCGCGATGCGGGTGGGCGAAGAATGTGTCGGATAAACCCGGAAACAAGCATGGCTTGCGCAAGCAGAAGCGGAAGCCACGCAAGGAAGAAGCCGGTTCCGCCGGACCATCCGCTGGCGGTCAGTGAAAATGGGAGCGCGGAAATTCCAAACACGGCGATCCATAGCGAGCGCACGAGCCATTTGTTCGGCTCCGAAGACAAAAACAAAACGCCGCCGCACAAGATGAGGGCGCAACTCCACGCCGCCGCGCCGATGGGGTTTGCGCGCAAGGCGGCGGCAACTGCCAGCGAGCCAACGCCGATTAACCAGAATGGACGCCCGGTTAATTCATCCGGGGCGCGTAGCCACATCCACCCGCCGTATAATGCGGCGAAAGCGATGAGCATGAGAATGTACGGGGCGAGAGGCGAGTTGATACTGCCGGCGGGAATGCGCGCCAGTAAAATGAGGCTGGATCCTGCGGAGATCATCCGCAACACGGTGCCAAAGCCTCGTCGCAATGCAGATCTGCCGGGGTATGGAAGATGCAGGGGTAGAACGCCGATCCGCAATGCCGCGGCAAGCGGAAGGAATAAAGAGGCTTGTAATGTGGATGTGTGGAAGCTCAGCGCGGTCCCTTGAGCCGCGCTCGCCACATTTGCCCAGAGTAAAACCAGGGTGCCCGTAACGCGCGATGCGAATGAAATTACGATTCGTTCGCTCAACGTTGGCTCCTCGACAAAACGCAGTTGAACGATGAGATCGACGAGATCGATCGCCGCCCAGATCAACGCAAGAGTGACCGGGTTATCGGCGACAGCGGCAAGCGTTCCCAGCGAGGAAAGCACGAGCGCGCCAACCCAACTTAATGCGCTGGGAAAGTTGCTCCTTACCACCGAAGTGATAATCACCGATAAAGTGAGCGTGAGCATGCTTAATGCAAACGCCCAAGCGATTGGGTCAGTGACAAAGGTTGGCGATTGTGAGAACAACGAAACGGGTTGCCAGATCAAGAATTGCAAACGATCTGACTTATTGATCCATGCGAACACGCTTGCCCACGCGAGGAACGCGCCAACGACGGCAATCAACCACGTATAGCCGGCGGTAGGTAGAAAGACCCGCACAATCAACACAAGCAGAGCGGTAATGAGAAGTATGCCAACCGTGATGAGAATGAACATGCGACGATAATTTTATCAGGTTTACCCGCGCGCCTCTTTGCTAGGGAACTGAAACGAGCGGGATTTGCATCAGCGCCCATTTGTTGTAGAATCCCGCCATGCGCTTCTTACACATCGTCGTCATCTCCGTGTTGCTTTTTCTTACAGGATGCAATGCGGTGGATGATGTCTCGGCTGAAGAAATCCCCTCCCCAACGCCTTTGCAACCCCTGACGAATACCGCCTCAGACGCCCCTTATTCTGATTCGGCTCCCACGCCGGTTGACCTGCCCACGCTGACCCCGCTCCCTCCCACGCCGACGCCGTTCCTCATCCTGCCGGAATACATCCCTGCCGATGCGATGGTGCCAGCCTTCACTGTAACCACAACTTTGAATCCGTTAACCGGCTTGCCGCCCTCCGACCCGGCGTTGTTGCAGCGGCGTCCGATGGCGATCAAAGTGGCGAACTATCCGCGTTATATGCGCCCGCAATCCGGTTTGACGCTTGCCGACCAGGTTTTTGAATATTACATTGAAGACGGCTTGACTCGTTTCATCGCCGTGTTTTATGGCAACGATTCGGAATGGGTGGGTCCTGTTCGCTCCGGACGTTACTTCGACGAACACGTGCAACGCATGTACCACGCCTTCCTGGTTTTTAAGTTTGCCGACCCGCGCGAGCTGGGATATTTTCAGGGAAGTGAATTTGCCGATCTCCTTCTAACGCCGACAAACGGCTCGTGCCCGCCTTTCCATTTTTTGACCGAACGCGAACAGACGGTCGAACCGTATAACAATTCATACTTCAACACCGTCCTCATGGCAGATTGCGCCGCGCGCGGCGGAAAAGATAACTCACCCCAGATCATCCGCGACGGGTTGTTCAATACCGCGCCTCCGGTGGGGGGCTTAGGCGGCATCAAAATTTCCACTCACTATTCCGCCGACTCGTATCATTACTGGCTGTATAGCCCGCAAGACCAACAGTATTATCGCTATCAAGAAATCGCCGACGTTCGCGACGGCAAGGAAGCCTCTTATGCTCCGCTTGTCGACCGCGTCACATCGCAGCATGTTCATGCGGCGAATGTGGTTGTGATGCTTGCCTATCACTCTTTCGCAAACGAGTACGATGAAGACGACGAGGTCTTCAAGATCGACCTGACAGGTTCCGGTGAAGCGTACGTCTTCCGCGATGGGATAGGGATACCGGCAAAATGGTATCGTACAAACCCGGACCAGCCGCTCTACTTCGCCGCGCTGGATGGCACGCCTATTTACTTGCGACCCGGCATCACGTTTTATGAGGTGATCGGCTCGCGATCCTTTGTGGAACAAGCCAGCGGCGAATGGAATTTTCGACACGACCCACCGTAATTGGCGTATTATTGCATCATGCCTGCCTTTCAACTCACCACCCTCTCTCAATCCTCCCTGCAAGATTACGCGGACTGCGCGCGCCGCTTCCAACTCCGCTACGTGGAGCGGCTTGCCTATCCCGCCGCCGAATCGGAGCCAGCGCTGGAGAATGAACAGCATCAGCGCGAGGGAGAATTTTTTCATCGGCTCGTTCAGCAATATCTCGTTGGGATTCCAAGCAAGCAAGTGGGCAAACTGGCGAACACGCCAAATCTTCAACGCTGGTGGGAGAATTTTTCAAAAGAAAAAAACCTGTTAGGTCTGCGCGAAGCCGACCTAACAGGTTTATATCCCGAAGCCACCCTCTCCTCGCCGCTGGGGAATTTCCGTCTGCTCGCCAAATACGATCTCATCGCGATTCGCGAAAACAAAGCGACCATCTACGATTGGAAGACCTATCGCAAACGCCCGCGCAACGAATGGCTTGCCGCGCGGATGCAAACCCGCGTCTATCGCGCGCTACTAGTCCATGCAGGAGCGCATCTCAACAATGGAACTCCGTTTGAACCTGAACAAATTGAAATGGCTTACTGGTTCGCGGACTTTCCCAACGACCCCGCGCGATTCGCGTACACCTCCGCACAATATAAACGAGATTGGGACTCGCTCCTCAAACTTGCGGATGAAATAAATTCCGCTTCTCTCTACCCTCTCACTGACGACGCCAATCGCTGCCTTTACTGCCCTTACAGATCGTACTGCGAGCGTGGGGTCCGCGCAGGGGATGTGGACCAAGTCGAAGCGGAGACAGAAGCGGAAGAATTGTTCAACGTCAACTTCGAGCAGATCGGGGAAATCGCGTTTTGATCGGACTCCGTCATTGCGAGCGAAGCGAAGCAATCCCCAACATGGCGTGGAGATTGCTTCGTCAGCCCTTCGGGCTTCCTCGCAATGACGGAAGGTTACGGCGCATACACCCCAATATGATTCGCAACGGGACGTTCCCTGCCGGGGATGTAATTATCAATCGGGGAGTTTAGAATCACAGGCTCGCCGTTTTCTCCCTCCATTACCAGCGTGGACGACCCTCCCCCATCGAGACTCATCGCAATATAAATATCGTGATCGATCAGCACTTGCGCGAGGTCGGCAAACGTGATGCCCGCGCTGTAAAACGGCTGGCGTCCGTCCACAACGATGAGATAGACGTATCGTCCATTCTTGTTTAGCCCAATCGCCGTGCGCGGATCGAGTTCGGAGTCGTTGAGCCCAGCCACGGGTTGACCTTGCAACACGATCATCCTGTCGCCAGAGATGGCGCTATAGATTCGATTGGGCTTGTCGTTAAAACTGAATACATCGCGTCGGCTGATGTACAACACGGGGCGTTCGCCTTCATCCAGTTCGATACCTTTCCAATAGTCGTCGCCGTTCGAGGCGGTAAACCCCAGCGGCGCGACGGGATCGCCGACGTGCGGATAATAATCCGCGGGACCACGCGACCACCACGGGGTGAAACCGTCGCCGTTGATGGCGATCTGCAAACCAAACTCATCGAGGAACTGCGAGGTCGTCCGCGCGTTCAACGGCGTTTCACTTTTCGAGTCGGCGGGCGTGACGAGGAATTGAATCCCCTTCGTCTTCGTGTCGATCTTGATCATATGCGCGATCATCGCGTTGGGAAAATATTTGACGACGCGTTGATACGTCACGCCATCGTAGAGGGTCTCCTTGACGGGGATCGGCGCGGGTCTGTTCCGCCCAACGAAAATAAAATACACCGCAATAAGCGCAACCGCCGCCGCGATGATCGCAACGCCAACCCTTGCGATTTTTCTTTTCTTCATAAGAGCACCATGTCACTCTGAGGGAGTGGCGCCTCGCGCCACGACCGAGGAGTCTCTTGTTTGGGCAGTAGAGACCCTTCGCTATCGCTCAGGGTGACAAATTGAGATGACTTCTATTTACCAATTACCAATCACTGCTCACTGGTAACTGATAACTATTTCACTCACCCTACACAACCACTTCCTCCTCCGCCACCCTCATTGTCTTGAACGACTCAATTGCCACCTCCAGCATGGACACGTCGGGTTCGCGCGTGGTGAGGGATTGCAGAGCAAGGTTCGGCTTGATGATGAAGCGCACGAAGGGATTGGTCAAGTTGTTCGCGGTCCAGCGGATGAATTCGACAGCCAGACCCGCGATGACGGGGATCAACAAGACGCGGCTCGCTAGTCGCCACCAGAACTCCATATCACCGAACAGGCTGTGAACGAGAATGGATAACAGAACGAAAGTCAACATGAACGCCGTGCCACAGCGCGGATGCTCCAGCGGAAACCTAGCCACGTTCTCCGGCGTCAGTTCCGCGCCCGCTTCGTACGCGTTGATCGTCTTATGCTCCGCGCCGTGATAGCCAAACAGACGTTTGACATCGGGCATGAATCCGATTCCCCAAATGTAGCCGACGAGCAGGACGAGCCGAACCAACCCTTCAAGCAAATTGTGCGCGAGGTTGTGCCAGCCGAGATAATATTCCGCCGCGCCGCCGACGCTTGCGGGAAGCAGAACGAACAACCCGACTCCCATCGCCAGCGACGCGGCTAGCGTGAGGTACAACGCGGGACCTTCGAGTTTTTCTTCTTCGCCTGTTTGCGTGTTCGCGGAGATCGTGAGCGCGCGCATTCCCAGACCAAGCGCGTCCCATAAAAGAATGGAGCCGCGCAAAAACGGAATCTTCGCAATGCGCGAACGATACACCGCCGCGAGACTTTCTTTGTGCACGACGATGTTGCCGTCCGGCGCGCGCATGGCGATGGCGAACGCCTTTTGTCCGCGCATCATCACGCCTTCGATGACGGCTTGCCCGCCGTAGGTAATGATCTTATCTTCCATTTTTCTCGATTCACCACGAAGGACACCATCAATTTTGTCACCCTCCCGAAGGACATCGGGACGATGTGAGCGACAGCGAAGGGTCTCTATGACGACGGCGAAGATTCTTCGCTCCGCTCAGAATGACACAAAGTGAGTTAATACCTTCGTGACCTTTGTGTCCTTTGTGTTAAAAATTATTTCAAATTGTAGATCGTATGAACCAGCGCATCAATGCCCTTGCGCCATGTGGGCAGGTGCAATTTCTCGTTTGGCGAGTGGGCGTTATCTTCGGGCAGACCAAAGCCGGTCAACACCGAATCCACGCCGACATATTCCTGCAATTGGACAACGACGCCGATCGAGCCGCCCTCGCGTTTGAACAGCGGACGCTTGCCCCACGCTTGTTCGAGTCCCTGCGCCATTGCCTGCACGCCCATGCTGTCGCGCTCGGTGATCGCCGCGTCGGAGCCGGTGATGATCTTCACCTCCGCGCGGATCGTCTTGGGCGCGTTGGCTTTTATGTATTTGATCATCGCTTTTTCGATCATCGCCGGCGTTTGATCGGGCACGAGGCGGCAGGATATTTTCGCCATCGCCCACGCGGGGAGAACAGTCTTCGATCCTTCGCCGGTGAAGCCTGACAGCAAGCCGTTGACCTCTAACGTCGGGCGAATGGACACGCGTTCTTCGGGTGTGTAAGCGGGTTCGCCCCACAACGCCGGCACGCCGGTCATGTTGACAATGTCTTTCGGCTTGATCGGCAGGCGCGCAATTTCGGCGCGTTCGGCTTTGCCCGCTTTGCGCACCTTGTCGTAAAAGCCTGGCAAGGTAATGCGTCCTTTTTTGTCGTGCATACCCGCGATCAATTCGACGAGCGCTTGCGCGGGGTTGTGGATCGTGCCGCCGAACAAGCCCGAATGTAAATCGCGGTTAGGACCGTAGACGCGAATTTCAAAATACGCGAGTCCGCGTAAGCCATAGGTGATGGTCGGCAAGTCCGCACCGATCATGCCGGCATCGGGGTTGATACAAAAATCCGCTTTCAGCATGTCGGCATTCTTCTTGATGAACTCGCCGAGATTCTTTGAGCCGATCTCCTCTTCACCTTCGATCAGCCATTTGATATTCACAGGCAAGCCGCTCGTCCGCGCAACAGACTCAACCGCCTTCATCGAGGCGATCACTTGTCCCTTCATATCGGACGAGCCGCGCGCGAATAAATTTTCTCCGCGCACTTCGGCTTTGAACGGCTCGGTCGTCCACAGGTCGAGCGGGTCAACCGGCTGAACGTCGTAGTGACCGTAGATGAGGACGGTCGGCGCGTCTTTCCCCGCTTTGAGCGATTCGCCGTAGACTGCGGGATGCCCACCCGTCGGCATGACGCGCACGTTGTCCATTCCCAAAGATCGCAGTTGCGCGGCAGTCCATTCGGCGCAGCGGAGTGTATCCGCGTTGTGTTCAGGGCTGGTCGAGATCGAAGGGATGGCGAGGAACTCTTTCAACTCTTCGATAAATCGTCCGTTGTTTTGATGAGCGTACTCTAGCGCGGATTGTCGAGGGTCGGTCATGGTGGTCTCCATTGATTTTTGTAGGGGTGGTGTCCTGCCGCCAGGGCGAGAGAACCTTGCCCCTACGAGTTGTTTTACGGCGAAGGTGTTTCTGTTGTTGCTTGCAACGCGCGGCGCGTCAGCAAATACCATTGCGTGAAGGTGGCGAAGCGGTCGCTGGGATCGTACAACGGCGCGACTTGCACGCCTTGCACTTGCGTGTCCACGCCGTAAGAGTACACAGGAATATACAGCGGCAATGCGGGTAATTCTTTTGCAAAGACCACTTGAAAGTTACGATACAAGCGCGTGCGCAGTGAGTAATCGGCGGTGACGCGCGCCTGCTCGAGGTATTCGCTAGCTGGGCGGTTGTCCCAACCGGAGTAGTTTTGTCCGCTGGCGGCTTCGGCTTGATGCCAAAATGGATACGGGTCGGGGTCGGGGGTGCGCGAAAGGTTGAGGTCCACGAGAGCAGACTGATAGGCGCGTGAAGCGAGCGAGTTCAAGACAAGCTGGTCGTAGGGCATCGCCTGCAATTCCACGCGGACGCCGATCTTTGCCCATTGCGCTTGGATCGTCTCGGCGATCTGGGTGTGAAGCGCGTCGTCTGGGTGAATCATTGTGAATGTCATCGGCGAGCCATCCTTCGAGCGCACTTCGCCTCCGCTGGCGGGCATCACGTATCCCTCCGCTTTGAGGATGGATGCGGCGGTTTCAGGATCGTATTCGAAATGGTCGGCGCCGTCAAAAAATGCCCAGGAACTTGGCAGGATCGGGCTGTGGGCGATAATCGCCTGTCCTTGTAAAAGTTTGTTGACGATCTGTAAACGATTCAACCCTAGCATGAGCGCGCGCCGTACTTTTACATTCTGTAAAAACGCCACTTCTGGGTTGTTCAGGTTGAAAAGCACGAAACTCATCTGCGGTAGTTGGCTGGTGTATACCGCAAGGTTCGGTTCTTCGAGAGCGGCCAGCAGTGAATCGCTTGAGAGACGGCTGACTGCCAACACATCGCCTTGATTGTAGGCATCCAATGCGTCGGCGGACGTTTCGTAGTAACGAAATACCACTTGTTCAATATAAGGAGCGGCGTTGTAGTACTTTTCGTTGATCGTGAGCACTACGCCGGTAATCTGACCGCCCTCCACGATGAGATGATCGAACTTATACGGTCCCGTGCCGACCGGCTGGATGTTGAATTGCGCGTCTGGCATTTGCTCCGGCGGAATCGACTCGAGCAAGTGTTTTGGCAAGACGCCAAAGGTCAGATAATCCATGAATGGAACGTAGGGTTCAGGGAGTGTGAACTTGAGGTTTTTCTCGTTCAGTTTCGTGACCTCGATGCGCCCCCAAAGATCCTTGATGTCTTGCGGCACAAGCGACCCCGCGCTTTTCATGCGATCGATGGTGAAGAGCACATCGTCGCTAGTAACTGGCGTTCCATCGTGCCAGGCCGCATTCGCGCGGATCGTAAAGTTGTACACAGTGCCATCCGGCGCAACACCCCAAGCCTCCGCCAGATCGGCGCGCGGGATACCATGCTCGTCAAAGCGGACAAGCCCGCTGAAGATGAGCCGGTTCACATCGCGGTCGGTAGAGTTGTTCCAATCCAACAGCGGGTTTAACCGTCCCAATGAGCCTATCAGCGCCTCGGTATACACGCCCCCCTGTTCCGGTTGCGAGACGATCGGTCCGCCCACGGTCGTGTCCTGCGATTGCTGGCTGAATAGCAACACAGCCGCGATCACCAGGGTGACGAGTACTACCAGAATTTGCCAGCGTAACTGTTTCATGCTCGGGGAATTTTGATTATGCAAAAAGAAAGGCTCGTTCTACCTCGCGCGCTCTGCCGCGCGGATTCAAACGGGCCTTGTGTGAGGATGAACGTTTGCTTAAGATATGATCAACAATGCGATCACAAGCCCGAAGAAAATAACGCTCAAGACAATTGTGACCCAGAATAATGTGCGCTCGATGCCGCGGCGGGCGGTGAACACACTGCCTGCGTCGGCGCCGCTCAAGCCGCCTAATCCCGCGCCCTTGCTCTGTAGGATAACGCTGGTGATAAGAAGCACTGAGATTATAATCAGCGCATAGTCCAAATATACTTCCATGAAATACTGCCTCCTTTATTAAGCGTGGACATTATACCCGCTGGGCGGAAGAACCGTCAAACATTCGGCTCATACTGCTTTCATCGCCGTCCTCGGCGATGAAGAGTTGACAACAACGCCGCCGGGGACGGCGGCTATAGCATTTGAGGTTTCATGCACGAAATTGTCGTTAATTTGCACATGCACACGCGCTACTCCGACGGGAGCGGCACCCATAAGGATATTGCCAACGCCGCGCTGAAAACAGGCGTGGATGCGGTGATCGTGACGGATCACAACGTGCTCGTGCGCGGTGTCGAAGGATACTACCGCGTCGGATCTACCCGCGTCCTGCTTCTAGTTGGACAGGAGGTACACGACCAAGCCCGCGCTCCCCAAAAGAACCACCTCCTCATCTTCAACTCCGAACGCGACCTTGCCGCCCTCGCTGAAAATCCGCAAACGCTCATCAACGGAGTCCGTGACGCGGGCGGGCTGAGTTTCATCGCCCACCCCACCGATCCCGCCGCGCCTGCCTTCCACGAAACGGACATTTCATGGGAAAACTGGGACGTTCAAAATTTCACCGGCATCGAACTGTGGAACGGGTTGAGCGAACTCAAGACGGTTATCCCAACAAAATTACACGGATTGTTTTACGCATTCTTCCCTCAATTTGTCGGCTACAGCCCGATCCGCGAAACACTCAACCGCTGGGACGAATTGCTCTCGCATGGGCGTCCTATCGTTGCCATCGGCGGCTCGGACGCGCACGCCATGCACATGAGCATGGGACCTCTGCATCGTGTCATCTTCCCGTATGAGTTTCACTTCAAAACGATCAACACGCATGTATTTATCCCACAGCCGTTGACGGGCGACGTGCCTACCGACAAGAAAATGATCTACGACGCCCTCGCCGAAGGACGATGTTTTGTCGGCTACGACTTGCCCGCGCCAACAAAAGGATTCACCTTCAAAGCGAAAGGGCTCGAACAGTCCGCGATCATGGGCGAGGAGATCGCCGTCAAAGGCGGGGTGACGTTACACGCCCACACGCCCAAGCCAGCCGATATTCACCTCATCAAAGACGGTCAACGGATCGGGGTGTGGAAAAATTCCTACGCCGCAACACATAACGTGAACAAAACTGGCGTCTATCGCGTGGAAGTCTATCGAAATTACCTCGGCAGAAAACGCGGCTGGGTGTTTAGTAACCCGATCTATGTGAGGTAATTCTTTTTAAACACAAAGGACACGACGGTCACTAAGGTTGGACGAACGATGAGCGAATAGCCTGCCCTTGGTTTTCCTTCGTGTTCTTCGTGTCCTTTGTGTTAAAAGCTTTTTATGAAGTCTTTCCCCTACAAACGCCTCGTGGTTATCGGCACAACGAGTTCGGGCAAATCCACTCTCGCAGAAAAGATCGCCAAGCGATTCGATCTCGACTTCATCGAACTCGATGCTCTTCATTGGGAGCCGAACTGGCAGGACGCTCCGCTTGATGTGTTCCGCGAACGCGTCCGCGCGGCGACGCAGGCTGAACGGTGGATCGTAGCGGGGAATTATCACGTTGTCCGCGATTTGATCTGGACGAAAGCCGAAGCGGTCATCTGGCTCGATTATCCGTTCTTGTTGGTACTGAAACAACTCACGCGCCGCACCTTCTCTCGCTGGCGGACACAAGAACTTTTATGGGGCACAAACCGTGAGCCGTTTTGGGTTCACTTCAAACTCTGGTCGCAAGATTCGCTGTTCCATTGGTTATTCAAAACCTACTGGCGCAGAAAACGCGAGACACCGCAGTTGTTATCCTTGCCAGAACATCGGCATTTGAAGTTGATCCACTTCAAACATCCGCGCGAAGTGGAAGAATGGTTGGAAGGGCTATAATAAAAACACAAGCATGTCACCCTGAGCGCCAGCGAAGGGTCTCTTATGTCGTGGTAGAGATGCTTCGCTCCGCTCAGCATGACATGCAACGTGAACTACATAAACAAGGAAACTATCAATGGAATATCGCAATCTCGGCAAGGCTGGCGTAAAAGTATCCGCCATTGGAATCGGATGCAACCAATTCGGCGGCAAAGTGGATGCGGCTGGCACGAAAGCCATCGTCCATCGCGCGTTGGATGAGGGCATCAACTTTTTCGACACGGCGAACGTCTACGGCAACCCGAACGGCACATCGGAGGAATATCTCGGCGCGGCGCTCGAAGGTGAAAGAGAACGCGTGGTCATCGCCACGAAAGTCCGATTCAAAATGGGCGAAGGTCCGAACGACGTGGGCGCGTCGCGGTATCACATTTTGAACGCGGTCGAGGCGAGTCTGCGGAGGCTTGGCACAGACCGAATAGACCTGTATCAAATTCACGCGTGGGATGAATCGGTTCTCGTCGAGGAGACGATGCGCGCGCTCGACGATCTAGTCCGCGCTGGCAAAGTCCGCTACATCGGCGCGAGTCAATTTTCGGCGTGGCAGTTGTCGCACAGCAACACGCTCGCCGAGATGATGGGCTGGGAGCGCTTCGTCACGATCCAAACGCATTACAACCTGCTCGAACGCGACGCCGAGCGCGAACTCGTGCCCTATTGCGCGTGGGCGAACGTTGGCATCCTGCCGTATTTTCCGCTCGCGGGCGGTTTGCTCACTGGGAAATATACGCGCGGCGAAGCGCCACCTGAGGGATCGCGCGGAACGTTCAGCCCATACGTGAAGAATCGACTTACCGACGCGAACTTCGACAAGCTGGATGCGCTCCGCTCTTTTGCCGACTCACGCGGACACACGCTTCATGATCTCGCTTTTAGCTGGTTGCTCAGTAAGCGAGCGATTCCCTCCGTCATCGCGGGCGCGACCACGCCTGAACAGGTCAGCGAAAATGCAAAGAAGGTCGAATGGAAATTATCCGAAGATGATTTGACGGAGTTGAAAGAGTTGTTGTAAACATGTTCGCCATCAAAACTCTCGCCCCAACCGACCTCTCTCTTTTACTCAACGCCGCAGAGGATGTCTTCGACAACCCCGTAGACGAATCCTTCGCGCGCGAATTTCTCGCGGACCCGCGCCATCACATCGTGGTCGCGTTGGTTGACAATGTGGTGATCGGTTTTGCTTCCGCCGTTCACTACGTCCATCCCGACAAGCCGCCCGAGTTGTGGATCAACGAAGTCGGCGTCGCGGCGTCGCATCAAAGCAAGGGAATTGGCAAAGCGATCATGAAGGAGATGTTGAACGTGGGGAAGAAACTTGGCTGCGTCAACGCGTGGGTGTTGACCGATAAGAGCAACACCGCCGCTAATGGATTATATAAATCCGTTGGCGGAACTATTTCGGAAGAAGACACTGTGATGTATGAGTTTGAAGCGAAGAGTTAATACTTCATCAACCTCATTACCAGCCGCGTGAGACCGAGCGCGGCTAAGAGCGCCAACCCCACTGCCACCTCAAATGCCAATCTGTTGATCCGAATCACCAAACTCAACAGCGCAAGCCCGAACCCCAGCGCGGCGACGATGCCCGCCCGCGCCAAGTGGCGACGTTCCATGCCGCGAATATCATCCGTCGGGGCGGCGTAGCTGAGGCGGCGGGCGAAATCGGAGAGGTCCCAGCCGAGCAAACCGCCGAGCGCGCCGAGGAGCATCCAGATCGTGGCGAGATTATTCCACACGCCGTACGCCGCGCCGAGAATCATGATAGCGAACGCCAACGAGGAAACCCAATACAATTTCCGCCAGTGCGCGAGAATCCATACGATTCCGAGCAGGACGAACCAGCGCGCGGGATCGGTCATGCCTGCCTGTGAAAATCCATACGCAAGCGAGGCGGTTCCTAGAAGCACACTGAGAACAAAGGCAACGAGAGTCAATTCAACCTCATTAGAGATACAAGTTACAAGATACGAGAGTGTCCAATCTCAAACACATCAACAATCATGTCACCCTGAGTGGCGCGAGGCGCCACGAAGGGTCTCCGACATTATCGCAGAGATTCTTCGCCGCAAAGAGCAAGAGCGCGGCTCAGAATGACATGTGAATATTATTATCTTCCATTTTGGACACTCCCCAAGATACGCAGTACGCAATACGAAGTATAGCCCTGCTTACTGCATACTTCGTAAAAAACCGGGTGGACGACTCAGCTTCCGCTTCACAACTTGGTCGAACGGTTCCGCCACGTTCCAATCCAACACTTGAATCCCTGCGCGCTGAATCTTTTGCAAGAGTATGGCGCGCTCCATGCGAATGACCCGGGCGGCGAGTTCCACATTTTTATTCTTCGGCAGGTACGACAGTTCAAACTTCACCGGGTTCGGGCAGACGATGAGTACCTGATACCCTCGCGCGCGCAATTGCACCAACGGACTCAAGTCATCCTCGCGCAATGGCGAGACCAGGATGATCTGCGATTCGGGCGGGAACAACCGCGTCGGCAAATGCTCGAGATCGGCAAACACGTCGCTTCCGCCGGGACGCGCGTGCGCCAGCGAAAACAAGATTTTCTCGCGTTGAAATTTCCCATAGCCCGGGATCGTCCAGCGCAAAAACGCCGCATACACCAGCAAGCCCACGCGGTTCCCCTGCGCGAGCAGGGCGTCGCTCAATGCCGCCGCCGCTTGTACCGAATATTCGAACAACGAATGCCCGCGCGAAAACTCATTCGTTCGTAAACGCCCATCCAAAATGACGCCCACATCGGCGGCGCGTTCCTGCTGAAATTCATTCGCGTACAGCATATCCGCATCCGCATGACGCGCGCTTGCCCGCCAGTTGATGGCGCGCGGAGAGTCGCCGGGCTGATATTCTCGGACGCCAAAGAATTCTGTGCCTGAGCCGCCGACGCGCACGGGAATCATCCCTGCGTAGACTCTCGTCCGACGCGGACGGATTGCCACGTGACGGAGACGAGTCACCGGCGGGAAGATGAACAACTGTCCCTTCGCTTCTACTTCGACCGTGCGGCTGGTCACCCGTAGGTAATCGTTGACCTGCGCCCGCACCGATTCAAACCCGTAGCCGCCGCGCGGTCCCGCCACGCGATAACTGAACGTGAACGGTGAATCTTTCCGCAGGCGAATCAGGTGTCCCGTATGCCCGAAGCGCTGTCCTGAGCCTATCGAAGGGCGGAGGGTTAAATCCGCCGGTAAAAAATCTTCGATCAACACTTCGTCGAGGGAGTCGCCGCGATTGAGGATCGTCACCGTCACGGTCACTTCCGCGCCGGGCGATGCGCGCTCCGCGCTGAGATGCCGCGTCGCTTCGAGGTTGACTGCGGTGGGAGAAAATAAAAATCCCGCGAACAGATAGATCGCAAGAGGCAGCGCAAGCGCGATGAACTCGCCGCGCACGGTGGCAATGCCCGCCAGCAGCAGACCGTATATGAGGAAGCCGAGAAGCAATGATCGGGACATAACTTTACGACGATCAAACTACGAAACTATTTCACCACCGGCACCGGCGTTTTCTCCAGCGCGTCGCGGATGACATCGTCGCCGACCGAACGCGACATCCAGTATTCGGGTTGGAGGATCACACGATGGGTGAGGATGGGTGTGGCGTAGCGTTTGATATCGTCGGGGATGATAAAGTCGCGCGCGGCGAGCGCGGCATTGGCGCGCGCCATCTTGAGGAAAGCCAGCGACCCGCGCGGACTGGCTCCCACTGCCACGCGGCGGTCGATGCGTGTGGCATGGACAAGGGTCGCGATGTAACTTTCAAGGTCGGCGTCCACGTGAACCGACTCGACCGCTTCGCGTAATTCCAGCGCTTGTTTTGCTGTCGCGATCTCGCGCAACTCCACTTCGTCTTGTTTGCGTTCGCGCCGCCGTTGCAAGATCAATTTTTCCTCTTCGAGCGTGGGGTAACCCACCGTGAGTTTCAACATGAAGCGGTCGAGTTGCGCTTCGGGGAGCGGAAAAGTCCCCTCATATTCGATGGGGTTTTGCGTGGCAAGCACGAGGAACGGTTCAGGCAGGGGCAGTGATTCGCCGTCGATGGTGACGTGTCCCTCCTGCATGGCTTCGAGCAACGCGGACTGTGTCTTTGGCGAAGCGCGGTTGATCTCGTCGGCAAGGACGATGTTGGCGAACACCGGCCCCTTGCGAAGTTCGAATTTATTTTTGACGCGGTTGAAGATGTATCCGCCCGTGATGTCGCCGGGCAGAAGATCGGGCGTGAATTGGATGCGTTTGAAATCCAGCCCGAGCGCTTTGGCGAAACTGCGCGCAATGAGCGTTTTGCCAAGCCCGGGAAAATCTTCGAGAAGCATGTGCCCGCCCGCCAGCACAGACGCCATCATCATTTCGAGCAGGGCGCGTTTGCCCACCACGGCGCGTTCCACCTCGGCAATAACCTGATTGCCAAATGTCGATACTTTTTTTATGTCTGCCACGTTGACTCCGCGAGTGAAAAGATCGTCACTTTGGGTGACTGTCTATTTGTTGCGATTCCAGAAACTCCACCGCTTCTTTCACGTGTAGATCAAGCGGGGTTTTTTGAGGTTGCGATAAGGAATACCATCGCGCGGACGGGAAGTCGGCAAACGAACCCTGCAACCCGCGCTCGAGATATTGCCGCACTTCATCGGGCGGTTCCCAGCTTTCGCCGGCGAGCGGCGCAAACAGGGAGCGCGGTTTTCCATGTTCGCGCAGGGAAAGCAGTTGATGCGCCAACTTGCCGAGGCGGTTCGCCACGATCCACTTAAAGTAGGTTCCTTGATTCGATTTCGCCAAGGCGTGAGCGAAACTTTCCACTCCTCCGCGTTCCTCGCGCTGGAGGTCGATCTTTCTTCCGTTCGGCTTGATCTCCGGTAGGAGGCTGGTTCCCAAAACGAGCAGAACGATCAGCACGATTCCGATCCACCAAAACGATTGGTCGATGGAGCGGTAGAATAACCCGAGCAGCCAAAACACGTAGGCAAGCGGAATCATCACAAGGTGATACACCGCCTCGCGGAACGGAAATGCCAGCAGGGCGGCGATCACTGTAATGACGATCAGCGCCGCAAGGTTACGGCGCGTCATGCCGGCTCGCCGCAGTGTTGCAAAATGGAGGTGAGACACGCCACGGCTTCATTCACCATGTTCGGATTCGATCTTTGCCCGCCATAGCGAACCAACTCGAAGAGCCGTGTCAGCGCGCGCACCGCGTCGGCGGGGAGTCCTTCCGCTTCCAGGCGCGAGGCAAATTCACTCGGCGTCATCGAAGCGTTTCGATTCAGGTTTTTACGGTGCGAGACCGCATCGCTCATCCGATAGTAGCAGTTGAGGACCACATCCGTCGAATCTCTGCCGTTGGATAAGTCCAGAATGGAAGCGCGGGCGATCTTTGCGATTTTTGTTTTTGCAATGTCGGACGCTGGGGCGTTGAGTTCCTTCCAATATGAATACACTTTCCACGCGATAAAAAGCGCCAAGGCGAGCAGACCGAAACTCAGCAGGTACGCCAACCCCGAAGCGGATTGCGGAGGCGTGAACTCTGGAACCGCCGCCCCGGTCGTTGGTGCGCCCGACTCGGCATTCAATGCGGAAAGGTTAAGCCCCAACTGGTTGAGGATGTTTGGATAGCGGGTGAAGATAACAGATAACAGCCAGATGGTGAGAATTGCCCGAATGACGGCTTTGATCAGGCGTTTGCGCATTTCGGGCGAGAGGAGCATGCTAATCATCGCGAATAGTACGACGAGCAGGATCGCAACAGTCAATTGAGTCTGGAAAGGGACGGCTTGCATATTCCGGATGGCTTCGATGGCGGCGGAGCGAACTCCGTTTGCCGTTCCGGTTCCGAATTGTTGCCCCTCTCGAAAATCCATGCCGCCCAGCCCGGAGGCGAGGACCATCAATGCCGCGAGGGCAATGAACCCCAGGGTGGCGATCAGGATTTTGTTGGATGACAGGGCGCGCATAGGGTGAGGGGATTGTACCATCCCGGCTATAATCACCAACACCCTCGCCATGACCGAATCAACCATTGACTGCGCCAGCCCGCTCCACCCCCGCGCCGTGGAGGGATTGCGTCTCTTCAACGAGGGGAAATATTTCGAGGCGCATGAAGCGTTGGAAGAAGCGTGGCTGGATGAGAAGGGAAAGATCCGCGACTTGTATCGTGGAATCTTACAAGTGGGCGTCGCATACCTGCACATCACGCGCGGGAATTACAACGGCGCGGTGAAAGTGTACAAACGCAGTCAACGCTGGCTAAAGGATTGGGCGGACGTGTGCCGGGGAATCCGCGTGGAGGAATTGCGCCGCGACTCGGAAGAGGCGATCAACGAGGCGATGAGGTTGGGGGAAACGAGAATTGGAGAATTCGATCTGGCGCGGCTGAAACCCATCAGGTGGGAGGAAGGCTCAAAGAAACAGAAACAGGCATATGTCTGCGACCGATGCGGGAGCGAGATGCGCGAGAAGAATTGCAAGGTCATCTGTCCCAATTGCGGGAATCGGTTCGATTGTTCGGATTTGAATATTTATTTCGATTGACGCCCGAGGTAATTATTTCACCAGACGAAATGTTAGGATGCTTTTCTCAAAAGTCTCCAGTTGATTGTAAAACTCGTTTATTTGCGTCCAATATTCTACATACCAGACTGTATCATCCTCTAAAAAAACATACACCAACGTATTGACGTCCACGTTGTCGGTTGATTTTCCCTCGACCAGTAATCGTACCGCCGGCGTGGTATTTAAGAGCACATTCCGTTCCTCTACAACCCGGAAGGTCGTAGGAGCGGCTGGCATGTCGGTGGGCGAAGACTCAAGATGTGAAATTACGGAATCGCCTCGCAATGGTTCACGGGCAATAATCACATACAGGTGGTACAGCGATGTTTTTGTCGGTGTCCGTGAAAGAGTGAGTTCAACAGAGATTTGCTTATCAAGGAAAACAAGGTCTTTTACTGTAGTTTGTCGATAATCGCTCGGCAGCCAAATCTCAATGTTCGCAGTCTTCTGCTGTTTCCATCCCTGTGGAATCAATTGCTCATACGGGATCGCGGTCGGCGCCAGCGTTGGCGTGGACGTGGGAGGAGCGACCAGGGTTGCGGTGGGGATGACAAGCGTCGGCGCGACCGGTTGTGGAGCCCTCGAGGTCACCCCGCCTGTGAAAATGAAATACCCGGCAACGCAAAGGATCAATACCAATGTTCCCGCTAACGCGCCTAAAACGCCAAGTTGAGGGATGGTCATGCCGAGGTATTTGCGGTTTTGATTCATGAGTCCTCCGGTGTAAAACGGCTCGGGGTTTCGACCATCTTACCCCGGTCTGAGGCAGATTGAACGTTTTAAGTTCATGACCGAACGATCTATGGCGTCGGCGTCACAACGATCGTTGGTATGGACATCGGCGTGAGAGTCGGCGTGATCGTTGGAGTGGGAGTCGGGACCAGGTTCAGCCAACCGCTATAGAAAAAATAATCCTGTAAGAACCCATATCGCTCGTCATCCGTCATTAAGCGCGGGCGCGAGTAATCTTCGAGGATGCCGGTCAACAACTCCACGCTGATGAGTTTGCCGTCATAGATCGCATAACGGTCGTAAAATTCGCGACGAATGCCCGGCGGCATCCAACTCTGGTCGCCCATCTGGTCGAAGAATAAATTTCCCAAGCCGTAGTGAATGAACGCGTCACCGTGGAATTCCATCATTTGCGGGTAATGCGCCTGACTGCCGCTCACGATCGACGCGCCGGAGTCTGCCATCAACCGAAAGTCTGTCATCTGTTGCGGGCTGGGGCGCGAGTCGTAACTTTCGTTCCATTGGAAGGTGGAGATAACGACATAGCCTTGCGTTTTTAATTCGGCGATCTTTTGCGCGAGATACTTAAAGTCGCACGGCGCGGCGCCGGGGCGAAAGTCGCGCGCGGTGGGGAAGCGGTCTACGTCCGGTTTATTGCATCCGATGAACGCAATCTTGTTGCCGTTGACTTCAAATAGAGCGGGTTCGAGCGAATCGGTCAAGTTTGTGCCGCCGCCAAAGTAGGGCAGATCGTGGTGATTGTAAATTTCGATCGTCTCCAGCATCCCTTGCGCGCCGCGATCGGCGAAGTGATTGCCGGTCAACTCCACCACATCCGCGCCGACATCAGTGAGCAGATCGATGTATTTTGGGTCGCTGCAAAATACCAGCGGACCTGTCGCGTCGGGCTTGGGGAATTCGCATCCTGTGAAAAAAGGGATTTCGTTGCTGATGTGGGCGATGTCCGCCTCGCGCAACACATCGCGTATTTTTTCGCCGGGATACGTCACGCCTTTGTATTCCATTGTCACAGCAGTGGCGCGCACTAGGGCGGTGACGCCGGTGAGGATGACGGTGGTTAATTTGGAGGGATCATAGTTAGAGAGTAGAGAATTAGAGATTAGAGAATTAGTTGATGTTTGAAATGTAAAGTCCACAATAAGTGGATAGGATGCGAGATCGAAATTTTTTCTGATCGGCGATTCTCCGTCAATGGTCAATACTTTCCACTTCGGCTGGAGTTCTTCAAACGGAACGATCGCCCAGGCGGATTCGCTCCACGCTTCGTCGAGCAGTTCGCCCGTCGAAACGATTCGCGCCGGCGGGGAGGCTGGCGCATCCCACAGGACGGTTAACGCGTCCCGTGTAGATTCTTCCATCAACAGAGGCATCCCATTAATCAATTTGCCTTCCGTCCATGCGAGGCGGAGTTGGTCGAGCGTCACGCCGTCTGTCACAGTTGGGAACGGCGCGACGAGCGCGTAGACCCATTGAATTTTTTTCTCGCTCAGCAATGGATTCGATTCGACGAACGGCGACGCGTCGAGGATGAAATTCGATAGATTCAAATTTTGAACTTGTTCGCGCAGCACCGCGGGAACCGAATCGCCGATGCGCGCGCCCGATGGCGCGGGAGCGAATACGATGGGTTCAAATGTCGCAATCGGCGTTGATGTGGCGAGGGAGAGTGGAGAGTTATCGAGAGGTTGAGGACTGGATGATGCTTGAGGGGAGCAGGATGCGAGTAAGAGAAGAAGAATAAAGAGTGAATAAAGTTTTTTCATGGCGCGATGATTATAACTCGACCTCGCCCCCGACCCCTCTCTTGATGAACTTTAAGAAAATAATCACGTAATTTGTGTAGGGCGCGTTCTCTTACGCGCCCGTTGGCGTTAGAGAACGCCAACTACACGCGATTACGATATTTATTTGTTAATTTCCATAGGGAGAGGGGAGAACTTTATGCCTTCAATATAATTTGAGCGAGCGAAAATTCTTTTAGCGCGGATTCGTCAATCGTCACGCCCAAGCCGTGACCGGTCGGCACGGTGATCGTGCTGTCGTCGTTCAATGTGAAGCGTTCGTCCGTGATGTCGCGGTGATAGTAGCGATCCGACGCGGAGATGTCGCCGGGCAGGACGAATCCAGGCAGAGACGCGAGCGCGAGATTCGAGGCGCGTCCGATCCCCGTTTCGAGCATCCCGCCGCACCAAACAGGGACTTGTTGCGAAAGGCAATGATCGTGGATCGCAACCGCCTGACTCAACCCGCCGACGCGCGCGGGCTTGATGTTGATGATCTTGCAGGCTTTCATCTCCAGCGCGTAACGCGCATGGCGCGGCGAGACCACGCTTTCATCCAAACAGATCGGCGTTTTGAATTCGGATTGCAAGAGGCGGTGATCCCAAATGTCATCCTCGAAGAGAGGCTGTTCGATCAGCAGTAGATTCAGGTCGTCAATCTTTTTCAACACTTGCGCGGACTCGAGCGTGTACGCGGAGTTGGCGTCCACTTGCAAGCGCAGATTCGGGTACGCCTTGCGGACGGCGAGAGTCTCCTCCACTTCGCGCCCGGGTTTGATCTTGATCTTGACGCGGCGATAGCCCTGACCTAAATACGAATCAACCGTCTTCACCAGCGCGGATGCGGATTCTTGAATCCCGATGGATACTCCCACCTCGACCTTGTCGCGCGTCCCGCCGAACATGTCTTTCAACGATTTACCGTCGCGCTTGCCGAGCAGATCCCACAGCGCCATTTCGACGCCCGCCTTGGCGAGGTGATGACCGCGAATCCGCTCGACGCGGGATTGGAAATCGTTCGCATCGCGGATGTCTTGTTCTAAAATCAACGGCGCGATGAAATCTTTGAGGATGTGCCACGCGGTGCCGGTCGTTTCGTAGTTGTAGCCCGGCTCGCGCGAAGCGACACATTCGCCCCAGCCGGTCAGACCTTCGGCGTGGAGTTCGATGATGACGCACTCGCGCACGGTCTCGCGCCCGAACGAGGTCTCGAACGGCGCAACCAGCGGCATGGAGATGTGGTGGAGGGTGAGGGAGGAGAGTTTCATGAGATTAATCCCGTCTGGAATCGCTAATCGAAGAATACGCTTAACAAGGTAAATCTTGAACGATCCGTTCGATCATTTGCATATCCGCCGAGGGGAGTTCGGCAAAGCGATACCAATTGGCGCATAGCATCCGCTTTTGCTGTTGGGACAATTCCTTGGCGGCGATGGTCAGGTCGTATGCGGTTTGCCAGTCGCCGGTCTGGGCGAACGCCTCGATGAAGGGAATGTACTCCGCGCCGTATTTCGGAGTAAAGCCAAGTCCCTGCGCTTGTTGATAAAGATCAATGACTGCACCCCAATCTTTCGTCTGACGCGCGAGGTCTGCCTTCTGGAAGAAGTAACACCATGTACGCGCGGGTTCGGGGCCGAAAATGTCTGTGTCCGGCGAGGCAGGCGTAGGGTCCGGGATGATGCGGGTAAGGTCAGACATGGGGATTAACTTCTGGCTTCCTTCATCTAGCAAGGGGTCATACATGTACACGGAGTCTAAAACCCGCAGGCACGAAGAATCGGTCTGGCGAAAAACAGCGATGGTATTGGATGTATTCCCATCAAACATCAAATTACGGGCGGGTATTTTGATGGGGATGTCCGGCTGAAAATATTTTTCATATTCGGGGGTGATGAACATGTATGGGATGATGCCGTCTTTGATTTGAAAATGATATAGCAGGTTGACGGCCCAGGTCGCGTCCATGTCATGCGTGATCATGAATGACGGGTAGCCAAAACTGAGCACAGCCGTATCCGTTTGTAAAGCGGGAATGCGCCAATGCAGCTGCCAGTAGAAATCGGGTTGGATCGTCCAATCGCGCCGGTACGAACTCGCCATCCAAACTTGCGTGGCTACCGAAAACATGAGCAGGAAGCCGAAAATCCATTTTTGCCCGGCGGGACGAACAAGCACAAGCACGAGCCCGATCACCAGCAAGGTGGCGCCAAACATTGGGGCGAGGGTGAAGCGTTCATTCCAACCGCCTGTGCCAACTTCTTTGCCGATTGCCCAAATAGGAATCGCACTCGTGACGAACATCAAAAGCCCGGTACCAGCCAGCCAGAATGGGGAGGGTCGGTTTGCAGATTCGTCCTCGGTTGTGTTATAGAAAAACGAAAAAGCGAGAGCGAAGAATGTGCCCAGCCCGAACGCGAACCAGGCGAGTGGTCGCTGGAAGGTGAAATCGCCGAATCCGGTGATCGAGTCGGTCCATACTTGCACTGTTGAAAACAGTATATCCAGCGCGCCTTTGTTGAAAAAATTGAGTACCGTTCCGATAAAGGAACCTTGAAAAGCGTCGATGGTGGAACTGATGCTTTCGAGGCGCGCAAAGGTCCGAAAGACCTTGGGGAAGTATGCAAACCGTAGCCAGAAAAAGAATGCGGTGACCAGGATGTAGGGCAGGGAATAGAACGCGACCTTCTTAAGCAAGCGCCAATCCGTTTTGATTCCGTTGGCAACCAACAGCCAGATCAGAACAGGGCGCATCAACTCGAGCCCTGAAAAATATTCGATCGTAAACAGGTGCATAAAGGTGGCGATCCATGATAATGGAAACAGCAGGTTTGCCCACCTGGGCCGGGTGATCGCAAGCGTCATCCAATATAACGATAAACCGAAGAGAAATAATGTCATGATGTGGCGCGAAAACGCGGCAGACTGTTCTTGTTGAATAAAGCCCGGATACACGAGAACTAACGCGCCCAGCCAATAGAAATGTTTTCGATAAGTTGGCCATATGTGAATCAATGCGTAGACAAAAAGCAAGGAGCCTGCCCAGCGCAGTATTAAACTGGCAACCTGCCAGCCGATCGGTTTCGAGCCAACAAGAAAATAGATCAACTGATACGCCCATGGAAATGGTCTATCTTCGGCATAGTATCCAAATTGATAGGCAGAGTCTAGCTTGGTGAAGAACATGACTTCCCAATCCGACCAGTAATAACCGAGGGATGTCAAGGCGTATCCATAGGATGCGAATGCAATCAAAAATAAAGCCATTGGATAAAACCATGGCTTTTCGGAGATTTTTTTTAGTTTTTCAAGGCTGGTTTTCATATCTTTGTTTCTGTATTTTCCGTTTTCAATGATCCACTGCTTGACGTCTATCGACAACATCTGTATGGCGTATACCATGGTATTGCCGCAGAGTTGTAGAGAAGCTGAGAAAACGCTTTGTGTTTTCTCCATGAAGCCTATGTTGTCAGCGGATTATTTTGGATTGCGCTCATTTTATCATTGGCGCATGTGTAAAGGAAGTGCGTGGGAATGAGTCCATTAAACCTCAACTCCCAATTGCAAACCGCCCGGGCTGGGTTTTTACAACAATTTTACATCCCTACCATACAGGCGTAACTTGCACATCCTACAATTCCCACCATAACCTTGAAAGGAGGTTTACCATGACGATGAAGATATTGTTCAAGAAAACCATGCTGCTGGTGTTGGTGGCAGTGCTAGGCATGGGAAGCCTGTCGGTTTTTAGCGTTTCAGCCGCAGGGTCATATGATCCGACCACTCCGCCGCAGGGCGAAATGACGAATGAGCGTCTGGAGCAAATCTGGGCGAAGCAACTTCGCGCATATGAAATTTTAAGCAAGACCGAGGAGTTCATCGGCAAAGCCCGTCAATTAATTGATCGCGCCGCACAAAATGGAAAGGATATCTCTGCCGTAGAAGCCGCGTTGGATGCATTTACAGATGCGGCGAAAGACGCCAAGCCTGTCTACGAAAGCGCGCAATCTATCGTTGACTCGCATGCAGGCTTCGATGAGAACGGCAAGGTGATGGACTCTGAACAGGCAAAGGAGACCGTCCACGCGATGGGCGAGAAGTTGAAAGAAATCAAAGAGACAATGGGCGGCACAGGCAAAGCCCTGCGCGACGCGCTCCACGCCTTCCGCGAAGCCAACCCGCGCCCCGAGAAGACTACAATCCCATAGCGATTCAAACCCTAGCCACGGATTTCACGGATTGACACAGAAAATAAATCAGTGAAATCCGTGTAAATCCGTGGCAAAGAATCTTTTCCATTAACCCGCAATCAGCAGTACAATCGCCTTACTAAGATAAAACAAAGTGAGGCAGATTATGTACACGTCCGAAGGTAAAAAAATCGTCCATACCGATAAAGCGCCTAAGGCGATCGGTCCTTATTCGCAAGCCATTCGCACCGAGAGCTTTATTTTCACCGCCGGGCAGATCGGGCTAGACCCCCTCGCGATGGAAATTGTCCAGGGCGGCATCGAAGCGGAAACGCGACAGGCGCTGACCAATCTTAAGCATGTGCTCGAATCGGGAGACTCGGGATTGAATTTTGTGGTCAAGACGCTCGTGTTTTTGCAAGACATGAACGACTTTGTCAAAATGAATGCGGTCTATGCTGAATTCTTTCCTGAGAACCCTCCCGCGCGGAGCACCATTGCGGCGGCAGGTTTACCCAAAGGAGCGAGAGTTGAAATTGAATGTGTAGCCTTACTCAACCCCTCTCGCGGCGATTAGTTTTTTGTTAGCCGCGAAGCGCGCAAAGACCGCTAAGGTATAAATTTTTCTTCGCGTATGTTGCGGACTTCGCGGTGATTCTTTTCTAATCCCCGATCCCCAGTCTCTAATCTCTGCCTGTGAACGAACTCATCCTCCTCGTCGACGACGAACCCTCCATCATCAAACTCGCGCGGATGTATCTCGAACGCGAAAGTTTTCGCATCGTCTCTGCAAAAGACGGCGAGGCGGCGCTCGATTTGGCGCGCCACGAACATCCCGCCTTGATCGTGCTGGATGTAATGCTCCCGAAACTCGACGGCTTCGAGGTGTGCCGCCGTTTGCGGTCTGCAAATCATCCCGCCGCGATTCTCATGCTCACGGCGCGCGATGAAGATATCGATAAAATTCTCGGTCTCGAACTTGGCGCCGACGACTACCTCACCAAGCCATTCAATCCGCGCGAACTGGTCGCGCGTGTGAAGGCGATTTTGCGACGCGGCGAGCGGAATGTAAAAGCGGAAAATGTCTCCACGATTCACCTCGGCGACCTGACGGTTGATCCAGCCCGACGGGAGGTTCGAATCGGTTCTTCATCCAACCTTAATCTGCGCACGCAAGAATTCGACTTGTTGCTCACGTTTGCGGAACATCGCGGGTTGGTGCTCACGCGCGAGCAAATTCTACAAAAGGCATGGGGCTTCGATTTCTATGGCCAGACACGCACCGTGGACGTGCATGTGGCGCATCTGCGGAAGGCGCTGGAGCCTAGTTCCGTGAAGATTGAGACCGTGACCGGCGTCGGATATAAGCTGGTCGTTGCCTGACGCAGTTCGTTACGGCATTGCAAGTTTGTTCTGCCCGTAGAAGCGTACACTTATGTTGGACTATGAACGAACCGACCATCCCATTGTCAAAAATCTGGGCGCAAATGCATGCCGTCATTCAGGAGATCTGGGCGATCACCGAACCTGAGATCGAAAAAGTCGCCGTGCGTAACGATGTCCCCTTTGAACTGTATCTGTACAGCGAATTGGGATTGGATTATTTCTCGCTCGCTAATTTTCAAAAGCGCGACCCGTTCACCAACCCGGAGAAATTCGAGAAGACGTTTACCTACCTCGATGTGAAGGGATGGATTCAGCCTCAACCTGAGGATGAATACAAGGTGACCGAAATGGCGCGGGCGGGCGTCAAATTCATTATCATGGCTGGCGATGCAAAACTCCCGCCGCCGGAGGCTATGCCGGAGATCGATCTCGAACGCCTCAAGGTATTGCTCAAGAAGATCGCGCTGGCGAATGACAACGCTCCTGAACCCCCGGAAAAATGGGCGATCCTCAAGCGCTTCCGCGTGGCAGACCGGGAAAGCCCGGTGATGACAAAGATTCGAGAATATCTGTTGGACTTATTCGCCTATCGCGACGATTCGCATCTTGAAGCGGCGCGTCCGCACTTTAATACGGCAGGCATAGTTTGGAATGTGCTGGGCGTCACGGCGGGCGGTACTCCGGTGACCGCGGAAAAACTGGCTGAACAGCTTGCCTTTCGCGGATACGACGCCGACGAGTACGCGATCGCATTGCAAGCCGCGCAAGAGATCGGTTGGCTCGAACAAGCTGGCGACTCTGGCGTGTACCGCATTTTGCAGCAGGGAATCGAATTGCGCGAGCACGTTGAAAACCAGACCGACGCGTATTTTTTCGCTCCGTGGTCCGCGCTCAAACAGGAAGAACTTGATGAATTACAAGAGACGCTCCTCAAACTCCGCGAGAAATTGCGGGAACATCGAAAATCGAATCCGCAAGCCTGACGAATCCTTCGCGGATTTCGCGGGGTTGCAAAAAATAATCTGCAAGTCGTTTCCTTAGAATGTTCACCTCGCTCCGTTCACGCCTCTGGCTGAGTTATGCCCTCGTAATCACCGTTGCATTACTGGCGGTGATTGTTGTTTTGTTTGTCTATTTGCTTCGCAACCCGATCCTGTATCGCGAGACCCTGCAACGATTACGGAACGCGCAAACCCAGCTCTCAACGAACCCGCGCGAACTGTTGCAAGATACAGCCAAGCTGCGCGAGATTGCCGAAGCGCACAACGCTCGCATCCTCATCTTCGATTTGACCGAGGCGGTCATCTTCGATTCGAATCCCGAACAGCCTGCCATTCCATTTCCGCGCAACACCTTTGTGAACCGAAACTCGCAATTTGTCACCGATGTGCAAGGCGGGAAGTGGTTGCAGACCAAATCTCGCTTACCCAATGGGAACATGATCATTGTCGCCGCGCCTCGACCTGCGACAAAATTCTTGAATATCTTTGCCGACGAACTGTTGACTCCGATCTTGCAGGGCGGCTTCATCGCCCTGTTACTCTCGCTCGTGCTGGCGTTTATTATCTCGCGCTCGGTGGCAGACCCGTTACAGCAGGTTGTCATCGCCGCCAGAAATTACCCGCAGAGCGCGGATGCGGAATCTGTTTTGTCGCATGGACCGCGCGAAGTGCAAGAGTTGACTCAAGCGTTCAACTCGATGATTCGACGCGTGAACGACAGCCAAAAATCCCAGCGCGATTTTGTGGCGAACGTTTCGCACGAGTTGAAGACGCCGCTCACGTCCATTCAGGGATTTGCCCAAGCCATCCTCGATAACACTGCCGATTCGCCCGATGCGCGCAAGCAAGCCGCGCAAATCATCTATGACGAAGCCGGGCGGATGCACCGCATGGCATTGGACTTGCTTGATCTTGCCCGACTGGAAGCTGGCACGGCTGACCTCAACATCTCCGCAGTGGATGTGGGGGCGTTGCTGCGCGGCATTGCCGAAAAGTTTTCGTTGCAGGCGCAAAAAGTGAATGTGAATTTACGAGTGGATGTACCTGACGATTTGCCCGCGCTTCTTGGCGATGGCGATAGACTGGCGCAGGTGTTTACGAATCTCGTTGACAACGCGTTGAAGTTCACGCCCGCGAATGGGCAGGTTACATTGTCTGCAAAGTTTGCTGGGGGGTGGCTGGAGTTCGAGGTGACTGATTCAGGCGTCGGTGTCGAGAGTGAAGCGTTGCCGCGCTTGTTCGATCGGTTCTATCAGGTTGACCCATCCCGCGCGCGGAATGAGAGTCATGGCGCAGGGTTGGGTCTGGCAATTGCGCGCGAGATCGTGCAGGCGCATGGTGGTAAAATTGGCGTCCGAAGTTCGGCGGGGCATGGGACGACGTTCACGATCCGCCTGCCGCTAGCGCGAAAATAAAATGCCAAAAGTCTCCATCGTTATTCCTTGTTACAACGAGCAGTCCACCATTCGACTCTTGCTTGAAGCCCTGCGTGAGCAAACATTTCCGCGTTCCAAAATGGAAGTGATTATTTCAGACGGTTTTTCGACCGACAGCACGCGCGAAGTGATCGCCGCGTTTCAGAGGGAATTTTCCGATCTGGATGTGCGCGTGGTGGATAATGTGAAACGCACAATCCCCTCGGCGGTGAACCGCGCCATCGAAGCGTCGCGGGGCGAAATTATTGTTCGGCTGGACGCGCACTCGAAACCGTATCCCGATTATGTGGAAAATTGTGTGACGGCGCTCGAAGCGAAACGCGGAGATAACGTGGGCGGCGTGTGGGAGATTCGTGCGGGCGCGAAAACGTGGATCGCCGAATCCATCGCGGTTGCGGCGGCGCATCCGCTGGGTGTGGGCGACGCGTTGTATCGTCACGCGAAACAAGCCGCAGAGGTGGACACGGTGCCGTTTGGCGCGTTCAAACGGACGTTGATCGAATCAGTGGGAATGTTCGACGAAACTTTGCTCACCAACGAAGACTATGAGTTCAACGCGCGCGTGCGGGAGGCGGGTGGTAGAATCTGGCTCGATCCGTCCATCCGTTCGGTTTATTTTGCGCGCGCAACCTTCTTGGAACTGGCGCGGCAATACTGGCGTTATGGATATTGGAAGTGGCGAATGTTGCGCAGATATCCTAACACTCTTCGTTGGAGGCAGGCTCTGCCTCCGTTGTTTGTCTTGAGTCTGGCAGGGTTGGGACTGTTGTCGATATTCTTCCCGTTGGTGAAATATCTTTTGGGCGGCGAAATTCTCCTCTATGTCTTCATCTGCCTGCTGGCAGGACTTCAAGCAAGGTTGCGGTTGAAAAAGAATTTTTTAAGTTTGGGGTTGCCGTTGGCAATTCCTGTCATGCACATTTCATGGGGTAGTGGGTTGTTGTGGAGCATGCTCGCCTCTGGTTTGAGAAAGAATGGCTGAAAATCTTCGCACCACTCCATTGAGGTTGCGTCCCAGCGAGCATCGCACCCTGTTGTTTCTGGGCGACCTCGTGTTGTCGATCGTTTCCGTGTTTGCCGCATTGTCGGTTTGGCGGGCGTACAACTATAACGTTCAATATCAGGCATTGCTGGCTGAAAAACCTCCGATCCCAGAACCGCGGATCATCGTAATTCTCAATACGAGGGTGGATATCGAAGTCCCGTTTTGGTTTTATCTTCTGCCCATCTTATGGATTCTTTTGCTGGTGGATTTATACGAGCCGTCCATTGCGGGGAGCGGGCGCAAAACAACGCGCGGCATTGCGATTGCCGCGTTCATTGCGCTGGCGTTGTACTCGTTCGTCTTTGTGTTTACCCAAGACCCAACCAACCTGCCGCGCGTCGGCGTAGGCGCGTACCTCATCTTCGCTTCGCTCCTTACCCTTACCTGGCGCATGATCTTCATCCGCATCTACAAACGGACGGGGCAGTTGCGCCGTATGCTCATCATCGGCGCTGGGCAGGCGGGGAAGACCCTTGCCCAATTATACGAGACGCTGGGTACGCGCTCGTTCAACCTCGTGGGTTTTGTGGACGACGATAACCAGAAGGTCAGAAAATCATTTCACGGTTCGAAGGTCCTTGGCTCCAGCGATCGATTGCTTACCCTGATTGATGAACACCAGGTTACGGACCTTGTTGTTGCAATTAATGGCGAGATACAAGGGAAGACTTTTCAAGCCATTTTAGACGCTCAGGAAAAAGGCGTCGAAGTGACGCGTATGCCCATCCTCTATGAAGAGATGACCGGGCGGCTTCCTATCCATCACCTCGAGTCAGATTGGATCATACGTTCTTTCGTAGACGAGGTGCGGGTGGGCGGCATGTACGAATTGACCAAACGCGCACTCGATGTTGCGGGAGGGTTGGTGGGAATCGTATTCCTGCTCTTATTGTTCCCGTTTGTTGCCCTTGCCATCGTTCTTGATAGCGGGTTTCCTATCACCTATAAACAGACTCGCTTGGGTAAAGGCGCGCGTCGTTTTACGATCTACAAATTCCGTTCGATGCGTCAGGATGCGGAACAACAGGGTGAAGCAAAACTCGCCGAGAAGAACGATCCGCGAGTCACGCGCGTCGGAGATTTTTTGCGCAAGACGCGGCTCGATGAATTTCCGCAATTCTGGAACGTCTTGCGCGGCGACATGAGTCTCGTCGGTCCGCGCGCCGAACGCCCCGAGCTCGTTGCCGCGTTTCAAAAGCAAGTCCCGTTTTATCGAGCGCGATTGCTCGTCAAGCCCGGCGTTTCGGGCTGGGCGCAGATCAACTACGGTTATTACGCCAGCGTCAAAGAGATGGCGGTCAAACTTGAATATGATCTTTATTACATCAAACATCGCACCTTTGCCATGGACTTCCAGATCATCCTCCGCACGATCGGCACAATGCTCAGGCGCACAGGACAATAAATGAAAACCCTCGTCACTGGCGGCGCGGGCTTCATCGGCTCGCACATCGCGGAGGCTTTGCTGGCGCGCGGCGACTCTGTCCGCGTGTTGGATAATTTCAGCGCTGGCAAACGCGAAAACATCGCGGCGATTGCAAAGGATGTCGAGATCATCGAAGGCGACCTTCGAGACTCTTCGCGCGTCGGGGAGGCTGTTCGCGGCATGGACGCTGTTTTCCACTCCGCAGCCTTCGTCTCCGTCCCGCAATCCATGGATGAGCCGCAAGAGTGCTTCGATATCAACGTCAGCGGAACGCATCTCCTGCTCGAATCGGCGCGACGCGAGGGAGTCAGGCGCGTGGCGCTTGCATCGAGCGCGGCGGTCTACGGCGAGTCCGACGCGCTGCCACTTGTGGAAGAAACCCCGCTTCAACCGAAATCCCCCTACGCGTTGTCGAAACGGATTAATGAAATGTACGCGGAATTATTCACAGACGAATTTGGTCTTGAAGTTGTCGCCCTCCGCTACTTCAACGTCTACGGTCCGCGCCAACGACCCGACTCGATGTACGCCGCCGCTGTTCCGATCTTCATTCAACGATTGCTGGATGGTAAGCCCGTCATGATCTTCGGCGATGGCGGTCAGACGCGCGACCTGATCAACATCCATGATGTTGTCCGCGCCAACCTGATCGCCGCCGAACACCCGAACGCCGCAGGAAAAATTTTCAACATCTGCACAGGCATCGAAACGCGTTTGCTCGACCTGCTCGAAGTGTTATATGAATTTTTCCCCAACGCGCCGCCGACCGAATTCGCATCCCCGCGCGCAGGCGACATCTATCGCTCCGTCGGAAGCCCGCAAAAAGCAAAAGATATAATTGGCTTCACTGCAACCACATCCCTCACCAAAGGTCTAAAAGAAACCATTGAGTCCATGCGCCAATCCTCCGCGCTGAGCGGAGCGAGCCGTCCAATCTCTAGTCTCTAATCTCCAGTCTCCAATTCTCCAATTCTCCAATTCTCCCTCCTCAATTACCACTTACTAATTACCATGTCCCGCCCCCCCCACATCCGCAACCGTTTCGTCCTCATCGGCGACATTGCCCTCATCATCGTCTCGGTGTTGGGAAGTTTCGCCCTGCGGCTGAACGTAGAGGAATTGCCGTTCTATTTCCCCGCCGTTGTGTTGATGAGCGTCGTCGCGCTGATCATCAAGATTCCCGTTTATTTTTTCTTCGGCTTATATCGCCGCTTGTGGATCTACGCCAGCACAGGCGAGCTGAGATTGATCACCGTTGCAGTGACATCCGCTTCGGTGCTGGTTTCAGGCGTGATGCTCCTGCTCATCAGCGCGGGACGAGTCTTACCAGGGATGCCGCGTTCTGCATTAGGCATTGACTGGCTTCTCTCGCTCGTCCTCATCGGCGGTTCGCGTTTTGCGCTGCGCATCCTTGCCGAACAATCCATGTCCGCGCGTTCAAGTGGAAAAAGCAAACGCGCCATCATCATTGGCGCGGGTGACGCTGGCGCGTTGGTCGTGCGCGAACTGCAAAAGTCGTCGCAGTTGAATCTCGTTCCCGTTGGCTTCCTCGATGACGACCCAGCCAAACAAAAACATTCCATCCACGGTGTGACGGTCATCGGCACGGTCAACGATCTCTCCTCCGCAATTGACCTGCACCGCGTAGACGAAGTTATCATCGCCATTCCCTCCGCCCCTGGGCAACTCGTCCGCGCGATCAACGATGTTTGCCGCGTGAAGGGAATCCCCTCGCGCACGATGCCAGGCATCTACGAACTCATCGGAGGCAAGGTCAGCGTCAACCGCCTGCGAGAAGTGGACATCACCGACCTCCTGCGGCGCGAACCCGTCCGCGTGAATGATGAAGCCGTCGGCGCAGCGCTTGAGGGCAAGAGAGTCCTCGTCACGGGCGCGGGCGGTTCTATTGGGCGCGAACTTTGCAGACAGATCGCGCGGCGCAATCCATCCGAACTCATTTTACTCGGTCACGGCGAGAACAGCATCTTTGAAATTTTGCTCGAACTGAATCAGGATTATCCGACTCTTTCCCTCTCGCCCGTCATTGCCGACATCCGCAACGCGGAACGCCTCGCGCAAATTTTCGCGCAACATCAGCCGCAAGTTGTCTTCCATGCCGCCGCGCATAAACACGTCCCGTTGATGGAGGTCAATATCGTCGAGGCGGTCACGAACAACGTCATCGGCACGCGCAACGTCGTCCAAGCCGCGCTCAGCCAAAACGTCGAACGATTCGTGCTCATCTCCACCGACAAAGCTGTCCGCCCGTCATCCATCTATGGCGCGACGAAACGCCTCGCGGAAATGATCGTGTTGAATGCGAGTACACACGTAAACACGTACACAAGTAAACACGAAGCTCGTGATACACAATACGAAGTACGCAATACGCAGCACGCCTTTTCCGTTGTCCGCTTCGGCAACGTCCTCGGCAGTCGCGGCTCCATCATTCCGATTTTCAAAAATCAAATCGCGGGCGGCGGACCCGTCACCATCACGCATCCCGAAATGTATCGTTTTTTCATGACCATTCCCGAAGCCGTTTATCTCGTGTTGCAAGCCGCGTCAATGGAAAACGGCGGCGAAACTTTTGTGCTCAACATGGGCGAGCCTGTCCGCATTCTCGATCTCGCCGAAGACCTCATTCGACTCTCTGGGCTCGAGCCTCATCGCGACATCGAAATTTCATACACGGGCATTCGCGCGGGTGAAAAATTAACGGAAGAACTTTGGGATGAAGGGACCCCGCTCGCGAAGACTCTGCACCCCGACATCTTCCGCTTGGATGCCGACGCTTCCTCCGCTGACTTGAACCTGCCTCGAGCCATCGAGCGACTCTCGTCCCTCAGCCACTCCAACGACACCGACGCCATCATCACCCTGCTCGATGAACTGATCCCAAATTCATCCATATCTGAGTCAAAAGTCAAAGGTCAAAAGTCTTTGCTGACCTTCGACCTTTGACCTTCAACCCGCATGATCGTTTCCCTCACCGACTGGAATCAATTCCTCTCCCAACATCCCAACGCCCATCTCCTGCAAACAGGGGAGTGGGGCGAATTGAAGTCCGCGTTTGGGTGGGAGCCTGCGAGAGTGATCAGTGGAAATGTTGGCGCGCAAATCCTCTTTCGCAAATTGCCGTTGGGATTTACGGTTGGATATATTCCGAAAGCGGTTATCAGCGAGCAGTTATCAGTGAGCAGTGAACAGTTTTGGAAAGAAGTTGATTCCGTTTGCCGAACGCATCGCGCGATTTTCTTGAAACTTGAACTTGACCAATGGGAAGACGGAACACCAATTACTAATTACCAATTACCAATATCACCCCACAACATCCAACCTCCTCGCACCATCCTCGTCAACATAAAAGATGACGAAGAGACGATTCTGGCGCGGATGAAACAAAAGACCCGCTACAACATCCGCCTGGCAGAGAAAAAAGGCGTGACCGTCCGCGCATGGGACGATATTGAATCCTTCCACAAGATGATGCTCGTCACTGGCGGACGCGATGGGTTCGGAGTCCACTCGCTGGAATATTACAAACGAGCGTATGAACTTCTTTGTCCACAGGGACTCGGCGAAGTCCTCCTCGCGGAATACGAAGGCAAACCTCTCGCCGCGTTGTTCGTTGCCCGAAACGGAAACCGCGCGTATTATCTCTACGGCGCATCCACCAATGAAGAACGCAACCGAATGCCCACATACCTCCTGCAATGGGAAGCCATGAAATGGGCAAAAGCGCGCGGATGTGAAGAATATGACCTGTGGGGAGTTCCCGACGAGGATGAAGCGACTCTTGAAGTCAATTTTGAATCACGGTACGATGGCTTGTGGGGTGTCTATCGCTTCAAACGCGGATTCGGAGGCGAACTCAAGCGCGCGGCACAGGCGATGGATCGAGTGTACAATCCAATTTTGTATTGGGCTTATTTGAAGTTCGTTGGAAATAGAGAATAGAAATTGGAAAGTCAAAACTGGAATTCCATCATCTCGAAGTTACCCAATCCACACTTCCTCCAAACCTACGAATGGGGACAGGTTAAGGCGAAGTATGGATGGAGTCCGCTGTATGCGGTGTGGGATGCGGATGGAAAATGGAGAGTAGAAAGTGACCCGAATCTACTTTCTACTTTCCACTCACCAGTTGCGGCTTGCCTCATCCTCAAACGCCAAATCCTCCGCAATGGATTCGCCGCGCGGTTGTCTATTCTTTATTTGCCGAAGGGACCGTTGCTCGATTGGACGAATGAATCCCTGCGAACGCGCGTGCTGAACGACTTGCAATCTTTTGCAAAGAAACAAGGCGCGATCTTCTTGAAATGCGATCCTGATGTGGTGCTGGGAACGGGAGTCCCTCGAAGCGCCGAGGATGCCGAAGAGAAAAGCGGGGCAGTCATCACGTCCGAGTTGAAGCGGAGGGGATGGGAGTACGCGTCGGATCAGATACAGTTCAAGAATACGGTTGTCATTGACTTGAATCCAACTGAAGATGAACTTCTCGCGCGGATGAAACAGAAGACGCGCTACAACATCCGCCTTGCTGAGAAGAAAGGCGTTTCCCTGCGCGTAGGCAAACTAGAAGATTTGCCCATGTTATACAAGATGTATGCTGAAACAAGCGTTCGCGATGGCTTTGTGATTCGCGATGAAGCGTATTACAAAACAGCTTGGGAATTGTTCATGAAGAATCAGTCTCCAGTCTCTAGTCTCCAGCCTCCAATTACTAATTACCAATTACCCCACACCGAGCCTCTAATCGCAGAGGTGAACAACCAACCCGTCGCCGCAATCTTTGTTTTCTATTTCGCAGGTCGGGCATATTACGTCTATGGCATGTCGCGGGACGCGCATCGTGAAAAAATGCCGACGTATCTTTTGCAATGGGAAGCGATGAAGCGCGCGAAGGCGCGTGGATGCACAGATTACGATCTATGGGGCGCGCCCGATGTGTTCGATGAAAGCGACTCGATGTGGGGCGTCTATCGCTTCAAAGAGGGACTCGGCGGCAAGGTTGTCCGCACGCTGGGTGCGTGGGACTTTGCGCCGAATCCATTTTGGTATCGGATGTATTCGGACATCATGCCGCGCGTGTTGGATGTGATGAGGTCGCGCGGAAGGTCGAAGACGAAACAAAGTTTGGGTGCGTGACAATTCGCTGGTCGAGTAGTCCCGCGATGCTCGTCGCGGGACGTATCGAGACCAGAGGCTCAAGAAAATTCTTGTAACAAATATTGCTTTACGGCGTGGTGGTTTCGATACGCCGCTTCGCGGCTACTCAACCACCGAATATGGATGAAACAGGAAATAATATGCACACAATCCCTCGCTTAAACTTCGCCCATTTACCCACACCGATTGAAGAACTCCCGCGTCTTTCGGACCTTCTGGCTGGTCCGCGCATCCTCGTCAAGCGCGACGACCAGACGGGACTCGCTTTCGGCGGCAACAAGACTCGCAAATTGGAGTTTCTCGTTGCGGAGGCACAAGAGCAAGGCGCACGGACGTTGATCTCTGGCGGCGCGTTGCAGTCGAATCATTGTCGTCAGACAGCGGCGGCGGCGGCGAAGTATGGATTCGATTGCATCCTCGTGTTGAACGGAGAGATGCCCGACAAGCCATCCGCAAATTTGATGCTCGATCAACTATTCGGCGCGGAAGTTATCGCAATCCCAGATCGCAAAGAACGCGACCGAGTCTTGCAAGAGACATTCGATAAAGCCGCTGCGGATGGACGTAAGCCGTATCTCGTCCCGTATGGCGGATCGAGCGCGACGGGCGCGTTGGGGTATGCGTTTGCGATGGAGGAGTTGGCGAATCAAAATAAACATGTCGATTGGATCGTCTTCGGCACCTCCTCAGGCGGGACGCACGCGGGGCTGGTGTTGGGTCAGCGCGTGTTTGGTTTCAAAGGCAAGGTGTTGGGAATCAGCATTGACGAGTCGGAAGAGTGGCTGAAGAGTCACGTGTCCAAACTTGCATTGGAGGCGAGCGAAAGGCTGGGGGAGCGGATTCGGTTCGAGTCGGCTGAGGTGTTGGCAAATGCCGACTACTGCAAAGCAGGCTACGGCGTCCTAACTGAAGCGGAGCGCGAAGCGGTCAATCTGTTTGCGAAGTACGAAGGCCTTCTGCTCGATCCCGTCTACACGGGGCGCGCGGCGGCGGGGATGATCGATCTCATCCGCAAGGGGTATTTCAAGAGGGAGGAGACTGTGCTATTCTGGCACACGGGCGGACAGCCCGCGCTGTTCGCGGAGAAGTATGTGAATAAGATATAGTTGACTTGTTCAGTCCGTAGGGGAGAGGGGCTAAAGCCGAACGACCAACCTCACACTGACCATATCACGCTTGTCGATCTTTTCCGCTTTGCGGACGATCGCTTTGATCGGCACAAGGTACTTGCCATCTTTGGGGAACAATGATGTCGTGAACTGTGTTTTTCCGATCTGCACGTGGACCGGAATCACTCCCCAGCCATACGTCGCCAGTTTTGATATCGCTTTTATTTCGCGGCTCTGCTTTGCAGGGACAGCGACGAAATAGAACGGTGATGGTCCGCGCCAGAAGATGATCTTGCCGCTGAATTCGATGTTCATGATGACAGTATTTCAAATAGGATCATATCACCCCTTCACATACGATAACTTCTCACAGATCAACCCATCCCGCAATCTGAACACATCCACCCCGCGGACGTGACCGTCGCCCCAGGTGTACGTCCAGCGCATGACACAGCGGTTGCCGAAGCCGAAGATCTCCTCGATGTCAATGTGCGCGTTCGGCGCATCGCGGAAGAATCCCTCCCAAAAGTTTGTCACCGCGTCTTTGCCTGAATATTTCGTCCCATCTGGCGAGGGATCGGTGTTCTCGAAGATGGTATCGTCGGTTGTCAACTTCATCATGCCCGCCACATCATGACGATTGAACGCGTCGTTGAAGTCCATCACGGCGCGGACAGAGGTTTCGATCGTTGACATGCGGATTGGGGTCATGGAAACATCTCCTATATTTCTGTGTCACCCTGAGGGAGCGGTTTCCAGCGACCGAAGGGTCTCGACGGCCGTGACAGAGATGCTTCGCTCAGCATGACATGATGTGTTACTGTTGCGGATCATCTTCTCTCAACCAAATATCTTGCGCGGGATCATAGCGCAGAAAATAATCGGTTTGGATGCGTTCAGTGCCTGCGATCAAATTATAGTTGAATGCCGAGCCGCGCACGAACATTTCATCGGCTTTGCGGAAGACGATGCGCCGCGCTTTATCGTCGCCGTCCGCGCCCCAGCCCGCCATCGAGAATTCGAAGCGGGGTTTGCCGCGAATCTCCCCATCGTCCCCCAGCGCCACCGACCAGACCTCCGATTTGCGCGTCAGACCAAAATACAAGCGTTTACCCGCGATGCGGTTGAACACGCCCAGCCCGAAGGCGTCAATATTTTTTAATTGCGATTCGACTTTGCCAGTGTCCAGATCAACTTGATAAATGATCCCCGCTTCAGAATCTTTGCCCGAACCATATACCGAAGCGGCATACAAACTGTTCGTGTCGCAATCGTACGCAAGCCCGATGATGCCGAACGGATTTTCAGGCGGCATCGGCGCGGCAAATGGCAAGCGGATGTATTCTGCCAGTTCGCCGGTGTCCGTGTCCACTTTATAGATCGTGTTTTGCTGGTCGGGCGGATTGTCGTACAGATTGACTCGCGGCGCGGGCGCGACGTAGATGTTCCCGTCCGCGTCGTTGACCGGAGCGCCGAGATAGCCCGCGTCATCCCACGTGGGATGCTGGTACACATGCGCAAGCGGCTGCCCCACTTGAAGCGGACGGTCGTAGATGAATAAGCCTTTCAGCGTTTCGTTCGTGCTCATGATCGCGGAATCGTCGTAGCCCATGTCTTTGGCAAACTTGGGCGTGGACTGGCAATATGTCACGCCGCCGACGCTAAAACCTTGCGCAAGTTTTTCCTCCGAGGTGTTGACGGAGTAGACGATGTATCCAACGACGCCGACGACCAGCGCGAAGAGGATTCCCCATCCCAGCCATTTGCGGCGGTCTGCGCGTTTTTGTTTCGCTTGTTGTTTTTTCTTGTTTGCCATTGATTATATTGATGTCACCCTGAGGGACGCCTTGCGTCCCGAAGGGTCTCTTACGGCGCATACGAGATTCTTCGCTCCGCTCAGAATGACATAGTGTAAACGTAGTTATGGATTTTGAATTGGCACGAACATGGGCCCCATGTAACAGGGATATTCTTTCGCCGTGTACACGCCGCGATCCAACACGGATTCTGCCCAGCAGTATTGTTCGCCGGGCGCGCCGTCGTTTTCCACTTGCGGAACATACCACAGGATCAACTCCGCGTTTTCGATGGGCTCGTTATCAATGAATCGTTCGGGTCCTTGTTCGTAGTTCACGTTGCAACATGGACCGATGGTGATCATGTCCGAATCGCCTTCGTCGCGGTCGGGGTGGTCGAGGGTGATGAAGATGAAGGCGTTGTCGCCGCGCTCGCCTGCGAATTGTCCGCGTCCGGGTTCGACGTAAAAGCCTGCGCCGCTTGAATCGGCGAAGCGATATTGGTAGCCCTCGTCTGTTGGTTCGGAATCGGACTGTGCCTGCCAGCCCTCGGTGGACCAAGCCTGCCAGGCCGAGTCGGTCCATGTGGCGAAAGAGTTTTCCGCGGCGAGAGCGAGGCGAAGCACGGGTCGGTAGGTCCCGTTCGTCCCGCATCCGCGCCCGATGTTTCCAGCCGCCACGCGGAATCGTCCGTCGTTGTAGAAGTCGAAGCGTTGGACGTAAAAATAACTACACGGCAGGGGCCACTGCTCGCCCCAAAATTCCTGTTGAAGACGAAAGCCGACAATCTCGCCATCTTCGACGATCTCTTCGACGGTGGGTCCCTGGAATGCGACGACCGCGGCTTGACTAAAAATTGGACAGCCGACCGCGTCGCTGTAGCCGAACGCTTCGGTGGTGGAGTAGCTCACGTGCCAGTCCACAAGTTTTGCACTTTCGAGGATGGCGCGGCTTTTGTATTGCACGTCGGAGATTCGCAAACCGTCTGAACTGGTGAGGATGAAATTCATGCGCCAATCGCCGCGTTCGAGCGCGGTGGCTTTGTCGCAATATAACTGCGTGACGATGTCGTCTTGTAAACTGCGTTGTGTGACGGCGGGTCCGTAGGTGCCGACATCCGTCCAGCGGACTCCGACTAGCACGCCGTCGGTGAGGTCTACGATAGCCCATAGCGCGCGGTCGCCGTCTACAAAGGTTGGCGCGAGGCAGAGATGCCGCGAGCGTTGACAGCGCGTGAGGTTGAGCGCGGTCTTGGTGTTTGTCATGCGGGCGTCGTCGCCATTTGGTTTATATCCCAACGCGGCGATGACCTCGGGCGATTCGCTTGCGATCTGCACAGCGAGGTCAACGAGATATTGTGGGGCGTCGGGTTGTGTGTCCGCCATTTTTGTCACGGCTAATAGTGTTTTGTCTGTGACGCTCACGAAGCCGACGGTGGTGAGGTTCTTGGCGTAGTTATACATTTCCACGCGATAGCAGGTTGATTGCTGACATTGCGCGGTGGCGTCGGTGATGTCGCTTTCGCGCATGGGATAGACGCCGAAGATCTCGTTTCTCAGCGCCGCGCCAGTGGACGCGTCCCACAGGTCGCCTTGAAAGCGCGAGTCGGTCACGGCGATCTCTTGCGCTTGCGCGCGCGGCGCATCCAAGCCGATCAACAAAAGGACGGGGAGCGGTTGTTGCAATACATTTTGCACGAGCGTCGCTTGCGCTTCGAGCGCGGGGAGGGGATATTGCTGGGGGTTGATCGTGGCGCGCGGCACAACCGCGCCCGGCGGCGTGGGCGTGGATTCGCTTGATGAGGAGGTGCAGGATGTGAGTAAAACGGCGACTATTGCGGTAATTGCAAGAACTGTACGAGTTCGATGATTCACTTGGCGCTCCGAACGTTCGATTGACGTTGCTTGAACATTGGGAGCATTTTAACTCATGTTGGAATTTTCTCGATTGATCGTGGGAATTGTTCAACGGCGCCACCCGAAAAAGAAAAACCCAACGCTTTTCAAGCCATCGGGTTCCTCCAGCGATTTTCCCCTCTACCCCTTGACACTGCGGTTCATCGGTAGGCGGCAACCCCTTTTCCCGTCACGATGCAACCTGATAACGGTGTGGCAACAGGAAGTAAGCATTAAGACCTATGAATAAGATGAGGGATAACCACCAAAGACCCACGAACCCAAGAATTGTCGCTACACCGTACCAGATAGGACCTACAAGGAAACGCCGTCCAATCGCCTTCGCCTGTTCAGCTGAAATCGTGTCATCCAGCAGTTCCCTGTGCGACGCTGCATACCGCCACATCACATTTACCAGCACCCCAATGATGGTCAATGTGCCAGAATAGAAAGCTGTAGCAATGTGTAGGTCGGAGCCTGTATGAAAGGCTTCTGCCAGAACTGCTGTTGGAAACGGCAGGAATGCGATGAACATTAACTGCAGTGTGTTCAGGAACAAGAGCCTCTGATCTGCGCGAACGATCCATTCAAACATGGCGTGATGGTTGATCCAGATCGCCCCGATGACGATGAAACCGATAGCATAGGCGTTGTATGACGGCCACAGGTTCAGCAGACCGAGCCCAAGGGAGCCGCCTTCTGGGACTTTAATTTCCAATACGAGCAAGGTGATGGCAATCGCAAAGACTCCATCGCTGAACAATTCGATACGATCTGTTTTCATGTTACACCTCTCTTAGCCGGTCGCACAGACAATGGCATCTTGCCGCCTAACTAGGGGTTAAACGGAATGTACATCACATTTCTAATATTCGATACAGCTTTCGCTTTTTCTCTACTCGCACGTCGGGCAAAACATTTTTACACGCCAATTATATACCCGCACTAATTTTGTTCTCCAAATGCCCGCCTGCCTCCGCTTGATCCAGCACGGCAAGGATCGTCTTCACCAACTCCCGCGCCGCGGATTCGCTCAACTCCACCGCCACGCGCGCGGAGGGTCCTTGCGACGCGTTCACGAAGTCAATGTTCAGCGCGTGTTCCATCGGTGCATTGAAGGGATGGTCGTACGAAACGTTGGCTTGCTCGAGGTTGAACCATCCGCTCGCGCCTTTGCCGCATCCGTCAATTTTTACTTTTTCGACGATCATGGTGCACATAGTATTTCTCCTAATCCATTCATATCCGGTGATTGAGCGCAAGCAGTCGAAACCACCACGACGTAAAGAAATTTTGTTACAAGAGCATGTATGCGTACCTGTGGTTTCGATACGTCCCGCGATGCTTCGTCTTCGTGGCGCGAACATCACGCGCCACTCCGCTCAGCACGCGCGGGACTACTCAACCACCGGGTAAATATTTCTCGCAAAACGCGAAGACTTTCTCCCATCCATCCATGGCTTGCGCTTGACGATATGCGGGGCGGTTGTAATAGAAAAATCCGTGACCGGCGCCGTCGTAGCGATGGAACTCATACGTTTTGTTGAGTTTCTTCAATTCTGCCTCATGTTGATTGACCTGTTCGGGCGTTGGCGATGTGTCGTCGTTGCCGAAAATGCCGAGCAATGGACACGACAAATCTTTGGTGAGATCAAGCGGCGAGACCGGCGTCTTTTCGTTCAACTGATCGGGGGTCATCACCACGCGCCCGCCCCAGCAGTCAATGGCGGCGTTAAAATTCGTAGTGCGGCAAGCCGCGAGAAACGCATGACGTCCGCCGGAGCATGTGCCGAAAATTCCGATCCTGCCGTTGACGTATGGCAGTGTGTTGAGATAGTTCGCCGCGCCCGCGAGATCGCCGACCGCCGACGCATCCGACACGCCTCCCTCTGCCCTTACTTTTGCCGCCACGTCTTCGGGCGTTCCATGCCCCGCGCGGAAATACATGTTCGGCGAGATGGTCACATAGCCGCGATGCGCGAACTTATACGCGAACTCGCGGTACAACAAGTCCCAGCCAGGCATGTGATGCGCCAACACCATCGCAGGGAATTTCCCCTCGCCAAGCGGATGCGCCAGAAACGCGTTGATGCGATCTCCGTTCGCGCCGAGCATCGTCACGGTTTCGGCGTGAACGCCTTCGTTCATGTCAGTTGTATATTGCATGATGTCTCCTAAAGATTGGGATCGGGCGAAAGATATTCGGTGCGGATCCATCCTTCGACGCCCCCGCGCCCGTTGAGTTGCTCAAGGAACACGACCAGCGTCCATTCGCCTCTAACCATTTGAATACGGACTTTCTTGCCGAGCAGATTTCCTTCTTTCATCGGCGGCGTGGGCGAGCCTTCGCCGGGACGAAAGATCGCTTGCTCGATGGTTGTTTTTCTACGATCGGGGATATTCGGCGACACCGCCCTGCCGCCTTTTGCGCCTTTCCCTTTTCTGATCGCATCTTGCATCAAGCGTTTCAACGCCCTCAGATACCTGGGCTCCGGGTCTGAAAGCGACGCATGTTGGATCCAGCCCCGCACCTTCGCATCTGCGTTTTTACTGGCGATCACATCCACCAGCACATAATCGTGATCCTCCTCCTGCTTGCGTACGATCACCGTGGAATTGACCGGCAGTCGCGCATCGAAGGATGTTTGTTTTGGGTTGGGCGTGCGCCCCCGGTAATTGGCGTACAACTCTTCCGTGTTGTGGGTGATCGTGTATTCCTTGATATTGGGCTCTGTCCGTTGGAATAATTCGAAACGGAATTTCGCCATGTCAAATAACGGACCTGGGTCGTAGCGGTTCCTTAGGTTCACGACATCGTGCCCAAGGATTTCAATGACGCTGTGTTTGTATCGTTCGCACAACGCCTTGACCACTTTCAAGGCGATCTCGATCTGCGCGTCGGTGAACTTTTCCCAGCCGGGTTCGAATTGGGCAAAACGTCTCTTGTAGTCCAATTCCGATTCGCCCGGGCGGCGGAGCGGGCGGAATTGCTTCTCGTGATATCCGCGTCCCACGCGTTCCGGTGCGAACGTCATGCCGCGCCGCGACCAGGCGCCGGTCCTGCGATCTTTGATGAGCAAGCCGGCGTTATCCAACTCGATGCCGATGCTCATTCGGTTTAGGTTGCTTTTTCCTTCCCACCAACTGTACCCACTATGGTGGGCAATGGCGTCAAACGGCAGGAATTGCACCACGCGCCCATCGCGCCCGATCAGCAAATGGGTCGCCACGCCCGAAGACGGGTTCTTGAACGTGGAGATCGTGCTTTCCATCTTCATCCCCGTGGTGAAGTGCATGACGATATATTCGGGGTGTGGGTTGCTTTTGCCCTGGTCGTATCCGTTGGGGTGCGCTTGAATATATTGTATGCGCCTGCCTTCGCTTGTTCGTAATACGTGTTCGTTGGGTCTGATCATCGGCGTAAAATCGGTGATGACCTTGATCGATTCTTTTTTCACCCAGCCGATTCTCCACGATGCTCCTTGCGTGTTGATTTCAGAGACGAGATACCAGTCCCCCTTCTCGTTGAGGATCGTGACGCGCGTTCCTTGCGGAAGTGGGGCTGGGTATAACGCGGAGGCGGGGTTATCAGGCTGACCGAGGAGAGAGACGGCGTGCCTCACCTCCTGTAACACATAGGATTTTTCAGTCACCCCCAGTAATCTTTCTCGAAATTGCGCGATCGGAAAGGCAGGACCTGGGTGAGGCGCGGAGGTTACTTCATCCGCCGCGATCACGTCGGTGAATACTCCGGGATATTTCATCCTCAGCGCCTGGCAAATTTTAAACAACAGGTTAAGTTGCCCCTCTGGGAAAAGAGTCCAGGGGATGTAGGTTGAACTGTTGATGGAACTGGCAAGCAGGTATTGATTGCTCGCAAACACGGTGTTCTTGTTGAACGGTAGCGCGAATGTATCGGTCAATTGCCCCGGGTATTCGAGTTGGATGCCGATGGATTTGCCGTTGTACCCCCGGGTGTGATTCGCGCCGGTGTTGAATGGAACCGCTTGAAACACCGATTTCCCGTCCCTGCCGATGAAGAGATGCGCGGAGCGGCGCGGGCTGCCATCCTTGTTGGGTTTGACGCGATAGTTGTTTACCGCCCCGCTCAATGACGCGCTCGCCGACGCATGGATCACGATCGCGCGCCTCTCCTCTTGCGGCTTTGGGCTGTCGTTGGGAATTCCTCCGCCGACATCGGGAAATTCCAACAGATCGCCATCTTCTTTTTCGAGCCGGTGCTGGTCGTTGATTCTCACGGCAAAATCCTTTCCCTATGATTGATTTTAGGACACAGGCGCCTCGGATACTTCGACATAGTGGGCGAAAGACGAACCGTCCGTACAAGGTTCACCGAGTTTTATGGAAAAATCAACAGTAGACCTTTACGATAGGAAGCCAAAAATCTGTTTTAGATGCAGACCGCGAAGCGCGCAGAGAGGGCTGATTCTTCTCTTTGAATCCGTGTATAAAAGAAACACCTACTTATATGGGGAAGAACACCGCCTGCTCGCATACGATGCAAGTCAATCTATTTGCGCGCAGGCTGATTGCTGAACCCAAATGAGTACACTTTGACCGGGCGGTAATCGATTCCCAGGTTTTCCACGCGGATGGTGTGCTCGCCTGGCTCGAAACCGGTGATTTCGATGTAACCTCCAAAGTATGCCAGCGATTTGCCAAGCGACACGGTCGAACCGCGCCATACTTCCACGCCATCGAACAACACGCGCGCCGACCCGAGATACCCCGACCCCCAAAACTGCACGCCAATGGATGTGTAGGGAAGTTCTGTTGTCGCCTCGAGCCAGTCGCCCTTCCACCACAACACGCGATGCGTTCCATAAGGGATGCTATTCTCGTGATATCGTAGCTGAATCCCCTCGGGCGATGCGACGTTTTGATCGTTTGCCGCTACAAACACCTCGGGGCGAATATCAAAATAATGACTATCCCCGGGAACTATGGTCACTGTCACTGGCAGATTTGCGGGAATTTCATTCGGTGGAATGGTTGAGTCTGTACAGCCGGTGACTTCATTGTCGCTGCCGCAAGATTTCCACGATTGCTTGGTCAGGTTTTCTTTTCGCAGGTTGAACGCGCAACCGTCTTCAACGACGGTAAAGTCTAATTCACCGTTTTCAACGCTCCATTGATATTCGCCGACATCTTGCGGGCACAAGGGATCGTTGAAGAGTTTTACGCGATCTCCCTCCACGGTAAACGACGCAATGCTTGTCCAATTTGTGATCTGATAAAAGATTCGCATCACGCCCTGGTCGAATTGTATGCGCCAGATCCCGCCGGTGGGGCGATAGTCCGCACAGCGATAGCAAGTCCAGAATTGCGGGGGCGATTCGTCTAACTTGGCGAAGGTGCCGTCTAAAGCCGAGAATGTCGCTTCGGGTAACGGAAATGTATGCGGGTACGGCGTGGCTAACAGTAATTCATTCCAAATATTTGTCGCCAGCACGCTCGTCGGCGCGCTATCGGCGGGGATGGGAGTTGTCGTGCGGCTCGCGCAAGCCGTTATAACGAACACAAGCAAGAGCAGGCAGGCTGTTCGCGGGTTGTTTTTCAAGGGGCATCCTTTCACGTGGGCGCTGATATAATGTCGAAATTATATTCCAAATATGAGGACGACTCAAAATGCAGGAACGACTCCAAAAAATTTTAGCGCAGGCTGGATACGGCTCGCGCCGCGCCTGTGAAGACTTCATCACCGCGGGACGTGTCCGCGTCAACGGGCAGATCGCCTCTCTCGGCGGGAAGGCTGATTCGACTGTGGATAGAATCACCGTCGACGGAAAACCCATCGCCGCCGCAGAGCGATTAACGTACATCGCTTTGTACAAGCCGCGCAATGTGTTATCCACAGTGGAAAAAGAAAGAGAAGATGACCGGAAGACCGTGCGCGAACTGGTGGATGCGCCGGGACATCTGTACCCTGTCGGCAGGTTGGATTTCGAGAGCGAAGGGCTGGTGTTGATGACCAACGATGGCGATCTGACCAACCGCCTCACGCATCCGCGTTATGGGCATGAGAAAGAGTATCGTGTTCTGCTGGCGCGACGCCCGGACGAGAAGCAAGTCGAAGCGTGGAAGAGAGGCGTCGTTCTTGAGGATGGGTACAAGACCCAGCCGGTCAACGTTCGCTATGAGACCGGTCAAGGGAAAGGGGCGTGGGTGCGCGTGGTGATGGGCGAGGGCAGGAAGCGGCAGATCCGCGAAACGTGCAAGCAATTGGGCTTGCCGGTGGTGAAAATTTTACGCATCCGCATCGGCGAACTGCGACTCGGGAATCTCAAGCCCGGGCAGTGGCGCGTGCTTGACCCGCGTGAGGCAGACGCTTTGAAAGGCAAACCTTCCGGGAAAAGAACGAACCGGCGGTAGCCGGTTCGTTTTAGTTAAACTCGTAACGCGTATTTTGGCGACGGAGATATTGAGAAAATCCCCATATTTTTCTCTGCAATTCCGCTCGCTCGCACAACCTGTGGCGGGGCTCTCAACAGCGTCAATTAGTTAACTAGACCTCTTGCATAAGTGTCTCTTGCTCAGCCACAGGGTCCACAGAGACCTTTGAGAAATTCTCTTTTTCTCTGTGATCTCTGTGGCAAAATTGACTTTTGCAAGAGGTCAACTGATCCGAATATCCCAAAACTTCTTCACAAACTTCCCGAGTTCGCGGCGAATGGAATCTTTTTTCATGCCGATCACCTTGAAAGTGACAACTTTCGAATCAGCATCGGGTCCCGTGAACATGCCGAGCGAGATGATGTTTCCTCCCGCGCCAGCCACGGCCTTGGTCAGCTTTCCCAGCGTGCCGCGTTTGTCGGGGATGGTCGCGGTGATGCGCGTGGCTTTCTGGCGCGCGCCCATCATCTCGAGGAAAATTTTGAACAAATCGGTTTCCGTGATAATACCGACCAATCTGCCATCGTTCATGACCGGCAAACCGCCGATCTTGGTATCCGCCATGATGCGGGCGGCTTCTTCGATGGGCGTATTCACGCTTACCGTGCGTACTTTTCTGCTCATCACCCGACTAACCGTCACTTTGCTCAGCAGGTAATTCATCTCCCATACGCTCAGCGTGGTGACCGGAGACGGCGAAGCGTTCAGCAAATCTGTTTGTGAAACAATGCCAACCAACTTCCCATCCTTGATCACCGGCGCGCGGCGGATATGTTCCTTACGAAACATCGCAAGCGCGTCATTGATGGGCGTATCCGTCGAGACTGTAATCACAGGGCGAGACATTCGTTCACCGACTAACATGTTTCCTCCGTTTCTGGTTTTTTCATCCAACCTCATTATATGCCTGTAACAGAAAAAGAATGTCACCCATTCGGAGTGAGTTAGGTCATATTCATATTTCTAACATAACACAGCGTCTCGAATGTTATGAAGGTCTAACAAGCCTTTCACGAAAACCATCGGGACGTTTTGCGTATTCGATGCGTTTGCCTACTCTGCAAATTTTTTCAAGAGCCGCGCCATATGTCGCGCGTGTTTGAGATACAAGTCCAGCCGAATGTTCTCGTTTGGCGCATGTGCTCTGGTATCGGGATGTCCCAACCCTGCAGTTGCGACGGGTAACCCAAGATCATGCACGAATGGATAATTCGGGCCTGAGCCGCCGATCATCGGAACGATCTCCATGGCGAATTCGTATATCTCTTCGGATGTTTCTACCACGGTTCGCACGAAGGGGTCGTCTGGGTCGGTGCGCGCGGCTGGCTCGCCGCCCAAAAAGTCGATCTGCACATCCTGAAACCCCTGCGCGTCGAGGTGGGCGCGAAGCTTTCTGACGATGTCCTCAGGCTTCTGGTCAGGCACGAGGCGGAAGTCCACCTTGGCGGAGGCTTTTGCGGGTAGAACCGTCTTCGAGCCGGGACCTTGATATCCGCTGGTCAAGCCGCAGATGGTGCATGTTGGCACGAAGACCTCTTCCATCTTGAGGTCGGTGCCGCCTGTTAATTCTTTGATAAATTTCTTCACGCCATAGCGTTTCTTGTATTCATCCGCAACGTCGGGGAGTGCGTCCATCATCTCACGATCGCGTTGTGTAGGCGGTTTGACATCGTCATAAAAACCGGGAATGCGAATCTTCTCATCGGGACCCTTCAGCGTGGATAGCGCCCAGACCAACCGCCATGCCGCGTTTTCGAAGATCGAACCGCCCAGCCCGGAGTGAACGTCGGAGCTGAGCCTCTCTACCGAAAGTTCCACATAGCAGATGCCCCGTAAACCGAGATATTGCATCGGCACTTCACGGTGATCCACGCCGCCGAATTCCCAAATACACGCGTCGGCTTTGAGCTTGTCTTTGTGATTCACGATGAACTCGTGCAGGTGAACGCTGGCGGTTTCCTCCTCGCCTTCGATGATGAATTTGACGTTGCACGGAAGTTCGCCGTCCACATCGAGCAGAGCGTCAATGGCATGTAAGCGTGCTGTGATGTGCGACTTGTCGTCGCTTACGCCGCGCCCATATAGTTTTCCCTCCCGCAGTGATGGTTCAAAAGGAGGCGTCTCCCACAACTCTAGGGGTTCGGGCGGTTGCACATCGTAGTGGTTGTAAAACAAGAGTGTTTTATCCGACTTGCCTTTCCGCTCGCCAAACACCACCGGCGCGCCTTCGGTATCCATGATCTCTGCGGAAAACCCGCGCGCGCGGAGCATGTCGGCAACCATTGCCGCGCATTCTTTGAGTCCAACCCCTTGGGCGCTGATGCTCGGTTGCGCAACCAATTTGGACAATTCGGCGATGCTCTTGTCCATGTTCCTTTCAAGATATGCGTCGATCTTGCTGAAATCTGACATGGCGCTCTCCTTTGATGCTTTTAGATTTTTCTCTGGCGTTCTTTGCGAATAATCCGCTTACATAAACAACGACAAGATGGACCACAATGCCGATGCGGTTAAGCACATTGTGATGACCGCGAAGGCAGACGTTGTTATTCCCGCGGTTTTCGAGCGGATCCAGCCTGAGAGCCCGATGCCGCCGAGGAACACGAAGATCGCGGTGACTAACATCAAGAATCCGCCGATGCTGAGCGAGTCTAACTCGGGGCGGATCTCGTTTAGTTCGGCTGTTGCGGCGAATGACAAAACGGAAACGATCAATGAATATGTGAATAGCACCGTCGAGATCGAAAAGACGATGATGCACGCGGTGACGAGCTTGCTTTTATTTTCTGTCACAAGGAATTGGATCACGGCGGTCAAGCCGAAGCCTGCCAGCAAGCCAGCCAATGTGGCGAACGCGCCTGCCTCTGCCAAATAATTTTCTACGGTCATGTTTTCTCCAAAAGAAGGATATTTCAAACTGATCGCTTACTGGACGCGAATTATAACGGTTCATTCGCAGGGACGGTTGATTCAGTTTTCTTCAGGCGGCTTCACAGCCCGAAACTCGCGGAAGAGCAATAGGTCGTAGATGATCTTCAGTCCGCCCGCCAAAAAGAACGGAAGGCTCAACAGCGCGGGGATGCCGAAAAAGAATCCCGTGAGCAGAGGCGAAACGGATGCGCCGATCGAGCGCGCAATGGCGGTGACGCCCGAAGCGGCGGACCGCTCGTCGGGGGCGACGACAGCCATTGTGTAGGATTGACGCGTCGGCACGTCCATCTGAGAAATGCTGAAACGGAGGAGTAGGAGTCCGATGGCGAACGGGAGAGTCGGCATGAGGGGAATCAGAATCAACAGAATATTCGAAGGGATATGTGTGAAGACCATCGTGTTGATAAGACCAAATTTGTTAGCGAGTCGAATCGCAAGTAAAGCAGAAATACCCGCGAGGATGTTCGCGCCAAAGAAGATACTGCCCAGCGTTCCCGCGTCCACGCCGAAACGGACGAACAACCAGTAGGCGAACATGCTTTGCACGATCAAGCCGCCTGCGAATGCGTCGAGGGCGAAGAGGGCGGAGAGTTTGAAGACGACTTTGCGTGAGCGATGTAAACCAAGTGCGTACTGCGTATTGCGTATTTCGTTTGAGGGAGTGATCTCGATGGAGGAGGAGAGGTTGAGAAATAACAAGAGGAGGATGAAGCCGCCGAGGGCGTAACCAACTAAAACAAAGCGATACGATTCGAGCGCAGTCCAACCGCTGAGTTGCAGGGACTGTGCGAGCCATCCGCCAGCCAACGCGCCTGTCGCTGTGGCAAACGAGCCGACGAGGTTGTACCACGCGAAGAAGTGCGTCCGCTTTTCGTTCGAGATCAGTTGCGTGAGGCTTGCCTGCTCGACCGACAAGAACGGACCGATATCGCTTCCGCTTGGGCTGATGACGCCGATCATCGCCGCGACGACGAGGAGCGCGAAATTTTTTGTGAACGCGAAACCGATGCCCGCGCTTGCCATCAAGATCGCGCCGATCAGCAATGTCCGTTTTCTGCCGAACCGATCGGCAGACGTGGTCAGCCACAGCGAAATGACCGCGTCGCCGATGAGAGTGAGCGTGAACAGCAACCCGATCTGCGTTTCGGTGAATCCCGTTTCAGCGAGATATAACGCGAGGATGACGGAGAGAAATCCGTAGCAGAATAATCGGATGATGCGCGTGGAGAAGAGGAGGGGGATGTCGTGGTGTGTGTTCATGATGGGATTGCGCGCGAGAACTAGAGACTAGAGACTGGAGATTGGAGATTGACTCGGTCATTCTTTTGCTACATACGCGCGACGTTGTCGGGCTGCCCCTACGTTTGATGTGTTATCAACCAACGAATTCTTTCCACGATCGCATCCCGCGCCTTCTCGTAATCCTCACTCACAGGCGGGACTTCGTCCCATTGTTCGACAGCAGTCTTGTTTCGATATTCTTCTGGCAATTCACAAAATGTGACAACTTGTTGGGAAGATTCAATATCTGCCAATGATAACTTCTGAGGGGATGATTCGGTTGGCGTCAAACCGTCCGCTTGCAAGCCCGCGACGGTTTTCGGCGACAACTCTGCATCTGGATTTGTGCCGCGAGCGACGGCGCGAAGTTCAAGATTGGCTTCGCTTGCTAGTTTGTTGAAATATGTCGCGGCGATGATGCTTTTTGCCGCGCCGTGTTCACAGATGAAGAGGAGAGTTTTGTTCATAATGCCCGATTATACATGCGAGGTTGAATTGCAAGTTTCTCTGTAACACGATATGATTTCTGTCATGGCTGATATGAACGAATCGCAAGCAAACCTTTTATGCAAATCGTGCGGACTGTGTTGCACGGGTCATTTATTCATCTGGGCAAAACTGCGACCCTCCGAATTGGACCCTGCCGAGTCGCTGGGACTGACCGTCTTTCGGTCAAACCCCACCGAACGCGGATTTAGCCAGCCTTGCCCGCTCTGGCAGGGACAGTGCACGGTCTACGACTCGCCGCATTACCCGCATGTGTGCCGAAGTTATAAATGTAAATTGCTCAAGGATGTGATCGCTGAAAATACTTCTTTGCCTAACGCGTTGACGGTCATCGAGCAGGCGAAGGAAATGATCCGCGAAGTCGAGTCGCTTTTACCCGATTCGGCGGAGGTGAATTTCCGTCAGCGGTTGGTGACGGAGTTGGAAGAGGTAAATGGACTGGCTCGAACGGATGCGGAGTTTCGGTCGAAGGCGGAGGCGTTATTGGAGTTTTACGAAAAGGTGTTTGGCGTGGATGATTTGGTGGAGAGGACGGATGAGTTCTTGGAATGAAGCGGAAGGTGACAGTCATCTTTGAGATGACTGTCACCTTTCATTGGCAACATTCCTTGTCATGCTAGGTTCATCCACAACGATGATAAGTGAGAATGGGGTATTTATAGGTTTTTCAATTCCACCTGCATTATCATCTGCATTTTTTTCATTGCATCAATCATTTTTGAATGAGTGTCATTCCACTCTTCAAGTTGATTTAAGCCACTCAGAATTGGGTAATAAATTCGGCTAGCGCGCTTGTTGTCAAGCCTTTGCCATACAAGTTTATCTTCATACATATTTTCAATATGTTCTTTTCTGGCGAATAATTTATCGTAGATTTCTTTGTTTCTGTTCAAATCGCCCAAATCAATATACAACTCTACGCGGCAATCATCCATTCTTACGGCAAAGTTGTAATTCAACCCGCTTTTTCCTAAAGTTGTACCTATCCAATTATCTTTTGATGGTGAAATGTTTTTGTAGACAGGAAGTTCAGCCTTCATTCTTTGAAGGAATTTTGTCCAGAATTCTAATCGTTGAATATGCCTTTCAGCAAGTTCCTTCTTTTGCTCCCCAATTTGTTTACTTTCTGGGCTTGGTCCTGCGACAATCGTAAAATGAGGAGCGGGGAATGAGTTTCCAATCTTATACGCCTCAATTCTAATTAGGTAAAAAGCAGTATCTGCAGGAAGGGTTTCATTAAGCCAATGAACTGCTGTTTCGTGTTCAGGACGCGGCTCACTAGTAATCCAGATTGCAGTTTTAGCTTCAAGGTTGCTCATATAAGTTATGAGTTTGCCAAGATGGTCGTGGTCAGTCTTTTCTAATTGGTTTTCAATAATTACATAATTTCCTCGAGGGTCTTCAGCCCGAATGTCTGCAGAAAATGAGCCTGCTGATATTTCTTGCTGATCTAGTGTCAATTGATAGCCAAGCGCTTCAGATAAAAAATCTAGATTATCTGCAAGCCATTTGGTAAAGCCATGTGCTTCGTGTTTCCAAAGTTCTCGTAATGGAACTTTGGAAAGGCGAGAAATGTTCATGTTTTCTCCTCTATTCTCACATCCCCAACCAATTCCCCGCCTCGCGCGGCAAATTGGACGCAGGTCCCTGCCGCGCGGTGCATGGAGGAAGCGACTCCAAGAACAGCCTGCCATATTGCTTCGTCAGCACGCGGCGATCCAGAATGGCGACAATGCCGCGATCCGACGCGGTGCGGATGAGGCGACCGAATCCTTGGCGGAATTTGAGAATCGCTTCGGGCAGATAATATTGGTTGAACGAGTCTTCGTACATTTCAGAGCGCGCGGCGATGAGCGGATCGGTGGGGACATCGAAGGGGAGTTTGGTGATGACGACGACTGAAAGGGTCTCGCCTGGCACGTCCACGCCTTCCCAGAAGGATTTGGTTCCCAACAGCACGGCGCGTTCGGTGGCTTTGAAGGATTCGAGCAGGGCGTTTGGCGATGCGCCGTCGCCTTGTTCGTAGACGTAAATATCGTCACGCGCCAGCGGAGCGGTGATCTCGCGCGCGGTTTTCTTCAATGCCGAGTAGGACGTGAACAGCACGAGCATCCGTCCGCCCGTGGCTTTGGCGGTGTTGATGATGGTTCTGTACAACGCTTGCTCGTAACCGTTTTGATTTGGCTCAGGGATGTCGTTTGCGATGTACAGCAGAGCCGCGCTTTCGTAATCGTACGGCGAGCCGAGTTGCATCTCTTCGGCTTCGTCCGCGCCGAGGGTGTTTCGCAGATATTGAAACTCGCCGTGCGCGGTCAGCGTTGCAGACGTGAGGATCACACATCGCTTCTCGTGCCACAGATTCTTTTCGACCAATGTCGCCACGCTCAACGGCGCGGCGTTCAATGACAAACGATTTTGATTCGGTTGCACTTCGATCCAATACACCATGCCTTGAATCGGCTTGCTGATCATGCCTGAAATATTCGCTTCGGCTTCGGTGAGTCGGCGCACGACGTTGCTGATGTCGCCCATCACGTCTTCGAGATTGTCGTGTCCCTCCGCGTACAAGTCTGCGGCGGCTTTGTAAATCTTCGCCAACTCTGTCAATAAATTTCGCAACGTCTCGCCCGTTGCGTCCCATGCCATTTCCACTTCATCCCAAAACGGAAGCGTGCGCGTCGATGGCAATACACGCGCCTGCCATGCGTAATTCGACGGCGGCTGTCCCTCGCGCTGCAAGCGCGCGAACTCGCTCAACACGTTGAAGAACTCGCGGTTCATCTGCTCGATGCGAAATGCCATGTCGGTGGCGTGGCTCACGGATTTCTGAAGCAGGCCGAAGTCCGAGGGGCGAAGCGTGTTACTCGTCTCGCCGAGAAGTTTGCCGAGCACGCCCGCGTTCGATCCGCCGACTTCCTTCATCATGCGATCCATGTCGAATTGATTCAAGCGGAACGACATCGCGTTCGTCGTCGCCGATTCCAAATGATGACCCTCGTCAATGATGAGGTGCGAATATTCGGGCAGGATTTTGCTTCCCGTGGCGACATCCGACAACAACAGCGCGTGATTGACGACCAGCACGTGCGCGGATTGCGACGCGGACTTCACGCGATGGAACGGACACGCGCCGCCCATGCGTTTGATACACGTTTCAGTCGTGCACGCGTCATCCTCCGCCGACATTCGATTCCACACCTCGCGCTCGGTTGGTCCCGTGAGATTTAATTCGCTTCGATCTCCGCTCGTGTTGTTTAATTGCCACACCAACACTTTCGCCAGCACGCGCATCTCGTCCGCGTTGCGCGGAAACGACGAGCGCATGTTTTCCACTTTGCGCGGGCAAAGATAATTCGAGCGTCCCTTCAACACCGAAAAACGAAAATCAAGATTCAATGCCTGACTCAAATTCGGCAGGTCGCGTTGGATCAATTGATCTTGCAAGTTGATCGTGTTCGTTGAAATGACCACGCGCGTATTATTTTGCAAAGAGAACAACGCGGCTGGCACGAGATATGCAAAACTTTTCCCGACGCCCGTTCCCGCCTCGACCATCAGATGACTGCCATGCGATAACGCGTCTGCCACCGAACGCATCATCGCCACTTGTTCGGGTCTCTGCTCGAACGAATCGAAATACTGCGAGAACGGTCCGCCATATTCCAACACCGATGCGACTTCATCCGTGTTGAGCGGAGTCGGCTCTTCGGGGTTATCCAACGGCGGAAATTTCGAGTCATCCGCCCATTCAGCCTGTTTCTGTTTCTTCGATATTTTCTTCGCCTTGATCCCCTCTTTCGCTTGCGATCCCAACACTTGTTGAAATACCCAACGCGCATCCCACTCGACAGCTTCGCTGAGTCGCACAATCTCATCCACCAACTCGCGCGGCAGTTCGCGCGCCATTTCAAATAATTTGTTGAACGCCGCCATCGTTACTTTGGCGTCGTCGAGCGCGCGATGGGTGGCGGGTAACAAAATTCCTAATTGTTTGCCGAGCGAACCGAGGTTGTATCTGCTGGCGGTCGGCATGACCACCGCCGCGATCTCGTATGTGTCAATGACTTCGTTGTTGTGAAGTATCCCCGCTTGCTTCTGGATGAATCCCAAGTCGAAGCGGATGTTGTGTCCCACCACAGGCGCGTCGCCGACGAACGCTTCCAACTCGTGGATGATGTCTCGCAACTTCGGCGCGTTGCGCGTCTCTGCGTCGCTGATGCCCGTCAGCGACGTGATAAATTCAGGGATATGCCTGCCAGGGTTGATGACCGATGTCCACTCGGCTTCGACGCGATGCCCCTTGAACTTCACCGCGCCGATCTCGATGATCGCGTCGCGTTCGTCGTTTAATCCCGTTGTTTCGATGTCTATGGCTACGATTGAATTCATATAATTGTTTTATTCTTTCGATTGAATGGTAATAGATTCGGGACCGCGAACCAGCGAATCCATGTTCGCCAACAGTCCGATCCACAACAGCAAGCGGAATATCTCCACATAGGGAAAAATGTGACGATGAATTCCGATATTATCCCCAAAGAAACTCAATAGCACGGATGCGCTCCCGAAGAAAAACATCCAGGCGGTGAGCCATGTCCACGCCCACAGCTTGTCCGCTGGATATTTTAGGCTGGTTATAAGCATGGACGCCGCGAGAATGAGGTCAACAAGAAATACGGCATTCGATTCTGGGTGGACGATCCTTCCCATCTCCAACAAAGTTTTTCGAGAACGAATTTCTGCGGTGGTGAAATATGGCTGAATGAAACCTTCTGATAAATAATCCGAGCGTTCCATCAAAGCGGAAAGCATATATCGCGGATGGGTTGCAAGAAATATTCCGTACGACCGAAATCCGCGTGAGTTAAACCATTTTTCATACTCGGGGCTGGACGGATCGCGCGGCATGTCAAAGTGTGTCGCGAAGTAGTCTGTCATTCCCTGGTCTGTAAAGACGCGGCCGTCCATCACATGAAACAGTGGAAGTTCCCAGCGAGGGCTTTTTTGCGTTGTGTACATCCCAAGGATGAAAACGCCGCTGAGTACATAAGCGAGGATCGGAATACTTGAAGAAATCCGTAGTTTCTTCACCACTACGAATGGAAACAGCAGAGCAACGGTTATCAGGCAAGCGTACAAATGAACGTCGCGCAAAAAGACCCACAGTAGGAATATAACCAACCAGATTGCGGTCAACGATCTGGTTGCCGCTGATGATTGTTGATTTCGATCTTTGGCGATCCGCTGCGCAATTTCCAGCGTCAATCCCGTTACGATTGCAAACATGGATAGCGATATGGATTCGGAACTGAGAACGCTATCCCATTCGGCGATCTGGGGGGTGAAGCCAAAGGCTAACACGAGCAAAATAGCCAGTATTTTGTACAGCGGATGAAACAACCAGCGCGCGACTGTCGCCGCGAGAAAAGCCCAGCCGATGATCGAAAGTATATTTTGCAGGACGGCGATCTTGTCGAAGCAGGGCTGTAAAGCTCGAGGTAATTCGACGCCTACTGACGGATTGCCGATAACAGTTAATGGGCAACGGTTAGGATCGTTGGCGAGTTTATATAAAAGATTGGTTGTGAATAACCGCTCGCCGCTAAACATCTGCGGCGAAAAGAGGTTGGCTCGTGAAGAATTAATGTAACTCGGCGTATCGCTCATCCCCGCTGAAAGTCGCAAATCTCCGTATGATGTTGCGCGGAACCAAATTCCAGTTGCTAGAATGCTAAGAATGAGAATCGCTACCCAGTGATTTGCAACGATCTTTCTTGTTTTCAAAAATTGCATAATAGAACAAGTGTATCATATTCGTATGAAAAGTCTCCAGTCTCTAGTCCCTTGTAGGAGAGCAGAGACTGCAGATTAGAAACTGTCGCGCGTGAAATATCACTCAGGCAGCGCCGCTTTCACCGCCGCGAGTTGTGCTGAGGTGATCGGTTTCTCTTTTGTTTTTTGCCTAAAAAAGCCTTTGAGTTGATCTACTTTCAGCGCAGGCAGGGGCGCGCCCTCGGCTTGAATTTCGATTTGCTCATTCGTGAAAACCAGCGCGGAATTTACCTCGGGGCTTTCATTTTCATCGAAATGCTTTGCCAGCAGATTTTTGATCTTACCAACCTCATGTTCTGCCTCAATGTCTGGCCTGCCAATACCCTCCTGCCCGAAGATGCTCATGTATGCCTGTAAAAAACCGCCGCCGCGAACGCGCCAGCGATTTTTCCTGAATTCAATGGCGCCACGCAGTCGATAAGGGAGCAGCGCCCAAACCCCTGCAGGACCCACAAGCAAATGCGAGGCTGGCGTTGTGAAGTGGTAGATCGTGAAGTCGCCGGGTAAACCCTTAAGGGCGGCATCCAGCCGTTCATCCATGCGCGGCTTGCCTCCGTAGCGATTCACGAAATATAACCCAACCTGAACCAGAATGAACCCGACAACGAACGAAGCCAGGGTGATATAGAACGAGCGCATATCCTCGCCTGAGAGATTGTTGATGTTGACGAAAAAACCCCCAACCAGAATGATGATGGAAAGCAGGATCGCAGTACCGCCAATCTTTCCGTTGCGTTGAATCAATTTGTCGTTTGTAATGATTTTCATAATGATCCCGGTAGCGCCGACTTAAGTCGGCGCTACATTATTTTTTCAAACTCTCTTCGATTGCAGATTTCATCGCGTCCAGCACCTTCGACTCTGCCGCCTCTTTTGCCACGCGGATGGCGTTCTTGATTGCCAGGGCATCCGACCTCCCGTGACCGATAAACGCCAGCCCGTTCACGCCGAGTAGGGGAGCCGCGCCTTCCTCCGCTGGATCGAGCAGTTTACGTACCTTGCCCATTGCAGAACGAATCAACGCACCGCCTAACAGCGCCAGCGGACCTCCGCTTTTGATGGACTCGCGGATCTTATCCACCAGCAATTTGGCGACCGCCTCGGAAGATTTGAGCAAGACATTCCCGGTGAACCCGTCTGCCACCGCCACATCCGCATGGCCGCCAAAGAGTTCTTTGCCTTCCAGGTTGCCAACAAAGTTAATGTTGGCAATTGCCAGCAATGGGTACGCCGCTTTGACCAATTCGCTTCCCTTGCCCGCCTCTTCACCGTTCGACACCAAGCCCACGCGCGGATTTTTCACCCCGCGCACGCGCTCGGAGTAGACGCTTCCCATGATCCCGAATTGTGCGAGATTCTCCGGCTTACAATCGGGATTTGCGCCCAGATCGAGAAGGATCACGATTCCTTTCGCAGTGGGAATTGGTCCCGCCAGCGCGGGCCGGTCTACGCCTTTAATTCTGCCGAGCCTGAACAGTGCCGTCACCATTGCCGCACCAGTGTTGCCCATGGTTACGAACGCGTCGGCATCACCGTTCTTCACAAGATCGTAGCCGACTGCCATCGAATTCTGCGCCTCTTTGTGCCGCGCTTTCATCACCAGATCCTCACCCTTGTCTTTCATCGTCAACATCTCGGGCGCGTGAACAACGCGGATGGGTAGAGTCGCCGCATGGTTAGAATCAAGCAGAGGCTGAATCCGCGAAGCGTCTCCCGTCAAGATGATCTCCACTCCATATTCGCGCGCCGCCAAGATCGCGCCTTCCACGTCCGGGGTTGGGTAATTGTCGCTTCCCATGGCATCTACTACGATTCGCGTCATAATTTTCTCCAAAAAAGTTTTTGCTTGACAAGCAAAGTAAGCCGATTATAATACGCCCTGCTTGGGCGCTGGTGCTGGAATTGGCAGACAGGCATGGTTGAGGGCCATGTGTCGCAAGACGTGGAGGTTCAAGTCCTCTCCAGCGCACACGTTGAAAAATTCCCCGATTTCTTCGGGGATTTTTTTATTTCATGCCGGGGAGCGTGAAGTAAAATGTTGCGCCCTGCCCCGGTTGCGATTCGATCCATATCCTGCCGCCATGCACTTCGATGATGCGCTTGACCAGCGCGAGACCGATGCCTGTTCCATCGATTTTGGGATTCAATTTGTCGAATAATTCGAATACCTTCTTATGAAATTTTGGATCGATGCCAATGCCGTTATCACGCACGAAAAAGACGATCTCATCCTCTGTTGTTTCGGCGCCGATTTCGATGACCGGGTTAGGCTGATCGCCCATAAATTTGGCGGCGTTATCCAACAAATTCTGCATTACCTCGATCAGTCGGTTGCGGTCTCCGCGAACCGCCGGCAGATCGGTCATCACCATCACGTCGATCTTTTTCTGGTTTAGTCGGCTTTCTGCGCGGGTAAATGCATCTGAAATGATCTGCCCGAAGGGAACCAATTCCGGCGGGTTCATTTTTCTGCCAATGCGGGAGAGTTCTAGCAGATCGTTCAACAGGGTTTCCATTTTGCGATTGGCTTCTGAAATCCGTTGAATGTCCAGCCTGAGTTTTTCAACATTGCCGCTCAACGCGTCTTTTTCCAAATAGCCGAGAAACCCGCCCATCGTAATGAGCGGCGCTTTCAGATCGTGTGAAACGGTGTAGGTGAAGCGTTCCAGCTCGGAGTTTTTTTCCTCCAGTTCCTTGATGAGCGATTCGCGCTGCGCCTCGGTTTCTTTTTGTTTCGTGATATCCATGAGCACGCCCTGAATATACAAAAGCTTGCCCTCGTCGTTTTTAATAACAACAGACTCGTCTCCCAACCAAACCCACTCTCCGTTTTTTGCTTTCATTCGGTACTCTGATGCAATGCCCTTGCCGCTGGCAAGCATTTGCTTGATATCGTTGAAGACCCTGTTTTTATCGTCGGGGTGAAGGAGCGATTGCCAGAACTCCGGTTCCGACAAAAAATCTTCCGAGGAGTATCCGATCATGTTCTTGATCTGCGGACTGATATATGCGGAAGGACCACCCTCTTGCGCCAGATCGCGATAGATGGCGACAGAAGTCTGTTCGACGAGAGTGCGATACAGTAATTCCGTTTCGCGTAAAGACTCTTGTGCCTGCTTTTGTTCGGTCATGTCAAGGGTCATGCCGATCATGCCGCGCACTTTTTCATTGTCTCGAATCGGCGCCCCGATCATCATCAGGTGATGAAGTTTCCCGCTTCGCTCATAAGCATCTTCTTCTTGAATGGATTCTCCTCCAAGAATGCGCAAGTGTTGGTTTTTGTAAGTTTTGACCACTGCTGGCGGCAAATCCAACTCGTCGACGGTTTTGCCGATCAAATCGCCCGCCAGGCGTTTTGAGATGGGGTTTTGCAGAATGTAGCGGTCATTCTCGTCGCATACCCAAAAATCAAAGGGAATGTTTTCGATGATCGTCTTCAGCAATACTTCATTGGCGCGGAGTTTTTCCTCTGCCAGTTTATTTTCGGTGATGTCCAGCAAATAACCTTGAACGATTGTCCCCTCGCCTGATATGCCATCCGTCACATATAGACTTTCGTCCCGCACCCAGATGACCGAGTCGTCTTTCTTACGGAAGCGATATTCCACGTTGAATTGCGCGCCCTCTTTCAGCGCTCGATTCTCCCCCGCAATAAATCGCTCGCGGTCTTCGGGATCGAGGCGCGAGTACCAAAGATGTGGGTTCGCCATCCACTCCTCGGGAGCGAAGCCGGATAATTGCAACACACCCGGGCTGACGTACAACCAGCGTCCGTTAGGTCCGGGTTCCGCGCTGTAGATCACCGCTGGCACGCGTTCGACCAATTCGCGATATTGTTTTTCGGCTTCGCGTAAACGATCCTCTGTTTTGCGCCGCTGTTCAACCTCGTGTTGCGCGCGCTGTAACGCGCTGGCGATCCGCTCTGTGCCCATTTGGAGCAGGCTGGCGGCAATGAAGAAAAATACCGACTGCGCGATCCACATGGCTATTGGGTTGGCAACTTCGTTGATCTCCTGCAAGGTGCCGATGCGCTCAAGAAAGACAAAGACGCCGCCGCCGATCACGCTAATTAGCGCGACGCGATTTGCCCACTCGCGCCCGACGAAAATCCCAGCGGCGAGGATGGTGATGAGTAATCCGCTATACCCGGGCGCCAGCACACCGCCATTGAACGACGCGGCAAAAAATAACACAATCCAAACGCCTGCCACCAACGCGCTCCCTGCAAGTTTGACCTTCCCTTTGTCGATCAGATTTAAAAGCCAGAGGCACAACGGGTATATCGGCAACGCATAGACACTTCGAAAGACAGCCTGAGGCACGAGCGCCGACCACATCACAATAAAGAGAGTGGTGACCGCGAGCATGGCAAGCGTGACGGTCCGTAATTGGACTGCAGAGCGCGTCAACTCTTCATCGTCGAATTTGGGCAGGGGAAAGATACGTGTGAACATGACTTCCTCGCGAGTTACGTTGAGTAGATTGATGCCAAGTATAAATCCTGCGGGCAGAGCTGGATAAAGGTCCCCGCTTCGCTCTACGAGTGAGACTGATTCTGCCTCACGAAACGATCAAACTGCAACAAGTCACAGCGCCTTCGGCTTTTGCCAGCTCGTCCACAACCACAGGCTTGACTTGATAGCCTCTCGCTTCAAGTTTTGCCGTGGTCTTGGGGAATGCGGTTGGGAAAATGATCGAGCCGTTGATCGGCAGGCAATTTGCGGCGAAAGGTTCGGATGGATCAATGTCGATCAACTCATAACCGTCGAAAGTTTCAATATCCACCCAGCTGCGATTGATGAGCAGTGTGTTATTGTCGTCCGTGCGCGTGGCGGCGCTTTTGAGATGCAGGCAATCATGCAACTCCACGCCTTGCGTTTTGTATCCGTATTTTCCAAGCAGTTGATTCATTTGGTCAATGGCGGAAGTAGTGCTACGCGTGGACATGCCCACGAATATATTTTTTCCAAGCACAAGCACATCGCCTCCGTCCACGGTGGCGGGAGGTTGAATGCGGACGATCTCGCGGTAGGGGGCCAGGGCTTGGGCGATGGATTCGGTCTCAGGTTTCCGCGAGTCAGCCCCAGGTCGGGTAAGAAGCGCCGCTTCCCGCAGGATGACCGCCGTATCCTCGACAAAGACCGAATCGGGCAAGTCGGATTGCGCCGGCAGTTCCAAAACGGCGCATCCGAGTTCTTTCAATATTTGTATATATTCGTGGTGTTGTGTTCGGGCGGTTTCCACATTGATCGGGGAGCGTTCGATGTGGGTGATCTCGCATTCGTTGAAACGCGGACTGACATCGCGCGTGACGGCGAGGAGCAACTTATCTTCCCCCGGTGCGGTAGCGGTCGATCAGCGCTTTTGTGCGCGGATCTTTGGGTTTGCTGAACAGCGCAGACGGTTTGGCGTCTTCGATGATCTCGCCCTCGCCCAACACGAGCACGCGATCTGCCACCTCGCGCGCGAAGCCCATTTCGTGCGTGACGACGAGCATGGTCATGCCGTCTTTGGCGACCTTTTTCATCACGTTCAGTACTTCGCCGATGAGTTCGGGATCGAGCGCGGAAGTAGGTTCATCGAACAACATGACGCGCGGTTGCATGGTAAGGGCTCGGGCGATTGCCACGCGTTGTTTTTGTCCACCGGAAAGACGCATGGGATATTCGTCTTTTTTGAACAACATGCCCACGCTGTCGAGATTTTCCTCAGCAAGCGAGATGGCTTCGGCGCGGTTCATGCCTTTGACCGTGACGGGACCCTCGATGACGTTTTCCAAAACGCTCATGTGTGGGAAGAGGTTGAATTCCTGGAAAACCATGCCGGTCTTGAGCCGCACATCGTGAATGAGCTGACGATGTTCTTTTCCGCGCCCGTGGCTTTCGACGGTAACCCCATCAACTTGGATGCTTCCGTTGGATGGTTCTTCAAGGAAGTTAATACATCGAAGCAAGGTGCTTTTTCCGGAGCCGCTTCGCCCGATCAGGCAGACCACTTCGCGCGGTTGCACATCGAGCGAGATGTTCTTGAGCACATGCAAACGCCCGAAATATTTATCGAGGCTGGAAACACGGACGATCGGCGCCATTTCAGCGGTCTCCTTTCGCGAGGCGCGCTTCCAGCCGCGTTTGGAAAAACGTAAGTACGAGGGTCATGAGCCAATAAAAGATCGCCGCCATCAACAAGGCTTCGAGGCTGTTGAATTGCGCGCGTCCTACTTTGGTTGCGCGCCACAACACCTCGTGGACGAAACCTGTCGCGGCGACAAGAGCGGAATCCTTTGTCATGGATATGAAGTCGTTGCCCATTGGGGGAATCGCGAATCGCAGCGCCTGCGGCAGGATGATACGCTTCATTGTCTGAAGCGGGGTCATGCCGAGCGCGGTGGCGGCTTCGCGTTGTCCCTTGCCGACCGAGGAGAGCGCGGCGCGGAAAGTCTCGCTCATGTACGCGCCGTAGTTGAGTCCGAGCGCTAATACGCCAGCCATAAGCCCGCTGAGGATGATCCCTAATTGCGGCAGCGCTAGAAAAAAGAAAAATATCTGGAGATAAAGAGGCGTGCCGCGGATCAATGAAACATAGAAAGTGCTCAGCGCAAAGACCGGCGGAAATGTGGAAAGCCGCCCCAGCGCGGCGAGCAAGGCAAGGCATATCGCAAGCGAAATTGAAAGAATCGAGATGAGAAGTGTCTGTCCCAAGCCTGAGCCGATGAAGACGATATTCTCCCGCATGAATTCGGTATCGAGTTGGATCGTTTCAAACCCCAGAACTGTTTTCCCGCTGAATAGGAAAATGAGAACCAAAAGCAGAACTCCCCATGTTGCCCCGGCGCCCATGCGGAACTGGTTTTGCTTCCTTTGTTGAGCCTCGACCAGGAGATCAGCTTGCGATTTTTGCTGTGCGGTTTTATTTTCCATCAGAATGGTTGCTATGATATTACATCATGGGCTTTTGGCGGGCGCCGATTGCCATGAACCTGTCATCCAAGCAAAGACAAAGGGAAGCGGCGAAAGCCGCTTCCCTTTGAAAGACGCGAGGTTTAGTTAGGCGCCTGAGTCAGATCCACGTCGAACCATTTGAGCGAGAGTTCTGAAAGGGTGCCGTCTTCATGCATCTTTGTAAAGACCTTGTTGACTTCGGCAAGAAGGGTGCCGGTCGGGAGGCTGGAGGTCTTGTCGAACGATGCGGCAAGATCTTCAGAGAACACCGGGGAGCCAAGCTTGATCACCGGGAAATCTGCGGCAATGTTTGCGTCCACAACGGTCTCGGATGTGAGGTAGCCGACGAAATCTTCACGTCCCGCGGCGATGGCTTGAGCGCACTCTTGATCGGTTTCAAGTGGAACCACCGTGACATTCGGCGCTTCGGCGTAAATGGAGGCTGCAGGCAAACCCAAGCCAGCCATGTCGTGGTTGAGCCACGATTCATAAGTGGTGGCTGTGCCTACACAGATAGCCTGCCCTTCGAGATCGGCGAGGGAGGTCATGCCCGAATCTGCGCGAACTGCAAAAACGGCTGGGGTGTAATAGTACGGCACGCTGAAATCAAGGACTTCTTGGCGAGCAGTGGTGACCGTCATCGAGCCAACGCTCACATCCCACTTATCAGCCCAGGAACCGGCTGTGATCGTATCCCACGATGGGGTGGCGAAGCAGGTTTCCACGCCAAGCGCATCGCCGATGGCGATGGCGGCATCGACATCAAAGCCTTGCATTTCGGCTGTTGTCAAGGCATCGGATGGACATTTTGTATCGGCAGGGCGTGAGCCTTCGGTGTTCAGGAATGACTGTGGTTCATAGTTGGGATCGGTTGACACAAGGATGTAGCCGCGCTGTTTGATCGCGCCCAGCAGATCATCCGCTTGAGCGCCGCCTCCGCCGCATGCGGTGAGAGCAAGCGCGGCAACGACGCCAAGGACCAACACTTTGTAAAGATTCTTCATGTTCTCCTCCAAGAGAATTAAGAATGGATTTGAGATGAACCGTTCATCTCGTCCGCACAAGGATAGACCATTTCCTGTGATTCGACAAGTGCCAGCGAAGTTTTCTTTTGCATGACACGACGTGCAAGACGACTCACGGTATTCGCCATGGACTGCGTATACGTAATATTCTCGTTCGGTTATAGAGCAAAGTGAAATTTAGACGGGTCGTCCCGTCCATGGGCCGACGCCTTCGATTCTGTTCACGCGGACATGAGTGACGTACCCCGGCGGCGGATTATCCATGGGTGGAAACTTCACTCCCTTCCCGATGTAAACCTCCGCCAGTTTTTGCAGGAGTTCAGCCGCTCCACCTTCGCTAATATATGCTTCCCCATATAGGATAGCGTATTCTCTGAGATTCATCTCGCTTTTGGAGTCTGCTAAAAGCGAAACTGCAACTCGCGGATCCCGCAAAATGTTCTTGACCTTTTGATTTTTAGGCAGGTGTCCGGCAACAAGTTCATCGCCGTCCATCCCGATCCACACCAGAGTGATTTGAGGACTTCCGTCTGAGTTTATGGTGACCAAATGAGCGGAACAGCCCGATTCGATCAGTGTTCTAATTTCGATAGGAATTTTCATGAGTACCTTCCATTGAGTGAGTTTGCAAGTTTTCCTCCCAATGCCAGCATCTTTCCTGAAGTCTCGTTTGCGGTTGTATTCGGGTCGCTTCCCATATACTATTTGATTCAAGTATAGCATAGGCAGATCGGCGCGCTTGCGGTCGCCTTTGTTGGACATGAGATTGGAGTTTTGTTAGAGAGCGGATTGAATCTCTTCTTGCTCATGATGTTTGCAGTAGAATCCGGCCATCAATTGGAGTAAAATATGAAACTTGTCACTGTCTCACAAATGCAAGCCATCGAAAAGGAAGCCGACTCAAAAGGCTTGACCTTCGATCAAATGATGCAAAACGCCGGTCAGGGGTTGGCGGAAGTCGTTGCCGATCTTTTCGTTGATGAAGAACAGCTTGAGATCGTCGGCTTGGTTGGTCCGGGCAACAACGGAGGCGATGCCCTTGTCGCGTTGACCGCTCTTGCCGAAGAAGGCTGGAAGGCGAGCGCGTTCCTTGTTAAACGAAAAAAAGACGATCTCATTAAACGCTTTACCGAAGCGGGCGGGCAGATTATTCCCTCAGAAAAAGACGACTCCTTCTTTCATCTTTCCTCTTTCCTCGAAACCGCCGATGTTCTCCTCGATGGCGTTCTTGGCACAGGTATTAAATTGCCGTTGAAAAAAGAAGTTGCCGAATTGCTTTCTGAAGTCAATGACTTGCTGGAAAGCCTCGATGAGTCTCCGCTGGTGATCGCAGTGGATTGTCCGTCAGGCGTTGATTGCGATTCAGGTGAAGTTGCGGATGAAACCATCCACGCGGATATAACCGTCACCATGGCGGCGGTCAAACAGGGATTGTTGAAATTGCCCGCGTTCGAGTATGTTGGCGAGTTGAAAGTTGTGGACATTGGCTTGCCCGTTGACCTGCCCTCGCTCAAAAATTTACAAACAGAAGTAGTGGATGAAGATTCTGTCTCCGCGCTTTTACCGGAGCGCGCCCTCGATTCGCACAAAGGGACATTTGGTACGGCGCTCATCGCGGCGGGATCCGTCAACTACACCGGGGCGGTCGTCCTTGCGGGAGAGGCGGCGTATCGTGCGGGAGCGGGATTGGTCCAATTGGCGATCCCCGCGTCCATTCACGGAGCAGTCGCAGGTCAGGTTCCCGAAGCGACGTGGGTTTTGCTCCCGCACTCCACTGGCGTGATCTCATCCAGCGCATCCGAAGTGTTGTTGAAAAATGTCGAGCGCGCAACCGCTTTGTTGATCGGTCCCGGCTTGGGAACGGAAAACACGACGAAAGAATTCATCGAAAACCTGTTGGCTGGCAAATCAACGCCGAAAAAACCCGCGATCGGTTTTGTGCATGAAGAAAGCGATTCAAAAGAAGCGGAGAAAAATTCATTGCCGCCGACAGTTGTGGACGCGGACGGTCTGCGCCTGCTTGCGCAGGTCAAAGACTGGCACGCGAAACTTCCCGCGCCCGCGATTCTCACTCCGCACCCCGGCGAAATGTCCGCGCTGACCGGGTTATCGAAAGAGGAAATTCAAGAGGATCGGCAAGCAATTGCAAGCAAATTTGCCAAAGAATGGGGGCACGTTGTCGTGCTGAAAGGCGCGTTTACAGTGATTGCGGCGCCCGATGGAAAGACAACGATTATCCCAGTTGCTTCTCCCGCGCTTGCCCGCGCAGGGACAGGCGACGTGCTTGCCGGTCTTATCGTCGGTCTGCGCGCGCAGGGACTCGACGCGTACGACGCGGCAGTCGCTTGCGCATGGATCCACGCGCAAGCCGGTCTCTACGCCGCAGACGATCTTGGCGCAACTGCCTCGGTCATGGCGAGCGACGTATTGAATTCGATCTCCGACGTGTTGAGCGATTTGGAGTAAAAAATATTTCGTACTGCGTATTGCGTAATGCAACATTCATGTTGCGGTTCTTACACTGCATAAGTGTGTCTTTCTCAGCCACACATCGTCCCGATGCCCTTCGGGAGAGTCCACAGAGACCTTTGCCCCCGCAAGTACATCGGGGCAGTTCGGAAAATTCTCTTTTTCTCTGTGATCTCTGTGGCAAAAACGGCTTTTGCAAGAGGGCAAACAAAAAGACTCTCCATCGTGGAGAGTCTTTTTGTTTGCCGCGAATTACGAAGTACGCAATACGCAGTAATTAACTATTCATGAACGCTTCAAGGTTATCCTTGCTAATGCGGAACGCCTTGCCGACCTTCTTGGCTTTCAGGCTTCCGTCGTTGATCGCGTCCATAATATCGGATTCAGTAACTTTCATGAACTGCGCGGCTTCGGCGGGAGTCATCACGTCTGGCATTTTTGCGCCGCCTGCGGCTCCGCCGCCGGGCGCGGCATTTTGGAAACCGCCTTGCAATGCCTGCCCCATAATGTTGCCGATGCCCATGCCCGCGCCGATTCCCGCAGTGAGACCCGCTCCGCCGCCCTCGTTTTGCGCGGCGTCGCGCATCGCGTCTGCGGCTTGCAGTTGGGTGTAGGTTGCCATGTCGAGCATGCCCATGTCGCGTAATTCCTGCGCCGACTTGCTGGAGGGTTTGAGGTTTCCAATGTAAAACGACTTCAATACCATGCCGAGCGCTTCGAAGTCATCCTGCGACTTCGCGCGGACGGCGGCGCCGATCTCTTCGGTCAGCCCGATCAGGTCCACGACGCTTTTGGCGGCGGTCGTCTCGCCGAGCGCATCCTGCAATTTCGAGAGCAACATGGTCTTCAAGCGCTCTTCGATGTCTGCCGTGCGATACGAACCTTGCGCGCCGACAACTTGCGTGACGAACTGTTGCGGGTCTTTCACTTGGAATGAATACGTTCCAAACCCTTGCAACAACGCGACGCCGAGTCCCATACCGGGGTTACGCACGATGATCGGTTGGGGCGTGCCCCATTTTTCATTTGCAAATTCTTTGAGCGAAACGAAATACACTTCCGCGGGGAAGGGTGTGCGGTCGTTGAACGCCTTGCCGATCAGGTCAATCAACTTCGGGATGTTCGCGGTGGCAATGGTGTGCCTGCCCGCGCCGAACACGTCCAGCGCGTTGCCGTCGCGGAAGAACACTGCCGCCTGCGACTCGCGCACGATCACCTGCGAGCCGATGCGATAATCGCCAATGCCCGTCTCGGGGAAGCGATGCACGATCTCATCCCGCATTTCATTTGGATATTCAATAACGTCAAAAATTCTAGCCATGATTCTCTCCTTTTGAAGAACGTTGTTTTTATTATATTCTATTCTACGTGAAAAGACCTCACAGGTTTCTTTTCGTCATTGCGAGCGAAGCGAAGCAATCTCCGTCACGGGTTGGAGATTGCTTCGTCGGCTGTCGCCTCCTCGCAATGACGTTAATCTTTCATCATCTTTCCCGTCCCTTTGTCGCGCAGCATCAAAATCTCCGCCATGATGCTCACCGCGATTTCCTCCGGCGTTTCGGCGTTCAACTCCAAACCCATTGGCGAGTGGACGCGCGCGATCAATTCATCCGACACACCTTTTTCTTTCAACGCCTTGACCGTCGTCAACCATCTGCGTTTCGAGCCGATCACACCGACGTATGCCGCCTTCGATTCGAGAAGCGGAGGCAGACCCGCCGCGTCAACTCCGGACCCACGGCTGGTTACCACTAGGAAAGTTTGGCGCGTCATTTTGAGTTGACTCGGCAACTCCGCCATTGGAATTGGGTAATACGCGTCTGCCCCTGGCACCGATTCAGAGTTGCAAAACTCCGCGCGATCATCACTGACCGCGACTCTGAATCCCAGCCACTTGGCGAGATGCACAACTGCCTTGCCCACGTGTCCGCCGCCGATGATGACGATCAGCGCGGGAGGAAGAATCGGTTCCACAAATACCTCCACAGTTCCGCCGCATACTCCGGGGTCGCCGCGCTTGGGATTAACAAGGTTGTAGGTAATCGTGCGCGGCTTGCCGTCGCTGATCGCCATCCATGCCTCATCGAGGACGCGGTGTTCCAAATCCCCGCCGCCGACCGTGCCGATAAATTTGCCGTCCGGGTACACAAGCATCTTGCTCCCCACATGACGCGGCGTCGAACCTTCGCTCTTGGTCACCGTGCAGAGCGCGGCAGATTCGTTATTGGCTTGAAGGTCTGCGAGGGCTTGGTATATCGTAATTGTCATCTAAAAAACTCCGAAGGAGTGAAACGATTCTAGCAATGGATGAATTTTTCGCTAACCCCGAAGGGGTGTCAGATGTATTGAGCAATCATGCCATCCCTTCGGGATTGCGATTTAGATTCGCCGTATATCTATATTCATTACATCCCTTCGGGATTATGAATTTTGGCTCTCCCGTAATTAACGGGAAAGAGCCTCACCACGAAGGACACAAAGTACACAAAGGAAAAAAAGAGCCTTGATTTCATCGGGTTTTCCTTGGTGACCGTCGTGTCCTTTGTGTTTGAAAAGAGTTCTCCCGTTAAGAACGGTAGAACCTGAATTTTTTGTTACTCCAACAGCCCCAATACCACAGGCAGCAACTGCTTCTTCCGTGAAACCACGCCTTGTGCGTCGCGCGTGCCGTCGGCGAGCGGGGGGTAGGGCAGGTCGCCTAAAACGGGCGGCGCATTGGACGAGACGATGAGCCTGCTGGTGCCGCGCACAATATCGGTGATGAGGAGCAGGGCAAAGTCGAGTCCGCGCTTGTCTTTGAGCTCATCGAGCGCTTTGGTGAGCGGCGCGAGGTGTTCGGCAAGTTGCAACAGGTCGGTCACTTCGGCTTGGGCGATGGCGAGTTTGAATCCGCCCGCTTCGTATTGCTTGATGTCGGTGCTGACGATCTCGTGCGGGTCGCGGTTCGAGAGACCGGCGCCCGCAGAAAGCAGGGCTTTGCCGAACGAGTCGACCGTCTCGCCTTTGAGCGGACTCCCGCCCACGAATGCCCAGCGCGATAATCGCTCGGCGGCGTCTTTGTCTCTCTGCGTGGTGGTGGGAGATGTCAAAATGAGCGTGTCAGACAGAAGTCCCGCGAGAAGCGCGCCGGCGAGGCTGGGCGGCATGGAGAGTCCCGCTTCCGCTGTTTGCTCGGAGACGAGAGTCGAGGTCGAGCCGACGATGTCCACTGTGAAGCGAATCGGGGTGTGGGTGTGCGGGTTGCCGAGGCGGTGATGATCCAGAATTTCGAGTAGTTCGGCTTCTTCGAGCGCGGCGATCGCCTGACGCGGTTCGTTGTGATCCACGAGGATAATTTTCAAGCGGGGAGGGTTGAGTATCTCGCGCTGACGCGCAATGCCGAGATATAAACCGTTTTCATCCACGACCCAATATTCATCGGTTTCGTCGCGTAGGATGCGGTTGAGAAAATCGCGGATATGACCGCTGGCGGGGAACCTCGGCACGGTGGTATCCGCCGCGTCTTGGCACGGAGCAGACATCATCTCGCGCACGGTGGTATCGCCGGGGCGCGGACCAAGGATTTCTGAAAAATATTTGAAGAGACTCAGCCCGTTGATGAGACCGTAGGGTTTGCCGTCGTCGCCCACAACAGGCGCGATGCCGCCGGTCTTGCTGGCGAGAGTCCACGCGAGACCGAGTTGCGCGTTGGGGCGCAGACTGTCGAGCCTTTGCATCACCGATTCGAAGCGCGGCGACGCGTCGGTGAGCAGGACGGGCGGGTCGAGTTTCAATTGTTTGAGCAGCCACGCCGATTGCGGATTCAACGCGCCCGCGCGCGCCGCGACTGCCTCGCCGCCGTCGCGTTCGCGCAGAAGCCACGCATAACCCATCGCCGAGGCGATGGAGTCGGTGTCGGGGTTGACGTGTCCGATGACGAAGATTTTACTCATGGTTTTTTTAGGGGGAGGCGCGTAACGCGGATTCGTCGTTTGTCAACGATGGCGATTGAGCGCTTTAGCGCATCGGGTTTTACTGTTTCGAGAACTCGCGCAACCAGTTCGCGCATTTCCGCTTCCGAATAATTGCCGCCGCGAAATAATATGACGCCCGGCGTGTCTCTTTTACTTTGAGCCAATAAAGTCCCGAAATCCAAGTTGGCAGTGATGACGATCCGCTCTTCGGTCGCCGCTCGATTCATAATGATGGAATCTGACGCGGTCTCAAGGTTGATATTTTTCGCGTGAACGGTTTCGTGACCTCGTTCCTGAAGCCACGCAACGAGGTCGGGCGAGGCGGGCATGTCAATCAAGAATTTCATCAGGCAAATTCGATGACTTCTTCTTCCGCCAATGATGCCGCGTACATCAAGGCTTCATCAATATCCTCCGATTCGAGATAGGGGTAAGACTCGAGGATGGATTCGCGCGTTTCGCCTGATGCAAGCAATCCAAGCAACCGCGAGACGGGGAACCTCAAATTGCGGATGCAGGGTTTGCCGTTGAACACGTCGGGATTGATGGTGATTCTTTTGAAGGTCATTTTGACTACCTCGCAATTGTTTACCGCTTAATTATACCCTTGCCTTCATCGCCTGTTAGCTACTTGTTGATGTGGTTGTCGAGCTCGTCCATGGTTTTCAGGAACGCCGTTTCGAGATCAATGTGATGCGCCTGCGCCAGAATGATAACAGACCAAAGGCAATCCGCAAGTTCGTGCGCGAGTTTATCATGCGCTTCCGATATTTCGCGTTTGCCTTGCATTGCAACAACTAATTTTGCCAAATCGCCAACGTCGCCGACAAATCCGAGCGCGAGTTCCTCGGTTGTCCATTCTGCGCCATATTGCTTGCGTTCAAGCAGAGCGTATTTTGAGCGGATTTCAGCCGCTCGTTGAATGACCGCTTGAAATTCCATCACTTCTTCATCGCCCGCCACACGCGTTCGGGCGTGGCAGGGATTTCGTCCACGTTCACGCCGATTGCGTCGAGGATGGCGTTGCCGACGGCGGGCGCGACGCCGTTCATGGGAATCTCGGCGACCGCTTTGACGCCGAATGGGTGACTCGGCTCGAAGGTCTCGACGAAGATCGTTTCGAGTTCGGGCATCTCGTCGGCGCGGAAGATGTGATAACGATCCAAGTCGCGTTCGATGGCGTCGCCTTTGTCGTCGAAGCGCATCTCCTCGCAGACCGCATAGCCGAGGGCTTGCGTCATGCCGCCCTCGATCTGACCCGAAGCGGTGAGCGGATTCACGATGACGCCCGAGTCAACCGCCATGACGAGTTTGTCTACGGTGACTGCGCCTGTTTCCGTATCCACGGTCACTTCGGCGAATTGCGCCGCGAACGGAGGAGGCGAGACAGGCGAAACGTAGGATGCGACTCCCATGATCTGCTCTTGATCGTTCTTGTGAAGCGAATCAAGCGCGATGTCTGCAAATGAAACGCTTTTTCCATCGGGCGCGACCGCCATCCGATTTTCAAGGCGAATCTCCTCCGACGTGTAAGCCTGTTTACCCTCTTCCGAAGTTTGCTCCCTGTTCAACATCATCGCCGCGCGGACTTTGATCCGTTCTGCGACAATGTTCGCCGCTTTCACCGCCGCCGCGCCAGAGATATATGTTGTTGACGAAGCATACGCGCCTTTATCGAACGGCGTGAAATCGGTGTCTGATGAATAGCAGATCATGTCATCGAGCGGAACTCCGAGTACCTCCGCCGCCATTTGCGCGAGGACGGTGTCGGAGCCTGTTCCCAAATCCGTCGCGCCGACAAGTAAGTTGAACGAACCATCATCGTTCATCTTGATGGACGCGCCACCCATGTCCAAGTATGGAATTGCAGTTCCCTGCATGACGAATGCGACCCCGATCCCTCGGCGCTTTGCTATGTTGGGAGTTCCACGTTCCACGTTCAAGGTTTCAGGTTTTTCACTTGAAACTTGATACTTGGAACTTGACACATTTTTGCGCCATTCTTCGTTTCCATATTTATCATCCCACGCGATTGCGGCTCGTCCTTGCGCGACACATTGTTCCAAGCCGACTGTTTGGACGATCTCAGGTCGCGGCTCGCGTCCTTCGTTCCATGCCGTGGAAAACGGATGATACTCGCCGGGGCGAATCGTATTCTTCAAGCGGAAATCAATCGGGTCGAGATTCAAAGCGCGGGCGATCTTTTCCATGTGACGGTCGAGGGGCCAGTAACCTTGCGGCACGCCGTAGCCGCGGAACGCACCGGCGGGCGGCGTGTTGGTGTAGACCACGTCCGCATAAAATTGGATGTTCGGACTCTTTCGATATTCGCCGTCGCCAACATACAACGCCATCGCCTTGTGACCCGTGTTGCCTGTGACGGTCAGCGCGTGACAACCATACGCGCCCGTGTCGGATAACGCATACATTGCGTTTGCGGTGATCGTCCCGTCATTTTTCACGCCTGTCTTCATTTTGACTCGCATCGGGTGACGCGAACGCGCCGCGATAAATTCTTCTTCGCGTGTGTATTCGTAGATGACGGGTCGTTTCGTCGCAATCGTCAGATGGGCTGGCACGTCTTCCATCAACACTTCCTGCTTGCCGCCGAATCCGCCACCGATGCGCGGCTTGACCACGCGGATTCGCTTCACGGGCAAATTCAAAACGGGCGCGAGCATCCTCCGCACGTGGAACGGCACTTGCGTGGACGTGCGAATCACCAAGCGATCATCTTCGTCCCAATACGTGACGCACACATGCGGCTCGATGGAAACTTGTTGCGCCTTCGGCACTTCGTATTCCGCTTCGAAGATGTGATCGGCTTCTTTGAATCCTTTTTCCACGTCGCCGATGTCAATGCGGATGTGCGCGGCGAGATTCTTTTCGGGGTTCGAGTCGGCAAAATTGACGTACTCAGCCTCGTCGTGGATTCGAATCGCGTCGGGTTTCATCGCTTCGCGCGAGTCGAGGATGGAATCCAGAATTTCGTATTCCACGTCGATCAACGTCAATGCCTTCTCTGCGATCTCGGGACTCTCCGCCGCGACGAACGCAACGCGGTCGCCAACGAAGCGGACTTTGTGATCCAGCGAAAACGTGTCGAGCGGACCTGGGATCGGGTCGGACTGCCCAGCGGTGGAATACACGACGCGCGGAATATCCTGCCACGTGAGAACCGCCGCGACGCCTTTCAATTCTTTTGCGCGAGTCGTGTCGATCTTTTTGATGAGCGCGTGCGCGTGCGGCGCGTGCAACACTTTGGCATACAACATGCCGCGCATGTCTATGTCGGCGGCGAACGCGGGTTTGCCTTGCACGAGCTTGACCGCGTCCACTTTTTTCTCGGGCTTGCCAACCGTTTGCCATGTTTGCGATTCGGGTGTGACGATTATGCGCGGCATCACGTTTGTTTTTACGAGGGTATCGGAAACAGGTAAATACGTAGGCAAGTACACAGGGGAATCGCCGCCATGCTCACTTGGGTCCGTGTTTACTTGTGTACTTGTTTCCGTGTCTACTGCGCCCCGCGCCGCTTTCAACACGGCTTGCACGGGTTTGAGATAACCTGTGCATCGGCACAACACGCCGCTGATCGCCTCGCGCACCTGCTCTTCACTTGGATTCGGATTCGCTTCCAGCAATGCCTTCGCCGCGAGAATTTGCGCAGGTGTGCAAAATCCGCATTGGATCGCGCCCGATTCGACAAACGCCTGTTGAAGCGGATTCAAGCCATCGGTCTTTTTCCACCCTTGTTCGGGATGCTCACCCAACGCTTCGATCGTGACGATGAGATGCCCCTCCGCCTGCGCCGCGAGCATAGACCCCGCGTTGACTGGCTTGCCATTCAGCAGAACCGTGTCCGCGCCGCTCAGCCCGCCCTCGTCGCCGAACTTGACACCGTAGTAGCCGAGTCGCCTAACGGCGGAGAGTAATGTTTCAGATGGCGCGCAGTCAATTTCGTGTTTGGTTGAGTTGATGGTGAGGGTGATGTTCATGGTTATTCCTTGCAGGTAGAAAGTAGAAAGTAGAAAGTAGAAAGTCAAAGGTCGGCGGTTGACAGTATGACCTTAGACTTTCAACCTTTGACCTGAAACTTTTTTCTTAATTCATCAATCACAATTTTATTCCCATTTTCATCTTTGTAGAACCACACATCCCAGCCGTTGACGGGGGCGCCGTTCATCAGCGATTTTGCCACGAAGTGAATCGAGCCGGTGACCTCGCCGCATTTGACGTGTCCGTTGGCGAGGACTTTTGCCTTCTTGCCGTTCTTTGCGAAATAAAGGATTTGCCCGGGATTCAACAGTCCATTTTCGAGCAATGTGCCAAATGGAACCCGCGCCTGCTTGCGCTTCTCGGAAAGAATCAATACTTCTGCCGGGGCTGAGAGGACAGCGTCAATGCGCTTTTGCGCGATCTTGATGTATTTCTTATCGCGCTCGATGCCGATCCAATTGCGCCCGAGTTTCTTCGCGACCGGGCCGGTGGTGCCAGAGCCGAAGAAGGGATCGAGGATCAAGTCGCCCCGTTGAGAAGAAGCGAGGATGACCCGGTAGAGCAATGCTTCCGGTTTCTGAGTCGAGTGGGCTTTCGTCCCGTTATGTTTGACGCGCTGTTTGCCGTTGACGAGTGGGAGTTCCCAATGCCGCCAATCGGAGCGCATTTGCAGGTCTTCGTTCAGGGCTTTCATGGCGTGATGGTTGAATGTGTACTTCGCGCCTTTTTTCTTCTGCGCCCAGATCATCGTTTCGTGCGCGTTGGTAAAACGAACGCCGCGAAAATTTGGCATGGGGTTGTCTTTGATCCACAAAAGATCGTTGAGGATCCAAAAGCCCATATCCTGCATGATCGCGCCGATACGGTAGATGTTGTGGTATGTGCCGATGACCCAGATCGTGCCGGTATCTTTCAACACGCGTTGACTGGCGCGTAGCCAATTGTGCGTGAACTCATCATATTCCTTGAAACTCTTAAACTGATCCCAACCATCATTGACGGCGTCCACTTTGGTTAAGTTGGGACGATACAACTCGTTGCGGAGTTGCAGGTTGTACGGCGGGTCGGCGAAGATCACATCCACCGAGTTTTCGGGGAGCGAGTTGAGAATCTCGATGCAATCGCCGTGGAGGATTTGGTTGAGAGGGAGAGTCACTTTAGCCAACCTTGCTCAATCTCCTTGGCTTGTTGCATAAAATACTCCCTGACGGCTTTCCACGATACGGGTTCGAGGAAAATTGGATCAGGATCGTTATCGGCAGAATCAAAATACACCAGTCTTTTCGTCACTTGAACTTCAAAGTCGCGGACGGAGGGATATTTTTTCGGGGCGATTTCAAACAGTTCTTTCAAAGGTACGGCTTGCGCGATGAAATATAGATCGTAAAAATCTTTGCGGTTCGCTCTCGATAAAATGGCGTCCATTTTCATCAATGCAATGTCTCTGATTGATGCAAGCCGCAGAGTCTCTTCCTCTACGATTGGATCTATCATTGAATATCCGTAACCGTAAAGTCCAACGCGGACATTGCTTGCAACAAAAACGAGATTACCCCACGAGGAATCTGCCAGTTGAGGCTTGAGCGCGGACAGCGCTTCTTCAAGGCTGGCGCGGATGGATGGAATATCTTCGGTGGGTGAGAACAGGTCTAGGTCAATAGAGTGGCGATGACCGAGTTGCAAAGACAGCGCGGTTCCGCCTGCCAGATAAAATTTTTGACCGATATCGTTATTGAAGAACTCGCGCAGGACAAGCCGCATATCTTCCGTGATGGTGTTCCAAAACAATGCGCTCATGGGGTTATGCCCAACACGAGTTTCCAAAACGCCCGATGCGGTTGCGGAAGTCTTTCGTCTCCGAAGCGTTGAATCCATGAACTGATTTGTTCCTGCGGATACATGGTGAAGAGCCATTTGATCTCGGCGCGATTCCCAAATTGCAAGACGCGCTCGATGATGGTATGCGAATCTTTTTCAGGGACGAGTTTGGCGAGGTCGTATTCCTGAAAGAACGGGGCGAGGGAGAGGGGAATGGCGGTCATGGGGTGTGGATACGATTTTATAGCAATCGTTTCTTTAGCTCTTGCAGATGAGCCAGAATATCGGGATTGAAATCGAATTTGCCCGCCTGAGGCAGGGCGTTGTTTAGGATGCGTTCCAATTCAACTGCGCTGATCTGGTTGTGCTGTATCAGGAAAACGATATCATCCAAATCACGGTCGCTGCCTCGATCCAACTTGCTGAGCGCGATGCTGTACGGATCAAAAATGAAGACATCAACGTTTCCAAATTGACCGATATGGATACCGCGTTGCTCGTTACCTTCCGGCAGAGGCACGAATCGCTCGATGGGAACTGGTTCTGTATCCAGTCCCAGCTCATTTGCAACTTCTTCGATGATAAGTTGAAAGTTGTCTTTGTGCAGGTCGTCGCCTACATAATCAATGTCGAGCGTTTCGCGCGAACTTCCGAGAAGGATTAATGCGCTGCCGCCAAGCAGATGAAGGGTCGCTGGCTTGGGGTAGCGAGCTCCCAATCGTTGGAGAAAAGCCTGGATAGCCTGCTTAGACACTTGCCTCATTTAAATTTTTCCATGTACTTAACCAGGCGTTCTGCGCCATATTCGTAAGTTTCAAGCCAGTTAATATACTGGTCGCTCAAGACTTGATGTTGTTGCGCCAATCTAGCGAGCGCGTGATTTGGATTTGAATCCAGCGCTATGCCTATTTTTTTTGAGAACAGATCGGGTAACTGCATCTGTTCTCCATAGATTTTGTTCAATCGCTCTCGAAATTTGCGTTGCAAGAGCAATGCCGCTGTATAGTAAAAGCGAAGGTACAGTTGACCCGGTTGCGATGAGAGCCCCTTATCCGCTTTCTTTGCGTCGCTGAAAAAATGAGGATGGCGCAGGAACAGGGGTATCAATGCCATGCGTACCCGAGCATCCCTGCTATCTGCCAGGGATTGTATAAAGGTGGCAGAGTCGAGCTGGGGAGTTGGGCTGATTTGTTCTCCCGTCAAAAAAGGCACATCTCGCGCCCAGAGTTCCGATACCAATTGATCATCGCTAACCGTAACAAGTTGAGCGTTCATCGAAATCTCTCTCTTCGTTATTGCGCTTCCATGCATCTCTTCGCCAGCGTGGACGCAACATCCATGCGATATTCGGCGCTTCCGTAGTCATCGTTCGCTTCGTGGAAGGCGTTGCGCGCGGCGGTGGCGGCATCGTCGGAGGCTGTGCCGTCCATGGCGAGCATGGGACTCTTGCCGAATCCGCCGACGGCGAGGCGTGTTCTGCCTGAGTTCCACTGTGCGAGCGCGACGCAGACGATGGGTTTATCAGATGGCGTGCGCGAGACGTATTCAAATGCGAGTTTTACGTTTAGAGGAATGGAAATTGATGTAATGAGTCCACGCGGACGCAACGGCAAAAATTCGCCAACACTGATCGCTGATGACTGATTACTGCTCACTGCTGACTGTTTACTCATGACTGCGATCTTCGCATCCATCGCCAACAACACCGTCCCAAACGTAGATCTGCCGTCACATGAAACCAACGTCCCTGCGAGGGTTGCCGAGTTGCGGATGTTGAGCGGCGCTTCGAGTTTGAGCGCGCGTTTTAATGCGTCGGGGCAGTGTTCCGATTCGAGGAGCGATTGCAGTGTCAGTGTCGCGCCGAGTTCGAGATTGTTGCCGTTGACGCGGAGCGAATTCAAGCCGAGGAGTTGGAGGTCAACCGCATGGACTGAATCAGTTGTCGGCTGGGAAAGAAGCGTGCCGCCTCCGAGGGGGACGGTGTTCGGTTGGGAGAGAAGCGCGAGGGCTTCATCCAAAGTTTTGGGGCGGTGGTAGGCAGTGATCATGAAAATTCCTTTCGCGCCTCCATTATACAATCAAACACGCCATCACCTTTCGATGACGGCGTGTTGATGTGACTGCCTGCGCGTTACCCGGGTGGTGTGAACGGCGCAAGTTCAGGCAATAGATATTCCTCTTTGAGCGCCTGGACGATCACTTCGAATTCGTCGCCGTTTTCGTAATGACCATAGAACCGCCACACCGGCTGGATGTATGACTGACTGCCGCTGAGTTCGCCTGCCTGCCAGTGCGGGTTGGTGACGTAGTACATCAACTCGACTTTTTCGATGGTGAGAGCGGGCGGCGTGTATGTGTCGGACGACTCCGCTGGCTCATCGTACGTGTTGATCTGGTCTGCGGTGATGACGAGATTGCTGGGCTGTCCGTCTTTCGGGTTGGTCGCCATCGAACCGCTGAAGACTCGCAGAGTGGGGTAGTCGCCGAATGTCTCGTCGGGGATCGCAAGCGTTTCCAGTAATATCGGGTCGCCTTCGTTGCCGAGGATGTTGATATCCATGTTGCCGTCCGGCGCCAACTGAACATAACTTGTTCCATCTTCCGCTTTGAACAAGATCGAGCTTTGACCTTCGAGTGTGATGCGCTGTTGCGTGCCGCGTAAGATTTTGAATTGCAGATTCGGGAATGGAATCTCGAACCGTTCGACGCGCGCGATTAATGCGCCGCTATCGTTTACGCCTTCAATGGTCGCCCAAATGTTTACAGGACGATTTTGCGCTTGCATCAGTCCGTCCAGATTATCGCCGGTCAGTTGCAGGTAATAGGTTTGCCCCTTCACGAAGGTTGCGAATGTATATTCGGTCCTCGAACTGCCGTCCGCTTTGCGGATGATGTTGATCGAGATGGTGCCGCGCTGGTTATCGAATCGCTTTCCGATATCGGGACCTTGAATCTGATCTGTACCGCCGGGGATGATGAGTTGCTGTCCGATCATGATGAGCGCGTCGGACATCCCGTTCGCCTGCATCAATTCCTCGACGGTGACGCCGTGCGCATCCGCAATAGACGTGAGAGTATCGCCGGCTTGGACGGTGTAGTCTCCTCCGCCTCCACCTCCACCTCCGCCACCACCTCCGCCTTGCGGTTGTGGTGTAGACGCGGGGAACGGAACCGGCGTGCCGCTGAGGTTGAGTTGGTAGAAACCGAGCCCGCCGCCGCCTCCACCGCCGCCTCTCATGGCTACGGACATACGATTGTCAATGAGCGTCCAATCATATACGTCTCCGCGCCGCACGCCGACCACGAAGGCGTTTTCAAACGGAAGCGGAACATCGGCTGGCAATGCGGGTTCGAGGACGATTCGTTCGCCTTCCTGAGTCTGTAAAATGTTTTGTCCGTTTTCGGAAGTGAGCGTGCCGACCATGCCGTCTTGCGCGAAAGGCGATTCGCGCCACGATTCGATATTGAACTTCTTGATGTCGTTCACGGTGACGAACTGACCCGTCGCTTCGACGAATGTGTTGCGATCCAGCGCTTCCATGCCGGCGGTGTTGCCGCTCACGGTGAAGCCGTCAATTTGAATGAAGGCGGGTTGCGCGGGGTCAAGGGCTGGGACGGAGGAAGGGTAGCCGTAGATCGTGATCGTTTCGTTTTCGGGATACTCGCGCATCCATTGTTTTGACTCTAACGGAGACGAGCTTGTGCTTTCGATCTTCCCGGTGGGGATGGAATCGTCCATGAATTTTTGAAACGCTTCCTCTGCGGAGATAATGTTGTACGTCTGCGCCGAGACAGGCTCGTAGCCCATCAGGTTGGCTTCCACTTGAATCACATTTCCGTTTTCATCGAGCATCACGCGCATCGGGCGCGATGTGTAATATTCATAGCCCATCGAATAGCCGTCGGGTGAGAGCGGTTCCACTGAGTAGCCGCCATGCAAGCCGTCTTTTGTTGCTTTGTGTGGGAAGTCCAATCTATGCGAGAGCAGGAAATCGTTGATGGACGTTTCCGCGTTGGGAGGGTAACTGCCTCCGAACACGTTGAAGACTTTCGCTGTATCGGCGGTGTAAGTGAAGAAGCGATCTGTGGTCATCGCCAATGATTGTTTGCCGTCTGTGACGAGAAGATAGTCTGTTTCGCCGGTGACGGGATGTTTCGCAACATACGCTTGACCTTGAATGCCGAATTGTTGCGCCAACGCTTGGGCTTGTTCGACCGTCGCTGGCGTTTCTTCTTTCAATAGGTAGATGTTTGCTTGCGAGGGCGAATCGGGTAGAGGCGCGTTCAAATACAGTTTTGTGCCGCGCCAATCGTATCCGCCGTTTGGCGCAGGCGTGACTTGTGTCTCGTTGTTGATGACCGGCTCTTCTGTTGGCTGAGGCGCGACTGTTTGATTCGACGCGGGTACTTCCGTTGGCGTCGGCGCGACCAGTCGAATCGTCCAACTCATGAACAGCGCAAAGACGATGAGCGAGACCGTCCATGCGAGCGCGGCGGTCGCTTGTTTGCGCGTAAAGTGAAACCAACTCGGCGACGATTTTTGGCGATGCGCCTGCCGCAAGGTTTGCTCTAGCTCGGCTGCGAACTGGGAGTTGGGGGTTACTCCTTCCGCAGTGTGCGACAACCATTCATCCATTTTGTTTGTGTCGTTTGTGAATTTATCGTTCATAGTTCCACCTCCATTCGTAGGGAGGTTCGCTCGCGCAGGTCTTGCAATCCGCGTGAGACGAGCATTTTGACGGCGGCTTCGCTTTTACGAAGCGTCGCGCCGATCTCTTGATTCGACAGCCCGCCGAAATAGGATAGGACAACCGCTTCCGCCCGCTCTGGGGAGATTGTTTTCAGCGCCCGCGCAAGCGACTCAAGCCTCAGGCGTTGATGCGCCGCCCGATCGGTGGGCAGGCTGGGGCTGGGAAGATGAAGCGCATCGTCCAGCGGGACCTCAGGCTTGCGCCCGCGAAAGAACATCAGCCGCTTCTTCGAGGCGATCCCCAATATCCACGCCGCGAACGACCCGTCGCCGCGATACGATTTGAGCCCCTCCAAAGCGGAAATGAAAGTCTGCGAGGTGAGATCCTCCGCGTCTTTGACGTTGCCCGTGTGCGCCATGTGGTAACGATAGACGCGCGGCACATAGCGCCGATAGAGTTCGGCGAACGCATCTTCATCGGCGAGCGCGTTACGCGCCAGAGCAAGGTCGCTTGCGGCGGGTGTTTCCATTTGTTCAACCATATGTGTGATCAAGTAGCCTCCTGTGTTGATGTGCGCGCAATAGTATGTTGCAGGAGGGCTGAAAAAGTAACAGGGAAATTTTATGGAAACGACCGAGATAAAAAATCCTTCCGTGGTTTCCGTGGAATCCGTGTACGAAAAAAGACAATAACAACGATATGCGACACACGTAAGGAGGTCTTACGTTTCTGGATACACCTTCCACCCTAATTCATTCAGGCGCGACATGTCGAATTGCTCTTGCGGCACGTTGATAAACAGCGCGTTGGCTTCGGCGAGCAATTCGTTGGTCTCCGCATCGTATACGCCCGCCCACGACTCCGCCGACCTCGATTTTGTTTTGCCCGCCTTGCCGACGATCTTCAACGATTTGCCGATCGGCACGTTCTGGCGATATTTAATTTCGAGTTTCGCGGTGAACTGAAAGCGCGGATTTTGCGCGTCGCTTCCCATGTGGGCGCGGCTGGCGGTCTCATCGAGCATCGAGGCGACGATGCCGCCGTGCAACACGCCGGGATACCCTTGAAAATGTTCGGGAGCGGTATACGTCGTTTCGACCACGCCCGGCTCCGTTTCGTAAAAATGCAGGTGCAAGCCGACTGGGTTTTCGAGTCCGCAGATGAAGCACATGCGCGAGTTGGGTTGTTTGGTGTTCATGCTGAAATTATATTCGATGGTATCAACCCAAAACGATTTTCGTTTTACAAGATTTCATTTTGCGGCTAAGATTGTTTTATGCACTCTGGAAACTTTCATGGCTTAAAGACTGTGGCGCTCGAGAATAAATTCTTTCGCATCGAAAGTCTCGCGGAGGCGGGTCCCCGCATTGTGAGGCTGATTCCTCAGTGGACAGGCGAAAACCTTTTTGCAGAAACGCCGCAGTTCACCGTGAACGCTCCCTATGGCGAATATCATTTTTACGGCGGGCATCGATTTTGGGTCGCGCCTGAAAGTCTCTCGAAGAGTTATGTTCCGGATGATGAGGGCGCCGCAGTAAAAGAAATTGAGAATGGAATTCAAATGATTGGAGTGGCAGAGCCGGGCAGTGGGTTGCGAAAGACTGTCTCAGTGCAGGTTGGCTCAGAACAGCCATTTGTCATCGTCAAGCATCGCCTCGAAAATTTCGGAAAGGCAACCATCAAACTCGCGCCGTGGGCGATCACCATGCTCAGACCCGGTGGGGTGGCGATCCTGCCGCAACAAGTCGGCAATGTGGATGCTGACGGTCTCCTGCCGAATCGCCGTTTTGCTTTATGGCCCTTTTCACGCTGGGACGATTCGCGGTTGAAGCCGGGCGACGAATTCGTCACTGTGCGATCAACTTCCACGACGGGTCCCTTCAAGTTCGGATATTTCAACCCGCATGGTTGGATGGGCTACGTGTATCATGAGGTGATGTTCGTCAAACGCTTTAGCGCGCGCCGCGACGAGGAATACCCGGACTTCGGAAGTAATTGCGAGGTCTATGTCGACGCGCGTACGCTGGAGCTGGAGACGCTCGGTCCGCTGGTGGAACTTGCGCCAAAAATGGATGTGATTCACACTGAGACGTGGGAAGTGTATAACATCAACAACCTGCCAAAAGAATTGCTCGCAGGGCGCTCATTGCGGGAAATCCTCGCGTAAAAATTCAGGAGTCTGCATTGAAAATTGTCGTCATTATCTCTGCCATCGCCGAATGGGTGGGCATCAAGCCGTTGTTTCCCGATTCAAAGATCGAGTTTTTTCCCTACGGCGAATGTTTTACTGCAACAATCTCCGATCGCGAGATTCAATTTTTTCACAGCGGATGGGGAAAGATCGCCTCCGCGGGAACTCTGCAATATCTTATCGACCGTTATGCCCCCGACTTGATCGTCAATCTCGGCACCTGCGGCGGATTCGAAGGCGTTATGAATCAAGGCGATGTGATACTGGTCGAACAGACGATCGTGTATGATATTGTGGAATTAATAGGCAACCTCGACATCTCGGCGTACTACGCTTCTTCTCTTGATTTGAGCTGGCTCGCCGACCCTCTGCCTCATCCCGCCCGTCGAGCGCTCATCGCCTCCGCGGATAGCGACCTCCCGCCGGGAAAGATTCCCGCGCTCAAAGCGAAGGGCGCGGTTGCCGCCGATTGGGAATCAGCCGCGCTGACATGGGTGGCGCGGAAGAACGGCGCGCGCCTGCTCATCTTGCGCGCCGTCAGCGATATTGTCAATGATAAAGAAGGCGAGGCGTACGATAATATCGAAATATTCAATGAGCGCGCGAAAGAGATCATGCAAAAGTTGATCGCGCAACTGCCTGATTGGTTGAACGCGGTGAAGTTATAGATCCATTTCCATCAGAATGTCTTCATCGTCGCTTGCGTTGGGCGCGGGAGTTTCACTAAAACCCAATCTCTTGTAAAACTCAACAGCGCGTTTTTGGTAAATTGCATGAGTCTCCAGTCTGATACGCCGATAGTCTGCGTTTCTGGCGAACGCGAGTAATTCCTGAATCATTCGATATCCCAGCCCTTTGCCGTGATGCTCTGGCAATAGCCATAGCCGTTTGAGCTCGCAAGTATCGTTTGTGTAACGACGTATTGCGCCGGTGCCAATGATTTTGTCGTTATACAGCATGGCGAAAAACACTCCGCCGCTTTCGAAATAATTTTTTTGAATATCGTCCATATCGCTCAGTTCGCCGCGCGCCTCATACTCGGAGATTGCTTCTTCCAGCGGTCTTGTGTCCTGAAAGACTTCATGCGCGACGCGATATACCAGCCGTTTGGCGAAATTCCATTCGTGTGGTTCGATGGGGCGGATCTGAATCATGCGGCGGATTCTCTTGCGGCATTATAATCGGCACGTCCATGACCCCGATCACCGAAGAAGAACAACAAACTCAAAAGAAGAATTTCCGCTACGTTCAGATCGACGCGGTAGGCGTGAGTATCTCGAACGTGGCGTCGCCGTTTCTTCCGGTCTTTCTCACCCGCCTCGGCGCGTCGAATTTTCAGGTGGGGCTGCTTTCCTCCATGCCCGGCGTCACTGGATTATTGCTTGCTCTTGTAGTCGGTCGCTTTTTGCAAACGCGGCGGAATATTGTGCCGTGGTACAGCCTCTCGCGCTTGTTGGTCATCTTATGTTTTGCGCTCACCGGCATCCTTGCCCTGCTGATTTCTCGCGAGTATGTCATCCTGTCCACGCTGGCGATCTGGGCGTTCGCCACCCTTCCGCAGACCGCGCTGGCGGTGGCGTTCTCGGTAGTGATGAATGCGGTCGCTGGACCCGAAGGACGCTATGCCTTGCTCAGCCGGCGATGGGCGATCTTCGGCCTGACGAGCGTGGTTGGCACATTCATCGTCACACGCCTCATAGATTTGATGGCGTTCCCATTGAACTATGGGGTGATGTTTCTCGTGCTCTCGTTGGGCGGCTTCCTTAGTTACTATTTTTCCAGCCGTATTACCGTTCCAGACCAACCTCCGGCTCCGCTGGCGAAGAGCGAGTCGCTGGGTGAAACACTGCGAAATTATGCCGTATTGATGAAAAAGAATCGGGCCTTTGTATCCTTCGCATCGAAGCGGTTTGTTTATTTTTCTGCTTTAACGCTCAGCCTGCCGATCATGCCGTTGTATCTTGTGCGCAATGTGGGCGCCACCGATTCGGATATCGGCATGGTGAGTATGGCGATGAACTTGGTGATGCTGGTGGGATATTATCTATGGCCCCGCGTATCCAATCGTCACGGTGAGCGCGTGGTCTTGCTGGCGACCACGTTTGGGATGATCCTTCACCCGGCGCTTACCGCTTCGACCACCCATGTGGAGTTGATCGTCCTCTTTGCCGGTCTCGCCGGGTTCTTTCAAGGCGGGCTGGATCTGGTGTTCTTCGATGAGTTGATGAAGACCGTCCCTGCCGAATATAGCGCCACGTTCGTTTCATTAGCGCAATCGATTCAATACCTTTCCATGATCTTGGCGCCGTTGTTGGGAACATGGCTGGCTGGGTTCATCGGGCTGTCTGGCGCGTTGTGGGTCAGCGCGGGGATTCGGCTGGTGGGATTTTTGCTGTTTCTAAAGAAGGATGTTCGATGATGCGCATCATGGCGATGCTGTAGCCGGCACGAGCGTGACCCCCAGCACGCGCGCCAATTCCACCGAATACAAATCGTGTTGTTCGCGCGCCAGATTTAATCCCTGGGTAAGGGTCGATGTGTCTGCGCCGTTGAGGAAGGCGAGCAAGGTGTCGATGACTGCATCCATGTGCGCGATTTCGTGCCCGTGTAACGTGGTCAGGCAGGTTGCCGGGGTGATGTCTTGGGCAAGCCGCCGGATACGTTGCAGGTTCGAGATCGCCTCAGGGAGTTGCTCGACTGAAAGGTTGGATGCCAACGCCGAGGCATCGTCAAATTCGCGCATCAGGTCGTTGATAGGCTTGACGGTTTCGCTGATCACCGCAGATGAACACGGCTCTATGGTTGCGGTGGGCGCGGTCGGGGATGCGGTTCCGCAAGAGTTGAGGAGCAAAACGAAGATGGGAAGGATGCGGGGGACGAGTCGGAGCATGGCGTTCTCCTTATCTTTTAAATAATCGAGGGACGGCATATCGCCGTCCCTCGAATTGTATCTCTCTTTCCGCCCTATTTTTCTACGAGTACGAAGATGCCCGTCAGTTCAGTGGTCAATACCTGCGCCGCGCTGTTGTTGGATGAGGTTAGGGAGTAAAGTTCTAACGGCGCGTCGGTCGCCAGCGCGTTGTCGATGGCGGCATCGCTGAGCGGCTGGGCGATCTCTTCCCATTGCCCGTTATTCCAATGCAGAACGACATATTGCGAGGCATCAGTAGTGGGGAGAGGGAAGCCTATCTGGATGCCGGTGTTCTGTGGAAGCGGCTTGGTGAGTTTGCCATCTTTGAGAATGGACACATCGAGTCCTTTGACGAGGGTGTACCCGTTCGGTAACGCCGCCGGCAGGGTATTTGCGTCGATCGAGTTGATGACAGCCTGGTAATCGCACAGGTTGTAGAACTTGAGCGTTATGCCAAAGAAGGTTGCTTTCGTTGCGCAGTCCAGGTCGAACGGGTTGCCGCCAGTAACGAGGATGGATCCGCCGAGCGATCCGTTATTTTGTGTGGATGGCTTGGCTACATATTCCACAAGGACAGCGAAGGTGATGGAGGCTGTGTTGCCGTGGCTGTCTGTCGCGGCGCAGGTAACAATGGTCGTGCCGTGTGGGAGCAAAGAGCCGGAAGCGGGAACGCACGTTGCAACGCCGGGACCATCTACCGCGTCGGTTGTGGTTGGCGTCGAATAGAAGAGCGGCGCGAGTTGTTTGCTGGGTGTATCGATCACCATATCTGCCATCGGGGAAATGACAGGAGGTGTTGTGTCTTGCACAGTCACGTTGAAACTTCCATTCACCGCGTTCCCGCTCGAATCGGATGCGGAACACGCTACGGAGGTGGTGGCGATTGCAAACGTACTGCCGGAGGGCGGCGCGCAGGTGACCGTCAATGCGCCATCCACTATATCGTTCGCGGTGGCAGTGAAGTTCACCACGGCGCCGGCGGCGCTGGTCGCTTCGACCGTCATATCGGCAGGCAGGGAAAGGGTCGGCGCGGTCGTATCTTGTACGGTGACGGTGAAACTGCCGGCGCTCGAATTGTCCGCTTGATCTGTGGCAGTGCAAGAAACCGTGGTAATGCCGATTGGGAAGGTGGCGCCGGAACTCTGCGAGCATCCAAAGGTTGGAGCGGGGTCGAGGTTGTCGTTGGCAGATGCGGAGTAGTTTACAACCGCGCCGGATGCGCCGGTCGCTTCTGCGACGATGTTCGCAGGCAGGCTCAAGACAGGGTTGGTCTTATCGATGTTGATGCCGCTGGCGGTTGCCGGGGCGCTGACATTCCCGGCAAGGTCGGTGCATGAACCGCTGGCAGATTGTCCCGCGCCTTCCGTATTGAGGAGCGCATTTGCTGTGCAGGAATCGATGCCGGATAATCCATCTACGCCCGAGAAGCTTACCGTCACATCGGTATTGTTCCAGCCGTTACCGTTTGGCGCGGGAGATGCTGTGGCGGTGGCAGTAGGCGCAGTCTTGTCGATATTGATATTGTTGACGGTTGTACTGCCGGAGTTCCCGGCAAGGTCGGTGCATGTCCCGGTTGCGGATTGACCCGCGGCTTCGGCGCTCAGCGTCACTGGGGCGGTGCAGGATGCAAGCCCGGAACCACTGTCGCTGCCGGTGAAGGTAACTGTGACATCGGTATTGTTCCAACCGTTGATATTTGCGGCGGGGGCTCGATTGGCAACGATACCCGGCGCCGATTTGTCGATGTTGATCCCGGTTTGCGTGTCAGACACGGTGTTACCGGCGTTGTCAACGCAATTCGCAGTGGAGGATTGATTCGCGCCTTCGGTGGCGACAGTTTGCGTGATCGTTCCATTGACGGGTCCCGACATCGCATCAGAGCATGACCAGTTTAGCGTCACATCTCCATTGTTCCAGCCGTTTCCATTTGCAGGCGTGCGATTCAGGAATGTGATAATCGGGTTGGTGGCATCACGCTTCAGGGTAAGGGGCGTTGCGTTCGATGTCAGCCCTGCAAGGTTGGTGCAAGAGCCGTTGAAGGTGACTCCTGCGGTGTCCGTCGTCAGAGATTGAACGCCTGTGCATGTGAGTGGACCACTGACCGATTCGGTTCCGGTGGTTGTGATCGTAACATTGCTTGTATACCAGCCGTTGTTTCCCAAGGTTCCAGATGGAACAAGCGCCACGCCGGTGGGCGCGGTCTTGTCGATGTTGATGCCCGATTGCGTGTTTGATGCTGAATTGCCAGCCTGATCCTGACAGGTTCCGGTTGCAGATTGTCCGGCGCCTTCAGCAGATAGCGTTTGAGTGACTGTGCCGGACACGATGGGTGAGAGTGAATTTGTGCAAGACCACGTGACAGTTACGTCGGTATTGTTCCAGCCGTTGCCGTTGGCGGCAGGAAGCCGGTTCACAAATGTGATGGTTGGCGCGGTCTTGTCAATATTGATACCGTTTTGGGTGTTTGAAGCGGTCAAGCCGGCGCGGTTGGCGCAAGTTCCAGTGGCAGATTGATTCGTTCCCTCGGTGGTAACGGTTTGCGTAACGGTTGCCGATACAACTCCGGATTGCGCGTCGGCGCATGACCAGGTGACGACAACGTCTGAATTATTCCAACCAGCGCCGTTTGCAGGCGTTCTGCTTAGGAAGGTGATGATCGGGGCGGAGGTATCTGTGACGGGTGTGGTATTCATACATCCGCCGCTGGCGAGGATGGTTTGGCACAAATCGATGGACGAGCCGATAAAGACCGAGGTTCCGAACACCTCAATGCCGTAGCGCTGGTTGCCAAAGTACACACCATCAAGGACTGAAACGAACGACCCCGGATTGCCGTTGATGCGCACGCCTGACCCCACATCGTTCGTGTATGCGCCGCCGCCACTGCCGCCCGGTATGTCTGTGCCATTGTTCCACGCCGTGACATTGTTCAGAGTGACCTGATTAACATTTGAGATAGCGATACCGTTCAGGTCGTTGTTGGTAGCGGTTACGCTATTCAAAGTGACAATGGGCGCGCTGAGAGTTGCGCCGTTGTAATTTGAGCCGCTCCCCGCCCCTAACGCATCGTTGAAAGTGGTATTCGAGATCGAGATCGTTCCTGTGGACGTGGTGGCATTGAAACCCTGATTTGTATCGCCGCCGGTGTTGTCGCCGTCAAAGGTGCTTCCGCCTGCGACCGTGATGTTTCCGCTGGAAGAAACAAGGTTGCCTGTGTAGCCATCCTGCTGGTTTGAAACGTCCGTGTCTGAAAGCGCGATATTGCCGCTTGTGGTCGTAATGTTGACCGCGTTTCCACCTCCGCTATCGTCCACATCCACACCGGTTAAGTTTACGCTTCCATTGTTGGAAGCAATATTGATCGCGTTGCCGTTTTCTTGATTATCGACGCTCGAGTTGTTGATGTTTACGGCGCCGCTGTTCGTGGCGACGTTGATACCGTGATTGTCTTCGCCATCGGCGATGTCCACGCCTGCCAGCGTGACGTTACCGGAGTTGGTCACAACCTGAACGCTCGCCGAGTTGTCCGCGCCGTTTACATCCACATCGTTCATGGTGACGGAGCCGGTGGTCGTGAAAACAGCCACACTGGGGTTTGACACGCTGGTGTTGTCGTTGACGGTTATATCCCGCAGTGTGACATTGCCGGTCCACGGGTTGCCGGATGAACCGACTTGGAGGAATCCCCGGTTGGGTCCAACGGTGCCAAAGTTTGTGTCGCCAGTGATTGCGCCGGGGTTAATTCCGTTCCACCCGCCTTGGATCGTCATATTAAAACTGCTGATGGAAGCGAATGATGAACCGAGGCTTGATGCGTTATCGCTCAAAATTAAGGGAGTGGTAAACCCTGCTCCGCCTGGTCGTTCGAGATAAATAATCCCATCCTGCGAGAACGATCCGCCTGTGTTATCGCGCATGAGAGTGAGCAGGCTGGTGATGGTCTGGTTCGTAGTACAGCCGTTTGCCCCGGGGGTGGGTATGGTTTGCGCGGCTGGACACCAGATTGGGTCTGCTTCCACGAGGATTGTGGCGGCTTCAGCGCTTGCTAATGGAAGCGGATTGCCGTTCTCGTCGAGGATCACAACATCAGTATTCTGGGGCAGGTCTGCCACTAGTTCAAATACCGGGGCTTCCTCGGTCGCAGGAACTTCCTCGCTGGCGGGTTCAGCGGTTACCTCTGCCGTCGGCGTTGCCTCTGGGAGTTGTGTGGCGGTTGGCTCAACGGGCAGTTCTGTCGATTCCACCGGCGGCTGGGTTGGCTCCTCTGTTGGCGGGGGAGGTGGGGTAGTATCATCTGCCAGGGCAATATTGACATTCAGTAAATTGGCAATGACGGTCAAAATAATAAAAATAGACCAAATCAAACGACGATTAATGTGGGGCATCTTCTTCACCTTTACCTTTCAAGGCTGTTATCTTGCTGGCATGACGGCTCTTTAACAACTCTGTTACTTTTTGGTTACAGGGAAAAGGTTACATAGGGCGCCCCCAGAATCAAAAAACGGCTCTCCTGTAATTAACGGGAAAGAGCCTTAACGCAAAGGTTTGTATTGACGGTTCGTCTTTCGCTCACCGTGTCGAAATGACACCAAGCACACAAAGGGGGAAAAGAGCCTTGATTTCGCGGGTTTTTCTTTTGTGACCCTCGTGTCGCTTCGTCAGGCTCAGTGCAAGCCTTTGTGCTTGAAAAGCGTTGTCACGTTAAAAACGGTAGAGCCCAAAAAACCCATCAAGCCGGCGAACTTGATGGGTTAAAAGAGACAATAATTGGCTGTTACTTCCCTAACCTTGCCCGTTCTTCTTCGATCACGCTTGTCTCCAGTTTCTTGAACAATGGACCCGGTTGATTCAACTTCCTGTCCGGCTCCAGGTTGCTGGGTTTCCACACTTCGACTGCGGCCAGATCGGAAACGGAATGGTATCTCAACACTGTATGCTCGCCGAGGGTATCGTTCACGGTTTCGGTATACTGCTCTCCAAAGAGTGGCGTCTCATAGCCGAAGAACTCATGCAATCGTTGCGAGGTGAACGGGAGCACAGGCGCGAAAAGAATCTTCAACGAGTCGATGGCTTTCAAGGCGGTGTAAATCGTCTTTGCCGCGCCATCCTTGTCGGTTTTTACAGCTGACCAGGGGGCGTTGACATCGAGGTACACGTTCACCGCAGTGGCAAGCTTTAGCGCCTCGCCCAACGCGGAACGCAGGCGCACGGCTTCGAGTTCGGCGCCGACGGTGTTGAATCCGTTTGAGATGACTGCGAGCAGGTCGAGGTCCGAGGGGCGAAGCGTGGCTTCATCCACGTCTGGCACGTGACCATCCCAATGTTTGTAGCAAAACGCCAGAACGCGATTCGCAAGGTTGCCCCACGTTGCCACAAGTTCGTTGTTGTTGCGCGCCACGAACTCCGCCCAGTCCCAATCGCTGTCTTTGTTTTCGGGCATATTGGCCGTGAGGTAATATCGCAACGCGTCGGGATCGTACCGAGTCAACGCGTCGCGCCCCCATACCGCCCAGTTGCGCGAGCCGCTGATCTTTTTTCCCTCAAGATTCATGAATTGGTTTGCTGGCACGTCGAACGGCAGTGTGAGTACATACTCTTCTTCCGAATAAATTTGACCGAACGCGACGCCGGCGCCCATGAGTTGGGCGGGCCACAATGAGGTGTGGAAGAAGATGTTGTCCTTGCCGATAAAGTGGAATTGACGCGCGTTGGGATTCACCCACCACTCGCGCCACGCCTCTTCCCGACGGGACAACTGGCTCCACTCGATCGGCGCGGAGAGATATCCGATGACCGCCTCGAACCACACGTACAGACACTTGTCCTCCCAGCCCTCCACAGGGACAGGGATACCCCAATCGAGGTCGCGCGTGATTGGGCGTGGCTTTAGCCCCTCGGCTTCGATCTTGCCGAGCGATTCGCCCAACACGGTGTCGCGCATGTGACCGGCGCGTTCTTTGAGGAATTTCTTCACATCGGGCTCAAGTTTCGAGAGATCGAGATAGAAATGTTCGGTGTCGCGCAATTCGAGCGCGCCGCCTTCGCGCGAGCGAGGATTGATTAACTTCTCCGGTTCGAGCACATTGCCGCAGTTGTCGCACTGATCGGAGCGCGCGCCCTCGAAGCCGCAGATGTAGCATGTTCCTTCCACGTAACGGTCGGGCAGGAATCGTTTTGCGGATGGCGAGTACCATTGCTTCGAGGTCTGCTTGAACATGAATCCGTTCTTTTGTAAGGCAAGGAAGATCGACTGCGACACTTTGAAATGATTCTCGGTGTGTGTTGTAGTGAACAGGTCGTACGTGATTCCCCAGCCTTTGAATAGTTCGATGAATCCATCGTGATATTTTTTGTACACTTCCTCCACAGGCTTGCCCTCTTTGTCTGCGGCAAGCGTGACGGGGGTTCCGTGTGAATCGGTGCCGCTGACCATAAGCACATTGTTCCCTTTGAGTCTATGGTAGCGCGCGACAATGTCGCCGGGCAGGTGCGAGCCGGTGATGTTGCCGACGTGGATCTCGGCGTTGGCATAGGGCCAGGCAATGGCGATTAATATATTTTCAGGCATTCGTGTCTCCGTGATTTTCTTTACCACGAAGGACACCAAGGACACGAAGGAGTGAATGATTCACCTTACGCAGTACGCCAAGATTTATCTTGGAATTCGCCTGTTTGTTCTCAGCCTAGGGTTGCAAAGCGAACTTTGCAGTATGGAACAGCGCGTAAAGTGAGTGAATGAAAAACCTTTGTGAACTTTGTGTCGCTTCGACAGGCTCAGCGCGAGCCCTTGCGTTTATAGAGTTCTTGAAATTGCAAACAAAAAGGCTGTCCGCAATTTGGACAGCCCGTTTTTGACAGGTGTGAAAACCTAACGTGCCATCCAGACGCGATTCGTTATTTCCATTTTCGTGGACATCAACATGGTTTTTGTCACCATTGGGGAGTCGGGTCTGAATTGCATGGCGCTATTGTACTACAACAATTTCTCTAACATAGAAAATGGAGAATCGTTATTACCCTGGCTGTGCCCGCAATCTTCAAGGTTCAAGTCCTGGCCGCACTCGATGCATAAACCCTTGCAGTCCTCGTTGTGAAGAGGGCTGATCGGCACTTCAAGTAAAGCGTATTCACGCAACATCGGAGCGAGATCGATCTGACGATCCTCGGGGAGCAAAACGCCTGTCTCGCTGACCGAATCTTTGTCGAATGCGTACAGTTCGGCGAAACTCCACGAGAGCGGATAGGCAAAATCCTTCAAGCAGCGCACACATTGTAATTTTGTGTCTCCTGAAAAACTGCCTTGCGCGATCAATCCTTGCGGCGTGCGTCCTATGTGTACGGAACCGTTGAGATTCGATACTTCGAAGTCGTCAAGCTTGATATGCTCGAACTCGAAAGGGAACGTGTGGCTATAACCGACTTCTTCATGGACGATAAAGCCGACGTTGATGCGGAATGGTTTACGGGGATTGGTCATGGCTGTTGGCGGCGTAGACACAAGTCAGCTGCGTCTGCAATAACATAATAAAATTATATTTTTCTATCAACAATAAACTTCGCCAGATCCTCAAGCGCGTCTTTCTCCGGGCATTCTGGCGCAATCCCCAGTGAGTTTAATGCGCGGTTGACGGCGTTCTGAGCTTCCTCGAGTGATTGGCGGATTGCCGAACTTTCGCGGATCGCGTCTACAAGACGTTGCACGCGAGCGGTATCTTTCCATCCGCCCTCGGGTAATGACATCACATCGTCGTTATAAGGGTTTGCCTCCGCAAAGTAAATTGCAGGAAGGGTCACCAGCCCATTTAATAAATCTGAACCGATCGGCTTGCCCACTGTGGATTGATCGCCGGTGAAATCGAGGATATCGTCTACGATCTGAAACGCCATGCCGACCTCGTATCCGAACGACTTCATTGATAAGCGCAGTTCTTCATCTTCGCTTGCGACCATTGTCGCCGCTAATGCCGACATTTCGAAGAGCGACGCGGTCTTGGCGTAGATGCGGTTGTAATAATTATCGCGGTTGATGACGCCATGTGATGAGAACATCTGCGTCAGTTCGCCGTTGACGATAGTACCCAGAGTCTCTGCAAACAGTTTCATGAGAGGGAGGTAGTCGGTCTCTGCGGCAAGTTTGGCGGCGCGGGAGAAGAGAAAGTCGCCGGTGAGTACGGTTGCGGCAGGCGACCAGCGCGCGTTCAATGTTGGCATTCCGCGGCGGAGCAACGCGCCATCGATTAAGTCATCGTGAACTAATGTTGCCGTATGAAGCAACTCTACGGAAGCGCCGAGGGTGATCAATTTTTCTTCGGGCGCGCCCAGCATGTTTCCGACGAGCAAGCCGAGGGTCGGTCTGATGCGTTTGCCTCCCGCCGAGAGCAAATGCTCAAGCGCCGACTTTAAGTCGGGGTGTTGCTCGTCGCCCGCCTGTCCGCGCATCCGCTGTTCGACGAATTGGAGTTGCTCGTTGACCGAGGTGAAGAAGGTGGTTGCGTTCATGAGTGTGTCTCCAATCTGAACAGGCGGTTTGCGTTTGCAGTTGTGGCTGCGGCAATCGCTTCGCGCGTCATCTGATGGACTTCGGCAATTTTATCAGCAACGAGACCCACGTTTGCAGGTTCGTTACGCTTGCCACGGTGGGGGACCGGGGTTTGAAACGGCGAATCGGTTTCAACGAGGATTGAATCCAGCGGCAGTTGGCAGACGAGTTCGCGCTGGGATTCGTTTTTCTTGTAGGTGACGGAGCCGGTGACGCCGATGAAGAAATTCATGTCCATCGCTCGTTGTGCCGATTCGAGATTTCCATTGAATGAATGGAAGACGCCGGGGTGGGATTTCAGCGCAGTCAACGTTTTATGCCAGGGTTCGAGAATGTCGAGCAGGTCGTTTGTCGCGTTGCCGCTTTCCGCGTCATTGTCCTCGCGCAGGTGGAGGATGACAGGCTTGTTCACTTTATCCGCAAGTTCAAGGTGGGGGAGGAGGTTTTGCCGTTGTTCCATCCGTTTTTCGGTTTCTTTGACCCAGTAATAATCTAACCCGATCTCGCCAATGGCTACAACCTTTGGGCGTTCGGCAAGCCTGCAAATCTCATCGAAATCTTCCGCGCTGAATTTTTGCATGTCGGTGGGATGATATCCAACTGCGGCGAAAATACTGGGGTATGTTTCTGCCAATTGCACGGCTTGGCGGCTGGTCTCCAAGTCCATGCCCGGCACGAGCATCTTCTCGACGCCTGCCTCTGTTGCGCGCCGAATCACATCATCAATATCCCCAGCGAATTGTTCAAGATACAGGTGGCAGTGGGTATCTGTGAGCATAATTCAGACTTCGTTTGTGAAAATTATAACATATAAAGAGTTTTCGCCACAGACAGTAACGGGATGAATGAGCATGGTATAGTGAGTGGAAATCAAGGAGAACTGAAATGAAAAAAATTCGATTTCTATTTTCGATTTTGATCCTGTTCGCCCTGTTTCTTCCTAGTCGCACTGTCCGCGCCGACGTTGCGCCGCCCGAAGCTCCTCCCGGCACAACGCTTTTGCCGGGCGAAGCGACTACCCAGGTCCGCATGGTGGCGGAGACGGTCACGCTGACGATCTCCGAAGACTCGGCGGACGCGAAAAACGCAGTTGCAAGAACTGAAGCGGTCTTCACCATGCGTAATCTCGGCGCGGCGGAAGAGAAGATGGCTGTTCGTTTTCCGCTCTCGTTCTTTAACGGCAATTCAGACGGATTTGGCAACTTTCCGGAGATTAAGCAGATTGCCGTAAAAATAAATGGACAATTGGTTTCGACTCGCCGTGAAACTCAACCCTTCTTTAACAGCGAAATGTCGTATCACGAACGCGACGAACTTCCTTGGGCGGTATTTGACGTAACCTTTCCGCCGAATCAAGATGTGACCATCGAAGTCGCCTATGATGTGTACGGTTATGGATACTATCCCTACGAAGCATTTAAATACATTCTCGAAACAGGCGCGGGGTGGAACGGCACGATCGGCAGTGCAGAGATTATTGTCCGCTTGCCGTATGAGGTCAGCAAGCAAAATCTCGACCTGACGGGTCAGGCTGGGTATGGCGAAACAAGCTCAAATGGAGCCCTGAGCGGGAATGAAATCCGCTGGTCGTTCAAAGATTTCGAGCCGACTTATCAAGATAATGTTCAGATCGTCGCGGTTACTCCATCTTTATGGAAAAAAATCCTGAGCGAGAAATCCAACGTTGAGAAAAATCCAAAAGATGGCGAGGCGTGGGGCAGGTTGGCGAAGGCGTATAAGGAAGTCGCCCTTATGCCGAAGGGCTGGTTACGCGATGACGACGCGGGAGTGGAGTTGTATCGGCTCAGTAAAGAGGCTTACGAACGATGTCTTGCCCTTTTGCCGGACGACCCGCTTTGGCATTACGGTTACGCCGAACTCTTGTGGGCGCGTTATTATTTCGATGTATATTCTTCCGGCCAGGTGGATACAGAAGGCGTTCTGCCTGCCGCACTAAACTCGTTACAAACCGCGCTCGCGCTCGACCCGAATTTGCAAGAAGCGAAAGATTTGTTAAATTTCATTAGTTCTCAGGCACCCGGCGCCGTTCAAAAAAATGATGATGGAAGTTTTACCATGCTGGGGCTGACTGCTACATCGATGCCCCCTACGCCCTGGCCAACTCCAACTTCCGTTTTTACTGCTGTTCCTCCAACTTCCGCACCGGCGTCAACCATATCTTCAACTTCAACCGCTGTGCCTCCTGAGGAGCCTTCCGCATCCAGCCCCTTATGCGGAAGCGCGGCAATCTTACCGCTGTTGCTTGGTTTGATAGCGCTGAACAGGCGTAAAATGTAAACTTGTGTTGGGCGTTTGAATGGCGTGTCTGTATACTGTAAACCCAAAAAAAACACGTCGGTGAGTTGATCTCGCCGACGTGTGACGTGTAACTTGTCGCTTCAGTTTACTTGATCCCCGCCACTTTCAACCCATCGTCAAGAATTGCCTTCACTTTATCGCCATGAGTCGTTTCGCAGTACACGCGCATGATCGGCTCTGTGCCGCTAAAGCGGATCAACAGCCAGCCGCCGTCTTCAAGTTTGAATTGGAATCCGTCCACCGTCACGAGTTCGGTCACTTTCAAGCCGCCGATGGTTTTGGGATTCGCATCCAGAATTTTTTGTTCGCGCGATTTTCGGTCGCCAGAAAATGGAGTATCCACGCGGTCGTAAAAATGTTCGCCGACCTTGTCGAACAACATCTTCAAGAGTTCGGTTGGCTTTTTACCCGTCTGCACCATGAAATCGAGAAAATATAAACCAGCGAGAATCCCATCACGCTCAGGGACGTTATTACGAAACGCATACCCGCCGCTTTCTTCACCGCCGATCATCGCGTTCGTTTCCATCATCTTTGGCGCCACGTATTTGAATCCCACGCCTGTTTCGTGCACAGGCACGTTGTAAAGTTTCCCAAGTTTGTTCAGCATCGTTGTTGTCGAAAGTGTTTTGACAATATCACCGCGTTCGCCGCGCACTTCGAGCAGGTACAACGCGAGCAACGCATACACGCGTAGTTGATTGATGAACTCGCCGTTCTCGTCGCCGATGCCGCAACGATCCGCGTCGCCGTCGGTGATGAGCAGAACATCGGCGTTGTTATCAACAGTGGCTTTCAACCCAACATCAATGTTCGGACGGATCGGTTCAGGTCGTTTCATTTCAGGGAACGACGGATTACGCTCATTGTGAATCTCGATCACTTTCGTCTTGCCGCCCGCAAGCAAACGCGTAAACCAGCCCGCGCCGTTGCCCCACATCGCATCCACCATCACAACAAAGCTTGCATCCTTGATCTTTTGAACATCCACAAGTTTATGAAGATTCTTGATGTATGACTCAGACGCATCGAAGACGACAACTTTGCCATCGCGTTTTGCATCTTGGATGAAAACCCGCTTCGCCTCCGACGGGGAGTCTGGGATCAACGCTTCGATCCGACTCAACCCTTCGGGGTCTATCGCTCCGCCGTTCTCATCGCGGACCTTGAATCCATTGTCGGTGGGTGGGTTGTGCGATGCGGTGATATTGACTGCGGCGCAAGCCTTTTTATCCACAACGGCAAACGCGATCACTGGAGTCGGTGTCGCGCCATCGGTGAGATACACGTTCAAGCCGTTGCCTACCAAAACTTCGGCGACTGTCGCCGCGAAATTCTCCGAATGGAATCGTTTATCGTGACCGACAACGACCCACTTCCCTGAATTGCCTTGTTCGATGAGGTACGAAGCAAATCCCTGCGTGGCGCGTCGGACGTTATCGAAGGTGTAATCCTCAGCAATAACGCCGCGCCAGCCGTCTGTGCCGAATGAAATTTTGAATGTCATAAGTCTCCCAAGGGTAAGGATGAAATTTTAAATTATCAGTGTTTCAAAATTAATCTAACATGTCACCCTGAGGGAGCGGTTTTTAGCGACCGAAGGGTCTCGCATGTGCCTGAGAGAGATGCTTCGCTTCGCTCAGCATGACATATCTTTCGATTACGGTGTTGCAGTTGCTGTCACTTCCAACGTTGGTTCAGCTGTTGTTGTTGCTGTTGGGCTTGGTTCAGGCGTTGCCGTAGGCGCAACATTGCCCGTCATCAAAATTTGCCATGCGATCTCTAGATCACCCGATGCAACGACAGGGAAATCGGGCAAATTGCCAAGCGCCATGTCGAGGCGTGAAATTGCTTGTGTCAACGTTTCATCGCTTGTTTGTGATTGTAATTCCACTAACAGATCCCGCGCCGATTGAACGTCGGCTTTTGCCAAGCCGAAATTACTTTGCGCAAGGTACAGCCTCGCGCGCGCCAGTGTGTCTAACGCGCGGGTCATCATCACTTCTTGGTTCAGTTTGTTCAGCGTCTCCGTGTTGTTTGCTTCGAGTTGGTTCTCCAGAGTGGTTTGAATCTCTTCCAATTTTTGAATGGACGCTGTGTGTGCTTCGATGGAAGAATCTATGCTGTCGAGGCGGCTGTTCACTTCGGTTAGTTGACTCTTCAGGTCTGCGACTTCGTTTTCCAGTTGATCCACGCGAACGCTGTTTTGCTCCACAGGGACGATGTATCTATCTCGCAGAACGGGCAAGCCGAAATAAAGCGCCGCACCGATTGCCCCAAGGATTATTAGTATTGCGATCAACTTGAACAAAGCGCGGACGAACGAGCGCAAGGCGGCTCCCGCGCGCGACCCAAAGGATGGCTTGTCCTCAACGGCGGGCGTTTCTTTCACGGGCTGGCTTTTTTCAGGGAGTTGCGCTTCTTCCTCGATGGGGGCGATCGCGCTTGCTTGTTCCTCGAGCTGGTTCGCCTCCAATGTGGATTCGATGCGCGAGATCAGTTTCTTATTCATCCCCTTTATCTTTAGCAGTGATTCCACAGAATCAAATGGACGCGCCGCAACCAGATCGTCCGCAAGTTGGCGGGTTATGCCGGGGATCGTTGTTAGTAAATTGGGATCAGCCGAGTTGAGAAAGCGTAATAACTTTTCCATGGTTTGCCTGTGAAGAAATGAAGTCTTGCCTAAAATGATTTCGAGATTATATCATCCGCAAAGAAAAACTCCGAAGCGTGAGCGCTTCGGAGTTCGGCTTATTCTTGTGTCAACCAGCGTTTGGCTGATTCGATATCATCAAAGTATTTGAGCGGTTGACCGGTGATCATTGTGAGCAGGTCAGCTAGTTTTTGTTTAATGCCGGTCACGCCGAGAACAGCTGTTTTCTTCACGTAGGCTTTGGTGGCGGCGGATGCCGCATTCATGGCGGGGAGCAGGTCGGCGTCCACATTAGTGTCGCGCATGTCGGTAAGTACAAGCACGGAGTTTTGCGGCTGGGCTTTCACGATCTCCTGCACCTCTGCCAGTTCCGCCTTCACTGCGGCGGAGTTGTAGAATAATTGCGAAAAGTCCTGATACAAGATTTTTTTACCGTTGTATTCGATCCATTCTGAGCGCATGTAAACCTCCTAATTCTTTTTGGATTCGGAACGAAGAGCAAGCCTGGTCGCTACCGCTCCAACCAATTCCCATGCGCCGACGCCGAAGAAACGCGCGGGCGCAAGTTGCATGACGACGATCAGCGTGAAGACGGTGAATGTCGCACAGCGGAAGGGGACCGTCCATTTGTAGAATTGCTTCACGTCGTTCAGCGCGGCGAGGATGTAGTACGCGCCCATGTTGAACGAAGCCATTGCGGAGGCGGTCATAAAAACGATTGTGTAATCCCCGGCGGCGCGCGAAGCGCGGTCTAGTGCGGTGAAGCCGAGGAGCGATAAAAGCGTCTCAGGGCGGACCAAGCCGACCAGCCCGAGAAGAAGCGCAAGAAGTCCGAAGATGAAAATTGTCCAGCCAGACGAATCCCGTATCTTGAATTTTGTCAGCATAAAGTTTCCTTGCGTCGAATTATACCGGGGGGACTTCTTGCCAGCCTCGACAAATTTGTTTGGCTCGCCTATACTCCGAATATCTCATGCGGAGGCTGTGTGTCGAAATATCAGGTGGTGGTGGCAGGGAATATCGGTGTCGGCAAGACCTCGCTTACGGAGCGGATCGGTTCGCGCCTCGGCTGGCGGACTGGATACGAGTCGGTAGCAGATAACCCCTATCTGGCTGATTTTTATAGTGACATGCGCTCATGGTCGTTTCATCTACAAGTGTTTTTCCTTGGTCATCGCGCCGATCAGTATCTTGAAGCCGCACGCGACCCGCGTTCGGCGATCCTCGATCGGAGTGTTTACGAAGATTTCCATATTTTTGCGCGGGCATTGCATCACATGGGCGATTTTGCCGAACGCGATTATCTGGCGTATCGCCGCTTGTTCGAGCTGGTGGTGAACAGCATGCCGCGCCCGAACCTGCTCATTTATTTGAAAGCGCCGGTCAATGTGTTGATGGATCGCATCCGACGGCGCGCGCGCGGGATGGAATCGGGCATCACGTCGGAGTATCTAACCTTGCTCGATTCTTTTTACGACGAGTGGCTGGGCGCGTTCGATATGTGCCCGGTGCTTACGATCCGCACTGATGACTTGGATTACGTTCACCAACCGAAACATTTGGACACGGTGGTGGAGCGGGTTCAGAATAAACTTTCAGGCAAGGAAGTGGTCGAATTTTGAAGTTACTGAAACTTCAACTCGTTTTCGGTGTTTGTGCTTTCGTGCGAAGTTGATCATCCTATGAGTGAATCTCTAAAAACAACTAATCTTTCCGCAAGCCTGTTAACGCGGATTCCGCTGTTTTCTCAACTTCCCTTCGACGAGTTAAATCTGCTTTTAAACGCGCTGGATCGAGTGCGTTTGAACCCGGGCGATATTTTGTTCAAAGAAGGGGAACTTGCGGAACACCTGTATATCGTGGCGCGCGGACAACTTGAGATCAACATGGCTTCGGGGACTGCGAACGAACTGATCCTCAATGTTATTAATGAAGGCGAATATCTCGGCGAGATGGGTATCATTATGCCCGGCGGGAGGCGCACGGCTGGCGCTCGGGCGCGTGGCGATGTTTTACTGCTCAGTATGAGCCGCACGCAATTTCAGGAGTTATTACAGCGACACCCCGAATTGGCAAATGCGATGGTCAGCGTATTAAGTTCGCGCCTCGATAGCACCAATGTGCAGACCTTTCGCGACCTGACCGAGAAAAACCGTCAGTTGCAGACCGCCTACGATGAGCTGAAAGCCGCGCAGGAGCAATTGATCGAAAAGGAGCGTCTCGAAAAGGAACTTCAAGTTGCTGCTGAGATTCAAATGTCCATTCTCCCGGATGTTTTACCATCGCCGGATGGATATGATTTTGGCGGGCGCATCCTGCCAGCCCGTCAGGTGGGAGGCGATTTCTACGATGTGTTTGAGCTTGGCAATGGGAAGATGGGCGTTTTGATCGGGGATGTTTCCGATAAGGGCGTTCCATCCGCAATCTTCATGGCGAGGGCGCACGCGCTCATTATTGCGGAGGCGGATAATTCCACATCGCCCGGCGCAGTGTTGCGCATGGTCAACGAGCACATCACCCGCCTCGAAAAATCCACGCAGTTTGTTACTGCATTGTATGGCGTGCTGGACACTCTCACAGGTGAATTTTCCTATGCCCGCGCGGGACATGAACCTCCGTTGCTGATCGGCGAACGCGGCGATATCCATCGTTTACCTCACGAGCCGGGCATGGCGCTTGGGTTGTGGGAGGATATGCTGTTGGACGAAAACAGTATCCGCCTGGCGAAAGGTTCGTTGCTGGTCATGTTCACAGACGGTATGACCGATTGCCGCGATCCGAATGGGGTTCCTTTCGGCCTTGAACGAATTAAAGAGACGATGAAGGAATTGCGGTCGCTTCCCGCTCAAGCGGCATGCGATCGCCTCTTCAGCACGTTGATGGATTATCAAAACGGCGCAAAACAAGACGACGATGTGACGCTATTGGCAATCCACGCGAGTTGAAACACGACTCATGAAAAACTTAGCCACGGATTCTCGCGGATTTTAATTTTTCTGTTTTGAATGGAGGAAGATAAAAGCCGACCAAGTTAAAACTGGTCGGCTTTTGTCATGTGAGTTGGCGTGGCGACAAAGTTCGCGGCTAACGGCTCGAAATATCAACTTCGAGGGTGGTCATGGTCTTATGCTTTCTCCAACGCTTGTTTGATATCTTCGATCAGGTCGTCTTTATTTTCTATCCCCACAGATAAGCGGATCAACGCGGGGTCAACCTCAAGTTGGGAGCCGACCACTGAAAGATGAGTCATCGCGGCGGGGACTTCGATGAGCGACTCGACGCCGCCAAGCGATTCGGCGAGCACGAAGATTTCTGTCGCTTCAACGACTCGGATCGCGGCTTCCTTTCCGCCTTTGACGATGAACGAGACCATGCCTCCGCCGTTTTTCATTTGGTGTTTGGCAATTTTTTCCTGCGGATGACTAGCGTGGAAAGGATAAATAACTTTTTCCACTTTGGGATGGTTTGCTAAAAATTCAACGATAGCCGCCGCGTTTTCGTAGTGACGTTCCATGCGGAGGGGGAGGGTCTTGATCCCTCGCAAGACCAGGAAGCAATCCATCGGTCCCGGCACTGCGCCGACCGCGTTTTGCAAAAAGTAGAGTCGATCGGCGAGTTCTTTGTCTTTGACGATCACCGCGCCTCCGACAACATCCGAGTGACCGCCGAGGTATTTTGTCATCGAGTGGACGACGATGTCCGCGCCGAGTTCGAGCGGACGCTGCAGATACGGTGTAGCAAATGTGTTGTCAACGACGAGGAGCGGTTTGTTCGCGTGCGCGTGGACGATCTCTGCCACAGCGCGGATGTCTGTGATGCGCAAATATGGATTCGTGGGAGTCTCGAGCCACACGAGGCGCGTGGAGGGGGTCAACGCGTCGGCGACCGATTCGGGATCAGTCGTGTCGGCAAATGTAAAGTCGAGGTTGAAGCGGCGGAAAATTTTGTCGAAGAGGCGGAACGTGCCGCCGTACACGTCGTTGCCCGCCAGCACGTGCGCGTCCGCGCTGAGTAAACGAAGGACGGTGTCGGTTGCCGCGAGACCGGAGGCGAATGCCAGTCCGAATGCCTTGCCCTGAGCCTGTCGAAGGGAACCGCCTTCGAGCGCGGCGAGACAATCCTGCAAGGCTTTGCGCGTGGGGTTCATCGTGCGCGAATATTCGTATCCCTGTCGCGGTTTTCCAACCCCGTCCTGCATGTATGTGGATGTGAAATATACGGGCGTCATCACCGCGCCGTTGTTGGGGTCGGGTTCCTGCCCGGCGTGAACTGCGAGTGTTTCAAATTTCATTCGGTCTCCTTTGTTGACCAGTGTCAATAAAATCATACAGGAAGAACTTGATTTGGGCAATGTTCGTGAAGAACTGAAACGGCGAGACGAATATTCCGGCGGGGAGGATTTGGTCTTATAATTCAAAAAAACTTGGATGAGGTGTCCCATGTCCACCAGTGTCTTTGAAGCCTTGCGTCCCTTCTTGAATGCGATCCTGATCGGTTTAGGCGGAATTCTCATTGCGCTGATCGTTTCGTGGATCGTCAGTCATTTGCTTGCCCGTCCTATGGGAAAAGTGTGGAGCCGGTTCATCGGGAGTTTTCTCGCGCTTGCCATCGGCATCTGGACCGTGAAAGTGATTCTGGATACTACCGGCGCGGCGGGGTTGCTGGTCGTCGTTGTGACGGCGATCACCGGCGCGTTTGCCATCGGCTCCGAGCGGATCGCCGGAGACTTGTTGGCGGGAGTCAGTCTATTTGTCGGACGCACCTATAGCGCGGGCGACTACGTGGTCATTGCGGGGAAGGAAGGCAGGGTGGCGAACGTGTCGCTCTTCCTCACGACGTTGGAAACCGTGAATGGCGATGAGATCTACATCCGCAATGCGGAAGCGACCAACGGGACGATCATTAATTATTCGGCGCATCCTGGTCATCTGATCTCGGTAAAGGTTCCCTTGCCGATAAATCAGGATTTGAATGTGGCTGTTGATGCGATTCAGAAAGCGGCGGCAGGTTTTGCCCCCGATCTTTCAGCCAAGTCACTAAATCAGCCGGCGGTCGTTGTGCAAACTGCGGAAGAAGGTTATTTCATTATTGAAGTCCGCGCGTATATGACGGATCGGCTGGATGCGGGTCCCGAAATGACGCGCCTGTTCCTGCTTGCCGTGAACGCGATCAAAGAAGCGGGGTTAAGTTTGGACGCCAACGCATAGGAAATCGTCGTGGCGCGTTCTCAACATTCGCAAACGTCGAGACGAGCAGGGAGTCGTTCATCTGTGCGTCTTTTCGTGGTCGCGCTGACCGCAACCATGCTTACCACCGGCGGGTTTGGAACGCTTCCAAAGAATCCCATCACCCGCGCGGCTCAGCAACAGATCAGCGAAAATTTTTCCGATCCATTTTTGGAACCGGTCAATGCGTATCTTGAGCAGATATCGGCGCCCACATTTGAATCACGTCCTCGTCCGACAAAACAATTCATTGACCCTGTCGGTTGGATTCTTTCTGGGCTTTCCTCTCAAACGCCCGAAGTTTTGACGCCCGCTTCAACTCCCACCTTTACTTCTGTTCCTGCCTCCTCAGCCTCAGCCACACCGACGATTACATTCAGCCCGACTTCAACGCCGACGTTCACCGCCTCTCCAACCGTCACTGCCACGATCACGGCTACACAGGCTTGTCCTCGCCCATCAACCACCCCGGCTCTAACAACTTTCTTTAATAGCTCCGAACTAACCATAGATGTATATATGGTTGACTCTTCTTGCAAGCTCACCCTCTATTTCACTCTGGGACCGGAACAGTCCGTTACCCAGCAAACAGCCATCGGACAGAAATGGTGGTTCATTGAATCGTCTACCGGCCGCCTCCTTGCCGATCACTTTGTTCAATCCGCAATTGAAAATGTGGATGTGTCTAACGGAGCGGTAACAGTGGTCACTCCCACGCCCACTCCGTTTGGCGGTTTGACAATAAGCAATGTAGTTCTAACCGACGATCTTTATGCGTTTGGAACTTCGATCACGCTTGCGCCGAATCAGGAATTCTATGTCACGTATGATTTTCAAGTGTCGAGCAGTTCTTGCCCCACATGCAGCGTTCAATTGATCACCGGCTTAAGTTATCTAAGCAGTAGCGGAGCTTGCGCCTATACCGGTGTTCCGGGGGGTACGCCGGGAGCGTCTGGTACCGAGAGCGCCACGCTTACCGCGCCATCCTCGCCCGGCACGTATGCAGTTGTGGTCGAATATCATCAGGGGGCTTCGTGCGGGGATGCGCTAGCGAACTATGGAACTGGCGTGGCTGTGTTTAAACAGGTGATCGGGGAGATCGTCGTTTCGGGCACGTCCTGACTCGATTGCAAGGAGCAAGTCAGTTCTTAATTTGATCTCTTGCGAAAGTCGTTTGTGCCGCAGAGATCACAGAGAAAAAGAGAATCTCCACCTGCCCCGAACGTGATTTGCTTGGCAAATCATGCGGGGTCAAAGGACTCTGCGGCTAAGCAGGAAACACTTATGAGCGAACCTTGCTGTGATGGAAGATGTACTCACCCATGTTACGCGGTGACAGCCGTAACGCGAGATTTTGTAGATTAACAATTAAACCGAGCAAAAAACTTCAACGTGAATTACGCGAAACGGTCGAAACCCGCGAATTTTTTTGCGAAACTTGTCCTGAGCCTGTCGAAGGGTTCGCTCAATTCGCGCTTTTCGCGTTAGAAAAAAGCCTCAATCGGGATTGCTCGATGAATTTGGATAAGTCCAATATCTTGCAATTCGCCTGGTTTTTTTTCTCAGCCAGAGTCGCAAAGTGAACTTTGCGGTACGGAACAGCGTGTAAGGTGAATTACTCAAAGAACCGGGTGAGCCATTCCAGGGAATAATATCCCGCGTATGCAAAAAACGTCATCTTGATCAGTTGACCGATCCAAATAAAGAAAAGGAATGTGCGGATCGGCATTTTAGCAATGCCTGCCGCAACGCCAGCCACATCGAAAAAAGGATTCGGGACGGCGGCTAATACGAGGATTGCCCAGCCGCCATATTTATCCACCCAGGGTTTGATGCGATCATACACACTCGTATTTTCGATCACTGCCTGCCCGCTAAAACCGGCAAGATACCCGGAAAGTTCCCCAAGCGCGCCGCCTGTGCCTGCTGAAAGACCGACGAGCAGGGGGTTGAATACCGCGCCCATGGCGTAAATGATCGCCACACCGGGCGCGGGGATGAAGATGGTCGCGTTGGCAAGCAAGGCGATCAAGAAGACGCCGGGGTAACCGAACGCCGCAAAACCCTCCACCCGGTCGCGGATGCTGAACACAAACACGGTGATCCCAATGACGATAATGAACGCCAGAACGCGCAGGATGTTAGTTTGAAGGTTTGCTCGCTTCTGAATCGGCGCCGACTCTGATTGTGCGCGCGATTTATTCGCTTTCTTCGATGGTGACACGGAGAATCTTTACTGCGGGAGCATTGCGGTTGTTCGGGTCGCGCGCGGGAATGGACATCAACACATCCAAGCCTTCCACAACTTGACCGAAGACGCTGTGGCGGTTATTGAGGTGCGGTGTTGGTCCGTGGGTGATGAAAAACTGCGAGCCATTCGTGCCGGGTCCCGCGTTTGCCATGGAGAGAATACCTTGCTTATCGTGTTTCAGGCTGGGGTGAAACTCATCCTCGAATTGGTAGCCGGGTCCGCCCATGCCGGTGCCGGTTGGGTCGCCGCCCTGCGCCATGAAATTATCGATCACGCGATGAAAGATCACGTTGTCGTAGAACCCCTCGCGCGAGAGGAAGACAAAACTGTTCACGGTCTTGGGTGTTTTGTCGGCAAATAGGTCGATGACCATTGTGCCTTTGTCTGTTTCCATGCGCGCTTTATATTTTTTCTTCGTGTCGATCTGCATTGCGGGTGGGGTGGACCATTGTTTTGACATCTATGTTCTCCTGTTTCGGGTTATTTGTGGGTATAACTATGTCTTTCTTCTTTCCTCTTTCTTCGGTTTTGGTAGAAGAAAAAGGTACAACCTATTTCAAAAGCGCCTCGATCCGCGCCACGACCATATCCAATGCGGCGGTGTTGAATCCGCCTTCGGGGATGATTACATCGGCGTAACGCTTCGAGGGTTCGACAAATTCGAGGTGCATCGGGCGGACGGTCGCTTGATATTGAGCAATTACCGATTCGGTACTGCGCCCGCGTTCGTGGATATCGCGCTCAAGGCGGCGGATGAATCTCAAGTCGGCGTCGGTGTCTACAAAAATTTTCACGTCGAACATTTTGCGCAATTTGGCTTCAGTGAAAATGAGAATGCCCTCCACGAGAATCACGCTGCGCGGCTGGACGATGAAGGTCCGGTCGGTGCGACGATCGGTGGCGAAGTCATATACGGGGACATCCACAGGTTTCCCGTCGCGGAGGGAGGCGATGTGTTCGGTCAATAATTCCGTTTCGAGCGAGTCGGGGTGGTCGAAGTTGATCTGCGCCCGCTGGACGGGGGGCAATCCGCTGAGGTCTTTGTAGTAGGAATCGTGTTGCAGGAAGGCAATGCGATCATGCCCGACCCTGCTGAGGATGGCTTGCGCGACGGTGGTTTTTCCAGAGCCTGAGCCGCCTGCGATGCCAATGACGAGAGGGTCTGGATGTTTCATACGGGTCGTATTATACGTGATTTCACGAGGTTGATGATTGTTAGGTATAATACTTCGACGAGTATGAAGAATTGCTATCGAGGAGCCTGCCTTGGCGTTCAACCCGATTAATTGGCTGTTGGGCTTATTTTCACTGGATATTGCGATCGATTTGGGGACTGCGAACACGTTGGTGAACGTGCGCGGCAAGGGCATTGTGATCAATGAGCCTTCATGGGTGACGATTGATAAACGCCTGCGCCAGCCGCTTGCCATCGGTTTGGAGGCGAAGGAGATGATGGGTCGCACGCCGAGCAATGTGGCGGTTGTGCGTCCGTTGCGCGATGGCGTGATTGCCGACTTCGACATTACTCAGGTAATGTTGGAATATTTCATTGGCAGAGTTCACGAGCAAAATATTGTGCCGCTTCCTCGCCCGCGTGTGGTGGTGGGAATTCCCACCGGCGTGACGGAAGTGGAAAAACGCGCCGTGTATGACGCGGTGATGGCGTCTGGCGCGCGCGCGGCATATATGATCGAGGAGCCGATCGCCGCGGCGCTGGGGGCTGGCTTGCCGATGGGTGAAATTCGCGGCAGTATGGTGGTGGATATCGGCGGCGGAACGACGGAAGTAGCGGTGATGTCTATGAGCGGCGTGGTTGCCTCTCGCTCGCTGCGCGTAGCTGGCGATGAGATGGATCAGGATATTGTGCAATATCTGCGCAATAAATATAACTTGCTCGTTGGTGAAGGGGTTGCGGAACAGATCAAATGGAAGATCGGTTCGGCGTATCCGCTTCAACCGGAGAAAACAATGGAAGTGCGCGGACGGAATCTGGTGACCGGCTTGCCGGAAAGCATCGAAGTTTCATCGGTAGAAATGCGCGAGGCGCTGGCAGGTTCGGTGCAGGTCATAATCGATACGATCCGTGACGCATTGGATGAAATTCCCCCCGAGATCGTTGCCGACCTGATGGACGCCGGCATCTGCCTCGCTGGAGGCGGCGGTCTCTTGCAGGGGCTGGCAGACCGCCTGACGGACGAAGTGAAATTGCGCGTTTGGGTTGCCGAAGATCCGCTCACGTGTGTGGCGCGCGGCGCCGGTATGGTGTTCGATGATTTCGATAAGTTGAGCCGCTATCTTGTGGGACTTGAACGCGGTAGCACCCGGCATAGCGTGTAACGTGTGAAAATTTTTATCGTAGAAGATAGGCATTTCGAGTTTATTGAATAGACTTTATCGGTAATAAGCGAAAGTTATTTTTTGGACGCTGAAAAACGCTGATTTTCGCTGATTCAAGAAAAGAAAATCTGCGTCTTCTGCGTGAATCAGCGTCCCGATTTAATTCCCGATAAGGTCTAATATATAAAATGAGAAACAATTTTTCGCGCGCGCTTCAAACGACGATCATTTTTCTGGTCATGGGCGGGGTGATTGCGCTTGCGCTGGGGGGGTATTTCAGTTCCGCGTCGAATGTGTTCACAGGGTCGCTGGTTAATTTGCAGACGTGGCTCTCCTCTCGTTTTATCGCCGTGCAGGAGTTTTTGACCGCGCCGCGCGATGTTGCCTCTTTGCGCCAGCGTAACGCGGAACTCGAAGCGGAAGTTTCTGAACTACAAGCGCAGGTGATCCAACTTCAACAACGGGTTGGCGAGACTGAGATTCTTGCGGCGCTGGTCGATTTCTCGCGCGCTAACCCGGACAACACTTACAAAGCCGCCGAGGTGATTGGGCGCGACCCGAGTCCGTTTTTGCATTATGTGATCATTAACCGCGGCTCGAATGATGGCATCCTGCGCGGCATGCCGGTGGTCACCGACCAGGGGCTGGTTGGTCGCGTGGATGCGGTGATCGCCGATGCGGCGCGCGTGCAGTTGATCACCGACCCGGCCTCGAATGTGAATGTGCGATTGGAAAACGCGCAGACCGACGCTTCTCTTGTCGGTTCGGTTACCGGCGACCTCGAATTGGAATTGATTCCGCAGGAAACAAATGTAGAAGCGGGCGATCTCGTCCTGACCTCGGGGCTGGGAGGCGGATACCCTCCGGACTTGATCGTCGGGCAGGTCGTCAACATTCGCGCCCGCGATTTTGATTTATTTCAACAAGCCACGGTGCAGCCGGTTGTGGATTTTAACCGCCTTCAAATTATTTTAGTGATCGTGAACTTTACCCCGGTGGATATCGGTCCACTTTTCCCAACCCCGTAACCATGCGCGACCTTCTTGCGATTCCTGTTATCTTTTTGGCGGTTGTCCTGCAATCGTCCATTGTGAGCCGCATTCCGTTATTGTCGGGCAATGCCGATCTGCCGCTGGTGATCCTTGCGGCGTGGGCGTTGCAGGAAGGCGTGGATACAGCCTGGCATTGGGCAATCTTGGCGGGGTTGATGATTGGGTTTGTTTCAGGAATTCCCATGCTTGTTCCGCTAGCCACGTATCTGCTTGTTGTAATCATGGCGCGACTCCTCCAGCGTCGTGTGTGGCAGGCTCCGTTGTTGGCGATGTTCGGAATAACCTTTATTGGAACGTTGATTTTACACATTTTCTCGTTAGGGGCTTTGCGCCTGAACGGCACAGCATTACCCATTGTCGAGACTTTGGGGTTGTTGACACTACCGAGCATTCTATTGAATATGCTCCTTGCTGTTCCTGTATATGCGGTAATGCGCGATCTCGCTCATTGGATGTATCCCACTCCGGAGTTTGAATGAGTAATCAATCTGATAATAAATTCCAAGTGCAATCCTGGCGGTTATGGCTCGTCTACGGCGCGATCGCTTTCGTCGTTATCACGATCATCGTACGGCTTGTGTCTCTGCAAATTTTTAGCGGACAGGAATGGCTTGATCAGGCGGTTGAAAATTATGTTGCTGAAGTCAGCGTGCCGGCACAGCGTGGAATCATCTATGATCGCAACGGCTATATCTTGGCGCGTAATATCGCTTCGTACAACGTGATCATCACCCCGGCAGGCTTGCCGGACGATGAAGGGGACATTCAGAGAATTTATCGCGAGGTTTCCGAACTCACCGGCGTGCCGGCGGGCGGTCCTGTTACCGACGAATCGTTGGAAAATGCCAAGTTGTTCTCCGCGTGTGTGCCGGGACCAAGTATTGCAGACATGGTTGCGCTGGGCGATTCCATCGCGCCGTTTGTGCCGGTCAAGATCAGTTGCAACATCGGGGAGGAACTTGCGCGTATCGTACGCGAACGTTCGGTCGATTGGCCCGGCGTTTCGTTGGAGATCGAACCGGTGCGAGATTACCCGACGGGTTCATTGACCGCCAATGTCGTCGGTTTCCTCGGTCCGATCTCTGCCGCATTTCAAACAGCGTATGAGGCGCGCGGATTTGTAGCCAACCGCGATAAGATCGGTTACGCCGGCGTCGAAACATCCATGGACGACATCCTGCTTGGGAAAAACGGGTTGCGCGTGATTCAAGAAGATGTGGCTGGCGAAGAATTGCGAAACCTCGAGCCTCCCATCCCTCCCACGCCCGGATACAATGTAACCCTGACCATCGACACGCGTCTGCAAAAGGTTGCCGAAGCATCGCTGATCGATGAGATCAATTTTTGGAACACGCGTTTGGAAGCAAGCCGAGTCATTTCCAGCGGAGTGGTGATTGCCATGAACCCGAAGACCGGCGAAATTCTTGCCATGGTTTCGTACCCCACCTACGAGAACAACCGCTTCGCCCGCTTTATACCGGGCTATTACTACGAGCAGTTGGCGCAAGATCCGCGCCACCCCCTTGTGAATAATGCCATCTCTGCCGAGTTGGCGCCGGGTTCCACGTTCAAACTTTCCACCGCCACGGGAGCCATGAATGAAGGCGTCATTAGGGTGGGTCAGATCGTTGAAACACCCGGACGGTTGTTGTTGTGCGAGCGGTTTCGTCCTACCGACCCGTGCACCGAGCGCAATTCCCGTCCGTTTGTAGATTGGATCTATGAACGCAACGGCGTGATCAACGAAGCCGGGTTCGGTTCCCTCGATTTTTTCCGGTGCATCGCCTATTCGAGTAATGTATGCTTTTATAAACTCGGCGGAGGGTTTGAAAGCGAGATCGAAGAGGGACTCGGAATCTTCCGCCTGGGCGAATACGCCCGGGCGTTGGGATACGGCGCCCGCTCCGGTATCCAACTTCCCGGCGAGGAAGACGGACTCGTCCCATCCCCGCAGTGGAAACGCATCAACACCGGGGAAAACTGGTCCACAGGCGATACCTATATCGCCAGTGTGGGGCAGGGATATGTGCTGGGAACTCCGTTGCAGGTTTTGATGTCTGGGGCAATGATCGCCAACCGCGGCAAGCTGATGCAACCCACGATCATCCGCGAGGTGCAGGATGGGGAAGGTCATGTTGTGCCGTTGTGGTTCGACCCGGAAACTTTCTACATTTACGAACAACGGACGACCACAGATTCGGAAGGCCGTGAGCGCGTTGTGTGGGTGGATGTGGCGGATGAAACAAAAATTTTCCCCCTGCCGCCCGCCGGGAGTTACCAAATCTCGCCATTCACACCGAATATGAAGTGGGACGCAACCGTGGAGCCGATCATCAATGAATGGAGTTGCGAGGCGGGGTACTGCGATCTTACCGGAAATACAAAAACGATTCTGCCCTCCACCATCGATGCGGTTCGTACCGGCACACGCATGTCGGTGACCGAAGACCCTCTTGGCACATTGCACCAGGTGTTTACAGAGTTCTATCCGATCCCGATTGCAGTGGCGGGTAAAACCGGTACGGCAGAATACTGCGACGATATCGCGCGCGAGGCAGACAAATGCCGCTTTGGGAGGTGGCCCACGCACGCATGGACGCTTTCCTACGCGCCATTCGACGACCCCGAGATCATTGTCCTGGCATTTGCCTATAACGGCGGCGAAGGCGGTTCGGTTGCCGCCCCGATCGTGGCGCGCGTGATGCAGGCGTATTTTGAACTCAAAGCCATCGATCTTGCGCAAGGCGATTAAAATTTCAACGGGCACTCATGCTATAATTTCGCAATCGTTACCGCGCATGGAAGACACCAAATCGCTTCTTCAAATCAAAGGCATACGAGACGGATTGCTCGTCTCGATCGATGACGCGCCATGGGAGCAACAGCGCTCCGCGTTACTGACACAGGTGGATTCCCAACCCGCGTTCTTTCATGGCGCGCGCCTTGCGTTGGATGTCGCAACGCAAGCCTTGCGTGTGGACGATCTTGCGGAATTGCGCGACCAACTTTCTGAGCGGGGCATCTTTCTCTGGGCGGTGATCAGCGAATCGCCGACTACAGAAAAGACAGCCCAACTCCTTGGGCTTGCCACGCGCATCTCCAAACCAAGACCGGATGAGGCGCGTCAATTTTCCGTGGCTGACCTTGGCGAAGAATCGGCTTTATTTTTAAACCGCACACTGCGCTCCGGCACGCGCATCGAATTTCCCGGTCACGTAGTTGTGTTGGGCGATGTAAATCCCGGGGCGGAGATCCTCGCCGAAGGAAGCGTCATCATCTGGGGCCGCCTGCGAGGCACGGTTCATGCGGGGGTGAAGGGGAATGCCGCCTCGGCGATCTGCGCCCTTGACCTTTCGGCAACTCAATTGCGCATTGCCGGCGAAGCCATGACCGTGTTGGAATCGAAGGAAAATCCACAGCCTGAAATGGCGCGCATCCATCAAGATGGAAAAATTTACGCTGAACTTTGGTCTGCAAAGTAAGCCATAGGAAAACTACATGCCTGCAAAAGTCATTACGCTCACATCTGGAAAAGGCGGGGTCGGGAAAACTACCGCCACCGCCAACCTTGCCGTCGCGCTTGCCGCCGAGAAATCGAAAGTGGTTTGCATCGACGGCGATATCGGCTTGCGCAACCTGGATGTGATCCTCGGCTTGGAAAATCGTATCGTCTACGATTTGGTGGATGTAGTTGAAGGTCGTTGTCGTTTAAAGCAGGCGATGATCCGCGATAAAAAATTACCCGACCTGTATCTCATTCCCGCTGCGCAGACGCGCGACAAGAATGCCGTTTCAGCCAGCGATATGATACGAGTGGCGAAAGAGTTGCGGTCTGATTTTGATTTTGTATTAATTGATTCGCCCGCCGGCATCGAGCGTGGATTTCGAAACGCCATCGCCGCCGCCGATCGTGTCCTTGTGGTGACCAATCCCGAGGTCAGCGCGGTGCGCGATGCGGATCGAGTCATCGGCATTCTCGAGTCGGAAGAGAAAGGACCGGCGTCCCTCATCCTGAATCGTTTGAATCCCACGCTCGTCAAAAGCAAAGATATGCTCTCTCCCGAAGATGTGCTCGATTTGCTCGCGGTTGAATTGATCGGGATCGTGCCGGAGGATGAAAACGTAGTCATCGCTTCGAATCGCGGCGCGCCGGTTGCGTACGATGCGAAGAGTCGGGCGGGGCAGGCATTTCGCAATATTGCGAAACGATTGAAGGGTGAAACTGTTCCGTTCCTCGATCTTGACGCGCAGGGTAGTTTATGGGACCGCATTCAGCGGCTGGCAGGGAGGAAGTAACATGGGATTCTTTGACAGAATTTTTGGAAAAAAAGCCAGCGCCGACAGCGCGAAAGAACGCCTGCAACTTGTTCTGATCCACGACCGCACGGATCTAACGCCCGCCGAGCTGGATTCGCTTCGAGATGATTTGATCGCCACGATCAGCCGCCACGTTGCGATCGACGCGAAAGCAGTGCAGATTGATGTGGAACACGACGGACGTTCGCAACGTTTGGTGGCAGATATTCCACTCAAAGCCGCGCGTCGAAAGTCAAGAAAGACGAAATAGCTGGTTGGTTCATACGGCAGTTGAACTGCCGTATGAACAGGATAGTAATTTGCAAGACCTCCCATCATGTTAAAAAACATTTCATGGCGATACTTTGACTTCTGGCTGTTGGGCACAGTGGTGCTTGCCACTGCGTTCGGCACTACAATGATTCGTTCCGCAGTGGCAGGAAACGAAGTGTTGCTTCCGCTCATTAACCGCCAGATTTATTTTGCTCTTGCTGGTTTGGTTCTGATTTTTATTGTTGCCGCGATCGACTACCGCTATTGGATGGCGCTTTATCGCCCCATGTATCTCGTTATTTTTCTGTTTCTCGTCACCCTGACTGGTTTTGGTCAAACCGCATTTGGCGCGCAGCGTTGGTTCCAGGTGGGCGTGTTATTCCTTCAACCGACAGAGTTTGCCAAGATCGTGGCGATCCTTGTGCTGGCGCGATACTTTCAAGCAACTCAAAGTCAACCGCGCGATCTGCGTTGGCTAATCGGCGCGGTGGCTTGGGCGTCTGGCATCATTGGGTTGATTTTGCTTCAGCCGAATCTCAGCAACGTTGTGGTGCTCAGCGTCATTCTTGGCGCGCTGTTATGGCTCAATGGCATGGAAGTGAAGCATGTCATTTTGATCGGCGCGGTTGGAGCGATCTCCTTCATCGCCATTGTTGGTTTGACTGCTGCGGGAATCCGCATTCCATTCTTGCAGGAATATCAGCAGGATCGCATCGCGAACTTTATCCTCCCTGAAGAAGACGCTACCTTCGGCGCAACCTATAACGTGCAACAAGCGCTCATTGCCATCGGCTCGGGCGGTGTGACCGGCCAGGGCTATGGCCACGGCACGCAGACCCAGCTCCGCTTCTTGAAAGTGCGTCATACCGATTTTATTTTCTCCGCGATCTCGGAAGAGTTTGGTTTTGCCGGTTCAATGCTGGTCATTGTCATCATCATGCTCGTCGTTTGGCGGTGTTTACGCGCCGCGCAGAAAGCGCGCGACGTGGCAGGAATGTGTATCGCGTATGGCGTTGCGGCATTGATCTTTTTTCAAGGCATGGTCAACATTGGTGTAAACTTGAACATCGTGCCAGTCTCGGGTTTGCCGCTTCCGTTCATCAGTTACGGCGGTAGCGGTCTCACCTCATTGATGCTCGGCATCGGGCTTGTAGAAAGTGTTGCCATGCGGTTCAGGCAATTGGAATTTTGATTTTTACCCCTCCCGCCTTCGGCGCCCTCCCCCAAATCCGACGAACTTCAGTCGGATTTGGGGGAGGGCTGGGGTGGGGGGGTAGTTTTGGAGGATTATTTTGAAACCAGCACGCACACGCATGGCGCCATCGCCAACAGGGAGATTTCACCTCGGAAGCGCGCGCACCGCGCTCTTCGATTATTTGCTCGCGCGTAAAACGGGCGGACAATTTATTTTGCGTCTCGAAGATACTGACCAAAAGCGATTTGTCGAAGGTTCGGAAGAAGAGATCATGCGCAGTCTCGATTGGCTTGGCATCACTCCCGACGAAAGCCCGCTTCACGGCGGGACCTTCGGACCGTATCGCCAAACCGAGCGGCGCGACCTCTATCAACAACGAGCGAATGAATTCGTGCAAAAAGGATTCGCCTACCCTTGTTTCTGCTCTCCTGAACGCCTCGAACAATCGCGCAAGGAGCAGGAGGCGCGGAAGGTGGATCGTGTTCGCTACGATGGATTGTGTCGCGCGCTCGACCCAAGCGATGCCGCGAAGCGTATTGCCAGTGGCGAAAAATACGTGATTCGATTCAAGATGCTGCACGATGGTTCCACGACCGCACACGATCACTTACGCGGTGACATCGTGACCGAAAATAAATATCTCGATGATTCGGTTATCTTGAAATCCGATGGATTGCCCACGTATCATCTCGCCGCAATGGTAGACGACCACGAAATGGAGATCACGCACGTTTTGCGCGGCTCCGAGTGGCTGCCGTCGTTTCCGCTTCACGTGAACATTGTCCGCGCGTTTGGGTGGGATGAACCCGTGTGGATTCATCTTTCAGTGTTCCTCAAGCCGAGCGGCAAAGGGAAGATGAGCAAGCGCGAATCTGCCGAAGCGATGAAAGACGGTCATTCTATTTTTGTGGATGATTTCAAAGGACTAGGCTACACACCTGAAGGCGTCCTCAATTGGATCGCGTTGATGGGATGGGGCGTCGCCGACGACGATGTGATGTCTCTCGACCAGATGATCGAGCGATTCAGCATTGACACGTTGACTCCCTCGCCCGCGGCGATCAACTTTCAAAAACTGGATCACTTCAATGGGACTCACATCCGATTGTTGACGACCGAAGACCTGTCAGCGCGGATAAAGCCGTATTTTGTCGCGGCAGGCTTACCCGTCGAGGATGAAGCGTTGATGAAGATCACGCCGCTCATCCGCGAGCGACTCGTCACATTGGATGATTGTCTCGCGTTTGCGAGTTTCTTCTTCAAAGACGAAGTATCGCCGAATCCAGATGAATTGATCGCCAAAGGACTCGATGCGAAGCAATCCGCTGAGATCGCTACAAAATGTTTCGAGATCTTATCGGCGCTGCCAGATATGTCGCATCAAACCGCCGAGCCGCCGATGCGCGCGTACGTCGAGTCGGCGGGACTAAATGCGAATCAGGTCTTCGGCATTTTGCGCGTCGCAGTGACGGGACAAAAGGTCAGCCCACCGCTGTTCGAGAGCATGGAGATCATCGGGCGTGAAAAAGTGTTGTCGCGTTTGCAGAATGCGATAATGAGTTTGGAAAACTTTTAGCATGTTACCCTGAGGGACGCCCCGCGTCCTGAAGGGTCTTTGAGATTATCATGGAGATTCTTCACCGCAAAGAGCAAGTGCGCGGCTCAGAATGACATGAATGCTGATATACTTTTGAAAATAAATTCACAGAAAGGAATTATTATCATGGCACAAAAATCAGGAGCAACACGGAAGGCGCGAGTTCCAAGTAACGCGGCGAAATCGTCTGCGAACAGCGGCGCAGACTTATCTGCGATGTTCGGGGTGGCGGCGAAAGCGCTCGCCGCGAATCAGGGAGCGTTGAATCAAGCGGACGCGCACAACGGCAACCATGGCGACAACATGGTGCAGATGTTCAACATGCTCACGCAAGTGATGGGCGAGCAGAAAGGCGCGTCGCCTTCGCAACAGTTAAACCATGCGAGCCAATATCTTCAACAGCACGCCACGAGCGGATCGTCGCAAGTGTACGCGCAGGGACTCGCCCAAGCCGCGCAACAATTTCAGGGACAGAAATCCGTCAACCCAGATAACGCGATGATGTTGGTGCAGTCGCTTCTTGGCGGAGGTCAACCTGCTCCGCAACAACAAAGCGGCGGCGGCGCGGACTTGCTCGGCTCGCTTCTCGGCGCGGTGACTCAATCACAACAGCCGCAAGGACAGCAAGACAGCGGCATTGACGCGGGTGACTTGCTCAATGCGGGCATGGCGTTCATGAATGCCAAGAATCAAGGACAGGATAATTTGCAAGCGGGTCTCAGCGCGTTGATGGCGGCTGGACCGCTTGGGCAAAGTTCTCATCGCCAGCAATCGGGTCAGGTGGTTGGAAACGCGCTCTTGCAAGCGATCTCTGCGATGGCGAAGAAATAAGGGAGATAGAGTTGTAAGTGGAAAGTGAAACTCCGCGCTGAGGAAATCGGCGCGGAGTTTTTTGTTGCCTATCGAGCATGAAGAATCACTTCTGTTTCTTTTCCTGTTTCAACTTGCGTTTCTCCTTCAGGCTGTGCTTGGCTTTCTTTTTCTGTTCCTTGTTACCTTTATCTTTGCTTCCGCTTTTGCTGGACATGTGACCATCTCCTTTCATGTGTGGGGAGGCTGTGTTCAACTCTAACGGGCATTTTACTCTGATTTTTTAGAATATTCGATTCCTCCTGATTGTTCCATTTCCGTTCTTCGACTCTTCGCCCAAAAAGTGAAGAGTTGGTAAAATCATCCTATGAGTAAAACAATTTCACACGGTACCGTACATAAAATGCCCACAGATTTACGGACAGCGCTCACCGCCGATAATGCGGCGCTCGCTATTTGGGAAGGGCTTACGCCACTGGCGCGCAACGAGTGGATCTGCTGGGTGACCTTCGTCAAAAAAGAAGAGACGAGAAAAGAGCATGTTCAAAGGACAGTTAGCGAACTCAAGGAAGGGATGCGCCGTCCGTGTTGCTGGTTGGGCTGTATTCATCGCAAGGATAAGGCGGTCAGCCCGTCGGTGCAAGCTGTGCTTGCCAGACGATCTAAAAGATCAACATAGGGTGTACTGATCAAAGCACTTTTCTTTGGACAATCTGCAAGCAATCTCTGCGATAGCGAAGAAGTGGGGGAGATGGGTGGTAAGTAGAAAGTGGAAAGTGAAACTCCGCGCTGAGGAAATCGGCGCGAAGTTTTTGCTTTGTGCAAACGGTTCTACGATTATTCCGTTTCCGCAAGCAAATCTAAAAATTCTCGCCCTGTGATGATCTGAATTGAACGAAATTCCTTGAGGTCAAGAAGATGCTTGTCCCCGCTGACAATGAAATCGGCGTTTCCTGCGATAGCCGCTTCAAGGAATCGGTCGTCTTTTGGGTCGGGTTGAATGTTGGCGATCTGTTCTTGAGGCAAAACAAACTCTGCCTTGCGATACACGCGGGCAATAATGACCGCAACAGTTCGAGGCCTCAAATGAAATTTCGACCTTTGGAGAACTTCCAAATATTCAGATACGATTTCCTCGCTGACGACCAGTAAGAACTTCCCCGCTCTCCAAGCATCGTTGATTTTTCCGACTTTTCCACCCAACGCCATAGACACCATGATATTGGTGTCCAGAACCACTCGCTTCATTTTCCATCCCGTACGGCGCGGATCTCTGCGTTAATATCTTCCTCCGTGATATTGTATTTCAATGCTGTTGCGCGAGCCTCCTTGATAGCTTCATCGAACTCGCGTTCCAGTTCATCATCGTCTTTGAGGCTGATCTTCAAAAAACGGACGAATGCCAGCACGTCCGCCTGACGGGATTCGGGCAGGGTAGAAATTTCGCGGAGAAGAGTTTTTTCAAAGGTAGTCATAGCTCACCTCGATTTTGATTATACAATGTTTCTATCCTGCTCACTGTTATTCTTTCCGATACTCCACCGCAAACGCAGGGATTTCAATCCCCGAGATCGAGATCTTCAACTCACGTGCCTTGATATTGGCTTCGGCGGGGATCATATCGAACGCGTCCTTCGTGACGAGCACTTCACCTGAGGCGGCGATGTCCTCTCCCATTTTGGAGGCGCGGTTGACAGGGTCGCCGAAGCAGTCTTCATGTCCGACGACGAGGATGCGTCCGTAGTCAATCCCGCAAGCGATGTGGATGTCGAGATCGTCAGTCGTGAGCAGGTTCGACGCGGTGAACGCGTGTTGCATCGCCACCGCCGCGTTGACCGCCGCGAGTGGATTCGGAAAGACCGCGAAGCAGTTATCCGCTTCGTATTTGATCATCGTCCCGCCAAACGACTCGACGATGGGGCGCGTGGTCAATTGCATCCGCCGCACCATCGAAAGGTAATGCACGATCCCATATTTGCGCGTGAGCAATGAAAAGCCCGACATGTCCAACACGAACACCGCGAACTCCGCGCCGTAGCCATCCCACAGTTTTTGCTCCAGTGCCTTGCGGAGTTTCATTTCATCGGCTTGCGAGAATTTGAGGAGCAGGTCTTGAAATTTTTTTGCAGGGCTTGCGCGTTTGGTTGCCATGGTTACCTCTGTATTCAAATGTCGTTGCGAGCGAAGCGAAGCAATCTCCTCGCACTGGAGATTGCTTCGTCGCAAAGGGCAAGAGCGCTCCTCGCAATGACATGTCTCTCAATTATATATCACCCGCCTCGTCCGCCATCCTTACAACTTTTGGCGTAAACTTCCCGACCACATCCACCAGGTCGCTTTGCGCGGCGAGCACTTTGTCAACGGGCTTATACGCCTGCGGTGATTCATCGAGTCCGCCGCCGAGCAATGTGACGCCTCGCTCTTTGAGATAATCGTCCCGTTCGCGCTTGCTGATGGAATTCAGCGCGGCTCTTCGACTCATCAACCTGCCCGCGCCGTGGGAAGCGGACTCCAACGCCTCAGCCACGCCTCTTCCTCGGACAACGAAGCCTGCGTCGCCCATCGAGCCTGGGATCACGCCCAAGACTCCCGCGCCTGCGGGTGTCGCGCCTTTGCGATGGACGATCACTTCACGACCATCTGCGAGTTTTTCTTTCCACGCAAAGTTGTGATGATTTTCCACAACGGCAACTTCTTTCAATCCCACCGAAGCGGCGACGCGTTTGTGGATGATGTAATGATTCGCGGAAGCAAACTTACCAGCCAATTCCATCGAAAGCCAATATTCCAGCCCGTCCGCCGAATCCAAAGACAACCACGCGAGATGACGGACGCTCTTATCCAAGTGCGGCTGTTTCTCCATGGCGAGTTTGCTGAACCTGTCAGCGATTCGCGCGCCGACCCCGCGTGATCCGCTGTGCGAGAGCAGCGCGAGATATTCGCCAGGCTTCAGCCCGAACATTTCCTCATCCAAGCGAAACGATCCCCACTCGACGAAATGATTTCCCGTCCCGCTGGTGCCGAGTTGATTCATGGCGGTGTCTTTCAATTTTCTGAGTTGCGCGGTGGCATACCACGCCTCGTCTTCCAATACGGCGTGTTGCGCGCGCTTTGCGCCTGTCCATTTTGCGCCCATGCCGAATGCGGTTTCATTCCACAGCGACTCTTCGAACATGCCTTTCTTCTGTCCGATGAGGATTGGCGAGACTTCGTAGATCGAAAGTCTCATGCGGCAGGCGATGTCCACGCCGACTGCGTATGGGATGACAACGTTGTCTGTGGCGAGTACGCCGCCGATAGGAAGCCCATAGCCGACGTGCGCGTCGGGCATCAACGCGCCAGTAACAGCGACAGGCAGGCGCATCGAATTTTCCATCTGCTTGATGGCTTCGGCGTCGATCTGGTTGCGTCCCCAAATGGGAAACGGAAGCGGCGACTCGCGCAAGTCGTGCGGCTGTGGTTCGTCCTTTTGATTCAAGCGGATGCACTCGCGCGCGAGATCGGCAAAGGTAGCATTGGCTAAGAATTCGCCGGGGTTATTTCGCACCGCGTCCAATTGAGCGAGAGCATCATCGCGATCCATGCCCTGCTCGATGAGTTTGTTGCCAGCATCCTTCGCCAGCCCGATAATTTTTCCATCCTGCCAGTTGTGATATTTCAGGATCTTTCCTGTGATGATGTCCATGATATTTCTCCTTGCTCGTACCGCAAAGTTCACTTTGCGCTTGCATGGCAAGGTGAACCTTGCCGTACTAAATTTCGTCAGGCGGCACACAACCCTCATCGAACTCGATGGTTGTGAACACTTCCGCTTGCAAGACCCAATCTCCATTTTGTTTTCGCTGCCATTTGGCGGAGTACACGCCTGAGGCATTCAGCAATTTCCCATTGAGGGTGTAACTGCCTTTCCAATTGCCAAGCTCTTCCGCCAAGCCCCACGATTCGTTGACCGTGATCTCACGTGTCGTACGGACGTAGATCGCCGTCGGATCGGATTGGAACACGGACGCCCAACGCGCCGTCTCTTTGTCCGCGCCGTGAAATTGGTCACTGCGACCTGTGACGATGTGATATGTCGGGGCGAGCAATGTGCGAATCGCTGCCGCGTCTTTGTTTGCGATGGCGATGTTGAATCTTTCGCGGGCTTCACGAATCATTTCATCGGATGTGGGCATGATGTTTTCCTTTGTAGTTATGTCGTTGCGAGCCACGCTCTTGTTCTTCGTGGCGAAGCAATCTCCTATTCGAGGAGATTGCTTCGGGCGGACGAACACCGCCCTCGCAATGACATTATTCTTCCATCTTCCACAACTCGCGCATTTCTTGGCTGGTGGTGAGCAATTCGTCCAACGTGCCTTCGGATTCTACTCTGCCATCTTTCAGCACGATGATGTGATCGGCGCGGCGTAGGAGCGGACGGCGATGGGATACGACCAGACAGGTCATTTCTTTGCCTGATCCGAATATCCGCTCCCATAGTTGACGCTCGGTTTCAACGTCTAACGCGCTGGAGAGGTCGTCGAAGACGACGAGTTCGGGTTCGCGGATGAACATGCGTGCGGCGGCGGTGCGCTGCATTTGTCCGCCAGAGAGTTTGACGCCGCGCGCACCGACCATCGTTTCAAGATTGTCGTCGAGCTGTTCGAGGTCACGGTCCATGACGGCGAGTTTGGCGGCTTCGTAAATTTCATCGTCGCTTTTGTTCATGCCGAGCAAAATATTATTTCGTAGCGTGTTGCTGAACAAACGAGGGACTTGCGCCGTGTACGAGCAACGCGGCGGGATGAAGAAATTGCTCGCATCTTGAATGACATTGCCATTCCACTTGACTTCGCCAGAATCGGCGGGCAATAAACCCAGCAATGTGCGCAACAACGTTGTCTTGCCAGAACCGATACGACCTGTGATCACCGTCAACGAGCCGCGTTTTATTTTCAGGGAAATATCCTCGATGCCGTTCGTCGAAGCAGGGTAGTGAAAGGTCAAATGGCTTGCGACCAGCTCGCCCAGTCGGTCTGAGGCGGTTTTTGTCGCGTAGGTCACATCTGGCAACGGCGCGGAAAAATCCACTTTGCTATGTTGAACGAGCGCATTCAATGGCGCATTTTCCATGAGACGATACATGCGTTTGACGGAAACTTCAAGTTGTTTGTAACGTGCCCACAACATGCCAGCAAACGTGGTGAGATCGCCCATGCTGTTGAGCAGATACACGAAGAGCGAAAAATCACCGAGTGTGAAATTGCCCGTGCGCATAGATTGACCAACGAGAATTAAAATAACGCCTGTGCCAAGCGTGGAAGTGTTGCGATAAATGGAACCGAGTACATCATCAAATAATTTTTCACGCACGGTTAATACACGACGCTCATCATTGATTTTATGAAAATGATGGATGATATTTTTTTCAGCAGTTGCCACTTTGATGGCTTGGACGGCTCCAAAAAATTCTCCGATGAATCCTGCGACGTTGCCCGCGGCTTGACGCGACGCGGCGCGATAATGTTCGATCCGTTTTGTGGCGATGTTTGCGACGATGCCGACGATAATGAGCGGAATTAACGCCATGATCGTGATGGACACGCTGATTTGCATCATCAGATAAATTGAAAAGGCGATGATACCCACGCCGACGAGGATGTCGTTGACGAGGATCACGAAGAGCGGAATTTGATCCACGTCTGTTTTGAAGCGGCTCACTGCTTCGCCAGGGGAATCAGGGAGTTGCGACGCGCCTGGTCGTTTGAGGATGTGCGTGAGCAAATTTTTTCGGATCAGCGTGTCCATATCTGAAAAGATAGGAACATCGGCGTAGTAGAAGCCGAAGGTTGAGAGGAGTCGTCCGAGCCATGTGGCGATGAAGAACGCGACGACTGCCCAAATGCCAAACGTGAGTTGCGCGTCGCCTGTGAGCATGTCGAAGAACACTTTGATGATCAGCGCGGGCGCGACTTGCATACTGAAGCGGTTGAGCGCGACGCTGAAAAAATCAATCACGTCGAGCCACGGGCGGAATCGGATCATCTCCCAGATGACTTTCCATGCGGGGAGTGATGGTGTGTTGAGTTCTTGTTGTGTGAGGGTTGATTCGGTCATTTTGTAAATCCTTTTACCACGAACCCCGCAAGAGCATGGGGGCAGGTGACACGAAGGTCACTAAGGGGGGATAGATTTTGGTTATGGTTTGTGGAGTTTGTTGCGCGATGATTCTGCCCGCACGGACGTGAACGTCCGTGCTATTCGTACGAAGCCCGCTAAAGCGGACTGGAAAACGCGCTTGTTGTGGAATGTTGATGCTGTCATAATAATTTCCTGTTTCATTCTAAATTGGTGGTTGAGTAGCCCTGAGCGATAGCGAAGGGCGTATCGAAACCACAGGTACGCATACAAACTCTTGTAACAAAATTTCTTTACGGCGTGGTGGTCTCGATACGTCCTTCGACTTCGCTACGCTTCGCTCAGGACTACTCGACCACCGAGGTAACAATTATGCCAATACTTCTTCCATGCCTGTTTGCAGGAGTTGATGGAACCGTGATGTTGAATCAGATGCCAATTGTTTGCGATTGCCGTATTCGAGGACGTTGCCGCGTTCTAAGATCAAGATGTCATCGGCGCGTTGGATGGTGTCGAGTTTGTGCGCGATGATGATGGCGGTCCTATTTTTCAGCAGTTTGTCAATCGCGCGTTCGAGTTTGACTTCGGTGGCAGGATCGAGTCTTGACGAGGCTTCGTCGAGGATCACCAAGCCTGGATTCTTGAGGAAGACGCGCGTGAAGGCGAGCAATTGCGCTTCGCCCGCGGACAGTGACCTTGATCCCGTTTCGAGAACGGAGTCCAACCCTTGAGGCAGACTCGCGTACCAGTCGCCGAGTTCGAGTTCTTCGAGTGTGCTGATGATTTTTTCATCGGAGATCGTTCGGTCGAAGAACGTCAGGTTTTCGCGGATGGACGCTTTGAACAGTTGCACATCCTGAGTGACGATGGCAACGTTGCGGCGAAGCGAGTCAAGGTGTAGGTTGTTGATGTGTGTGCCGTTCATTTTTATCTGTCCGTCGTTCACGTCATACAAACGGAAGATCAATCGTCCGATGGTGGTTTTTCCGCTGCCCGTACGACCAAGGAGTCCGAGAACGGAACCAGATTGAAGGTCAAAAGAGAGGCGGGTGAGGACAGCGTCGTCACCATTATAGGAAAACGTCACGTCGCTGAATGTCAATTGAATCGGATGCGACTCCACATCCAAGCCTGCTTCATTCCTTACTTCGCGCTTGAACGCCTTGAACTCGGTCAATCGTTCGACGCACGCGCCGATGGTTTGAAAACTTTCGATCTCGTGAGTCATCGCCCAGAATGGTTCTTCGAGCAGGTTGATGTAATGCACGAAAAGATAAACCGTGCCGATGGTGATGACGCCCGTGGTGAACAGCCAATAACCGTTGACGATGGAGAGCAGTGTGCCGAGCGTAAGCGCGAGTCCCATTGCGTTTTCGATGATCCAGCGTTTGAAATGCGACTTGCGGTTGTGCTTGAGGATCTCGCCTTGATGGCGAAACAATTCGCGGATGGAAAATCCGACCGCGCCGCTGGAGCGAATATCTTCGGTGCCTGAGAGTTGTTCCTCGATGAAGCCATAATATTGTGCTTCGGCTTCGCGCCGCGCTTTTTGATGCGGCACGGCGATGTCTTTCATTTTGCCGAGGATGAAGATGGTGAGGAACGAATACACCGTGAACGCCAAGCCCGCGCGCCAATCTTCGATGAACAGCGCGATGAGAATGCCGACGAGGAGAAAACCGTTGGCGATGAGATTTAACGCGAATTGCGAAAAGAACGTCGCCAGTTCGGTCACATCGCCGTCAATCCGTTCGATGAGTTCGCCAGGCGTGTGGTCGTTGTGAAATTTCATGTCGAGATGCAAAGCATGTTCGGCGAGTTCGGCGCGGAGCGCGTTGGTGGCTGTCCATGCGACGTTTTCGCCGAGCCACGTGACTCCGATGGCGACGACTTGTTGAGTCAACGCGATACCGATGAAAGCGAGCGCGGTCCACGTGAGGGTTTGAAGCGCTGCGCCCGCGAGGGCAGAGTCTATGAATTGGCGCATGATCTGCGGCGCGAAAATCCGCAAGCCGATACTGCCGAAGAGCAACGCGGCGAGCAGGAAGAACCGTCCGCGTTGTGGGCGGATGTGGGAGGCGAGGAGGTGGTAGTAGGCGGAGAAGGAGAGGTTCATGGGAAATCCGTTGGTGGTAAATGGTAATTAGTAATTGGTAAGTGGTGGTTGCGAGAATTAGAGAATTGAGACTAGAGACTGGAGACTTTCCTGCCGCGCTGAGCGGAGCGTTCTTCGTCTGCGTTCGTCGCAACGCGCGCTCCTCACTCTGCTCAGAACGAAGACAATTTGCATGGAGCGAAGACGAAGCGTGAGGGCGCAACAAAAAAGCCACGATGCGAGGTGCACCGTGGCTGGGAGGACACAGGAAGAGACCGTCTAGGGGCGGTCAGCAGGCGCACTTCGGGTAGGTAAATTGTGATCGGGTGTTATCGTACGGTATTGCATGGGAAGTGCGCTCCTTTCTTTTGGATTTGATTGCGTGCGGAGTTTACATGAGAGGGGGATGAGTTGTCAAGGATGAAAAATTATATCCAACCCTTTTTCTTTGCTTTATTTGTAATTGTTCTAAAATCCCGCGAAGGAAGAAATGTTGCGTATTGTCCGAATACCCATTTGCCTCTCAATTTCGGTAATTTTCCTATGATGTAGTAGCAAAGGCGTAACTCTTTTTTTCCATCGTCAAAACGAATTTTTTGAAGATAGATTAACTTGCTTGGCAATCCTGATTGTGGAATGCAGATTTCGTCAACAATTGTAAATTTTTCAATATTGCCATTCGGTAGCTGCGATTTGCCTTTCTTGCCAATAGTAATTGGTCGTTCAGGGAACCCAGATGTTTTCTTCATTAAATTCAATTTCCCTTCTTTTCGATCTTCGCCCACGCATCTTTCAAATTCACTGTCAAATTGAACACAGGCTTCTCTTTCGTAGAATCCTTATCCACGCAAAAATAACCCAGCCGTTCAAACTGGAAGCGTGAGCCAGCTTCCGCTGTGGCAAGCGACGGTTCTACAAATCCATTCAAAACTTCCAATGAATTCGGATTTAAGCAATTCAAGAATCCTTCTTCGCCTTCTTCGGGATTTTCCTTCGAGAAGAGTCGGTCATACATGCGAACTTCCGCTTCTTTCGCATGTTTCGCCGAAACCCAGTGGATGGTGGATTTCACCTTGCGACCATCGGGCGAGTCTCCGCCGCGCGTGGACGGGTCATACGTGGCGTGGACTTCGATCACTTCACCCGCGTCATTCTTGACCACATGCGAGCATTTGATGAAGTATGCGTAACGCAATCTCACTTCGTTGCCAGGGAACAGACGATAATATTTCGGCGGCGGCGTTTCGCGGAAGTCATCCTGCTCGATGTAGATAACTTTCGAGAAAGGAACTTTGCGTGTGCCAGCGTTCGGGTCTTCGGGGTTGTTGACCGCGTCCATTTCTTCGACGAGATCGTCGGGATAATTGTCAATCACCACTTTGAGTGGGCGAATAACTGCCATGCGGCGAAGCGACGTTTTGTTGAGGTCTTCGCGCACGCAAGCCTCAAGCAATGACACATCGCTGACGCTGTAATTTTTCGCCACGCCAACGCGACGAATGAAATCGAGGATCGCGTTCGCCGTGTATCCGCGCCGACGCATTGCGCGTAACGTGGGCATGCGCGGGTCGTCCCAACCGCTGACGTGATTTTCCTCCACCAAACGACGCAACTTCCGTTTGCTCATCACGGTGTAATTTAAATTCAAACGCGCAAACTCGATCTGACGCGGCTTGAACACATCGAGTTGATCCAGAAACCACTCGTACAACGGACGATGATCTTCGTATTCAAGTGAACACAACGAGTGAGTGATACCTTCCATTGAGTCGTTCTGTCCATGCGACCAATCGTATAGCGGATAAATTTTCCACTTGTCGCCTGTGCGGTGATGATGTTCATGCAAAATGCGATACATGGCGGGGTCGCGCATGTTGATGTTCGGATGCGCCATGTCAATCTTGGCGCGTAAAATCCGCGAGCCATTTGGGAACTCGCCATTCTTCATGCGTTCGAGCAAGTCCATGTTCTCTTCCACATCGCGGTCGCGGAACGGAGAATTTTTTCCAGGCTCGGTCAACGTGCCGCGATTCTTGCTCACCTCTTCGGGAGTTTGATCGTCCACGTATGCCTTGCCAGCCAGCACAAGTTTCTGCGCCCATTCATACAACAGATCAAAATAATCCGAAGCGAACGTCACCTTCGACCATTCGATGCCCAGCCAACGCGCATCGTCTTCAATCGCCTCCACAAATTCGGTTTCTTCTTTGGTCGGGTTCGTGTCGTCAAAGCGCAAAACCAGATCGCCGCCATTTTCTTTTGCGACGAGATAATCAATCATAAACGCCTTCACGTGCCCAATATGCAAATACCCGTTCGGCTCAGGCGGCAGGCGCGTGCGCACATAATTGAAACGTCCGTTTTTCAAATCTTCCTTGACGGCTTCGCGGATAAAATCGGTCGGTGTGCCCTGAGCAGGGTCGAAGGGTTCGGGACTCATTCTCAATCTCTTCTCTTGGATGAAATACTTCGCTTCTTTTTCGACGTTCAACCTGATTCGGCTTGGGAAACTTTTTTCCCGCTTGCGGCGTCTGGCAATTATAACAAACGCGAAACCCTCCGTCATTGCGAGGAGGCGATAGCCGACGAAGCAATCCCCAACCTCGTGACGGAGATTGCTTCGCCGCTTTGCGGCTCGCAATGACGGCGTACACAGTTTATAATCCCATTGGAGGCTGATATGACCGAATCAAACGAAAAGCAAGAAAAATTTCTCGGCGCGTACTTCGACCGCGACGGCGTTCTCAAACTGTCGCGCTGGGCAGACATCCTTTCATGGATCACGCTCACCGTCTATATGTTGACGTGGACGTTTCAGATCCTGCTATTCCTCTCCCAGTATGCCAACGGCATGATGGGTGACAAGGGGTTGGGATTCCTGATGGGATTGAATATGTTCTCACCGTTCCTCACTCAACTTCTCCCAGGCGTCTTCTACTTCTTCGGCTTGCAGGCAGTGTCAAAGGTGTTACTAATCATGCTCGATGTTGAAGATAACACGCGGCGCACTGCGCGCAAATAAGGCTTGCCCGAACTTTCCCGCCATGCTACAATACCGCCCGCTGGAAAATAGAATTGGGGAGTCGTCCAACGGCAGGACACATCCCTCTGGAGGATGGTATCTTGGTTCGAATCCAGGCTCCCCAGCAAAAAAAGAGACTCTCGCGCGAGGGTCTCTTTTTCTTGGCGTAAATTAATCCAAAGTGCGAAACTTTCAGGTAGAACAGGGGTTTGCGCTTCATAGAAAGTAAGGAGTATTGAAATGACACTTGAAACAACAAAATCCGAATCCTTTTACGACCGCCCCAATCTTACAAAAGGCGTGATTGAAATAGGGGCAGGCATTCCGTTTGGAATGGAGCCGGTCAGCAATCCCTCGGTTGGAATTGGCGGCGTATACGGAACTTGGGGAGAAAGTTTTAGCAACGACAACCTTCACTTTTTTATCGAAGAGAGGTTGGGGCATCCGCTTCCGATCGAAGAGAAGTTGAATCTCTCTGATTTGGGGTTTCGCAGCCGGCACCACATTCCCCTTAACCTGACACCGCAAGAGCACGCAAAACTCGAGATCGAAGTGGGCGCGAAGTTTCTTAGCGAGGCGATCAAAGCGTGCAACTGGAATCCGTCCGAGGTGGCAGGCGTACTCATAGGCATGAGCGCGCCACTCTCGCCAGATTACCTTGATCAGATTTCAAGGGCCGCAGGGATTCCCGACAGCGCCTTAAAGGTAGCTACCCATAAGGCGTGTGATGGGTCGACAAGTTCGCTCCATTTGGCGTTGAACCCTACGTTGCCTGAAAACTTGCAGTTAAATCAAAATATCGCCGAATCATTGTATGGAAAGAAAGTGCTGGTCGGCGGTATTGAAGGACTGAGTCGCTTCGTCGGTTCTTCGCATGACGCGAATGCGCTGCAGTTATTTGGGAATGCCGCCGGCGTGGTGGGCGTCATCCCCGGGAAGACAATGAGGTTTATTGCCGGTAAATCGCATGAGGCGTTTGATGAAGACGGTGTTCTGCAAGTGCAAATGTATTACCCTCATTCCAAACAAAAAGCGGATGGGTATAACGTGGATGTGACAGAACCGTCGGCGAACAATATCCGTGTGGCGGGGTTGATGCACGAACCGCACGATGGCTCATCCATTGCGATGGCTGGACCGATGGGCATGGTCAAGTTATTCGTGCGAACGGGAGTGCAGGTGGTGCGCGATGTATACGCAGCATATCAGACTCGGCTTGAGGAGTTGGGTATGGCTGGAAAGTCGTTCGCTGTGGCGATCGTACACCACGCCAATTACAAGATCAATAAGCTCAAGGAAAAGCACCTGCAAAACGACGGGATCGTGTTACCGATGCCGTGGTTGTTGAGCGATTTTGGGAATGTGAGTGCGGCGTCGAACATGATCGCTTTTCTCAGGGAGTTACCGAAACTGCAGCCGCTCGACCATATCCTCATCGATGGTTTTGGCGCTGGCACTTATTACGATACGCTGGCGGTGGAGTTGGGGGGGTAGGTTAGCCAACCGCAGGTGGAGCAGTTGTCCCTGCGAATGACGCGTTAGTTTGTCGCAACATCCCGCTTGAAGCGCCAGGCGGGATGTTTTGTTGTAACATCTTTATCCTTCAGGCGTCCTGTACGTGGTATGCATATCCAATGATTCCAGAGCACGCGCGGACCATGTATCGAACCAAGCCGAACCAGGATGTTGTCCGGTTACTTCTTCGGTTGAAATCCTATGAGGAGAGGGATTATCCACTACTCATGTTCACCGTGAGGCGGACGACTTTTCGTTCGCTTTTGTTAAATCTTCTCGTGTGGCTGCGTAGACAATAAAAGGACACCGCAAGGTGTCCTTTTTGATTACGTTCTAGCCAGCTAGCGCTTTGGGTTTGAACCACTTTTCCCACTCGCGATTTTCCCATAATACAAGGATAGGGGCGGCGATGAAAATGGATGAATAGGTTCCGCTCATCAGCCCGATTAGCAGGATCGAGGCAAATTCTTGAAGGGTGGCGCCTCCAAACATGATGAGCGCCAGCAGAAGGAATTCGACGGTCATCAACTGGGTGTTGATGGAGCGTTGCAGGGTTTGCACGATGGAGTGGTTGACGAGTGCCTCAAAATCCAGCCGGCGGTAAATGCTCATATTTTCGCGGATGCGGTCGAATACCACGATGGTGTCTTGCATCGAGAAGCCGATCACTGTTAGGAGTGCGGTAAGGAAGAGCGCGTCGATCTCCCAGCCGAATAGCAGACTGCCGTAGGCGGTGATGGCAAAGATGATCGCCACATCATGGATCATGGCAAGGATGGCGCAGATCCCATAGCGGAAGGCGTTTTGCACGCCTCGGAACGACCATGCAATGAACAGCACGACGAGTAGCGATGATACGATGACCGCGAGCGTTCCACGAGATGTGACCTGCTCGCCAATGCTCGGTCCGACGCTGTCGAAGCGGACGATCTCCAGTTTTCCAAACTTGGCTGTGAGCGCGGTGAGAACGGCGTCACGGGTCTCGTTCTGCATGAACTCGGATCGAATGATAAAACTGCCGGAGTCGCTGGTTTGCACTTGCGAGTCCTTGATCCCGGAAGCATCGTAGACATCAAGAATTTCGCCCGGCGCCGGTTGTGCGGCGTCGAATTTCACCTCGAGCAGGCTCCCGCCTTTGAAGTCGATGGAAAGGGGAATCCCACGGGTGAACATGATGATCAAGCCGGGAATGATGATCAAGAGGGAGAAGCCGAAAAGAATGTAGCGTTTGCCAAGAATATTCATGAGTAAATCCTAGATGCCCATCGAGCGTTCGTAGTTTGTCGGTTTGACGATGTTGAACAGAAGCGCCAGAAAAGATTGGGTGATGAAAAGCGACGAGAACAAACTGATGATTACGCCGATGGCAAGTGTGAACGAAAATCCCTTGACGATCGTGGCGCCAAAGGAACTCCCGAACCAGAACAAGATGACTGCTGTGATGAGGGCGGCAACATTTGAATCGCGAATGGAGGGCCAGGCGCGTTTCCATGCCTGGTCGAATGCCTGCCGCAGGCTTCGCCCGGAACGAAGTTCTTCTTTTAGCCGTTCAAAGATCAGGATGTTTGCATCCAAAGCGGAGCCGGTGCTTAACATGATACCGGCAATGCCGGGCAGGGTGAGCGTGACGCCGATCAATTTAAAGACGGCGTACAAAATGGCGGCATACGCCAAAATCGACAGGACAGCCGAAAGACCGGGCAGGCGATAATAAATGATCATGAAGAGGGCAACGATGACGAAGCCGACCAACCCAGCCACGAGGCTTTTCTGGAGCGAGTCTTCGCCAAGAGTGGGCCCGATGATCCGTGTTTCGACAACTTTCAATGGGATGGGAAGCGAACCGTATCGCAATTGGACAGCCAGCGCGTTTGCCGTTTCTGGCGTGAAGTTACCGCTGATGGAACCCTGTCCGCCCGTAATCGCGGATTCGATGATCGGCGCGCTGATAACCTGCTTGTCGAGAACGATCGCGAGATATTTGCCGGTATTCGCAGATGTGTGTTCGGCAAATATGGCGGCTCCCTCTGAATTAAGAACGAAATCGATCGCCGGTTCGCCCGTCTGGGTGACGCTCACATTCACGCCTTGCAATACGTTGCCGGTCATGATGGTGTGAAAGACTGTCGTGCCGTCTGCGGGAGTTTGCGGGGTGGATGAGCCGGGGAGAAAATCGGTTTGCAGAGTACTGCCTTCCGAGGGGGCATAAGTTCCGGTGTCTACGAATTCGAGCAAGCCGGTCTGTTGAATAATGTCGAGGATTGCGTCGGTATCTTCAGCGCCGGGGAATTCGCCAACAATGCGTCGTTCGCCTGCCAGTTGGATGATGTTTTCGCTGACGCCCAGGGCGTTGGTTCGGTTTTCGACGATGTTGCGGGCGGTTTCCATTTCCTCGCGCGAAACCTTCACATCGTCGGCAATATCGGCTTCGAGTAGAACTTGCAAGCCGCCTTGCAAGTCAAGACCGAGCCGGGGCTTCACGTCGACTTGAAACAGAGGGGAGCCGTCGTCTTTAAAGGGATTGGGGATCTGAACAATTTCATTTGTGTCTACCCAGATCGCGAGCATTAGCACAAGGCCGATGAGTAAAAGTCTGTTGGTTAAGTTACGAAGCATGCGGGTGTTCTCTCCATCCATGAAAATGTGGCGCACTCGCCGTCTTAGGCTTGGTCGCCACGCGGCGGTTATTATACTACCATCCGACTACGGATACACCCATTCGTTGAAGATATCATCCAGTTCGCAATTGCAGTGTTTTTCCGCGAGCGATTGAAGCGTTTCCGGGGTGGAAATCTTCCACGTGAGCGATTGTGTGTAGTCTTTCAGGAACGCATCGAATGCCGATTGACCCATAATATCCCTGAGCGCGACGAAGAACAAAGGTCCTCGACCATAGACGATTCCGCTATAGGTTGCCCCGTCGTATTCTTCGACCGGCAAGCCGATCGGGATGTTCTCGCGCGCGATCATATCCCAGCGGAATTCAAGAGAGTCCTCAAACCCCTCACTGCCGGCAGAGCCGTATGTATCGATAAAATATTGCAGAGTGATGAATTGGGTCAGCGACTCATCGAGCCAGGGATCGTCCAACTGATCGTCACCGACGAGGTTGTAAAACCATTGGTGACCCACCTCGTGCGCGACCGTCGCCTCGAGGTATTCGTTGGCGGCGCCGTTTTGCGTATCGTAGATCCAGGAGGTGATCACAATCATGCCCGGGTATTCGATGCCTAGCGCCAGCGTTGGGGTCGAGACGAAATCGAGTTCGGTGTATGGATATGGCGCGTAGCGTTCGCTGAAAATTTTGACGGCGCGCGCGGCTGTTTCAACCAGATATTGCGAACCCTCGCCAAAATCCGCAGTGGTGTAACTGCGAATGAGGATGCCATCCGCATCGATAACCGTTTCCTCGTATTTTGGACTCGCCGCCAGATAAAAATCGCGCGCGGGGCCGCTCGCAACAACCGTTGATTGCGTCTGCTCAGCCTCCGTGAAGCCAACTCGCCGCCCGGAGGTAACCACCGTCACGCCTGTTGGCACGGTAACTTTAACGATGAAAAAAGACGCGTCGGCATAGGTTACATCGCCCTCCTGTGGCGGGATTTCGGCATTCCATCCCTCATCATCGAACACAGCAACCATCGGGTAGGCATGAGCAAGGGCGAGCACATCCTGATCGTAGGCAAGCACGCCATAGTTCAACTCTACTGTGCGGGGAACTTCCACAGAAAAATCCATGCTGATTATGGCGCTTTCCCCCGGCGCAAGCGGCGCGGCGAACGGAACGACCATCACGCTGTTACGCAGATCGTAGCGAGGCGTTGCGGTTGCTTCATTCACAAGGAGATTTGCCACCTCCATCTTGCCGCCGAGGATGTTTGGGAACAACCTAAAGCGCGCTTCGGTTAGCGGCTCGCTTTCTGTGTTGGTATAGCGTACTTCCTCTGAGCCTTTCACGTGAGAGAGGTCGTCTGCAATGTCAAGTTCGATGTGATAAACCGTTGCGCCATCCAGTTCGTCCAGCGCCCATTGAGCGGATGGAACCAACCCCTCTTTGAAGATGGAGCGATCGTCCCACGCAGTATCGAGCGGATCGGGGGTTGAGGAAGTTTCGGGAGCGTGAGTCGGTGTGGGCTGGAGCAATGAGCAGGAAAGCGCGAACAGGCTGAAAAGGAGGAAAGAAGCGATGCGGGGTTTCATGAAGGCGTCCTGTGGAGGAAATCTAAAACAGTTTTCAAAATTTCTTGCGGAGTCATCTCATCGGTTTCGATGATGAGACTGGCGTGTTCGCGCGCATGGGCAAGGCGGCGGAGTTGTTCGGTGTGATCTTTTTTGAGCCAGTTGAGTTTTCGTCGCGCGGCGCTGGTTTCAAATGAAGCGTTGAGGTAGATCAGAATATCCGGTTTGGCGATGATCTGCCACATGGCTTGCGCGTAGGAATGTTCTTGCGCGATGTGCCGGCAGGTGAAGCCGTGTTGCTCAAGCCCGGCAATCAAAGTTGATTTGCCCGACCCGCACGGACCAACAACCCCGATAACCGGACGTTTACTTGGAGGCTCCATAATGCTATAGGATTTTCTCTAACTTTTTCATGAGGCAATTCGATTGATTGGTAGTCGTACTGTCATACGGCGGACGTTGTCCCCGATGTTCGATGAGAATTTCAACACCAATACGCTGATATCGTCTGCCGGGCGATCGTCATCCAAACGGACTGCGTGCGCCAACAGCGAATCCGCCAGCGATTGCGGACTGGGGTCCTGATCTTCCAGCACAGACCGAATCGCTTCGCCAACCTCCATCGGGTTGCCTCGCCGTTCTCCGGCGTGAGTCAACCCGTCGGTGTAGAGTACGATGGTCAGCCCCGCTTCGATGGGTAATTCGGTGATGAGCGGGCGCACATCGCGCGAGGTTCCTAGAGGAATACTTTCGGCGTCGATGCGGTCGATGGTTTCGCCGCGGCAAATATAAAGAGGGGAGGGATTGTTGCGGGTCAGGACGATGGTGCGGCTATGCAAATCAAGCGAGGCGATGTTGAGCGTGCTGATGACCTTCCCTTGTTTGTCGGTGAACAGCGCGTCGGATGCCGCCCGCGCCGCCGCGCCATCGCGGACGCCCTCGGCGAGCAAGCCGATCACTTTGCGGACAACCATTTGCGAAACCGCTTTGGCGCCGCGCCCGGAAGTTTGCCCGTCGGCAAGCACAACAGACAAGCCTCCATTGGGGCGTTCGACCACTTCCAGCGTGTCTCCGCTTTCAGATGTGGCGTATTTATTGACTTTCGCGACTGCGATCTGAAACTCCATGCGTTGATTTTACTATGGAGTTCATTGCGAGTTGTTATTTCACGTCGCGCTTTTCGGAAGCATCCTGGCTGCCGGCGCCGCCGCGAAGATTGCGTTCGCGGCGGGTGCGCGACCTGTTCATGGAGATTCCGATGACTGCCAATACAACCGCGATGACTATTATTGCAATAAGCGTTGTCGACATTGTTTCCAACTCCTTGTGTGATTGCGTTACATTGGTTCTATCACACCCAAATTATACGATGAACTTCTGCCCGGATGCTATTTGCAAGCGGACGAGACTCCTTACAAAAGGCTTTCTTATTCGCGCTTGATCACAAACAAAAGCCATGGTCATCTCAAGGTTGCTTGACGAATCCCTGGGGTTGTAGAGCGGCTCGAGCGCGAATTGCGCGAAAACCATGAGAAAATTCGCGCTATTCGCTCGTTTCGCGGCGTTCGCGTTAAAAGATTTACGAGAATGAGAAAGCCATGCAAAGACCCTATCCCATCCTTGACGCGCCCATCCCCACCCGCTATAATCTGCCCGCTGTCGTCAAAACCGTAGCGCCGACGTAAGCCGGCGCTGCTGAATTTATCAAGGAGAAAGACCAATGCCCCCACATCCAAAACGCAAGCACTCGAAGAGCCGCCGCAACATGCGCCGCGCCCACGATGCTTTGCAACCCCGCAACCTCACCTCCTGCGCGAATTGCGGTTCCCTGCGCCTTCCGCACACGGTCTGCCCGAACTGCGGATTTTACGAAGGGCGTGAAGTTGTCGAAGTAAAGAAAGAAAAGAAAAAGTCCGAGTAAACCACCGGCGGGTCGTGACCATCACGACCCGTTTGTGTTTTAAGCGCTATGAAACTCATTTCCCAAACAACCGCATTCCTGTTCCCCGGTCAAGGCTCCCAATCCGTTGGCATGGGTAAAGACCTCGCCGCGCAATATCCGATTGCCCGTCAATTCTTCGATGAAGCCGACGCGCTCTTCGGGTTCTCCCTTTCGCAATTGATGTGGGATGGATCGAAAGAGCAACTGGATGAGACGGTCAACACACAACCGGCGTTGTACCTTCACTCCGTTGCCGCGTGGATGACCTTCGCGCATCTTCACCCGGACCTTCAGCCTGCCACACTGGCAGGGCATTCCCTCGGCGAGTTATCCGCGCTTACCGTCTCTGGCGCGTTACCGTTCGCCGATGGGCTACGGCTTGTCCGTACGCGGGGCGAATTGATGAAGCGCGCTGGTGAAGTGAACCCGGGCGGCATGGCGGCGATCCTCGGCGTGGATATTCCCACGTTGGAAAAAGTTTGCGCCGAAGCGAGCGTCGCCGATGAGATCGTGCAAGTTGCCAACGATAATTGCCCGGGGCAGGTGGTGATCTCCGGTCACAAGTCCGCGCTGGAACGCGCCATGACTGGCGCAAAAGCCGCCGGCGCCAAGCGAGCGGTTGCGCTGGCGGTGAGCATCGCCGCGCACTCGCCGTTGATGGATTCGATCCAACCCGAATGGAACGCGGCAGTTGACGCGTGCGCGATGACCGACCCGAAAATTCCCGTGATCGGCAACGTCTACGCCCGGTCAATGACCACTGCCGAAGAATTGCGCGCAGACCTCAAAGCGCAGATGCAGTCGCGCGTGCGCTGGACCGAATCGGTGCGGACGATGATGGGGAGCGGCATACAGGCGTACGTCGAGGCGGGAAGCGGGGATGTCTTATTGGGGCTGGTAAAGCGGATCGATTCGACCGCCCAGCGATTCCCGCTGGGCAATCCTCAAGATTTTTCCGCGCTGGAGTGAACATGACCGATATAAAAATCCGTGTGGAGAATGCAAAAAAAGTGGTGACCGGCAACGTGTCGATGCTCGACATGCTGGAGACAGCCCCCGCCACCGAGTTGCTGAATTGGGGTATTAATCTAGCGGAACAACTTGCTCAAAGCGCTAGCGGCATGGACGATACGACCGCCGATCAAAATATGGAACCGCGTATGAAAGCCTTGCGACAATTTCTGCGCGGTGTGGGCAATTGGGCGGCAGGAAAGTACGATGCCGCAAGCCGCCCGGACCTGAAAACAAAAATGGCAGAACATTGGAAGTTGATGTTCGGCAAAGACGCTCCCGCTGATCTTGGGAAACTGCTGAATCTCGTTGATGACGCAAAGATCACGCCGCATCAATTGATCTTGAAGTTGAAAGAATTCCTGACACTCCCGAAATAGGCATTCATGTCGAACCGGCGCGGGACCCCACAACATAAAACGCTAGGGACACTCCTCGGATTAATCCTGATCGTCATCATCGGATTCATCACAACTCTGACCGGATACGATGCGGGGAATGTCCCTCTACCCGGCGCGGAAACCGCGACGGGACTGCCGCCTCAATCCCCAAGTGAATTTGCCCCTCCAGCGGAAACATTGATCGCCCCTCCGCCAACCGCGCAACCCCCAAGCGGTTTGTGGTGGGAAGTATATTTTACCGATCGCTTTAATTTTACCGACCCTGCGCAGTGGCAAAATTCCCTCGAAGGCGTGTTGATTCAAAAGATCAATGCCGCGCAGAATGCCATCCACATCGCCGCCTTCGAATTTGACCTCACGCCCGTTGCCGAAGCCTTGATCGCCGCTCGTCAGCGCGGATTAGATGTGCGTTGGGTGACCGACGATGAACATGGGCTGGAAGCGGACGAGGAACCGGGGCGCGGTCAATTTGCGGTGTTGCAAAACAGCGGGATCGAAGTGCGCGCCGATAATCGTTCGGCGTTGATGCACAATAAATTTATCATCTTCGACTATCAAACCGTGTGGACCGGCTCGACCAACCTCACAAAGAGCGGGGTTTTTAAGCAGGAGAACAACGTGGTCGTTCTGCACTCGCCGGCAGTGGCAACGATCTACGAGCGCGAATTTCAAGAGATGTGGGACGGGCAGTTTGGTCCGAAGTCGCCATCGCAGTTGGGCGAGCAATCGGTCAACGTGAACGGAACGCAGATTTGGGTGGTCTTCACTTCGGAAGATGGGGCGCTGGAACAGGCGATCATCCCCATCGTGAATTTTGCGCAGTCGAGTGTTCGGTTTTTGGCATTTAGTTTTACCGACTTCCCGCTCGCCAACGCCATGATCGAACGAGCCCACAATGGAGTGAGCGTGGCGGGCGTGTATGAAAATGTGGGTAGCGATACTGACGCGTCGGAGTTCGACACTCTGGCTTGCGCGGGCATACCGGTTCGACGCGACGGCAACCCGGGGTTTATGCACAACAAGATCATCATCGTGGATGAACGTTTTGTTATCACCGGTTCGTTGAACTTTTCCACCAGCGCTGAGGAAAGCAACGACGAGAATGTGATCATCCTCGACAATCCCGAGATTGCATCCCTGTATCTCCAGGAATTCGAACGTGTCTGGTTGCAGGGCGCGGACCCGGTGCCGGGGTCGGTGACTTGTCAGTAGTTTGACAGGTTTTGATAGGATAAAACTCAATTCCCCGGTACCTGGATGGTGTTATGATTAACGCGAGGGAAGTTTCTTCAAAGCCCCCCAATTAACCCTAAACTTTCGAGGTGACTTTATGAGCAACTCAAGAAATGGAAAAACTCCAACAGAGAATGCCGCGCTAACTCGTCGCGCAGATTACGACTTATCCAATCACGGGATCACCGGCTTGCGAACCGCCTACTGGAACCTGCCCACCGAAGGGCTGTATGAGGAGGCGGTTTTTCGTGGCGAGGGCGCAATAACGGCGGGCGGCCCGTTCGTTGCGCAAACCGGCCAGCACACCGGCAGGTCAGCCAACGACAAATTCGTGGTCAAGCATGTTGATTCGGAACACATTGTTTGGTGGGGTGGGAACCGTCCATTCGACGGCGCGAAATTCGACGCGCTGTATAGCCGCATGACCGAATACCTAAAAGGACGCGACGTATTCGTGCAGGATGTGTACGCTGGCGCCGACACGACGTATCGTTTAAACGTGCGCTTTGTCACCGAGGAAGCGTGGCACAGCATTTTCATTCGCAATATGTTTATCCTGCCTGAAACTGTAGACGAGATCAAAAATTTCATGCCGGGCTTCACCATCGTTGATGTGCCGAGTTTCAAGGCGGATCCGGCAAGCGACGGAACGCGTTCCGAAACATTTGTCTTGCTGAATCTAGAGCGCAAACTGGCGATTATCGGTAACACGCGCTATGCCGGCGAAATGAAGAAGTCGATATTTACGCTGATGAACTATCTTTTGCCGTTGCGCGGCGTGATGTCGATGCACTGCTCGGCGAATGTGGACCCGAAAGATCCGAACGATGTAGCGTTGTTCTTCGGTTTGAGCGGCACGGGTAAAACGACCCTCTCTGCCGACCCGACACGCCGACTTATTGGCGATGATGAGCACGGCTGGAGCGATAACGGTGTTTTTAATTACGAGGGCGGCTGTTACGCCAAGGTGATCGGACTATCGCAATCAGCCGAACCGGAAATTTATGCGACGACGCGCATGTTTGGGACGATTCTCGAGAACGTGGTGTTTGATGCGGCGACCCGGGCGATTGACCTCAACGATTCGTCTCTCACCGAAAATACGCGTTCTTCGTATCCGTTGACATTCATTGAAAATGCCGTCCCTGAAAAGAAAGCCGGGCATCCAAAAAATATCATCTTCCTCACTGCGGATGCGACCGGCGTCATGCCGCCGATTGCGCGATTGTCGGTGGATCAGGCGTTGTATCAGTTTATTTCCGGGTACACAGCCAAACTGGCGGGAACTGAAGCGGGATTAGGGAAAGAGCCGGTTGCCACATTTTCCGCTTGTTTCGGAGCGCCATTCCTGGTGCATCATCCATCCAAGTATGCGGAGTTGTTGCGGCAAAAGATCGAAGAACATAATGTGAAATGTTGGCTGGTGAATACCGGCTGGGTGGGCGGACCGTACGGCGTCGGCAAACGTATATCGATCAAATATACGCGCGCGTTGTTGAATGCGGCATTGACCGGCAAACTCGACAAGGTGAAGTATCGCCGCGACCCCGTCTTCGGTTATGAGGTTCCCACCTCATGCCCCGAAGTTCCAGACGAAGTTCTCGACCCTGCTTCCTCATGGAAAGATCGATCGGAACACGAGGCAAAGTACAAACAACTCGCTCAGAAATTCATTGATAATTTCGCTAAATATGCGGATCAAACGCCAAAGGAAGTGACCGAGGCAGGACCGAAGGTGTAAATTCAAGAAAATATTGGTCGTTGCCCGGCGCGCGTCCGATATGAATCCTATAACAAAAGAACCGACATCAAGGTCGGTTCTTTTGTTATCTTTGGCGGTCCCGACGGGATTCGAACCCGCGATCTCGGCCTTGACAGGGCCGCATGTTAGGCCGCTACACCACGAGACCAATCTAACAGCGGGCGAGAGTTTACCATGCAGAATAATGAAGTGTCAATACGCCCAGTCATGATATAGCGCCGGGTCGGTGGGAGTTAAGCCCGATGGGTCGTGAACATATACCCAGTCGCCTTCGCTTGCCCAATTGTATAACCAGTGCGCATCGCCAACCGAGAGGTTTACACACCCATGAGACTGAGGGTAGCCAAAGCGCGTACGCCAGTATGCGCCGTGCAATGCGCGCGCTTTATCAAAATACATGGTCCAGGGTACGTTGTCGAGATAATAGAAATCGGTCGGGTCGTTGTTGCGCATGTTTTCGGTTTCTTTTTTCAAATAGATTTGAAACGTACCGGGGCGCGTCCAGAAAGGTTCGAGTCCGCTGGCGATAACGGTGGCAAAGACTAATTGATAGTTGTCGTAGACAGCGAGGGTTTGTTCGGCGAGATCTACATCGATCCAACGACCCGTGGTCGCCTCCGGGGGCGGAACAGTGTTCGGGGTGATGATCGCCACCTTGCGCGCCTCCACCCATTGATTCGGTCCGATCATATTCCAGTCCGCGCCATCTACATTTTGAGTCTGATATACCTGCAACAATTCTGTAAAGGGATTGATGAAGTTTCCTGTTTCAGGAGCGTTATAGCCCGGCGCTTGTTTGATGGGAATGTATTCAAACGCCCAACCGAAAGGTCGCTTGGGGGTAGATGTGAACTCGAGTCCTTGATATGAAGAAATTTCCGATACACGCGCGCCTTTCCCCGGTATCCAACTGCCATCCTGAAGCATGTAGTAAATTCCATGACCGGTATCTACGCGGTCAACATAGCTGACGTAGACGAAACCGGGCATGTACGCATTGCCGGTCTCAACGCCGGCGGGTCCGTTCAAGACCGGGACGAGACTGCCGTCAAGGTGGAAATAAAGATAGGGGAGCTGAGGCAGGCTTGGGTCCGGGCGTTTTGAGGCGAGTGGGCGCGGAGGAATTGTCAACCCGAGTTGTGAAAGTTCCGCGAGGTAGTTAGATGGACCGAGCGGCAGGCAGTCACCGGGGTCGACGAGGTATATATCTGGTGGGCAGAGCACCGCTCCGCTTTCGCGCTCGGGTTCACTGTGCGCAGAAACGGGCCGTTGGACGATGAGCGTGATCAAAATTGCGATGGCAAAGACAATAGAAAAAATATTTTTCATGAGGCTTTTCGAAAATTATAGCACTTGAATGTTTGCACTTCTGTAAATTTGCATGGGCATTTGAAGCGGCTGGCTTGACACTTTTTACCCCGTAATCTAAAATACCTGCAAGTTTGAATCGTCCCTTTCTGCGCAAGCAGGTTGGTATCCTTGGAGGGCTGTCTTGTCCAAATCTCGCACTCAACAAATGGTGGATCGTCTTCGTGAACTGCAAGCATCGTCGCCGGACATTGAAGCTTCGGCTGTTGTCAGCGTCGATGGTTTGAGCATCGCATCTGCCCTGCCGCAGGGCGTGGAGGAAGACCGCGTTTCTGCCATGTCTGCCGCTATGCTTTCGCTCGGCGAACGAATCGCCACCGAATTGGGACGCGGCTCGCTCGAACAAGTGTACATCAAAGGCGAAAAAGGTTATGTGCTGTTGATGTCGGTGGGGCAAGAGGCTGTGCTTACCGCCTTGGCGCGTGAGCAGGCTAAGTTGGGCTTGATCTTTCTGGATATGCGTCGCGCCGCGGAAGATCTTGCGAAACTGATCTAATCGGAGAATCTAATGAGCCCTGTTCAAAAAGCCGGTCTATATTACCCCAATAAATTTGGTTTGATCACGATCAAGTCGCTCGAGGAAGTGATGGGCAAGAATGGCCTGAACGCCATTCTCAACCTCGCGGGTATGAATAACTACATTGACAATTACCCTGCCGACAACCTGGATAAAGGATTCGATTTTGGCGAACTCTCTGCCATGGGCAGCGCGCTGGAGGATATGTACGGTCCGCGCGGCGGGCGTGGATTAGCGCTGCGCGCCGGTCGCGCCACCTTTTCAGATGCGTTGAAAAACTTTGGCGCCCTCGCCGGTGCGGCAGACCTTGCCTTTGTGGTGCTTCCACTACAAGCCAAATTGAAGATCGGCATCCCGGCAGTGGCAAAGATCTTCTCGCAGTTAAGCGACCAGCACAGCACCGTGGAAGAAAAAGACACCGAATTCATTTACACCATTCATAAATGCCCCTGCTGTTGGGGGCGCAAGAATGCGGACAAGCCGGTGTGCTATCTCGCCACGGGGCTGTTGCAGGAAGCGCTCAAATGGGTGTCGGGCGGCAATGAGTTCCGCGTCAACGAGTCGAAGTGTGTTGCCGTCGGCGATGCCGTGTGCGAGTTCGTCATCCAAAAAGAACCGATTGCCTGATCGGGGGCGATGTGGCTGAAGCCAAGTCGAAGATCCTTATCGTCGAGGATGACCTCGATATTGCCGAAATGTTGAATGCCTATTTTCGCGTTCAAGGCTATGAAGTCTTTACCGTCAACTGGGGGGAGGATGGCGTGCGCGCCGCGCAAACGGTACTGCCGAATTTGATCATACTTGATATTCGCCTGCCGGATATCGACGGCTTTGAAGTTGCCCGACGTGTGCGCGAAGACCGTCGTACCAACGAAATTCCCATTATTTTCCTCACCGAAAAGCGCGATCGTTCCGATATCTTGCAAGGACTCGAAGTCGGCGCGGACGATTACATCACCAAGCCGTTCGACGTGCAGGAGTTGCGCCTGCGCGTTCGAAATTCTTTGAAGCGCGTGAGCCAGGCATCGCTGACCAACCCGGTGAGCGGTTTACCGGAAGGCGCCCTCGTGGACGAGAAATTATCGGATGTGGTGCATAAATCCGGGCTGTCGCTCCTGCATATTTCGATCGCCAACTTGCAGGTTTTCAGAGAAGCGTACGGTTTTGTCGCATCCGACGATGTGTTGCGCGCTATCAGCCTGATGATCTCGAATGCTTTAAAAGAAACAGGTTCCGCGGATGATTTCCTTGGGCACATCAGCCCCTCCGATTTTATTGTTGTGCTTTCGCCGGAGACTCGCGTTGCGTTTCAGGAGAAGATCAACTCCAGGTTGCAACAATCCCTCGATTATTTCTATCCGCTGAATGACCGCGAGCAGGCGTCCAAAAGCATGAACCGATTAGCGATCCGCGTCAGCGAAGTGCCTGCTGTATTCGGCAAATATTCTTCGGTGGAACAGTTGAAGAAGGAATTGCTTAGCAGGAGTCAGTGATCGTGAAGGAGTTCGCCTTACTCATTTCAAAAGTGGAGCCTGTCACGGCTCCGCTTTTTTATTTCCATACAAAGCGCAGACTGCCCGCCATTCATCCAAACTCAGGGTTTCTGCCCGGCGCATGGGATCGATGTTTGCCCGGTGGAGAAGCTCGACAATCTCTGTGGTTGACTTGTACAACCCTGCGGAAAGCGAGTTTCGCAGGGTTTTTCTTTTTTGAGCGAAGCCTGCCTTGGTCAACTTGAAAAATATATCGAGTAGTGGCTCTTCGATATATGGGGTGGGATAAATGTCCACAACTAAAACGGCGGAATCGACATTCGGGGCAGGGAAGAATGCCCCGGCAGGGATACTCGCTGCAACGCGCGGGCTTCCGTAGACTTGCACGCTTAATGCCAGCAAACTGAGATCGCCCGGTTTGGCGCAGATCCGTTCTGCTACTTCTTTTTGAATGGTGAGCACAATTCTGCGCGGTTTGTTCTTGCTTTCTAGTAAATGGCGAATGATTGCAGATGTGATGTAGTAAGGGATATTGGCTACCACCAGATAATCAGGCTGGTCGAGCAAGTCACCGGGCGCGATGTCAAGGATGTTCCCATGCGTTACACGGACATTTCGATGTGGGGCGATGATCTCTTCAAGCGGGCGAAGCAAGCGTTCGTCCAGTTCGACCGCTACCACTTCCCGGGCAGATGCGGCGAGATAGCGCGTCAAACTTCCCAGTCCGGGTCCGACTTCCAACACGGTATCCTCTGGTTGAATCCCCGCCGCTTGCGCGATGAGTTCGAGGGAGCGCGCATCTTGTAGAAAATTCTGCCCAAGCGATTTGTCGGCTCGAAGACCGTAGCGCTTCAAAACAGCGGAAATATTGAGAGAGGGAATGTTCATGGACAGAATGGAACCTCTTCGCCTGGCGTTCCAACCGGGGCGCTCGTTGCCTGCCACGCGCCTTCGTTAAACTGATGGACATATTCGCGCAGGATTTCAAAATCAGTTTTGAGGATCGAAACGTTCTTGCCGAAGACCGGGTCGAATTCGCGCGTTTGCACGAAAAGGCTTTGAGGAAAATCCACAAAACGAATGTCGCCCGTTTGAATTTGTGTTCCAAGACAAGCCAGGTCGCTGATCTGCGCGGGACTGAGATCGGTCTGGACGTTATCTCTGAAGGCTTGAATCAGTTCTGGAATATCTTTTACAACTTCAGGGCTGGTCAATTGATCGCGCAACGCGCAAAGAACGCGGTTCTGATTTTCTGCGCGCGCGAAGCCTCCCTCGATGCGGATGCGAGCCAGTGTGAGTGCGCGGTCGCCCATCAAGTGAAGTTGCCCGGCGGGAAAGACCAGCCGCTCGCTCAGGTCTTCGCCAGCGCGCCCATCCACAGGCTCGGGCAGGTACACGTCGATGCCGCCAACCGCGTTGACGATGTTGACAAAGGTTTTCATGTTGATTGCCGCGTAATGGTCGATGCGCGCGCCGAAGTTGAGCGCCAGTGTGCGGGCAAGAAGCCCAGGTCCTTGCGCGGGATCGTTTGTATATTGAAAGCCCGGGTTTCCGTAGAGATATGCTTGATTTAATTTTTCGTGTGTTTGCCCGTCGAGATTATCGGCAATATCGGGGATCTCCACCCACAAGTCGCGTGGAAATTCGAGGACGGTCACTGTTTCGTTCATGAAGTCTACGCGGGCAAGGCGGATCACGTCGGCAAGCCCATAGTTGTACGAGTCGGCCCGCGCGTCACTGCCGATGAGAAGAATATGCATGACCGGCGTTGCGCCGCACTGCGGGGGCTGGGTGGTGGTCGGCTTGGCTGAATCAACTGTAATGGCAGAGAGAGGCGTTTTCGTCGCGCGCGGGTCCGGAGTCCAAGTGGCGGGGAGCGCGAAGGGAGTCCACGTCGGCAATTGCAAAGAGGGTCCAAGCGGAGCCCTCCATTTTTTGGTGTAGAGCGAATACACCGCGCCCGATAGCAAGATGGCGAAAATGGATAGCAGAGTGAAGGCGGTTTTTTGCGCGCGGGTCACAAATTATTCCAACACATAAATAATATTTGCGGGCGCGGGCGCGATGAAATACACGGTCACCCACGAGCTCCACGGCACAAAATCGTTGTCGCTGTAGGCAACGTCGATCCATGGCTTGCCGATACAACCTCCGCAGACATCTGCCACGGTGGCGAAGCCGTAGCCGGGGATGAATAGTTGTTGCCCGCCCATGCTTAAATACCAATCTAGTTTCATGCCCGCCACGCCTTTTTGCACAGCCGCGCCGCTGGAGGTTCCGTGATAACAACGATCGCCGCCCGAGCGGCAGGGCGAATAGGAAGTGACATACATTTGCACGGCGCGCCAGTATTCAATGGTCACTCCGTCGACAATCGCCGTCTTGATTTCGATCTTCGTTCCGTATCCAACCACGCGATTTTCGGGTTGACGCACAACGGTCTCTTCTTCGGTGACGCGCGATATTTCGTTCCCATCTTCGTAGCGGATGCGGACGCGCTGAATCGCTAACCCGGTTTCGCCGGGATGTAACACTTGAGTCTGATCGAGCGCCACATCGGCAGAGGCGACAAATTCGCTGGTGAAGGGAATTGGCTTTTGCGCGAGGATCACCGACTCGGAGACTCGCACAACTTTGATCTGCCCATCCAGCGGCAACGCTTCATTCTCCGACGGAATGCTGTAATCGCCTCCGACCAGCGGAATCCCAGCCTCAGCCAACGCTTCGCCCACGGTTTGGGCAGATGAGGCGGTTGTGATAACTTTGCCGTTAGAGATGATGGCGAGTGTGCGCGCTTGGCGGATAGTAATCGGAGATTCGAGATTGGAAACTGGAGATTGAATCGGTTGGCTGAGAATATCTCCGACGTGAAGTTGTATGCCTGCTTCTTCCATGGCTTCGCCAACCGTAAAGGCGGAGGTCTGAATTGTATATTGCTCTTGTGGAGCGGAGAAAGTAACCGGAATTGCCCGGCGAATTTGCAGAAAGAGTTGAGAATTAAGGTTTAGAGAATTGGAAATTGGGCGCTCGCGCGGACTAGGAATCCCATTGAGGAGGACGGTGTCGTTGGAGGTAATTGAAATGCCTGCCCGCTGTAGGATTGTCGCGGGGATGCGTTCATTGGTTTGGATTGTAAGGATTTGATCCCCATCAACGATGGTGACGGACTGCGAAGCGGCAGGCTGGCATGCAATAAGGAGGAAAACCAGCAATGCGATCTTCAAGTTAGATGTTCTCATAAGTTGAATCGTTTCGGTAAATGCTTGTTCGTAATTTTACCAGTTTGATGAACCGCAAATATTGTGAAATAAACCTGGGAGCGCCTAAAGTCGATGCAATGTCATCAACAGCGATATGCTTGAACCGTTTGTTATTTTTGTTCGTTTTGCCATTTCTGTTCGCTAGTTATGAACACAATTGCCAGCGCCATCCACGCCACAACTTGCGCGAGCCGCAATCCTCCAAAGATCAAAACGCCGTCACCGCGAAAGGCTTCAAGGAAGAGACGCGCGCCAGCGGTGAACGCGGTGAAATTGAGAAATAACGCGCCGGGGGATAAATCTGACTTGCGAAACCAGATCAATGCAAAGATGATCAACGACGCGATCAACTCGTAAATTTGAGTCGGATGGCGCGTCGCGTTCCAAAGTTCGATGCCCCAAGGGAAAGTTGTGGGACTGCCGAAGGCTGTCCCTGCGGCGAGGTGGGAGAGGTGGAGTCCGATGGCGAGAAAGGCGAAGATTGGGGTAAGCGCGTCGAGTGTGCTCCAAAATGAAAGGCTTTGTTTCTTGCCATAGATCATCCCGACGAGAGCCGCGACGAAGAACCCGCCAGTTGAATCGAACAGATCAATGTTGAGTGAGAAGATATTGAGCGGCGAATTTGCAAATGCGGAGTAATTCGCCAGCGCGAAGAGAATCCGCCCGCCGAGGAGGTAGCCGAACAGCGAGTAAAAGACGAGGTTGTTGAGCGCGTCTTTCGAGACACCGTGACGCTCGCCCCGTTTTTCGGCGAGGGCGAGTCCGATCCAGATGACGGCGACGAGGAGGATGAGGTCGCGTGGAGGGGCGAAGAGTGTGCGGAAGGATTCGATCATGGTTTAAAGTCTTTGTACACGGACGACACGGATAACACGGAGTTTTCTGTTAGATCACGGAAAGAGTCCGTGAAGTCCGTGTGATTCCGTGTACCAAAACTATTTCAAAATTTCCTCCACCCTCGTCCGTAACAACGCCTCTGCCATCGGTCCGCCGATGACGACTTCGTTGATGATTCCTTCGCGGGTGATGAAGAATGAGGAGGGGAGCGACCGCAATTGATACGCGCGCCCGACGATGGCTGATTCATCGAGCAGGATGGGGAAGGTGAGTCCGTGTTCCTGCACGAACGGCGGGATTTCAGATGCGTCGTCTTGATAGGTCATGTCGATCGCCAGCACGATAAAACCTCTGTCTTTGTATTCGTTATATATTTTTTCTATCGCGGGCATTTCCGCGCGGCAAGGCGGGCACCACGTTGCCCACAAGTTGATCAACACGGCTTGCCCGCGCAGATCGGAGAGGCGGATCGTTTCGCCGTCTGTTGTTGGCAGAGAAAAGTCGGGGGCGAGAAAACCTTGATGGGGCGCGGCAGTTGTCCCTGCGAAAGAAGCGGCGTTTTTATCCGCACTGAGAAAAATCCACGCGAGACCGAGAAGTAAGATGAACGCGTACGCGAGTCGTCGTTGAATCGTGAGCATGTTTTTTAGTGGGACTGCGCCGCGCAAATCTTACGATGGTAAAATGTCTGCATGACAAACTCTCTCGAATCCCGCGCGATCAACACACTTCGATTTCTTTCGGCAGATGCCGTGCAACAAGCCAACTCGGGACACCCAGGGCTTCCGATGGGCGCGGCGGCGATGGCGTACACATTGTGGACTCGTCACCTGCGGCATAATCCGCGCAACCCAAAGTGGATCGGACGAGACCGCTTCATCCTTTCGGGTGGGCATGGTTCGATGCTCCTCTACTCTTTGTTGCATCTGACGGGGTACGACGTGAGCCTCGATGATATCAAAAATTTTCGTCAGTTCGGAAGTATCACGCCGGGTCATCCTGAATATGGGGTCACGCCTGGCGTTGAAGTGACGACGGGTCCGCTCGGGCAGGGATTCGCGCAAGGCGTGGGCATGGCGATCGCGGCGAACCATCTTGCCGCGTTGTTCAATAAGCCTGGGCATGAAATGATCCAATCGTACATTTACGGTATCGTCACCGACGGCGACTTGATGGAAGGCGTCGCCTCCGAAGCTGCGTCGCTGGCGGGGCATTTATCTTTAGGACGCATCGTTTATCTGTACGACGATAATCATATTTCAATTGACGGTTCCACCGATCTTGCTTTCACTGAAGACCGCGCCGCGCGTTTTGAAGCGTACGGCTGGCATGTGCAAGTGCTGACCGATGGCAATGACGTGGACATCATAGATGCCGCGATTCGCGCCGCGAAGAACGATCCGCGCCCATCGTTGATCTGCGTGCGGACGATCATCGGTTTTGGTTCGCCGAAACGCCAAGGGACATCGAAAGCGCATGGCGAACCGCTCGGCGACGAAGAACTGAACGCCGCAAAAGAAAATTTAGGCTGGCAAACTGAACCGCGATTTTTCATCCCCGACGATGTGCTCGCGTTCTTCCGCCGCGCCGTTGAGCAGGGACGCGAACGCGAGTTCGATTGGAAGATGAAGTTCGACGCGTATAAAAATCTGCATCCGAATCTTGGGGCGGAGTTAATCCGCCGCCTCGCGGGCAAACTCCCCGACGGCTGGGATGCTGAACTCCCAACGTTTCCCGCCGACCCGAAAGGGATGGCAACGCGCGCATCGTCTGGGAAGATCATCAACGCGCTCGCGCCGATCCTGCCCGAACTCATCGGCGGCTCTGCGGACCTAGCTCCCTCGAACAACACAAAAATTGACGGTAGTCCCGATTTTCAAAAAGTTTCGTATCAAGGACGCAACTTCCATTTTGGCGTACGCGAACATGCGATGGGCGCGGTGTTGAACGGAATGAATTTGTACGGCGGCGTGATCGCGTACGGCGGCACGTTCTTGATCTTCTCTGATTACATGAAACCCGCGATTCGTATCGCCGCGATTTCACACATCCCTTCGATCTTTATTTTCACGCACGACTCGGTCGGTCTTGGCGAGGATGGTCCGACTCATCAGCCTATTGAGCAACTCGCCGCGTTACGCGCGATTCCCAACATGGTGACGATCCGTCCCGCCGACGCGAACGAGGTCCGCGAGGCGTGGAAGGTTGCCATCTCGCGTCGCAACGGACCGACGGCGCTTGCGCTTACTCGTCAAGCGGTTCCAACCTTTGAACCTTCAAACTTTCCAACTGTAGAAAAAGGCGCGTATGTGTTGAAGGATTTTGGCACGCCAGAGATTATCCTCATGGCGACAGGCTCTGAAGTTAGTTTGATATTCGATGCCGCGCAGAAACTTCACGAGGAAGGGAAAGGCGTGCGCGTGGTATCCTTCCCAAGTTGGGAGTTGTTCGAGAAACAGGATGAGGCGTACAAGGAATCCGTGTTGCCGAAAAGCCTCACGAAGCGACTCGCCGTCGAACTGGGAGCCAGCCTCGGCTGGGAACGATACGCCAAATCCGTGCTGGGACTCGACCACTACGGCGCGTCCGCTCCGTATAAGGTCATCTTTGAGAAGTTTGGGTTTACGGTGGAGAATGTTGTGAAGAGAGCAAAAGAGCTTTAAACACAAAGGCTTGCACTGAGCCTGTCGAAGTGACACGAAGGGCACGAAGGTTGGTCTCGTGATGGTTGAAGTTTTAGCTTTTGGTTATTGTTTTGAAAGGTTTTGTCAAAAGGATTAACCGATAGATAATCTACAGGAATTCACCACGTTGAGCCATGAAATCCTTAGTGACCTTCGTGTCCTTCGTGGTAAAAAGGAAGTAAATGAAAATCGCCATTGGATTTGACCACGCGGGCTTCCCGCTCAAACAAACCGTCCTTGACGCCGTGCGCAAGGCGGGACATGAACCGATCGACAAAGGCACAAATTCCGCCGACTCTGTTGACTTTCCCGATTTTGCCGAGGCGGTTGGGCGCTCCATCCAAAACGGCGAAGCGGAGCGCGGAATCATCGTCTGCGGATCGGGCATCGGCGCGTGCATCGCCGCGAACAAGATGAAAGGCGTGTACGCGTCAATTTGTCACGACACGTATTCCGCCGCGCAGGGAGTCTCGCACGACGATATGAACGTCCTCTGCCTCGGCGGTCGCGTGATCGGACCTGAACTCGCGAATGCACTCATCTCTGCGTTTTTGGGCGCAGAGTATCAAGGGAACAAGGCGGGAGGCGAAAGGTTGGCGCGGAGGGTGGGGAAGATTCACAAACTTGAGGAAGTTGGAAAGTTCTCAGGTTAGCAGGTTGGCAAGTAAACCTTCCAACCTGCTAACCTGAGAACTTGTAAACTGGAGAGAGAAAATGCCCACCATCACTCGCTTTGAAGAAATTGAAGCATGGCAGACTGCGAGAGAATTGACCAAGTTGATTTACTCATTTACTGAAGAAGCAAAATTCTCGCGCGATTTCGGATTGAAAGATCAGATCCGCCGTGCGGGAGTATCCATTATGAGCAATATCTCTGAAGGTTTTGAAAGCCAAACTCAAGCGCAATTTATTCGCTACCTGGGTATTGCAAAAGCCTCTGCGGGAGAAGTCCGTTCGCAGTTATATGTTTCGCGCGATCTTGATTACATAACTCAAGAACAATTTTTGAAAGCATTTGCCATGGTTGAAAAAGCCTCCCGTCAAACCGCTCGCTTCATTTCTTATCTCGAATCGCATCCCCAATTCAAAAAACTCAAGGAAGACTCCGCCGAATACGAAGTCTAACCTGCCAACTTGTAAACCTTCAACATGGAACTTCAAACATGAACCCCATTCCCAAACTCACCTCCCTCGGACAATCCCTCTGGTACGACAACATCCAGCGCAAGATACTGGAGAACGGCGAATTCAAAGCCATGATCGAACGCGGCGACATTCGCGGCGTCACATCGAACCCGACCATTTTCAATAACGCCATCGCCAAGACCAACGACTACGACTACGACTCGGCGCTCACTCCGCTGGCGTGGGCAGGCTGGGATGCGGAAAAGATCTTCTGGCAACTCGCCATCGAAGATATCAAAGCCGCCTGTGATGCGTTCGCGCCGCTTTACGAAGAATCCAACGGCGGCGACGGCTACGTCAGCATTGAGGTCAGCCCGAACATCGCGCACGATACGAATGCCACTGCCGCGCAGGCGCAACAACTCTGGGCGCGTGTGGCGCGCAAGAATCTCATGGTGAAGATTCCCGCCACCAAAGCGGGCATCCCCGCGATTCGCCAAGCCATCGCCGCGGGCGTCAACATCAACGTCACGCTGATCTTTTCCCTCGCGCGTTACGCCGAAGTAATGGACGCCTACCTCAGCGGACTCGAAGACCGCCTCGCAGGGTCTCCCTCTCCTTATGGGAGAGGGGCTAGGGGTGAGGGAATTGATCACATCGCATCAGTCGCGTCGTTTTTTGTTTCGCGTGTCGATTCCAAAATTGATCCGCAACTCCCCGAAGCATCGCCACTCAAAGGTAAAGCCGCCATAGCAAATGCAAAACTTGCGTACGACGAATATCACAAAACATTCGCGGGCGCTCGTTGGGAGAAACTCAAATACAAAGGCGCGCGCGTCCAGCGTCCGTTGTGGGCGAGCACGGGCACGAAAAATCCCGCCTACCCCGACACGCTTTACATTGACAACCTCATCGGTCCCGAAACGGTCAACACGGTCCCGCCCGCCACGCTCGATGCGTTCAAAGATCACGGCGTCGCGTCCATGACCCTCGTGCGCGGCTTGGACGAATCCAAACAAGTCATCGAGCAGGTCGAGTCCCTCGGCATTTCGATGGATGCTGTGACCCAACAATTGGAAGATGAAGGCGTCAAAGCGTTTGAAGACGCGTTCGCGCAATTACTCAAAACGATAGATGAAAGAAGGAAGAACGCCGCTTCTTCTCTCGGACCTCTAGCTGATTCTGTTTCTCAGCGTTTATCGCAACTGGAAGCTGATTCGGCTCCCGCCCGCCTCTGGAAGCATGACCCGTCTCTTTGGGTGCCTGCAAAAGACAAGGCTGGTCAACACGAAGTCACCATCCGCCTGGGCTGGCTCGACTCAACCGACAAGGCTCGCAAGAAACTCAAAGAATATCAAGATTTCGCGAATGAAGTCCGCAAAGCAGGAATGGATTGCGCGTTAGTCATAGGCATGGGCGGCTCATCGCTCACGGCGGAAGTTTTTAGTTTGCTCTTCGACAATAGACCACAGACCACAGACCATGAATCGTCCACGGTCAATCGTCCATCGTCCCTGAAAGTCGGCATCCTCGACTCGACTGACCCCGCCGAAGTAGCCGATGCCGCGAAAAACTATCCTCCCGAAAAGACTCTCTACATCGTCGCCAGCAAATCAGGCGGCACAGCGGAAGTGATGGCGAACTTCAACTACTTCTGGAAGTTGAGCAAGAAAGACGGCTCGCATTTTGCCGCGACCACCGATCCCAACACCTCGCTCGAAGCCTTGGCGCGAAAAAATAAATTCAGAAAAATTTTCCTCGCCGATGAATTCGTCGGCGGACGCTACTCGGCATTGACCGACTTCGGGCTTGTCCCTGCCGCGCTGCTCGGCGTGGACTTGAATCATCTCCTCGACCGCGCCGATTGGATGCGTAGTCAATGCGGCGAACATGTCCCTGCGGCGCGTAACCCTGGCATGGCGCTCGGAGCCGTACTGGGCGAATCCGCTTTGGGTGGGCGAGACAAGTTGACCGTCGTGGCTGACGCGCCTTTGTCGCCATTCGCAAATTGGATCGAGCAGATTATCGCCGAGTCCAGCGGCAAGAACGGCAAAGGAATCCTGCCCGTGCCACTTGAACCGATTGGCGATGTGAAAGAGTATGGCGCTGACAGGATTTTTGTGTATCTGCGTCAAACAGGCGAGCATGATGACGCCGTGACAAAACTTCGCAACGCAGGTCATCCTGTCATCCAATTTCCACTTTCCACTTTCTACGATGTCGGCGCGGAAATTTTCCGCTGGGAAATCGCCACTGTCACCGCGTGTTCCATTTTGGGCGTGAACGCGTTCGATCAGCCGAATGTCGAGTCGAGCAAGAAGATCACGAAAGCGAAGATCGCCGAGTATCAAAAGAAAGGTAAATTGAAAGAGGGCAAGCCCGCGTGGAAGAAAGACGGCGTGAGCGTGTATTCGCCGACCGCCGTGACGGGCGCGTCGTTGGATGTGGTGTTGAGTAAATTTTTGAAGAAAGCCAAGTCTGGCGGCTATGTTGCGATCAACGCTTATCTGCCTCGCAATGACGACATGAATGTCGTCTTACAAAAAATGCGAGTCGCCATCCGCGCCAAGACTGGCAACGCAGTGACCGCTGGATTCGGTCCGCGCTTCCAACATTCCACGGGTCAATTCCATAAAGGCGGACCGAAGAACGCGCTGTTTTTAGTGATCACGGCTGACGCTGAGAAAGATATTGCAATCCCTACTGAAGGCTTAACGTTCGGCACGCTTATCCGCGCACAAGCGACGGGCGATTACGAAGCGTTGATCGAAGCAAAGCGAAAAGTGTTGCGCGTGCATCTGCCGTCGGTGGGAGATGTTAATGATCTATTCAAGGCGTTGGAATGAATCTAGCCAAACTCAAATGCGTCGCCTGCCGCGGCGGCGACCTAAGCCTGACCGATGCCGAGATCGCTGAACTTCTCCCTCAAGTCCCCGAATGGCAAACCGTGGCGCAAGATGGCATCTTGCGGCTACAACGCATTTTCAATTTCAAAAATTACGCTCAATCATTGGACTTCACCAACAAAGTCGCGGCAATTGCCGAAGAGGAAGATCATCATCCCCTGATCGTGCTTGAGTGGGGACGAGTGACCATCCAGTGGTGGACGCATGTAGTAAAAGGTTTGCACAAGAACGATTTCATCATGGCGGCAAAAACGGATGAATTGTTTTCGTAACACGACCCTTCGATAAACTCAGGGCAGGCATTTATGTCGTTGTGCGATGAGTTATTTTGACGATTCAATTTCCGCTCGTCCCCTCTTTTTCCTAAAAGCCGACTCGTTCAGTCGATGGAACATGTTCAATGCGAATGGTCGATTCCCCAGCCAGCCGAGGAAAGTGGCGGGGAGTTTTGTCAGTCCGCGCGGGGGATTGGGCAATGCCAGCGCCGACGAAAAATCCACGATGCGGTCGTCCAGTTGAAATTTGGCGCGGCTGAGTTGTTTTACTTGCGGGGCGGCTTGTAAAAATCCGCGCAGAGATTCTCGTTCGGCGGAAGTCATCCATTGCGGCAGGTCGGATGTCGCTTTGAAATTGCAGATCAGGGCGAGGTCTTGTAAAAGTTGTTTTTGTTCCAACGATAGCGCGTTTTCCTGTTCAATAAAATATGCCACATCGGGGTCAACAGCGACCAACGGCTGAAGCCACAAACGATTGATGGACGTGCGGATCGCGTTTCGCGTACCAGGCGTTGTGAAGTTGTATAACAATGTCGCGTCGCGCGGGTCTTCCCATTTATCTGAAACATCGGGACCAACGCGGAGCGCGTTGCATAAACCGAGCGAAGGGATGATCGGAGCGCCACACGCGAGGAAGTACGCGTCTGCGCCTATTGCATCGCGCATGATCTTCAAGGCTCCGCGATATGCTTCCTCGCGCGGCAAGTCCATAAAGCGTTTGCCTGGCAATGCGCCTGCGTAGAGAAAATCCAGCTTCAGGTAATCGAATCCCCACGCGCGGACTTGTTTTATCAACGCCGAAAGCCATTCGAGAACCGCAGGATGTGAAGTATCCAGCGCGTAGAGTTGTTCGCCCCAGTTGAATCCAGCGGAGACAAATTTTCCATTTTCACTTCGCAGAAACCAATCGGGATGTTCCTGAAATAAGCGCGATGATTCGACGGCGATCAACGGTGCGAGCCACAGCCCTGCCTTCCGCCCCGTGGATTTGATTTTTTCCGCCAGCGCGTTCATGCCCGATGGAAATTTTTCGTTCGCCTCCCAATCGCCGATGGAGAGTTGCCAGCCATCGTCCACTTGCAAAACGTCGAAGGGAAGATCGTTCAAGTCGTCGAAAATTCGATGGAGGATCGATTCGTCAATCGCCGTATATAGGCTGTACCATGAACACCACACGCGCGGCAAGGGCTTGCTCGATCTTTTACCAAATCGTTTGCCGAGTTCCGCCGCGTATTTGGCAAAAACGGATTTTTCATTTCCGCGAGCGATGAACCACTCGCACTCGTCCGCTTCGTGCTGACCCTTCGACACTCCCTTTGGTCGCAGGGCATCGCCTTCGAGTTGATTCTCGTTCAGCCAGACATGCGCGTCCAGTCCGAGAGAACCGAGCAGGAGGATGTCATCTTCGTCAAACTCCACCGCGCCGACCCATGAACTGTGCGGCGACTTGTCGTTCGCATAGTGCGGGTCGGTTTGCAGGGGATGAAGAATCGCGGGGCGTTGAACGGGGAGCGGAGTCGGCTCTGTCCATGCGGCGAGGGACCAGGATTGCCATCCGTGACGGTAGAAAAGCTGGGGTGGGTGAGGCAGGCTGAGGGTCAGATATGAAGCGTTGACGATTTGGGAGGAGCCAGCCTCAGGCGGCGAGTCCAGTTTGAGAGGGGGGGTCGGCATAGGTGTGATTATCCAATAAAAAGAGCGGATTGCCAATCCGCTCCACGAATCGTTGACGCTCAATTATTGTTGTGGCATAATTCGCGCACTAAAGGCAGTGAAGAGAAGAGTAGGTTTGTGAGTCTGTCAGCGAGTGTGGGCGCGGTGTGAGCCACATCAGCGAGCAAATCGAAGATCATCTCGGAGCCATTCCGCTGAAACCTTGAGCCTGACGAAGGGAGTAAGCGAATCGGAGTTATCCTCCGTTATCAAAGCAGGGCGATGTTTGTCGCCGATGAGTGTCCTATCTTCGATGGGAAATCAGAGTGGTACCGCGAGAATTCTCTCGTCTCTGGAAAGAGATGAGAGTTTTTGTTTTAACACTACCTCGTCATTGCGAGGAGGGTCGAAGACCCGACGAAGCAATCCCCAATACGGTGACGGAGATTGCTTCGTGGCGCGATGCGCCACTCGCAATGACGGAAAATGAATGGAGAAAATTATGTTTAAGCCAGTATCATCCAAACTCAACGTGACTTCGATGGAAGAAGCCATGATGAAATTTTGGAAACAACGCGATATTTTCAAGAAGACGACCGAACAGCGCGAAGGCGCGCCCGAGTATGTTTTCTATGAGGGTCCTCCAACCGCAAATGGCAAGCCTGGCGTACATCACGTGCTGGCGCGCGCATTCAAAGATATGTTCCCGCGCTACAAGATCATGCGCGGATTTCACGTCTCACGGCGCGGCGGCTGGGACACGCACGGTCTGCCCGTCGAGATCGAAGTGGAAAAGCAACTCGGCTTCAAGAACAAACAACAGATCGAAGAATACGGCATAGATAAATTCAACGAGCTGTGCAAAAAATCCGTGTTCACGTACATTCAAGATTGGGAGAAACTCACCGACCGCATCGCGTTTTGGGTTGATCTTGAAGATGCCTACGTGACCTATACCAACGACTACATCGAGTCGGTGTGGTGGATATTGAAAAACTTCTGGGATAAAGACCTGCTCTACAAGGGATACAAAGTTGTGCCGTATTGCCCGCGCTGCGGCACGCCTCTTTCGGACCATGAAGTTGCTCTCGGCTACGACGAAGCGACCGACCCTTCGGTCTTTGTGCGCATGCCGCTGGTGGATAAGCCCGATACGTCGCTCCTCGTGTGGACGACGACCCCATGGACGCTTCCGTCCAACGTCGCTGTTGCCGCGCACCCTGAAGAGGAATATGTCACGGTCGAGCGCGATCACGACGGCAAAAAAGAAAAGTTGATCCTCGTCAAATCGCTTGTGCAAAAAGTGTTCGGCGAAGAGGAAGTAAAAGTCGTTGACACATTCAAAGGCAAGAAGTTGAAGGATGTGAAATATCATCCGCTGTTCACGTTCCTCCCGCCCGACAAGCCCGCGCATTACGTTGTGCTGGGAGATTTCGTCACAACAGAGGATGGCTCGGGCTTGGTTCACATCGCGCCCGCGTTCGGTCAGGAAGATATGGACATGGCGAAGCAACATAACCTGCCTGTCCTGATGACCGTTCTCCCCGATGGGACGTTTGTCTCCGATGTGACGCCGTGGCGTGGAGTGTTCGTCAAAGACGCCGACCCGATGATCATCGAAGACCTGCGCGCGCGCGGACTTCTCTTCAAAGCGGGCGAGTACACACACACGTATCCGTTCTGTTGGCGATGCGGCACTCCGCTGTTGTATTACGCGCGCGAGTCGTGGTACATCCGCACGAGCGCGTTCCGCGACAAACTTGTCGCGTTGAATAACACCATCAATTGGGTTCCCGAACACACGCGCGAAGGTCGCTTCGGTAATTGGCTTTCCAATAATATTGACTGGGCGTTGAGCCGCGAGCGTTATTGGGGCACGCCGCTTCCGATCTGGGAGTGTGAGAACAAACATCGCGAAGGCGTTGGCTCGGTGAAGGAATTATCTGAAAAGGCTGGCAAGGACTTGAGCGAACTCGATCTCCATCGCCCGTATGTGGACCAAGTCCACTGGGATTGCGCCGAATGCGGCAAACAGATGAGCCGCGTCCCCGATCTGATTGATGTGTGGTTCGACTCGGGTTCGATGCCCGTCGCGCAGTGGCACTATCCGTTCGAGAACAAAGAAAAATTTGAGTCGCAATTCCCCGCTGATTACATCTGCGAAGCAGTTGACCAAACGCGTGGCTGGTTCTATTCGCTTCACGCCATCAGCACATTGTTGTTCGATAAAGTGTCGTTCAAAAATGTTCTGTGCCTCGGTTTGATCCTTGACGGCGATGGGCAGAAGATGTCGAAGAGCAAAGGCAACATCGTTGCGCCCTGGGACGTGCTGAATGTTCACGGCGCCGACGCCTTCCGCTGGTATCTCTACACGGCGACTCCGCCAGGGCAAGAGCGTCGCTTCTCTTCCGACTTGGTGGGCGAGGTCATACGCAACTTCACGCTCACGTTGTGGAACGTCTACTCGTTCTTCGTGACGTATGCGAATCTCGACAAACCTACCGTTACCACCATGCCGATAGCAACGAGCGATCTGGATCGCTGGCTGTTATCCGAATTGAATGTGCTAGTCCGCGATGTGACGGATGCGTACGAAAACTACGACGTGACCAACGCGACGCGTCCCGTCGAAGCGTTCGTGGAGAAACTTTCCACGTGGTATCTGCGACGTTCGCGCCGCCGCTTCTGGAAATCCGAATCGGATTCGGACAAGCAAGCCGCTTACTCGACGTTGTACACGGCTCTTGTCACCCTCTCGAAACTGGTCGCGCCCGCGATGCCTTTTCTCGCCGACGAGCTTTATCAAAACCTCGTCCGCTCCGTGGACGAGTCCGCGCCTGAGTCTGTGCATCTTGCTGAGTGGCCCCAAGCGATGCCTGAGATGATTGACGAGTCGCTCAACCGCGATATGGCGACCGTGATGAAACTCGTCTCGCTGGGACATTCCGCGCGGCAGAAAGCGAATCGCAAAGTCCGCCAGCCGTTGGCAGAAGCCGCGTTCTCGGTCGGCAACACGAACGAGCGCAAAGCCGTCGAGAATTATGCCGACTTGTTTACGGACGAGTTGAACGTGAAGAAAGTCCGCCTGCTGGATGCTTCGACGGAAGCTGTATCCCATACAGTCAAGCCTCTCCCCAAGCAGTTGGGACAAAAATACGGCAACAAATTCCCCGCGCTGCAAAAAGCGATCCTCGCCATGAACGCGGAAGAAGTTGCGAAGACGTTGATGTCTGGCGAGCCGCTGAAAGTGAGCCTCGAAGGAGTTGACTACGAAATTTTGTCCGAAGAGGTCGAAGTCAAGGCGCAGGCAAAAGAAGGATTCGCTGTCGCCGAAGATGGCGCGTACGTCGCCGCGCTCGTCACCGAGTTGACTCCCGAACTTGTGCAGGAAGGCTTGGCGCGTGAATTTGTTCGGCGCGTACAAGACCTCCGCAAGAGTGCTGACCTGGACGTGGCTGACAGGATAGAACTGTTCGTCGAAGCCTCGGCAGGCTTGAGGTCCGCGATCGAGGCGCACAGGGAGTACATCACCGCTGAAACGCTGGCGTCAAGTCTCACATTTGGGAGTCCGCCCAGCGGCGCATCCAACGTGGATGATTCGTTTGACGGCGAGACGGTCAAAGTTGGGTTAGTCAAAAAATAAGACAATTCGTGGAGCGGGATGGCATCCCGCTCGCCCACAAAATAATTTTGAAAGGCGTATCGAAAGATGCGCCTTTTCTTTTATAATTAGTAAACGACGAAGATTTGTAGTAACGACTTCAGTCGTTTAGAAGAACGACTGAAGTCGTTACTACGATTCGTATTATTTTCTTTGAGGTGACGCATGTTCGAGAGACTTCCGCTTTGGCTTCGTAAAACTTTGGCATGGAGCGTTCACTTATTTACCGCTACTGGCGCGGTGTGGGGATTTCTAACCCTGCTTGCGATCTGGGAATCGAATTTCAAACTCGCCATCGTGTACATCGTCATCGCCATGCTCGTGGACGGTTTCGACGGGATGTTGGCGCGTTTATTTCATGTGAAAGAATATGCCCAGGGAGTGGATGGCGGCTTGATGGACAACATCATTGACTACTTGAATTACGTGGTTGTCGCGGCGTTGTTGTTGATCCGCGTTCCAGACCTGATGCCCGAAGGTTTTGCGATGGCGGCAGCGATCTCGATCCTGCTGACTTCCGCGTATCAGTTCGCGCAGACCGATGCAAAAACTGATAACGATTCGTATTTCTTCAAAGGCTTTCCGTCGGTTTGGAATTTTCTCGTTGTGTACATGATGCTGCTTGGGCTGAACCCGTGGATCAACCTAGCATTGCTTGTGATTTGCAACATCCTCATCTTTCTGCCGGTCAAATATCTTTATCCATCACGCAACACCCGCTTGCGCCGCTTCACGCTTGGATTCACCTACCTTTACGCCGGGCTGGGCGTTTGGGCGCTGTTGCAATATCCCGAAGTGCCGAAATGGGTCGCGCCCGCGTCGTTTGTGTACGTGGCGTATTATGCCTTGCTGAGTTTCTTCCCAAAATTTGGAACGCCGAAAACCGCATAACGCGATGTTGATCGAAAGAATAACCGAAGTTTCCGATGAACTCTTCGCGGCATTCTCTCGTTTGATTCCCCAGTTGACGCTCGAAAAACTTCCGCCAACGCGCGACGAATTAATTTCCATCGTCAATTCTTCGGGCGCGTCGTTGTTGGTTGCGCGAGTTCCAGATGAAAACGGAGAGATCGCGGGAGCGTTGACCCTGATCGTCTATCGTGTTCCCACCGGGGCGCGAGCCGTCATTGAAGATGTTGTTGTGGATGAACAATATCGAAACAAAGGCATAGCCAAAGCGCTGATGACCCGCGCGATCGAATTGGCGCGCGAAGCGGGGGCGAGTAATATCTCGTTGACCTCGAACCCAAAACGCGAGGCGGCGAATTCACTCTATTTGAGTCTGGGGTTTCAACGACGCGAAACAAATTTATACATCATCCACCTGAAGTAAATTTATACGCCTGATATTGTTCGGGCGTATCCAAGTCGGCAAGAATCCCCTCGTCGTCAACCTCAACATAATTAATTTGATCCGCATGTGAGTTCAAAAAATCCCTCGGTGTTTGCGGCGCGCGCATCGCAAGGACTTCATCCCACAGCGATCTTTCCGCTAGCCACGGATGCCCCCTCCGCATGTGATAACTCGGAACCACAAGCGGACTCCCAGTTTCCTTGAACATTTCGCACACCCTCCGCACGCTTCCCTCGCGGACTTGAGGCTGGTCGCCCAGCGCGATCAACGCCGCCTTTGAACCTTTTCCCGCCAACTCGCGCAATCCGCATTGAATGGACGACAACATCTCACCTGTCGAAAAATTTTCGTTGAAAACGCTTCGCACAGGGCTACTTGCCTGCGCATCTGCAACTATTTTCTCGACCTCATCTCTCGCCGCACCCGTCACCACAACAATATCTTCAACCCACGCGTTTGCAAACACAGAGATGACATGTTCGAGCACGGTCGTCTTCTCCCACTTCAACAACATTTTCGGCTGACCCATCCGCTTTGATTCGCCCGCGGCAAGGATGATCGCAGAAATGGTCATAGCGTATCGTCTGCCAACAACCGCTGATAATGTTCGGGCGTGTCCACGTCAAGCAAGAGACGGTCGTCATGCCAGGGGAGATATTCAACTTTATGTTTATGGAAAATAGCGCGTCCGCCCGTGTCGCCTTCGAGAGTTAGCAAGTCGGCGAATGTTCCGCGATCAAAAAACACGGGATTCGCGCGGCGATCCATCACCATCGGCGCGACGATGGGATATAAACCCTCCGCGTGCTTTTCTGTCAACGCCTGCAAGATCGAAGTTGTGATTTGCGGTTGGTCAACGAGGAGGAAGATCGCCCCGCCGACCCCCTCCCAGCCTCCCCCAAATCCGACGAGAGGAGATTCTTGCAAGCCAGAATTTTCATGTCGGATTTGGGGGAGGTGCCCGAAGGGCGGAGGGGGTTGGTTTGCGAGGGAGAGTACCCCCTCCCTTATCGAACTCGCCTGCCCGCTTTTCCATTCTGTGTTCCTTACGATCTTCACATTCAAATCCTTCACCGCCGATTCAACCCGTTCCGCGTTTGCGCCTGTGACGACAACCACCGGCGAAAGTCCCACCTCCAACGCGCGTTTTGCCGCCACGCGTACAAACGGCTCGCCTTTCCATTCAAGCAATTGCTTTGGCTCGCCGTATCTCGAAGATTCTCCCGCCGCGAGAACGACTCCCGCGACAGGTTCGTGCGCCGCGAAGATTTTTCCCTGCTCCAAACTTGCGATAACGATGGAGTGATATTTTGAAAGCAACATCTTGGTCATTGCCCTCGCGCTTGCTTGTAGTTCGGGTGAGTCTGCTTGATTGAGTAAGATTGTCCGCCGCGCATGAGCAGGTGTATTTTTCAAACTACTTTTGTCGTGCAAAAGTGCGCGGGTGATCACGCTGGGATCAATCGGCTCTCCCGTTTTTATTCCACTAAGTTCTGTAAATATTTCTGGACGATGGACATATTCTTCGGTCAACGGCTTGCCCAAGCCTGATAAACCCGCAACGGTTACCACATGGTCAACAAAATCAGGGATGAGAGGCTCATGCTCCGCCCATCCCTTCAACGGTTTTTGGCGCGAGCCGTCCGCCTCGATCAGAAGCGGAATGGAATGAGTCTCGCAAAATTTTCGGAGCGACGCGATACCCTCATGCTGAACGGGTTGAAATTTATCCTCTTTTGCTTCGCCTGTAACTAACAAGACCCCTTGCAGGTCTGTTTCGAGATTCGCCAGATCGCTTTGATGTTTTGCAACAATATGCCTGTCTGCCAACGAGACTTGCCACGCCCCTAAATGCGAAGTGGCGGTGACGATCACCGGCGGCTTCAATTGCCTCGCTAGTTGAAACAACGCGGTAGTTTTTCCTCCCGACCCAACGAACGCGATACAACTCGACTCGTCCGCGCGCAAAGCCCGCGCAAGTGTGAGACTCATGTTTGGATTATACATCTTGAGTTAAGGTACGGTATAATACTGCCCGGCGAAAAAGACTTGCGCTAAAAAATTTTCATCAAGGCATGGTATGGTAAGCAACTTACTCGAATCTCTCGATACATGGGCTGAAATTCAGATCACCCGGCAAGACGTTGAATTCCTGCACAACTATTTATTTGAACACGAGACCCCCCTCACAGCGCGCGAACTCGCGCTGGTGTTGATCCACGAGCGGAACCGCGCCGAACGCGCCGCAGTCCGCAAACAACAAGAGGGAAGTGGAAAGGTCTATTTTCCGAAAGATTCTCACCAGGTGGGCGAAGCGCTTGTCTTCCCCGCGTTAGCATGGAAGCACGGGAAAGTTGCCGATGTGCGAGCCGGCGTCAATCCTGAACGAAGCGGGTTTAACGTCCTGACAGTGGACTTCGACGATGGCACGCGTCGGATGTTTGCGTCGAACCTGCCAGCCCATTCATTGAACGATAAACCAGTCACTGTTGAGAACGAAGGCTTTGAACCCGACGCGATCATGCAAGAGTATGGAACCGAGATCGAACGGAAACTCGTAACAGCATTTGGCGATGACAACCAGTTGGTTCGAATCGCAGGCAGATGGTTCCCGCGCGCATTGCTCGTGGACGTGAATGAGGGCAATCTCAATTTGGCGGAAGCCGTGCTGGATGTATCCGCAGGCGAGCCGCTTCCCACCTCCGCACTTCTTAAAGATGTCGCACTGCCGGATGGCGTGAATCCTAAATTGGCTGAATTCTCGTTGAATCTTGCTTTGCAGGAAGACGGCCGTTTCGATGAAGTGGGTCCCGCTGGCGAAGTGTTGTGGTTTCTCAAACGCCTTGAACCTGAAGAAGTGCGTCATGCGCCGCCGTTCTTGCAATACCATCCCGTTGAATATGATCGCGCTTTGCTCGATCAGCAAATGCTCGATCTGGAAGCGCAGTTGGATGATGAGCTGAGTGAGTTGGAAGGGAAACACGATTCTCATCTCAAGGAAGTTTCGATAGCGCTGATCTACCCTCATCTCCGGGCTGGGACGCTGCCGATCTCGGCGCGTGTCCGCTCGTTCTTTCCGACGGCGTATGAATCATCCCGTGTCCGATTTACGCTGGTGGATGGAAGGACGCGTCAACGTGTTCCAGCATGGGTCGTGCGTGAGGATCGCTATGTCTATGGTCTGCGCGAGTGGTATAAAGCCAATGGATTGATACCCGGCAGTCTGGTGCGAATTCGTCGTGGTGATACGCCGGGCGAAGTGATCGTTGAAGCGCGGACATATCGTGCAACCAAAGACTGGATGCGCACAGCCATCGTCGGCGCGGATGGGGGAATCGTTTTTGCCATGTTAAAACAAGCCGTCTCTGCCGAATTCAATGACCGCATGGCGTTCGCTATCCCGTCGTTCGATGCAGTGGATCAATTGTGGAAGCAGGATGCAAAGCGGTCTTTTGAAAAACTGGTTGCCGACTTGACCCGCGAACTTTCTAAATTAACTCCGCAAGGGCATGTGCATGCGCAAGAGTTGTATTCTGCGGTGAATATTGTCCGCCGAACGCCGCCGGCTCCTTTGCTGGCTTTATTGGCGAGTAAACCTGAGTTCGTCCACGTTGGCGACCTGCATTTCCGGATGAGCGAGGGAGAATAGCATGACCGAAACAAAACGGTTCAGCCTTGTTAAACCGACGGCAGATACCCCGTTCCATATCGATTTCGATTGGTGGAAGAAGAACGAACGCGATTGGCACGTATACCTGCGGTCATTGCTTTGCGCGGAACACCGCGAGGTTTTTATGGATGTGGAAGAAGGGCAGGTCATCGACTGGATTGACCCCTCAACCGCCGAGGTGAAGCAGGTGGAGGGCATCCAGAACGCCTTGATGTCGCATTGCGTCAAACAGCCGGACTTCCTCACCGAACAGACGGCGCTCGTGGAGGCGGTCTTCCGCTTGTTCCTGACGAACGGTAACATACCGATGTCTTCGAAGGATTTAGGCGCGCGATTAAACCGTCCGCCCGAGACGATTTTGCGAACCCTCGCCGGGCCTCGTGTGTACAAAGGTATCCGTCCTTCCTCTTCTTAATCTCTGCTTCAGGGGCACCGGTTTGCGTGATTTGCATCCTTGAGCGCGACGTAATACAATAGAGTTACAACGCCCCCGTAGCTCAATGGACAGAGCGCCAGCCTTCTAAGCTGTCGGTTGCGGGTTCGATTCCCTCCGGGGGCGCCTCCAAATATGATTTCTAGCGGTTACCGCCGGTTTCGGCAAGGAGCACGCCATGACCACTATCGTTCGTAAATCCTATCCGTCGACCATCGAAGTTCGTAGAGATATACTGCATGCCATTCACTGGCAGGTGCGTTCGAGCGTATGGCACCCGCCCACGGATGTGTACGAAACAGAAAATGACTTCATTGTGAAGGTGGAAATCGCGGGGATGCGCGATGAAGACTTCACAGTAGCGGCGGAAAATCAATTACTACGAATCGAAGGCGTTCGCCCCGATCCTGCCGGGCGACGAGCCTATCATCAAATGGAAATACTTTCAGGAAGATTCGAAGTCGACGTGGAACTCGTCATCCCGGTGAATATGGAGTTGGCGTCGGCAGAATATAAAGACGGCTTTCTAACGATCAACCTCCCCAAAGCGCAACATCTAAAACACATTAAGGCGGATGAATAAAATCATGCCTGCCTCGCGGTGGAACTCCAACTTCAACGAACTCTATCAGTGGATTGGCGATACGGACGATGAATTGCTTTCCATGATCATGCCTTCCCTGTTTTCGCGTTCACCGAAAAAAGAGACCGCCAACAAAGATGAACCCGTTCAGGTTTCTGAGCACGGGCAATTCCCGGACGTGCTTCCGATTTTGCCGTTGCGCGGCGTGGTGGTTTACCCGAACACCGCCGTTCCGTTGACGGTCGGTCAGCCGCGTTCGATTCGACTGGTGGATGAAGTGGTAGGCGGGGATAAACTGGTCGGACTTGTGGCGGCAACCAACCCCGAGTTGGAGACCCCCTTGCCGGCGGATCTCTATCGCATTGGGACGATTGCCACAGTTCATCGGCTTTTGCGCGCCCCCGATGGAACGATCCGCCTGCTGGTGCAGGGCATGGCTCGTTTTCGTCTTGGCGAATTTGTGCAAGAGGAGCCCTATCTCAAGGCGCGTATTGAACTTGCCCCCGAACACGTGGAGCAGGGGCTGGAAATCGACGCGCTGGCGCGTAACGCTCGCGACCAATTCCAGCAGATCACCCAAATGATCCCCTCTTTCCCGGAAGAATTGGCAGGTTCGATCACCTCTGTGGAAGATCCCCTGCAAACCGCTTATACGATTGCCAACTTTCAGCGTATGGAGTTGAAAGACGCGCAGGAAATCCTCACCATCGATTCGGTTGCCGAAAAACTCAAAAAATTGGTGGGCTTGTTGGTGCGTGAAGCCGAAGTGCTCTCGCTGGGGCAAAAGATTCAAAACGAAGCGCGCGGCGAGATCGAAAAAGTTCAGCGCGATTATTTCTTGCGCGAGCAGATGAAAGCCATTCAAAAAGAACTGGGCGAAAAAGACGAGCAAGCCGCCGAAGTGGACGAGTTTCGCAAAAAGATCGAAGAGGCGAAAATGCCCGAGGAGGCGGCGAAGCAGGCAACCCGCGAGTTGGAACGTTTGTCCCGTCTGCCCACTGCCGCGGCGGAGTATGGAGTCATCCGCACGTATCTCGATTGGCTGGTGACGATCCCGTGGGCGAAGGCTACAGAAGATAATCTTGAAATTTCGCATGCGCGAAAGATTTTAGACCAGGATCATTACGGGCTTGAAGATGTCAAGGAGCGCATCCTTGAATTTCTTGCCATTCGCAAATTGCGGATTGACCGCAGCGCCGATGCGAGAACTGCCAGCGAAGATAAAATTCGACGCGAGCGCGAAGGAGTGATCCTGTGTTTTGTGGGGCCCCCGGGCGTGGGCAAGACCTCGCTGGGGCAGTCGATCGCCCGCGCCATGGATCGTAAATTTGTGCGCGCCTCGCTGGGCGGCGTGCGCGATGAAGCGGAGATTCGCGGTCATCGCCGCACGTATATCGGCGCGATGCCCGGGCGCATTTTGCAGTCGCTTCGTCGTATCGAGTCGCGCAACCCGGTCTTCATGCTCGATGAGATCGACAAGTTAACCTTCGATTTTCATGGCGATCCTGCCTCTGCCTTGCTCGAAGTGCTTGACCCGGAACAGAACAGCGAGTTCCGCGATAATTATCTCGAAGTGGCGTACGACCTTTCGCAGGTATTTTTCATCACCACTGCGAATACGCTCGAAACCATTCCGGGACCTCTGCTCGACCGCATGGAGATCATCGCGTTATCGGGGTATACCGAACGAGAAAAGATTGCCATAGCCAAAGGGTATCTCATTCCGCGCCAGATTCGCGAGAACAGTTTGCGCGTCAAAGAGATTTCGCTTACCGACGATGCCTTGCAAAAGATCATTCGCGAGTACACGCGCGAGGCCGGCGTGCGGAATCTTGAACGCAAGATCGGCGCGGTGTGCCGCAAGGTGGGCACGCGCATTGCCGAACGAAAACTAAAAAAGGCAAAGATTAGCGCCGAGGTTGTGGGGGAGTATCTCGATCACCCGATGTATTTCGGAACCGAGGAACTTAACCGCCGCATTTCGATACCGGGCGTGGTTCCCGGGCTGGCGTGGACTCCGTACGGCGGCGATGTGTTGTTCGTCGAAGCCACGAGCATGCCTGGAGGAAAAGGGTTTCAGGTGACCGGTTCGATCGGCAATGTGATGAACGAGTCGGCGCGCGCGGCGTTATCGTACGTGCGCTCGCGCGCGGGAGCGCTGGGCTTGGATGACGAATTTTTCAACAAGTCGGATATTCACATGCACATTCCCTCCGGCGCCACGCCCAAAGATGGTCCCTCTGCCGGGGTTACGATGGCGACTGCGCTGGTGTCGTTGGCATCGGGGCGCAAGGTCAAGCCGAATGTGGGAATGACCGGCGAAATCACCCTGCGCGGTCAGGTTCTGCCCATCGGCGGCGTCAAGGAAAAGGTTCTCGCCGCTCATCGCAACGGGCTGAAAACGATCATATTGCCGAAGTACAACGAACAAGATGTGGAAGATGTGCCGGACGAGATCAAAGATGCCATGAAGTTTGTGTATGTGGAAACGGTCGACGATGTGCTGGGTTCCGCGCTCGAAAACGGCAGATCAAACTCGAAAGCGAAAAGTCGTAAAAATGGAAAAGCAAAACCGCATGTCAAAAATTCTGCTCGCCGAAGATGATCACACGATGGTGTCGCTCCTTCAAACGCTTCTAAAAATGGAAGGTTTTGAAGTGGTCACCGCCGATGTGGATTCAGATGTGCCCGCGCTGGCCATGAGTGAAATGCCCGACGTGCTTTTGATGGATGTGCATCTCGGTCAGCATAGCGGCATCGAGATCGTGGCGGCCATCCGCGAGCATGATACGCTTGCCGACCTGCGCATCATTATGACCTCCGGGTTGAATGTGAAAGAGGAGTGCCTGCAACACGGGGCAAACGATTTTTTGCTCAAACCATTTATGCCCGACGACCTGCTTAACCTGATCAAGAAAAACGGGGCATGACGATTCGATTTGGGATTCTGACTCTCTCCGACCGATCCTCGCGCGGCGAGCGGGAGGACGTATCGGGTCCCGCGCTGGCGCGTCGTATCGAAGGGGAGGGCTGGCTCGCCCGTAGACAATTAATACTCCCCGACGACGAACCATCCATACGCGAAACTCTCGCCTCCTGGGCAGACTCCGGCGAGTTGGATGTGATCCTCACCACCGGCGGGAGCGGTTTTGCCCCGCGCGATGTAACCCCCGAAGCAACGCGCGCGGTCATCGAACGCGAAGCGCCCGGTCTTGCCGAAGCGATGCGTTCCGCAAGTTTAAAGATCACGCCTCATGCCATGCTCTCGCGCGGTGTTGCCGGTATCCGCAAGCGGACGATCATTGTCAACCTGCCGGGCAGTCCTAAAGGCGCGGTTGAAAATTTAGAAGTAGTGATGCCATCACTTGCTCATGCTGTTCGATTGTTGCAGGAAGACCCTTCCTCTGAAACAGCGCATTGATCTCCATCGTCCAACTTCTTATAGTATAATCCCGCCGCTTCACAAGAAATTCACCCAACAAGGAAAGCGCGCGCATGATTGATGTCAACGAATTACGCAAAGGAGTCACCTTCGAACTGGATGGCGGACTCTACAAGGTGCTGGATTACAGCCACAATAAAACGGGCCGCGGCAATGCCAACATCCGCATCAAAGCCCGCAACCTGTTGACCGGGGCGAACATCGAACGCACGTTCAACTCCGGGCTATCGGTCCAAGACGTCAGACTCGATTTCCATAATGTCTCCTACTTGTACAACGACGGCGAGTTTTACCATTTCATGGATAACACGACATTTGAACAGCCCGCAGTCAGCGCCAAAATGCTCGGCGAGACCGCGCTTTACCTCAAAGAAGGCATGGAAGTGAAACTCACGTTCTACAACGACGCGCCCTTGGATGTGGAATTTCCATCCACTGTGGATTTGAAGGTTATCGAAGCCGAAACCGCCATTCGCGGCGACACCGCCACCGGCGTAACGAAGAAAGTCAAGACAGAAACGGGGCTTGAGGTGCAGTGCCCTCAGTTTGTAAAGGTGGGCGACGTGATCCGCATCAACACCGAGACCGGTGAATACACCACCCGCGTGTAGCCTTCCTTTGACTTAACCATAAACTTGAGCGAGCGGCTGAGGTAAGTATCGTGCCTGCTCGCTCATCGTTTATTTAGATTTCGAGCCTATACTACCCCGTATGAAGACACCTTATGGCGCAGAATGTCCGTATTTTTACGGCGATTACTTCCGTGGTCGAAACGTGGAGGAATGTCGCCTCTTGAAGTCCGACGGGCAGGCTTGGTCGCGGGATCTGTGCAAATTTTGCCCCGTGCCGGAGATTTCGCGGGCAAATGCCTGTGAGTATATGAAGCTCACGGCAAAAGTTGGTCGTCCGCTTGTGGCGGCATTCATGCGCCGGACGCAGGTTTCAGCCTATTGCGAGAAATCGCGGAAGAAAGTAACGGAGCCGCACGTGGGCTGCGGGGAATGTCACGCTTTGCCATTTAAATTTGAGATCAAACCCTGAAATTGATGAGGGAACTACCTTTGAAGAACTCCATGCCTTTGACTTTGTTGCTCGACCTGGACGATACCCTGCTTAACACAAACCTGCAGGCGTTCATGCCTGCCTATTTTCAAGCGCTGGCTGATCACGTGTGCGGACACGTTCCGTCTGAAAAATTTTTGCGGGCGTTAATTAACGGCGTAAACCGCATGAACGAAAACGAAGATCCCCGCCTGACATTGCGCGAAGTTTTTGAATCGTATTTTTACCCTGCTTTGGGGATTCCCGCGGGTGAATTGCGCGACGTTCTGGAGGATTTTTACGATAGAGTCTTCCCTTCGCTTCATTCACATACTTCTTCCGTCTCCGGCGCAATAGATTTTGTGGACTGGGCAACAACTTCCGCGATGCAGGTTGCCATTGCAACTGACCCGCTATTTCCGATCAAAGCGACACATCACCGTCTGCGCTGGGCCGGGCTGGAACCCGAGCGCTTTCAACTTGTTTCGGCGTTCGAGGATTTTCATTTCAGTAAATCTCACCCGGCGTATTATGCCGAAGTGTTGGGGCGCATGGGCTGGCAGGATGGTCCAGTTCTCATGGTCGGCAATGATCCAACGCGCGATGTTTTGTCCGCGCATAGGCTGGGGCTGAAGACGTTTTTCATCGAAGGCGAGGCAGCCTCCAGTCCCGGAGTTGAAGCGGGTAGGGGGCGGTTGAGCGATGTGCGCCCCTGGCTTGAATCCAGCGACCAGTCTGCGCTTGAACCGTCGTTCAAATCCCGCGATGCGGTGTTGGGAATCCTGGAATCTACGCCGGCGGTCTTGAATCATTTTCTTGGCTTGTTGAATGAGGACGATTTGAAACGCGAGCAATCGCGCGGTGATTGGGCGATGAATGAGGTTACCTGTCATTTGCGCGATACCGAACGCGAGGTACATGCCCTGCAACTCGAATTAATGCTGGAGAAGGTTGACGCGTTTATTCCACGACCCGAAACCAGCGTATGGGCGAGCGAACGCGATTATCTGTTGGAAGACGCTTGCGTGGCCGGCGATGAATTTGCGAACGCGCGCGTGGAATTGCTGGCGCGTGTGAAGTCTCTGCCAGAGGAAGTGTGGTCGCGCCCGGCGCGTCATGCTATTTTTGGACCGACGAACTTTTGTGAAGTGTTGGGTTTTATGGCAGATCACGACCGCTTGCACCTGCAGCAGGTTTGGAGCGCTGTACAAAACTTGCTCGGGGAACGTGTCTAATTGGGTTGGAGCGTGTTTTAAAGCGCAAGCCTTCTGAAGCGTGGAGGCAATAGACGAAGGAGAAACTTGATGAGGAAACGAGTTGTCGTCACGGGGATGGGTTGTATCAGCCCTGTGGGGAATACCGTGCAGGAGACCTGGTCCGCTTTACTTGCCGGGAAATCGGGCGCGGGCGCGATCACCCATTTTGATTCGAGCAAACATAAAACGCGATTCGCGGCGGAGGTGAAAGGGTTTGATCCTGTGGCTGAATTTGGCGCGCGCGAGGCTCGCAAGATGGATCGCTTTACACAGTTCGCCATGGTGACATCTGCCCAGGCGCTCGATCACGCCGGCTTGAAGATCGACGATTCGAATCGAGACCGGGTTGGCGTGTTGATTGGGACGGGGATCGGCGGGGTTGGCACGATGATGGAACAAGCTGAAATTCTGCGCGAACGCGGCGCGGATCGCGTCAGCCCTTTTCTGATTCCCATGATGATCTCAGACAGCGCGGCGGGGATGCTTGCCATTCGTGTCGGCGCGCGCGGACCGAACATGTCTCTTGCCACGGCCTGCGCTTCTGGAAACAACGCCATCGGTGAAGCCGTGGAAATGATTCGGCGTGGCGCGGCGGATGTGATGCTCGCGGGCGCCTCAGAAGCGGCGCTGGTGCCCATCACCATTGCTGGCATGAATGTGATGGGCGCGTTATCCACCCGAAACGACGACCCGCTAACCGCTTCCCGTCCGTTCGATAAGACGCGCGATGGTTTTTTGATGGGGGAGGGCGCGGGGATGTTGATTCTGGAAGACCTCGAATATGCAAAGGCGCGCGGGGCGACGATTCTGTGTGAAATCTCCGGGTATGGGACTACCGACGATGCGCACCATATCTCGGCTCCCGCGGAGAACGGCGCTGGCGCCGCTATTTCCATGAAGTTGGCGCTTGAGAATGCGGAACTTTCACCGACCGATATTCACTATATCAACGCGCACGGAACATCCACATCGTTGAACGACAAGAGCGAGACCGCCGCCATCAAGAGTGTTTTTGGCGAACAGGCGTATGCGATACCGGTCTCGTCCACCAAATCGATGACAGGGCATTTGTTGGGCGCTTCAGGCGCGGTGGAGGCAATCTTTACGATCCGGGCGATCCGCGAGTCGATACTGCCTCCCACAATCAATTACAGCACGCCAGATCCCGAATGTGATCTGGATTACGTTCCAAACCAGCCACGACGTGTTGCGGTGAAACATGCCATGTCTAATTCGTTTGGGTTTGGGGGGCATAACGCCACGCTGGTGATCAGCCGTTACGAGTAACAACCGATGATTTTGGGTGATAGCAAATTTATCCATGCTGTGACTCGCGTTTTTTGCAGGAGAAAGCAATGCCTTACGCACATATAACAGGATGGGGGATGGCGGCGCCCGCAGGGGTGATGACCAATGATGATCTTGCCAAGCTTGTAGACACGAACGACCAGTGGATTCGCGAACGCACAGGGATACGCGAACGACGCATTGCCAGTGAAACAGAGTTTACATCCACGCTGGCGGTGGAGGCTTCGATCAAAGCGCTCAAAGTGGCGAATGTTCGCCCGACGGATATCGATCTGATCATTTGCTCCACATCCACACCGGAATATATGTTCCCTGCAACCGCATGTTTGATTCAAGACCAACTCGGCGCGACCAAAGCGGGGGCGTTTGATCTGCTTGCCGCGTGCACTGGCTTCATCTATGCTTTGAATATGGGCGCGCAAGCGATTCGCAGTGGATCGATCAAAACCGCGTTGATCATTGGCTCCGAAACCCTTTCGCGTTTTGTCAATTGGAAGGATCGAAACACGTGCATCCTTTTTGGAGACGGCGCGGGCGCGTTCGTTTTACAGGCGAGTGAAAGACCCGGCGGCGTGCTTTCCGCTGTGATGCATTCGGACGGTTCGGGCGGCGACTTGCTCACACTGCCTGCCGGGGGAAGTCGTATCCCGGCGACCGAGTCTACTGTCCACGAGGGGTTGCATTGCATCCGAATGGACGGCAAGGAAGTCTTTCGTTTTGCCACGCGTGTTATGGCGTCTGCCACGCTGGAGGCGCTCGATGCGGCAGGACTGAAAACGGAAGATGTGAAGTGGATCGTGCCGCATCAAGCGAACATCCGCATCATTGAAGCGGCGGCGCGCGGACTCAAGCTCCCGATGGAGCGGTTTATCGTAAATCTCGACAGGTACGGGAACACATCAACCGCATCCATCCCGATCGCGATGGTGGAAGCGATTGAAAAAGGGCAGATCAAAGAGGGAGAAAAACTCGTGATGGTGGGCTTTGGCGCGGGGCTTACCTGGGGCGCGCTTGCCGCCGAATGGACAGGACCGCTTCCCAGCAAAGGACACGTCCATCCCGAACAATATCGCAGACTGGGTCGCGTGCGTTCACTGGTGCGGCGTGCCATCCGCTTTATTGAAGGTCTTCTCTATCGCCGCGAACTATAATGGTGGATTAATCACGATTGTGGTACGATACAGCCGAAATCAGTAAAGGAGTAATACATGCTTGGATTACCACGCGGCGCTGAATGGATCATCATCCTGGTGATCGTCATCCTGCTCTTCGGTCCCGGGCGCATCGGCAAGATCGCCGGTGAACTCGGCAGGGGCATCAAGTCCTTTCGCGAGGGGTTGAGCGAAGGCAAACAGGACGCGGAAGACGCAGACTCAAATAACGGCGCGGAAACAAAATAAAACAACAGGCTCTCGTTTGAGAGCCTGTTGTCATTTGTTGGACAGTCGCTTAAAGAGATTTAGAACTTGTCTGGCTTTGTTCGCTTCTAGTAATTAAACTCTTTGACAGATTTGTCTTTCATCAGCATTTCCACAAACTTCTTTTGATTTTTCGGCGAGCCGATCACTTGCCACGTGCTTGTGATCGCGCTTTCCGTTTTTTGTTGGTGCGATTCGACGGCTTTCAGCGAGCACTCTTGGAGCGCTTGTTGGATCTTCTCGATCCCTTTTGTATTTCCCGATCCAATGACCACTTTGTACGTTCGCGCTTCGCGGATGCGGTCGATGCGCCGCTCGACAAGGGGGAAGAAAAACAACACGATCAGCACAACGCCTGTAGATACCAGCGCGAAAGTCAACTCGCCCGCGCCAATTCCCATTCCCAATGCGGCGGAAAGCCAGATCGTCGCCGCGGTGGTCAAGCCGCCGATCTTGCCATGCTCGCGGATGATCGCGCCCGCGCCGAGGAAGCCGATGCCCGTCACGATGTTCGCCGCAATGCGCGTTTGCGTGTTGCCGGGGTCGAGGGTGAGCGAAAGGATGGTGAATAACGCCGAGCCGACCGTGATCAAAATGATCGTGCGAAATCCCGCGGCTTTATCTTGGTACTCGCGCTCCGCGCCGATCAGCCCGCCAACTAAAACAGCCATGCCAAGTTTGATAAGATTGTCAGTGAGTATTGGGTCCATGCGCTAATTTTACAACAACTCTTTTAATTCCGCGATTGATGTGACGGGATTTTTGCACACGAATCCTTCGCATACATACGCGGTTGGCGTTCCGTTTTTCAGCGGACGATCTTTCAACAGCGCAGGCGCATCGTCCGATGGGGGATAGGCGGATGAGGCGATGACGATGTTCGGTCTATATGCGGATCGGACGACTCGAATCAACTCCGACGCGTCTTCGCCGCCCGATTCTCCCACGATTGCAACCTGCTTCACCCGCGCTAACGCGAAATCCGCCGCCGACAGCCAGCGCCCGAACGCGGTGGGGTAGCGAACAGCCATTCCAACAACAAGCCCCAGAGATCTTTCGGCGAGATCGCGGTATTTCCCTTCGTCGGTGAACGCCGCGAGTTTTAGCAATGCCTCGCACGCAAGCGCGTTGCCCGATGGGGTGGCGTTGTCTTGCACATCTTTGGGTCGCAGTAACAGCGCTTCGCCGTCTTTCGACGTGTCAAAAAATCCGCCTGCATCATCGTTGAATTGTTCGATCATTTCATCGGCAAGTTGTTTTGCGGAAACAAACCACTTGTCGTTGAAATCGGTTTGATACAACTCAAGCAGACCAAGGATCAACGCGGCGTAATCTTCGAGGAAAACCGCGTCGGTTGTTTTTCCCTCGCGCCAACTGTGTTTGAGTTTGCTATTGGGTCGCAGTTGAGCGAGCAGAAACTCCGCGCAGCGCGTAGCCAATTTGGTATAGTTACTCTGTAATTCTGTTTCATCAAATATCCTTGCCGCTTCCGCTACCGCCGCGAGCATGAGTCCATTCCATGAGGTAAGAACTTTATCGTCTGTGCCGGGGCGGACTCGCTTTGCGCGCGCGGATAAAAGCTTGAGGTGGCAGTCGGCTAGTTTGGCTGGGACAGTTTGAGAGCTTGCACTGAGCCGCTGTGCTGAGCTTGTCGAAGCAGAAGTCGAAGTGTCGAGTTTGAAGCGGGCGGCGAGGGAGGGGTCGTCTAACGCGCGTTGCAAAACTGTCTTGCCTTCCCAGTTTCCGCGCGTGGTGATTCCGTAAGCCGCTTCAAAGAAATTTGATTCATCGTTGAGTATTGCGCGAACCTCATCGAGAGTCCACACATAAAATTTTCCCTCTTCGTGTTCCGAGTCGGCGTCGAGCGACGAATAGAATCCGCCTTCGGGATGAGTCATCTCGCGTTCAATGAAATCGAGCGTTTCTGTGACGACGCGTTTGAAAAATGGATCGCCCGTGATCTGCCATGCGTGGAGGTACGCGCGCGCGAGCAGGGCGTTATCGTAAAGCATTTTTTCAAAGTGCGGCACGCGCCAGAAATTATCCACGCTGTAACGCGAGAAACCGCCGCCGACCACGTCGTACATGCCGCCGCGAGCCATGGCTCGAAGCGCATGAAAGGAGGATTTGAGAATGGGCGCTTCGTCTTCGCCTACGGCTCCGCTCAGCGCGAAACGACGAAGTAAAAACTCAACCGTCATCGGTTGTGGAAATTTCGGCGCGGAACCCCAGCCGCCGTTGCCCCAGTCATAATTATCGAGCAGATTTTTCGCCGCCGCGTCAAGATGCTCTTGCGTGAACGTCGAATCGGATTGAAGATTGACGTTGAGCGCATGCTGAAGATGAGTTGAAACTTCATCGCCGACGCGCGCGGCTTCGCTTTGTTGTTCCTTCCATGTGCGGGCGATCCCAGCCAGAACGTCTCTGAACGAGGGCGTGTTGTACCGCGCGACGGGCGGAAAGTATGTCCCCGTAAAAAATGGTTTGAGATCGGGCGTGAGAAACACCGACATGGGCCAGCCGCCCGAACCCGTCATCGCGACGGTGGCTTGCATGTAGATCGCGTCGAGGTCGGGGCGTTCCTCGCGGTCCACTTTGATGTTGACGAAATGTTCGTTCATGAACGCGGCTGTTTCGGTATCTTCAAACGACTCGCGCGCCATGACGTGACACCAGTGGCACGCGGCATATCCAATGCTGAGGAAGATCGGTTTGTTTTCGATTCGCGATTTGTTTAACGCTTGTTCGCCCCAGGGATACCAATCTACGGGATTGTTTGCATGTTGAAGCAGGTAGGGAGAAGCTTCCGAGATAAGGTGATTTGGCATGAGTTACCTTTATGTTTAATGGGCAATCGTCGAGATGGATTATAGCCCATGCCAATTTTCCATGGAAACAACACGGCGCTCCAAACGGAGCGCCGTGTTCGACTGGGTTACCTTTCAACGCTTATCAATACCGCTCGTATCATCAAACGCTTTTTGTACGTGTTGGTTTTTGCGTCGTACTCTTTACATGTGAGCAAGGTGAGCCATGCCTTCTCTTCGTGCTTCATGACAGACGCGTCGTTTGGCTTCACAACCTCGCTTGCGCGAATTTCATAGATATATTTCGCGCCGTACGCGTGGATGATGATCTGATCGCCGTAGTTGAGTTTGCTCAGGTTGAAGAACGGACCTGGCGCGCCGTTGTATCCATAGACGTGTCCCGTCAGCACGCTGTTGCCGTTCCAGGATGGGAATGCGCTTCCTTCCAGCCATCCAGCCTGATTTCCCAACCACGAAACGTTCCACTCCCCGTCTTTCAGCGGAACGCCCACGATCGGCATTTTGATTCCCAGCGAAGGGATCTCCACGATCAGACCGTCGGTCTGCGTATATTGCTCGGGCGCGACGTTGCTCATATCCGTCTTCACGAAGGGAGCAAAGCCGGTGTCGGGCAGATCATTGGGGAGCCTGCCGTCGATGTTCACCGTATCCGACACTCCGTACACGTTCACGGCGTCTAGCGGATCGTACCAGCGTTCTGTCGATTCGACATTGTGAACGCTCAACTGGACCGGTAAGCCGCCGACGCCCGGATCGATCGGCAGGGAAGTCCAGGCAACGGAGCCGGTGTTCGCGGCTGGCGCGCTTAACAAGCGCGCATCAAATGTAATGGTGGATGTTGCGCCCAAGGGGAACAAATCCCATTGGAAGATCAGGTTGGAGGTTGCTCCCGGATAAGCGGGCGGCGCTGGGGTGGTAGGCGCAAGCCCGGTGTAGACAACCGAACCGGGAACATACTCAAGCGAAGGAGGCAGGATATCCGTCACCACAACGTCAAAGGCATCCGTTGAGCTTTGGATGGTGTGCTCGATCGACAGTGTGAACCGAATTGTCGATCCTACGAGTACATTGCTGGATGGCGTCGCAGTTTTATCAATGGTCAGGTCGGGCTCTAATATCCGCACGTTTGGCGCGCTGGCGGTGAAGGAGCCTCCCGTCCACGCCCAAGTGACGCTGTTATTCAATGTGTCGCCATCTTGATTCTCTATCACGTCCAGAACAATGGCGCGATAGCGGACCAGCAGGGTTGAGGGGGTCGCTTGCGCGGCTATATTACCAATGGTGAAAACTACCTGCCTGCCCGGGTTCGCCGGGTTGGCTACCGGGTCGCCTGGGTCGGTGATGGAAGATACGGTTATAGACGGGCAAACAGCCGCAGTTTGATCGACGCCCGCCACTTCCACATATAGACAGTCTACGAGGGCAAGACCTTTGTCCATCTGATCGGTGACGGTAACGTTTGCCAACGGCGTTCCGACAGGCAGGTTGATCGTCACTTCGTAGGTGATAATCTCGCCAATGGCGACATCCGTTCCGGCGGTGAATGCTTCGCTTGTGGAGGCGATTGATTTGACAAAACCGCCGCTGTTGCCTACGAAGCCGAAGTCGAGGGAGGGATCGTAGGTGGTGCCGGTGGCGTTGGTGACGGTGTTGACGGTGGCGGCGTTGCCCGGGGTGAGGGTGACGTCGGAGCTGGAAGCCTGACCGGCGGCGGTGCCGATGCCGTTGTCGTTGTTGTCGACATTTTGGTTGGCGTCGGTGGTGTCGCCGTTGTTGGCGGTATCCACCGTGCTGGAATACCCGACGGGCGGGGTGACGCGCACAATGTAATCGCCTGCGGGCAAGCCGGAGAACAGGTAGGTTCCGCCCGCGCCGGTGGTGACGCCGCCCGCGCCATCGTCTGCGGTGCCGAGGATGCCATCGGTTCCGACGTTGATCTCGGTTGCGCCGTCAGCGGCGAAGAGTTGAACGGTTGCGCCAGCGAGGGGAGTTTCCCCGGCGTTGAAAGCGCCGTCGTTGTTGGCGTCGACGAAGACCAGGTTGCCCAACTGCCCGCGATAGAAGCCGAAGTCGACAGTGCGATTGCTTTGATCGTTGGGCGATTCGCCGGGCGGGTTGGTGGGATCGGCGTCGGCGTCGGTGATGGGTTCGTTGGCGGTGGGACCGAGCGTGATGGCGCCGCTGAGGACCGCGCCATTGAAAGCGCCCGCGGTTTGGCGCGTGCCGTTGTCGTCGCTGTCGGTGTTATTGTCGGGATCGGGGGCGGCGGTTTCGTTCACGACACCCGTTCCGTTGAGGGTGGTGCCGCTGCTCCAATAGCCGGTCAGGGGTCCGCCGTTGAGTTGGCTGGCTGGGATGACTACCACGTAATCGCCCGCGGCCAGGTTGTCGAAGCGGTAGTAGCCGCCATTGGCGGTGACAGCCGTCCCGAGGACTGCGCCGGTCGGATTTCCGCCCGCGTCTGCGGCGTACAGTTGAACTGTCACGCCGTCGACGCCCACTTCCGTTCCGTTGATCGCGCTGGAGTTGTCGGTGTCGAACCAGACGCGGTTGCCGAGGCTGAAGAGGGGTAGAACTGTTAAAGTGTCGGTGGCGGGATCGTTGTTGGTTATGCCGCCGTCAGCGGTCAATGCGCCGGCGGGGATGGTGTTCACGTATGTGCCGGGGCGCGTGCTGATCACGTCAACAGTGATTGCGCAACTATCGCCGGGAGAACCAAGCGCCGTTAAACCGCCGCCGCTCAATTGAATTGTCTGTGAGCCGGGGGTGGCGGTTAGCGTTCCGCCGCAACTGTTGGATGCGTTTGCGGGGTTGGCAACTTCCAAGCCGTCGGGCAGTGTGCCGGGCAGATTATCTGCCAATCCCATGTTTACCACTGGCACGTTACTTGTGTTGCGGATGGTGATGGTAAGGGTGGATGGCTGGTTGGTCAACACTTGCGCGGGATTAAAGCTTTTAGTCACGCTTACGCCCGGCAGGTTGGTGAGGGACGCTTCTGTAGGGTCGGGGTTGGAAACTCCGTTGAAGGTGGTGACAGCCCCAGCGGGAATCCGATTCGTGAGATTCCCGTTGACGTTCATCACCACTCGCAGGGTCAGCGTGCAGGATGAATTCGGCGGCAAAACTCCCCCGCTAAAAGAGAAGGATGAGTCGCCCGGGTTGCCGATCAGAATGCCGCCGCACGTTCCGGTGTTGAACGTCACCGGATTGGCGAGTTGCATGCCAGCGCCTAGCAGGGTCATATCGTCGGTGAAGGCGATGCCGGTCAATGTTGCGGTGATGTTGGGATTAATTAACTGCACGCTCATGGTGGAGTAGGCGCCGCCATAAACCAATACAGGGTTGAAGCCTTTGACGATACCCATGGTCAAATTTTGAATGGTTAAGATTGCCGACGCATTCGCTCGTGGCTGGATCACAGTGCCGGTGCTTTGAACGGTACCAGACACATTAGCAACGGGAATGGTGTTTGTCTGTGTGCTTTGTGATACAGGGGAACTATCCAAGCCGACAACGTCCACCGTGATGGTGCATAAACCCGGCACGGCGCCCACTTGGGCAGGGACTGTGCCACCCGTCATAAGAACCTGGTTGGAGCCGGGATTCGCCGTGATCGTTCCGCCGGTGCACGTTGTGCTGGCGTTAGGCGTCGCGGCAACGCGGATGCCATCGGTGACGGTACCGGGAAGGTTGTCTGTCAATGAAACGTTGATCAATGGCGAGTTGACGGTATTTTCCAGGGTGATCGTCATCGTGGATGATCCGCCTGCCTGCACAACGGTTGGGTAGAACGCCTTGGTTACGTTGAGGCTCGTAACGCGAATGGTTGCGGATGTCGGATTAAGATTAGTGCGTCCTTCGATTGTGGTGATTGCGCTCGCGGGGATTGTATTGGTATAAGATCCAGGCGCTGTGGAAGTGACCCAAACATCGATCAAGCAACTGAGTCCCGCGCCGAGCACGTCAGCCGCTGTATTCGTAAAGGTGATGGTATTTGTTCCATTGACAGCGGTCAGTGTTCCGCCCGGGCACGACTCGGCCGGCGCAGGCGGGTTGGCGATAACCAGACCCGGGGGCAAGGTGTCGGTGAGGCTGATGCCTGAAATGGAAACATCAGCAGGCGCCGCGATTGTGATGCGCAAGCGGCTTGTTTGTCCGGGTGAAATGGGGTTGGTTTGAAATGCTTTTAGAATCCCTACCGGTAGGTTGGCGGAATTGATAACAACCAGATCGGGATTTGTGCTGAACCCGGCATGTCCAACTCCCTGATCGTTGATAATAGAGTTGGCGGCAATCGCGTTATCATATGAGCCGGCGGTGTTGCTTGTGATCGTGAATACAATGGTGCAACTTCCGTTGGCGGGAATTGTGCCGCCAGTGAGAGTTACCGAGTTGGCTGTGTTTGTCACCGCTCCGCCGCACTGCGGGCTTGCGGGCACGCCAAAAACAGTGAGCCCTGCTGGTAACCCATCGGTAAAAGTGACACCAGTCAATGGGGTGCTACTGCGGTTGGTTAGGGTGATGGTTACTGTGCTTGTGCCGCCAACAACGATCGTGGCTGGCGAATAGGCTTTGGTTCCCACCAGCGCGCGATTGACGATGAGATTGGCGGTGGCTGGCGTAAAATTGGTGACAGGCTGATCTGCCGTCAAAGTGTTGGCTGGGATAGTATTGGTCGCTCCTGGGTTTGGAGCATTCGTATTCAACCCGGCTTGAACTGGAATGGAAATAACACAAGTTCCAACGGGCGTGGGAGGAGTTGCGCTGGCAGGGATGGTGCCGCCAGAGACATTGATCAATGTGGCGCCGACTAAATGATTAATTGTAAAGCCGCAGGTGTTTGCAGTTGGAGCGCCTGCGATCGTGAAGCCCGCACCCATGGTTGTCAGATTGTCGGTGATTGCCACGCCGGTGTAAGGCGAGCCGGTCGGGTTTTGAAGGGTAATGGTGAGGGTACTGGTATCGCCGGCGTCGATCGTTGCCGGTGAAAATGCCTTGGTGATGCCCACCGGCTGGACGTTCAGGTTTGCCGATGCGGGAGTATTGTTCGTAACGCCTTGATTGGTTTGAAGCGAGCCGGGTCCGCCGGGCCCCGTGGGAATCGTGTTCGTATATTGCCCGGATACGCCGGTAACGTTGACCGTCACCAGACAATCCTGCGCGGGCGTAACCGTGGCGTTGGCGAGGGTGATCGTCGTTCCCCCTGATGGCGCGGATGCTGTGCCGGGTCCGCAGTTGGTAAGAGTTAATCCGTTGGGTGTGGCGACCACTAATCCGGCGGGCAGGGTGTCGGTATAGGTCGCGCCCGTGAGGTTTGTATCCGCGTCATTGTTATTAAGACGGATAGTTAATACGCTGGTCTGTCCTACAAAAATGGTGTTGGGCGCAAACCCCTTGCTCAGAGAAGGTGGAGAAACGGCAATGACCGTGATCGTGGCGCTGGCGGGGGTGGTATTTGTAATGGTTACGGGAGTGCCGCCATCGTTCCCTTGCGCATTCAAGTTGTTGATGGGAATTGTGTTGATCAGGTTGCCGGGCGTCACGGAGGAAACGTTGACCTCCACATAACACTGACCTGGCGTAGCGCCCACTTGAGGAGGCACGGTTCCGTTGGCGAGCGATAGCGTAGTTGTGCCAGGAACGGCGGTTACATCAACAACCGCGCCGCAAGTATTAACCACATTCGCTGGGTTGGCGATGAACAACCCCGGCTGTACGCCGATGAGGTTATCGGCCCAGCTGGCGCTTGTCAACGGGAAGACATTTGGATTGAAAATAGTCACCCGCATCACAGAAACGCCGCCCGCGTCGATTTGAAGCGGCGTAAATTGTTTGTTGATCTCCGCAGGCAGTGAAGCCGCGAAAACATCCTGGGGTCGAAGAATGGCTGCCGCCAGCAACAAGGCGATCAGGCATCGGCGCAGAATCAAATTGAATTTGAACGGAGTCATAACGTTTCTCCACTTTTTGATTTTTCGGATGATGGAGAGAATGAATACATGTCAGTGTCGCTTCGCATTTGTCTGAGCCTTGTTAATATAATGGAATGATGACGGCTAAAAGCGATTAATTCAAAGCCCAAAGTTTCCACACCCGTAGGTAGTTTTTAATCTTTCACATGACTATTGTACGGTGCACAAAATGAATTTGCAATGTTCGGAATATTCAACTTTGTTAGGCTAATCCAGATTTGTCTAGACCAACAGTCGCGCTCCTGGTGTTGGCTCAGTATGATCGGATATTGTTCATAATTGCGTAATACTCCAGCCTAAGCGGTCGGGGAAAGATGCTGGGATTTCTCTCCATCTTATGGGTATGAGATTGTGTCAATGAAGTGAGGAAATATGGAATCAAAAGCAACTGTCTACGGCGCGTATTGGTGCCCCGATTGCCGCCGCGCGAAAAAATTTCTGGGCGAGAATTTTGTCCCATACAAATGGATTGACATCGAGCAGGACAAATCGGCGGAAGAATACGTGCTGAAGCGTAACAATGGTAAGCGCATCATCCCGACAATTGTTTTTGAGGATGACACATTCCTTGTCGAGCCGTCGAATGCGGAGTTGGCGAAAAAACTGGGACTCAAGACCGAGGCATCCAAAACGTACTATGACTTAATCATCATCGGTGGCGGACCCGCTGGACTCACCGCGGCAATCTACGCCTCCCGCGAAGGCGCGGATGTGCTACTTATCGAACGGTCGGGACTCGGCGGGCAGGCTGGTATCACGGTGGGACTCGATAACTTCCCTGGCTTCCCTGAAGGTATCAGCGGACAGGAATTCTCCGACCGGGTGGCGCAGCAGGCGCGGCGTTTCGGCGTGGAGATTTTGCAGGCAGTGGATGTTGAGCGCATGGAACGGGAAGAGGGCTACCACGAAGTTTATACATCCGACGGCAAGCATTATCACTCGCTGGCGATTCTGATCGCAACAGGCGCGTCGTATCGCAGATTGGAAGTCCCTGGCGAGGACGATTACATCGGCGCGGGGATTCACTTCTGCGCGACGTGTGACGGTCCGTTTTATAAAGGATCAAAGGAAATTGTCGTGGTCGGTGGTGGCAACTCGGCAGTGGAAGAAGGTTTGCATCTTACCAACTTCACGGACAAAGTGACTCTGCTCGTGCGCGGCGACAAACTCACTGCGAGTCAGATCGCGGTGGATAAAGTCAATGAGCCGAACTCAGGCGTGGATGTAAAATACAACGTGATCGTGGATGCGTTCGAAGGCAAAGACTCGAAACTCAAGACGATCAAATATCATTTCAAAGACAGCGACAAAACGGAAGAAGTCCATCCCGCCGCGGCGTTTATCTTCATCGGTCAAACTCCGAACACGGGTTTCTTGAAGGATTATGTGGAACTGGATAAATGGGGATTTGTGCTGACGGGACACGACCTCACGCACGACGATCACGCGTTCGCTCATAAGCCGCTTCCGTTCGAGACGAATGTGTCGGGAATCTTCGTCGCTGGCGATGCGCGGCATGGAAGCACGAAGCAGGTCGCTTCGGCGGTGGGCGAAGGCGCGGCGGCTTCGATTTCGATTCGGGAATTCTTACGGAGGAGCGAATAAATATTCGTAGGGGCGGACGGCTGTCCGCCCCTACGAATTGAATTCAGCCCTCTGCCACTTCCTTACCGAATTGACTAATAACATCTTCCCGCATTTTTCAATTTCATCTACTCGAATAACTCTCTCCTCCACTTGACCCGTTTCAATTAAATATTCGCGGAAGGTGCCTGCGAGCACGCCGCAAGAGATGGGCGGCGTGTAGAATTTGCCGTCCATCTCAACAACGAGATTGCCGATCGTGAACTCGGTCAATTCGCCGCGTTCGTTGAAGAGGAGAACGTCGTCGTACTCGGGGAAGTCTTTTTTTGTATTTTCGTAAACGGCGCGGTGTGTCGTTTTGTGAAATAGAAACACGTTGTTTGAATTCACGGGTTGATTTGCGAGAGAAATTTTCATACTCGCTAAAGGCGGCGTCCCCGCCGCCGAGGACGGCGGCTCAAGCGTAGGCGCTTGGAACGGTTTTGCTTCGTGACTCAAATTGCCGTTTTTGTCGAGTAGGAGTCTCACGCGTTGAGGGGAATTGAATTGGGATGAAATATCCTTTAAGTACGACTCAATGATTTCGTTTGCGAGCAAGGGCGGGGGAACCCCGCCCCTACGGGGCATCGAAAAACCAAAATACTCTGCTGAATCCAACAATCGCGCGATGTGTTTTTCGCGCAGGAAGAATCCCTCTTCAGGAGTCCAAAGCAAAGTTTCGAGCAGGGAAAATCGCGGAGGCGATTCAGTCAACACGCGGGCTTTGAGCAGAGCTTCTTCGTATTCGTCGCCGCTTTCCGAATCCCAGACGATGCCGCCGCCGACTCCGTATTCTACGGTTTGAGTTTCGCGGTCGATCAATGCGGTGCGAATGGCGACATTGAATTTCGCCTTTCGATTCGGCGCGATGTAGCCGATGCTTCCCGTGTAAATTTTTCGCGGCGTGGTTTCGAGTTCGGAGATGATCCTCATCGTGCTGACCTTCGGCGCGCCCGTGATGGACGCGCACGGAAACAGCGCGCTCAAAATTTTCGTCAACGGCGCGTCCGTCGTCGCTTTCACGGTGGATGTCATCTGCCAAAGGGTGGGATATTTTTCGGTTGCGAACAATTCAGGGACGTGAACGCTTCCTGTCTTGGCGATGCGACCTAGATCGTTGCGGATCATATCCACGATCATGACATTCTCCGCGCGATTCTTCTCCGATCGTTTCAACCATTCAGCCTGCCCCACATCTTCAAGCGTGGTACGCCCTCGACGCGTTGTCCCTTTCATTGGGCGGCAGGTGATTGTCTCGCCGTCGAGTTGAAAAAATAATTCAGGCGAAGCGGACGCGATGACGAAGCGACCTGTATCAACATACGCGGCATGATTGTTTTGACTCTGCGCGAGATGCAGGAAGAAATTCCACGCGTCGGCGTTGAACTCCGTGTGCAGGCGCATCGTGTAATTGACTTGATACGTACGCCCGTCTGCGATGTGATTCTTGATCTGCTCGATGGCGGAGTTGTACGTTGCGCGAGAGACGGTTGGGTACCAGATCAAGGCTGGTTTGGGCGAGGCAGGCTGGGGCAGCGAAATGAGGCGAGGCTGAGGGTAGAGTCCAAACCACAAGAGCGGAAATCCAGATGAAGAATGAGTTAGATGCGCCTCGTCGAACGCAGGCGCGGATTCGTAACTGATGAATCCTGCCGCGTGGAATCCGTTGTTGACCGCGTCTTCGATCTCGCGCAGGGCGGGTAGCACGTCGTGCAATTGATCGGCGGAAATTATGCGCTGTGGATTCGTGAAGTGGAGCCACGCGTCACCGTCGCGTAAAACGATTTCGTTCGTTTGAATCATCGCGTGAATTGTACTCGTTGCGGATGATAAAATTGGCGAAAAGGAGATGCTATGAAACGCAAACAAATTTATTTTGCATTGGCTGTGTTGATGCTGGCTTCGCTGGCTTGCAACGCGTTGAGCGGGGGAGGCGGCGGTGGCGATTCGCCCGTCGCGCCGAGCGGAGGCGATTCGCCCACGACAGCCGCGCCGCAAGATAATTCGGGCGGCGGCAATGCGGATTCATCCGCTTCGGGTTTTCCGATCACGCCTGACGCATACAACGTGGTTGACGTGGGCGATGGGAATGTGTTGTACTATTCAAAAATGCCGCAAGCGGATATTTTGAAATTCTATCGCGATGAATACGTTTCGCGCGGATACACCGAACGCGCCCTGCTCACGACGGTTTCAGACGGCGTGTTTAGCATTGTGTTTGACGGCGACCCAAGCAGCAAGGCGGTTGTCATTCAAAGCGTTGATCTCGGCGATGGCAGTTGCACGGTGGCGATCAGTTTGACGGATGTGTAGCCGAAAAGGATAGAAATCTATCACCACTGAGTCATGGAGACACTGAGAATTTAAAAACTCCGTGACTCAGTGTCTCCGTGGTGAGATTTTGCGGGCGGTTTGTGGTGGTAGTAGATCGGATGAAAAGAATTCAACTTTACAAATGGCTTCCCGCCCTGTTGACAATGGCGGTCATCTTTTGGTTTTCGTCCCAGCCTTCAAACGAATTACCGAACTTCGGTTTGATGGATCGGATCATCAAGAAGTCGGGGCACGTGTTTGAATATGCCGTGCTTGCGTTTTGGATCTGGTACGCGTTGGGTTTTCAAACGAACCGCCGCTGGACAGTCTGGCTCATTGCGATTCTCTACGCCGCGACGGATGAATATCATCAATCGTTTGTGCGCGGAAGATTCCCGTCCGTGTGGGATGTGATGATTTTCGATAACGCGGGTGCGTTAATCAGTTTGTGGATTACGCAGCATTTCACAAACAAAAACGACCAGACTGTCTCGCCTGATTGCCCTCGTTGACCAATCTCCAGTCTCTAATCCTCTAATTCTCTAATTCTCTTTTTTCCTTCCTCACTCAAACTCCAACTCCATCTCCTCGTCATCCTTCCAGTCCTCGGCGCGATTGATCTCGATGTCGCTGAACAGACCTTCCTGATGCGCGTCAATGCGATAGCGTTTGATCAGTTCAAGCATTGCCAAAAACGTGACGACGATCTCCAGCCGCGACGCGCCGTCGGTGACCAATGCCCTGAACGTCGAACGCTGCACGTCTTTCATGATCTTTGAGATCATGTCGATCTTTTCGCGGATGGTGACACGCGGCGGCGCGATGACGGTTCCCAGCGGCTCTTTCGCCCTTCCTTTTGCAAACGCCGACTCTGCCGCCATCACCAACTTTTCAAGCGTGAGATTCGACAAGTCGAGTTTCGGTTCCACTTTTGGAGGCGGGGCGATTCGCAAATACGTCCGCAAGTTTTCGTCTTGTCTTTCATTCAACCAGCCGCCGATCTCTTTGAATCGTTTGTACAATTTCAACTGGTCAACGAGCGCCTGCCCCACATCTTCCTCACCAACCTCGCGCGCAGGTGGTCTCGGCAATAACGCTTCAGATTTTATTTGCAACAACTTCGCCGCGATCACCAAAAACGCAGAGATCTCGTCCGCATTCAATTCTTCCGTGCTGTTGATGTATGCGAGATATTGATCCGTCACCAGCGCGAGCGAAACGGCGGTGATGTCCAACTCGGCGCGTTCGATCAAGTCGAGCAACAGGTCAAGCGGTCCCTCATACACGGGAGTTTGAACGGTGTAATTCAATTGTCGTCCGAGCAGATTTTCCATGGGTGGGATTATATCTGATTCAAAATCGTCCTGAGACCTGACAGGTTTTGAAAACCTGTCAGGTCTCAGATATAATCTTCACATGTCAAAACTAACCCATCTCGACGAACACGGCAACGCGAAGATGGTGGATGTGAGTCACAAGCTCGACACCGAACGGATCGCCATCGCGCGCGGTGAGATCCATATGAAAAAAGAGACGCTGGATTTGATCCGCGGTGGGCAGATGAAAAAAGGGGATGTGCTCACCGTCGCGCAAATTGCAGGCATCACCGCTTCAAAACGGACCTCCGACCTGATTCCGCTTTGTCATCCTCTTCCACTCTCAAAAGTGGATGTCGCGCTGACCCTCGACGATTCGCTCCCCGGCGTGATCGTCACCGCTACCGTGAAGACCATCGGCAAAACGGGCGTGGAAATGGAAGCGCTGACCGCCGTCTCGGTTGCCGCGTTGACGGTGTACGACATGGCGAAAGCCGCCGAGAAGACGATGCGGATTCAAAATATCCGCCTCATTGAAAAACATGGCGGTCAGAGTGGCGATGTGGTGAATGAATGAGAAGAGCGTAAACAGGGAAACAAGTAGACACGTAAACATGTAGACAGGAAGACCATGAAATTAGACCCGATAAACCTCCAAATTAAATTATCCAAATTTTCCGAGCATTGGTCTCCCAAGATCGTCGCGCAGATGAACGATTGCCAATTCAAAGTGGTGAAAGTGTTGGGAGAATTTGACTGGCACGATCATCCTGAAACGGACGAGACGTTTTTGGTGTTGAAAGGCACGCTTGATATTCATTTCCGCGCGGGGCATGTGGCGTTGAACGAAGGTGAGATGTATGTTGTTCCCAAAGGGGTGGAGCACAAGCCAGTTGCTAACGAGGAATGTCATATTTTGCTGGTCGAGCCTGCAGGTACAGTTAACACGGGCGATGTCGTCAGTGATAAGACCGCGCCAAACGATGTTTGGATCTAGATAAAATGAACCACGTAAAATTACTTTTCTTTGCCACCATCCGCGAACGGATGGGAACAAAATCTCTCGATTTGGAATTGCCAGCCGATCTGACGATCCATGGATTGAAAGATAGGCTTTCAGCGGATTACCCGAAAGTGAAGGAGTCCTTGAAAAGTGTGTTGATCACCATCAACCGCGAGTACGCGTTCGATGAAGCGATTATCCCGTTGAATGCGGAGATTGGTTTGTTTCCTCCCGTTTCGGGTGGATGACCTTCAACATGCAACATCCCAACCTTCCGACGATTTTCTCGATCACCGAAGACGAAATTGACTTGAACGATCTGCTCGCGCAGATCACGCTCGCATCCACAGGCGCGGCGGCGATATTCACGGGCATGGTGCGCGGCGAAACGTCTCGACGCGGCTCGACGCAAGCCAACGCGGGCGATGAACACCAAACGGAATTCCTCGAATACGAAGCGTACATCCCGATGGCGGAAGAGAAGATGAAACAGGTAGCTGATGAGATCCGCGCGAGGTGGGATGCTATCGAAGGAATCGCCATCGTTCAGCGTATCGGCAAACTCTACCCGAAAACCCCGACCGTGTTGATCGCCTGTACAGCCGCGCACCGCGACACAGGCGTCTTCGAAGCGGCGCGGTATGGGATAGACCGTCTCAAAGAGATCGTCCCGATTTGGAAGAAGGAAGTGAGTCCCAGCGGCGAGTTTTGGGTGGAAGGGGAGTACGTTCCGAAGGCGGGGGAATGAATGACATTTTGATTCGTGATGCAGGAAATGATGATGCAAACGGAATCGCTCACGTCCAAGTGGCGGGGTGGCTGGAAACGTATCGTGGAATGATCTCTGATTCGTTTCTCGATAAATTGTTGGTTGAGCAACGGGCTGGAAGATGGAAACAAATCTTGAGCGACCCAAATGATGTATACCATCGCGCGTTTGTTGCGATCAAAGACGGACAGATCGTTGGGTTTGCAAATTACGGAAAAGAACATAGCGGCGATAGCGATTATCTCGGCGAATTGTTCGCCATTTATGTGTTGAAGGAGTTTCAAGGTCAAGGCATTGGCAGGGAGTTGGTAAAGCATGTCGCGCAGGGATTGCTGAATCAAGAGGTCTTGTCCATGCTGGTGTGGGTGTTGGTGGCGAATCCGTATCAGCAATTTTACGAGTCGCTTGGCGGCGTCTATCTTCGTGAGCAGACGATCGTGTTTGAAGGCGAGTCGTTGTACGAGAAGGCGTATGGCTGGAAGGACATTCGTCCGTTGGCGGGAGAGATGAAAGGCTGAGGAGAGAGGATACTTACCAGGGCGAATCAAGCGTCGGCTTGGAATGAGGCGTGACGAGTTCGCTTGTCCAGTGTTCTTGTGTGTATCATATTATTATTGGAGAGGCTTGAATGGAAAAAGTTGTTATTACAGGTATGGGGACGGTCAATCCGTTGGGGCTGAATGTGGACGAAACTTGGGAGAATTTGGTCAATGGTGTTTCAGGGGTGGCTCCGATAACGTTGTTTGACGCATCGGCCCATAATGTTCATTTTGCCGCAGAGGTTAAGAATTTTAGGCCAGAGAATTACATGGACGCTAAAGAGGCGCGGAGGCGGGATCGATTCGAGCACCTTGCCGCCGCCGCGGTAAAAGAGGCGTTGCGGGATTCTGGGTTGACGATCAATGAGGGGAATGCGGGTCGTATTGGAGTTGTTCTGTCTTCCGCGATCGGGGGTATCCTTTCTCTCGAGGATGCAGTCATCACTAACATAAAAGACGGACCCCGCCGAATCAGCCCTTTTTTGATACCGATGTTGATGGCGAATGGTGCGGCGGGTCATGCCGCGATTGATTATCAAATCAAAGGTCCCTCAATGTCGGTGGCCTCCGCCTGCGCTTCGGGATCCGACGGTATCGGGATGGCGTTCCTGATGTTGCGCGCGGGCATGGTCGATGCCGTTTTGGCAGGCGCTTCGGAAGCGACGATATGCTCCGTCGGCGTTGGCGCATTCGACCGCGTGGGCGCAATGTCGCGTCGAGGCGGAGATTATTCGATGACGCCCCAGCCATTTGATAAGAACCGCGACGGGTTAGTGATGGGCGAGGGCGCGGCGGCCCTCGTATTGGAGACTGAAGCGCATGCAAAAGCGCGCGGCGCAACGATCTATGCGGAACTTGCGGGATACGGGGCTACGGCGGACGCCTATCACATCACCGCGCCTCATGAACAAGGGGTGGGCGGGGCCGCCGCCGTACGCATGGCTCTCCATTCGGCGGGGGCGAATGTGGACGAGGTGGGCTATATCAACGCGCATGGAACAGGCACTCCGCTCAACGATAAATCCGAGACGCGGGTGGTTAAATCCGCATTCGGCAATCTGGCGTACAAGATTCCAATTTCATCCACCAAATCGATGACCGGACACATGCTCGGCTCGACCGGCGCAGTGGAGGCGATCTTCTGTGTGAAAGCCATACGAGAGGGTATTCTGCCGCCCACCATCCATTACGAAACACCTGACCTTGATTGCGATTTGGATTACATTCCCAACAAGGCGCGCGAGAAGAAGGTCGATTTGGCGATCAGTAACGCGTTCGGCTTTGGCGGTCATAACGCGGTGCTGGCGATACGGAAGTTTTCATAATCAGCGGTTCACGAAAGTTCAGACGACAGTGCAACTGCGTCAAGGACTTGTTTTGGCGGTACGGAAGTTTTCATAATCCTGAAAAGACAGCTTGGCTATAGCGCGCGCAGAGAATTTGAGAATAAAACTCGGAGACCCCTGCGATCTCTGTGGCGGGTTTGGTTTCAAAAACTTATCTTGTCCAACCCGAAAAGCCATGCTATAATCCGCCGTCGCTCAAAAAACCATAGTAAGGAATAAAGAGAATGTCGCAGATACTCAAGGCTCTCGAAGCCAAAAAAAATGAAAAAGTGCCAGCCATGCAACCCGGCGACACAGTAAACGTCCATGTGAAGATCAAGGAAGGCGAGCGCGAACGCATCCAGGAATTCAAAGGGACGGTAATCCGTTTCCGCAAGGGCGGCACGGAGGAATCCATTACCGTGCGCCGTGTGGCATCGAACGGCGTTGGCGTGGAGCGCACGTTCCTGCTCCGCTCGCCCCGCGTAGACAAGGTAGTGGTCGAACGCCACAACAAGGTTCGCCGCGCTCAGTTATACTTCATGCGTGGGCGCACTGGTAAATCTGCCCGCCTTAAGCAGAAGTTCGATAACTAATTGCTCGAATAACCTTCCGAAGGTTCAAAACCTTCGGAAGGTTTTATAATGGGGATATGAAACCACTCATTGGAATTACCACTCATCTTTCAAATAACGAATATGGGCAAACGCGCATCGTGCTTCAGCAGGCGTATGCCGATGCGATCCATCAGGCGGGAGGCGTCCCGGTTCTGATTCCCTCACTCATCGCTGACGATGGTTGGGATGCGCTATACGCCAAGTTGGATGGAATCCTCCTCTCTGGCGGCGGCGACGTTGCCCTCGAACATTTCGCCGGCGAAGCGCACCCGCGCATCTCGGATGTGGAACCTGCGCGCGACTCCATCGAGTTGACTCTCGCTCGCGCCGCCACGGATGATGGCAAACCATTCCTCGGCATCTGTCGCGGATGCCAGGTGGTAAACGTTGCGCTCGGCGGGACGTTGTACACGCATCTGCCGGACCATTTCCCGAACGCGCTCGATCATTCGTATCCCGGTAATATGCGGCACGAGTTGGTCCATCAGGTAAAAATCGAAGAAGGAACGCGGTTTGCCGATGTGCTTGGCGAACCGATTGTGCGAGTCAACAGCCATCACCACCAGGGACTCAAAGATATCGCATCCGTGCTTCGCGTGGCAGGTCATTCGCCCGATGGACTTGTTGAGGCGGTCGAATTACCCGATCATCCCTTTGGCTTAGCCGTGCAGTGGCATCCCGAGTGGTTGACGGATCAAGAACCAACAAAGAATCTGTTTAGGAAGTTTGTCGAGGCGGCGGGACGAATTTCGTAGACGGCGCAAAGCGGAAAAATTGATATCAGAACATCTTACACAGCGTCGCCTACCTTGACGCGCTGCGACTACGCTAGGAGCTTGTTTTCGCGATCTGCCGATTGTCTTTTCTTGAAAAAATCTTCAAGCCTTTCATTGACCAACTCGGGTTGTTCGTACATTGGCATATGCCCCGCATTCTCAATCAGCCAAAATTGATCGGGGGCAAGCCACTCTGCAATCATAGTTGCCCAGCTTGCCGCCAAGGTGCGATTCTGCGCTCCCCATCCCAGCAAAACGGGTGGAAAGTGTGGGGGCCTCTGCTGAGGCTCGCTCATACTATTAAAACTGTTCAGTCCCATCGCCGGCCAATATAGTGATGCCCTTAGCGCGGGATCGCGTTGTTGCTGTTTGACGAATTGGCTAAGCATCGGATGCAAATCGGGCTCGTTGCCTGCATAAAGCAACCGCGAGTTAAGGCGTTGCAGGCAAGGATGACTCAAAATAGTTGTTAAGTATTGGTGAAACGCTTTTCCGAAAAAAGTTCGAGGGCGCAAAGCCGCCCAGAATTGCAAGGATGGGTTGAGCATTGGCACGCCGCCACAGACATTGAATAGCGCAAGCGCGGCCACTTTTTCGGGCTTCTGGAGGGCGAACTTCAACGCAATAGAAGAACCAATGCAATTTCCCACCAAGATAGGTCTCGGACAACCCAAGGAATTAAGTAGTCCTGATAAGCCTTTCACATATGAATTTAGATCAAGCGGCTCAGAAGATCGCTGTGATCGTCCAAACCCGGGCAAGTCGGGAGCGATCACACGGTAGGCAGGAGAAAAATATTGAAGTTGATGCGCCCAATTCCAAAGGCTTCCGCCGCCATTGTGTAAGAACACGATCGGCGTTCCGGAGCCGCTGTCAAATACATTCCAGAGCCGACCGTGAATTACAAGTTGGACTTGGCATTGTGCGAGCTGTTCATTAAGCGGAATAGCCATGCCACTTGCGCGCAATGGACTCTATCTTTTTTCTCTTACTTGTCGCCTTCGTATAAATACCCCGTCCCTCTGACGCTGACGATGCGATCGGATAGCGAGGGAAACGGCTCGATCTTATGGCGCAGGCGACTGACGAGCGGACGCAAAATTTCAGGCGCTTCGCGCTGAGAGGTGTCGTATCCCTGCACAAGCAGAACCAACTCGCGGTGCGAATAGACGCGTCCGGGGTTTTCGATGAGCACGCGCAACAGGCGTCCCTCGGCGGGGGTGAGATGAATCACGTGATCTTTTTTGCGGATCAACCGGCGCGACAGATCGATGTATGTGCCGTCTTTTAAATTGAATTCGGCATTACCCTCATCTACATCGGTGGAGGCGTTTCCGCCTCGCGCCTTTAAACGCGCATCGCGGCGGGCGAGTCCTTTCTTCACGCTGGCGATCACCTGCGTGGGAGAGGCAGGCTTTAGTAAATAATCGTGGATGCGTAAGCGCAAAGCCTGGATTGCCGACTCGGTCGTGGCAAACGCCGTGAGAAGCACGATCTCTGTCTCAGGGGAAATCTGATTCACCACCTGAACCACTTCCAACCCGTCCATGCCGGGCATGCGCAGGTCGACGATCATCAGCTCGACCGGGTGTGTGCGGACAAACTCGATCGCCGCCTGCCCGTTCGGCACAGAATTGACGGCAAGTCCTTCGAGGCGCAGAATATCGGTCATCGATTGCCGGGCAACCGGCTCGTCGTCAACAACTAGAATGTTAGATTTCATGATTTGCTCCCTTGAAAATAAGAATTCTTGCGTGTTCCTTAACGCGGTTAGGATTAACTACTCACCTTACACAATATAGCAAGATTTTGTAGATTAAGAATGAAACCGAGCAATCCTTCCACTCCATTTTGAACCACGGAGACACTCCCGAAAATCATCGGGACGCGTGAGTCACAGAGTTTTTAATCGCTTTTCTCTGTGTCTCCGTGTCTTTATTATCCCCGCCAGGGGCCAGTGGTTATATTGCTCGATTAATTTAGAAAAGTGCAACATCTTGCAATTCACCTGTTTTTTTTCTCACCTATGGCCGCAAAGTGAACTTCTCTGGCGCCCTCCGCCATGACAGGTGTGCAGTACGGAACAGCGCGCGAGGCGAGCTAATTATTTCCCGATGGCAGGAATAATCGAAAACAAGCCCCGGGCTCTTTGCGATCGACGAGATCGAGCGTACCGCCGTGAGCGGTGACGATATTGTAACTCACTGTCAGGCCCAAGCCGGTGCCTCCATCCTTGGTGCTGAAGAACGGTTCGAAGATGTTGTTGCGCTGGGTTTCAGGAATGCCGGGACCATTATCGGCAAAGATCAACTCAATACCACGGTTCTTGGGGCGAGCGCTGATTTTCAGTTCGCCTCCCATCGGCATGGCGTCTAGAGCGTTGAGGATGAGGTTGAAAAATATCTGTTGAATCTGTCCGCTCACTACATAGATCATCGGCAGCGATTCGGGCAAGTCTGTGATCATCTGGATATTGCGCTGACCAAGTTGCTGAGACGTAAGGTTGATTACGTGTTTCAAGAGTTCGAGTATATCCACCTCCTCGACGCGCGATGCCCCGGGGCGATAAAAGTCTAACATGCGTTGCATCGTTTTCATAAGCCGGTCGAGTTCGGTGCGAGCAAGATCAAAATATTCCCTGCGTTTTTCGGGGGGCACGTCTTCGTGTCCGGCGAGGTGCAAACAATTTTGCACCGATTGCAGCGGGTTGTTGACTTCATGCGCGATGGATGCGGTGAGCCTCCCCGCCGCCGCCATTTTTTCGGCGCGCAAGAGAGCCTGTTGCGATTCCTCCACACGACGGACGTATTCGCGCAAGTCGGCGTACAAGCGGGCGTTTTCCATGGCAACGATCGCCTGCCGCGCCAGCACGAAGAACAACTCGAGATCGGCGCCGCGAAATTGACTCACTGCCGCATCGCGCCCGGCAACCAGCACGTTATGAATGTTCGAGCGGGCGATTGGGATGAGGATGGCGGAGCCAAGCCCAAGGTCCGATAGAAGCGTTTGGGTTTCCTGTTCGCCCGGTCCTGTGGCGTGGATGATGAAGGGGTTACCATCCTCATTCACTTGGTCAATGAGATTCGCGGCAGCGGTATTTTCACCCACAGGCAGAGGACTGCCGATCTGCGCGATAGTGGCAACTTGCCCATCTTTTACCTGAAAGATCGCGGCGTGTGTGCAATGCAAGTGTTCGCGAATTGCGGAGAGGATCAGGTCGAGAAGTTTGTTCAGATCGGTTTCCGCGAACAGGGATTCGGTGACGTTGAAGAGCGGGCGTAACGCCTGAACGCGGGCTGTATCGCGCTTCCGTTGATTGTCGATGAACGCCTGGCGGACAGACTCTAGCAGTTCGCCGCTGTTTTCGAATGGCTTGAGGAGCAATCCGTCCACACCCTGGCGTAACGCGCGGATGGCGGTTTCCACTGTTCCGAAACCGGTCATCACAAGTACGGCAATCTCAGGTTGCGCGATCTTTGCGCGCGAGATCACGTCGAATCCGTCCACCTCCGGCATCCGAATATCTACGAGGAGTAGATCATAGCGATTTTGTTGGAGGTAATTGATGGCAATCGACGGATCGGTCAGCGCGGTGACTTCATAACTCGAACGGTCGAGGATGCGTTTGCAAAGCGAGGCGATACCGGGTTCGTCGTCTACGACAAGGATCGAAATGGGCTTCATAGTTGATTATCCACTTTTCCTTCAAACGGTTTCAACTTCCCACCGGTAACCAAACCGTGAATTTAGCGCCCTTGCCGGGCTCGCTTTCCACGTCGATATACCCGCCATGGTCGGTGACAATACCGTAGGTGACGGACAATCCTAGCCCTGTGCCGCCTCGATCGCCTCTGGTGGTGAAGAACGGTTCGAAGATGCGTGTCTGCTCGTCGGGAGGAATGCCCACGCCGGAGTCGGCTACAAATATCGTCACGCCTTTGTGGTGATGCCGTTTTGATATTTTCGTTTCGATTTCCAGTTTACCGCCATCGGGCATGGCTTGTAGAGCATTGTGGACGAGATTGAGCGCCACTTGCTTGATCTGGTTGGCGTCTACCATGATCCATGGCAGGCTGGGATCAAGTTGAACCGCGAGTTGCACTCCGCTCGTGTGGATGAGGTGACGGCTCAACGCGATCACATCCTCGACGATCTCATTCAACGACGCCTTGGCGCGCGCGCTTTCACTTTGGCGGGCAAAATCCAACAGGCGGCGCACCACATCGCGGGCGCGATGCGCTTCTCGCACCACGAGATCGAGGTCTTTGCGTGCCTGGCTGTCTGAAGGCATCTCTTCAAGGGCAAGCTCAGCAAAACCGGTGACTGAGGTGAGCGGGTTGTTTAATTCGTGCGCAATGCCAGCCGCCATTTCGCCAACCGCTGCAAGTTTTGCGGCTTGCACGAGGCGGCTTTCCGTTTTGCGTTGCGCCTCCATGCGTTCGCGTAATTCACCTTGCGTTGAGCGCAGTTCGCCGATTGTCGCTTGAAAACGCTGATATTGGTCCGCGCTGGTGATGACGCTGGCAAGGATTCCAGCGAGGGATTCGAGGGCCATAAAATCATTATGGGTGAACGCGTTTCTCGAACTGCTTTCCACATCGATGATTCCCAATACCTTCTCTCCCTCGCGAATTGCCACACACATTTCAGACCCCGCCTGCCAGCCATGAAGGGAACGGTATCGACTATCTTGCGCTACATCGTTGACGACTAGGCTTTCGCCTGTTTCGAAGACGAGCCCGGTGATGCCCCCACTGATGGGGTATTCGAAGGATTTCATAGCGCGTCGTACCACATTCTGGCTGGCTCCACCAAACCCGCCGATGGTCAACGCTCCCTGCGCATCGGCAATGAAGACCGCCGCAAGTTCATACGCGAAGTATCGAGCGAGCAATTCTGCCGAAATCTCCGCTACCTGACGGGCGTCGGTCAAGCCGATTACCTGCTGTACCACCTCATGGATTAACCCAAGATTCCGGGCGCGTCCTTCCGCTTCTTCGCGCAATCGTGAATAGTCAACAAGGCTGGCGAGATGACTCGCAATGACCGCCATGAGGCTCTCATCGTAAAAATCGAACGCTTCGTTTTTCATCGCTTCTACGCACAACATGCCGATGGTCTGTCCGCGAAACCTCAGCGGAAGGTATAAGCCAGATGCCGCGCCCTTGTGCACTGGCGTCACATCTTTGAGTTGAGGATCGCCCAGCCTCGCCTTTTGTTGTTGACCCAGCAGTATGGCGTACTTTTCCTCTTGCGCATTGCGAATGGAGGAGTTCATGTTCCCGTCTTGAGATCGATATTCATGGATCAAACGATTATCGGAGGAAAGCAGGTAAAGAGCAATGAGTTCCGTGCCGAACCCTCTGGCGAGCAAAGCAAACATGCGGCGCGCGATCTGATCGAGGTTGCGCCCCGATGATACGGTGAGGGCGAAATCGTTTAGCATGGCAAGGCGGCGCAGATGACTCGCCATTTCTGCGAAGGTAATGATGGTCTCGATGACAGGCGCAGACTGGGTAACGAGATCGATCAACCGGTTCCACTCGTCGCGTTTGAATGTGCTTGTCCGCCAGACCGCAAGACTGCCGATTGCCCGTTGACCGATTACGATGGGTATACACGCCCAAAGTTTTGTATTGCTCTTCAATCCTTTATGAGGAATTTCAGTCCAGAGGGCATCGTCGCGATTGACGACCATTGGGGTGAGGTTGCGGTTCATTCGGCGCAGGAGCGGGTTTGTATCGATCAATAGGTCTGTGTCAGCCAGGTGAGCCGCGTTCCATTGCGCGCGGATTTCAAGCGAGTCGCCGCGACGGATGGCGAGCCAGGCTCCCTGTACAGAAACGAGGCGTATAAACGAGGTAAGTGCTCGGTCCAAGGCGCGAGGCATGTCGAACGGGTTTTCAGAATCCAAATCGGGAACGAGAAGCGACGCGGCTACAGATGCGGTTGCTGAAGTGTCGCTAGTTGATTTGTTTCCATTCATCCCTGCCGCGACCAGCCGCCACAGTCGTTGTGAGTTGCTGGAGAGTTGATTCGCGCCCACTAGGATCACGCGGGTTGCCTCAACCAGCGGGAATGCGTTTAACCGTCCTGTTTCGAGCCCGCTGGATTCGGGAAGTGAGACGGAACGGCTTTGCCTACCGCTTACTGCGCCGCATAACCACGAGTCCACCTCTGTTTTTGAGAGAAATTCGATCAGTGCGGCTTGATTCTTTTTAGGAAGGTGGTGACTTTCAAGGATGCGCCACGATCCCGCTTCGCGCTCGACCAACGCGCTCCATGCAGTTTCCTCGGCGAGTTGACTGGCTTCTTTGAGTTGAAATTCGATGTTGCTTTGGGGAGACATCTTGCATGAATTATACAGCAGGATGGCGGATGGAATCTCATCGGGTCTCTGGGAACTGCTGTGCTTACGATCTGCTTGGATGTAGCCTTCATAGTTAATGTATTTTCTAAAAAGATCTTTTGCCAGGTTTCGCGAGATCCATCCAAGCCATGTGCAGGATCACAGCAACTCCTGTAAAACCATCTCAACGCGCGTGGGATGGTAGAATCATTTTCATGACAGATCTAATAGTAGTAGGCGGGGGGCTGGCAGGGAGCGAAGCCGCCTGGCGCGCCGCGCAACGCGGCTTGAAAGTAAGGCTCTACGAGATGCGCCCAACCCTGCAAACGGGCGCCCATCAAACACAGGATTTGGCGGAATTAGTTTGCTCGAATTCGCTGGGCTCCAATTTGCCTGATCGCGCTTCGGGATTACTGAAGAACGAAACGCGCCTACTGGGATCGATGTTGTTGGAATGCGCGGAGCAAGCGTCACTACCAGCGGGGGGCGCGTTGGCGGTAGATCGCGAACTGTTTGCGCGGCTGGTCACCGAACGGCTGGAGGCTCATCCCAACATCACGATCGTTCGCGAGGAGGTACGGGAGATTCCGTCCACGCTTACCATCCTTGCCAGCGGACCGTTGACTTCGCCGTCGTTATCCGCTTCCATTGCGACACTGAGCGGCGAGGAGCATCTCTTCTTCTTCGATGCGATCGCGCCGGTGATCCATGCCGACTCGATCAACATGGACGTTGCTTTTCGCGCCTCACGCTACGCTGCCGGCAATCAGGACGAGGGCGATTACATCAACTGCCCATTTACCAAAGACGAATATTACGCATTCGTCGAAGCGCTCCTGCATGCCGAACGGATCGAACTTCGCGCATTTGAGGATGCCATCAAAACCGGTGTAAAGGCGGGTCACTTCTTCGAGGGCTGTCTTCCAGTGGAAATCATTGCCGAGCGCGGGCTGGATTCGCTGGCGTTCGGGCCGATGCGCCCGGTGGGGTTGCGCGATCCTCGCACAGGGAAGCGTCCGTTTGCGGTTGTGCAATTGCGGCAGGATAACCTGGCGGGAAGTTTGTACAACCTCGTGGGCTTTCAAACCAATCTGAAATTCCCGGAGCAGAAGCGTGTTCTTCGCAAGATACCCGGTCTTGAGCGCGCCGAATTTATGCGTTACGGACAAATGCACCGCAACACATTCATCGCCTCGCCAAAATTGTTGCGCCCCACACTGCAACACACGCACCGAAACGACCTTTTCTTTGCCGGGCAGATCACAGGCGTGGAGGGCTACATGGGCAACATCGCCACCGGCTGGCTGGCGGGTGAAAACGCGGCGCGTCACTATCATGGCGAAAGCCTGCTCGAACTTCCGCCAACGACCATGCTTGGCGCGCTCTGTCATTACATCACTCACGCCGATCTTAAAGACTTCCAACCGATGAAGGCAAACTTTGGGATTCTCGCCCCAATGGATTTCCCTCCCAAAACCGGCAAACGCGAGCGTGGAGGATTGTATGCCGAACGCGCCCTGGCAGAGTTGCAATTACTGGTGGATGGAGAAGTTCAAGCGTGACTCAACGCTCGGTGCGTGTTTACTTGACTGCGATAACGCTGCTTCTCGCAGCCGCGCTTGCGTGGTACGCCTACTCGTATCTTACCCAGCCTGAGCCTGCTCCTACCGACTTCGACGGTTTTCGCGCGTACGAGGATGTAAAAACGCAGGTTGCGTTTGGTCCGCGCACACCCGGGTCGGAGGGACATGCCAAAATCCGTGAGTGGATGCGCGCGGAGTTGGAATCTGCCGGGTGGGAGGTGGATATCCAGGCTTCGGAGCGTTTAGGGAACCCGATCTACAATCTGGTGGCGATGCGCGGCGATGAAACTCCGCAGATCATTTTAGGAGCGCACTACGATTCGCGCATCTATGCCGACAACGACCCGGAGGTTGCCAATCACACAAAGCCAACGCCCGGCGCAAACGACGGAGCCTCCGGCGTGGCAGTGGTGCTGGAACTTGCGCGTTCGCTTCCTGGCGATGTGACGAATGTTGCGTTGGTGTTCTTCGACGCCGAAGATAATGGGCGCATCGAAGGCTGGGATTGGATCCTCGGCTCGCGTGAATTTGTCGAGAATATCGCATATCGGCCCAACGCAGTGGTGATCGTAGATATGATCGGCGACGCTGACTTGAACATCTTCCAAGAACGAAATTCAGACTCTGCTCTGACCGATGAGATATGGGCAATTGCAGGCGGCTTGGGGTATGGAGATCGCTTCGTACCCCAATACAAGCATTCGATGCTCGATGATCATACGCCATTCCTTGAGGCTGGCATTCCGGCGGTGGACATCATTGATTTTGATTATCCCTACTGGCATACAGTGGAAGATACTCCCGACAAGGTAACAGCAGAAAGCCTTGCGGCGGTTGGTCAGACGCTGTGGGTTTGGGTGGTGGGTCAAAACCTGCAAAACTGATACAATGCCAGCGATAAAGTGATTTAAGGATATGCCGAAGAAAAAATCGCCCGGTATGCCCGTTCAGAAAATACTGAAAAAAATTCGCCCCGAGTGGATCGAGCACGTAGGGCGCGACCTTGCGCGCGGCATGGAAGTGCGCGCCGGGTTCGAACAACAGCTGGATCGCTTTTTTGACCTGCTCGAACAATCTGTGACTACCGGCGACCCGGCGTGGATGGATTCGATCCTGCTCGATTGGGCAAAATCCTCCACCGAAACAAACCTCGAGGAAGGGTTGTATCACGTATCGTTCATCATCAACCGAATGATCGCGCTGACCATACAAGTGGCGAACGAGACCCTGACCAAGCAGCAATCGATCGACATGCTCGCCGCGATCATTCCTGTATACACCTATGGTTTGGGAGTGGTGGCGCGTTACGAAATGGAAACGCGCGTCGCGCATATTTCCGATGAAATGCAACGAGTGCAAAAGCAACTCGAGCGCATTGACCGCAGCAAATCCGCATTCATTTCGGTGGCGGCGCATGAATTGAAAACCCCGCTGACGCTGATCGAAGGGTACGCCTCGATGATGGATGATCTGGCGCGCGACGCCAGAGATAGCGGCATGGGCAAATTACTTGCCGGCGTGAATATCGGCATCGGGCGCCTGCGCACCATCATCGACGATATGATTGATGTTTCGATGATCGACAACAATCTTCTGCGGCTCAATTTCCAGCCAGCCCAGGTCGGGCAGATCGTGGATGTGCTGCGGAAGGAGATCGAGCCGGTCATGCAATCGCGCAGTCTCCGTGTCGAAGCCGCCGAATTCGAAGGAAGCCGCCAGTGGATTTACATCGATACCCAGCGCATCACACAGGCGATCCGCAACGTGATTAACAACGCTGTAAAATATACACCGGATAACGGTAAAATAACCATAAGCGGGCGCATGTTACCCGGGTTCATTGAGGTCATCGTCGAGGATACGGGTATCGGAATTTCACAGGAAAACCAATCCATCATCTTCGAGAAGTTTGGGCAGGTCGGAAGCGTCGGGTTGCACTCTAGTGGCAAGACCAAGTTCAAAGGCGGCGGACCCGGCTTGGGGCTTTCCATCGCGCGTGGTATTCTTGAAGCGCATGGCGGAGCGATCTGGGTCGAATCGCCTGGGTATGACGAAAAGGCATTTCCGGGTTCCACGTTCCACATTCTGATTCCTGCCCGCACAGAATCCGCCGACCCGGAGATGACCCGCTTGTTCGATACACTTGAAAAGAAATTTAAACCCAATGTCGAAACGAATACCTCAGCCCACAATTCCGCCGCGTGAAAAAGCCTTTCTCGTCGGAGTGGATATATACCAGCAAAAACATCACCTGCCTCTCGAAGATTCGTTGAGCGAACTGGAACTGTTGGCAGATACTGCCGGTCTTGATGTGGCTGGCTCGTTGACTCAAAAACTCGATAAGCCGCACGTCAAAACGTACATCGGACCGGGCAAGGTCGATGAATTAAAGATGCTCGTCGAGGAGACGCGCTCGCAGGTGATCATCTTCGACGATGAGCTATCCCCGCGCCACCAACGCGAATTGCAAGAGGCGATTGGAAGAAACGTGCGCGTATTAGATCGCACGGCTTTAATCCTCGATATTTTTGCCTTGCACGCCCACACGAAAGAAGGGATGTTACAGGTAAAGCTGGCGCAATACGAATATTACCTGCCGCGCCTCACAGGGCAGTGGACTCATCTCGAACGACAGGCAGGCGGCGGCGGCGGACGCGCCGGTTCAACCGGAGGGGTCGGCTTGCGCGGACCTGGTGAAACGCAACTCGAAGTGGATAAACGCGCCATCCGCCGCGAGATTGCGCGCCTCAAAAAAGAACTCGAAAAAGTCAGCGCGCATCGTCAACGCTACCGCGCTCAGCGAAAACGATCGCGCATCCCTACGGTAGCCCTCGTGGGTTACACCAACGCCGGCAAATCGACATTATTGAACAAGATCGCAAAATCGGATGTGTACGTGGCAGACCAATTATTTGCCACGCTCGACCCCACCACGCGCCGTGTGGAATTGCCTGGTGGCTATCAATCATTGATGACAGACACGGTTGGTTTCATTCAAAAACTTCCCACGGCGCTGGTCGAGGCGTTCCATGCAACATTGGAAGAAATTTCAGAAGCCGATTTGTTGCTGCATGTGGTGGATATTTCGCACCAGAATGCGCTCAATCAATTTAATTCCGTTCAACAAACTCTCGACGAGCTTGGCGCGCGTCATATCCCGGTCATCACCGCCTTGAACAAAGTGGATAAACTTCGCAAGCCCGATTCGGCGCGCGAGGTGGCGAGTCGCTTCCCCAAAGCCGTGGCAATTTCAGGTCTGAACGGAAGCGGGGTGAAAGACCTTCTGAGCCTCATCCAGGAGGAACTGTACGAAACATACGCGCCGATCCGCGTCCGCTTGCCGTATCAACAAGGCGGCCTGATCTCTCTGTTCCACGAGGCAGGTCAGGTTGAATTGGTGGAGCATGGTCGCGGCGGCGTGCTGATGCAAGGACGCATCCCCGGCCGTCTGGTGGCGCAATTCAACGGTTGGGAAGCGGGCGAAAATCATCGTGAAAATGAAATGGAAGAAGAGGATGTATGAACTGGCTTTCGAAACTGGTCGATAACGCTTCGAATTATTTTGCCCACCGCAAGGGTCTGTTGCCGATAATCGGAATCCTGCTCGTGATCGTCAACTTCATCCTCCCGTTTATCTTTGGGCTGAACCTGATCACCGGCAGTAACTTGTTTTTGCATCTCGGCGTGATCGTCGCGATTTTTGGTTTTATGCTTGCGTGGGCGTTGTAAAGCCATGCGCTTGTCGGATGTGGGTTTTATCGATCCATTCAGCGTTGTTCACAACCGCGCTCTCGCCCAGCAAGATAGGCAACAAAGACTGTAACGCTTTGACATTGCCGGAGGTGAACAACTTGACGTTTCCGCCTGCGGAGGTCGGATTCACAAGTCTGCCCGTCTCAAGCAGGCGGTTCGTCTGTTTCGCCACGGCGGGAGCGGGGTCGATCACCCGGACATTTTCCCCCACGATTTGTTCGATCATAGGAATGACAAAGGGATAATGCGTGCAACCCAGCACCACCGTGTCGATGTTTCTCTCAAGCATCGGAAATAGGGCATTTTCCAAGATTTGCCGCGTTTCTTTTCCATCGAGATTCCCCTGTTCGATCTGTTGAACCAAGCCCGGGCACGTGTTTTGGAATAATTCCACGCCATTGGCAAACCTCTCCACAACCGAAGCGTACAACGCGCCCTGAAATGTTGCCGGTGTGGCAAGCACCCCAACCCTGCCGGTCTGCGTGCGTTCTGCGGCGGGTTTAACCGCAGGCTCCATGCCTACGAATTGCATCTCAGGAAATTTTGCGCGCAGGTCTTTCAGCGCGGCGGCGGAGGCGGTATTGCATGCTACAACAACGATTTTTGCCTGTTGCTGGATCAGAAAATTTGTAATCGCTTCCGAAAATCGTCCGATCTGTTCCATTGGGCGCGGGCCGTAGGGAATATGAATCTGGTCGCCAAAATAAATGATGGACTCGCCGGGCATCAGTCTGCGAATGGCTCGCAGGACAGAAAGCCCGCCAATGCCAGAGTCAAATATCCCGATTGGTGAATTGGGTTTGAAATTCATTCATCAAAGTATAAACGGAAATCCTGCGCTTGCAGTCGTTCGGACAGGTCTAAAAGCGCAGGCTGCGCTTTCTAAAGGATCCTTAATGTTTGTAGTAATCGGATGGAAAATCGGGAGGCTGTAACCACCCTAAAAGCCCGTGTGGATGAGACGGATGCGGACTCGGCCTTTCGAACCACACCAGCAGGAGACTGACGCCCAGCCCGCCCACGCCGATCCATTGCGTGTTGGTGAGGCTTTCGCCCAACAACACATGGCTGAATGATACTGCCACGATCAGTTCGGCCAACCCGAGTAACGCCGTTTGCATTCCGCCGATATGCTTCACTCCCAGAAAAAGGAATAGGCGGGACGCAAAGGTCACCCCGGTCAATAGCAGTACGGGAATCCACGGCGCAGTATTCTGTGGCAGGGTATGGTCGAAAATGACGTACGCGGGAACCACCACAGCGCTCATGGCGATGAGTGTGTACACTGTCACCGTCGGCGCGGGAACATCATAGAGCACCCGCTGGTTGATGGGGAGGTGGAGGGCGTACAGCGCCGCCGCAATCAACATAAATAAGACACCGATAAAGTCGATGCGCCCGGCGATTCCCTGGGTGAGGAGATAGGTTGATATGCCGGCAACTCCGATGCGCATGAACGTTAATTTGGATGGGGATTGACGGTCCAGTTGAAGCCAGAATGCCACAAAGAATGGATAGAGCGAATACAACATCTGGGCAACGCTGGCTGGCAGCCTGCTCAACCCAATATAATAAAAGATCGACCCAATTCCATTAATGACCCCGGCAAGTGTTGTGATATAAAACGCGGCTGGATAGATGTAAAGCAGTTTTCGTCGGGCAACAGCGAGGATAAGAATTAATAACAACGCCGCCAGGCTTGTGCGTAACGCGACCACGCCGAGCGGCGAAAATTTATCTGCCCCCATGGCGGCTTTACCGAACACTGGCGCAAGTCCCAAAAAAAACGCGGAAAATAACGCCGAGTTAATGCCTGTGATTCGTCCTTTGTGCATGAGGTTCTTGCCTGTGCTGAATGCATTCCATCCTGCACCGCAGAGCGGAAAGTCGTCCTAGCCGATCAATGCCCGGACTTCCTGCAGGAATTCATCGTTCAAAAAATCACCCTTTTGCATGAGGGATTGAATTTGTCCTTGCAGTCTGCTTTTTTCGTTAACGGTCAACTCCTTGGCTGTGGCAACAATAACGGGGATATTCGCGGTTTTGGGATTGCCGCGTAACACGTCCAATACCGCGAATCCATCCATTTCTGGCATCATCAGATCGAGAATCACAATGTCCGGGTGCTCTTTGTTGATCAAGTTGATGGCATCTCGCCCATCTACCGCCTCAAAGATCTCAAAGTCGCCCTGCGATTGTAAGATGCGGCGTATTAAACGGCGCGCCTCGCCGCTATCGTCCACCACTGCCACGCGCGGGAAGCGGCTGGGTGTCACATTGTTCAAGGCGGCGAGCAAACCTTCTTGTGGAGTATCCGCCTGCGCGAATTGCTCAGATAGGTTGACATCGCGCGTCCAGTTATCGCCAAACAGGAATTGCTCTGCGGGGAGTGTGTGGCCGGTGCAATTTACAACAACAGAATCAGATGGCTTGATCACGCCAGACCGCACAAGTTTGAACAAACCGGCAAATGCCACTCCCGCGGCTGGTTCAGCGGAAATTCCTTCAAGCTTCGCGAGCACGTGCATGGCGCGGAACGCATCTTCATCGGATACGCTTTCGAAGACACCGTTAGTTTCGATCACGCGCTGGCGCAACATTGTATATGTTCTGCCCGGATCCCCCGTGGCGAGGGTTTCAATGCGCGTACTGGGAGAGAGTACCGGTTCAGCCTTCGCCAGCCCTTTGCGCCAGCCATCTACCATGGGCGAGCAACCATCCGCTTGAATAGGAACAATGGCTGGAATCCGATCGATCAGCCCAAGTTTTTTAAGTTCGAGAAACCCTTTATAGACCCCCAGCGGACCCATACCCCCGCTCACTGCCTGGATGTACCAATCGGGCGTTTTCCATTTTATATCTTTTGTCTCACCATTGAGTTGCGTGAATTGTTCGGCGATCTCAAACGCGATCGTTTTCATGGCTTCGACGGCAGTGATGGTGCGGGCGCCCATGTCCTGGTACAGTCCGCGTTGCAGGGCAAATTCAGCCGCAATTTTCTTAGCCTGATCATATGAGCCGGTGATTTTCACCACCTGGCTTCCATAAAGCGCGATCTCCCGCATCTTGACCCCGGGCACGAGGCTAGTGACAAACGCCCATAGTTTTATCCCCGCCCGCGCGGCATATGCAGAGTATGCGATAGCCACATTACCCGTGGAAGCGGCGACCATTTCTGTGATGCCGGCCTCCTTCAGTGTTGCGATGGTTACCGCCGCCTGTCGATCCTTGAAAGAGGAGGTTGGTCCTTGCCGTTCATCTTTGATGTACAAATTCGGTAGACCCAGCATATTGCCCAGGTTTGCGGCTTGGATCAAAGGCGTTCCGCCTTCGCCGAGGCGCAAGGTTGGGTTGGGGTTATGGATGGGCAGAAGTTCGCGGTATCGCCACAAGTCGAACGCGCGATTCGCCAACTCAGATGGGAATGTTTTATTGACCTCGTTCAGGTCGTATTCCGCTTCACGCCACTGACTGTTGCAGTTTGGACACTGCATGGAGTTAGGTGTAAACGGCGCGGCGTGACCGCAATCCAGACACCGGATGACAAAAGACATTGAAATCTATAATCCTATTGACGGTGATGTAGGTTTACTCAGGGATATTCTTCTGGGCTAGACGCGCATTGTGAGATGCTTAAGCACCATTGAGTAAATTCCCTTGTTGGAGGCAGGCTATTTTACTCGGAAATCTCACTTACGAAACAGCGCGACTCAACGCCTGCTCGATTGTCGTAATTAATTCGCCTTCTTTGAAAGAAGCCTTGGTGAGTAAACGCTTTCCAAAATCCTTGAGCTGGTTGAGTTGTTCGTTGGTCAAGCCGCCTCCGCTAACCACAAGCACCGGAATATTGCGGAGCGATGGATTCTCCGTTAGCTTTTCGAGAATTGTGAACCCGTCGATTTCTGGCATGAAGATATCGAGGATGATCGCTCCCGGGGCTTTTGTCACGATTGCCTCCCAACCCTTTCGCCCGCCTTCCGCCAGGGTGACCTTGTAGTGACCATGCTCGGTAAGGATCTTTTCCATCAGGCGCAGATCGTTCGGGTCATCGTCGATAACGAGGATTTCCTTGATCGTGCCGTCTTTGTCCAATCGGGTGAGCGCGTGGACTAGATCTTCCTCAAGGATCGGCTTGATCAGGTAATCCGTTGCGCCGAGACTGAATCCTTTATTGGCTTGCTCGAGGATCGAGCAAACGATGATGGGATAATCGCGGGTGGCAGGATCAGATTTCAAGTCGGTAAGAATCGCCCATCCATCCATTTCGGGCATCATGATATCGAGCGTCACGGCGAATGGTTTGATGTCGAGTATGCGTTGTTTGGCGAGCGCGGGGTCGGTCAACGCGACGACGTGATATCCCTGTGGAGTCAGATAGCGCTCATACAAACCGATCACTTGCGGGTCGTCATCGATGGCAAGGATGATTTTTCGATCGAATGGTATCGTGTTCAGCGGCTGGTGGAACAACGGAACGGTGAACCAAAACGCCGAGCCAACGTTCGCGTCGCTTTGAACGCCGATGCGCCCGCCGTGCAATTGCACGAGGTTGGCGCAAATGGACAACCCCAGCCCGGAGCCGCCTGTTTTTCGTGTTGCCGATCCGTCCACTTGTGAAAATGCCTTGAAGAGTTTTTCCTGATCTTCGATGGAAATGCCGGGGCCTGTGTCGACAACTTTGATGAGCGCCTCCATGTTTCCCGCCGGGCTTCGTTGTGTGACCGCTTCCACGGTGATCGAACCTTCATCGGTGAATTTGGCGGCATTCGACAGCAGGTTGATGAGCACCTGGCGGATACGCATCGCGTCGCCTCGTACGGTTGGCATGCCAGACGCGACCTTTTGCACAAGTTGAATCGGTTTTTCTTTGACGAGACCCTTTGCCGTGGAAAGTACGCTCGTTACCATTTCTGCCAGGTTCACTTCTTCGAAGTTCAATTCCATCTTGCCTGCTTCGATGCGGGCAAGATCGAGCACATCGTTGATCAACCCAAGCAGGTGTTGCCCCGAGTTGTAGATGGCAGAGAGGTCTTGCTGTTGCATATCTGTGATCGGACCATCGATCCCTTTTAAGATCACACGCGAGAAACCGATGATGGAGTTCAGCGGCGTGCGTAACTCGTGGCTCATATTGGCGAGGAATTGACTCTTTAACTTGTCTACTTCGCGCAGGTCTTTGATGAGTTGCTGTGACAGCTCGTAAGAGCGAGCGTTGTCGATCGCCACGGCAACCTGATCGCCTAACGATTGAAGAACGGAGATATCGTCTTCGGTGAAGGCATGGGTCTGCTTCGATTGGATGTCGATGACGCCAACCGTGCGCTGGCCGATCCGTAGTGGGATTGCTAGTTCAGAGCGAGTCTCTGGCAGATAGGGGCTGGGTTGAAAGAGAGACTCTGTTGCGACATCGTCTACTAGTTTGTATTTGCCTGTCTCTGCCACGGTTCCGATAATGGATTGGGATCCAACTACAATCGAGTGATGGGCCGCCAATAATTTCTCGCCAGCGTCCCCTGTGGCGCCTTTCAGGCTCGCGTTGAACCCGGTTTCTTCCACACTGTATATGCCGGTGAAATAAAAATCGAAGCCTTCGCTAATGCGTTCCACAGCCTTCTTGAAGATCGTGTCAAGGTCGAGGGTGGAGGTTACGATTCTTCCGATCTCGGAGGAAATCGCTAGATACGCAGTCCTGCGCTGTAATGCCTCCTCAGATTTTTTACGCTCGGTGATATCGCGCGCCACCCAGAACACTTCGTTCTCGTTTAGTTTTGAAATGTTCGCGAGAAACCAATAGTTTTGACCCTCAGCGGGTAATTGGTATTCGATCTGGACGACGCTATTTGTATCCAGCGCCTGATGGATCGCCTGTCTGAAAGGAATGTGAGTTTCCGGGGGAAGGATTTCATCCATGCGCTGGCCCAGTAACTGTTCGGGTGGACGAAAGAGGCGCGACGGGTTGGTGGGCGCAATGCGCGTGTAGCGCGTATCCCGATCGATCACGAGTACCACATCCTGCATGGCGGAAAAAAGAACGCGTAACTCCTCTGCATTTTTTTGCGTGTTTCCGAACAGGGTTGAGTTTTGGACGGTGGTCTGAACCTGGGTGAGAATGGCTTCGATCAGGGCGAGATCGTGATCGGAGATGCGATGACGCGGATCGGTAAAATCAATACCTAATGTGCCGATCAAATCTTTACCAACGATGAGGGGCCAGACGAACAGGCTTTGTGTGCCGCGCTCAGCCATCACATCGCGGATGTGGGCGGTAAGAGGGTTGTTCAACGTATCGTTGATGAATAATGGCTTTCGAGTTGAAATCACTTGTTCGGCAGTTGGGTTTCCTTGGATGGGTAAACGAATCCCGATTCCGCCTTTGCCGTCGTCCGCTGGCGCGTCAGCCATGACGACAAGTTGGTTCGCCTCCTTATCGATTAGCGCAATGCCTACATGCAGGGCAGAGGTGATATCCGCGATCTCGTTCGAGATGGTTTGAAGGTTTTTTTCCAAATCCAGCGATTCTGATAATTCGGTAACCAGCCGGTTTAGGCGTGCGGTATCTTCCACGCGGCGGCGGGTTTCCTCGAATAGTTTTGCGTTTTGAATGGCGATCGCCGTTTGACTGGCGAACGAAGTTAGCAATCGGAGATCGTGTTCGTTGTATTTGTTTGGGATGTGATAATCCTGGATGGCAATGGCGCCTAACACATGATCGCCCGTGAGGAGTGGCACGCCCAGGAACGACATGGCTGGCTCTCCCATGAGCGTTTCGCCATGTTCTTGCAGCCAGGCATCGGTCCCGTTACCGACCAAGATGCTTTCCTTTGTGCGAATTATGTGCCCCGTGAATCCGCGACTTAAGGGGATACGCGTGATCGAACTGTCTACCACCGATTCGCTCACATTATGAGGAAAGACAATTTCGTTTGTCTCCTGTTCGTAAAAGGCAATATAGAAGTTCCTCGCGTCGAACAGGCGCGAAATGCCGGCATAGGTAATTTCTGTGATCTGTTCGATGCTCAACGCGCCGGTGAGCGCCTTTCCTACGTCGTTGAGAACCGCCAATTCCTCGGCGCGCGCCTGTGTTTCTTGAAACAGTTGCGCGTTTTGTAGCGCCAACGAAAGTTGGTCTGCCACCTGGCGGACGAGGCGTTCCTCTTCCGGATCCCAGGTCTGTTTTTCGGCTTCGTTATACACCTGCAGGGTTGCCCAGGTACTGCGGCCCGTGTCGAACGCGAGGGAAATATCCTGCTCGCCGGTTTGCGCGCGGGTTTGCGTGGCTGTTGACGCCACAGGCGCGGTCAATGCCGGGGCGGGTGACTCAGGCTGAATGGGGGGCGGAGGCGAAGCGTCCTTTTTTGCGGAGGCTTTGCGCGATACTTCCTGCGAATTGGAAGTCGTCTTCTCCGGCTCCAGCCCGGTGAAGAGCTTGTTAAGCCGTTTGTCGACTGGCTTCTTCTTTGACATACTCGATTAACTCCTGTGCAAGGATCCGATATTGTTGCGAGCCTCGACTGGTCGGGCGATATTGCGTGATGGGCATCCCCGCTATGGGGCTTTCTCTGAGTTTGGTGTCGATCTCGATCACGCTGGTGAAGACGCCCTGCCCGAAGGTGGTTTGTAGTTGTTCGAAGATGTTGCGGTGCGTGCGGTTGCGGCGGTCTAATAGCGTGACGAGGATGCGGTACGCAAGGTTGGGATTGGTTTCCTGCCTTACTCGGCGGATGGAGCCCATCATGTTGCGGAGGGCGTACGCGGAGAAATATTCGGCTTGGGTGGGTATGATGAGCAGGTTGGCGGCAGAGAGGGCGTTTAGGGTGATTGCTCCCAAGGCTGGCGGGCAATCGAGGAGGATGTAATCGTACGAAGGTTCGATGAGTTGAACGGCAGAGCGCAGGGTGGTGAGGTAATTGCTCCTCATGGGCAGGTATTGCTCCGCGCTTTCGATGCGCGAATTGGACGAAACCAGGTCGAGGTGAGGGATTTCTGTTTTTCTAATAGCGATGCTCAACGGCGCGTTTTCGATCAACACGTTTGCCGAGGTGGTCTCCGCTTCGCCGGTCTCCAGCCCAAGCGCCAGGCTTAGGTTTGCCTGCGGGTCCAAGTCGATTAACAGAACCCGGTGGTTCAGTTCGGCGAGCGCCGCGCCAAGGGAGAGCGTGGTTGTGGTTTTGGCGACGCCGCCTTTTTCATTTGAAATTGCCATGATGTGTGCCATTGTGATTACCTCAGGGTTTTATTGCCCATTCTCATTTGACGATTTGGAGATGACCTGGACGCGGTTCGTTCCAAGGATGTTGCGCAATTCATCCGCCGCCATTTGGATCATGGTCTGCGGATCGTTCACACTGCGGATTTTGCCGGTGATCTCAGAGACTAACCGTTCCCGCTCTGCGCGTCGGGTAGTTTCCTCGAACAGGCGGGCGTTTTCGAGCGCGACTGCCAGACGGTCGGTGACTGCCTGGATGAGGTTGATCTCGTCTTGGGTCCAGGCGCGATCTTTGGACGGAGATTTGATGCTCATTGCGCCGATGACCTGCCCGCGCAGGTTGATTGGCGCAAGGATGGACGATTCTTCCTCCGGGCTGTTTGCCTGCCTAACGAGAAGCCTTCCCGCCCCTTCCGCTGTATGGAGTTCGGGGAATTCCAGTGGGGTCTTGAGTGGCGCGCCGCCGGTGGGTGATTGTCGGTAGCCAACGTCTCCGGCGTGTACTTGTAAATTTTTCCATTCTTTTTGCAGGTACTGATTGTAAAGGCCTTGCACTTCGGCCAGGGCTTGTTCCGTCTTTGCGAACAGTCTGGCATTTTCAATCGCAACCGAGATCTGGCTGGCGAGAATGCCAAGGATGTTGAGGTCGTCTTCTGTGAATTCGCCCCGGTTCTGACTTTGCACATCCAACACTCCAATAACCTGTTCGCGTATCTTCATGGGGAGGGCCATTTCTGAACGAGTGGATGGGAGGTCGGGGTTGTTGAAGAAAACAGCGTCATCCCCCACGTCGAGGGCGATGCGTGGGTTTCCTTCCAGGGCAACATTTCCTACGATACCCTGCCCGATAAGTAGCGCGTGTCTTCGAAGCAGCATGCGTTGACCGCCTTCACTGTTTGTAGCTTGGAGGATGACGGATTGCTTTGCATCGTCGAGCAAGAAGATGCCAACATGATAAAAGTTGAATTTCTCGCTAACGAGACGGGCAATCAAGGGTAGGAGAATTTCAGAATTTTTCTCGGCGTTGATGATGCGAGAAACTTCACTGATCGCTAGCAGGTCTTTTGCCCGTTTTTCGCTTTCAACTCGCGACGCCTCGAGGGCGGTGGTGCGATCTACGACGCGTTGTTCGAGGTTTGCGATCGAGTCGCGCAATTGGGCGGTCATGTTGTTGAATGAGCCTCCAAGATGCGCAAGTTCTGTGGCTCCGATTTCTTTGGCTTGCGCGTGCAGGTTGCCTCTTGCGATTTCGGTTGCGACATGTGACAGATCAACGAGTGGGGCGGTGGCGCGTCGCGCGCTGTAGTATCCGAAAAACCCAGCCAGGATGGCGATAAGCAGAAATAGGGCAAGAGAACGGATCCCCAGAGTAAAAACATCCTGATATGCCTCGCGCCAGGGTAGCTCGATTACGACAGCCCATTGAAGCGGCTGTAGCGGAACATAAGTGCCAACAACAGTTTGACCATTAAGCCCAACATATTGTTGAACGCCAGAGGCCTGGTTTGAGGTTACGGAGGGATCTTTCACGAACTCGCTCAAATTTCCTACATTGCTGACGTTTAAACCTTGTAAGACCACGCTTGTATCTCTGTAGGCGATCAAATCCCCATGGTTGTCTACAACATACGCGTAACCTGTCTCGCCTACTTTAAATGAACTGACAAGGTCCCAAATGAATTTCAAATTTACTTCGGCAACCAGAAACCCCGCATTGCTTCCTGAAATGGTTTTGATAGGAATTGCAAGGGTGATTAGCGGCTCAATTGTATCTTCGTCTACATAGACTTCGCTCAAATATTGGTCTGAGTCTTGGGATAGTGTCGCCACTCCCTGTTTAATTTGTTCTTCAAATTGAGGTGAGAGCGTGATTGATACTCGTGATGTGTATTTGACTTGCTGTCCTTGTTGATCTAGAAGGGCAAGCTGTCTAAATGACGGTTCCAAGCCGAAGAGTCTGTCCAGGATAGATGTCTGTTCTGATGGCGATGCTTCAAGAGGTTCTGAAAGGCTAGTGGCGGCCATCATCGCGTCGAATTTTTTCTCAATAAAATCACTCACATTGGAGCCCGCATTCTCTGCGAGGAGCAACTGCCTTTCTTTCAATTCACTTTGCTGAGTTTGTATGGTGAGCGCAAGTTGTGTGGCAGTGGACAGGAATAAGACCAGCGCGCTTAAGCTCAAAAAACTAAGCGCTAAAACCGTGGTCAAACTGCGTGTGGGCCTTGGTGATGAGGTTCTATTCTTCATGGCTTTTTCCGGTCTTTTGCATGGGTAAACGAGCGCCGCTGGTATCGACACTGGAATTTGCGTCTACGGCTAGCGGTTGGATCTGTACGAGCACATCTGATCCGCCAAGTGCATGACTGAGTTCCTCTGCGGCGATGCGCAGTATTGATTCAAAGCGCGTTGACGCTCCGATCTTCGTTGAAATGTCTGAAGTCATGCGCTCGTATTCGGCGCGTCGTTGCGCCGCTTCAAGCAAGGTCGTGGATTCGAGCGCTAGTGATAGACGGTCACCTACAGCTCGGGCAATATCGATTTCATCTTGATCCGGGGTGTGGTTTTCAGGCAATCGGATGTTCAGTACCCCAACGATGTTGTTGGATAGTTGGATTGGAACCGCGAGTTGATAATTTTTCCCTTCCAGCACCACCGTGTTTCGATCTGCTTTGATTTTTTCCAGAACTTCGGGAGCGATCTGTGCATCTTTACGGGAAATACCCGGTGATGATTCGCGGTAAGGCAGCAGTTGATTTTGTGATTTGATCGCTTGCCAGGATTCTTTCATCACAAGTCCGGTGGTCTTTTGAGCGTGTTCAATCAGTCGTTGAGCAGTTTCGAAATTCCGTGAGTTCTGAATTGCGATGGCTACCTGGTCGGAAAGCGTGGCGAGCGTGGAAATATCGTCATCGTTGAATGCGTTGGGTTCGGTGCTTTGCACGTCCAACACGCCGATTGTGATCTCTGACACGCGAAGCGGCACAGCCATTTCTGAGCGCGTCTGCGGCAGGTCGGGGTTGTTGAAGAAAACCGAATCCGATCCAACGTCAAGGGCGATGCGTGGAAGGTTTGTGGCGGCAACGTACCCAACAATTCCCGATCCCACATGCAAGCGGTGCGCGCGGTTCAGCATTTTTCTTCCGCCCTCGCTGTTGGTCGCTTCCAGCACGGCGTATTCGTTGCGGTCATCGAGAAGGAAGATGCCGATGTGATAAAACTTAAACTTTTCGCTCACCAAATTTGTGATCAATGGCAGAAGGGTATCGAGTTTGTGCTCGCTTGTGATCACTTTTGAGATTTCGCCGATCGATTGCAAATCCTGCGCTCTTTGGGTGCTTGTCAGGTTTGCGGCTTCCAATTCGCGTGAACGAGAAACAATGGCGGCCTTATCGGCTTCCAGTTCATCAGCCATTTTATTAAACGCGTCCGCAACCTTGCCGAGTTCATCGGATGATTCTACAGGCACACGCGCAGTCAGGTCTCCCACGGCGATCTTTTGAGAGGTTTCCGCAAGTTGGGATAGCGGTTTGCTAATAGACGCCATAATGTTTTGCCCGAGAAGGAATGCGCCTGCGACGCTGACGAGTGCCACAAGGGCAATCACATAAAACTGCAAGACGAGCGAATTGATACGAGCCGCCACTCCCTTTTGTAAACCTTCTGAGCTGGCATCATAGAAGGATAGGCTTGCGCTCCGAGCCGTATCTAATTTTTCATTTGCATCCCTGATGGTGTTATCCGAGAGTTGGGGGTTGGAGCCGAGCCTGTTGAGCGTGTCGATCACGGCGGCAATGGCTGTGTGGTATTCAACTAACGCGGAACTGAGGGATGTTATTTCTGTAGTTGAAGTATTTTGAACGGCAACGTTTATGTTCCTGTCCATCCTTGCAAGACTGCTTGCCAATGTTTCGGAGAGAATCCGCACTCGAATCTGGTCGTCACTCGTTAGCGTTTCTGCGCTGCCATACGAGTTAATGGTTGTGCGCGCCTCAGTCAGCAAAGTCTGGTTTTGCGGTAGATTCAACAGCACCGCGTCCATTGTGTAATAGGTATCCAGATCTGGGTCAAGGATCAAATACGAATAATCGCCTATCCGCGATACTAGCAGGCTGATTTCATCGAGTATCTTGCCGTGCGAATCGAGTATTTCCTCTGTAGAGCTGTCTTGGATGGAACCTTTCAAAGCCGTCCAAAGTGATTGGATCGAGTCTTCTTCGGCACGGAATTCAATGGAAAGGATTTCCTGGCTCTGGACGAATTCATAGTTTTCAAATTTGGCGTCAACCAGCCCCTGCGCCGCCTGCACCTCGGGGAATTCGGCTTCGCCGTTCAGGTAACTTAAACTGACAACCTGATGTTGTTGAATGGCATCCGTAAGACTCCACAACGAGCGGAGGTAGAGCGTTCCGAATAATTCGTGGGTTCCGTAACGGTCTATGCGTTCCGTCTGGTTGCGGATCAGGGGAACGAACGCAATGATCGGAAGCAGAAAGATCACGGTGATCACGTTGAATTTACGCGGATACGTGAGGCTTGAAAACCAATTGGCGATTGCGGTGGTAATTCTTTTCATTCTGTCATGAATCCATATTGGGCTTCGGGATTATTCCGTTTCATCATCCTTGTTGATCTGGATGGACACCTCGGCTCCTGGAAGGGTTTGACGCAATTCCAAGACGGCTGTTCTAAATAATTCTTCCACATTGTTTTGCGCGCTGATCTTCGCGGCAATCTCGCCGATGGCGCGTTCTTTAGCGGCGCGTTTCTGGCTATCCTCGAAAAAGCGCGCATTTTCCAACGCCAGCGCGGCGCGTTCGATGATCGCGGAGACGATATCCAATTCATCCTTATCCCAGTGCTGGTTGCTTGGGGTGCGTACTTCCACGGTGCCAATCGGTTCGCCGCGCATGGTGATCGGCAAGGAGATCGAGCCGGTTCGCTTCTTCGGCTGTGCCTCAGATTCGCTCGACTCGCGCGCGGCTTCCTCTCTCCCATTATGGTCGTATAAAAGCGTTGCGCGCGCGCCCGAATGGCGGATGCCAACAAGTTTTCGGCGCTGAGTGAATTCTTGCCATTGCGCGCCCGCGAGTTGGCGTGAGAGCGCTTCAGATTCGGCGAGTGCTTTCCGTGTTTCCTCATGCTGGCGCGCGTTTTGAATTGCGACACTTACCTGATCCGCTAGAATCGATAAGGCATCCACATCTTCGTCACTGAACGCGTTTACATCCTTGCTTTGCACATCCAACGCGCCGATGACAACATTTCCCGCCAGAAGGGGGAGGGCGATTTCGCTGTGAGTATCCGGTAGAAATGGGTTGTTGAAATAGATAGCGTCTTGACCCGTATCGAGAGCAACGCGAGGCTTTCCTGTGCTAGCGACATTACCGACAATGCCGGTCTCGCCAACCTTGAGTTTGTGCCGATTAGCGAGCATTTTTTTACCGCCTTCACTATTGGATGCGCTAAGGATCGCGTAGTTTTGCTGAGAGTCGAGCAGGAAGATGCCAACATGATAAAACCCAAATTGCCGGCTTATTGTTTCGGCTATCTTAGGTAGCATTGCGTCCAGCTCTTGCGTCGAGCCGATGGTTCGCGCAACACGCGCAATGGATTCGAATTGGCGGGCGCGGACCTCATTCCGTTTATTCGCATCGATCAACTCCGACGTGCGGTCCGCCACGCGTTGTTCGAGACCAGCGAGCGTTTCGCGGAGGCGGCTTGTCATCGAGTTAAAGGCTTTGCTTAATATCCCGATCTCATCAACCGCCGATGTGTCGGCTTGGGCATTCAAATCGCCGGCTATGATCTGGTTTGCCGTTTGTGTGAGCGTTTGGATCGGCGCAGTAATGATCCTGCCGATGGCCAGGCTGATCACTAGGGCTGTGGCGAGAATAATGACGAGTGTAAAGTAGGTTTCCAGTGCGGCGGCGCGAGTTTGGCGCGCTGTTTCGTTCCTCGCTGTAACGATTGCCCCTTCGAATTCCTCCGCGGGGACGATGATCCCGATGCTATACCCGTTGATCTCAATGGGAGCGTATGCCAGATACATATCGATGTCATTGACGGGGATTTTCGTTAACCCGCTTCCGCCCGACACCATACGGTTCGTAAACTCCCTGATTTCTTGCGGTCCTCGACCCAGAATCGAGAATTTGTAATATTCCTCTGGTACGATTTCATCAGGCTCGACCTCGAATAATTCATAGCCGCTCTGCGGCATGGAGATAATGCGTCCCGCGTCGTCCAACATGAACGCGAACCCGGTCTGGCCAATGCGCATGGCTCCAATTTGCTCCGTGATCGTGGCAAGTTTCACGTCAGCCGCGATCACCCCGCTGAAGGTTTCGCCGAAATACACAGGCGCGGATACTGTAACAACCAGCCCGCCTCCTGTCGCGTCCACATAGGGGATGGACCATCGCGCCTTTCGTTCCGGGTTGAAAAGCGGCGACGATATTTCGTAGTATGGCCGCCTGGTAGCGTCGAAATCTGGGGGTAGAAGGGTTGCCAGTTCGATATTTGGGTAATAGCGCGTAATGCCGCGATCGTCAATTCCGTAAATCGCTAGCATGGATGAGTTTGCTTTGAGAACCTCTGGGGCGTAAAAATCAAGATAGGCGGAAACATTTAAGCTGGCGAGAATACCTTCCGATAATTCGTATTTTGCCGGTATGAACACCGACGAAGCATCGCTGGCTGGGTTGCCGTAATGACCCTCCGGTAATTGGAAAAGACTGGCGCTTGAGTCCCAATATTGCCCGAGCCCCAGGTCGTCTTTTTGTCTTTCAAGATTGCTCCAGTACTCAGCAAGTTTTGATGTCTCGTCGGCAATATCTTCAAACGAGTGGTTGATAACGTTTGTTTGAAAGGTGAGGTCATTGATTAATTGCTCTTCGGCGAGCAGGCTGACGCTGGTTTCAAGCCTGGATGACAACGTGTTACTTATTCTTGTTCTGTTAGTCACGGCTGTGTACGCGCCAAGCCCAAGCGCCAATAAACAGGTGATCAAGATGCCCAGCGTGATCTTGCCTCTGACGCTTAAGTTCCTAAACCTTCGAGTTAAGCCGACCAAGAAAAGCGTGAAGATCGCGATAGCCGTAAAAGCAATGATGCGGACGGTCAATTCGGGGTTCATGAGTTGTTCCTGTCGCTGAACTTGATCAAAACTTCCGAGCCGCCGAGCACGCGTTCCAATTCCACCGCCGTTGCTTGCAGGATGTTTTCGACATTGAGCGAGCCGCTGATGCTGGAAGTTGCTTCAGCAATCATGCGTTCCTTTGCCGCTCTTCGACGCGCATCTTGGAAAAGGCGCGCGTTTTCCATGGCAAATGCGACGCGCTCGGCGACGGCTTCCATCAGGCTGAGTTCATCCTCTTTCCATGCCCGACTGGGATCGCTGGCTTCAACATGGAGCACGCCAATGATTTCGCCACGCAGTTTGACGGGGATTGTTGCTGTGGCGTGCGTTCTTTCGGCTCCATTGGCAATTCGTGAAATCAAGTTGCCAGAATCGACCGCCGAGACAATGTCTGAATTTTCCAGAGGCGATTCGAGTAACTCGATTCGTCCCGCGTTGTAGCGGAAACCCGCTTGTTCGGTCTTTTGCGCGGTGCGAGACCATTCGGTGCGGATGAAATTATTGAATACTTCCTGCACTTGCTTGGCGGATGCGCGCGCTTCTGTCAGCAAGCGGGCGTTCTCGATCGCAATTGCGAGCTGGTTAGCGAGCGTGCCCAATGCCCGGTAATCTTCTTCGCTGAATGCGCCGGCTTCAATACTTTGCACATCTAATACGCCGATGGTCTGGTTGGACACGATCATCGGAAGAGCAATTTCAGAGCGGGTGTCTGGGAGGTCGGGATTGTTGAAAAAAACGGCATCCGCTCCCACGTCCAGCGCGATGCGTGGTTTGCCGGTCTGTGCGGCAAAACCAACCACCCCGGTCCCGAGCATCAGACGGTGCCTTCGGGCAAGCATCTTTTGCCCGCCGGCGCTGTTTGCGGCTTGCAAAATGGCGAATTCGCGATCCCTATCCACCAAGAATATGCCCACATGATAAAAACCGAACCGTTCGCTGATGAGTTGAGATGCGGCGGAAAAAATCTTATTTGGGTCCTGCACCTGAGAAATGGCTTGCGATAATTCCGCGATGGCTTCGAGCTGAGAGGCGCGCCGTGAGGTCATACTGTTGACTTGGTTCAGTTCTGTGGTTCGGTCAAGCACTCGTTGTTCCAAATCATTGGTAAGTTTTTCGAGTTCGCGGTTAGAGTCGCCGATTTGTTTTAAGCGTTCCCGTTCGATGCTGGTGCGAAAAACATTAATTCCAAACAGGATTGCCGCCATCGAGAATGTGATCCCGGTGATCCTGATGATGCTCAGATTGGCATCGGTTAAATATTTTGGATCGGCATAGGACCTTATGTTCAGGGTGGCGACAAGGGTGAGGGCGATCAGAATGATGAAACCGCGTTGTGAGAGAAGTGCGCTGGCAAGTATCAACGAGAAGGGCACAATGGCGTTGATCGCAGAATCAATGCTGTTGGCCGAGCCGACGTAGATCGTGATGTAGCCAACTGACGTGAATACGAATGAAAAAAAGTAGGCCCCAGCTTGGTAGTACGGTGTTCGACTCAACGCATAAGCGCCAAAACCGATCACGAGAAACACAAGAAAGGTTTGTGGCGATGTGGGACTGGAAAAGATGGCTAAGGTCATTGCAAACAGCAAAATTAATGTGAGGGAGGCGAGCAATTGCGCGCGCCGTTGTTCCCCAATCTCGCGGATTGACGGATGCGGTTTCGTGAGGAATGCCCAAACCCGGGCGATCAGGCTGTTCGGTCTTGTTTCCATAGATGTGCTCGTCTTCTACTTCGGCTTTGAGCCGTTTTCCGGGACCGTTTCATCGCTAATCGCTTCCACCCTCCCTTGATGGGAGGAGGGATTAACTAGTTGGAAGGTTACGGTGGTTGTTCGTAGGGATTTCCCAAGCTCCTCCACCGTATCCCGGACGATCGAATCCAATTGATACGAAGTGCTTAATTTGGAGGATAATTCGCCTAAAAACGCTTCGCGCTGGGCGCGGTTTTGCGCTTCTTCGAGCAAACGGGAGCTTTCCAGCGCAAGAGCCACCCGTTCTGCCGTTGCTTCAGCCATTGCATTCTCGTCATCTGTGAGTTGGCGCGTTTGATCTGCCGGGTTTATTCTTAACCTGCCAATGACCTGGCCGCGCAAACGGACCGGAACCATGATGCCATTACCTGACTGTACGGGTTTTGTAATTTCATGAAGTGCTTCCAACTTAATGCCATCATAACGATAGCCTTTTGCATCTGCAGAATCGGCAATTTCCTTCCAGCCTTTGCCGATCAACTGTCGTGACGCGATCTCCGCTTGTTGTAAAGCGCCGCGCGCGTGTTCTGCCGTGCGCGCATTTTGAATGGCGATGGCAATTTGATCTGCCAGAATCTGCAAGGTCGCAACATCTTCCTGGGTGAACGCGGCTTCTTGGGCAGATTGGATATCAAGAGCGCCAATAACAAGCTCCTTTGTTTTCAACGGTAGCGCAAGCAACGATTTGGCTTCTGGGTGTTCAAAGCCGTGGAGACTGTTTTCGGTAGGATGTCCGACTCGCGGCTCGCCTCTTTCGGTGACGATACCGATAAGCGATTCGGAACCAACCCTTACCCTGCTTCCGTCTAGTTGGCTTTGTTTCCCTTCGTCGCTGCTGGACGCGCTCAGCGTCGCCGACTGTCCGGAGTCCTCAAGCAAGTACACTCCAACATGTTCGAACTTGAACCTGTCGCTCACTGCTTCTACTACAACCGGAAGCAGACGTTCGAACTCTTGAACCACCGTAATAGTTTTTGCAATGGCGGCAATTCCGCCAATACGTTCCGCGCGTCGTTTAAGTTGTTCGTTCGCCACGAGCAACTCTGCCTGGTTTTCCTCTAGTCGAGCGCGCGCCATCCTTAGATCGCGATTTACAGATTCAAGATCTCTTGCGCCGGCTTGTGTGCGGACAATTGCGCCTTCAAGGCTTGAAAGAATAAATGCCATCAAACCCGTAAAAATACCGATGACCACGCCAATAGCGATCAACGTTGTATAGGGGCTTGTAAAGTACTCGGCGGGTTGGAAGAATTGATTTACTTCCGCATAAGCAAGACCAAACCCGGTAATGATGGTCAGAGCAGAGAACGCTAGCGCTCCTCGCCACCCTACCAGCAAACCCGCCGCAAGAAGAACGATAAAGTTCCCGAGAAATGAGTCGTCGCGAATTCCAACCCCTAAAGCCGCCGAGCCGTTTACGACAACCCACAGGAGAGATATCAGCAACGTGCCTGCCGCTCTTGTATAGCCATATCGCGACAGGATCCAAATTCCAAGGATCAGCAAGAATGTGCCGATCAATGCCCAGTCGAAGGAGTTGATCTCGAATTGCGGAGCAATGACTTTGAGCGATATTTCGGTGACGAGGATCGCGCCCATGAAAACAAGCGCGATGATATGAACATAAAATGCCTGGCGCGATTTGTTATCGTCGCCGGGGTATTTTACGGGAGTTAGGTAATTAACAACAGTTTGCCACATGGCTGCGCCTTTTAAGGGTCGATCGCTTCAGGGTTGCTTTCCAGTTCAATGGTGACCTCGGCGTTACCGATCCTTCTGCCAAGCTCCTCCACGGCTGTTTGGAGGATTGTGTTGCGATCGCTAACGGCTCCAATCTTATTGGCGATCTCGCCGATCGCCCGCTCTCGCGATGCTCGACGTTGCGCGCCGTTCACAAGGCGCGCGTTTTCAAGGGCGAATGCGGCGCGGTCGGCAGCGGCTTCGAGCAGAGACAGCTCGTCTTCCGTCCATTCCCGCTTGCCTTTTTTCGGTCGAACTTCCAGTATGCCAATCGTCAGCCCGCGGAGTTTGATGGGAACGGTCACGTTGGCTGATTTCTTGTCCAGTGAAAGACCGCCGGTCTGAACGATCGATTTTTCGCGCGCAAACCTAACCTGTCCGTTCAGCGGCGTTACCTGCCTCCCGTCGAATATGAAACCGGTTTGCTCGATCACTTGGTTGAAGTTTTTCCATTCCAAGTGAACATATTGCTCAATCGTTGCTTGTGATTCTGCGAGTGATGCTTTCGCTTCGTTATAAAGTTTGGTGGTATTGATTCCGGCGGCTACTTGGTTTGCAAGTGCGGTCAGGAGATCGACCTCTTCTTCACCAAAGGCATATTTATGAGGGCTCTGAATGTGCAGAACGCCAATGATTTTTTCCCTAACCTGCAAAGGGATGGCGAGTTCCGAGCCGGTTGACGGGCGGCCGGTTTCTTCAAGGCGCGCGCCATCCGTTGCCACGTCCGAGACGACACGTACTTCTCCTAGAAGTGCGGTGGTTCCAACGATGGTGTTGGTATTTGCAAGGATGCGCTCATTATGTTGATGGCTGTCTGTGGCTGCCAGGGTTAGGATATCCGAATTCAGTTCGCCGTTGAGCAGATAAATCGAGGATCGATAATTTTCAAATTGTTCCCTAACCAACCCGATGACTTCATGGAGCAGGGAATCGATATCCTGCGCCAATGTGATCCGCCGAGCCGCATTGGCAACAAACTGGAATTTTGCCGATTGTTTTTCAAGCGCAAGCGTGCGTTCATGTACTCGTTGATCGAGAGCAATTTGCGATCGTTCGAATTCCAGGTTTTTTTGGCTTACTTCCTGATTTAGAACAACGAGGCGATCCTGGCGGATGCCGGCAATTGCGGCAAAGGTGCCCAAAATAAATGGTGCGCTGTCAATGATCCATAGGAGCGGTTCTGTGAAATGCAACGATCGAATAGATTCGAACGAAAACGGCTGATCGAGATCAGCAAAGCGAAGGATCGTGGCGGTGACCGGGAATAGGAAACCAAACCCGACGCCTAATATGGTATATCGCAGGATGTTTGATCGAGAGCGGTGTTTGGAGAGATTATCCATAAAAATCGAATCGATGATAGACGGGGCTTACGCTTGTCCGTCATTCCCGGTCGTGCTTGCCAGTTGAATTATGACATCTGTGTCGGTCAGGACGTTGCCAATCTCGCGTACCGTGGTTCGCAAAATTGATTCGTAGTCACTCGACGAGCCGATCAAACTTGCAATCTGGGATATCGCCTGCTCGCGATTTGCCCTGATCTGAGCTTCCTCATACAAACGGGCGCTTTCGAGGGAAGATGCCAGGCGATCAATGGCTTGCTCGAGAGTTGTGACAATCGTTTCGCCGCTCCCTTCCCTGAGTTTTGCCTGAACAATGCCGATGGTTTGTCCGCGGAATTTGATTGGTATCGCAATCTCCTGGTTTGCAGTAGCAACGGGTGTGGCAACGGTGATTCCTTGTTCGATCGCCTTGCGCCCAATCCCGGAGATTTCTTCAGAAGGCTCAATGCGGATGTTGTCGAATCGGTACCCTCGATTCTGGAGTTGGCGGGCAGTGATAAATTTTCTCCATCCCTCGCGGGTATTTCTTCCATAGGCTTGTTCCAAGTCTGATAAATAACGACTGGATTCCTGTGAAAGTCTGGAACGCTCGATGGCAGACGAGAGTTGATCGGCAATGATCTGCATTACAGACAAATCGGCTTGGCGGAAGGCGCCCTCTTTTTCGCTATGGATATCGAGAACACCGATAGTTTTATTTTCAGATTTCAATGCCAGAATGATTTCGGATCGCGATTCCGGTAGGAAGGTATCTGAGAACTGGGTGGCGCTGAACCGCACGTCTGGGGCGATTCGAGCCTCGCCGGTCTTCGCCACAAAGCCAACCACTGTTTCAAAGTTGACCGGTAACCTAAATTTTTGTTGAATGCGGCTTTTACCGGCTTTGGTCGGCGATGATGCAAGGATGGCATGCGTGCCGTCTTTTTCCAATAAAAAGATCCCTACAAACGAACACTCAAGTCGGCTCATGAGCAAGTGGCCCACCCGTTCGAGGGTTTTATTCAAGTCGCGTTCCGAGGCGGAAAATTGGGAGATCTCGGTTGCAACGCGTAACCGCTTAGCTTGTTGTTCCAGTTCGTGGGTGCGATCGGCAATTCGTTGTTCAAGGTTGGATATGGAACCGCGCAATTGTGTTGTCATTCGGTTGAACGCGCGAATGAGCACGCCAATCTCATCGCCTTCCGACTCCACGTTCACATAAGAAGCGGAATGCCCTTCGGTAATTTCTGCCGCAGCGCGGGTTAACGCTTGAATGGGGGAGAGCGTTCGACGTGTCGAAGTGATCAAGATGAAGGCGCCCAAGAGCAACACAGCCAGGGTTACCAGCCCAGCCACGGCAATACGATTATTCTGTTCGTTGGTCAGGTGCGTGTGGTTGTATACGATATCAAGCGCACCCAGCAGGTTACCCGAGAAATCATACAAAGGCGATGACATGACCGCGTATGAATTCCCGTTCACTGTGGGGTGAATAATTGTGGTTTCACCTTCTTGAACGCGTAGGTAGTTTTCAGTTTTTGCGGTAATTTGGTTGCCTTGCGTGGATGCAAAAACTACAAAGTTCGAGTCTTCCACTGGCGGGGCGTTGACTGTGCTCGACGCTAATCCTTGGACCAATAAAATTCTCCAATCCCCGCCATACTTCTCCTTCATCCGGGCTAACAATGGCGCGTCCAGCCCGACTGCAATTTCAACACAACCTATATATTTGCCTCGATTAAAAACCGGCGCAACCCCCACGATGCCGAGGGTGTTCTCGTTGATCACCAAGCCGGATACCGGTTGGTTGTCCGAATTGACCGCCATTACTGCAGGGCTTGCGACAAAAGGCGATTCATTCGTATCATGGCTTGCCGAATATAAAAGTGAGCCGTCTGGTAGATGAAATTGATATGTAACGATGTTAGATCTGTCGGCTAGTTCTGTAAAAACCGGTTCGGAAATACTTGTCAACATTTGGGTGTCGCGTTTTGTAATGGCGTCCTGCACATCGATTGAGTTAGCAGATTGCAAAGCCAGAGAGATGGCTAATCGCTCCTGGTTGGCAAGTTCGGCTTTGAACGAGTCGTTAAATGACGCCATGCTTGCCTCTTCTGAGGCGTGCGACGCGTTGTGGAGATTCACGTAAAAATACCCAAATAGGCCGGCGAGCAAAATCACCAGCAGGATCAGCGTCGGGGCGAGTAGTTTGCGCGTTAGGATCATGGTGCGTTCTTTCGCGCTGGCTGCCTACTAGCCGCTGGATGTGGTTGCGCATCCTGTTCGGATTGTTGCACGAGTACAATGGTTGCCTCTTCTACTCCGGGGATTTGTCCGAGTTCGCGAGTAGCGGTTTGAAGAAGAGAATCGACATCGAGCGCCTGGCTGAACCGGAAAGCAAGACCGCCAACGAGTTGCTCTTGTTTTGCTCGCGCAGTGGCGTCTTCCAGTAGGCGAATGTTTTCGATAGCCAGCCCGGCTTGTGTTGCAACCTCGTCGATCATCTCCCGGTCCTGTTGATTCAATGGCGCGGCATCCTTTTTGGCAAGCGTGATTTTGCCGATCTTTTGTCCTCGCAAAGTTACTGGAATTTGAACGCCCTCCCTTGAATCTGCATCGACGGGTTTTTCAGCGCGCATACCAAGCGGAGTATAGGTGACGACCTTGGGCTTACCCTTTAATTTTTGATCCCATGCGTCGTGCGTCCGTGATGCTGTGATTGATTCTAACTGCTTCAACGCCGCTTGCGATTCTTCCAGCAGGCGCGCGTTGTCTATCGCAACTGCCAATTGGTCGGCAAGGGTCTCGAAGACATCCGTGTCTTGTGTTGCGAATGCAGATGGCTTGTCGGACTGAACATCCAAAACGCCCAACAAGCGACCTCGGATGAGAAGAGGCACTGCGATCTCAGAACGCGTCAAGGGTAGATCGGGATTGTTGAAAACGGTTGCATCAGCACCAACATCAGCGATGATTTTCGGTTTTTTTGTTTGAGTCACGTAATTTACAACGTCTTGTGCGCTAGGTCGTAAAGAGTGTTCTTGTTTCATCATGCGCTTCCCGCCTTCAGAAGAGGCGGAGCGCAGAGTCAGTTCATCCCCGGAGTCGTTGACTAAATAAATTCCCGTATGATAGTAGCCGAATTGATCAGAGACAAGTTGAACAAAGGTGTTCAGTAAGCGCGGCAGATCCTGTAATTCGCCGGCTTGTCGTACGATATACGATGCGGCGCGGAGTTGGTCGGTCCTGCGCGTGATTACCTCTGTTCGTTCCGCTACCAAGCGTTCAAGGTCGGTGATTAACTTGTTTAAGTTCTCGGTCATCGCGTTGAAGTTCGTTGCGAGTTCGGCTAACTCACGAGTGCGTGGAATGTTGTAAATCTTGCCGGAAAAATCGCCCTTGCTGATGCGGTTTGCGGCGTCCTTTAACTCAATGATCGGTTTGGCAAGGTAGTTTGCGATCAAAAACCCAGTAAAAATAATGGCTATATAGGCGATGATGTTGATGACAATCAATCTGTTGCGAAATATCACTTCATTACGAAGGATTGTCGTTGCAGATATGTCCACGCCAAGCACCCCAACGAGTCTTTTGTCGGTCGTGTAGATCGGTGTATAGGCGGATAAGAAAGACCCAAATTCATCCGTGTAAATTTCCTGCTCTACTACAGTGCCAGACATGCTGTCAAAAAGGGCGATGAGGGTTTCGCTGGGTTCCAGGTAAATATCGCCATACGCAGAAATGTCCGGTTCGCCAGGCGCGCCTGCATCGACAACGAAAGAAATGGCGTCTCCGGACTTCCTCATGGTGTAAACGAACGCCAGATCGGGGTCTGATTGTTTGATCCTTAAATTCACCGCGTGAATCTGTTGAAAGAACTCATCGCCCTGGTTGGCGACCTGTTCAAACACGTCGCCATTCTGTTGATATCCGGCCAGCGTGGCAATATCCTCCAGCCGTTTGCGCAAGTTCTCCCGTTGCTCCATTTTGAAATTGAGGTAGAAGAAATAAGTCACAACCGCTGTTGAGAGCGCTGCCAGAAGGGTGAGCGCAATTGCGAGCCGGGAAAAAAGTGTGGGGTGTCGCTGCGTATCCATGGGCTATTCTGCCTCGTCCAGCGTCAATTCGATAGTGGCGCGAGATGCATCGTATCGTCTGCCCAATTCTTTCACAACGGTCTGCATAACGCCTTCCACTGTTGTGGATGCCCAAATTTTTGAGTTGATCTCAGATAACATACGCTCACGCAAGGCGATCTGCCTCGATTCGCTCACCAGGCGCGCGTTTTCGAGAGCCACTGCGGCTTGTGTTGCCACAGCACTGACGAGAGATTCCTCCTCCGGCGTCCATTCCTCCGGGCTTTCGAGCCGTATCTGACCCAGAATTTGATCGCGCAGACTGATGGGGATTTCCATCTGACGGGCTTTCTCGTCTGACTCGTCGCCGACACCGTATTCCAACTCCTCGGGCTGGCTGGTGATTCCACTCCAGCCGGTGAACAAGTATTGCTTTTGGATCGCGCGTAGTTCCCGTATATTTTGCTGCGCATCCTGAAACAAGCGGGCATTCTCAAGGGCGATGGCAACTTGATTCGCCATGTTTTGTAAGGTACTGACCACATCTGGACTAAAATCGGTTTCGCGGACGGAATGAAGGTTAAGGGCGCCAATGACCCTGTCGCTGGCTAGTAGCGGAAGCGCGAGTTCAGAACGGGTATATGGAAGCACTGGCAGGTTGGCGCGATACTTTTCGCCTGTAGTATGAGGGTACGATTTAGGAGCCCGGTCACGGATGGCGAGCCCAACAAGATTGCTACTTGAAACATCCGTCCGGTGCCGGCTTTTCAAGAGTAATTTCCCCGCCTCTCCGCTGGCTTCTTTGAGTTCAGCCCACTTTTCACTGGAATCAAGCAGGTACACGCCTACAAAATAATATCCAAATTTTTCAGTGAATAAGTTGACGATGCTTGAGAGCATTTCTGAGGGATCCAAACTCGATGCGGCAACCCGCCCGATCTCATTTGTGGCTGATAATTGCTTTGTCCGTTCTGTCACTTGCTGTTCGAGATAGCCTTGCAGGGATTCGAGGCGCGCCACCATACGATTAAAATGGATGATCACGATTCCAAGTTCGTCTGTTGCGCTGATCGGCGCTCTTGCAGATAGGTCGCCTTGTTCGATGCGGTCAAATGTTTTGAGAAGGTCGGTTACCGGATCTGAGATTGACCGTGAGGCAAGATAGGCGATTGCGATTCCCAGAGCGAGGACAAGAACACTCAAGGCAATGATGTGTGTTTGAAGATCCTGAAAGATCGTCGAGATATCCTTTGTGAGCAGGATCCGGGACGCTTGTTGGTAGCCGATGGGGGCGAGAATGAGAATGCTGATAATGATGATGGCAAACATGAGGACAAGGAACTTGGATAGCACTAACACTCCTGCCCGACCCTTCATTTGACTTTCGAAATCTTCGGGGGTTAGTAACAGCCGAAATGGCAGAGTGAAGCGACCCAAGAGAAAAGTGGCAAGTATGGCATATCCTAATACTGCGGCGCTTCCGCCCATCAGGATAGAGATCGCATTTCCTGGTACGAGCGCGCTTGTCGATGTTGATCTGTCTGAAATTGCAACTAAAGCGGTTGTCGGGATTACATTAAGAACAAAGGCGATTGCAACGGAAGCAAGTCCATAACGAATCGTCAAGCTGGTCAACTCGCGCCAGGCGGCAAGTTCATCGTTGGGTGGGGTGATGGTGGATGGTTTACCGGATATTTCGTCCAGTCTTTTTCTGGCGGTGGTTGTCAATCTCATGCCTACGAGTAGTAAAGTTAAAAAAGTAACCACAATCAGAGCGGGAGCGAGAATGGCAAGAAAGCCTGGTTGCAATTCGCCGCTTGGAGTGTTGACGCGAATCGAAACAATTCCGGGTATCGCGCCCAAAATGGCGATCACTTGTACGAGTCCGATGATAAGCGCCAGGTGCCAGCCGCCTAGTCGGGCAAAGAGACGTTCAAAAGAAATGTTAGAACTCATGCTGGCTGACTTTCCTGATCTTTCTTGTCGTCGACGCCGACCGCAAGTTTGATTCGCGCGCTGGTTGCGCCAACGGCGCGAGTAAGTTCGCTGGCGGTCGTTGCGAGGATGGCTTGCATGTCTGTGGTGCGCCGAATTTTGTCGGATATTTCAAAGATGATTCTTTCGCGCTCTGCCTGCGAGCGGATTTGTTCGAGAAGGCGCGCGTTGGCAATGATCGCCGCGAGACTGCTTCCCAATGTTCCGAGTAGTTCCTCATCGTTCTCTGTATACGCCCCAACTTGCTCGCTTTCCACATTCAAAACGCCCAACAATTCACCTCGGTAGAGCAGGGGAATTGCCAATTCAGATTGCGTGTTCGGGCTACCTTCAATATAGCGCGAGTCCTGCCGAACATTCGCGACGCGCAAGGGTTTGCGGTGTAAGGCTGACCAGCCGGTGACGCCGCTTCCGAGCGTGATGGATTGTTTGTAGATCTCATCTGCATACCCAACCGCGGCTTTGACCTCCAGGGTATTCTTTTCTTTATTGAGCAACAGGATGGTAACGCGATCGCCGCCCAATGTCACTTGCAGTCCATTCACCGCGGAAGAAAGCGCTTCGTCTAGTGTGGTTCCCGACGCCGCGGTGGTGGTGATGTGATGAAGCAGGCGGTGTTGCGCGAGATGTTCTTGTGTTTCCGAGAACAATTCGGTGTTGATCACTGCGATTGCCAATTGGTCGGCAAGGATTTGTAGGATGCGCAGATTATCGCTGGCAAAAGCATACGCGCGTTCGCTTTGCACATCGAGAACGCCGAGGATGCGATCCGCTACTTTTAAAGGGATCGCCGCTTCTGCGCGAGTATCTGGCAAGACCGGATTCGGATAATAAGTGGCGTCTCGCGTCGTGTCGTTCACAACGAGGACTTCGCCTTTGCCCGCCACGAAGCCGACGATCGACTTTGAACCAACGCCAAGTTTGTGGTTTGTTCGTTTCAGTTGGGCGCCTGCGTCGCCGGTAGACCCGCGCACCACGACAAACTCACCAGGCATATCCTTTAGAAAAACAGACGCGTGATAAAAATTGAACCGTAACCGAATTAGATCTACCGCTTTTTGTAGCAACTCGTCCAGGTCGAGCGAACTGCTGATATCGCGCGCGATTTCGGCGGCGGTTTCGAACTGCAATACGATCTGCTGGCTTTCATTCAACAACCGAACATTATAAATGGCGCCAGAGATCTGGCTTGCAACTGCGATGGCAAATCGCAAGTCGTCATCGTCAAAACTGTATTCTTTTTCCAGATCTTGCACAATGAGCGCGCCGATGGCTTCTCCGCGCACCAATAGGGGCACGCCCATCCACGAGCGTGGAGGTTTGCCGGATATTTTCGCTCCCATGGCTATGATCCGTTTTTCGGTATCTGAAACTACCATCAAAGGCTCGCGTGTGCGGATGAGAATGGATGTGAGCCCCTCGCCGAGCGGGAAGGTATCGAGGGATGAGAATTGTCCCTCTTCGTACAGGTAAGGGATGCTGATCGAATTGGTCGACTCATCGTAGAGCGCGATCACAAATCCATGATCGCCTATGACATTAATGAATTGATCGTGAATGGAGGAATAAAGGGTTTTCAAATCGACGACGGTCGCCGCACTGGATGCGAGAACTTGTAGCGCCTTGGTTTCCAGGGAGCGCCGTTCGTGCTCCACAGGTTGCGATGGTGTCGTGGATTTTGCGACAACTTTAGTCGCCAGCTGGATCGTGCGCTGAAACGCGTCGATCAATTCGTCGCTGATGGTCTGACCTGGTCGCGCGCCGAGCATTACCAAACCGCGCATGTCCGCGCCCTGCATCACGGGGATGAACGCGGCAGACTCGCACTCGAACTGACGAATATAGTGGAGCATATTAAACTGAGTCAAAGATTCGGGCAATGATCTTCCGCTTGCCGCATCCACCCTGACAAAACCGCGCGTAAGATGCCCTTCAATATCCCGGACAGACAATTCATGCCCGCGCGGAATCGTCGCCTGCGGTTCCCTCGCGCGCGGATCTGAATATTGGGCGAGTTGCAGGCGATCTCCATTGGCAACAAAATAAGCCGTGAAAAAGAACGCGTTTCCTTCAGGAATATTTTGGTTCATTGAAATCTAAGTTGTCTAACTGAATTCCCAGACCGACTCGCCGTTTAATATTCGACGGATCTGATCGGGAAATTTATCCGGGTCGAGCGGCTTTCCGAGGAAACCATCGAAACCGGAATCCTTTGCCTTGTTCATCTGATCAGTGCTTGCCTCGGCGGTGACGGCGATGATCGGGATCGAGCGTAGTTTCTCAGACGCGCGGATCTTTTTCAAAGCGCCATAACCATCCTCGTAAGGGAGGCGGATATCCATCAAGATCAGATCCAGCCGGGATAACGTATCGGCGTACTCGACCACTTCATATCCAGACGTTTTCCATTCGCAGTGAATACCCAGGTAGCCCAACATTCTGGCAATTAGCACAAAGTTAGCGACATTATCTTCAACGACCAGAACGGTCGCATCCTTTGGGATTGTCGGCTTACGGATGGGTTGGGTATCTAAAACATTTTCAGGCATGTGCTCTCCTCGCAAGGAACTTTTCTACTTCTCGAACCAATTGATCGATATCGATCGGTTTTTGGATGTATCCGTCGCAGCCGGCTTGGATGGTTTTTTCGCGGTCGCCTCGCATCACATTGGCTGTGATGGCAAGGATCGGAACTTTATCAAACCCGTTCATGGCTTTGATCTGCGCCGTCAACGTATAGCCGTCCATGTCCGGCATGTTGATATCCATTAAGATGAGATTGGGACGATTGGTCTTCAGTATTTCAAACGTCTCCTGGGCGCTGCTGGCTTCGATCAGAGAATACTGTTCCGCCAGCAATACCCGCCTCACAAGCATTCGATTTTCAGGATTATCTTCCACGTAAAGGATCAAACTCTTGCCTGGCTCGCTCATCAATGGTGTGCCTCCAGCCTGAATTTTACATACTACCTTTGGGGGATGACATGACAGCAACCTTGCAAATTCCCCAACAAAAATGTCGAGGATTTTTGCCTCGACATTTTCCCGCGGAAGCGGTGAGCGGGTGATGGGACTCGAACCCACGATATCTTGCTTGGGAAGCAAGCGTTCTACCACTGAACTACACCCGCGTGAATTTCAAAATTATAGTCACGCGAATCTTTTGTGTCAATGCGGATATAAAACCCGCTTCGCCTCGACGGGTCTACTGTTTGCGCCCTAGCAAGCGATTCGTCAACTCGAACAACGCGTCGCCCGCCTCGCCTTGCGGCTCTGCCTCTTCCAAACTTCTCAATGCAAGATCGGTCATTTGCTTTGCCGCCTCTTGCGCCGCGAACAAACCGCCTTCACTTGCAAGCAGACGTGAAACTTCAGCAACTTCCTCAGGTTGAATCGGACCCTGCGCCCAACGCTCAGCAAACTTTCCTTTTTTATCCAACCCTGCCAACACAGGCAGGGAATTTTTTCCCTCAACCAAATCGCTCGCAACGGATTTACCCGTCACATTTTCATCGCCCCAGATTCCCAAAATATCATCCTGCACCTGAAACGCGAGACCGAGATAATGCCCAAACGAGCGATAGATCTCCTGCTTCTCCTCATCCGCGCCGCCAAGCAACGCACCGATCTGACAACAAGCCGCGATGAGCGCCGAGGTTTTGCCAGAGATCATGTGCCAATAATCTTCGACTCCCAGATCGCTTCGTTCTTCATAACTCATATCAAGATATTGACCGCGCGTGAGATCAAGACATGTGTTGTGAAGAATCTCTGCCGCTTTCATTACCGCGTCGGCTGGATAATTTTCTTTCAAATCGATAATTGCCTGACTCGACATCACGAACAACGCATCGCCGACATTGATCGCCATCGGCGCGCCCCATTTGACCCAAGCAGTATCCCTGCCTCTTCGCTTCGGCGAATTATCTTGAATATCATCATGCACAAGTGAGAAGTTGTGTACCAACTCAATAGCCGCCGCCGCAGGTAGCGCAAATTGCCAATTTGCGCCACAAGAAGACGCAGTCAACAACACCAACAGCGGACGAATCCGCTTGCCCGTCGCTTCGGGACCCGCGCCTTCGCCCGTCCAGCCCATGTGATAGGTGAGCATCTCGTGGAATGGTTTTGTGCGCGGCGCATCCAACCGCGAGACTTGCTTTTGAAGTTCCGCTTCGACAGCGGAGAACAATTCTTTTGTGTCCATGCGTTAGAAAATTCCCATGTGAGTTAGTTCGTCTTCCAAATGTTTAGGCGATGTGAAATGGATTGTAACAAATCCCATACGCTTTGCTTGCTCGATATTCGCCAGCGAATCGTCAATGAATAAACATTCACTCGCAGGCTTGCCGATTTTATCGAGCAGGATGCGATAGATCTCAGGCTCGGGCTTTATCGCTCGGACTTCTGCTGAAATCACCATATCGTCGAACAGATCAAAGAAGTCGTATTTCTCGCGCGCGAATGGAAACGTCTCCGCCGACCAATTGCTCAACCCATACATCGGATAACCCGCTTGCTTGAGTCGATTCAAAATTTCGACTGTGCCAGCAATTGCATCGCCAATCGAATCCTTCCAATGATCGTGATACGCCTGAAACAAATGCGCATACTGCGGAAACTTCTGCGAGTGGTCAGCCACGCCTTCTTTAAAAGTGCGACCTTTATCTTGTTGGGCATTCCATCCCGCGAAATCCACCTCATGGAAAAATTCCTTCATCGCCTCTTCATTTTCAAAGTGACGACGATACACATACCAAGGGTTCCATTCAAGCAAGACGTTCCCGAAATCGAAGATGATGGCTTTGATATTGTGAGTCATCCTGTGATTTTACTATTGGACAATCACCCAACACTTATCCTGTTCGAGCTGATAAGTATTTTCGATGAGCGTGAAGTGAAGTTTCTCGGCGTAGAACGCGATGACTTCGTAGTGGTCTCTGGCGACAAGGGCGACATAGATGATGGATTGTTTCACTGCCGTTCTTTCAAAAGTTATTGATGTGCAAGAACAGAAAATCAAAAAGGCTTAAATTATTGGGAACACTGGTATGGAAAATAGGTGGAATACGTTAGAAGTTCGAAACTAGAGTCGCGTGAACTATAACTTTTCCACCGATCAACAGATTCTTTGTAACAGTTAGTAATATCTTGTTTGTATAATTCAGTGATCGAGGATTCGGCTATTAGAAATAGTCTAGCGAATGACACAAAATAATCCATTTGTTCGGTGTCAATTGCGATGTTATAGGAACGCCTTGCACCAGATTCAATTGGATCGGAATCGGCAGTAATTCGATTATCACTAAAATCCAGGATTTGCTGGCGATCTTCGAACTGTGCTTGAATAAAAACGGAATTCATATAAATGGGTCGTGAACTGACGTTGACGACTTCGATATGGGCATTTAACGACTCGCCATCTATGGCCTCTGCTCCATTTTTAGAAACTGGAAAGAAGCTAATAACCACAGCAACCTTTTCTTGTTGGGATACTACATTAACATAAATTTGCCAAAAAAAGGCTATTACGCCTAGCGCGGCACCCACTATTACTGCGATTCTTTCAATTTGCTCCAGTCCAACTTTTTTTCTAGTTCTTGACTCAACGTCTTTTTTTGCCTTGTTTTTTTTCATTATGTTAACCATCATAAAATAATCCTGGCGTCTAAAAAAACTTGCTCCAGATATTATAGACTAGTTCACAGCATGCAGACTGCATAATTGTATATAGAATATTATATGGTTTTCCCCGAGTAACGACAATAAACAAGGGACTCTTCCTCTTCATGCGCCTCAAAGCAGACATACTCCTCTTCATCGTCGCCCTCATCTGGGGGACAGGATTCGTCGCGCAGGGCGTAGCCGCGCTCAGCGCCGCGGGCGTGAAATTCGGATTAGCTGTCTTGGAGCGAGCGCCGCGCACCAAACAATACTACAGTGATACTTATTACACCTTGATCTTCTCGCCCTTCGGATCGAACAACGGCTCTTTCTGAACCTCCGCCTGAATTTCAACGCCAAAACATTCAACAGTTACTCGCGTTCCAACTTTCGCCAATTCAATCGGCAGATATGTGTACGCAATGGACTTGTTGATCGAATACCCAAATCCTCCCGATGTGACCCAGCCGACAACTTTACCTTCGTGCCGAATCGGTTCACTGCCGAAAACGATCGTGTTCGGATCGTCAAGTGTGATGCAACACAACTTTTGCTTGACGCCCTCCGCTTTTTGTTTTTGAAGAGCTGCCTTGCCAAAGAAATCAGCGGACTTGTTCAACGCAACGGCGAATCCCAGCCCTGCCTCGTACGGAGTGTAATCGGGCGTGATGTCCGCGCTCCAGTAGCGATAACCTTTTTCAAGCCGCATGGACTCGATGGCTTTGTATCCGCCCGCGACCATGCCATGCGGTTTGCCCGCCTTCCACAATGTATCCCACAGTTGTTCGCCATATTCAGACGGCGCATAAAACTCCCAGCCGAGCTCGCCTACATACGTGACTCGCAGCGCAAGAGTTGGGATATTCCCAATCGTGATTTGTTTCGCCGTCATGTACGGGAAGGCTTCACTAGATACATTATCGCGTGTGACAGATTGCAAAACATCTCTCGCGCGCGGACCCCACAAGCCGAAGCAAGTTCTCGCGGATGTGATGTCATTGATGTAAACAGTTCCATCTAGCGGCATGTATCTTCGCAGGTGAGTCATATCGTGCGTGCCGAAGGCAGTGCCAGTCACGATTTGAAACCGATCCGTAGCGAGACGCGTCACCGTGAAGTCACATTCGATGCCGCCGCGCGCGTTGAGCATTTGAGTGTATGTCACCGCGCCGATGGGCTTGTCAATATCGTTCGCGCAAAGTCGTTGAAGAAAATCCAATGCGCCTGGTCCTTGGATTTCAATTTTAGAGAATGACGTTTCATCGAACAAGCCCGCGGCTTCGCGCGTGGCGCGAGTCTCTGCGGCGATGGCGGGTGACCAGTTGTCGCGCGCCCAGCCCGAAAGGTCGGGAAGAGGGGCGGCGCGAGAGTCCGCATCATTCGGGGTGAACCAGTTCGGGCGTTCCCATCCGCCTTTTTCACCGAAGACCGCGCCCAAATCCTGCAAGCGATGATACGCGGGCGAAACGCGCAATGGTCTTGCAGACTCGCGTTCTTCATACGGCATGTGAATGTCGTAATATTTTCCATACGTTTCAATCGTGCGCGCCAACGTGAACGATTGACTCGCGTATTGATTTCCGAATCGCCGCACATCGAGTTTCCACATGTCCCACTCGGGATGCCCGTCAATGATCCACTCCGCCATCGCTTTGCCGATGCCGCCCGCGCCCGCGATGCCATGCGCGCAAAACGCGCACGCCACCCAAAAGCCGCGCACCGAAGTCGGTCCCAACAAATATTCCGAATCGGGCGTGAAGCCTTCGGGTCCGTTGAGCAGTTGTACGATCTCAACGTTTTCCATCGCAGGCGCGCGCTTGATAATATTTTCCATCAACGGGGTGAAGCGATCCCAATCGGGTTCGAGCAATTTAAAATTCCAATCTTGCGGCACGCCATCGAGTCCCCACGGCGCGGGCTGGCGTTCGTATCCGCCCGCGACCATGCCGCTTTCACTTCCGCGAAAATAAATAAGATTATCAGGGTCGCGCATCGTCGGCATCGTCTGCGGTTGATCCTTAACAGGCTTCGTGATGAGGTACAAATGCGCCATCGGGATGATGGGCAATGTGATGCCGACCATGGACGCGATATCGTTGCCCCACAATCCCGCCGCGTTGATGACGACATCGCTTCTTACTTCGCCTCGATCTGTTACCACGCCTCGGACTTCGTTCCCGCTGACGGTGATTCCAGTCACGCGCGTGTTGAACATAAACGTCGCCCCGCGACTCTTTGCGCCAGCCGCGAGCGCGTTGGTGAGTCCCGTTGGGTCAATCTGTCCATCGGTGGGGAGGTGCACTCCGCCTTTGACATCCTTGAGCGACATCAACGGAAACAATTCCTGACATTCCTTCGGTGAAATAATTTCAAGCGGCATCCCAAACGCTTTAGAATATCCGACAACACGTTTCAATTCTTCGAGTCTTGCATCCGATGAAGCGATTCGCAAACTGCCGACTTCATTCCAACCTGGGTCAACGCCCGTGAGGTCTTTGAGTTTGCGATACAAGTCTGTGCTATAACGCATCATCTTGGTGAGGCTTGAGGATGTGCGAAGTTGTCCCACTAATCCAGCCGAATGAAATGTCGAGCCGCTCGTCAATTCATGCCGTTCGATGACGACGATGTCTTTCCATCCCATCTGGGTCAAATGATAAGCAATGCTCGCCCCGCCGACTCCGCCTCCGATGATGATTGCTTGTGCGTGTTGTGGCAAATTCATATAATTTCCTTTTATGCATATTCGGTGGTCGAGTAGGGCGGACGGTCTTTTCGCCCGTATCGAGACCCCTTTGTATTCCGTCATTGCGAGGAGGGCGTAGCCCGTCGAAGCAATCTCCGTCACCTTGTTGGAGATTGCTTCGACCCTATCGGGTCTCGCAATGACGGGTATGCCTTTTATACAGCGCGTAGCCAATTGAGGTAGTCGTTTCCACTCGTACTAGATTCAAACCTCTCAAAATACTTCTCTCCATAGCCGCGATAATCAAAATCCAACTGCGAGACGCCGCGTTGCACCTGCGCCCACATCGCCTCGCGTAGATCGGACATGATCTTCATTAACTTGAGATGCGCGTGCTGTGAGTCTGTTGGATTGCCAAAGTAGGCGTAGAGCAAGATATTATCTTGCTCTACGTTGAACTCGTGCTGACTTGCAAAGTTTCCCAGATCAAAGAAGATGTCGCCCATGCCTGCGTACTCCCAATCCAAAATGCGGATGCGCGTGCCGTCATCTATGAAGTTGCCGTTGAGCAAATCGTTGTGACAGGGGCGGAGGGTGAGCGGCTCGCGCGCGTACATCGCTTTTTCGATCTCGTTTGATTTTTCGAGAAACCAATCCATTTTTGTGGGCAATTGTACATTGAAACTGCGTGCGGTCTTGGCGTATTCCTCCGCAACTCGAAAGGGGGAGAAGAAGCCTGGGAATTTCTCGAGCGCGTGATAGGCTTTCATCGACTCAAGCACACGCCTGATGTTTTCCTCTGTGCCGATCTCCTCAGCCGACATCCCTTTGCCTGAAATGAAGCGAGCCAGGATGAAGCCCTCAGGGGCGAGAAAGGCAACAGGGTCTGGAGCAACTCCAATCTGCGAAGCGAGGCGGGAACATTCGTATTCCACTGCGCGGTCAATGCCGAGAAATTTCGTCTCATTGCCGCCCATCCGCAAGACAAAAGATTCTCCATCGGCGGTGATCTTGTAATTCTTGTTGGTGATGCCGCCTGTCAATTCTTGCGTTTCAATAGACTTGGCGGAGGCAACTTGCGGAATGCGTTGAAGAATTGTGTTAAATTCCATGATAAACCTCGCTGGTAGGGAGTGCAGGTGAATTATACTTTTGATTTGCGCGACAGAAATGATCATGTGAAGCATTCAATTCTGCTCGAAACGATTAGAAGTCATCTCAAAAATGTCACCCTGAGCGTCAGCGAAGGGTCTCTACTGCCCAAATAAGAGACTCTTCGGTCGCAAACCCCGCTCCCTCAGAGTGACACGGTGTTTTTGAGACAAGTTCTAGTCAAATCGCCTTGCTTTTTTTCAAAAAATGAATTAAAACCTTTTGAGACGAAAGGAGGCGCGTTTAGAATTTACAGCAAGAGAAAACCGGTTCAAAAATTCTGTTAGATAAAATATTTCTCAAAGGAGGAGAAATGCGTAAATCATATTCCATCCTGGCGATTGGCGCGATCCTTGCCATCGTGCTTACAGCGTGCGGAACTGCCGCACCCGCTCCCGCGCCGGAAACAGTGACCAAGGTTGAAACCGTTGTCGTGGAGGTAACATCTTCGGCGCCGGTTGTCGTTGCTCCTACAGGGTATGGCGTAACTTTGAAAGCGGTCATGGAACGCGGTAATCTGATCTGTGGCGTTAATTCGCAAGTTCCGGGTTTTGGATACGTAGATGCCAACGGCAATTTTGCGGGGATCGATGTTGATTACTGCCGCGCTCTTGCCGCCGCGATCTTTGGCGATCCTACCAAAGTTGAATTCCGTCCTGTGACCGCCGCCGAACGCTTCACGGCTTTGCAATCGGGCGAGATCGATATCCTCAGCCGCAACACCACGTGGTCACTTGTCCGTGATACCGAGTTGGGCGGAAACTTTGTGCACACCACCTTCTATGATGGTCAGGGTATGATGGTCCCCAAAGACAGCGGAATCGCCACGCTCCAGGATCTCGAAGGCGGCACCGTCTGCGTTCAAACCGGGACAACCACCGAACTGAATCTGGCTGACGTCATGGCTTCGTTGGGCGTCACTTATACCCCTGCCGTATTCGAAGATGCCGACGCCACCTTTGCCGCTTATGCGGAAGGTCGATGTGATGCGGTGACAACGGATAAATCCGGTCTGGTTTCACGCCGCTCTGTGTTGCCCGACCCGGCCAATCACGTTATCCTCGATGTGACTATGTCGAAAGAACCGCTCGGTCCCATGGTGCGCCATGGCGACGATCAATGGTTTGACATCGCGCAATGGACCGTCTTTGCATTGTTCTCGGGAGAGGAATTCGGCATCACCTCCGCCAACGTAGACGATATGCGCGCCAGCGCCACTGCGCCAGAAGTTCGCCGTATGCTCGGCCTTGAAGGCGATCTCGGCTTGAAACTTGGTCTCACCAACGATTTTGCCTACAATGTGATCAAGATGGTCGGCAACTACGAGGAAGTGTACAACCGCAACCTCGGCCCCGACACCCCAACCTACATCCCGCGCGGTTACAATAGTCTGTACACCGATGGCGGCTTGCTCTACTCGCCGCCGTTCCGTTAAACCAATCAGCACGCATAGAGGGCGGGGAGTCACTCCCCGCCCTCGCCTTTCACGCAGGTGACCATTCATGCAACTTGAGCGTAAACGGGAAACAGCAATTCCATTTTGGCGCGATGAGCGCATTCTCAAGATTCTTGGGCAAATCGTTTTTGCATTGCTCGTATTGATTGTGGGCGCGCTCATCTACCAAAACATGCAAGCCGGGCTTGCCAAACAGGGAATTTCATTAAGTTACTCGTTCCTAAATGGCGTTTCCGGTTTTGATCTTGCTGAATCTGCCTTTCCATATGACCGCAACTCCACCTATTGGCAGGCGTTCCTCGCCGGGTTGCTAAACACGCTGTCGGTTGGCGTTGCTGGTATCGTTTTCTCGACCATTCTTGGCGTCATTCTGGGCGTCGCCCGCCTTTCCACAAACTTCATCGTCAATCGGCTGGCAACTTTTTACCTTGAACTTATTCGCAATCTTTCATTATTGGTATTCTTGATCTTTTGGTATCTGGGCGTTTTTCTTAAACTTCCGCGCGTGAAGGATGCCGTCGTGTGGCCCGGTGACATCATTTTGACGAATCGCGGAGTGGGGATTCCATGGGGGATACCAACCGCTTCTTTCCCGACTTTTCGGCTGATTCTGCTGGGCGGCTTGATCGTTGCCATCATCGTTTTCTTCGCCCTTCGCGCCTACAGCAAACGCACAGGCCGCGCGCCTTTAACGTTGTTATGGTCGCTGCTCGCGTTTGCTTTCGTTGCGGTGGCGGGCTGGTTTCTCCTCCCAGTAAAACCACTCACATTAGATCTGACTTTCGTCAAAGGATTGAATCTTTCGGGAGGAAAAATCCTTTCTCCCGAATTCCTCGCGTTGACATCAGGGCTTGTGTTGTATACCGCGGCATTTATTGGCGAAGTTGTGCGCGCCGGGATACAGTCCGTGTCGAAGGGCCAGGTAGAAGCCTCGCGAGCGTTGGGCTTGAACAGTTTCCAAACATTGCGTTTGATCGTTTTCCCACAAGCGTTGCGCGTCATCATCCCGCCATTGACGAGTCAATATCTAAACCTGGTAAAAAACTCCTCGCTTGCAATTGCCGTGGGTTATCCCGATGTCTTCTATGTATCAAACACCATCCTGAATCAGACAGGCCGCGCCGTGGAAATGATCTCGTTGGTGATGCTTACTTATCTCATGTTCAGCCTGCTGACATCGGTGTTGATGAACTGGTACAACCAGAGAATTAAATTGGTGGAGCGTTAAGATGGCGACGATTGAACCCGCCCTGCCGCCCGTGACCGAACGCTCCAACATATTGCGTTGGGCGCGCAAGAATTTATTCGGGTCGTGGTACGACTCGTTGTTGACGATCCTCGGCGCGTGGTTCATGTATTGGGCGTTGAGCAGTCTCGCGCGGTGGGTGATCACGACGGCTGAATGGGAAGTTGTCGCTGTCAATATGCGCTTGTTCATGATCGGGCAATATCCGCTTGAACAAGCTTGGCGGTTATGGCTCTGGCTTGGATTTTTGGTTTTTCTTGTAGGGAATTCGCTGGCAATCTGGGGGAAGGGTTCGCGCTATTCAGTTGCGCTTTTACTGTTCCCTGCGGTGCTTGCGTTTGCATTTCCATTCGGTGATGAGCCGCGAAAATGGCTGTTGATCTTAGCCGTCACTGGGTTGATCGGCTGGGGTATTGGGCGAGCCAGGCCCGAGGTCCTGAAAAGAAGCGTGATCGCGGGGTGGGTCATCTCGTTGCCTGTCATCATCCTGCTCACGCGCGGATTGTCCGCATCTGAAACAGGATTTGCGCCTTTTGTGAAAACAAATCTGTGGGGCGGGTTATTGCTCACTTTCCTGCTCACCGTGGTTGGGATCATGTTTTCATTCCCGATCGGCGTTTTGCTGGCATTGGGTCGCCGCTCAGTACTGCCGATCGTGCGTTGGTTTAGTGTGGCCTATATTGAATTAGTGCGCGGCGTGCCATTGATCTCTATCTTATTCATGGCGCAGTTGATGTTGCCGCTCTTTCTGCCCGAAGGTTGGACGGTGGATCGCGTGGTACGCGCGATGGTGGGCATCACGTTGTTCAGCGCGGCATATCTGGCAGAGAATGTGCGCGGCGGTCTGCAAGCCATCCCAAAGGGACAGTTTGAAGCGGCAGAAGCGTTGGGCTTGAGTGGCGCGCAAACCATGATCTTTATTATCTTGCCTCAAGCCTTGCGTTTGGTCATTCCGATCTTGGTGGGGCAGTTCATTGCATTGTTCAAAGATACTTCGCTGGTGGCGATCGTTGGCTTGTTCGACTTGGTGGGCATTGCACAGACCGTGCTCGCTCAACCCGAGTTCCTGGGGTTACAGCGCGAAGTGTACGCGTTCATTTCGTTGATCTTTTGGGTATTGAGTTACGGAATGTCGTATTTGAGCCAGCAATTGGAAGTACGACTCGGTGTTGGAATTCGATAATAAGGATAAGCGCTATGGCAGACGAACCGATAATCAAAGTGCAGGATGTACACAAGTGGTATGGAAATTTCCATGCGTTGAAAGGCGTTAGCATGGATGTGCAGAAAAGGGAGGTGATCGTTATCTTTGGCCCGTCAGGGTCCGGCAAGTCCACGTTCATTCGCACGCTCAATCGTCTTGAAGAACACCAGCGCGGGAAGATCGTGGTGGATGGTATCGAGATGAGCCATGATGTGCGCAACATCGAACAGATCCGCAGTGAGACAGGTATGGTGTTTCAGCAGTTCAATCTGTTCCCGCATTTAACGGTGATGCAAAATATCGTGCTTGCGCCGATCCAGGTTCGCAAGTGGACGAAGCAAAAGGCGGAGGAGATCGCCATGCAATTGCTGGAGCGCGTGGGCATCCCCGAGCAGGCGAAGAAATTCCCTGGTCAACTTTCGGGCGGACAGCAACAACGCGTCGCGATCGCGCGCTCGCTGGCGATGCAGCCCAAGATCATGTTGTTCGACGAGCCGACCTCCGCGCTTGACCCAGAGATGATCAAAGAGGTGTTGGACGTGATGACCGAACTGGCGAAATCAGGCATGACCATCCTCGCCGTCACTCACGAGATGGGCTTCGCCCGCGCCGTCGCGGACCGCATGATCTTTTTCGATAAAGGTGAAATCGTGGAGCAGGGAACCCCTGAGCAGATTTTCAATTCCCCCAAGGAAGATAGAACGAAGTTGTTCTTATCACAGATTTTGAGACATTAACTTTCCAACTTTCAAACCTTCCAACGTTCCAACGCCCGCCGCGAACATCGTTACCTCGATCTGCCGCTTCGTCAGTTTCATCATCTCAACTGCCTTCTCTGTCGAAATCGCCGCCGCTTTCAAGAACTGTCCTGCCATGCCGCCTAATGTCGCGCCGAGGGCGATGCACTTGGCGATATCGAGTCCATCTTTGATGCCGCCGCTGGCGAAGATGGTCATTTCAGGAGTTGCTTTCTTTACATTCAAAATTGAATCGGATGTTGGGATTCCCCAGCCGACGAAGGTGGCGGCGAGTTGACGGGTGAAATCGTCGGGAGCGCGGTGCATTTCTACTTGCGACCAACTCGTGCCGCCCGCGCCTGCAACGTCAATAGCGCTCACGCCGCAATTGGATAATAACTTTGCCGTTCGTTCTGAAATTCCCCAGCCGACTTCTTTTGCAATTACGGGGACTTTGATCTGTTTGCAAACATCCTCGATCTTTTTTGCCAGACCTTCAAAGTTTGTATCACCTGCGTCTTGCACGGCTTCTTGCAACGGATTCAAATGAAGGATGAGCGCGTCGGCTTGGATCATGTCTACGGCGCGGCGGCAGTGGTCAATGTTGTAGCCGTAGTTGAGTTGCACAGCGCCGAGGTTGGCGAATAATAAAATATCGGGCGCGACTCTCCGCACTTGAAATGTTTTCGCTTGTTCGGGATGTTCAATGGCAGCGCGTTGACTTCCGACTCCCATGGCGATGTTCATCTCTTGCGCGGCTTCGGCGAGACGCAGGTTGATGGTCTCGGCTTCGGCTGTGCCGCCCGTCATCGAAGAGATGAGGAGGGGAGCCGCTAATTTTTTCTGAAACAGGCTGAGGCTGAGAGAGATGCGGTTTAAGTCCAGTTCGGGCAGCGCCTCGTGGATGAATCGGTAGTTCTCCAGTCCTGTGGTCAGCGCGGAGCGGACATCCTGCTCTAGGTTGATCTTAATGTGGTCGGCTTTTCGCTGGTCTATCGGCGCAACTTTTGACATGGGGCAGTGTTCCTGTGGTTGTATTATCTAGTACAATTGAGAAAATTCTCTGAGGAGGTTGTCATGTCTGACACATTTAACGACGTAAAGGCGATTATCAAGGATTTACTGGGCGCCGATGAGGCGAAGATCACACCCGAGGCTCGCTTCCGCGAGGACCTTGAGGCTGACTCGCTGGACTTGGTGGAGTTGATCATGGCGTTTGAAGATAAGTTCGGCGCCGAGATCTCCGACGAAGCCGCCCAAAAGATCGCCACTGTGGGCGATGCCGTTTCGTATATCGACTCGCATAAGTAAATCCTTTTGGTGATTATAACCGTAGAGCCGTCCTTGTTGGACGGCTCTACGTGTTTAATTGAGATCGTTGGTTGAGCGCAAGCAGTCGAAACCAACAGGTTTCAAAAGGAAATTTGGAACAAGAGTTGCTTTGCTTACTTGGTGGTTTCGATACGTCCCGCGAACTGCAGGCGGGACTACTCAACCGCCGATTTTATTTCAACAGCGACGGAATCTCTTCAGGATGTTTCGCCACTTTGACTCCCGCGGCTTCGAGGGCTTTGACTTTGCCTTCCGCGGTTCCTGCGCCGCCTTCGATGATCGCGCCCGCGTGACCCATCCGTTTGCCTGGAGGGGCGGTCTGACCAGCGATGAATGAAACGACGGGCTTGGTCATCTTCGACGCGATGAATTCGGCGGCTTTGTCTTCGTCTGTTCCGCCGATCTCGCCGATGAGCACGACTTTTTCGGTGTGCGGATCGTGTTCGAACATTTCAAGAACATCAATGAAATTGGTTCCGTTGACTGGATCACCGCCAATGCCAACGCAGGTGGACGCGCCCATGCCGACGAGTTTCAACGCGTACAACACTTCGTACGTCAGTGTGCCTGAACGCGACACAACGCCGATATTGCCAGGGATCGCAATGTTGCCGGGGATGATTCCCACTTTCGATTCGCCAGGGGTCAACATGCCTGGGCAGTTGGGACCAACCAGGCGAACATTTTTCTGGTCGAGATAATTTCGCACGCGCATCATGTCTTGCACGGCAACGCCTTCAGTGATGCAGACGATGAGGGGAATGCCCGCGTCTGCCGCTTCAAACATCGCGTCGGGAGCGAAGCGTGCAGGGACGAAGATCACGGTCGCGTTTGCGTCGGTCGCTTCTTTTGCGAGTTTGACCGAATCGAACACGGGGACTTTTCCATCCAATACCCATTCGCCGCCTTTGCCAGGCGTGACGCCCGCGACGAGGTTCGTTCCGTATGCCAGCATTTGCGTGGAGTGAAAGAGTCCTTCGTTACCAGTGATGCCCTGTACGACCAAGCGTGTGTTTTTATTGATTAGGATACTCATCTTGCCGCCTCCACTGCTTTCTTCGCCGCGTCGGCAAGAGTCTCTGCTGTGATCATCTTTGCATCTTTCAAAATTTGACGTCCTTCTTCCGCGTTTGTGCCCACGAGCCGCACGACCATCGGAACTTTCGGTTTGACTTCATCCATGGCGACCAAAATCCCACGCGCGACTTCGTCGCAACGAGTGATGCCGCCAAAAATGTTGAAGAGAACCGCTTTCACGTTCGGGTCAGACAGGATAATTTTCATCGCCGCGGCAACTTTGTCCGATCCTGCGCCGCCGCCGATATCCAAAAAGTTGGCTGGCTCGCCGCCGAAGAGTTTGACGATGTCCATGCTTGTCATTGCCAACCCCGCGCCGTTGACCATACACCCAATGTTGCCATCGAGTTTGATATACGATAATCCGTACTTTCGCGCTTCGGTTTCGGCGGGCGCTTCTTCATCTATGTCGCGCATTTCATTTAAGTCAGCGTGACGGAACATCGCGTTATCGTCAATCATCATCTTGCCGTCGAGCGCAACGAGGCGATTATCTTTCGTGATAACTAACGGATTGATCTCCGCCAGAGTCGCGTCGGTTTCGAGATAGGCTTGCCACAATCCCGCCGCGATCTTGCTGAACTCGCGCCAGTGTTCGCGCGGCAAGTCAATCGAAGCGGCGATGTCGCGCGCTTGATAATCGCGCAAGCCCAACAGCGGATCAATGTGGACTTTGATAATTTTTTCTGGCGTATTGGCGGCGACTTCTTCAATATCTATGCCACCCTCGGCAGAAGCAATCATCACAGGTTTTTTTGCGGAGCGGTCGTTCGTGATGGCGAAGTAAATTTCATGTTCGATGGCGGCGGCTTCGTCCACAAGAACTTTGCGAACGGGCAAGCCTTTGATCTCCATCGCGAGGATCTGTTGCGCGAGTCCCTCGGCTTCCGCCGCGCTCTTGGCAACTTTGATTCCGCCCGCCTTGCCGCGTCCGCCCACCAGCACCTGCGATTTAATAACAACGCGGCCCCCCAGCTCTTCGGCAATATGTTTCGCCTCAACTGCGGTAGCCGCTATCCGTCCCTTGGGGATCGGAATTCCATATTTTGCAAAGATCGTTTTGGATTGATACTCGTGAAGTTTCATATATCCCTTCAAGTTTTTCAAGATAAAAGCACGGGCATTATACCACCCTCATTTTGACTCGCAATAATTTATGGTATCCTATCAAGCCCGCCATGAAATATTTACTCCGAACCCGAATTTTTCTCAAGCCATACGTGTGGCAGATACTCGCGACCCTTTTGATGTTGTTCATTATCACCGCGCTCAACCTCCTCGTCCCGCGGATTATTCAGACAGCAGTGGATGACGGACTCGCGCGCGGCGACTTGAGTCAGATCACCCAATCCGCGCTTCTCCTCCTCGGACTTGGGCTTGGTTCGGCTTTCCTCAGCCTGGTTCACCGCTACACCACCGAATGGATCGCGGCTCACGTTGGCTATGACCTGCGAAATTGCACGTACGATCACATCCAGCATTTGCCGTTTACCTATCACGACCACACGCAATCGGGGCAACTCATCTCGCGCTGTATCGAAGACGTGCGCTCGATAGAAAAATTTTCGGGCAGCGCCGTCTCCGATCTCGTGAAATTTATCATGCTCGCCATCGGCGTGATCTATTCCATGTTCGCGGCGAATCCGATGCTGGCTGGCATCGCGCTCCTGCCGATGATTCCGCTGGTGTTTATGACCTCCAGTTTTGGGACGAAAATCGGCAAGTTATTTTTCATCGTGGATCAAGCGATGGGCGAGGTCTCGAACCGCTTGCAGGAAAATGTGGTGGGCGTGCAAGTCGTCCGCGCGTTTGCGCGTGAGAAATATGAGATCAAGCGTTTCACCGATGCGAACAATGTCGTTTTCAAATCGTGGGTGCATGTCATTGATGAGTGGTCGAAGATCATGCCGACGACGAACTGGCTCACAACGGTCAGCGTCATTTTGATCCTGTGGTTCGGCGGGCAAATGGTCATGAACGGCACGTTGACTATCGGCGCGATCGTCGCCTTCAATGCGTATATTTTGATGATGGCGGAACCAGCCCAACAGTTGACGGGACTCGTCAACGCGGGCGGCGAGGCGGCAGCGGGTGCGCAGAGAGTCTTTGAAGTGTTGGACATCGAGCCTGCGATTCAATCCGTGCCGAACGCGGTGAAAATGGAATCCCTGCGCGGCGAAGTCGAGTTTCGCGACGTGAGGCTGAATTACAAAGGCGAACGAACCGCCTCGTTGAACGGGATCAGCGTGAACGTCCAGCCGAATCAAATCGTCGCGCTGATCGGACCGACGGGTTCGGGCAAAACGTCTTTCATCAATCTCATCCCGCGCTTTTACGATGTGACTGAAGGCTGTGTGTTCGTGGACGGCGTGGATGTGCGCGAGATGGATTTGGTCGCGTTCAGAAAACAGATCGGGATCGTTCTGCAAACATCCTTGTTGTTCTCCGATTCAATCAAAGCCAACATCGCATACGGCAGTCCCGACGCGACCATGGACGAAGTCATCGCCGCTGCGAAAGCCGCGCAGGCGCATGAGTTCCTCGAAGGTTTCACCAACGGTTACGACACAATCGTCGGCGAGCGCGGCGTGACGCTTTCAGGCGGACAACGTCAGCGCGTGGCGATTGCGCGCGCGCTGTTGATGAATCCGCGCATTTTGATTCTCGACGACTCAACCTCATCTGTTGATACTCAAACTGAAAAGTTAATCCAAGCCGCGCTGGATACGTTGATGGAGGGACGCACTACCTTCGTCATCGCGCATCGCCTCTCCACAGTCCGCCGCGCCGATTTGATCCTCGTGCTGGACAAAGGTCAGATCGCCGAACGCGGCACACATGAAGAACTTCTCAAACGCGGCGGGCTGTACAAAGAAATCCACGACTTGCAATTAGTGGATCAGGCTGGGTTTTCGGAGGAGATGGAAGACATTCAGATGGAAGAAATCTCACCTGATGAGGATTCGCGCGAGATCGCGTGAAAAAAGTACACAAGTAAACACGTAAACATGTATACAAGGTAAGGCGTGTTTACTTGTGTACGTGTGTACTTGTTTACCTGCTTACATCAACCATGACCACAAAAATCATCCCTCCCCAATTCATCACCCAATCGGAAGAGACGCTCGATAAGGGGTACGACCCCAGAGTGGCGCGCGGACTGCTTCGATTCGTCAAGCCGTATGCGGCGCGGATGTTCTTTGCGTTGATCCTCATGATCGTCGTGACCGCCGCGGCTGTGTCAGGACCCTACTTCGTCAAACTCGCCATTGACGAAGGTATCGGCGCGAAAGATGTCAACGCGCTGAGAAATATCGTGCTGGCGTATCTGATTATTTCGATCATCCAACTGGTCACAAACTTTTATCGTGTGCGGATCATGTCTCGCGTGGGTCAACATGTGTTGTACGATGTCCGCACGGCGATGTTCGAGCATTTGCAAAATCTCTCGCTGAGTTTTTATAATCGCTACAGCGTTGGTCGTGTCATCACGCGCGTCATCAACGACGTTGGCACATTGCGCGAGTTCATCACGTGGGCGGTGTTGGCGATCGTGCGAAATTTGCTTGGCATCATCGGCACGTTGGTTGCGATGCTTGCGCTTGATGTGAAGTTGTCGTTGCTTACGTTTACCGTTCTGCCGTTCATGGTGTTGGCAACCATCATCTTCCGCAAATTTGCGCGGCAGAGTTATCGCAAAGTCCGCGCCGCCGTATCGTGGACGAACTCAGTGCTGGCGGAAAACGTCAATGGCGTGCGAGTGGTGCAGGCGTTCTCGCGGCAGGAGAAAAATTATTCCAACTTCAGCGGTTATGTCAATCGTTATTATCTCGAAACGAGTCTCGACGCGGCGAAGGTTGCGTCATTGTTCACGCCTGTTGTGGATGTCCTCGGCGCGATAGCCACTGCCATCGTCGTGTACGTCGGCGGGAAATATGTGTTGAATACCGAGATCACTGCGGGCGTGTTGATCGCGTTCATTTTATACATTGACCGCTTCTTCGAGCCGATCCGCGACATGAGTCGGCGCTTCGACACGCTTCAATCCACGATGGCGGGCGGCGAACGGATCCTCGAACTGCTCAGCCAACCCGTCGAGGTTCAGGACGCGAAAAATGCCGAAGAGCTTGAGGCAGTTCGCGGCGGCGTCCGATTCGAAGATGTCCAGTTCCATTATTCGGATGATCCGACGCTCGTCCTGAATCAGATCAATCTCAATGTGGATGCGGGGCAGACGGTGGCGTTGGTCGGCGAGACGGGCGCGGGCAAGACGACCATCGTCAAACTGCTCGCGCGATTCCACGACCCGACTTCGGGCTGTGTGCGCGTGGACGGCGTTGACCTGCGGACGGTGACTCAGGCGTCGCTGAGGCGGCAGATGGGCATGGTGTTGCAAGACCCGTTTTTGTTCACTGGCACGGTGAAGGAAAATATTTTGTTCGGTCGTTTGGATGCGAGCGATGAGGAAGTGATCCGCGCGGCGCAGGCGGTGGGCGCGCATGATTTCATCATGGGTTTGAAAAACGGATACGACACTTCGGTGGAAGAAGGCGGCGCGACGTTGAGCGTGGGGCAGAGGCAGTTGATCTCATTCGCGCGCGCGTTGCTCGCCGACCCGCGTATTTTGATTCTCGATGAAGCGACCTCGTCCGTGGATACGCAGACCGAGCAGGTCATTCAAAAGGCGTTGGCGACTCTCTTGAAAGGGCGCACATCGTTCGTGATCGCACATCGCCTTTCGACGATTACATCCGCAGATAAGATCGTGGTCATTCATGATGGAAGGATCGTGGAGCAAGGTTCACATGCCGAGTTGTTGGCGAATCAGGGGATGTACTATGAATTGTATCGAACGGGGTTTCAGGAATAGAATAAAAGCCTGACTGGCGCTTGTCTCTGATTTACCAATTGGGCAGATCGCCTGCTTTCGTGTTCTGTTTGCGCCGCGTCGATTCCCAGATTCGCCTATCAATCAGCCGCTTTTAGAAATCCGTCAATCGCGTCCGCGCTTATACCCATATCTGACAACAGAGAGCGATTTGACCGAGCAAGTATCTTTAATGGTTGAGCAAGCGCGTTGCCTACAGACGTGGTCGTATCTGGCATCTCGCTTGCTTCCAGCTTTCCAGTCCAAACTTTTTTAGCTTCGCTGGAAAAAACGTATAGCTGCCCTGCATCATCAACCATGATCGCAGTTGTGTTTGAGTTAAAAATCGGATATATCATTTCAACCTCTTTTGTTCGTAAGTGTCTTGAACGCTTCAACGGCTTCATTTAATTTCACGGGGTCCGCGGCGGCGGCAAATGATTGTGCTCTCGCGTTAGCGTCATCTGCCCTAGCGTTGGCCTCTTCAACTTGGTTATTTAACTGGGCGGTTTGAGAAGCGCCAATCTGGAGTCCAAAGAATGCCCCGACCAAAGTTCCCAAAACTGTGAGAAATGGGGAAATAACAGCTGTAACGGCTTGGGCGTCCTTAAATTCTGTCCATATTGATAACCCAGCAAGTACGCAGGCTAGAATCAAGGTTAGCGAAAATCCAATTAGTCCAAGCCAGAATGCGTATTTGATTCGCGCTATCTCGATTGATGGTTTATCTGTCGTCACGCCTTTTGTTTTTTCCTCCGATGGAGTTTCAGGTTGAGTTGCGGGAACAGGTTCAGGGGTTGGGGTTGTTTCAGCCATTTTTACCTCCGTTTGGTATACAAATCACTTTACAACAAAAATATCTAAATTTCAAGAGGCAGTTTTAGGTTTCGGTAGTCTGGGAATTGTGGATTATTTAAGTCGAGATGATAGAATCGCAAGGTGAAACAGCGCTTTTGTTTGTTCTACCTACTCCTCCTCGCCGCCTGCCAACCCTCGCAACCCCTCCCAACCCAAACCCTCCCTCCGCCTCTAGTTGTCATTGAGACCATTACGCCTGTTCCGCTTCCAACGGAAACGCCGCTCCCTTCGCCGACTCCTACAACCGAAGAATTGATTTATCCCTACACCATCGAGGGACTGCGTGAGCATGATTTTCAAAGCGGGGAGATTCGCATCCTCGAGACGCTGACCGAAACGGACAAATACACCGCGTACCTCATTGACTATCCCAGCGATGGGCTGACGATCACGGGCGTGATGCAGATTCCAAAAGGCGAGGGTCCGTTTCCTGTTATCGTGATGAATCACGGATTCTACGCGCGGAGTGTGTACTCGTCTGGCGATGGCACGGATCGCTCGTCCGCGTTTCTGGCGGAGCATGGATACATCACCCTCGCGTCCGATTATCGCAGTTGGGGCGGGTCGGAGGTGGGCGAGAGTCTCTTCTATTCAGGCTTGGCGATTGACGTGATCAATCTGCTCGATGCGATTCCGTCCATTCCGCAGGCGGATGCGAGTCGCGTCGGGATGTGGGGTCACAGCATGGGCGGGGGAGTGGCGATGAAAGTATTGACAATCCTCGGTGGTCGTGGTCTCGATACGCCCTCAGCAACGAACGCTTCGGGCTACTCGACCACCGTACGCGCCGTCGTTTTATATTCCTCCGTCAGCGCGGATCATGCGGATGTGATTGCGCGGTGGGGGAATGGATGTCTCGGCGATATTGTGGCGGGCGAGCAAATGGCTGGCTGTAACTCCTCCGATGTTGTTCCGCTTGAGTTGCCGAATAATTTGATCAACGCGTTCGTCAATGCGCCGAGAGATTCAGAGTTGATGGAGAAAGTCTCGCCGATTTATTATGTTGATTCGATTGACGTGCCGATACAAATTCACTACGGGGAGAAAGACGGACTCGTGTACAGCGGCACGCCGCCTGAATGGTCAATCAAGTTGGATGAAGCCTTGCTCGACGCGGGGAAGGATGTGAAGCTCTTTCGCTATGATGGCGAGGGACATTCGTTCGTCGGTCAGCCGTGGTTTGATTTTATGATTCGTGTGTTGGATTTTTTTGATGAGAATGTGAAGAACGGATAAAATTAAAAAGAGTAATTCCGCGCTGAGCGGAGCGTCCTTCGTCTTCGTTCATCGCAACTTACGCTCTTCACTCCGCTCAGGACGAGTACAAAGCAAGCAAAGAGCGCAGACGAAGCGTGGGGATGCAAATAACAATTGTATACATGAACACTTGCCCTTCGACTGCGCTCCTCGCTGGCGCTCGTCACTCCGCTCAGGGCGAATTGGAGAAAATAAATGAACAACGTCCGACCACAAATGAAGATGTTGACGGAGGAACAGAAGCGGGAGATCCATCAGTACACGTTACAACTCCTCGCGACGACGGGCGTGCGCGTGGACTCGCCGTCGGCGGTGGAGATGTTGACGAAAAGGGTAGGCAGGCTGAACGTCGAGGGAAGAACCGTGCGGATACCGAGCGAGGTGGTCGAATGGGCGATCAAAGCCGCGCCGAGGCGAATCCAAATCTATGACCGCAGAGGGAATCCGCAATTCCAAATTGGAGGGGAAGAAGACCGCGCGCGATTCGGAATCGGAGTCACCGCGTTGTTTTATCAAGAGCCTGAGACCGATACGCCTGTGGAGTTTCAACGCAAACACATGCGCGACATGGTGCGCGTGGGAAATAAACTGCCGCTGTACGACATGGTCTCGACGGTAGGCATTTGCCGCGATGTGCCAGATTACCTGACGGACTTGATCGGCTCGCTCGAACATTTTGCGAACGGCGTGAAGCCGATGGTGTTGTTGTGTTCGGACGAGCATAAGTTTGACGATGTGTTGAACATGATCCAACATCTGCACTCGCGCGACCTCGGCGATAAGCCGTTTATCATTCCGTATTTCAATCCTGTTTCGCCGTTGGTGATGAACGCTGGCACGGTGGACAAAATGAAGAGCGCCATCGAGCGCGGACTGCCCGTTGTGATTTCGAATTACAGTTTGTCGGGCGCGACCACGCCGATCACGCCCGCAGGGACGATCGCGGTATTGATGGCGGAGTTGCTCGCGGGCTTGGTCATCGGGCAGTTATATAAAGAAGGCGCGCCGATGTTCCTCGGCATGTTGCCCGTGTATCTTGATATGAAAACCCTGCAAAATTTTTACGATCCGCAGAGCGTGGTAGACAGCCTCGCGTGCGCCGAGATGATGGCGCATTACGGCATCCCGCATTGCGGCACGTCGGGGAGCGGCACGGGCTGGGGCATGGACTTGCTCGCCGCCGAAACATTTTGGATGAACACGTTGATGATGACTCTGACGAAGGGCGGCATCGCTCCGTTCATCGGCGACACGCTGGGATCGAAAGCCGTCTCGCCGTTGACGTTCATCTACTGTCACGAGATCATCGATCAGGCTCTGCGCTTCGCTTCGGGATTTCAGCTTGATTCTGCTTCGGTTGGCTTGGATGAAATCCACGCGGTCGGTCCAGGCAAGGGATTCGTCTCCGCGCCTTCTACGTTGAAAAATTACAAAACGGGATACTACGTCAGCCGCATCTTCCCGCGCTGGAGCATGGAGAAGTGGCTGGAGGCGGGTCAACCGCATGTGCAGAAGAGGTTGAAGGAATATGCGATTGAATTTCTGAAAGATCTGCCCGCGCCTGAAGATCATGAGGAGTTGATGAGGAGGGGGGAGGAGTGGGTGGGAAAGTGGAAGGCAGTCAGCGGTTATCAGTGAGCAGTGAGAAGTTATCGGCGATTCGGCGGGCTGAAGCCCTGCCTCAGTTCGTGGAAGTCCGCTCAAGCGGACTCGCTCGTCAGCGCGTAGCGCTTCCATGTGCTGAGCAAGCGGCTTTAGCCCTGCGAATCACGCCCGTCCCTAACCATCGCGATAAGTTTTTAGCCCCATGAAGAAACAGAGATGAACAAACCGATTTCAACCATTGTGATCATCCTGATGGCGATCCTCGTTTTTGCGTTGCTGTCTCTGCTTCCGATTTATCCTCTGTTGGTCGAGGGACGCGAGTTCTCGCAAGCGGGCGAATCGCTTTATCAAGAGTGGAGGCTGGTTTCCGTCCGCGAGTATTACGACTATGCTCAATACGCTCAATCCGCGTGGTTGAACTCAACGAAGGTCGCGTACGCTTTGCTGGCGTTGATCTACGCCTTGATTCTTGTGTCCAGTTTTGTGTTGATTGTCCGCGGATTGTTCAAGCGGTTGAAGGCAAAACGAGGCGAGGTATTACCTCCATGAAGAAAATATCTAAATTAAGTTCAATAACGGTTGGGTATTCACTTTTGACACTACTATGGTTCATCTCATGGCTGTTGGCTAGAGATGAAAATTGGTGGCTGGTTCTTGTGAATCGCGGCGTGCCATACATTTTCATCCCCACGCTTCTTCTCGCTGTGTGGACCGTTTATGTCCGTCAGCCAAAACGACTTGTACCTTTGTTTGTCCCTGTAGTCATCTTTGCCATCTTGTATTATCCGTACATCTTCCCTAAAATTGCACAATCCACAGATGGATCGAACAGCCTGAAGGTAATGACCTATAACGTCCTTTTCAGCAACTACGATTACGCTGCAGTTGCAAATGTCGTACTCACTTACAAACCTGATCTGGTCGCCTTGCAGGAAGTTCAACCTGAAATGATGAGCGAGTTGGAAGAACGCCTGAAGGAGGAATATCCCTTTTCGCTCTTGGGCACGCCAAACGACTATGGCACGACGGCGGTCTTCAGTCGACATCCCATCAGCGAAGCGTACGTTTTGGATCTACAGGTGGATAGGCCCGCCGTGGTTGTGAAAACCAAAATCAATGGTCAAGAGATAACCTTTGTGTCCGTTCATTTGCTTGCCTATAATCTCTGGTGGACAAAACTGAAAGACATCCCTGCGACAGTCATGGAAAGAACATTCAATCAGAATCGACAAGCGAACCTGATTCTTGGTGAAAGCAGAATTCAGAAAGGGATTGTGCTTATTGGTTGTGACTGCAACAGTTATGAAACTTCCAGATCGTACCGAATTCTAAACGCAAGGCTGAAAAATTCCGCGCGTGAGGTCGGCTGGGCGCTTGGCAATGATGTTCTCCCTGGAACGAAGCAAGACGTTTATTTACAGCACATTGATTATGTTTGGTATAGTGGCTTTATCAATCCCATCAATGTATTCAAGATAACTGACAGCGGCGGCTCCGATCATTTGCCTGTTCTGGCTGTTTTTGAAATAGAATAGGATTCAAACAATTTATGACAAACAACACACACGACATCATAATCATCGGCGGCGGGGTGATGGGATGCGCGACCGCGTATTACCTGCTCAAGTTCGATCCGCGCTTGAACGTCGCCATCCTTGAAATGGACTTGACCTACGAGAAAGCGTCCACGCCGCTATCGGACGGAAACACACGCATCCAGTTCAACATTAAAGAGAATATTCAAATGTCGCAGTACGGGCTTGAAGTTCTCAAGACGTTTGCTGACGATATGGCTGTGGATGGAGTCAAGCCCGACCCCGCGTTTCGCCAGCAGGGGAATCTGTTCGTGTTGGATGAAGCGAGCGTGGAAGAGTCGCGTGGTGGATGGGAGTTGCAAACCAGTCTCGGTGGTATGGTCTATTGGCTGACGCCAGATGATGTGCGGAGGGAGTATCCGCTTTACAATCTCAAGGATTGCGCGGCAGGGACGTTGGGCGTGCAGGACGGAACGATGTCGCCGATGGCGGTGTTGGATGGGTACAGAAAGAAAGTTGTCTCGATGGGCGCGAAATATATTCAAGCAGAAGCGGTTGAAATCCTGAAAGAAGGGAATCGAGTCGCTGGGGTCAAACTCGCATCGGGCGAAATATTGAGTAGCAATATCGTGATGAACGCGGCGGGAGCATGGGCGCCGAAGATCGCAAAAACCGTTGGCGTGGATTTGCCAATCGCGCCGACGAAACGTCAAGTCACCATCGTTGAAACGAACTATCGTGGCGAGGGCGTTCTGCCCGCTTTATTTCTGCCATCGGGTTTGTACGTCATTCACGAAGGCGAGGGGCTGTTCATGGTCGGCAAGTCGTTTCCCGATGATTACGTCGGCTACGACGACTTCCGCTGGGAGAAGAATGTCTTCGAGGAGCGGATCTGGTCCGAACTTGTGGAATACATCCCCTCGTTTGACCGACTTAAAATCCTGCGAGGCTGGGCGGGGCTGTACGAGGTCAACACGTTGGACGGTAACGCTATCCTCGGCGAATGGACTCAGTTGAAAGGCTTCTATCTCGCCAACGGATTCTCAGGTCACGGTTTTCAGCAATGTCACGCGGTGGGGAGGTACATTGCTGAGTTGATGTCGGGCAAACCGCCGACTCTCGACCTGTCCATTTTTTCGCCGCAGAGGATTGTGGAGAATAAGCCTGTGTTCGAGAGCAGGAGGAAGATAATTTGAGTGAACTCGGTGGTTGAGTAGCCCGAAGCGTCAGCGAAGGGCGTATCGAAACCACAAGTTAGCGTACAAACTTTTATAACAAGAATTTCTTTACGGCGTGGTGGTCTCGATACGTCCTTCGTCTCCGCTCCGCTTCGCTCAGGACTACTCGACCACCCGACTTGTCCTTGACGCATCAAATTCCCAGTGATAAACTCCGATCATCTTACCCAACCCTGAAAGGAGGCATGTTGCCATGAAAGCCACTGTATTATCCACAACCCAAATCTTGAACGCGCCTCCAAAGGGTGAATTGTAGTAACGACTTCAGTCGTTTTGTATTGCCATTCAACCGCAGGCGTGTTCGCCCTGCGGTTTTTGTTTTAACTCTTTGTGCATGTCATTCTGAGCGAAGCGAAGAATCTCTGACAATGTCGTAGAGACCCTTCGCTAGCGCTCACATCGTCCCGATGTCCTTCGGGAGGGTGACATACCAAGAGAGCAACCGCATACTATCGCACCCTCTTATCATTTCAAAAGCAATAAAAAATGGACACAAAACAATACATTCAAATTTTCGACGAGTTGGATGATAACGATCAGTCCAACAGTGCAACAAAAAACGGACGCAAGCAAAAATATCCTCTTCGCAACCCGAAGAAAGAATCGGAGTCGGATCACCAATTCAAATCTCAGCAAGACGACTCGGCGAGTACGTACAAGTTCACATACAAAGCCGCGCGCTTCGAAGAGTGGTGGCTTCTGGATTCCATCGGTCCGTTTTACGAGCACAAACTCATCAACGATGTCTTGCGTCGGCTCAAGGGTGGCAAAGAGGCGTCCGTATATCTGTGTCGGGCATCCCCTGAGAATGAAGCGAGTCTCCTAGCGGCGAAGGTGTATCGTCCGCGCTCGCTCCGCAATCTCAAGAACGATCAAGTCTATCGCACAGGTCGCACTGATCTCGGCAAAGACGGTAAGCGATTGGTCAAAGAGGCGGACATCAACGCCATCATCAAGCGCACCGCGTATGGCGAAGAAGTGCGCCACACATCGTGGATCGCGTACGAGTTCAGCACGCTCGAGATGCTTCACGCCGCGGGCGCGGATGTGCCGAAGCCTGTGAGCATGGAGAAGAACGCGATCCTGATGGAATACATTGGGGATGCTGGCAACGCCGCGCCGACTCTCAACACGGTGACTCTCGAGCGCGATGAAGCGCGCGAATTGTTTGACCGCGTCATTCGCAATTTGGACCTGCTTCTAACCCTCGAGCGGATCCACGGCGACTTGTCCGCCTACAACATCCTCTACTGGGACGGCGACATCACGCTGATAGATTTCCCGCAGGTGACTTTCACCGAAGCGAATCCATCGTCGTGGGTGATCTTCTTGCGCGACGTGACTCGCGTGTGTCAATACTTCAGATCGCAAGGCGTGAAATGTGACGCCCGCAAACTCGCCGCCGACTTGTGGACATCGCATGGACATCAAGTTGTAAAAGAAGTTCATCCGCTCTATCTCGACGCCGAGAAAAAAGAAGATCGCCGTCTGTGGGAAAAGCAAAAATAGTTTCCGTCATTGCGAGCCGAAGGCGAAGCAATCTCCGTCACCGTGTTGGGGATTGCTTCGTCGGGTGCGCCTCCTCGCAATGACGGGTTTGAACTGTTTACTAATCACTCATTCACTGCTCACTTGAACTTCCCCATAGCCCAAACCCCTCATTCCGCCTCTTCTCGCGCCTCTCATGCTGTTCATGGATCTGCTCCACATGATCGGCTTTCTCTTCAATGGCGGCTTCGAGCCATAACTTTCCCTTCTCCGCCGTCGCGTGACTCCCCGCGCCGTACGCGCCTGTCTTCGTATCATCGTCCCACGGCGGATTTGCAACCAGCGCGCCGCCTTCGATCCAATCCATGTAGTAATCAGGCGTTGCGACGAAGTCTGTTTCATCTACAACTCGATCTATGTGACACAAGTCAGGGCGCAGGTGAAGCATGTATGAAGTTTCCAGCTCGCCCGCGTGACCCATCCCGCCGATCTTCGAGGTGCGATATTTCGGAATCACCTCCGAGCCTATCCTGCCTGATGTGTGAAGAAACGACGTTGCGCAAAAGATTCGGCGGTGGCGTTCGCCCGCATATTTCACAACATTGACCAAGAATGACGTGTTGCCACCATGTCCGCTCATCAAATAGAAGCGGTCAAATCCGCGCGAGACAAGTAGATCAATCGCCGCAACCCAGAAATCTTCAAACGCGCGCCCGCCCGCGTTCATTGTCGCCGCGAACGATGAACGATGTGTGCTGACGCCGTATGGCATGACTGGCATCGTCCAACAGCGCGTAGGCAATTTAGATGCAGTCCCTTTTGCGATTGAATCAATAATGATCGTGTCAACCGAGAGGGGAAGATGGAATCCATGTTGCTCGGTGTGACCGATGGGAATCAGAATCACTTTTCCGCGTTCGGAATCGGGCGGTAAAAAAGTCTGCGTCGAGTTATGAGTAGGGGAGGGGAGGCGAAGGACGAAGGGTGATTGATGCTGGATGAATGTGGATTGCGGATCAATCCCTGTTGGCGCGAGACAATAGACGCGCGAGAATCCATCGTCGCGTAAACTGTCGAGCAAGTTGAAAATATATTGTGAGAAAATCTTGTCGGGCAATTCGAGTCCACTGCCGCGCCAGCCAAATGGGAATGGAGGTAGAAGTCCGATGCGGGGCGAGTCGCTTAATTGGCTGGCGAGCAGGTTGAAGTCGTAGCCTGAACCGAGAGGCAAAACGAGCGGAGTGTCGCGCGGCAACTCAGCAACTTTGTCCCAAGCTAATGCATCGTATTGAAAGAAGGAAGTCATTTTTGTGTCTCCTTATTTTTGCGTGTAGCCAATTCCATCTAACTCTTCTTATAAAAAATTTTCACCGTAACAAGAATATTCCATTTCATATCTCAATGGTGAGACGATACGTAGTCTCGCGCGACTACTATCACTACCAAAGAGAGTTGCTCATCGTCCCCGAGTATCCATGCCAAGATTTCAAGACAGCCATTTTGTCTAGCGGATTATCTTTCCTCAATCCTGAATATACAGTAGAATAATTCTCAATGTCCTCGACTGAGAATTCAGTACGCACACTTCGCCAAGTATAACAATGGTTTGCCCTGCATCGCGGCTCTGGCGGCTTGCGATGCAGTTCTCATTAAATCTTAAGGAGTGAATGATGAAAACCAGATATACCTTTTTTGCTGTTGTGACACTGCTGGCATTGGTCTTGTCCGCGTGTGGAGGGGGAGCGCCTGCTACACAAGTCGCAACGGAAGCACCCGCCGCCGATAGCGGATCTTCGGTGTTGAAGATCGGTTGGCTCGGCGAACCCGATACGCTGAACCCTGCGTATGCGTTTCTCACCGAAGCCTATACCGTATTCGACTTGATCTATTCGCCGCTGGTCACGGAAGATTCGTCGGGCAATTATGTCGGCGCGTTGGCTAAGGAATGGAGCGCGTCGGGTGATGGCATGACGTGGACATTCACCCTGAAAGACGGATTGAAATGGCACAATGGCGAAGCCCTCACTGCCAACCAAGTCGCTTGGGCGATCAACGCGATCATGACGGACCCCGATGGCTGGGCGGCGCTTTCAGGCTACGTGGGCGGTTTCAGCGAAGTGACCGCGCCCGACGAGAAGACAGTTCAGATCGTCACGGAATATCCCATTGCCAACATGAAATACAGATTGTCCTTTTTGTATGCCGTCTATCCGCCCGATTTCGAATCGTTCACCACGCCAGAAGATTTACAGAATTTCACGAACGATAAGCCGATCGGCACGGGTAGGTTCAAGCTTACTACGTTCGACAAAGATACCGGCGTGTTGATCCTTGATGCAAATCCAGAGTATGTGGATGGCGCGCCGATCATTAGCCAGGTGATCTATCAAAAATTCGATTCGTCCGACGCGATGATCCAGGCGCTGAAGGTTGGCGACATTGACCTGCTTTCCGACGTTCCCGCCAGCGCGTTCGAAACGGTCAAAGGATTTGAGGGCGTCACTGCGGTGGCATTCGAGGGACGCAGTTTCGACGAGTTGATCATCAACGACGTTTCCGAAGATAACGATCCCGCGCCGACAGGCAACCCGGCGTTAAAAGATCCCGCAGTTCGGCTCGCGCTCGAAACCGCAATGAACCGACAGGACATTATTGATATTGTTCTGCAGGGTTTGGGCACGCCAGGCGACACGATCGTCCCGCCCACGTTAGGCGGCGGATTCTGGCACAACCCGAATATCAAAACGCCGGAATTCAGCATCGAGAAAGCCAGCCAGATACTCGAAGACGCCGGGTACGTGAAAGGCGCCGACGGCGTCCGCGAGAAGGATGGCGTGCGGCTTGAGTTCCGCTTGCAATTCGATGTCGACTCTTCTAACTATCCGCGCATTGCGGACCTGCTGGCTGATTGGTACAGCCAGATTGGCATCAAGGCAACACCCGAGGGCGTCAACTCGGATACGTTGATCGCCGCAACCACCGGAGTCGGAGATTTCGATCTGGTGATCTGGGGCTGGGGAGCGGATCCCGACCCTGATTTCATTTTGAGCATCATGCTGACCGATCAGTTCGTCATTGGCGGCTGGAGCGATGCCGGGTATCACAACCCCGAATACGACCAGCTCTATCTCGATCAACAAGCCGCTGTCAACAAAGACGAACGGCAGGAGATCATCTACAAGATGCAGGACATGGTCTACAACGACCGCCCGTACATCGTCCTCTATTACAGCAACTATCTTCAGGCCTATCGCTCCGACCGATTCACCAACTTTATCGAATCGCCTCTGGGGCTGGATGACGATGCCTCGCTTGCCCAGGCAAAACCTGTTCAGTAATTCGCCTTATACAATGTCATTCTGAGCGAAGCGAAGAATCTCTGAGCCTGTCTTAGAGACCCTTCGCTGGCGCTCAGGGTGACATACCAAAGGAATCGGACAATATGGCGCGCCGCGATTATCTACTCGGCAAGTTTGGCATTGCCCTGCTGACATTGCTCTTCGTTCTTCTCCTGGACTTCATCCTGTTTCGCGTTCTGCCAGGCGACCCCATCCGCGCAGTGATCGGACGGAACGTGCGCATTTCCGCGGAAGTTCAGCAATCCCTGCGCGAACAATTCGGCTTGGACAAGCCGGTCTTCCCCGATCAATTCGTTGATACGCTTGGTCAATGGGCGCAAGGGAATCTGGGAGTCTCATGGTCGCAGAGAAAGCCGGTCAGCGAAATTCTCATCTCCAAACTTTGGAACACGCTCTTGTTGATCGGCTTGGGTCAACTCCTCTCTATTGTTTTGGGAGCGATCTTAGGTCTGCTCGCCGGCTGGAAGCGCAAGACACCATTCGACGTAGGCGCGCTCACGTTCTCGTTGATCGCCTGGGCAACGCCCACGTTCTGGCTGGGAATTATTCTGCTGGTGGCGGGCAGCACCTGGTTTGGTCTCCCAACCGGAGGCATCGTCAGCCCTGAAAATGTCGGCAAGCCGCTCCACACAGTGATTCCCGATCTAGCCCGTCACTTGATCTTACCCACGCTGACGTTTACGATTCTCTATTTGGGGGAATATATGTTAATCATGCGTTCATCCATACTTGAAGTGCTGAGTGAAGATTACATCCTGACCGCGCGCGCGAAAGGGATGAGTCATTTTCAAGTCCTCACCAAACATGGATTGAAGAATGCGATGCTTCCCATGGTGACGATCATCGCCTTGAACCTGGGCTTTACCGTTTCAGGCGCGATCTATATCGAAACGGTTTTTTCCTACGATGGATTAGGCAATCTCGTGCAGACCGCGCTCGTCAAGCAAGATTATCCTCTTTTACAAGGCGCATTTCTGCTGTTGGCTGTCAGCGTGATCATCGCCAACGTGCTAGCCGATTTTCTGTACACATACCTAGACCCGCGTGTGAAAGCCAACTAACATGAGCGAAAACGGGAATCTTTTCCTTCGCAACCTTGCAGGGTTTTGGAAAACCTTTCGCCAAAACAAACTGGGATTGGCAGGTGGTTTTTTGGTATTGGTCGCCGTGCTGGTGGCGGTTTTCGCTCCCGCGTTGACCGACTACGACCCAAGCGATATTATCCGCGATGCGAATAACCGCGCGTTGACCTTTGCGCCGCCTGAAGTTCACGGCATTCTAGGCACAGACGACGCGGGGCATGATGTTTGGTCGCAGCTTGTGTTCGGCTCGCGCATTTCGCTGGTCGTAGGATTCATGGCTGGCTTCATTGCGATGTTCGTGGGCAGCGCGTTGGGAATTGCGGCGGGATACTTCGGCGGAGCCATAGACAGCCTCATCATGCGAATCACCGACGTGCTTCTGGTGATACCCGACCTGCCTCTCATGCTTGTATTGGTGGCAACCATCCGCCAAATGGAGTTGAAAATTTCTCCGCTGGCGGTGTTGATCGTCGTGATCGGGCTGCTCTATTGGACAAGCACCGCGCGGTTGATCCGTTCGCAAACGCTGACTATCAAAGAGCGGCAATTTGTAGCGCGGGCAAGAGCGATCGGCGCGGGACATTGGCATATCATCCGCAAACATATTTTGCCGCAACTCATGCCGTTGATCGTGGCGAACACCGTGTTGATATTGTCCACAGCCATTCTGATCGAATCAGGCTTGGCGTTTCTCGGGTTGGGCGACCCAACCAAACCGTCGTGGGGAACGATGTTGAACTTTGCGTTCGACCGAAGCGCGATATCCAATGGCGCGTGGTGGTTTTATCTCCCGCCCGGCATCGCCATCCTGTGGGTGAGTTTGGGGTGCATCCTGCTCGGAAATGTTCTCGAAGAAATGTTGAACCCGCGTTTGGCGGCGCATCATCTTGAAGGTGAAGCGGGCATGATTGCAATTGCGGATGTGGAGTCTAAAGGATGAACAACGGGAAACCACTGCTGAGCGTGCGCGGACTCACAACGGAATTCACCACACCGGAAGGCAAGATCGCGCGCGCGTTGGAAGATGTTTCATTTGACGTGATGCCCGGGCAAACGATCGGGCTGGTTGGCGAATCGGGTTCGGGGAAGACGACCACGCTCATGTCGCTGATGCGGCTGTTACCCGCAGGCGGAAGGATCACGGCGGGGAAAGTGATGTTCAACGACACAAACCTGCTGGCGCTGTCTGAACGCGAGATGCGCGATTATCGCTGGAAGAGCATGGCGATCGTGTTTCAGGGAGCGATGAACGCGCTCAACCCGGTGATGAAGGTGGGCGACCAGATCCACGAAGCGATCATGTTGCATAACTTGATGGATGAAGACGCGGCAGAGAAACGCGTGAAAGATTTGTTGGAGATGGTTGGCATTGCTCGGACGCGCCGCGATCAATATCCGCATCAATATTCGGGCGGGATGCGACAACGCGCGATGATCGCCATGGCGTTGGCGTGCGCACCCGACCTGCTATTTGCCGACGAGCCGACCACCGCGTTGGATGTGATGATCCAAGCGCAGGTGCTTCAACTGTTGAGAGAAATTCAAAAGTCGCTCGGGCTTGCGATCGTGCTGGTGACGCACGATCTGGGAGTCGTCGCGGAAGTGTGCGACTCAGTCGTGGTGATGTACGGCGGCAAAGTTGCCGAATACGGAACAGCGGATCATATCTACAACGAAGCGCAGCATCCCTACACACAAAAACTCCTTGAGGCGTTTCCCGATGTGAGCAAGCCCGGTGACACGCTGGCATCCATCCCGGGGACGCCGCCGCGATTGACGAATCTCCCGCCGGGCTGCCGCTTCGAGCCGCGTTGTCATTTGAAGATCGAGAAATGTTCGCAAGTCAACCCGCCATTGCTTGAAGTATCTCCCAAACATTACGTCTCGTGCATTTTGCGCGAAGGCGCGGAGGCTGACCTGTGATGAATCAGACTCCCATGCTCGAAGTGCGCGGACTGTATAAATATTTCCCGGTCCATCAGGCTCTGGCAGACTCGTTGATGCGCCGCCCGCATTCCAACGTGAAAGCCGTGGACGATGTTTCGTTTTCGCTCGCGCGCGGAGAAGTGCTGGCGGTGGTGGGGGAGTCGGGGTGCGGCAAGACCACCATTGCGCGGACGTTGATCGGGTTGGAAGCATTAACCAAAGGCGAGATCGTTTTCGACGGAAAGTTAGTCAACGCGCATTCGCAACAACCACACATCGGCTTGAAACAATTGCGCAAACGCGCCCAGATGATCTTTCAAGACCCGTATGAATCGTTGAACCCGCGCGCGACAATATTCGAGATCGTTGCCGAACCTTTGGTCGTTCATGGAATGATCAAAGACAGGAAGGAACGAGTCGCGGCGGTCAAATCCGCGTTGGATGATGCCGGCTTGCGCCCCGCCGAAGATTACTTCATGCGCTATCCGCACGAACTCTCCGGCGGACAACGCCAGCGTGTGGTGATCGCCAGCGCGATGGTCTTGCAGCCTGAGTTGTTGATCGCGGACGAGCCAGTTTCGATGCTCGACGTTTCCATCCGCGCCGAGATTTTGAATCTGTTGCGCGATCTTCGCCAGAAGCGCGGCATCAGCATCGTGTTCATCACGCACGACCTCAGCACGGTCGCGTATTTTGCGGATCGAATCGCGGTGATGTATCTGGGTCGCATGGTGGAGATCGGACCCGCGCGCGAAGTGTTGCAGAATCCACAGCATCCATATACCAAAGCGTTGATCTCGGTGGCGCCTGTTCCCAATCCGCGATTGCGGCGCGAGCGGGTGATATTGCAGGGCGAAACGCCGAACCCGATCAACTTGCCGAGCGGCTGCCGATTTCATCCGCGTTGTCCTGTTGCGGTTGATATGTGCAAAGAGAACGATCCGCAATTGATCGAATTAAAACAAGGACATCAGGCGGCTTGCCTGCTTGTCACAAAATCATGACTTACGCAGATAAAAATCTTTTGCCGCGAATTATCGCAAATTTTTAAAAAATTCGTGTCAATTAGCGAAATTCGCGGCTTGGTCTTGGGGTTTTGCGTAAGTCCTAAGAAAAAGGAGTTGCCATGTTGTCCAACACTTCTCGCTTCCCTACTTATTTAACCGCTGTGTTATACGCGGTCCTCGGCGCGTTATTGTTCTTCATGCCCGATACGCTCGCGCCGGTCTTCGCATGGAAAGTGACCGCGTTCATGACCATGACCATCGGCGGTTGGTGCTTGGGCAACGCGTGGCTGGCGTTCATCGCCGCGCGGCGTTGGAACTGGGGACGAGTCTATTCATCCTTGCTGTATTTGGGTCTATTCGCCGTCGGCGAACTGCTCGTTGTTTATTTCTTCCGTAGCAAACTCAACCTCGCGCATCCGATTGCATGGCTGTATCTGCTGACGTTGTTCGTCAACTTCGCCGCTTCATTGGTGACCCTCATGTTCTGGCTCCGCGCTTGCCCGCCGTTAGAAACATCAAGCGAGCAAACAAGTTCGTCGCAATATCGTATGCTTGTAATATTCATGATCTTTGTCGGCTTCTTAGGCTTATACGGCTCCATTGCTTCTGTCGGCGCGCCTGGCACGAACGGCGGCATCTTCCCTGAGGTGATGTCGCAATTTACACTGCGCAGTTTTGGCGCGTTCTATCTTGCCGTCGCGCTCAGCGTCGTTCCGTATCTTTGGGATAGAAGTATCAAAGCCATACTAACTCACTCCATCGCGTCGTATGGGTTGATCGTGTTTATCACCATCGCGGCATTTGCCTACATCCGCCTGTTCGATTTCGCCTCCAAGCCCGGCGGCTTGCTCTATTTCGGCGCGTATCTGGGCGTGGGCATCCCGTTATTGTTCGTGTTTCGGAAAAACGGAACCGGCGCTTGATGGACATCACCAGCGCGCAAAATCCGCGCGTCAAGCACATCGTCAAACTGCGCGACGATAAAAAGACTCGCAAAGAAGACGGCTTGATGCTGGTGGAGGGATTCGACGAGATCCAGCATGCCCTCGCGGCTGGACACACCCCGCAGACGCTTCTCTTTGGACCTGAGCTTGCCTCGCGAGCGTTGACCGATTCTTCCATTGAAACTTTGACCGTCTCCCGCGCGGTCTTCGAGAAAATTTCGTATCGTGAAAATCCCGATGGGTGGATGGGGATCTTTCCGATTCCCAAAATATCCCTCGCTGATTTAACATTGAGCAAGACGCCGCTTATGATCGTCGCCGAGTCTATCGAGAAGCCGGGCAACCTCGGCGCGATCCTCCGCACAGCCGACGCGGCGGGCGTGGACGCGCTCCTTGTCTGTGATGCGCGCGTGGATGTGTGGAATCCCAACGTGGTGCGAGCGAGTCGAGGCGCGGTGTTCAGCGTGCCAGTTGTCGAATGCGAAAACGCCGAAGCGTTGAAGTGGCTGAAGAGGGGCGGGATGCGTGTCGTCGCGGCGAGTCCGTCTGCCGAGGAAATTTATTCCGATGTGGATTTGAAGAGTCCCGTTGCGATCGTCGTTGGGACGGAGGACGAGGGGCTATCCGATTTTTGGATGACGAACGCGGATGTAAAAGTGAAGATCCCGATGATGGGGAAAGTGAATTCGTTGAATGTGTCGGTTTCGACGGCGTTGATCGTGTACGAAGCGATGCGGCAACGCGCATGACGCAGGAATATTCTGTTCCGCGCGAATCCTATTCGCAATTGTTCCTGCGCTTCTTGAAGTTTGGCTTCCTCGCCTGGGGCGGACCCGTTGCGCAGATCGCGATGATTCGGCAGGAGTTGGTCGAAGAGGAAAAATGGATCTCGCCCGAGCGGTTCAATCGCGTGCTGGGGGTGTATCAAATTTTGCCCGGACCCGAAGCGAATGAACTATGCGTCTATTTCGGCATGATGTCGCGCGGACGACTCGGCGGTTTGCTGGCGGGGCTTGGCTTTATGTTGCCGGGCTTTTTCTTGATGTTCGCGCTTTCGTGGTTTTACGTGGAGTATGGAATCAACTCGGTGTTGTTCGCAGGAATCTTTTACGGGTTTCAAGCCGCCGTGCCCGCGTTGATCGTACGCGCCGTGCATCGCATCGGAACCCACGCGTTGCGCGACAAATGGCTGTGGGCGATTGGTATCGCGAGTGCGCTGGCGACATTTTTGAACGTGAACTTTATACTCGTCCTCGTCGCCGGAGGAATCGCATACGCGCTTGCGAAACAGACTACATTCGCCAATCCCATGCTTCTCGTTCTTCCAATATCTGGCGTTGCAGTTTCTTTCTCAGCGCCGACGACTCTTGAATTGCTAGGCTACGGCTTTCGCACAGGCTTGCTCACTTTCGGCGGCGCGTACACGGCGATTCCGTTCTTGCAACGCGACGCGGTGATCGTCGGCGCATGGATGACGAATCAACAATTTCTCGACGGGCTTGCCTTATCGAGCATACTACCCGCGCCGTTGATCATCTTCTCGACGTTTGTCGGCTACCTCGGCGGAGGTCCGCTGGGCGCGCTGGCGCTGACGGCGGGAGTGTTCATCCCCGCGTTTTCTTTCACATTGATAGGGCACGATCTTTTCGAACGGCTTGTCGAAAATAAACAAGTCCATTCGTTGCTAGACGGCGTGACCGCCGCAGTGGTGGGTTTGATCGCTGTGACGGCAGTGCGGCTCTTTCAAACCGCGTTACCCGACTTCCCCGCGATCGGCATTTTTATATTGGCTTTATTTGCTTTGTATCGTTGGAAGGCAAAAACCGCCATCGCAGGCGTAATGCTCGGCGCGGGACTGCTTGGCTTGATCGTCCGCATGTTGTAAAATGACCAGAACACCAGCAAAAGGAGCCTTCAAGATGAATACAGTCACTCTGCGAGGTTGTTTTGCCTTGTTGTTAATCGCTCTGGCAAGTTGCGCGCCGGCCGCAACGGAAATCCCCGCATCGCCAACGCCTGCGGATACAGCAACGCCCGCGCCTCCAACGGCTACGTTCACACCTGCCGTCAGCCCGACACCGATCCCCACCGCGAACTTTACATTGGCAGATATCATCGGTACCTGGTTTCGCTCAGATCCTGACCGTGGGAACCTGTATCTGATCTTTCAAGAAGGCGGAGGATATCTCGCCTCGCATGGAACTCCCGACGGGGTCGTTCATTCTGGAAAATACACATTAGACGGAAGAGTCTTCACCTTCGTCAACGGTTGGAATTGTTCGCCTCTTGGAGAGACGGAGGGAAAATATATTCTCAGGCTTGGAGGCGGCGGTCAATTTCTTCTGTTTGAAACGTTGGACGATAAATGTCCCGACCGCCCTAGTTCGTTGAAAAGCGTTCGCTGGGATAAGGTTGAAACTCCATAGATGAACTGGATCATTGGCATCACAATCGGCGTCATCGTCGGCTACCTGCTCGATCGCGAGATCTATTTTTACGAGGGCGCGCATCTCGGTCCGCGCGCGCAGGCGTGGTTGTATGATCGCTGGTCTCGCAAATATGACGCGGGCAAGCGCGAGAGTCAACTGCGGGATGACGAGATGCTGGCGCGTCCTTTGCTTGATACATTGAAAGACACCCCCGAACCATTCATTTTGGATTTTGCAACAGGCACGGGACGTCTCTCGTTCGCGTTGTTGAATCAAGCGGACTTCACCGGTCGCATCATCGCGCTCGATCTTTCGCAGGGGATGCTGGAGCAGGCTTCGGAGAAATTATCCCGCGCTGAGCGGAGGGACGATGATTCTCCGTCCCGCAGACGAAGCGCAAGCGTCGAATTGATTCGCCACCTTGCATTGCCTCTGCCGTTCCCCGATTCAACCTTCAACGTGGTTTGCGCGTTGGAGGTGCTGGAACTCTTCCCATCCATGGACGAACCGCTGAAAGAACTCACTCGCGTCCTGCGCCCGGGCGGAATCTTGCTCACCACGCGCGGCACGGAGGAGTCGGGACGCAGGGCGAAGGTGAAGAGCAAGCCGGTTTTCACGTCCCTGCTTGAGGCGAACGGACTGCGTGAGATTCAGATCACACCGTGGTGGAAGTTGTTCGACCGCGTTCTGGCGCGTAAGAATGGAGAGTCGAGTCCCGTTGTTGGCGCGAAGAACTTGTCAGAGGTGTTGCGGTGTGGGGTGTGCGGACAGGTCGAATGGGGGAGAGCTCGTGCTGAGCCTGGTCGAAGCGAGGCGAGTGCATTAACTTGTCGGTCGTGCGGGAAGTCGTTGTCCGTCACAACCACAGGGATCGTTCTGAACTAGGGGCAAATCCAGCCAACAAAAAATCGGCAGACCTTTTGGCGCTGCCGATTTTTTTGCGCGATATGGTTATTTTTTCAGCGCGTTGATCTCTACCAGAACTTTTTTGACCATGTCCTCGGTAAGCCCCGCATCTTTCGCTTGCGGCATGGCAATCACGGTTTTGAGCGTCATGCCCTTTGCCAGTCCGATCATGGGGTTTTTGGAGATGCCTGGAGCGTATTTCTCGAGGACTTTTACCGCTCCCGCGTCTTTCAAAATTTCTCCGACCTTGGTGTCTAATGTGTAAGCCATTTGAATCTCCTCGTAGCTGGTTTAGCGTACGCGCCTATTATACAACGTTAGTTACTTTCGTTTCCCCGATGAGCAGGAGGATCAACTGCGGGGCGAATCTCTGCGGATTTGTTAGTTTACGCCTGTACCTTTTCGCCGTCGCGCCGTCATGTTTCCAACGATCTGTTGTCGTTTCCGTACATCAAGACATAAGGAGAATCTCATGTTGCTATTGCTAAAAACGCTCGCCATTGCCGTCGCCGCCGGGTTTTTCTGGCTGGTGGGACAGTTCACGGTGGAGTATTTCAGACCGTATAAGAAACACTAATTCATCTACATAACACTAACGACCACGGAAGTCTTTCAGGCTCGGGAATTCAGCTGACAGTCATTTTGAAAATGACTGTCAGCTTTTTATTTGGGTATGCGAATCAATGACCTCCGCGTTTTCCAAACGGCGACGGCAGGTTTAGACTTTCGTCTCGAATTATTTTAACCGATCTTTCTGTTGTTGTTCAAGAAGATCGTGAATTTGATTTCTGAAAAACCGGTAAAGCCAGTATCCCATCAACAATAGAGAAGATAGAGCCATCCATATATTTACATCGCTCAAGGATTTTTTAGATGCAAGAAATTGAACAAAATCTACCAAAAATGAGGGCGCCGCTATTAGTAAGGCAACTACGGTGATAATAAAACCTGCCCGATCTATCGCCGCCTGACTTTGATTCAATTCTTGTTGAAGTTCCATGCTGGAAAAGAATTGGACAAAACTGACCAATTCATCCACATTTCGCTCCACGTAATCCTTTACTTCTTGAATGTGCAGGGTTTCGTTGAGGAACTCGAACTTTCTCACCGCATAACTTGCGCGAAACGACGAAGAAGGGACGAGAATATCGCGTATAAACGGCAGTGTCTTGAAGGAATAAGAAAATGATCGAGCCATACGGAGGATATCCTGCGTATCTTCCTTCGATATATTTCCATCCACCACTTTTTCTGTGAGACGGGGCACGGTTTCTAAAATTCCAGTCGTAGAATAGGCGATACTTTGCAAGGCTGTACGAATGACAATTGTATGCTCGATACCTCGACAAATGCACTCCCAATAGTACTTGTAATCAACCACTCGCGTTCTATCTCTCCCGGCGATGAAAATTTTTTGAGCGGGGAAATAAATTAACGCGCGTTCTGGAGCGAAAATACAAAGATCGTTCTTCCAACTAGCAAGGTCAATCAAATTGCTATACGCTTCCCTGTCAATAATGGGAAAATTCACAACGTTCTTATCGTCCAAGACTAGCACTCCCTCGACTATTGCGGCAAGAATATCCATGTAATCCTGGCGCAACTTATCTGCTTCAACGCGCCGATTCGAACAATGTCTACAGTAGATTTCCTCCAAGAAGAGGGTGGCGTACCGCTGGCGGTAGGGCAGTGTTTCAGGGTTTGGGCCGAGGGGTCGTAATGCCATAGTAATGTCTTCTTCCCCCTCACGAACGGAGATTACGGGCGGGAGGTTCTCAATGAACTTATCTGCGCAAAATAAAGCCAGTTTTAACATCGTTGACTGATCGTCGAAATTTCCCTTGTTCGCAAGTCTTAACTCCATAAGGTCGCGAAGAATTTCGATAATTTTTTCTCCATCATGTTTAGTCGGCCGCGTCAACTTTATTTCAAGGAATCCGGAACGCGACATTCGAATCCGAACTTCGTAGCGCTCTACTGCCATTTTAAGTTGAGGATCGTCGGGTATATCAGCCAATTCTTTTTGGAAGTAAAAAGTGGGAAAAAACCAGTCTCGAATCAAATGTCGTCGAAATACCTGAAAATCATGACCGCTATCCAGGATTTGTTCTTCGTCGCGGTCTTTTGCAAAATAGTTTGTAGGAGCGAGTAGTTTAATTGCGTCTGCAAACGCTTTTCCTCCTCGCACACGATCGAGATTCTCGCGAGAATCTACAGATAAATACGCGCTTAGGCTCAGAACCATAAACACATCCACTCTGCCTTTGGCGTAAAAGTGCTCTGACGGAATTACGTCTTTCGGATTGCACTTACAAGTTTTTGCAACCATGTCATAAATCTCCCATCATGGATAACTTTGCGCGGTTATACAACTATACACCACGAAAATGCAAATAGCAATCTCTGTTGTCTAAACCAATAAAATCGGCCTGTCTGCCTTAAGTTCAGATGGAGTGATTTCTATCGAGAATCAATCTGCCGTCATCAGTTCAACTAAGGCCTCCGAGTTTTCCAAAAACTCGGAGGCCTTGTTAGTTCTGTGTTCTCTGTGGCGAAGAAAAGGGTCAATCTGCCGCCATAGGCTCAGGCGCTTCTTCTTTCTTCACGGCACCCACAGCCTCATCAAACCCATATTGCGCTTCCAACTCGTGGCGGAACTGTTGCGTGTACAGGCGGTAGTAATGTCCGCGCTGTTTGAGCAACTCCACGTGCGAGCCTTGCTCGGCGATTCGTCCGTTTTCGATGACGACGATTCGATTCGCCTTGCGGATGGTCGAGAGGCGGTGCGCGATGACGAACGATGTGCGTCCGCGCATCAACGCTTCCATGCCGCGCTGGATGAGCGCCTCGGTTAGCGTGTCCACGCTGGAGGTCGCCTCGTCCATGATGAAGAGTTCGGGACGGGCAAGCACGGCTCGCGCCAGACTGATCAACTGCTTCTGCCCAACGGACAGCAAATTGCCGCCTTCGCCCACGTTGTGATCGTATCCCTTTTCGAGCGTCACGATGAAATCATGCGCACCCGCGATTTTCGCGGCGTCGGTCACTTCGTCGTCGGTCGCGCTCAGCCTCCCATAACGGATGTTGTCGCGCACACTGCCCGAGAAAAGATGCGGCGTCTGCAACACGATCCCGATGCGGCTGTGGATCGACTCGAGCGTGTAATCCATGTAATCGCGCCCGTTGATGCGGATCGTCCCTGCGCGGGGTTCGTAGAAGCGGCACAACAGGTTGACGATGGTGGACTTCCCGCCGCCCGTCGGACCGACGAGCGCGATCATCTCGCCCGCTTTCACTTTCAGCGAGAAGTTCGTCAGCACGGGCTTGCGTTCCTCGTAGAAGAAATCCACGCCGTCGAATTCGATCTCGCCCATCAGTGTTTTCGCCTCGACCGCATCGCTTCTATCGTGGACTTCGGGCGGGGTGTCTATCAACTTGAAGATTCTCTCCGCCGACGCGATAGAGTGCTGCATCTCCGCGTAGACGCGCGCCAGGTCCTGCACGGGCCACATCATGAACGTGAGATACGACACGAAGGCTTGAATGCCGCCGATGGTCATCGCGCCGATGGTGATCTGCTGTCCGCCGTAGCCGACGATGAGACCGAGCGCGAGGGCGGCGATGATCTGCACGGTGGGGAGGAAGAGCGCCGAAAGCCACGCGGCTCGATACGACGCTTTGTACATCGTTGTTGTGAGTTCTTGAAATTCTTTTGTGTTCTCGTCTTCGCGCAACAATGCCTTTACCACGCGCACGCCTTGAAAGTTTTCGTTGAACGCGCCCGTGATCTTCGAGTTCGTGCGCCGCGACACGCGATACTCCACCAAAATGAACTGGCGGAATTTGACCGCGATAAAGATCATCAGCGGGATGATGGTGAACACGATCAACGCCAGTTTCCAGTTGATGATCGCCATGAAGATCAGCGACGTGACGATGTTCATCACCGCCCACGTCGAGTCCACGATGCCCCAGCTGACGAGGTCCGAGACGCGCCCCGTGTCCGATGTGACGCGCGCGATGAGCCGCCCGACAGAGTTCTGCGAGTAATACGAAAGCGACAACTGCTGCAAGTGGTTAAACAACATGCGGCGCAAGTCATATTGCACGCGTTCGCCCATCACACCCGCGAGGTAGATGAATGTAAACACCGTGCAGGCTTGGAACAAAATGATCGAGCCATACAGCCACGCGATGCGGGTCAACGCGGCAGTATTCTCTAAGCGGATGCCCGTATCCACGATCTCCTTGTTCAGGTACGTGAAATACGCATCCGTGGACGATGTCGCCGCGATGGTGATGAAAAACCCGACGACCCATTTCCAATGCGGCTTGAGCAGGCTCGCGATCCGCTTGAAAACGGGCAGGGTTAATTGTGATGTAAATTCTTCTTCTTCGAGTTCATTTAATTCTTCGCTCATGGTAAATCTCCAAAAAGGATGAAGGATGAATTATGAAGGATGAATTTTCTTGCCAATCTTTCATCTCATCCTTATTTCTTGTTCATTCTTTTCTTTATCTTTGTTACGATGGTCGTAAAGATCGCAAGCAATTCGTTGGTTTCTTTGATGAGGGGCGCGACTTTTGCCGCAGGGACAATTCCCGCGCGAACGAGCAAGTCGAGCCAGTAGTCGGTTTCGTCCAATTCCTGCAATGCCGACCCAAACTTGTTGACAATGTCGGCATCTGATTTTGCGCGATGTCCTTCGCGGTAATGCGCGCCAATTGACGTGCCAGAGCGAAGGACTTGCTTTCCCAACACCTGTGCTTCCGTGCTTTTCGGCAGGCTTGAGTATAGGCGGACGATTCGCAGAGCAAATTCGCTCGTCCGTGATCGTAAATCCTGAGGGGCGTCATTCGTCGTCATTGCAGTTTCTCCTTTATTCATCTCTTTGTTACTCTCAGCGCAAGTCTTCGTCTTGCGCCATTCATCCTTCATCCTTCACCATTCATCCTTGAAAGTTCTATTTCCAACTCTTCATCAATCCTCGTCTGAATATCATAAATGCGGCGATACATTCCATCCGCTTTCGCCAACAGTTCCTCATGCGTTCCCATCTGAATCACCTCGCCTTTATCCAGTACAAGGATTAGATCGGCGACCATCACAGATTGGATGCGGTGCGCGATGATGAACGTGGTGCGATTCTCCATGAGTCCATTCAACGCGCCACGGATCTCCGCTTCGGTCTCTGTGTCAACCGATGAGGTCGAATCGTCCAAGATCAAAATGCGCGGATTCTTCAACAGCGTACGCGCGATGGTCGTGCGCTGTTTCTGTCCGCCCGAGAGCGTGACGCCTTTCTCGCCGACGATGGTTTTGTATCCGTCGGGGAAGGTTTGGATCACATCATGGATCGCGGCGGCTTTCGCGGCGCGTTCCACTTCCTCGTCAGTCACATCACGACCAACTCCATACGTGATGTTCTCGCGGATCGAACGGCTGAACAGGAACGGCTCCTGCTCCACGATGCCGATCTGCCTGCGCAGGAACGAGCGCGAGTACTCTTTCAACTCCACGCCGTCGAGCAGAATTCGTCCGCTTGTGTATTCGTGGAAGCGGGGGAGCAGATTCACCAGCGACGTTTTGCCCGATCCCGTTGACCCAAGCAACGCCACCGCCTGCCCTGGCTTCACATGGAAGGAAATATCTTTCAGCGCGTTGGATTTGCCGTCTGAGTACATGAACGAGACATTCTCGAAGACGAGATCGCCTCTCACTGGACCCTCAGGCTGGTACGCGCCATCGTGGAGCGGTTCGCGCGTCTGCCTCGCCACTTCCATGAGGCGACCGTACGAGACAAGTCCCGTTGAGGCTGAGACAATAATGCGTCCCAAGTTGCGGATGGGCCAGATCAACCACACAACCAAGCCGACATACGCGATGTACATGCCAACGGTGATCTCTCCGCGGATCGCCATGTTCGCGGCGAAGATGAATCCGAACAGCATTTGAAATCCCAGCACGATATCCGAGAGGGGCCAGAACATCGAGTGCATGAAGAGCAAAACTTTTCCCTTCAAGAACTTACCCCAGTTATCCTTCTCGAACTTTGATTTTTCATAATCCTGCCGCGCAAAGGCTTTGACCACGCGCACACCCGTCAGATTTTCTTGCAGGGTGGTGGAGAGGATCGCCTCCTGCGCTTGATATTCCTCGTAGGCTTTTGTCACGCGCTTGAAGAACCACAGCGAGACAAGCAAGATGAACGGAATCACCACCACCGAGACCAATCCCAGTTTCACGTTGAGATTCAAGATGGCGATAAAGTTGATGACGAAGAGCAAAACGATCCGTCCCACGCCGATGCCTTGTTCGCTGAAGAAACGTCGCAGAGAATCCACGTCTGAGGTGACGCGCTCGATCAGGTCGCCTGTCGGCGTGGTGGCGTGATACGAAAAACTCAAACGCTGGATGTGGTCGAAGAGAAAATCCCTCAGACGGCGCGTGATTCCCTCGGCGGTGTAGGCGGCTAAACGTCCCGAAAGAAACGAGGCGCATCCCTCCACCAGCGCGAGCAGGACGAATCCGCCCGCGATCCACAGCGAGGTCGAGATGAGACTTCCGCCGATGAATTTTTGTTGCGCGAGAACATCGTCGGCGAAATACTGCAAAAGAATGTACGTGTACGTTTTTGCCAGCGCGGAGACGGCAAGCGCGGCGGTCGCGCCGAGATACGGCGTTCGGTAATCCACCATCATGCGCCAAAGCCCCTTGAGGCGGTTTTCGTGGACGGTGTTGCGGAAGTCAAATGTGATTGCGGGTTCGATTGCGGTCATAGCATTCTCCAAATTCTCTACCACGAAGGACACCAAGGTCACGAAGGAAAAAAAGCTTTTAAACTTTGTGTACTTCGTGTCTTTGTGGTTAAAAACGATTAAACAAAAAGGCTGTGACGAGTACGCCACAGCCCGAAACGACAGGGAGGTTTGACCTAACGGTCACGAGGCGCACTACGAGAAGGTACGAATCCAGCGTCAACTGGAACAAAGGGGGTGATGCTCATCAACGTGGACATTCGTGCGCGCTCCTTTCTTGAGATTACTTACAGACGCGAGTTTACTCCGCTCACGCCAAAAGTGTCAAGGTTTATAATCATCTACGTCATTGCGAGACCCGAAGGGACGAAGCAATCTCCCTCACGATGGTGGAGATTGCTTCGTCGGCTGAAGCCTCCTCGCAATGACGGGATGATATTCATGATCCGCACCTGGAAGATCACAAAAACAAAACTGGATGAACTTCGCTTCGACGACAACTCCTCCCTCGACGCGGTGACGCGGCAATTGCCCGACGGCTACTATTCGACGTTTCGCACCTACGACGAATGTTCGCGCGTCATCGGACTCTCCGCCCACCTGCGCCGCCTGCCAAACGCAGACGCTTCTTTACTACGAGCAAGCCTGATTCGGCTCCTCGACTCTTTTCGCCCCCACGAAGCCCGCGTCCGCGTGATGGAGATGAAGCGCGGAGGATTTTATATCTCCATCGAACCGCTCAAACTTCTGCCCCGTGAAATTTACGAGAAAGGCGTACGAGTCGAAACGACAACACTTCACCGCAACGACCCGCGCGTGAAGTCAACGGCGTTCATCTCCGCGAGCGATGAGGAGCGCAAACACATTGCCCAAGAGGAATTCTTTGAGGCGTTGCTGGTGAAGAATGGAAAGATATTGGAGGGGATGACGAGTAATTTCTTTTATATCGTGGGGCGGGATGATATCCCGCCTTACATTGGCGAGCGGGATGGCATCCCGCTCCACGTTTGCACAGCCCAACGCGGCATCCTTCTCGGTGTCACGCGGACGATGGTCATCCGCGCGGCGCGGGGGAGGGGGCTGGAGGTCCGATTCCGCTCATTGAAACTGAATCAGTTGTCGGCTGTGAAAGAGGCGTTCATAACCTCCAGTTCGCGCGGAGTTGTGCCAGTCATCCAAATTGACAATGTGCGAGTGGGGCAGGGGAGTCCAGGAAAAGTGACGCGGATGTTGATGTCGTCTTACGAGGATTATGTTTTGAAACACGCGGAGAAAATATGACATGTCACCTTGAGCGCCAGCGAAGGGTCTCCGAGACTATCGTAGAGATTCTTCGCCGCAAAGAGCAAGAGCGCGGCTCAGAATGACATGCTACTACACTCCCTCCACTTGCGCGGCGAGGTTGTGAATCCATTTGCGCGAGAAAAAACGGAAAAGCCCGAGGATGTATTTGGCGAACTCTTCCGACATCACGCAGAGATAAACGAAATAGACGGGGAGTTCCCAGACGTTCGCGCCGAGGTACGCCATTGGCACGCCGACGATCCAGATGATGATGCCGTCGAGGAAGAGAGAGAAGCGTGCGTCGCCGCCCGCGCGGAGGATGCCGACGACGATGGTCATGTTGCTCACGCGAATCCACACGAAGAAGGTAACCACGTTGAGGACACTGCTCACGTTTTGAAGAACTTCAGGCGAGACGTTGTACAGCGACAGCACAGGCGTTTTCACGAGTTGAACGACCAAGCCCATGATTAGCCCGCCGAGCGCGGCGAGTCCCAACGAGCGACCTGCGTACGTGTATGCTTCGTTTTCTTTCCCCGCGCCAATGCGATTGCCGACAAGGACAGAGGTCGCGTTTGAAATGCCGATGAAGAAAACGAATGCTAATTGCTCGATCGTGCCGACGATGCTCATCGCGGCGAACGATTCGGTTCCCATGCGCCCGTAGATGACGTTGTAGGTGGTGATGCCGAGCGCCCAAAATAATTCGTTCAACATCACTGGCAACATGGGTCTGATCACTTTGCCGAAGAAGACGCGGTCGAAGTCGGTGAGTTGGCGCAGGGACGCGGCGACGGGCGATTTTTTTGCGTACGTGATAGTGATGAGCGTGACACACTCGAGTCCGCGCGCGATGACGGCGGCGATTGCCGCGCCTTGAATGCCGACTTCGGGGAAGCCGAATTTGCCGAAGATCAACGAATAGGAAAGAAACGTGCTGAGGATCAACGCGCCGACGCTGACGCTGGTCGGCGTTTTCACGTCGCCAGTGGAGCGCATGACGAACGCGTAACTGAACGTGATCGCTGCGAAGAGGAACGTCCACGAGAAAGTGCGGATGTAATTCGTGCCGAGTCGAATCACCTCGCTGTCTTCGGAGTAGATTCGCAAAATTTGTTCGGGGAGGAATTGCGCTAGAGACAAGAAAACAAGGCTCGCCGACAACGCGAGCATCAAGCACAGACCCAGTACACGGCGCAGATTCGGCACATCTTGCCAACCCCAGAACTGCGCGGTGAACATCGCCGCGCCGCTGATGATCCCAAAATGGACGAGTTGCAACAAGAACGCCACTTGTCCCGCCAATCCAACCGCCGCGACGGATGTCTCTCCCTTTTGCCCGACTAGCACTACGCCAAGCATGTTCAACCCCGCAAACATCAACTGCTGGATGATGATGGGGATGGCGATCTTGCGCATCTCCGTAAAATATTCGCGGTTTTTGTATTGGGCAAAGATTTTGCTGGCGAGAGTCACATTTCCTCCGTGGGAGGCTGTGATTATAAGCGACTACGAGATGTCGTTACGAGGAGCGAAGCGACGAAGCACAATCTCCTGATAACATACATATGATTGTTTCGAGGAGATTGCTTCGTCGGGATTTCGGCGCTATCACACCTCAACCTTCCTCGCAACGACATGATGTTATTATTTTTTCTCGAAAATTTCGTAATAGCCTTTATCCAATTCATCATCGTTCAAGTGGGCGTAGCGTTGCGTGATCTGAATATTTTCGTGCCTTGCCAATGCTTGCGCCAGTTTGAGGTTGCCAGATGCCTTTAGAATGGTCGAAACAAAGTAATGCCTGAAAGAGTGGGGCGTGATGTGACCTTCCGCTTCGCTTCCGAGAATCTGCTTGATGCGCTCGGCGACGATGTTGCGACCCGTCGTCGGCGTGATGGGCTTGACCTTTTTGCCCGCGCCTTTGTCGTGACGGGCGAAGAGGGGCAGGGCGGTCAGTTGTTTGCCCGAACCACCGTCCATGGCGGCGCGAAGCGAGAGATAATCTTTCAGCGCGCGCATCGAACGCGACGTGAATCGAATGACCGCTTGTTTATCGCCCTTGCCGATGATGACGGCGCGTCCTTCGTTCCAATCCAGATCGCCGCGCCGAAGATTGCACGCCTCATGGACGCGCAGACCCGTGTCTGCCAGTGTGAGCAGGAAGGCCCGATCCCGCATTGCGCGTAACCGTTCCGTTTGCGATTCGGCTGGGAGAGTCGCCGCGTCCGACACGGACTCGAGTATCCGCTCGATCTCGTTCGTGGGGAATTGCGGCAGGCGGATGCCAGGCTTGCGCGAGCGTTGTTCGATGAGCAGGCCCATGCGCGGCAGGTTGATCTCTGCCAGCCGTTCCGCCGACAGGTACTTGAAAAAGCGCGCCAACGCCCGCACGTAGACCTGCTCGGTGGCGGGCGAGAAACTCTTGAGGTGCATCACGAACTTCGAGGCAAGGTCTTCTGTGAGCCCGCTGGCAGGGGACGTATCGGGATCAATTTTTGCTTTCGCCAAAACTTTCTTGAATTCTTTCAACGCCTTGCCATACGTTAGCGTGGTGTTCTGACTGCGCGCCAGTTTGACGACGTTGAGATAATCCGTGATTACAGAGGAGATGGTGGCTGTCATAAGGGAAATGTTATACGAAATCCGCCGTTCTGTCAATGCTTTTGGTAATGTAACTTATCGAAAGCACAATGCGGAGATTGTGAAGACTGGGATTTTCGGATTAGAGCCGCCTCCCCACTTGGGTTTAGAGGTTGGAAGGTTGAATGTACGAAGGTTGTTGATGGAACGCTTCGTTCGCAACGGACGCTTGATTCTTCATCCTTCGGCTTTCATCCTTCATCTTTTTGATTCCCCCTCCCCCGCCCTGCCTAGGTCAGCCAGGCCTTCAATCACTGTTTCAACAAATGGGCTTTTAATCTCACTTAGGATTTGCAGAGATTCTTCCCAATAATGTTTCGCAGCTTGATTTTCTTCGAAAAAATAACATGCAAAACCTAACCTATACAATGTCATCCCTTCAAGCTCACGATCTTTGAGTTTCCTTGCGGCAAGTAAAGATTGATTATAAAAATCAATGACCCGAGTTTTATCTCCATAAACTAAATAATACGTGGCGATTTTTTCAAGCAGTGCGGTTTCCAGGCGAATATCTCCAATGGCACGCAAAGTTGTTACTGCTTGATCGAAATGCATGCTTTGCTCAGGATCTTCACTGGAAAATTTTTCTTTGCCAAGTTGAAATAAATGATGAGCCTCCGATTTTTTGTCATTCAAAAGCCTAGAAGCTAACAGGCCACTTTCTAGCCATCGAATTCGATCTAAAACTGGAAGCAATTCTGTAACCCCAAGATACTCAAAAATGCAAACCGCGTATTGATTCGCTGAAACTGCTGAAACTGTATCAAGATGGTTGGCCAACCATAGCTGCCCAGATAATATGTTTTGCCAATCATCATAATACTTATCTGGGCTGTAATATGGTTTGTTTTCTTCAACCAATTTGCATAGAAGATTAGCAAAATATGTTCCGTGACGACACCAAGGTATCGTTTCTTCATTAAGTACAAGTTGTTTTATTGCGTAATCGGAAAGCAAATCGTGCATACAATAACGTGATTTGACGGGGTCGTAGCTTAGGAGACCAAATCTACAGAAAAACCCAAGCATTTTTTGCGACAAGGTAATATCAATATTCCAAACAAATGCCACGGCATCAACAGTAAACGTCTCTCGAAAAACGCCTAGAGATCGCCATTTAATTTTTTCATCATCAGCAAGATGTTTGTAACTCAGATCGAAAGTAGAAGATACATCGGATTCATTGAACAACTCAGCTTCTTTCGATAACGCTTGAAGAATAGTAAGACGTTCTTTGTTGTCAAGTAGCTTTGATAAATAGGATTCTGTTGTCCAGTTAGAGTTTATATTCAAAAAACTTCCTGAAATCCGAAGTGCTAAAGGCAGATACCCACAGACATGCGCGAGCTCTGCAGCGTCACTTCCGATTCGTGGGCATAAATTAATAAGTAAGTCAATCGATTCCCTCTCGTTCATTACGTCCAAGCGAGATATCTTCAGCCCAGGTACACTAAACGTCCAACGGGAGGTCACCAAAATACCGCAAGTGTCTGACGGCGTTAAAGGTGCAATCTGATCTGCAGAGCGAGCATTATCAAAGAAAAGCAAAATTTTCTTTTCAAACAATACAGAATAATATGTGGCAATTAATTCATCGCTATTAAGTTCGATTGTTCCCTTAGATGGTTCGAAAGAAAGAATGACATGGCGCATAACATCTGTTGCAGTTAATGGCGTTAGCGATGTACCTTTTAGATCGAGAAATATTTGTGCATCAGGGTATTTTTCTTTGAGCTGGCTTGCAACGGCGAGCCCGAGCGCGGTCTTGCCGATCCCGCCCATGCCTGTCAGCCCGCTGATGGTCGCGCCTTTGTGAGATTCGAAGTCTTTGAGCAGATCAGTGATGAGTTGCTCGCGCCCTGTGAAGTCTGCGGGAGGTGGAGGAAGTTGGTGGAGAGAGCGGAAAATTTGTTGTGCTACAACTTGTTGATTCACAACATTGTCGGCGATTTTCTCTAGCAATTCGACTTGGCGTTGTCCCAAAAGTTGTGCGTCAACTATTGCAAGTGCGGCAATGTTGTCTCGAAAAACATCGTCTTTCAACATGAGTTCTTTCGTCAACAACTTGATGTAGAAATCTACCGCCTGGTCAATTCGTTCTTTTGACAGAATGTTCTTGAACTCATCAAAAAGAATTTCCTGCAAACTCTGTCGTAAACTTGGGTCGGTGGGATGATCGAAATATTTACCTACTGCCTCCCCCAACGTTGGTCGGTCGCTCTGCTTCAGGTCAACGAAGAGTGCTTTTGATAAATCCTTGTCATTGTATTTGTCTACGAATAATTTTTCCGTTTCCTCGAGCGCGCCGATAATCGCCAAAGCCCTCCCTGTTGGCTCGTACAACTCTGCCACGAACTTCTCGCCGAGCACACCCTCAACGAAGTTCTCCAAAATTGCCAGACTCAATTTGCCAAGTTTTTTGCCGAATTCTGCCATGTATCACCTCTCCCCTTCTATGGTGGGGGTATTCCAATTGTACAGCACAATGTGGTCTCGATACGAGCGGCGCTGGTTGAGCAGGATGAAATCCATATCGAAACCCGTCGCTCTACTCGACCACCGTCTGAAACAAAAATTTACTATTTACCATTTATCAATTACCCCTCACTTCCTCGTAATCGGCATCAACCTCCCCCTCCCAAACGACTTTCCGCTCACCTTCAACACCAATCCCATTTGCCAGCGTTTGTGTTCGCTGGTCCGCATGGCGGCGTTGCTTTGATTGTTCCGCACCAGCGCTTCGGCTTCGGGGGAAATTTTCTCGTAATCGAATGGGTCCACCTGATTCTCTCTCAACTCCGCGCTTGGCTTCCTCTCCATCACAAAAGGCGGGATAACACCTTCAACCTGCAACTTTCCAACCTTCAAACCTGAATTGATCCACCTCGCCAACGCGTACACATCGGGCTTCGTCAAATCTCCCAGCGGGCTGATCGCGCCCGCCATATCGCCGTACAACGTGGAATATCCCAGCGTCAACTCCGTTTTGTTGGATGTGTTGATCAGGAATCCCCTGCGCTGGTTGACAAAACTCATCAGGACGATCATCCGCAACCGCGCCTGGATGTTCTCGCCTCCCACGCCCTCGCTTCTTTTCGGACCTACAGCCTGCTCCGCCGCTTTGTGCATTGTCTCCAACTCGACGACTTCAAACCCGATCCCCAGCCGACTCGCCAACTCCCGCGCCGACTCGGTTGACCTCACATCCGTGAACCGCGAAGGGATGGCGACTCCCGTCACGCGTTCGCGTCCCAGCGCCTCCGCCGCGATCACCGCCACGACAGACGAATCGATTCCGCCAGACAAGCCTACAAATGCGTGCTTGAGATTATTTTTATCCGCGAAATCGCGCAAGCCTAACACTAAAGCTTTGAAAATTTCTCCCTCCCCTTCAATTTCCTTTGTGCCCTTCGTGTCCTTTGTGTTTAAATCAATTACTCTCACTTCTTCCTCAAACATCTTCAACCTCTCCCCTCCCACCACGAAACTCCCCCCATCGAATATCAACTCATCGTTCCCACCGACAAGATTGACAAACACTAGAGGCATCTTGTCGTCCTGAGCGGAGCGTAGCGCAGACGAAGGACGAGTTTCAACCTGTCGTTTTGCATGACAAAGCCTCCCCTCTCCCCCTCCCCTCCGATACGGCGACGCGGAAATGCAGATCAACATCTCCGCGCCCATCGCTTTCAAGTCCGCGCCAGGGTGGATGGGATATTCCTCGTCCCACATATCTTCACAAATGATCACACCGACTTTTTTGCCAGCAATGTTAATTGGAGGCAAAGTTTTTATCCCTGGCAGGAACCAACGCGGCTCGTAGAACACGTCATAGACGGGGAGCAATTGCTTGATCTGCGCGACTTTCATTTCCCCGTTATGCATCAAGTAGGCGATATTGTTCAACGATGGATGCTGATACATCTTCTGGTCGGCGGGCGCGAACGATCCCACCAACAGCGGTGACAATCCTTTGGCTTGTTTGGCTAAATCTTTTGTCGCAAGTTGAACCGCTTCGACGAATGACGCGTCGTACAAAATGTCGCGCGGAGGATATCCGCACACAGTCAATTCAGGGAAGACGATGAGATCAGGCTTCTGCGGCGCGACCTCTTTTGCGGCAGAAAGGATTCGATTTACATTTCCTTCCAAATCGCCAACCGTAGTGTTGATCTGCGCGATTGCGAGTTTCATAAATACCTCGGTGGTTGAGTAGCGGCGCGGTTGTTGCGCCGCGTATCGAAACCACCACGCTGTAGAATAATTCTCATAACAAAAGTTTGTACGCGTACTTGTGGTCTCGATACGTCCCGCGATGCTTCGACTTCGCTAACGCTCCGCTCAGCATGCGCGTGACTACTCGACCACCGATGTACTATAAAAATCTTTTGCAATCTCTTCCAACAAATTCAACGCCTCCAACACCGTTTCTCTCCGCAAACAAACTTGATCGCCGAGCATGAATGTCCGATAACCGATCTCCAGCAAAAACGCCACATCGCCAATGTCCGCGCTGACGGGGACGGGCTGATACGCCAGTGAATCCAAAATGTGACTCGCTATCACCGCGTCTTTGTCCGCTTTGATAATGGTCTTCACCGCGCCAGCCACTTTGTGCGGACGAAGAACCTCCACGTACAAGTCGCCGCGCGCCGCCATGAGATGCCCGTGCTTCGAGCCGTGCTTCTTTGCGAAGTCGAGTCCGCGCTGGGTTTCGATCTTGAGGATCACTTCCGAGTTCGGCAAATAGCTTTTCACTTCATCCACATCATCAGCCGATTCGACGTACGAGAGCATCACCTTTGTCATCCCCAACTCTTTCATCGCGGCAAGATAGGTTTTGTCGGTGTCGGTTAGCGTCCCTTCGATTTTCAACGAGGGATGAACAATATTCACCGACTCGCCAGGTCCGATCAACCGCCGCGGACCATCGGCAAGGATGAGTCTATCGCCGTCCACTGCCGCAACTTTGACTCGCTCGTTGCCGTCCGAAAAAAACGCATCCACTGGCGTTTCAACTTTGATGGGATGGCTGAGTTTCACTTCCGTGTACGGCGGGATCGCCGCGCCGACCACGCGCAATTGACGTCCTTTCAGATCCACCCACACGGGTTGATTGAACTTGCTCAGGCGTTGCAACACTTCACGATGCGACTCGCGCAACGGCATCACCGTGTTGAGTCGAAATCCGCTCACGATGGGATGCGACGCGACCTCGGCGAGAAAGTCGGCGTAAGGGGGAACGGTGACGATGACATTCATGATGAAGGTACACAGGTAAACAAGTAAACACGGAAACACGTACACACGGCAGCCCTGTTTACCTGTGTACGTGTCTACTTGTCTACAACTTCAACGTCGTCCCGCAGAACTTGCACTTGAACATCCCGCCCGCATCCACAGGGATGGGCGCGCCACAGCGCGGACAGATCATCGCGATTGGCTTGCTCACCTGCTTCACCTTCGACTCATCCTGCCGCGCGCGCATATTATCTTGGAAGTCGCCGAAGTAGCCCCACGAACGAGCAATGAGTCCCATAGCGTAATCCACGGCGCGTTGCTCGTCTTCGATATGGAAAATTTTCTGCTCGCCAATGGCGTCGCCCCATTGTTTGTCCACCACGTCGCCGCGCTTGCCGCCAGGTCGGCGCAGGAACCACGTGTTCCATTTTTGCGTCACCTGTTTCCACTCGTTTATCGAGTCGACATTTCCCCACACACTGTCGCCAAGATAATGCCCCATTTGTTTGCTGTCCATGCTGGCGTGCATGTTGATGTCGCCGAACACGATCAGGAACGGCACATCATCAGTGGATGGAATCGTCACATGCGTGTTGACCCACCGCGCGAACAAACCGTACGATTCGGGCGCATCTCCTCCGCCACCTTCGCCGTACAACGAGCCGAGCAATTGCTCCAAATCGAATCCGCTGGCGAACGGAGTCACTTGCAGGGGCCAGCGGTCCACTTTGGCGTCACCGATCGCCGCAAAAGAAATCGCCACATCGGGACGATATTGCGAGAGCGTGTTGAACATCAATGGCAGGCGGTCGAAAATCTCAAAGGGCCACGATGCCATCGAGCCAGTCACGTCAATGGCGACGATGACGGGATTCTTCGACTCGGTTGAAATGCGTTGTTTGGGGTCAATGATCTTTTCGTTCGGTCCCGCCTTCTTTTCATATGTGCGCGGTCCCGAAGCCGCGGCTCTCGCGGCTGATGCCGCCCGCGCAGTCGCCGCCGCGGGAGCGTACGCATACTTGCCCGACCCGTACCATTTTGAAGTATCTTCATCCCACGAGTACATGTTGTCTCCTTTATGTTTTTCGTACGACAAAATTTATTTTGTCCCTGCAAATCGCAAAGTGAGCTTTGCGGTACGTTACACCACCGTCATCATTGCCAACGTCTCCAGCCCAAACTCATCGCGGAATCTTCTATCCAGACGATTCGACTTAATATACTCTGCGACAACGTGCGGGACAAGCGACTCCCACTCATCGCCTCGCGCCATCGCGCGCCTCACTTCGGACCCTTCGGCTGGTACGCGCTCGCGCGGCGGAATCAACTCGACGGGCGGAATGACGCGGTAGTCATCCCTCAGCAAACTTGCCACATACGGATTCGCCGTCACAAACAAATCCAACACCCCAAACAAATCCTTCACCATCACGCGCCAGCGCGGACCGTCATCCAGATCGGGGACGGGGATAATTTGAAAATTGGAAAACTCCGTGAGGGCGAGTTGAAGCATGTCGCGCGTTTCATCGAACGTGAACGGATTGCGCGCGTTGTAGCGATTGGAACTGCCGATGCCGATGAGCGCCGCCTCCCCACTGTTGCACATCGCCCGCAGAATCGCGGCGTGCCCAAGATGGACAGGTTTCCAGCGCGCGATCATGCCGATACGGGAAAATTTTTTTGAGGGCATGGCGTGATTATAACAAGACCTCACAGGTTTTAAAAACCTGTGAGGTCTCCTTGTCAAATTAGAATATCCGTTCTATAATCTGAATATGAACGCTCTTGATACGCTGATCGAACTTTCCAGTCAGATGGAGTTGGAACACGCGGAAGAATCGCGCGGTGGTTTCGATACGCCCTCGGCGAATGCCTCGGGCTACTCAACCACCAATAAGCCTGCTTGCTTCACTCCCAAAGAAAAACGCGCGGCATTCACCCATGCCGCCCAACTCCCAAATGGAAAACAAGTTGTTCTGCTGAAAACTTTACTCTCGTCTGCCTGCGAACGGGATTGTTACTATTGCCCCTTCCGCGCGGGACGCGACTTCCGACGCGCCACGTTCAAGCCGCAGGAATTTGCCGAGTTGTTTATGAAGATGAACAAAGCAAAGATGGCGGAAGGGATTTTCCTCAGTTCGGGCATCGCGGCGGGCGGAGCGAACACACAAAATAAAATTATCGACACCGCCGAGATCCTCCGCAAGAAGATGGGTTTTCGCGGATACATGCACCTCAAGATCATGCCAGGCGCCGAGAAGGGACAAGTGGAACGCATGATGCAACTTGCCGACCGCGTCTCGGTCAACCTCGAAGCGCCAAACACCGAACGGCTCGCCAAACTTGCGCCACACAAAATATTCATCGAGGAATTGCTTCGTCCGTTGAAGTGGGTCGAAGAGATTCGACGAAGCCAGCCCGCGTATAAATTCTGGAACGGGAAATATCCGTCCACTGTGACGCAGTTCGTGGCAGGCGGCTCCGATGAAAGCGATTTGGAATTATTGACCACCACGAACTGGCTGATGAAAAACGTCCGCCTCACGCGCGCGTATTTCTCCGCGTTTTTCCCCATCCGCGATACGCCGCTTGAAAACAAAGCCGCCGTGGATCCGTTGCGCGAACATCGCTTGTATCAGGCTTCGTTCTTGCTGCGAGATTACGGCTTCGACTTGGAAGACATGCCGTTCACACAAAATGAAAATCTCCCGCTCCACGCCGATCCCAAAATGGCATGGGCGCAGATGAACTTGAAAGAGAAACCGATTGAAATCAACAAAGCGGAACGCCGCGATCTGCTCCGCATCCCTGGTATCGGACCGAAACACGCCGACGCAATTCTGCAGGCGCGGCGCGCGACCAAACTCCGCGATTTGACCGCCCTGCGTAAAATGGGAATCATCGTCGCGCGTGTTTCCCCGTTTGTTTTGTTGGATGGCAGACGTGCGGAGAGTCAATTGGCGATGTTCTAAAACTCAAGGAATGTCACTCTCCCGAAGAACATCGGGACGATGTGAGCGGAGCGAAGAGTCTCGGTCTACGTTAATTGAAAGTTGAAGACGAGATTCTTCGTCGCTCCGCTCCTCAGAATGACATGCAAAGAGGAGCATAAAAAATGTATGGTTTGATCGGGAAAATAAAAGCAACAAAAGGACAGCGCGATGTGTTGATCGCCATCTTATTGAACGGCGTCAATGAAATGTCTGGCTGTTTGAGTTACATTGTCGCGCAAGACCCAACAGACGAAGACGCAATTTGGATCACGGAAGTTTGGGACAGCCAAGAGAGTCATCGCGCATCGTTGGCGTTGCCCTCCGTTCAACAAGCGATCGCGCGCGGTAAATCATTCATCGCTGGTTTTGGCGAACGCTACGAGACTCGTCCAGTGGGCGGACATGGAATTTAATCTCATCGCCACAGAGAGCGCAGAGAAAATGAGTTTTTCTCAAAGGTCTCAGTGAACTCTGTGGCTAAGCAAGATTCACGAATACAGCAGTTTGGTCTATAACGCGATCCACCCGCCGCGCAGACCCGCGCGCACAGCTTCGGTGCGGTTGGTCACATCGAGTTTTGTGTAGATCGAAGAGACGTGAAATTTCACGGTATGCTCGCTGATCCCCAACTCAAGCGCGATCTGTTTGTTCGCCAATCCCCTCGACAGCAACCCCAACACTTCCAATTCCCGTTCGGTGAGCGGACCGCGTTCGATGGATTCGCCTTCCGATTCGAATATCAAGTGAGGCGCGCCGACGATGAGTCCCTGCGACAACGCGTGGATGGCGGCGGTCAACTCTTCAGCGGATGAATCTGTCGGCAGGATTCCCCACACGCGCGACGAACGCTTCATCTCCTCGACGTGAGGCTGGTCGTCGCTCAGGAGGAGGACTCCAGCCGACGAGGGCGAATCAAATTGAGGTCCCGAAAGAGACGCGAACGAAGCGGACGTGACGATCACGTCCGCTTCGTTTTCTTCATCCAATGAATCATTTACGACCTTGATCGTCTTGTCAGAGGCGAGCAGGGCTTGCAATCCTGCGCGCAAGGCGGGCGAGGAAAGTTTCAACAAGACGCGGATCATAGGCAAAACGTCCCGCAGGATTCATTGACTGTTTTGGTTTTACTTGAAAACCTGCGGGACGGTGATTTTTTCATTTCCGTTCGCCAACGACCACATTGACATTCTCAGCCTTGCCGCCGCGCAGAACTTCAACAACGACGGATTTGCCGACAATGTCGCTTTTGAGCGCGGCAAAGAGATCGTCGGGGTCGCTGATCGCGTGACCCGCAACCGCGACGACGGTATCGCCGACGAACAATCCACCTTTTTGCGCGGGACCGTTTTCTTCGAGCCAGAGGATGAGCAATCCGCTTTTTTGTTCGCGCTTGAGACTCTTGCGCGCGGCTTCGGGGATTTCAACAGGCTGGGTGCGCACGCCGAGGTATCCGCGCTTGACCGAGCCATGCTTCGCAAGTTCGTCCGCGATGCGCCATGCCACTTTAGCGGGAATGGTCAACGACGAACCTTGCGTAAGACCCGATGTATTCAGCCCAAGCGTTTCGCCTTCGGTGTTGACGAGCGGACCGCCTGAGAAGCCAGGGTATGGCGTTGTTTCCGTCGAGATGTATTCATCGAGCAAGCCGCCGCGATGTGTGCGCGCGGGTCCCGTAATCGCAGTGACGATTCCCCACGAGGCTTGCATACCCGATGTGTTCGGTCGTCCAAGCGACAGCACGAGTTGACCGACCTTCACATCGTTCGATGTTTTCGCGGGCTTCAACGCTTTTTCAGCGACTCGCAACAACGCAAGGTCTGAGCCCGCGTCGCGCCCTGCGACGGTCGCCGCGAGACTCTTGCCGTCAGGCAAAGTCACTTTGATATCGTCGCGCGTCACCACATGATCGGCGGTGAGGACGAGGTCTTCTGCGTACGCGATTCCGCTGGCGGGGTAACGTTTGCGCGCGTCAACAACGACAACGCTTTCGCCGCCCTTCTCCACTGCGGATGTCAAGTAGTTTGAAAATTCAGTAAATGGATTGGACATGGTTTACTCCTTGTATCATAACATGATCGAATTATTGACTCGTTAATGGCTGTAGAGCCACCAACGGAATTACACGACTGGTCCTCTTTTCATAACCAGCATACACAGGCGCAAGTTTTGTAATCTTTTCCCATAAAGCATTCCGCTTCTCGCCCTCAAGCACTTCGGCGTCCACTTGCAGTTTTCGCCTTCCCACCTCTATGGAAACAAGCGGGTTCTTGCTCACGTTGTAAAACCAGGCGGGGTTGGAATCAAAGCCCGCATAGGATGCGATGATGATATAACGATCGTTGTCCATGAAGTAGCCAAGCGGCGTTGTTCTTCTTCGATTGGTTTTTCGCCCCACATGCGTTAACAGAAGAACAGGAACTCCTTGAATGGTACCCCCGAACCTGCCGCCTGATAGACGATAGAGAAGCACGTAAATCATCATAAAGGATTGAAATATCTTTTTCATTGATCGCCTTCCATTTTATGTAATCAAAGTGTAGTCGCATTGATATATTTTCGCATCAGGTTATTGGGTGGTACATATCCTAGCCGTTCGGAGGAGGGAATTGTTTGACCTTAAAGTTTTATTTTTCGTTTTCAAAACCCTTGAAATTAATTTTATTATCGTTATACTATTTATATTCATGTCATTGCGAGGAGTGGCGCCTCGCGCCACGACGAAGCAATCTTCACATATGAGCGCTAGTCTGTCTTCCGCAACGACAATACGAAAGGACAACTATATGGTTTCGATGGAAACACTTGTGATCAAGACCGAAAATAAATTCAGGAGTCTGGTCACAAAACAGCAATACAAACAAGGGGAAGTGATCTGCGGGATACCGCGCGAGAAAGTCGTGGACAAACCGAATCGATTCACTGTTCAAATTGATCGCACCGAACACACGGACGTGGGCAAGCTCGCCGCGTTGAATCACTCGTGCGACCCGAACGTGATCCTCGATACCGCCAAGATGCAAATGGTGGCGCGGCGCGACATCGAGAAGGGAGAGGAACTGTCGTTCTTCTATCCCTCCACTGAATGGGAAATGGATGCGCCGTTCATCTGCCTGTGCGGATCGGCGAACTGCATCCACGTTGTCGCTGGCGCGCGCTTCCTGCCTCTCTCCACGCTGGAACATCACTTCCTCAACAAACACATCCGCGAAGAGATGATCGATCTGTTGAACGCCACCAAAAAGAATTTGCCAACAAAATAGTATGTCACCCTGAGGGAGTGCTAGCGACCGAAGGGTCTCCTGCTCAACGTGACGGAGATTCTTCGCCGCGAAGAGCAAGAGCGCGGCTCAGAATGACATATCAAAAGTTAACAAACAACCCGCCTTTCGGCGGGTTTTGTTTTCCAAGAGAATGATTTTATTTCAATGAAGAAACGACGCGTGAAATAACCGCGTCGAGCATCCCCGCATCTACCTGACCATCCAACTTCGCCAACACCGCGGACTTGATCTTCGCCTTCAATTCCGCATCCCCAGCGGATTCCGTCCGCGGATATGCCGCGACCAAATTCACCGAGCCGCTCAACGTCGCCTTCGGCGCGGACGACGAATCGGCGCGGGTGATTTTCATGTTATATTTCATCGCGCGTTCCAACGCCGCATCTGTGACCACCACATTGTCCGTGATGTCTACCGACGTGACGCCTCGCGCCTTCATCTCATCAATATCGCGTTCGGTATAAAAGACCTTTGGCATACCTCAGTCTCCAGTCTCAAATCTCAATTACTATTTACCAATTACCCACGTGGTCTCGATACGTTCCTCGCAACGAACGCTCGGAACTACTCGACCACCAATCTCTAATCTCCAGTCTCCAATCACCACTTACTAATTACCAATTACTTTTCAGGTCGTCCGTCTAAACCTTCAAGCGCCTTCACCGCCGAATTCCGCGCTGCGACGATCTCCGCTTCTGAACCAGACAGCCACATGCGACCGAACCGTCCCACCGACGAAACGTGCAAAATTTTGATGTTCGCGCCTTTTTCGGCTTCGTTGCACGCGTAGTTGATGTACGCGGCGGGAGCGCATTCCAGCACCAGCATCGTCTCGCCAGGGACGAGCATCGAGCCGCGGCGGAAACGATTCAACAATTGCGCCTGATACGGGTCCACGTTGGTGATGATCTGCACCGAGGCGATGAACGGCTTGATGCGTTCTTCGGGTTTCAGGCTGAGTCGATCCAATACGATTCGCCCCGCTTCCAGCACTTCGGACTGCGAGTGCGAATGGATTTCGAACATACCGAATTCGCGTTCAACTAACTGAGCGCCAGGTTTCGCTTCCGTTGATTTGACGGCGATGTCAACCAGCCGAAATACTTCGTTGCCTGGAGCGACCTCAACATAAAGAGAAGCCATGCCCTCGGTCGGAAGGTCGCCTTGCGTGATCGTCCCAACGAACGCCGCGTATTGCGGCTGCATTCGGTCGAGATAGGAATAAACGCGTAATGAAAATTGATCTGATGCCATGTTTCACCTAGTGTCACCCTGAGCGAAAGCGAAGGGTCTCCGTGTCGTGAGGGAGATTCTTCGCCGCTTCGCGGCTCAGAATGACATCCTTTCGAGTTTAATTATTCATCGCAATCCCAAGCGGCGTAACGAACAACGGATTGCTCGGTAAAACCGTTTCGATGCCTGTCATTTCATGAATCACTTCATCCATGCCGACGAACGCGCACGTGCCGCCGACCAAATACAACTTATCAACGTGATGACCCTCGACATGCCGATTAATGATCGAAGCAACTTTCTCCATCACAGGGCGGATGACGGGAAATAACCGCGTCTGCTCGCTCGGATTCTTTTTCATCGCCTCAGCCGCCTCGAACGTGGAGCCTGTCGAACCCGCGATCACCAGCGAGAAGTGAGTCCCGCCCGTCGGCTCATCGGCGGTGTACACCACCTCCCCATCGCGGAAGATGGCAATGCCTGTTGTGCCGCCGCCAACATCCACAATCGCGCCGTCGCGGATTTTCAAGACGTTGTTCGCGGCGGTCGGCTCGTCAATAATGCCTGTGCAATCGAGTTCCGCGCCGTGCAGAACGTTCGCTGTCGCGCGCACCTCCGCTTGCGGCACACCTGGCGGATACGCCGTCGCGGCAGATGTCAACTTGAACCCAAGTTTCTTCTCAACCTTTGCTTTCATCGCGCGCAACAGATCCACCGCGCCGATAAAATCCACCACGAGTCCATCGCGCGTCACCTCTGCGAATTGATACTCGCCCGCGATCGGCTGAAAGTTTTCATCGAGGACGACCAACACCGTGTACGCCGTTCCCAAATCCACACCGACATGCACGCGTCCTTGATAAACGCCCGAGAGGAGAATCAAGTTGGGGTCGGCGTGCCAGCCGTTTCCTCCAGCCATGATGCGGTCTGTCAGTGACAGAAGAGTCGTCAGATTAGGATTCATCCAATTCTTTTCAGCCACGGATTTCACGAATTATCACGGATTTATTTTTCTCTTCATCCTTCATAATTCATCCTTCATCCTTGCCATCACTTCTCATTCCAATTCACAGGAAACACCACATACACAAAGCGCGTCCAGTTCGGCGTGCCAAACGTGATGCTCGAACCCTTCGGGATGTAAATCACATCGCCCGTTTTGCCGCGCACCTGCTCGTTGCCGCGCGTGATCACGAGTTCGCCCTCAAGCACAATATCAATCTCATCGTACGTCAGCGTCCACTGCATCTCGCCTTTGTCGAGCGACATAAACCCCGCGCCCATCGGCGACCGATCCTGCGTCACGACCACATCCTTGAGCCAGACGTGCGTGCCAGCGGTAGTCTTGCCCTCGGTGAACTGCTCCATCTGGACGTTCGCCATCTTGACGACTTTCAGCGGCGGCAGATTCGGAGTAGCGGACGCCTCGCTTCTTTTCGACGGGCTGGCTGATTCGGCTTCTCGAATCATCTTCACGCCCAAAGCGAACGCGACATCCTGCGCCTCGTGTGTGACGATGTCGTCAGGCGCAAGCACAAGCGGACCGACGCGCTCACGCGCCAGACGGCGAATATCCTCCGCAGTAAATAGTTGACGCGGCATGGGGGCAGGTAAACAAGGAAACATGTAAACAGGTACACACGTCAGTCCGTTGCCGTGTTTACTTGTCTACGTGTATGTGTGTCTACTTATCTACCTGTCTACTTGTCTTTGCCTTTACCGCCGAACGAACCCTTGCTATTTTGCGGCAGGATCATCTCCACATCACCGTGCGGGCGCGGGATCACATGGACAGACGCGAGTTCGCCCACGCGCTTTGCCGCCGCGGCGCCCGCGTCTGTTGCGGCTTTCACCGCGCCGACGTCTCCGCGCACCATCACGGTCACATATCCGCCGCCGACATACTCACTGCCGATCAGCGTCACGTTTGCGGCTTTGACCATCGCGTCTGCGGCTTCAATCGCGCCGACAAGACCCTTGGTCTCCACCATTCCTAAAGCGATCATTGCAACATCTACGGGCATGGCTTAAATCTCCTTTGAGATAATTGTTGTAACGCGACTTTCAAGTCGCATTTTCCGATTAGACATCGGATGTGAAAGATTGAAGATGATTCAATCGCTCACATCTGAGTTCTAATCATTCAGACCTCACAGGTCTCGCAGACCTGTGAGGTCTACTACTATTTCTTCAACTCCAACAACACCTTCCTCACGATCTCCTCAACTTTCGAATCAACAGAACCAGATGCAACTGAATCCGCTCCGCCTGTGAACATACCTCGCTGAGTCTGCGTATCCGTCGAACCAGGCGTGAACGCTGCATCAGGCGCGGTGCGGATCTCATACGCCAGCCGCTTGATATTATACATGTGATGCACAGTGATGTTATCGCCTGTGATCGCGCCGCCGACTCCGCCCGAGCCGAGGGTCATCGAGGGCATCAAGCCTGTGGTGTAGCCTGTTGTGCCGAGCGTGCCGAACGTGTTGACAACAATACGGAACACGGGCTTCTGCAAACCAAACTGCATAATGACGTTCTCATCCCGAGCATGGATGACTTGTGAATGTCCGCGCCCGCCATAGGCGATCATCTCCAATGAGCGTTCGCAACCTTCTTCCCAGCCGTCCACCTCGTACCAGCCGAGAACCGTCGTGAGTTTCTCGCCCGAGAGCGGTTCATCTCGCCCAACGCTGTTGAGCCGCACAACAAGTATCCGCGCCCAATCAGGGACACTGAACCCGTACTGTTGCGCCAACTGCTGAGGACTCTTTCCAACCGACTTCGGATTCGGCAAGTGACCGACAAATAAATTCTTCGCCAAAATTTGCTTGACGGTATCGTCAACAAAGTATGCGCCTTCGGCTTTCATCAATTCTTCGAGCTGCGCCGCGATGGGACGATCCGCAACGACGGCTTGTTCTGTCGCGCAGATCACCGAATGATCGAACGCCTTTGACGCGACGATGTATTTCGCCGCCTTCGCCACATCCGCTGAACGATCTACATACGCGGGGACGTTGCCAGGACCAACTCCGTAAGCGGGCTTGCCAACCGAGTGCGCCGCGCGAACCATGTCGGAGCCGCCTGTCGCGAGGATCAACGCCATGTATTTATGTTTCATCAACTCTTGCGTGCCAGGAAGCGTGACGCGCGTCATGCACGAGATAAGTCCCTTCGGCATCCCCGCCCGTTCGCCAGCCTCAGCCATGACGCGGATGGTCTCGCCACAGCATTTCGCCGCGAACGGATGCGGCGCAATCACGATTCCGTTTTTCGCTTTGACGGCGATCAACGTCTTGAACATCGTCGTTGAGGTTGGGTTCGTGCTGGGGGTCAACGCGCAGACAACGCCCATTGGCCAGGCAATGTCATATGTCCGTTTGGCGGGGTCACTGCGAATCACGCCGACGGTTGGAATATCCTTGATGGCTTCCCACAATAACTGCGAGGACAATAAATTCTTCAGCGTTTTATGCTCAGGCACGCCGTAGCCCGTCTCTTCGCTTGCCATCTTGCCAAGTTGCACCGAAGCGTCAGCCGCCGCTTGCGCCATCGCCGCGCAGATGCGATCCACTTCGGCTTGCGTGGCTTTCATGAAAAGCCGTTGCGCGTCGCGGGCTTGAGTCGCCAGCGTGCGGGCTTGTTGGATGGATTGGAGGTCGTTGTCAAAGTCGGTCATAATTTATTCAACCTCGGTGGTCGAGTAGGGCGAAGCACGTATCGAGACCACCAGTTACAAGAATACTTCTCGAACAGAAATTGCTTTGCTTACATGTTGGTCTCGATACGTCCTGCGACGAGCATCGCGGGACTACTCGACCAACGAATTTATCAATAATTAATCGGATTACTTGCCACCTCTAACACTTTATTCTGAAACGCGGATGCGGCGACTCGGCAGGCTGGTTGGTCGCCTGTGAGCATAACGCCCATGTAGTTGGTTTCAGACGGCGGCATGGTTAATGCGACAATGCTCACATCCGCTGATTTTAACGCGGCGTCGAGCGCGACCAATCCTTCGTTCGGTGTCGCCACAAGATAGGCGATCGGGCTTCCAACTGGAATGTTGCACACTTGCGAGAGATATGTTCCCGTGCGTGAGATCACATGCGGGAAGAAAGCAATCGAGTCATCGTCATTGGCGGAATACCAAATTGCTTTTGTCTTGATGTAATCTACCGCGGCATTGAGTCCCGCTCGGACTTCGGCGGGGTCTGGTCCCGCTAAAATAGCCATGATCTCACCCGACCACTTCCCCGACGTGTGCTTTGCGCCCGCGTAAAACGACTTGGCGTAGACCACTTCCACGTTTGCCATCTTTGTGGCTTCATCAATCGCTGTGTAGGTGGCGTCGTCGTTGTCCACGCTGAGCAAGCCGATGGAGCGTTGATCGTCGCGCAGTTTGAGGTGCTCCGCAAAGTTACGATCCACTTGCGGGATGAGTTGCACTGCGAGAGGCGTGCCGTATAGAGGGTCGAGGATTGCCATGTTCGTTTCCTTCGTCATTGCGAGGGCGATGCTCTTTCGCCCGAAGCAATCTCCAACCTTGTGATGGGGATTGCTTCGTCGGCTGTCGCCTCCTCGCAATGACGGGGGGGGGTAGTTAGTTCGCCAACTTCAATTTTACGCCAGATGCTTGATGTTTGCGCATCTTTTGTGCGATCTGCACCACGAACGCGCCGCCTTCGAGCGGATTGGTGCCGCCGTTCTCGAAGATGTTGCAAACCACGTCGCGGTCGGCGTCGGTGTCGCCGTATTTGGGTTTGTAGCCCATGTATGCGCTCATGGACTCGGCGCGTCCCAGCCCTGGGCGTTCGCCGATGAGCAGGATCACCACATCGGGCTTGATGAGTTCGCCGACATCGTTCATCACGCCGACGCGGGCATACTTGACGAAGAACGGAGTCCCAAACGTGAGACCTGCTGTTTGAACACCTTGTTTGAGAACAGGGAATATCTGCCGAAGATTCGCTTCGATTGCCGCGGCGGAGAGTCCGTCGCCGACGACAAGCTGAACGTTGACATTCTTCTGGCATTTCTCGTTGATGATACGTTTGGCATCGTCGTTGAGTAAGCGACCTAAATCGGGGCGAAGTAAATATTCTTGTTTACCACCAGTGATTTTTGTTTGAACCGTAAACAGGTTGAATTCATCCAATAATTTCTGATCAACGTCGCGATAGAGCGCGTCTTGCGTCACTGCATGATCGCCTTGGAATAAAAGTAACTCTGCCGTGCTGTAGCGCGGACCTGCGCGACCGACTCCGATGCGGGCAGTGGTGGATGCCATCAACGCTTTCAGTCCGTCGGCGTCTTTGGGATTCTTGACGCGCGGCGTGGAGCGGGTGAGGGTGGGGTCGGGGAGGTCAATGGAGAGACTGGAGACTGGAGATTGGGGACGAGGTTTGGAGGGGACAGTCGAAGAGGAGGCGAGAGTCGAGGGAACAGAGGCAGGCGTCCCTGCGGAGGAAGCGGGCGTCTTCACGGCTCCCGAGGCTTTGAGTTCGCGGACAATCGCGTCTACGAGGGCGTTGAGTTGGGTGTCGTCCATAAAAAATAATCTCCAGAAATATCGCGCTTCGTCTTCGCTCTTTGCAAATCATCTTCGTTCTGAGCGGAGAGATGAGCGCACGTTGCGACGAACGCAGACGAAGAACGCTCCGCTCAGCGCGGAAGTTATCGCTTCAAGAAAATCGTCGGGTCGCCTGCTTTGTCGGTGAGGATGCCGTTTTTGATGAGACCCATTTCTTCCATCCATTTTTCGAATTCGGGCGCGGGGCGGAGGTTGAAAAGTTGACGCAGGGTCGGCGCATCGTGATACGAGGTGGATTGATACGAGAGCATCGAGTCATCGCCCATCGGCAAGCCCATGAAATAATTACAGCCCGCGGCGGTGAGCATGACGGCGAGATTCTCGATGGCGTTTTGATCGGCGCGGGCGTGATTGGTGTAACATGCATCCACGCCCATTGAGATGCCCGTGAGTTTTCCCATGAAATGATCTTCGAGTCCCGCGCGTTGGATCTGGCGCGCGTCGTATAAATATTCAGGACCGATGAAGCCGACGACAGTGTTGACTTGATATGGGCTGTAGCGTTTTGCAAAACCATAACAACGCGCTTCGAGCACGAGTTGATCCCAGCCGTTGTGCGCGTCGGCGGATAGTTCGGAGCCTTGACCCGTTTCAAAGTACATGTAATTCGGTCCCGTTGGGAAGCAATATTTTTTCGCCATCTCGTATGCTTCGTCCATCATGCCGACGGAGATGCCGAACGAGTCGTTGCCTTTTTGCGAACCCGCCAGCGATTGAAACACGAGACCGACGGGCGAACCCGATTGCATACATTTCATTTGAGTCGTGACGTGCGCGAGCAGACAATTCTGCGTTGGGATGTTCCATGTCTTGATGATGTCATACGTCATGTCGAGCAGACGCGCCACCGAGCCGTAGGAATCGTCAACAGGATTGATGCCGATGACCGAGTCGCCTGAGCCATACGACAGCCCCTCGTAAATCTCCGCGCGGATGCCTTCGGGCGAATCGGTCGGATGGTTGGGCTGGTTGCGGCTAGACAGCGTTCCTGGCTTCCCGATCGTGTTGTTACAATAGGCGGTGACGGGAATCTTCTTCGCAGCGTACATCAGGTCGAGATTCGACATCAACTTCGTGACGCCCGCGATCATCTCGGCAGTGAGTCCGTTCGAGACGCGGCGAATCATTTCAGTGGATGTTTTATCCGAAAGAATCCATTCGCGGAACTCCCCCACTGTCCAGTCTTTGACTTCGTTATAGATGGTCTGGTCCACAGCATCGTGGATGAGGCGCGTGATTTCATCGTCGTCATACGGCACGGCGGGATTGTCGTGCAGAACCCACAACGGGACTTCTGCCAACACGAACTTCGCCGCGACGCGCTCGGCGGTCGTCTCTGCCCCGACTCCCGCGAGTCGGTCGCCTGATTTCTCCTCGTTGGCTTTGCCCATGAGGAGGCGGATGTCGGGGAATTCGTAGGTCTTGCCGTGGAGTTTGGTTCGTAAAATCATTTTTTCACCACAAAGGACACGAAGTACACAAAGGAATAAAAAAAGAAGAAAGAAGGAAAGAGGAAAGATTCATTTTTATGCGGTGGTTGAGTAGCCCTGAGCGGTTGTTGCGAAGGGCGTATCGAAACCACCAGTTTCGGGGAATTCGTAGGTCTTGCCGTGAAGTTTGGTTCGTAAGATCATTTTTTCACCACGAAGGGCACGAAGTACACAAAGGAAAGAAGAAAGATGAAAGATTCATTTTTATGCGGTGGTTGAGTAGTCCCGCGTGCTCGTGGCGGGACGTATCGAAACCACAATACCGTCCACGAATGGACACGAATAAACGAAATGTCAAGTTCATTTTCTTTGTGGCTTGTAACTTTCACCATTCCATTCAGTAGAATTTTTCCAGACATCTTCAAATTGGCTTTGAAAATAACTAAACCACTTTCCATCTCTTTTGCTGGTTAAATTAAATGCAATTTGGGTGTCGTAGCCCGACCCATGAGGATAAATTTCTACAAAGATAATGCCATTAGGTTTTTCATAATTAAAGGATAAGATGCCAAAGGAGGGTGCGTAATTGATCAGATGTACATCAAAGTATCCTTTGTCAGTTGACTGATCTCCTTGTTTTCTTTTCAAATACTCTATAACCTCAAAAGCAGTTGCAAGTTTTTTTCTGTAATACGCCTCATTGTCTGGTTCTTCACTTCGAAGTGTTGACATTTTTACAGCAAAAGACTTTGACGATGGGTTCATTAAAATTACACGTACATTAGTACCATTTTTGATTGCTTCGCGAATGTTGCTTGCTTGTCTGTCTAAAGTTGAAGTTAAACTAACTCCCATTAAATCAATGGTATCGGCGGTTTTAAAGTAAGAATCAAGTGCGGGAGAATTTTCAAAAAACCTCATCGCGGATGGCTTGTCTACAATTTGATCGTTTACCATAGAGATGAGTTTATTTGTTGATTTCTCAATTCGGTGTAAACGTCTATTACGCTCCCAAAGACCAGAAATAGCAATTAAAGCAAGAACACTTAATATCCACGTAACGATTGCAGGAATATCATCAGGCGTTGGTGCGGTTATCTGATATCGAATAACCAAATAGCCAGCTACAAGAATTGTGACTATGTCAAATAGATTATCAAGTAACCACTCAATAAATTCTTGAAATCGAGATTGTTTCATTTAACTCCTAATGATAAAAAATCAACGTCTTCACGCTCAACGGGACAACGCGTCCATCCATGAGCGGGGTATCGGCGGCGGGATAAATCCCTGCCTCAGGTCGTGGAAGTCCGCTGAAGCGGACTTGGTTACGCCAGCCCGAAGGCGCAATTTATTTCTTTCTTGGCATCGGAAACAGCATGGAGACCTGCTTTCGATATTGATCATAGGATTCGCCAAAGGCTTTGAGTAAATCTCGTTCTTCAAACGCAATACCGACAAAGATAATGATTGTCATGCCAGCGGCGAATAATAAATGTCCAATGCTCATTTGCGGCGTTGCCCAAAATGCAACAAGGAAAGCAAGCATCAACGGGTGACGCACGTAATTATAAAGCGCAGGCTGTTTGAATGGGACGGGAGTGTAGTCAATTCCACGTAGATAGAGAAATACCTGACGAAGACCAAATAGGTCGAAGTGATTAATTAGAAATGTGGAGAACACCACATCGATCCATCCAACCCAGAACAAGATGTTAAGCGCTATATTCATCGCACCACTTGGAAAATTCCAAATATAACCTGTGATAGCACGCCATTGCCAGAAAAGGAACAGCAACGACAAACTGGCAGCCAACACATAGACGCTTCGCTCAAGTGGTTTAGGAACAACTTGAGTCCAACGGTTTTTGAATTCAGGTCGCGCCATCAAACTATGCTGGACTCCAAAAAGCGCAATGAGCGCTAAGTCAATAAGTAAAGCGACAACAGCAGATGATGAAGCGCCATCATCTATTCCTTTCGGGACGAAAATATTCCCGACAAATCCCACCCCATAGAGAACGGTGAAGAGGAAGAGTAAATAAATTGCGATTCCAATTATGAATACTGATAATCTCTTCATGATGTACGATTCCATTCGATGACCACGGCGGATTTTGTAAAATCCTAATGATAAAAAATCAACGTCTTCACGCTCAATGGGACGACGCGTCCGTCCATGAGCGGAGTGCCGATGTCAATGTAATCGCCTTCGGATAAGCCGACTTGGTCAATGACGAGAAGCGAACGGTTCGGCGCAAGTCCCTTCACGGTTTGACCGAGGGCTTGGGCATAGTCTCGTTCGATGATGGCGATCAACGGTCTGTCGCTGGGCATGGTATCCGCGAAGTCGTTGAGTCCGTTGGCGAGTTGGGTCAGTGATTGATAGTCCAACGACTTTTCGAGTTCCAATGCAATCGCGAACGGATCGGTGGCGAGATTCACGTCCCAGCGGGTGACGGCGTCGGAGATCGCGCTTGAAATTGTTTCCGCGCTGAGCGGAGGGCTGAGACGTTCGTTGTCGAAGCCCGTAGTCGAAGCGCCGCCAAGCCCTGCGCTTCGACTGCGTTCGCCTAACGGCTCACTCCGCTCAGCGCGGAATACAGGTCGAATCACAGGCACATTCTTCAACGGCAAAATCTCGCGCTCTGCCCAAATCGTTGAGCCTGACAACGTCACCGTCTGCGTGCTGGCTCCCAACACCGTCGCGCGGACAGTTTCAGCGGGCGGCACGGTCGAGTACGAGTTTAACACGGCATGTTTGCGCAGCGACTCCGCCAGCAACGGACCGACATCATCATGAATCGTCGCGTCGCTGACTGAGTTGATCGGAATCGGATTGTAATAATAATGTCCGATTCCGCCCGAGAACATCAACACCGATCCTTTGCCCGAAACACCGACAGGCGGCGTGAGATAAATCTTTTGCGCCAGCGGCGAGTTCGTCCCTTCGATGAGTTCAACGGTCATATCTGCCATGCGATCCGTAAAGCGACGCAACTCCTCAAGCGACGGCAAGTCTCCAGTCTCCAGTCTCAAACCAATATCTTCAAGAATCCTCCGCGCAGGCTCTGCAACATGCCTCACCTTACCCGTCGCATGCTCGATCTCCAAAATGCGACCGCCGTAATTCATCGCCGCCGCGCCGATCAGATTTCCACTGCGGAACGTCGCGCTGTTCGCGCTACCGCCGCCGATGTCCACGTTCGTGACGGTGGCAAAGTTCGTCTGCGAATATTGCGCCGCGCCCGCGCCCTTGCCTGCGATCAGACTTTCCACGTTCGGTCCCGCCACGCTGACGACAAATTCGCCCGCCAGTCCCGATAATGCCCGCAGGATTTCATCCGCGTTCTTTTTCTTTGCCGTTTCACCTGTGATGATGACCGCGCCCGTCTCCACTTGACTCGGCTCCACGCCAGCGGACGAGTACTCGCTTCGCACCAACTCGTTCAATTTGTCTGCGTCAATCGTTTCAGAGTCAATTAGAGGCGTGAACATGATTGGGCTTTGGTAGATCACTTTTCTATCCGTGATGTTGATGCGCGGAATCTGACCTGGGCGCGACACGTCCTGCAAATTGAGGCGTGAAAAGACGACTTGAGTGGTGGTCGTACCCACATCCACGCCAACGGAGAGGAGATCACGGGAGTCTGCCATAATAAAACCAATTACCAATTACAAATTACGTTCTCGCGCAATCGGTAATTGGTAATTCGTAATTATTCCTTGCGGTACGAAACCTTCCCGCCCAACTCGAGCGAATCGATCACGCCGACGATCACCGCGTCCACGGGCGCATTGGTTGTTTGATTGGTGTAACGCGCAGAGGAGCCATCTGTCACCATCACAAGGTCCCCTGTCCCTGCGCTGACCGTATCCACGGCGATATACGGGTCGCCCGTCGGCTTGCCCGCTGTATCCGCATCCCGAACAATGAGCAATTTCCGTCCCCGTATCACTTCATCTTTGATCGTTGAAATGGTCGAACCGATGACGAGCGCAATCTTCATAATTGACTCCAAAGCCTTTTTACCACGAAGGACACCAAGTACACGAAGGGGAAAAGGCATTTTGCCTTTCAGGGTTTAAAACCTTTGTGCCCTTCGTGTACTTCGTGGTTGAAAATTTGTCTCGGCTTTCGGTTACTTTACCATACTAGGACGATGTATGACAAGTTTTACAATCGCTTGAACGCCCCCACCCAGGGTTTCCCCAGCCTGTGATTTTGTGCGATCACTATCTTGCCAAACTTCTGCGCGACCTGTGCGGAGATCATCGCCACACTGCTCCAGTCATTTGTAAAGATGGCAACTTTCATCTTCTCTGCGTATTGCCCCGCCCACATCCACTCCATGCGGAAGCGATCCGCTTTCACCCAGTAATCGCGCTTCTCCCATGCGGCGACGGAAGAATCGATCCCCTCTGAGATGGTTTTCAGCGCCAGCGAGATGAACGCCGCAAGGTCTTTCGCTTCATTCGTGACTTCGGTCTGTTTCGCCAATTCACGCACCGCCAACACGATGGCTTTTGACAAGCGGGTGCGGTCTTTTCCTACAGAATCGGGGTTGATAACGCGGCTCAATGATATTCTCCAGTGTCAGATTTCACATTTCAGATTTCAAGTTTGCGATTATATCCACCAATCGTAAATCGTCAACTTGTGCTGAGCCAAGGGAGTGGCTAAATAGGTGGGCTCACAAAGTCCATCACATGGGCTGAGTAGTTTGGAAACTGTTGTTTGTAAAGTTGCCTGCGATTGAAACAGTACACGAATAATCGGATCGCACATTCCAGAGCAT